>BNJU01001612.1_pt1 | contig 604100 bp, 800 predicted proteins | sample 8539281 | NCBI WGS metagenome assembly BNJU01 (sample SAMD00202456, study PRJDB9452) | human saliva metagenome | isolation source: human saliva | place: Japan | reverse complement strand
GCTGACGGCCGCCATACAGTTGACAAAACGCTGCCAGAGCAGTGCCTTATCAGGCCTGATGTGGAAACATTAAGGCATAAAGCGTGAAGCTCAGGGCCGTTATGTATTATGGCAAAAGCGGACGGGGGAGCGGAATATAAGAAAAATGGAATCATGACAAGGGTTATTGGTCATAATTCCATTTGCTGTCCGGGGCTACCTTTTTGTACCTGATTTTCCAGCCTGTCCACAGGCACCAAAATACGGCTATGCCCATGAGGCAGATGTATAGCACCGTAACGCCTCCGAGGAAAGTATACATTCGGCCCGTGTGTATTTCAAGACAAACGTTGCGCAGCGACATAGGGAGCACTTCCATCCGTTGTGGCATGGGGAGGGCTGTGGTGCCTTTGCCATAGTTAATGACAACAGGGCCTTTGCCAAAGTGGGGCGAATAGCCGGCAATGGCGTTGTCGGTGACGGGGATTCCCTTTGCAGGACGGGCGGGCTGGCCTGTAAAGTAGTCGGTAACACGGTTGTTTCGCCGGTCCCAGCGGTACATACCGTTGAACGATCCTATCAGCCACGTGCCGTCGCTGTCCCTTTCTTCTACGTTAATTCCCATTACACTTACAGGAGGCTGTGCCGCTGCGGCTGCGGGTTTGTCGCCAAGCTGTTTCATCGTATAAAAACCGTCTGACGAATACATCAGCCATTCGTCGGCCGTATTATCATACCGTAGCGAGCGAAGTTTGTCGTGCCAGGCATTGCGGCTGTCCATGGTGCTGAACGGTACAGGTGGTATTTTGCCCGAGGCAATGGCTATAAGGGCAGGCGGTCGCAGCAGCCAGCCGGTTATACACAAAAATAATGTAAGGGCGATGGTGAGCTTGCCTATGCTGTTATGCCATGCAGAGAACATGCGCATGGCACGGCTTCCCCGGGCGTTTGGTGATGATAGGTACAAACCAGTACACAATGCCCGACAGGGATAAAAATATGAGAATGATGGCGGTGGCGTCGACAATCATGACACCTGCCGTGCCAAACAGCTCACCGCTGTGCAGTAACCATATCGTGCGGAAGAGCGAAACCTTGCCGTCATTATCCTGTGAGGCGGGCAGGGTTATTTTGTTAAAATGGCGGTAGGGCGGCAGGGAGAGGTATACATTTGAGCGACTTGTTATAACCATGGTGTCGCCCTTTACGGTGATGTCAGTCAGTCGGTCGCCCTCATCGTTGGGTAACGAAACCCGTGCCGTGTGTTGTTGCCGTGCAACTGGAACAGGGCGTATTGGCCAAGAGCAAACAATTGGCCCTGCCTGGTTTCGGCAAGTCCGCGAATTTGCAGGTTGTCGGCACCTTCGGGCAGCCCATTATTGAAAGCGGTAAAGGCCGAAGCCTCACGGTTGGTAAGTCATATACCGTTGTTTCCATATAACAACACCCGCTTTTTCCATACAATACTTCTGATTAACCCTTGATTCCAGTTATGATAATGATAGGATGACGGGAGGATGGCCCGGCTTACGTCGAATCTGGCAAACAGTGAGGGATGGTTTAATACCAGTCCGGAGAGCGAAAACATGACGATAAAGAACGCCAATATCGGTCCGAACCATTTATGATGCTTGCGCCATGTTGCTTTTTCATGTGATATGTTGGGATGGTTTAGTTGGTTGTAGTCTGTTATATATGTGTTATGCAAAGGTAGTTAGTTTTATAAATAAAAGAGAATAACCTGATGTGAATAGTTATAAATTTATATATAATGTAGCGGTTTATACTTTTTAAAATACATGATTTTAAATGATTATTTATACATTTTTCTTTTGTTCTTTTCAAAAGAATATCTAACTTTGCACGCAATTCAACAGAGAGATGATTAGGGCATTAGAACAATTCTGTGGAAATATATTGTATATAGCAGCATACTTTTATGTTGCAACACAGGAATTGTTATCAGAGTTACGTTTTTTATTATAAATTATTTGGCAGTTTCAACAATTTATTAACACACACACACACACACACACCCTATAATATAACTTATAGGCTTCTAACAGTATGGCAACGCTAAGCGCTGACATGCTGTTGATATTAAACATCGTTTTTCTTTTAATATTGCCTTTGCATGCGTTTTTATAAACGTATGCTTGTATTGTATTCTCAAAAACTGTTCTTGTTTGAGAACGGTTTAGGTATGGATAACTAATTTTAATTCAAAATAAATATGCAAAAATTTTAAACTTTCTTTTATGTCTTGCTATTTCCATAGTTTTATTTGCATGGGCTGGCAAAAACAATGGCATAAAACGCCTACACCTGTTAAGGTGGGACATTTTCGTATACCTTTTCTGGTACAGAAGCGACAGTTGAAGCTACCGATTTAACTTCGGGAGCAGCTGTAATTCGGAAACAGTTCTTTATAATAGCAAGAACTATGATGTAACAACATTGAAGTTTATGGTGGTTCGACAACAGGGGTTTACTTCACTTACAGGAAATTCTATAAAGCATGTTGTAAGTGGATATCAACCTATTGGCTCATCGTTGATAGGAGGTCAGCCTGTACTACAAGTATTTCTTCCCAAAGTTACAGGATATTGATGCTGCTTTTGCGTTTTTCTAATCTTCCTTACTCACAACACTGAATCTTCCTTTACTTGCAACCATTAATGGTACTCCTTACCCTCATGAACCGTGTTTTTCTAATCTAGGTTCTTTACAAATACTTGAATTGCCATCATTAAAAGCGATACATTGTTGTGATAATATCTTTAATGATATGCCAGCTTTACAAACTTTAAGCCTTCCAGAATTAGAAGTTATTGAAAGTGGGCAAAAACTTTTATGAGCAACTTACCATCCCTTATTTCTTTGAATCTTTCAAAGCGTTACTCACATTAAAAATGTGGTTTCTCATTTATGAACATGCCCCTAATGTCGGTTATTAATTTGGGTGAGGGTTGTGTGATTGAAGGAGGAGCTGCTATATCTGCTGCTATGGGTTGCGCAAGCCCTGACCGTGACAGGGCTTACTAAATTTTCGCATTCAGGCTTCATAGCTGCGCATGGAGGAACGACTCTCGTGAAGACGACTCATATTTCCTTTCCAGACTTAAAAGAAATGGTTGATTATAGTAGTATAGGCGAATATTATGCACCGCAGCTGGAAAGGTTTGATGCTCTGAAACTGGAAAAATAATTTATTCGAGTTTTTCAATGGAAGTGCTACGTCATTGTCATATGTCAATATTCCCAATTTGAAAAGAAGTATCAGGGTCGGAAATGTTCACCGGCGCTCCAGTTAAATTTTTGAAGTTGCGAGGTGATCTTAAGGTCAGTAGCTATTATGACGGTTATCATACTTATGATTCCCATATCTATCTTAATACCTATCCTACTGTGGTGAGTTTGACAGATGAGGAAACAGTGAATGAAATACCAGCTACATCTCTTGGTAATAATATTAAGGGCGGACGCTTTATTGTTCCTGAAGGAAAAGGCTGCATTGTATGCTGCAAAATGGCATTACCTTTGGATAAAACAATGGTTTATTCGCCAGTGACGCTTAGTAAACAGACTGATGGAACAAAAATATGCCCTCAGGAAGTATTCCTAAAACAGCAAGCGAAAGCGTGTATGAAGGAACTACCTATACTAACACTTACGACCTCATGCACGGCATGACAAAAGTTGATTGTGAAGACCCGGAAGCACTTGGTATTAACGATATTGGCTTTCACGCCAGCCCTGTCAACCCTTAATGTACATGCTGCCGCACCAGATCCTCTGGCTAACGTAACAGCCTATGCAGCTAAAAGTTATGTTGATAAGCACCGTACCTCGTCCACTGAAGCGAAGGAAGGCGTACTCACACTTGAAGATTTGTCACTTTCTGCGGGCACTACGACCGTGAAAGGTTTTGGAACATCTGCTGCAACTTATGGTAAAACCCGTAGGTCGTGCCACCGGAGGATTCCTTTTTAAAAGGTAATACATCTGCCTTTACAGAGGTGTACCTGCCTTATATTAATGCCGCAGCAACAACCGCTACAACCAATTATCTGAAGCCCGGTGAAGGTACAACGGTAGCCGATGATGCAAGCGGTGACCGTAATTTCTATTGGCATCCAGGTGGTAGTGGCTTCGATACAGGCTTTTATCATAGCGAGAATACACTGGTTCCTGACGGCCGTGCCTATTTGTGTCTGCCCAATGGTATATCATCGTATGCTTTTTGCCAAGATTAATATCCAGTTTGTTGACAGTCAGACAACTGGTATAAGCACTATAAATAATCCTGTTGAAGCTGCCAGCCAGCCATGGTATACGCTAAGCGGTATACGCCTTGTGGGTAAACCTACACAGGGTGGAATTTATATCCACGGGGACAGAAAGTTATAATAAGGTAAGAAGTTCTTATAATATACAATCAAGAAAAATCCGTAAAAGAATGAAAAAGATATATCAAAGTCCACGCATAGACGTGGTACAGCTTGGAGGAAAAGGCAAAGTATGTGACGACAGCGTTATTGTGTTTTTACAGTCGGGTAGGTCCGGGAGTTGCAGTGAGCCAAGCAAATGGACTTAGGCATGGAGGAAGATGAAGAAAATTTTGACAAGAATCCGTGAAAAATTAAGGCTTTCTTCTTACGAAAAATGAAATAAGATAAATGAAATCCCTCGAAGGTTTGACGAAAACTTTCGAGGATTTACATTATGTTTTTAGTTATGCTGCAATTGGTTTTTCAATATTTGTAATATAATGCAGAATGGTGATAAAGCAATAATGAGGTTATGCAGTTTGATACGGTAGAGATAGAAAGTAAACTGATTACAATGCACACTAGCGTTTTAAAAATAAGAAGACATGAAGTAGTATACTATAAATACTATTGCACAAGCTTGCATGTGATACAGAGAGTATGCCGTGCTTGGCTTTTTTATGGCGTTAAGGTAGTAAAGGCATGTGGATGTATCATGCCATTACGGGAGAAGATGGCGATAGACCACACTTCCCCGTAAGGATGAAATATAATTATGTGTACTGTTTCCTCCCGATAAAATAAGGCGAAACAGGAATAGCTTACTTTTGCTTCAGCAAATCTCTGATTTCTGAAAGCAGCTTCTTCGTTTGAGGGTTCTGGTTCAGGTGCAGGCTTTTCGGGCTCGGTTTCTTTCTTTGCCGAAAGCTTATTGATACCCTTGACCATGAGGAAAACACAGAAAGCTATGATGATAAAGTTCAGTGTAGTTTGCAGAAAACTCGCTATATTAATGGTGGCAGCCTGCGTTTCATACCCTCTGCAAGCTGCTTTGCAGGAAGAGTAATCTAAGATCGGAGAAGTTTACACCACCAATGAGCCATCCTATGGGCGGCATGATGAGGTCATCAACTATGCTGCTGACAATCTTTCCGAAAGCACCGCCGATAATTACACCCACAGCCATATCAACAGCATTGCCTTTTACAGCGAACTCTTTAAATTGTTTAGAAATTTTCCCATAATTTTTAATTGTGATTGAATAATCGTTGTTCGTAAAGAAAGGAGTGATAACGAAGCTGCTTTTGACAAGTCGATATTACAGAAGCCTTCTTTTTATATTATTTAATATATGTATCGATTGCAAAATTAGAAAAATAATTTGTAACTTTGCTGTGCAATAAAGGAAAAAGTAACACGAACATCTTTTTATAAACACTTATAAAAACTAAAGTAAAATGGTAATGAAGCTATTAACGGCTTTAGCCGTATTGGCCGTCTGGCCTTTCGTCAGATGTTTGAAGCAGAAGGTTATGAGGTAGTTGCTATCAACGACCTTATAAGTCCTAAGATGCTTGCACACCTCTTAAAGTATGATACGGCACAGGGTGGCTTCGCTGGCAAGTACGGTGAAGGCAAACACACCGTAGAGGCCACAGAAGATTCTATCATTGTTGACGGCAAAGAGATTAAGATTTCTGCAGAGAAAGACGCTGCTAACTGCCCATGGGCTGCAAAACAAGGTAGACGTTGTTCTCGAGTGCACAGGCTTTATACATCTAAGGAAAAAGCTTCAGCTCACCTGAAAGCAGGTGCAAAGAAAGTTGTTATCTCTGCTCCTGCAGGTAACGATCTTCCTACTATCGTATTCAATACCAACCACAAGACTCTGACTCCTGCTGATACAGTAATCTCTGCTGCATCATGCACCACAAACCGTCTGGCTCCTATGGCAGCAGCTCTTAACGCATATGCTCCTATCCAGAGCGGTATCATGTCAACCATTCACGCTTATACTGGCGACCAGATGATTCTTGATGGCCCACAGCGTGAAGGGCGATCTTCGTCGTTCACGTGCAGGTGCTTACAACATCGTTCCTAACTCAACTGGTGCAGCTAAGGCTATCGGCTCCGGTTATTCCCTGAACTGAACGGCAAGCTTTCATTGGCTCAGCACAGCGTGTACCTACCTTACTGGCTCAACTACAATTCTGGTTGCTGTTGTTAGGGGTAAGGACGTAACTGTTGAGGGTATCAACGCAGCAATGAAGGCTGCAGCTACTGAAAGCTTCGGCTATAACGAGGATCAGATCGTATCTTCTGACATCATCGGTATGCGTTTTGGTTCACTCTTCGATGCTACTCAGACAATGGTTAGCAAGATTGACGACGATACTTATCAGGTTCAGGTGGTATCTTGGTACGACAATGAGAACTCTTACACATCTCAGATGGTACGTACAATTAAGTACTTCGCAGAACTGAAGTAATACCGTACGGTAATTGAGATTGTAAAATCTTGAAATAACAGGTGTGCAATACAAAAGTGTTGCACACCTTTTTTTATTTATAGGAATTTGTCTACTTTTGCTGCCATGAAGAAGATGATAACCATTTTGGGGCCCACTGCAAGCGGAAAGACACAGCTTGCTACACGTTTGGCAGCAGCAATAGGAGGAGAAATTATCAGTGCTGATTCAAGACAGGTTTACCGAAAAATGGATATTGGCACGGGAAAAGACCTTGCCGAATATGAGGTTGACGGTGTAGAGATTCCCTATCACCTTATTAATATAGCTGAGCTCGGGACGAAATATAATCTTTATCAATACCAGAACGATTTCCATAAGGCATATAATGATATTGAGGCAAGAGGGAAGACGCCCGTACTGTGTGGCGGAACGGGACTTTATATTGAGGCTGTTCTGAAAGGATATGCCTTGTCGCCTGTGCCGCAGAATGATGTCTTAAGGAAGAAATTAGAGAATAAAACGCTTGCTGAACTGACGCAGATGCTTGTGGATTTAAAGGCACAGACGGGGACTGTCATGCACAATCAAACCGACGTTGACTCGTGTCAGCGTGCCATTCGTGCCATAGAGATAGAAAACCTATAATATAGAACATCCCGTAGATTTGCGTGCCATGCCCGCGGTTAACTCACTTGTTGTTGGTGTGAATATTGCACGAGAGGAACGTCGAAAGAAAATTACCGGGCGGCTTCGACAGCGTCTTTCTGAAGGAATGGTAGACGAAATCCGCTCACTTATTGATAACGGGGTAGCTCCCGATGACCTGATTTATTATGGGTTAGAGTATAAATATGTTACCGAATATATCATAGGCAAGCTGACATATGATGAGATGTTTCAGCGGTTGGAAATTGCTATTCATCAGTTTGCCAAGCGCCAGATGACATGGTTCAGAGGTATGGAACGCCGGATATTGCCATTCATTGGCTGGATGCTGCACTGCCAATGGATAAAAAACTATCTGAAATAAGGCTGTTAATGGAATAGAAGACAAATATCTTATGTGTATTCTTATTCATTATAAATGATAACCTCTTGCATAAATTTAGTGTAAGAGGTTAAATTGTTTACATGTAATAAAAATTTATCTCTAACTTGATGGAGAAAATAATGCAAACGTTAACTCTGTTTAACCGCCTTTCTTGCATATAATTGACGTAATTTTTAAGCCTAAATAACAACTATGAGCTATATCCGGTTTGAAAAAGCGCTGATGACTAACCTTCAGGAGTCTCTTTCGAAGGAGCTTCTACGAACTAATCGTTCAGGCGCATACTCATATTCAACTATCGTCGATTGCAATACGCGCAAGTATCATGGGCTGCTTGTGGTTCCCTGTACCAGCATTGGACGATGAAAAATCACGTTCTTCTTTCATCATTAGATTGTTCTGTTTTACAACACGGGGCAGCGTTTAATCTGGGACTTCACAAGTATCAGGGCAACAATTTCAGTCCGAAAGGTCATAAATATATTCAGGCTTTCAACTGCGATAAAGTACCAACTACGGTGTATCGTGTGGGAGGAGTGGTGCTGAAAAAGGAAGTGGTTTTCCAGCATTATGAGGATAGAATCCTGATAAGATATACATTAGTTGATGCTCATTCTTCAACAATCCTTCAGTTCCGACCCTTTTTAGCTTTCAGAAGCGTACGGCAGTTTACACATGAAAACGGTGTGGCCAGTCGCGATTACCATGAGGTAAGCAATGGCATACGTACGTGCATGTATGCAGGGTATCCTGATCTTTACATGCAATTCTCAAAAAAAGCGCAGTTCGTTTTTCAGCCCGACTGGTATCGTGGCATCGAATATCCCAAAGAACAGGAGCGTGGCTATGCTTCGAATGAAGACCTTTATGTGCCTGGTTATTTTGAATTGCCTATAAAAAAAGGTGAGAGTGTGGTCTTCGCTGCATCAACGTCCGAATCGAGTGTACGCACATTGAAGAAGCTTTTTGACGAGGAAGTAGATAAGCGTTCGCCGCGTGACAACTTCTTTCATTGCCTTGTTAATGCGGCTCATCAGTTTCATGTTCGCGGAAAAGGCAGCGAACGTTATCTTCTTGCGGGTTATCCGTGGTTTAAAGGACGCGCCCGTGACACTTTTTATTGCATTGCCGGGGCTGACCCTTTCAATCGAAGAAAACGATTATTTTCAGGATGCAATGGCTACGGCGGCAAAAGGATTGCGCGAGTTTATGGACGGCAAGCCGCAAACGGTTAATATTGCAGAGCTGGAACATCCCGATGTTCCCCTTTGGGCAATATGGTGCGTTCAGCAATATGATAAGAAAGTAGGTACAGACGACTGTATCACAAGGTATGGCAAATTAGTATATGATATTATTGATTATATATCAGCCGACAAGCACCCTAACCTCAAACTTGACAGCAACGGGCTGTTAAAAACCGATGGCCGTACGAAAGCAGTAACGTGGATGAACCCACAGTGAACAGTCGTCCAGTGGTTCCTCGTACAGGCTTTTATTGTAGAATTTAATGCTCTGGTATAATAACCTGATGTTTGCAGCACATCTGGCTACTGCAAAAAGGCGAGAAAAAGCGTGCTGCCCTGTTACGAGGAGATGGCTGAAAAATGTAGAGAAGCTTTTCTAACACCTTCATAACTCCTCTATGGTTACCTTTTTGATTATGTGGCGACGGCGAGCAAGACTGGAGCGTCAGGCCGAATATGATATTCCCTGTGGCTTTCGATTATTCCCCGTTATCGCCTGATCAAAAGAAAACTGTGCTTGATATTTGTACACGTGAGCTGCTTACGCCGAAGGGATTGCGATCTTTATCGCCCAAGAGCAGTGGCTATAATCCTATGTATACCGGCCCGCAAATTCAGCGTGACAACGCATATCATCAGGGAACAGCGTGGCCATGGCTGGGTGGTTTTTACATGGAAGCTTGCCTGAAATTATATAAACGTACACGCCTTAGCTTTATCGAGCGACAGCTGATGAGCTATGAAGACGAAATGTTTAATCGTTGTCTGGGAACCATTCCAGAACTTTTCGATGGTAATCCGCCTTTCTACGGACGAGGTGCCATCTCTTTTGCCGTGAACGTTGCAGAAATTTTGCGGGCACTTGATTTTCTGGATACTTATAAATATAAACAATAGGAGGGCTGTTTATGAAAGTTCTGATGTTTGGATGGGAGTATCCTCCACATGTTTATGGCGGCCTGGCTACGGCCAATTTCGGTATTTCTGAAGGCTTGCATGCACAGGGCGATGTTGAAATAACGCTTTGTCTGCCTCGCCCCTGGGGCGATGAAGACCATACCTTTGCACATATCGTGGCAATGAATAGCGTGCCCATTGTTTACCGTGATGTTGATAGCAGTTATCTTAAAAGTCGTATAGGCACGTCATGGAACCGTCCGATTATTACCGTTACCGCGATCACATCTATGCTGACTTTCGTTATATGAACGTCACTGACCTGGGATGTATGGAGTTTGCCGGCGGTTATCCTTCTAATTTAAATGAGGAAATCAACAACTATTCGGTTATTGCCGGGGTTGTTGCCCGTGCAGAGGAGTTTGATATTATACATGCTCACGACTGGCTTACGTACCCGCCGGGTATACATGCCAAGCAAGTAAGCGGCAAACCCTTGTGTATTCATGTGCATGCTACCGACTACGACCGCAGCCGTGGCCGCGTAAACCCTACGGTATATGGTATTGAAAAGGATGGAATGGACCATGCAGACTGTATCATGTGCGTCAGTGAGCTTACGCGAAATACAGTTATTAATCAGTACCATCAAGACCCGTCTAAGGTTTTTACCGTTCATAATGCAGTGTATCCGCTAAGTGAGGCAAACGCATCCATACCGCGTCCCGACCATCATGGCCGCGAAAAGGTGGTTACTTTCCTTGGTAGAATTACAATGCAAAAAGGGCGGAGTATTTTGTCGAGGCTGCAAACATGGTGCTTTCACCGTACGCATAATGTAAGGTTTTTGCATGGCAGGCTCGGGCGACATGCTCGATCAGATGATATATTTAGCTGCCGAACGTGGCATTGTTGACCGCTTTCATTTCCCGGTTTCATGCGTGGGAAGCAAGTTTATGAATGTTTTAAAAAGCTCGGATGTGTGTGTAATGCCATCTGTTAGTGAGCCTTTTACGCATCTCTCCGCTGGAGGCAATGCAGTGTGGTACGCCAACAATCATCTCCCGTCAAAGCGGTTGTGCCGAAATTTTAGACAATTGTACAGGTCGATTACTGGATATTCATGCACTTGCCGATGCTATTTACAGTATTTGCCATCGGAGAGCCTTTTTCAAATACTTGCAAGAGGAAGGAAAAAGGAGGTAGCACAGATTACATGGGAGAAGGTTGGCGCATGGATAAGGGAACTATATCTGCGTACGCTGAACTGGAAGTAAGCTTGCCGTGGTGTAGACATTACCCTGCCGATGTAAAATATTACGGTGAGAAACTTGAAAGCAATTATTTTTCTGATATAAGGTAACTCTTTTTCTGATATAAGATAACCCTTTCTCTGATATAATGTAACTTCTTTTCTGGCGTAAAGTTATTTTTCTCTGGTGGAACACAGTTCCCTTTCCTGATACAATACTGTTTGTTTTTCTGAAACAATGTCATTTATTTTTGAACCCCATTAACTCATTTTCTGAACACAATTCATTCCTATTCTAATATCAAAGCAACTTTTTCCTCTGATATAAAGTCAATGCTTTTTCCGATATAAGGACGATATAAAAATATAAGAACCCTCTAACAAAAACAACAATATGAAAACCATCTGTTTGTACTTTGAGATACATCAAATCGTTCATCTGAGCGCTATCGCTTCTTTGATATAGGAACCGATCATTACTATTATGACGACTATGAGAACGAAAGAACCATCACAGATATAGCTGGAACGTTCGTATATGCCCGGCGTTATCTCACCCTTGGCGACATGATAAAGGAGAACGGACGCTTCTTTAAAGTGGCCTTCTCACTGTCGGGAGTAGGTATGGAACAGCTCGAATTGTATGCACCCAAGTAATAGAAAAGCTCCGAGAATTAAACAAAACGGGTTTGGTAGAATTTCTGCAGAGCCTTTACGCACATGGCCTGTCAGCTTTGAAAGACCCTGCAAGCTTTGCCGCAGATGTAAAGATGCAGTGCCAGAAAAATGGAAGAATATTTCGGCAAGCGGCCCACAGTTCTGCGTAATTCGTCTTTAATTTACAGCGACGATATTGGCACACAGGTAGCCCAGCTCGGCTTTAAGGGCATGCTTACAGAGGTGCAGCATGTGTTGGGATGGAAATCGCCCACTATGTTTACAGTTGTGCGCTGGCTCTGCTAAAACTGCTGCTTCGTGACGTTGCATTGAGCGACGATATAGCCTCCGCGGTTCAACGACGGCAGCTGGGAGGTTTCCGCTTTTGCCGATCGGCATATCGATCGTATCGCAGCCTTTCCTGCTGAAGAGCAGGTTGTCAACATCTTTATGGAATTATCGGCGCTCGGAATAGCTCAGCCTCTCTTCAAATATCCTTAATTTTTATTCATGCGCTGCCGCATTTTGCCAGAAATCAAGAACATAACGTTCTCTACTCCGTCGGATATTTGCAAGAATTTTTACATCGGTGGGCGAACTGTGTGCCCGATACTCTTTTCGTGGGTTGATGAGGAACGCGATGTAAGCAGCTGGTTAGGCAACCCTCATGCAGCGCGAAGCCTTTTGACAAATGATACAGTGTTGCCGAACGCGTACGCATTTGCAAGGAGCCTCGTATCATGCAAGACTGGAACTATTTGCAGGCCAGTAACAACTTCCGCTTTATGACAACGAAGCCTTCGAACGTTGGTATTGACCGTGGAATATACGGCAGTGCGTTTGATGCTTTTACGAATTACATGAATATTCTGGGCGATTTCATGAACCGTGTTAATGCTCTTTATCCTTCGGATATTGATGATGAGCAGCTCAATTCCTTGCTAACCACGATACGAAATGAGGATGAAGAGCTTGCCATGAAGGACCGCGAGATAGCCCGTTTAAAGGCAAAAGTTGTTGAAAACAGAGGCTGCTGTCGATAAGCTTTCGTGTTAAAATACGAAGGTAAAGAGCATGCCGAAAGTACTGAAGACCCATACAGCCCAGCAGCCCGCAGAAGAAAAGGCGGCCGCAACAGCAAAGAATAAGTTTGAATATCACGTGATAATCAGCAAGATGGCGCTCCCCGAGGGAGCGCCATCTTGTTTTTATATAAAGCTGATGATGGAAATACAATCCGTTATACCTTGTCTTGTACAACAAATGTGCCGGCAGCTCTGTCTGCCAACTCCTTCCGTCGTCAGTAAAGAGCACCATCAGGGGTTCGATAAGCCAGCCAAAGACGGGGATTAACAAAATGAGTCCGCTTACAAATTGTCTGAGTGCCGATTGTAAATAGTTGCAGGGAGCACTGTTTCAAGGCTTATCACGCGTATTCCCATCCAGCGTTTGCCATAGCTTTGACCGTTTTTCATACCGTCTTTCAACAGCGAGTAAAGAACAGGTATCAGGAAAAGTGTGCTGCTTAGCAGGAAATATACAAGGAAAATACTGTTCGTGCTTCTTACGTTGTTGTTGAAAAATCTGAGGAAACATGCCTGTTTCAATTAACATAAACATAAACATCGTCATGCGCAAGGTACGGCCATTAGCAGCGTTACAAGCATGTCGAGCAGCCGTGCCAGAAACCTGTTGCCCAGAGAAGCCTGCCTTACATCATTAAGATTTACGCGACCCCAGCGGTCAACGATGTCCATATTGCTGCACCCTGAATACGCTGTTGTATTCGCTGTACAAGGTCGTCTTCGTTTAAATTTGCCGTGAAGTTGCCATCTTGCCTCCTGTTCAGCTGACAGCCACAGTTGGGACAGCATTTCTGTTCTTCGTCAATAGGCGCTCCACATTGCGGACAATGATCCATTTCCATGTTGTTGAAAGTTTCGTTAATACTGCAAATATAGGAAAAAGTACCTTATAATAAATGTTTTTCCTGATTTTTCCATCCGTTTCCATTTTCGTCATGCTGTTCCAACAGCCTGTCAAGCATGACAGCCGGCGAGCGAATCATTGCGCTCCCGCTGTCGTGATATTGCTGTTGCGTATTTCTCTCCGCAGGGCAAACGGTATGGTATCAGTCCGCATTATCTGTTCATATACTTTTACTGTTTTTGATGACAACGCTTTTGTAGTTTTTACCTACACGTTGTCCTGCCATATTATAGGTTGCAGCATTGCTCTTCATGTTGTTTTCAACATTTTTGATACCCGTTGTCTGGCCGTTGATTTCCATGATATGGCTCTTGCTAACCTGTATTACGTTCTTTTTGTGAATAGAACATCAGCTCACCGTATATGGTTACCTTGTCTCCAACCTTCAGCTGATCGGCCTTAGTAAATTTGGTATTGCCCAGGAAGCGGCCACGATATACTTGTAACTGGTCGTCCTCAGTACCATCGGCAGAGATATAATACGAAGCATTGCCGTATTTTTCTGATACTTCATCAATCTTCGATACAATGCCTGTTACGCATACGTTCTGCTTAAATGCGTGGTCGTTGCTTACCTTTTGCATAGCCTCGGTTACGGTAAGCTTCAGCGTATCGGCTGGTGCGGGAGGTGTTACAGGCACCACGGGGCCGGGGTAACGGCACCGGGGGTGTAGGTTACCTCAATTTTCGTCATGCGGGCCTGATTGAAGGTTGCTGAAAACTTACCGAACTTGCCTCGCCAGTCCATGTACCCGTGTAGCCATTGGTATCAAATGTATACGAACCGCTGGTAGGATTTATCAGACAGCCGCGGCCATACTTTATCTTTCCTTGGCTGAACAGGTAACCGTAATTTTGGTAATGTTGCCTACGGTTGACGAAACCGTGAATGTCGAAGTCTTGTATGTGCGATACTCGCCGCCGGGCTTGTTGTTGTACGTGTAGCCAAAGAGCCCGTTGGTAGTGGCAATTGTAATACCGTCCTTGGTTACTCGGTCGGCTCCGCTGCTGTTGGCGTCATCAATATTGCCCTTGTCAGGCACCTCCAATAAAAGGTTACCGTGGTTTGCAAAACGAAATACTGCTGACCAGTGCCGAGCTGCAACGAGCGAAAAAGCGTAAAATTTTGTTCATGTAAAGTTTTTGTTAATAATGTGTTATCGGTGTACAAAGTTACAAAAAGCCTTATTCCTGCGAGTAAAAACAGTTTTTGTTGCTTCTTCATATCAAATATTTTCGATTTGTTCAGGTCGGCTTTTCTCCTGTCTTTTCATTGATTTTTCTTCAAACTTTCCGGTATATGGCAGCTGGTTTATGGTGCAGTGCTTGTAGTGCGGCGGCCGTCAGCAGTGCGTACGGCGATCGTCGGGCAATGCGTATGACGGCCGTCAGCTACGTTGCTGGCGGCCGTCGAACGATGAAAGTGCTAAGCCTGTAACGACGCGTATTTTTTAAAATCTTTTAATTCTTTAATTCTGCCATAAACGTAATAAAATACCACCGTAATGCGTTTAACCAGTATCAACAAACCATTAATAAGTATGCCTATGGCAGATTTCTATCTCAACGAACTGAAACCTTCAGAGAAGACATTACGGCTTATCCGCCAGATTGCCTACTCGTGCAAGGTGCTTAAAAGGCCGACAAACCTTGTCCGCTTTGTTTGAGTTAGCAGTGTGCCTGCATAGAAAATGTGACTGATGAGTATCATAATTTCACCGTCGTTACTGTCGGCCGACTTTACCAACCTCAGGTCAGACTGGATATGATTAACCGCAGTGAGGCCGACTGGCTTCACTGTGATGATAATGGACGGCACGTTTGTACCTAATATTTCGTTTGGCTTTCCGGTTATCGAGGCCGTGAAAAGTGTATGTAAAAGGCCCCTCGATGTGCACCTGATGATTGTCCATCCCGAGCAATATATTGATGCAACAGCCCGTGCAGGTGCCATGATGATGTGTAGTGCGCAGAGGCCGTAGTTCATTTTGAACCGCGTTGTACATCAAATTCACGATGCCGCACGAAGGCAGGTGTGGCCCTTAACCTTCAACGCCGGTGTGCATGCTTGAGGATGTAATTGAAGATGTGGATATGGTGCTGCTGATGAGCGTCAATCCCGGTTTTTGGAGGCCAGCGTTTTATGAAGGCACCGTTGACAAGCTGCAACGCCTGCGCAGACTTATTGACGAGCGTGGTGCACATGCCCTGATTCAGATTGACGGCGTGAACGATGTTACCGCCCCAAAAGCTGCGCAGCAGGGGGCTGATGTGCTGGTAAGCGGGAGCTACATCTTTAAGTCTGCCGACCCGTTGGCAACCATTCATGGGCTGAAACAAACTGCAATATGCAGGCTGAAAGATAACAGCAGGGCATACTCGGTGTATAACAAAATCATACAGGCGGTATTTCCCTGCCATACAGGGTAGGGAAATACCTTAGTACAGTTGAAGTTCAACGTTATTGTCGCGTGCCATCCTGCGCATGTTGATAAGGGGCATAGCGCATGCGTCCCAGTGCCGTGTTGATGCTTACGTTGGTGGTTTGTGCAATTTCCCTGAACGACATTTGCTGATAAAAGCGCATATAAACAACCTCGCGTTGCGACGTGGGCAGCATATCCATCATGGTATGGATGTCTTTTATTACCTGCTCGTTGACGAAACGGGTTTCGATACACGAGTCGAGCAAATTGTCGTGTGAGAGGTTTGACAGGTCGTTATCTTCGGTAGGCTCTACAATCCCGCTCTGTTTTTCTGCAGGCGATACTGGTCCATTACCACGTTGTGGTGCAATGCGCATGCACCACGCTGCAAACTTACCCGTGGGACATATTTGCGGTGTCGCAGCTTTACTATGATTTTAATGAACGTATCCTGGAACACATCGTTGGCTACATCCTCGTCGCGAACAATGAAAAGAATGTAGGAAAACAACCTCGACTGGGTGTGTTCCAGCAGCAAATCAAATGCCTTATTGTTACCCTCCATGTAGGATAATGCCAGCTCTTCGTCCGACATATCTTTAAGATTCTTCATGTTTTATCTTTACTTTTTAATGAAGTAAAAAGTCAATCAATAGGCAATATGAATTACTTGTTATACTAAAAGATACGTAGTGCAAATATATATCATTTTTGAATTTCTGCCAAATTTTTAACAGTTTAAATGCAATAAAATACAAAAAGAGGTTGGTGCAGGATGCGACCAACCTCAACAAAGGTTTCGACAAAACGGTACGAAACCTATGAAATACTTTTAGCAAATATATGTTTTTGATACGACAAAAGCAAATATTTTGCTTTGTTTTGCTATTTAACATATATAGTGGTATGTTCAATGCAAACTGATGTATTTTGTTATGAATGGCATGAAAATACAAAATAAAAAGTATCGTAGCATACTATTCTGTACATAAAAACATATTTTTATGGCCACAGCATACAAAAGTTTGGCAATGTTGGCAGGATAGTTCAGAATATTATCTTTACCTTTGTAACTTTAAAGGAGATAGCATAGAATAATATGAACCTGTAATTGGTTACAAGGATGAATAATAAAAAGTGTGCACAACATGCCCGAAAACCGTTCTTTATAATTTTGCTTTTTGAGTTTGCCGGGAAGCTTTTCCCGTAATATGAGCCGCTTTAACAGGCTGTTTTGTGCTGGTGTTTTTATGTACAGCCATGTGGAATACTGCCCGTGCGCAGATGCTTTTTACGGAAAACATGACACTAAATATTGACAGCATCGAAAACCATTCAGGGCACGCTTAACCCGGTTGTTGACTTTAAAACCGAGCAGGAAAAACATTCTAACGGTAAAGAATACGGCCAATCTTAATTTGCTGTTGCATCGCAACAGGGTTATCAACTTAATCAACAAGCTTGAGTTTTCAACTATGGCAAGAAGATTACAATGAGTGGAGGCTACGTGCATGCTGAATACAGGTATCTGCTTCACCGTGCTTTTTGAAGTTTATCCCTACGCAGAATCGCAGTGGGCTGAGAGCCGCGGTATGACCTTTAGGTTTCAGCGGTATGCAATCGCGTTATCGTTTCGTCGAGAGTAAGCACTGCCTGTTGTTCGCTGCCGTTGCCTTGTTTTATGAATTTGAGAACTGGCAATACCCCAATCCGCCGGCAGGAATGGCGTCGCACGCTTATAGCCGTAGCATAAAGAGCCATTTGTCGCTCAGCTTTAAGCATACCATTGGCGACCGTTGGGATTTAACAACAACGGCTATCCATCAGGCCAAACCCGACAGCTATCTTAAAAGTGCACGCTTTGGCGGTGCCGTTGACCTGACGTATCATATAACACCAACGGTGGGCGTGCGCGGAGCCTATCGCATTATTTACGATACGAAGCCCATTGTACCTGTGCGAAAGAATTACACAACGGTTGAGGCTGGTCTTGATATTGCTTTTTAATGCAGAAAAAAGTTGCAGGCCGGGTTGATGTTGTGCAGGGCAGAGGGTAAGGATCATATCATTTCTATCAGATAAAACCAGCAGAAAAGAGCATACAAATCATGATAATAAAGGTAAGTGGCATGCGCGAGGCCCGAAACATTCGCGAGGTATCGGCGTTAGGCATTGACATGATAGGGTTCGATTTTTTCCTTCGAGCGAACGCTTTGTGCAGATGGTTTCATCACAGGCCGGCATTATCCCTGATTATAGCCGGGAGCGTTTCAGGAAAGTTTCGAAGCCAGGAGAGAAACCTGCTGAACTTATCCCTGCTGAGGTATACCGTACAGGAGTTTTCATTGACGACATGCCACAAACCATTATCAGCAGGGTTTACAACTATTCGCTTAATTATGTGCAGCTGAACGGAGAAGAAAGCGAGGTGATGATCGATAATCTGAAACGTAGTCTGGTGCCTGACATAGTGCCAGATATTAAAGTAATAAAAAGCCTTGATATACATTCAGCGGCCGACTTTGCGCAATGTAAGCGCTATGAAGGCAGTGCCGACCTTTTTATTTTTAATGTTGACGGCGTTTCAAAAATTCTTGAAAAAAATAACGGTGGTATAGCCCTGATAGAGGCCTATACGGGCAATATACCTTTCTTGCTTGGGGGAAACATTGTACCTGACGATGCAAAGGCTGTCGGCCTGTTGCGCCATCCACAGTTTGCCGGCGTTGATTTGAACGAACAGTTTGAGGTATCGGTGGGTGTAAAAGATGTTGAGCGCTTACAGAAATTTATAGCAAGCGTAAAGCAGTAGTAGGCATTGAGCTGGAAACAATTGTGGTTTAGCCATGGTAGGAAGGCTAAACCTCAATAGCCTTGCAGCACCATCTGGTTACCTTAAGCATAACACCTATGCCCGGAACTTCTTTCAGGAGATAATATTTTCGGTCGGCACGAACGAGCTTGCCCCTTAAACCTTTCAACGGTCCGTGCGTAACAACGACGGAGTACCCTTTTTAAGCCGGGCCTGTTCATTGCTGACAAAACGTTTCATCAGTATATCGGGATTGCACATGGCCTGAAATTCAAACATCTGTTTGGCTGGAATCTCGTAATATTTCTGGCTGCCATATTCCTTCCTTACAATAGAAACCTTGTAGGGAAATGATAGTATAATATCGCGAATAGCCTTTTCGGTTGTTGTTTTTTTGATGAAAAGCAGGTTTCTTACAACCGGACGGAGTACGCGCCTGATATGTTTTGTACGGTCTTCGACGTCGGCATACTCCATAGGAATAAACACTTCCAGCTTCTTTTCACGCAGTGCTTCGGCAACCTCGCTTTGGCGCATGCTGAAAAGTTTCATGGCATACCACGAACAGTTATCCTGTGGTTCTTCGTCGCTGACGAGAGCTGTACAGGTTGTTTTTCTCCACTGAGACAGAATCGGGCTGATGTTCTGTTTCGTTCATTTGTTAGTGGTATAGCTGGTAAAACGTTACTCACGTTTGGCCTTTACCCCACACCCTTGTATAAAAAGAAGTGCAGGGGCAGGCCTGTAACGTTAAAATTCGGAAGTGAAATGGAATTTAATGTGCTCAAAATCTTGCTGTGCCATACTGAGAACGTATGACGAATCGGCCGGAACACATCGCGACCTTCAATGTCTTTCGCAATATACTGATACTTACGCTTCTTAAAATTCTCAAGCTCGGCAGCGTCGTCCGACTCAATCCAGCATGCCTTGTAAAGATGAACAGGCTCCCAACGGCACCTGGCATTGTACTCATGTTCGAGACGATATTGTATAACTTCGAACTGAAGCTGACCTACTGTGCCGATGATACGACGGTTATTGAACTGGTTTACAAACATCTGGGCAACACCTTCGTTCATTAATTGTTCAATGCCTTTTTGGAATTGCTTCGACTTCATCGGGTCATCATTCTCAATATATTTGAATAATTCGGGCGAGAATGATGGCAAACCTTGGAAGTGTAACACCTCACCTTCGGTAAGAGTATCGCCTATTTTGAAGATGCCGTTGTCGGGAAGGCCTACAATATCTCCCGGCCAGGCCTCGTCAACAGTACTTTTTCGCTGTGCCATAAACTGTGTAGGGGAGGAGAAGTGCACGGTTTTCTCCAATCGCACATGGTAATAAGGCTGGTTCCTGACAAACTTTCCCGAGCATACTTTACAAAAGGCAATGCACGACCTGTGGTTGGGATCGATGTTGGCTGTAATCTTAAAGATGAAGCCTGTAAACCTGGAATCATCGGGCATGATGGTTTTTTCCTCGGCCTTTGTAGGCTTGGGACTGGGGGCAATTTCAACGAAACAGTTGAGCAATTCCTGCACACCGAAGTTGTTTAAAGCCGAGCCAAAGAATACCGGTGCGACCTCAGCGTTGCGGTAATCCTGCACTTCGAAGTCGGGATATACCCCGTCAACCAGTTCCAAATCGTCGCGAAGTCGTGCAGCTTGTGCCTCACCAACATGCTGATCGAGGTCGGCCGACTGAATGTTGACGGCTATCTTCTCGGTAACCCGTTGTTTATTCGGGGTGAAAAGGTTAAGTTGTTGTTCGTAGATATTATAAACACCTTTAAACTTTAAGCCTTGTCCGATAGGCCATGAAAGTGGTCGGACATGGATGTGCAGCTCGTTTTCGAGTTCATCTAACAGGTCAAAGGGGTCGCGTCCTTCGCGGTCCATCTTGTTGATAAAGATGATAACGGGTGTGTTTCGCATGCGGCACACCTCCATAAGCTTACGTGTTTGTGCCTCAACACCTTTGGCAGAGTCGACCACAATAATCGCCGAGTCTACGGCAGTAAGCGTGCGATAGGTATCCTCGGCAAAGTCCCGGTGGCCCGTGTGTCCAGAATGTTGACCTTATAAGGCTCACCTTCCTGTCCGTCGGGCAGGTAGTCGAACTCCATAACCGATGTTGACACCGAAATACCACGCTGTTTTTCAATGTCCATCCAGTCGGACGTTGCTGTCTTTCTAATTTTATTGCTCTTTACTGCACCCGCTACTTGTATCTGGCCACCGAAAAGAAGAAACTTCTCGGTAAGCGTAGTTTTACCGGCATCGGGGTGTGAAATGATGGCGAATGTGCGCCTTCTCTCTATCTCTTTGTTCATTTTTGTGTGGGTAAGGCTTCGTTCATGTTGGCCATACACTTCTTTAAGCTGTCTTCCCAATAGGGTATTTGTATGCCGAAGGTTTCCTTAATTTTGGTCTTGTCAAGCACACTGTATGCAGGACGCTTTACGGGAGAAGGGAACTCATCGCTGTGACAGGGCAGAATCTGGCATGCTGTGTGGCCGGCAATCTGGGCTATTTTGACGGTGAAATCGTACCAGCTGCAAACACCTTCGTTCGAAAAGTGGTATATTCCGCTGTGTCCTTCAAACTTGTTGTTCTCAACAATGTCGAATATTGCGTCGGCTAAGTCGCCGGCATACGTAGGTGTTCCAGTCTGGTCAAAGACAACTTTGAGCTGCGGTTTTGTCGCCGTCAGGCTTAACATAGTCTTTACAAAGTTGTGCCCAAACTCGCTGTACAGCCACGCTGTGCGCAGAATGATGTAGTTTCCACCTACCGCTTGTATCTTCTCTTCGCCGTGAAGCTTCGTTAATCCATACACGCCAGTAGGAGTTCCATGCATATTTTCATTACAAGGTGTGTTGTAAGGATCGCCCCAAACACGTAATCGGTAGAAAATATGAACAAGTAATCCGCCAACCTCTTTCATGGCTTTTGCCAGATTTTCAGGTGCAACGGCATTGAGAGTTTCTACAATATCTCCAGCCGTTTCGGCCTTGTCGACGTTGGTCCATGCAGCACAGTTGATGATACACTGAACATGATTCTCCCTTACTGCTTCACGAACAGCTTCAAGATTGGTAATATCGAGTTTTTGATAACCCTCACAAACATCAGTGAAAATGTAATGATTGTTCGACTTTTTACTTACAATCTGAATCTCGTTGCCCAATTGTCCGTTGGCGCCTGTAACTAAAAATGTTCATAGCTTTTAGAATTAAGTTCGTATTATTCTTCCTCGCCGAAGTCGAGTCCTTCGTCACGATTCTTAATATAATAATCGCTGAGCATACCGATAAATGTGGTTATTTCTTTAACGGCACGCTCTGTTTCTTCTGAAATTTCTTTTTTCTGCATGCGTAACATCATGATACCGTAAAGGGCATTAAGGCATGTCTCTATTTCGTCTACATTCTTATCGCCTTTGTTACGCAGTTCAACAATGAATGGTAATACCTTATAATACTCGGCGTTATAAAAAGGGAAAGTTGCTGGAAGACAGCAGTTGCTGGTGAAGGTCAGACAAGTCTTGCAGTGTTATGGCATTGATATTGAGGTGTCCTTTCTCACGTTTTCCCTCTTCGTTCATCATACGGACAAGATTGCCGAACCACTCTATTTCTGAAGCTTTCTGTTCTTCAGTATAGTGAAACTTGTCAATATACTCATCAGTTATTCGATTAATGGAGCAACCGTAAGCCCGAATAAGGTCTTCTAATTGCCACATATACAGAAGATATTCTGCTATCGATGTCTTGCGAATTTGCTGTGCAACAAACATACAATAAAGGTGTGAAGCCTGATTTAATAATGTATAGAGTAGAGGTTAAAAACAGTCCCTACCAAAATAATCAATGAAAATATAACAACAACAGCGCCTATTATCTTATTGAGTATGCTTATTCCGTTGATGTCAAACTTCTCACGGATCTTGTCAACAAGCCATGTAAGTCCGAACCACCACATGAGAGCGCCACCGAAAATGCCAATATAGCCTATCGACATCTCCAGGGGATGGTTGGGGATGACAAAATTAAACTGGGCAAATGACGCCATAAACAAAAGAAGAATAAGCGGATTTGAGAATGTTAAAAGGAAAGCCGTAAAACCGTTGTGCGAGTAACTTCCCTTGCTTTGACCGCTTTGATGGACATGGCTGGCGGGGTTGCTTTTCCAGCAATATATCCCAAAGAGCATTAAAACAACGCTTCCAGATATTTGCAACCAGAACTTATTGGTAGGGTTTGTAATAAGATCCATTACAAAACTCATACCTAAACCTGTGATCAACGCATAGATAATATCGCTCAAAGATGCTCCTATGCCAGTGACAAAACCATACCAACGCCCTTTCTTTAGCGTACGCTGAATACAGAGAATGCCCACTGGCCCCATAGGTGCAGAGGCTATAATACCTATGATAATTCCCTTAAGGATTAACTCTAATAAGTCTATTTTTATTGGAAGTGGCATAATTTAGGGTGCAAAGTTACTTGATTTATTTGATAATTTGGAAAGAATGCCCCGATTTTTGGCGTCTTTACGTCGTAAATGTATGTCAGTCAGACAGATAAAAACTATTCAGTAGAGTAGTCGGCAACGAACTGACGGTAAACGGTAAACAGCCTCTGGCGTGTGATATAACCTCAATAACTGGTTGTTAATATCGACGACGGGCAGGGCATTTGCTCCTGTTTGATCGAACTTTTTCATGACTTCTTCCATTGGCTCATTTTGATAAAGTATGGCAGGAACTGTTGTCATCAGCTGGCTGGCATGATAGCGTTGATACAATTCGGTGCGGAAAACGATATGCCTTATCTTCATAATGTCGATTTCTCCCAAAAGTCGTCCCGCTTCATCGGTGACGGGAAGGAAGTTGAAATCGTTCGATGTCAGCACGTTTACTAACTTGCTAAGGGGCAGGGATGGGCTTACGGTGGTTACGTCTTTCTCTATAACTGAGTCCATATTCATTAAAGTAAGCACACTCCTGTCAGTATGATGGGTGAGCAGTTTACCTTCACGGGCCAGACGCATAGCGTAAATACTGTGTGGCTCAAATATAGATATAACCATCACACTTACAACGCTAACTACAATCAATGGTACAAAAAGGGCGTAGCCTCCAGTGATTTCAGCAATCAGGAAAATGCCGGTAAGCGGTGCATGCATCACGCCTGCCATTACGCCTGCCATGCCTAATAAGGTGAAGTTTTTTTCAGGAAGATATACTCCTATTTGCTCCATATTCCATAGTCGTGCAAATAAGAATCCGGCGAAACCGCCCATAAAGAGCGAAGGTGCAAACGTACCGCCACAGCCTCCGGCACCATTTGTAGACGAGGTTGCAAATATCTTTGTCATCATAACAAGAAAGATATATAAGGCCAAAAGCTCGCCATGCCCATAAAATAACGACCCGTTCATTACCTGTTGCCAGTCGGCAGGTGTCTTTCCGCTGATAAGAAGGCCGAGCGTATCATACCCCTCGCCGTATAAAGAAGGAAATAAAAAGATGAGAGAACTTAGTATAAGGCCACCAATGCACAGCCTGATATAAGGATGATCCTTAAGTCGTGAAAACTTCCCTTCACACCAATTCATGGTTCTCATAAAGTAAAGGCTCATCAAACCACAGAATATTCCTAACAAAACTGTTCCGGGAACGCGATCGATGCGCCACACACCGTCAATATGAAAAGAGAACATTGTAGATGTTCCCGTGAAAAGATATGAGAAAATATCTGCCGTAATGCTGCTGATAAGAATAGGTACAAGCGATGCCATAGTCATATCAATCATCAGCACTTCAAGAGTAAATACCAAGCCTGCTATTGGCGCTTTGAAGATACCTGAAATCGCAGCAGATGCACCACAACCCACTAAAAGCATCAACGTTCGGTTGTCCATGTGGAACACTTGGCCCAATTTCGAGCCAATTGCAGAGCCTGTAAGCACAATAGGTGCTTCGGCACCTACTGATCCTCCAAAGCCTATGGTTATGGCTGAAGCCACTATTGACGACCAGCAATTGTGGCCACGGAGCTTTGAACGCCTCGTAGAAATCGCATAAAGCACACGTGTAATACCATGCGATATATTGTCACGGACAACATATTTAATAAAAAGCATGGTAAGATAAATACCTATAACAGGGAAAACAAGATAGAGCCAGTTGGCACCATACGATATAAAGTCTTCGGTAAGCAGACGTTGTATCAATCCGATAAGATGATGAAGGGCATACCCTGCCACCGAAGCCAGGAAACCAATAATAAAGGCTAATACCAACGTCATCTGACGATCGGTCAGTCTCCGTTCCCGCCAGGCAATAACTTTATCCAGCATTTATTTTCTGATGATAGTTATCTCGCCGTCAGGTTTAAGCCTGATGATGCTGCTTGGTTTGTGTGATTTGTGCTCCTGTCTGCGCGTCCAGCATACATAATCAACGCTATTGAGGATCTCTTGAGATATGTCTTTGTAGTTCTGTGCGGCAGGTTCGCCACTGATATTTGCACTTGTTGATACAAGAGCTTTTTGAAAACGGTAGCACAATTCGTGCGAAAACGGCTCCTTTGTAATACGAAGCGCAATGCTTCCGTCTTCTGCAATGAGATTCGATGCCAGGTTTACAGCTCCGTCTAATATAACAGTTGTGGGCTTGGTTACGGCGTCAATTAGGGTCCCATGCCACTGCTGGCACGTTGCGAACATAGCGTTGCAGGCGTGCGTCTGAATCGACAAGACAAATCAATGCCTTTGAATCGTCACGATGTTTTATCTGGTAAACCCTTGCTACTGCTTCAGCATTTGTAGCGTCACAACCGATACCCCATACAGTATCCGTAGGGATAAAGAATTACGCCACCTTCACGAAGTACTTTTAATGGCGTTTTTAATGTCTTCTTCTTGTGTCATCTTTTCATCTATGTAACGCAAAGATAGCAATTCTTTTATATACACACAAATGTTTATTAAAAATTTAAATTTCAGTTTGTTTTCACAAATGTTTTATTAACTTTGCCATGTTAACATATATAGTTTTCGGTGTCATTGTTCTGCAATTAAGGCTTTTTATGAATAATATGCACAGTTGTTTATAATATGTTTGAAGACTAATAACTGAATAGTAAAAAAACATAAACAAAATGGTTCAACTAACTTTAAAAACCGTACGTTATTGGCTTAGACCTTGGCGGTACCAATTCTGTTTTCGGAATTGTAGACTCACGTGGCGAGATAAAAAGCTACGACAGCTATCAAAACACAGGCTTACGACAATGTAGAAGACTATGTAAATGCTTCGGTCGAGGCTTTGCAGATTATCATCGATCAGGTCGGAGGCATTAATAAAATTAAGGCTATGGGAATTGGTGCTCCGAATGGAAACTATTACCAGGGCACCATAGAGTTTGCTGCAAACCTTTCATGGGGGCGCAACTGTATTGTGCCATTGGCCGACATGTTCTCCAAAAAGGCTTGGTGTTCCAGTGGCTTTAACCAACGATGCTAATGCAGCAGCTATTGGCGAAATGACTTATGGCGTCGCACGAGGCATGAAGAATTTTATTGACGTTACATTGGGAACCGGCGTTGGTTCAGGCATTGTGGTCAATGGACAAGTGGTTTATGGCAGCGACGGCTTTGCGGGAGAGCTTGGCCATGTTATCATGGTTCGTGAGAATGGACGTGAATGTGGCTGTGGCCGAAAAGGCTGTTTAGAGGCCTATTGCTCTGCTACGGGTGTAGCCCGTACGGCTCGAGAGCTGTTGGAAACTACAGATGAACCATCACTTTTACGTGATTTGAACCCTGAAGACATTACTTCTTTGGAGGTAAGTCTGGCGGCAGAGAAGGGTGATGCCTTAGCAAAGCGCATCTATGAATTTACTGGAGAGATGCTGGGAGAGGCGTGCGCTGACTTCGCTGCTTTCTCTTCGCCTGAAGCTTTTCATATTCTTTGGCGGACTGACAAAAAGCAGGAAAGTTGCTGATGGACCCTATTAAGAAGAGCTATGACAAGCATGTTTTTGCGCATCTTTAAGGGCAAGGCACAGTTCCTCGTAAGCAGTTTTGGATGGTAGCTCAGCTGCTGTTCTCGGTGCTTCGGCTGTGGGCTGGGACCTGTAAACTTGCATAAAGTTTTATAGAATATAGCTTCTCATAGAGTTTATACTCTGTGAGAGGCTTCTATGTAGTATACTTTAGATGATAATACTGTTATGCAAATAGCTTTTATGCTTTTTGTCTTCTATATTGAAGTGCTATTTTACACAATATTCTTCTATATTTTTGTTACCGTTTAGGAAGTCGCGTGCTGCCATACGCTTTTTACCCGCAAGCTGTAATTCTGCAATTTCTATCCAATTATCGGCAGTAGCTATGTAAAGACGACCTTTCTCAGCCCTGATGATGCCAGTTTTTTTCACCAGTTACAGGCTCATTGGTTTTCACCGTTTTATATATTTTCATCACGGTTCCAGCCGCGCTCCCTTTGTCTTCCGCATATAAAGTGGTCCACGCTCCGGGATAAGGCGACAGTCCCCGTACAAAATTGTGTACATCTTTTGCCTGCTGTGCCCAGTTTATCTCACAAGTCTCCTTAAAAATTTTAGGTGCACTGTGTAAAGCCATAGGCTCTTTTCCTGCCATCCATTCGTCCTGACTAGTTGCTTTTTACCGTACCATCTCCTTCAAGAACAAGGTCTATTGTCTCAACGGCAATGTCGGCACCGAGCTTCATTAAGCCATTATAAACATATTCGGCATTGGCATCTTCGGGTATCACAAAATGCTTTTTGCAGTATGATTCGTCCAGTATCAATGTCCTTATCAAGGAAGAAGGTGGTAACTCCTGTTTCAGATTCTCCGTTTATAATAGCCCAGTTGATAGGTGCAGCCCCGCGATATTGTGGCAGCAGAGCGGCGTGAACGTTAAACGTTCCCATACGTGGCATTGCCCAAACTATTTCGGGAAGCATACGGAAAGCCACCACAACCTGCAGATCGGCCTTATACGATGCCAGAGCCTCTACAAAGTCAGGGTCTTTCATTTTTATGGGTTGAAGTACCGGAATACCGTGCTCTACGGCATATTGTTTCACCGCCGAAGGCTGCAGATGGTCCTGATGTCGTCCAACGGGTTTGTCGGGTTGGGTCACTACGGCTACAACATTGTATCCTCCTTCCACAAGCCGTTCTAATGTGCCAACGGCAAATTCAGGAGTTCCCATGAATATGATTCTCAAGTTTTCCTTCTCCATATACCTTATTATATTATAGTATACAAAAATTACAAAAAGTTTTAATTTTTCGCCTTTCCTGCCATTCTTATCATGCGCAGGTATTATTACTTTCTACCGGTATAATCAATAAATAACGCCATTTTCTTCAACTTCAAATTTTTATCTATTACAGAAAAGGTGCGCAATTGCTGCGCACCTCTTCGTTTTTTTAATTTTTATGCTGTGTGGTTACTGTGTCTTTTACCACTGCCACCAGTGCTTTTTCTTGGGAATGTCGTCAATAGAGCTTCTGCCAAGAGTCTCTCTAATGACGTCAGCATAGCTTTTATGCTCATTAATCATCCGGTAAATCTGGCCCCATTCAGGCAGTCCGCCGATATTCCTGTCATCAATAAAGTAGTCAGCTTTTCAGCTTACGGCTGAAATGATTGTTCTTTTTCAGCCTCTTCCTCAGGATAGTCACGGTTTACAGCCCAAAACTCAACACCGTGCTTTTTACACCAGTCAACAGCGTCCTGCAGGAGCTTTCCCTCACGTACCGACCACAGGATGAGCCTGTGATGGTCGGCTATTAACATTCGGAGCGTTTCGGTAGCGAATGGTATTTCTTCTCCTATTTCCGGATAACGGTGCTCTACAATAGTACCGTCAAAGTCTACTGCTATTGTTGCCATTATCGTTTTACTGAATTATCATTAGCGTCACCGTAGTGGCTTTCCTGGTAATTGCCATAGCTTCCATAGTTACCATAGCTCTTGTAACGGCCGTATTTGCCATAGCTTCCATACCTGCCGTATCTTCCATACCTGCCGTATTTGCCATAACCATAGTAGTAACTATGCTTCTTCTTCGACATATCAATACCGTTGATGACGATGCTGACATTTGGCAATTTTTCTTCAGCAGCCAGACCGTTTACCAATTCTATACTCTCCTTTGGCGTATAGTCGGCACGACATACATATACCGTGGCGTCGCAAACTCGACCTATGGCCAGTGTATCGGTTACAAGACCTACCGGCGCCGTGTCAACAATAATGTAATCATACATTTGTCTAAGCTGTTCCATAATGAGGTCAAGACTTGCACGTGCCACCAGTTCGGCCGGGTTAGGAGGTATAGGACCTGCCGTCATTATGTCGAGATGCTTGTTGATTCCTGATGGTAGAATTTGCTGCTTTATCTGCTCTTCACTGGGGCTGTCTTTTACCAGCAAGTTCGTAATACCGCGTGCGGTATCGTTCAATTCAAAAAGTTCGCCTAATCGTGGTTTGCGAATGTCAAGACCGATAAGCAATACTTTCTTACCCAGTAGGGCGAACGACATGGCTAAGTTTCCTGCATTGAAGGTTTTTCCTTCGCCCGAATTAGTCGACGTACACATGATAACCTTCTGCCCTTCTTTCATCATGAAGAGCAGGTTGGTACGCATCGAACGGAATATTTCCTCCATCATGTTGTTCTTATTCTCATGAATGACGATGTCAGCCTTATTCTTTGCGGCATCTGCAGCAACAGCAACATCGGCCAGAATAGGTAGTTTCGTAAGACGGGCAACGTCTTCATGTCCCTCAATTTTGTAGCTCAGAAGCTGAATCAGGATAAGGATCACGGCAGGAATAGCCAGTCCGAAGATAAGACCCATACCCATAATATAGGTATTGTTCGGGCTAATTTTTCCACCCTGCCGCAGGTGCATCTATCAGCTTTCCTTTGTCGGCCGTTGCCGCTAACGAAATAGAGTTCTCTTCACGCTTTTGTAAAAGCATCAGATAAAGCCCTGATTTCACCTCTTGCTGACGGCCAATCTGGTTAAGCATACGCTCCTGAACCGGCGACCTGTCAACCTGTCCCTGATATTTGCCAGCCTGTGCAGCTACCGAGTTACGCAGAATTTCGGCACTGCGCATAGCCTGATTCAACGCACGATTAATGGCTCCTTGCAGCTGATCGAGCTGCGTAGTGAGAGCACTACCGACGGCGAGTTCTCACTTGCACTTTGTAGCAGCAGGTTGCGTCTTTGAGCAATTTCATTGTAATCTTTAATAAGTGCAGTGGTTGCCTGGTCAGACAGGCCGACGTTTGTGGGCAGAGGCTGATACCTGCTGGCCGAACTGATGATGTAACCACGCATTTCGTTGAGCAGTGCTAATTGTGTATTGGCCTCCGAAAGCTTTTGTGAATAGGTGTCGGCATTGTTGAAAGCCTGGCTCGCATTCATCTTAAGCTCAACTACACGGTTGCTTTTTTTATAGTTCTCAAGCTGGCCTTCGGTACTGCCTAATTCAGCATTGATTTTCTCTAAACGCCCATTAATGAACTCTTCCGTGCGCACGGCAATCTCGTTTTTGTCTTCGTTGGCCTGGCGATTATAGCATATTGCCAACTGGCTGAGGAAATCGATGGCGCGCTGTGGCACCTCATCGGTAAGCACAAGCTGTGCTATGGTAGTGCTCTTATTGGTCTGGGCAACGCTCAACCGCGATACATATTTATATGCTTCGTTTTTGGGCGACTGTATGACAACCCTCATTTTCTGTTCGTCCTGCATGGGCGTCATGCCGTTTGTTGTAAAGTAAAGTATGCCGGCACGCGTGTTTATACTGGCAGGGAACGTGGTAAATGTATGGTCAATTGAGTATGGACCGCTTGCTCCGTCATCAGCATGAGGAACAAAATAGGTGCCTGTTACATGATAAGTACTGCCTTCACGCTCAATTAAAAGGTCAATAGGACGGTTCAGTTTCTCAAGATGAGCCGCATCAACATCAACCGAAATAGGCTGCGTACGGTACAGAATGACATCCTTTACCTGGCCTACACTGAAATATTCGGCATACGGTTTCAGGTCTCTTACTGCCTGAATGGCCAGAGAATGTGAGGTTAAAATCTCCATCTCGTTGTCGATACCTGTCGAGTTTGACACAATACCGAGGGTTGCCGAATTCATCATATTGTTCCGGCTGTTCGACCTTCCGTCGTTGTCTTTTATCAACAATTTGGCCGAAGCCTGGTACATAGGAGTGGTGTATCGCAGGTAAATGGCTGCGACCCCCAAACAAATAATGAGTGAGAGAACGAACCACTTCCAGTTCAGAATCAGCGTAGCGTAGATCGCTCCAAGGTTTATGAACCCTTTCTGATCGTCGGCCGTTGCCTGAGAATTTGCAGCCATACTCTCTGCAAGCTTGTTTTCTTCCATTTGTATTTTTATGATTTGTTATTTCTTTTTCATCGGCCAGCTGCATGAGATACTGTCCGTAACCGTTTTTATCATAGGCTGCGCTTCCTGAATTAAGCGCTCGCGTGTTATCCAGTTCTTTTTGAAGGCAATTTCTTCAAGGCAGGCAATTTTCTGCCCCTGGCGCTTTTCGATAACCTCAATAAAGGTGCTTGCCTCCGAAAGACTGTCGTGAGTGCCCGTATCGAGCCATGCAAAGCCGCGCTGAAGGGTTTGTACTTTCAGGTTCTTTTGTACGAGATACTGCTGGTTTACGGTCGTGATTTCAAGCTCACCGCGTGCACTGGGCTTAATGTTTTTGGCAATATGAACCACGCTGTTGGGATAGAAATAAAGGCCCACAACGGCGTAGTTGTCTTGGGTTGTGCTGGTTTTTCCTCAATGCTGAGGCAGTTTCCGTTGTCGTCAAACTCGGCAACGCCATAGCGTTCAGGGTCGTTTACATAATACCCGAAGACTGAAGCCTTGCCTCTTCCTCTGCCATGCGCACGCTTTCGCGCAACATTGACGAGAAGCCGGCGCCGTAGAAAAATGTTGTCGCCCAGCACTAAGCATACGCTGTCGTTGCCTATAAATTTCTCACCAATGATGAAAGCCTGTGCCAATCCGTCAGGACTGGGTTGCTCGGCATACTCAAAACGCACGCCATAACTGCTGCCATCGCCCAGTAACCGTTTAAAGCCGGGCAGATCATAGGAGTAGAAATAATAAGGATTTCCTGATACCGCCAGCATTAACACCGACACGGGATAGTAAATCATAGGTTTGTCAAAAATGGGTATGAGCTGTTTGCTAATGCCTTTTGTAATAGGGTACAGACGTGTTCCTGACCCTCCTGCTAAAACTATGCCCTTCATTTTACGTAATATTATTGCTTGTACAAGTAGATACTTTAGTATCTCGGATAATAACTCGCCCGATTCTCTCAGATTGCAAAGGTATGAAATGTTATCGAACTTTTGCTTGTTTAACCTGAAAAAAATGCTTTTTCTGCTGCATTTTCATGCTAAGGTATGCGGCATGGCTGGCTAATGCCCGATAGTTTATGGCTGTTTGTTCGTTGTGCGGCGGCCGTCAGCAATGCGTACGGCAGTTGTCGTACAACGGGTGTGACGGCCGTCGTACGCGCTGCTGACGGCCGCCACACAACGACCTTTCAGCTGTAATGGCAGCAGAGAAGCGGGCATAAGGCGTTGGCATATAGTCGTATTTTATTGTTGTTCAGGCTGTTTTGGCATATGGGTGTCGGCACGGCAGTGTTTGCTGAATGAGCTGCGGGGCTGCAGATGCTATCGTCTGTCGGCAGATAGCAGATTGTGTTGTTATTGCATTTTACATGCACAAACCTTTGATTTTTCATGATATTGTTGTATTTTTTTGCAAATATTTATTCACGCACTAAAAAATAACGAAATAAAATTTTCACTATGGGATTATTATCAAGGATTTTCAATAAGAAGGAAACAGAAGCCAGAAGTGGAGGCATGGAAGACTACATGACACTTGTTCGTGTTTACTTTCAGGCATCGCTTGCAGCCCAGCTTGGCATTACCAATCTGGCCATGTTGCCCGACCTGCGCATGTTTAAGACGACGCTGCATGTGCCCACATTGAACAATAAGCTGGGCATGGGCGAGAAGAGTCATTGCAGGAAGATGATGAAAGAAATATACAAAACCGATGACGATTTCTTTAAGGAGATTGACCAGAGCGTGCGTCGCAACTGCAAAAAACTGCCAGACATGCAGGTTTATCTGGTGCAATTCCAGAACTTTACGCAGGATTTGATGATGCTGATGGGCAATTTAATGAAGTTCAAACTGCGCGTACCGTCAATATTCAGGAAAGCCATCTATCGCATGACAGCCAGTACGGTGCAGGACATTTTACGAAAAAACAGCTACACCGACCCCAGTGTTATCAAAGCTGTCATGGGTATTCGTAAATACAATACAAAGCTTAATTTCTCGGAAAAGTGGATTACCGACTTCGTGTTTCAGGTAGTAATGCTGGCAAAGAAAGAGCCGGCACCGTCGAAAGAAGAGGCTGCTGCTGCGAGAAAAAAACTGGGAAAAGCACTAAAATGCCATAAGCTTTTTGTTGCCGTTCAGGTAAAAGAATTAGGCACGAAAGCTTGTTGGAACGATATAAAAAAGTTAAATTTGCAAGCAAATACATCGGTATGGAGGCTAACGAAAGGCTTATCAACACCTTTGCTACCCGCGTAAGGCAGATGCTTCTTCAGTATCAGGAGCTGAAGAAAGAGAATGCAGAGCTTTTATGCTATGGTCGACGAGCGCGACCGGCAACTGCGTGATGTGGAAGAAAAAGCTTTCGGGCATCCGTCGCGATTACGACAATCTTAAAATGGCTAAAAATGCTTGCAGTGAGCGACGGTGACATTGAAACGTCGCGCAAAAGAGTGAATAAGCTCATTAGAGATGTCAACAAGTGTATCACGCTACTGAGTGGAAAGTAACGGAAACAATGCCAGAAGACGAACTGAATAAGATTAACATAAAAGCTGAATATCTACGACAGAGTAGTAGAGCTTAGGTTCCTCGTGAGGAGGAATCGCTGTATCGAAAGGATGCAGAGCTTATTAACGCGCTCTTAAATGTATATTATGACAACTTCAAAGGTCTGAAAGAAGATAAGGAAATTACTTTATTTTGCCATGGTAGACCTTGGTCTTCGCTTGCAAAGAGAATTGCAGCGAAACGATACAAAAGCCTTTATGATGATATTCTCCAACGGCTTACTTCTGAAATTGAAACCGTGTTGAAGGCGGAGTGATACGCTCAACAAGAGAATAACTTATAACCATAAAGATAAATGACAGGTATAATAATCGCAGTCGCAGCAGCCTTAATTACAGGTGGAATTGTCGGCTATGTCGTTTTCCGCTATATCATTAACGGGAAATATAATCAGTTGATGGAAGCGGCCAAAAGGGACGCAGACGTCATCAAAGAGAAAAAAACTGCTTGAGGTAAAAAGAGAAGTTTCTGAATAAGAAAAAGCGAGTTGAGAAAGAGGTTCAGCAGCGTAATCAGAAAAATTCAGCAGGCAGAAAACCGTTTGAAACAGCGTGAAATATCGCTCAACCAGCGCCGGGAAGAACTTGGACGGCGCAAGGAAGAGGTTGAGCAGGAGCAGGCAAGGATAGAGAACGAAAAGAAACTCCTGACCGTTAAACAGCAGGATCTGGAAAAGATGGTTGAACAGGAGCGCGTGAAGCTCGAAGAACTGTCAGGCCTTTCAGCCGAAGAAGCCAAGAACCGTCTGGTTGAAAGCATGAAGGACAAGGCTCGTCTGGATGCAGCAAGCTATATCAACGAGGTGGTCGATCAGGCTAAATTGGATGCCAATCAAACGGCCGGGAAGATCGTAATACAAACTATTCAGCGCGTGGCTACTGAAACGGCTATCGAAAATTCAGTCAGTGTTTTCCATATTGAAAACGATGAAGTGAAGGGCCGTATTATAGGACGTGAAGGCCGTAACATCCGTGCCCTTGAGGCTGCAACGGGTGTAGAGATCGTTGTTGATGACACACCCGAGTCGATTGTCATCTCAGCCTTTGACCCTGTACGTCGTGAAATATGCCGCCTTGCATTGCATCAGCTGGTAGCTGACGGTCGTATTCATCCGGCTCGTATTGAGGAAGTAGTTGCAAAGGTGAAGAAACAGCTTGAGAACGAAATCATAGAGACGGGTAAACGTACGGCTATCGACCTCGGTATTCATGGCTTGCACCCCGACCTTATCCGTATTATCGGTAAAATGAAATATCGTTCTTCGTACGGCCAGAACCTGTTACAGCATGCGCGTGAAACCGCTAATTTGTGTGCTGTTATGGCGTCGGAGCTGGGACTTAACCCTAAAAAGGCCAAACGTGCAGGCTTGCTTCACGACATCGGTAAGGTGCCCGATGAGGAGAGTGAGCTGCCACACGCACTGCTTGGAGCCAAGATGGCCGAACGCTGTAAGGAGAAAACCTGATATTGTTAACGCCATTGCCGCCCACCATGATGAGGTTGAAATGAAAACCCTGCTGGCGCCCATCGTACAGGTTTGTGACGCAATCTCTGGTGCACGCCCCGGTGCTCGTCGTGAGATTGTGGAGGCCTATATCAAACGTTTGAACGATCTTGAGGCTATTGCCATGAGTTATCCAGGTGTAACAAAGACGTATGCTATACAGGCTGGCCGCGAACTTCGCGTAATTGTAGGCGCAGATAAGATGACCGATGAGGAAAGTACGAAGCTGAGTGACGAAATAGCGACGAAGATTCAAAATGAGATGACATACCCCGGTCAGGTTAAAATTACCGTGATTCGCGAAACGCGCTCGGTAGCTTATGCCAAGTAAGGCAGACGGTCAGGTTCATAACCTGAATATCAAATAAAGGTTTACCCCGCCATACTCTAAGCAGAGAATGGTGGGGTAATTGTTTGTTGTGTACGAAAGCAGGCTTATGCGTACGAGTGCATACCGCCTAATATGTAGTTTACACCAAAGTAAGTCATGATGATACTCAGGAAAGCGATAACCATATACAGATGGTATGGTATGGGCTTTCTGAACAAAGGCAGGCTCTGTGTGTGCAGAACAACGGCATAAATCATAAAGGTAATGAGAGCCCATGTTTCCTTAGGGTCCCAGCTCCAGTATGTGCCCCAGCTTATGTTAGCCCATATTGCACCGATGAAGATGCCCAGTCCCATGGTAGTTACGGCAGGGTAGAGGAATATACGGCTAAGCACTTGCAGGCTCTCTGTCTGTATGTCTGTGTTAGAAGAGCCTGTATGGTTCATGCCACGAACACGGTTAACGCCAATGATCATAAAGGCCGTGAGGCCGCATATAAACGTTAACGCGAGTAGTGCATAGCTCATCATAATGATGCTTACATGTATACTTAGCAACGGTGAGTTAAGAACGGGCATCATCGGACCTATGGAAGGGTCCATCTGTGAGATGTGACTCACCAGCAAAAAGAACCCGGAGAGCAGAAAACCAAATACTAAAACAATGTGTGCCTTGCGGTAAGCAATGATACTTAACAGCTGAACGAACCAGGCTACTGACAACATTGATTCGTAGCCATTGCTTAAAGGTATGTTGCCTGATATGAGCCAGCGCAGTGCCAATGAGAATGAAAGGGCAAGGAACGACAGCATAAGCATGCCGGATAAACAGCGGTTAACCCATTTCTGTGTGGCAGAAATGGCAGGAGCATGCACCGTGGTCATTCTGCGTATGGTGAACAGCAATGCTACAAAACCTAACGTAAGGTTTACAATAAACAGAATAGTAGCAAAGGGAATAGCATTATAAATATGTTCGGCCTTGACCTGATTGTCGGATGGTAAGCTGCTTCCGCCATTCTTTTTCTGGTATAAGGCCAGCTTGTCGATAAGCATGCGCGTGGTAGTTTCCTGACCCATGGTAACCTGGCTGTACAGCATTGGGAAAATGTTTTTGAAGAAAAGTATCTTCGTCCGGCCTAATTGCTGTGGCAAACTATCGGACGGTGCATACCACGTTGTTCTGCCGTTGTGGGTGTCGGGCAGCATGGTTAACAAACTACCCTGCTGTAATTGCATGATGAGGGTTATTTTATTGTCCATCTCTGCGCACGCTTTGTGAAAGGCATCGGTTTGTCCTTGCTGGTATTCGGCGGCGTAACGTCCAAGAGTATATTCTCCATTATGGAAGAAAGCATTGAGGCAAGTATATTCGGGGAGTCCGAAACGAGAGCATATTTCATGGCTGTTCACCTTAATAACAGGCTCGTTATTCCATTGACTGGCATAGAAAATCCAGCTCATCAGCACTTGTTCGGCATTGGCATCGCCATAATGACGCTTGCCGTATATTTTCTTTGTAAAGTCGATGGCCAGTGTCTGGAGAGGGCAAATACGATTGTTATAATTGACAAAAAGGTTGCCAAAGCTTGCTGCTGTGGCTTTATCGATAGTAGTTGCAGCGCGTGATGACTGTGGGACGATGCTGAAAAGGGTGAGCAATGCAATACTTAATGCACCTCTTTTTAATAGTGGTGATGTGAGCAAACGGCGAAAAGTGCCTTTAGGATCAATCAGTAACCACAACAGTGTAAGGAATAACAGGGCATAGCCTGTATAGGTAACGGTAACCCCCCACGGGTCACTGTTGACACTAAGATAGCTGCCCATGTTGTCGGTATCGTAACTGGCCTGGTAGAATCGCACACCACGATAATTGAAAATATGGTTCATTGATACCTTCGCATGGATGGTATTGCGCCCGTCAATAATTGAAAAGTATGTGGCATAATCGGCCGCAGCCTCTGTACCACTGTGGTATTTTACATCAAATTTATCCAATCTAACATAGAAAGGGAGGGTGTGTTTCTCGGTCTTTTCCATTGAAATCATCTCCGAATACTGGTTCGTAGGCTGGTCGCCACGCAGATGAATCATGCCACTATACGACAGCACGTGTGTGAGAAAAGCTCCTCCAAGGATAACGATAAATGAAAGATGGAGCAATAAAATATCCCATTTTCTGACTCTTTGCTTCAATATATACACAATACCAAAGCCGGCAAGCAAGGCCCATGACAGGTTAAACCACCAACTTCCATATATATATTGATGGGCAAAAGGCGTGCCTTCGAAGTTCTCTATAATAGAGGCAGTAGCCATTAATACGATGACAAGAACGTACAATGCTGCCGAAATTTTCTTAATCATAATGTTTTTATTGATACATAAACAGGCTTTAGCCGGCCATAATTAACCGGCTGTGCTTAATGCGACTGGATGTAATCTCCGACCTCTCCCAGCACATCCGACAGGGCTACAAACTCATCACTTGCAATCTTTACGCTGTTGTCGTGACAATGATTGACAAAAGGTGAAGCAATATTACGTAATGCGCGGTCACACCTCTGGAGCTGTTGTTGTACTTTTTGTAGCCAGAGCCGGGGTTGTTTTTCAGGAAGTATGCGTCGAGTGATATTTTGTTTTGTACTGGCGCTCCGTCAGTATTGCCATACCATATGGCACAGACACTCCGTAAGTTATACTCTAAATCGATGAGTGACGTTTGGCTGTAAGGCGACTCAATATAGGTAGAGTCGGTAGAGAAAGGCCTTAATAGTTTGGTGTATGCAATCTCATCGGTTTGACCTACGAGTCCGTGATCACCCGATATTAGGGCGGCAGCCAACTGGCGTAAGGTATATTTTTGTAAGCATATAATTGCGATATGTCGTTCCGTCAGGAGCCAGATAGGGTACTCCGTTAAGCTTAAGAAGCGTCACATGCCCTTTGTCATTGTCATCGGTCCAGCCACATTCTACCTGAAAAAGTTTTATTCTCAGGTGTTTGATAAGGGCTTTTGCATAGGTCAGTTCCCTTTCGGAGATAGCTGAAAAGCTTCTGATGTGTCCGTCTCTAAAGAAAATATATTCGAGAGCATGGAAACCGACGATTGACGATGACTCGCTTTCGGGGTCGCTTAAACTCTTGTTACTTGCCATAAGCTGGTCGAAACTGTGATGGTCTAACGGCCAGTTGTTAATGTCAGAATCGATGGAATAATTAGCATTTGCACCAAGGAAGAAACCTTCACTTTGTTCATAAGCCAATCGCATATTAAGGAAAAGGTTTGCAGCTTTGTCAATCTGGGCCTGGGTAAAATGGCCATATTGTAAGGCCTCAATGCTGTTATAGGTAGAGTCGGCATACAGTGCCGTCTTTGCATTTAAAAGGTATAATGGTACGGTCAATGCAGTTGGTAAGTACCTGTTCTAATGATAATGCGCCACCATTTTGTTTGTTTCCATCTTCTTCGTTGCTATTACATGAAACAAAAATCAATATGAATGATAACAGAAATAAATGTAAAAACTTTCTCATAAGTCAGAAATCTAAATAAAATGGTGTTTTATTGACAAGAAAAATCCACCAGACAAGCTGATACTTTGTCTGGCGGATATAAATAGATAATATTAAATTGCGTTGATGAATGCTACCACAGCATCGCGGTCGGCTTTTGCTTAAGCGGTAGAATTTCTGTGCAGCAGCGTAGGCATCGCTTTGCCTGCTGTAACCATGCCACATAATAGCCTCTACCACATTACGTGCACGATTGTCGTGTAAACGGCAACCTTCACCGGTTTCCTGCACTGATAATCCACGACCCCATAGCGGTGTTGTACGGCACCATCCGGTACGAATGTCGTTCTCCATAAACAGACGGTGCTGGACAAGGTCGGTATAAGGCCAGATAACGGTGTTGCTATACTCTGGCATTCCATGGCCTAAGCTGCAGAATTGGCGTGATATTGGGTCGAGCCAGCCCGTGTCGTCTTTGATGGTCCACGACGGACGGTGGCAGTGTGTACAGCCCATTGCATAGAAGAGTTTTTTGCCACGCTGTACCTCTTCTGTTTCTAAGTTGCGGGCACGAGGCACTCCAAGTCCGCGATGCCAGACGGCAAAGGCGTAGAAATTGTCATTACTCATCTCCTCTTGATTGTTCCAGGGAGCATTGTGCATGACGTAATTCTCATAGTCTGCGCGGTTAGCGGGAGTATTTGTATTTAGTCCGAGCAGCTTGTTTACCATCTGAGCGATACCAGTATCTGTACCATCAGCATAATAAGGATGCAACCAAGACGTTGCCGATTGGCCGTCTCTTTTGATTTCTCTAATCACATCTTGATCCTCACTCATCTTTTTAGCCCATGCCTTTGAAGTGTAAAGGTAATGGCGGTCGGAGCGTGTTACGTTGGTAATATTCCAGATAGCATTAGCGCCAGGGCCGTCGAGCAGAGCTGCACGCGTCATAGCGTAGGTGAATTTCTTAATGCGTTTGGTACCATCGGCTAAAGTATACCATGCCGTTGGAGCCCAGTCGTTGGCACCTGCATTCCACATTCTCGGATTCAGGGTAGCGTGGCGAGCCTCACGTTGGTATTGTACCTTCATAGAATCCTGACTGATGGCATCTAACAAACCAGTACCATACATGCCGATAGTCGATTCAAGGCGTACGGCATAATTGTCTGGTTTGGGTGACGTATTGAAAGCATCACGATCAATTGACACGTCAGGATAGGTCAGATTATAGGCTTCTCCATCGGGGAATTTATTGCCATGCTCATCGGTTGCTGTTTTCCATGTAATATGAATACCGCTTTCTTCAATGGGAGCTTTGAAAGGATATACTGCCTTTGTCTGTGGCATACCCGTCACTTCACTAATGTAACTGTTTGCGGCATAAGCGTTACCGTTTCCGTCAGTGCCTGCTGTTGGGTGATAAATTACAAGTAAATATCCGTTGCCCATAGTATTGGCGCGGTACTTATCCTGCCTTTTCCCATGTCCATAAGAGGGGTGACAGTATTCGCAACCAGAACGAACGTAAGCAGGTCCCAGCCCCCAGAAGGGCTTTGTAAAGGTATTTGCATCGTGCTCAAAGAACAATTCACCAGTCTTGAACGTTGTATAGAGCTGGGGATTGTTTTCTATTTGTGGAACAGGATTAGAGTAACAGCCCTGTTCGTTGCTTGTAGTTCCCTTCTCTCCACCAGGCAACCATTCTGCCGAAGAGAATACACTGAGCGAATCTTTTGGCCAGTTTGTACGTGCCGAAGGCTCAGTGTTATCGTCAGAACAGGCTGTAAACGATGTTACTGCCAATACTCCGAGAGAGAACATTAAAAGATAATTCTTCATGTTTTTGATTTTAACAGCTCTCCTTTATTGTAAAGGAGAGCCTGATATTCTTGTTTTATTTTTTTACGTTGCTGGATATAATCGTTGGCCTGTCCAAGCAAATCAGAGAGTTCAGAACATGCGTCAATGGCAGCCTTTACTTCAGGATGAGTCTTGTCATAGTTTGCAACGAAGGGTTCAGGACATGCTTTAATAGCCTGCTGTGCTTTGTTAATGGCATTCTGAACTTTCGTACCCAGTTCTGGATTATACTTCTTAAAGTAGTTTGCAAAACTGTATTCACCAATCGTCGTAGATGTATTGTCTATATCATACTTTCCATTCCACGTGTTGTTGATGCTCTGGATGTTATGCCAGAAGTCGTGTAACGAGTTGTGAGAGAAAGGTGATTCAATGTAGTTAGGGTCAGATTGCTGATTCTCTGGTGTTGTACCCAGACCGTAAGGCTTACCCAGTTTAGTTTGTCCTACCTCGTCACAGATTCCTGCACAGCCCTTATCTCCTGCGATAATAGCCGATACAGCACCTTTGATGGTGGTGTAAGTACTTCCTGGTTTACCTGCATTAACCATGTTCCAGGCATAAGTCTTGTCACTTGATGGCATTGTAGTAGTCCACTCTAAATCAGTCAAAGCCTGCTTGTGTGCTTCTGTACCGCCACTCCAGCATACTTCTAATTGATAGATAGAATACATTAAATCGCCGGCTACTGCTACGGCATATTTCAGCTCATCAATAGGTTTTGACATCCGTAAAATCGGCACGATCGTTATAATCGTCGAAAGCATTGTTGAACGATGCCACCGCACGAGGCTGGCCGTTACGGAATATCACAAACTCGATTGCGTGGAAACCTAACAAACTGTTGCCCAGATTGTCGTGTGCATTATTGATGTTGTCGTCATCGTTATTTGTTGTATACTGTGCCAGACCCGGACCTTTTAACAGTGCGTGCAGGGGCAGGGAGAGAGAGGCCATGTATCAATGTGCGGGTCAATATTATAGTCGGATGCGGCGCCCATGAGGAAAGCTTCACTGCTTTCATATTCAGCGCGGGCCTTTTTCCATGATTCACATGCAGCCTTTTACCGGTCTTCGGTAGCATTTCCATGCTCAACGGCATCGCGAAGAGTCTTTAATTGTGAATAAAGTGTTTCAGCATGTGATGCCATTGACTGTAAGTGGGATTAACCGTAGCATCTACATAGTTGCTGAGTACTTTGCCAAGGAAGACCTCTTCTTCCGTAGTACTGTTTGTGCCATTACCTGTTCCTTCGTTGTTATCTGAACAACTTCCGAAACCTAATGTCATAGTTCCTGCTGCTGCAACGAGCAGAGCGTTCCTGAATAGTTTTTCATTGTGAATTTATTAATAAGTTTAATGTAATATTTCTAAGAAAAAATATTAGAGGAAGAAGCCTTCATAGGCAACACCTATATTCAAAGAAGGCTCATTGTTGTACATTTTCTTAAAGAAACGGTGACTGTATTCACATTTCACTACGATTTGTGGTATGGGATAATAGTTCGCTCCGAAGTGTAAAACGTTCTTTTCTTCGTATGTGTAAGCAGCCTGACGGGCATCACGAATATATGGATTGTAATAATCGTAACGACCAAAAAGATACATCTTCTGGTTGTCAGCCCGTAAGCTTTGTATTTGTGAGAATACATCATAACCGGCTTCAATGCCTATGGCTACGGCGTTTTTACCTACTTCTGATGATGAATAAGGACTTGTCTTGGTGCTGCGACCTGACAGATATTTCACGTCATAGGCGTTGTCGAGATGACCGTAAGTAGCCTGTCCGCGCACAATCCAGTTGTTCCTGTTCCACGTAAAGTCAACGCTCCCAATACTTACAGCTCCGGTAAGTTTTTTTCCTGAGAGTCGTTCATTAATGTATTATTGATAGAATGTCCATAGTATCCACTTATCCCCATACGGAAGCCAGGCATGGCATAATAGTCAATACGGGCTGCAACAGCATATTTGCTTGCCGGTTCAAATTCGAAAGCACTGTGCGACCCTTTCTGAATCCATCCGTCACGATCAAAGTGCATGGCGTCGAGGCCTTCGAGGAATTGCAGTTCATATTTAAATTTTGAGTAGCGTCCCCATAAGCCGATTCCTGTCTGATGCCAGGTTGAAGGCAGTATCGTGTTTTCCCCTTCGGGTCTGTAAACAGTAAAGAAATTCAGTGGCTCATGGTGTGAATTGTTCAGTCCTACTGGCACAACGATGTGACCTACACGCAAGTTCAGCGCACGCGAAAAGCTTTTTTGAAGCCAGAATTGTTCCAATTCAACCTCACCTCCCTTTTCGGTTTCTACTTCCCATTCTCCTCCTTCTTCATATTCTCGCTCGTATGCAGAGCCTGTTCCTCCGTGCTCAAACTCGATCTCCGACCCCATACTCCAGCCTTTACCAAAGTCGTATCCTAAGTAAATTACAGCGTGCGGAATATCAAACCGGCCGTGTGAGCCTTTGTTTTTATATTTTGCAGGCTCCTAATAACGGAAAACATTGTCGCTGTAAAAGTTCCTTGAAAGAGCCACTTCACCATATCCTCCTACACTAAGGCGGTGCCCACCGGCATGACTCATTACCGAATCGGCTGCGTTAACCTGAGCGCAAGCAGTAGAAATGCTTGCCATAGAACACAATCCTAACAGAATGCCTGTTGTTAGATTCTTCATTATTTACGATAAGTTTAAATTGTTCAAAATGGGTAAAGAGTGCAGATTTCTGGTTGCGGTCTCGCCTTCACGTTGCAAAATTGTGACGTAGGAGCTGCAAAATACAATATCCATTTGTTCTTTTTTACGTGACGAACGGGAGTGGCAATCATCACCGCACTCTTTATTTTGGAGCGTTATTTTGTCCTCGTTCCTTTCTGTGTGCAAAGTTAAACAGTATTTATAATAATGGCAATACCTAAAAATTAGTAAAGCGCATCATCACTATTAATAAGTATTTTAATTAATTAAGATATAAAAACAGGTCAAAAGGTACGCATTTTTCGTCTTTTTATTTATTTTGCAAAAAGGAAAAACAAAATAAGGAGCGCGCATGAAAAAGCCACAAAAATGTATGAAGCTACTGATAGTTTAATCTCTATTATACAAGATAATTATAATATTCTGCAAAGCCTTGGGTCGTTTGGTATTAATCTTGGCTTTGGCGATAAAAACGGTAAAAAGAGGTTTGTGAGGAGCAGAATGTAGACACTTTTACCTTCCCGGCCATCGTTAATTTCACGATAAATGGGTATCGTGAATATGATGATATTGAACGATTGTCCATTCCTACCATGCTTCATTATCTTAAAGCCAGCCACGAATACTACATCCATTTTGAATTACCGTTTATACGTAAAGGGCTTGTTTCGGCCCTTGATGAGAGCGATAATCTGGCCCGGCTTATATTACGCCTGTACGATGAGTACGCACATACGGTCATAAACCATATGCAATACGAAGAGAAAATGGTATTCCCGTATGTAGAAGGTCTTGAAAAGGGTATTATTTCAACCACTTATGATATTGAGACTTTTTCGCGACATCATGGACAGATTGACAAGAAACTTCGTGAATTAAAGAATATTATCATTAAGTATCTGCCGTCTGACGGCTTGCACAACAATCAGCTTTCGGCCACATTATACGATATTTACAACTGCGAACAATGGTTAGACCAGCACTCGCATGTTGAAGACGAGATTTTTATTCCCGCTATACGTCGTCTGGAAAAAGATGTCGAGGCAGGACGATGTAAGCGTAAAAGATTTCGAATATGATTAGTCAACAGCCCGACAATAGGGAAACATTGTCGGAGCGTGAGAAAGATGTGATTGTTGCTTTTAGTGCAGGGAATGACGAACAAAGAGATTGCAGACCACCTCTGTATTTTCAATAAACACGGTTATTACACACCGTCGTAACATTGCGAGAAAGCTGCAGATCCATTCAGCTGCCGGGCTTACTATCTATGCTATTGTCAACAATCTGGTTGACATTTCTAACGTAAAACTGTAGTTTTACCTTGAAAAATACACCTATTATAATATAGGGAGTTTCTGTTCATGTGGCTAATCCTTTTACTTCAGGTTAAAAGCTCAGTTAAAACAAAACGCCACTCCATATTCAATGGGGTGGCGTTTATTGATGATATTTACAGCCAGGCCGACAGAAGGTGGGCAAACCATCCGCGAAATCTTTGCGTGGTGTGCGCCATTCTTTCCAGTTCGCAGGTGTCAGCTTAAACGATTCTGACTTCTGCGAATCGAAAAGCCTGTCGAGTTGTGCTGTAATGCAGGCGTCAATTATCACTGCATTCTCTTCGTAATCGAACCTGAGGCTGCGCGCATCAAGGTTAGCCGACCCCACTGTACAAAAGCGTCCGTCGACCATAATGACCTTGGTGTGATGAAAACCGGGTTTAAACATCCACAAATTGCAGCCTTTTTTCATGAGCTTATGCGCGTTATAGAAACCACAATCGGGCGTAAGCGGCTCGTCACTCCTTACTGAAAGCATAATGTCTACCTTTACACCACGTTTCACGGCTTCTGCAAGGGCTTTCTTTATTGAGCGGTTCAGCGTAAAATAAGGGTTGATAAGCTTAATGCTGTCTTTTGCCGACTGTATGGCTGATGTATAGAAATCGCGTATGATGGTGTTTGAAATACGAGGCTCACGGTTTATAATGCCAACCTGCTGACGGCCGTGTGAATGGCAACTGTCGGCCTTTAGTCCGTGGAAATACGATATATCGCCCAGGCCTCTGTAATATTGTGGTCCGCTGATATTTTTGCCCGGCGGTTTTGTTCCACGTCCTTAAGAAGATGTGTTGCAGCTCATTTACCGCATCGCCTTCGATGCGACAGTGCATGTCGTGCCACTCACCCACCTGTGCTGTACCCTTAATATAGTAGTCGGCTACGTTCATACCTCCTGTATATGCCACCTTACCGTCAATGACAACTATCTTACGATGGTCGCGCGCCCATACGTGATTGACGAACGGAAAGCGTATGGGGTCGAACTGATAAATCTCTATTCCCTGTGCGCGGATGGCGTCAATGTCCTGTTTTTCGCATCGGGCTGTTGTTCGACATATTGCCGAAAGCATCGTACAGCAGCCTTACCTTTACACCCTCCTTCACCTTTGGCGCAAGGTGAGATATAAGCAAGCGGTTGATGGAATCGTTGCGAAAGTTAAAGTATTCCATGTGTATGGAACTGCGTGCCTGGTCAATAGCCTTAAAAAGGTCGTCGAATTTTTCCTGACCCGTCGTCAGCAAGGTTACCGTGTTGTTGTGTGAAAAGCGTATGCCTTTGGCTTCGAGGGCGTGTACAATCAGCGTATCGCTTGTTTGTGCATGGGCCTGAAGCGTTGCGACAGCCATGCCGGCTGTTATGAGAACGGCAATAAGCTTTCGTGCAGAACGATAGAAAACTCTCATTCTTATATTGATACCTGTTTAAAATAGTGTTGGGTTATCCTGTCTTTTCCTTCAGTTTGCAATGCCTGTATTACTGGTTTAGCATTGACGATGCGTAGCTGTCGACAATGCCCATCAGCTGCTTTTGGTTGTTGCAAACCAATACCGAGTGTATTTTATGGAGGTGCATGATGCGCTGTATTTCGGTAACTCTGGTTTTAGGACTAACTATTTTTAGGGTCTCTTGTCATTATATCGCTTACCGTATGGTTAAAGAACTCGGCCTGCCAGCGTTCCATAGCGCGTCGAATATCGCCGTCGGTAAGTATTCCTTCCACCCTTCTTTCATCGTCAAGAGATACGCCAAGCCCCAGCTTTCCCTTTGAAACCTCAATGATGGCTTCGCCAAGGTGCATGTCTTGCGGTATAACAGGCAGTTCGTCGGTGCGCATAACGTCTTCGGCTGTGGTCAGCAAGCGTTTCCCAAGCTCGCCTCCAGGGTGAAACTGTGCGAAGTCACGGGGTCGGAAATCGCGCACTTGCATCAACGCTACGGCCAATGCATCGCCCATGGCAAGCACGGCAGTGGTCGACGATGTGGGGGCAAGGTTCAGCGGACAAAGCCCTCATGGTCGACCCAAACCTTGAGGTGAACGGTTGAATATTTTTGCCAGCAGCGAGTCGGGATTGCGACTTACACCTCATGATGGGCACGTTCATATGCTGCAGGATTGGCACAAAACGGAGCAGTTCATCAGTCTGCCCACTGTTGCTCAATGCGAGCACAACGTCGTCGGATGTCATCACACCGAGGTCGCCATGATAGGCATCAAGCGGATTGATAAAGAAAGCAGGTGTGCCCGTTGACGACAGCGTGGCGGCTATTTTAGCCCCTATGTTGCCACTCTTTTCCAACGCCCGTAACAATTACCTTGCCATGGCAATGGTATATCAAACTGACGGCACGTTCAAAACTTTCGTCCAGTTGGGGAATGAGATCGAGCAAGGCTTGTGCCTCGTCGCGAATGCAGCGCTCGCCGTATTTAAGCGAATTTTTCAGTCGGTTTTCGGCTTCCTGGTTCATTATTTTATCGTTTCTTCTCCGTCTTCATTGCGTCAGCACAGGCTCTTGCTGTTGCGACTGTATGCTTGTGGCACCAATGACGGCGAAGCATTTTCCATTATTTTCTGTTTTGAATATACATGAAGGCCGCGGCATTGCCGTGGCATGGCTGTTCCTATCTGCCGCATCGGGCAGCAATTGTTTGACAAGTCCTTCGAGTTTGTCAAGCTCGAGCATGTTGGCAGCGTCAGAAAGACCGCTGTCGGGCTCTGGATGAACCTCGAAAAAAATAGCCGGAAGCTCCGAAGGCTTTGGCAGCAAGGGCCATCGACGGCACAAATTTGCGGTCGCCTACTGTCTTGCCATCGCCTGCCGAAGGGCGCTGGACGCTGTGCGTACAGTCCATGATGACGGTATGTGCAAGCTCTTTCATGTCAGCGATATTGCGGAAATCTACTACCAGATTGTTGTATCCGAAGCAGTTTCCACGCTCAGTAAGCCACACGTCGGCGGCACCACTCTCCAACGCTTTCTGCACAGGGTATTTCATATCGTGCCCTGAAAGAAACTGGGCTTTTTTGATATTCACCGTACATCCCGTTCTGGCGGCTGCCACAAGCAGGTCAGTTTGCCGGCAGAGAAAGGCAGGAATCTGCAGCACGTCGCACACCTTTCCTGCAGCTTCGGCCTGCCATGCCTCGTGAATATCGGTAGTTATGCGCAGGCCGTAGCGTTGCTTAATATCGGAAAGCATCTGTAAACCGCGTTCAATGCCGGGGCCGCGGAACGAGTGTAACGACGTACGGTTAGCCTTGTCGAACGATGCCTTGAAAATAATATCGGTGCCTAAGCTGTGGTTAATGCGCACAAGCTCGCGCGCTACACAGTCGAGAAGCCCGGCGTTTTCAATAACGCAGGGCCCTGCAATGATAACGGGTTTCTCCATATTGGCTTATGATTATATATATGCAAAGATACAAAAAAGGACGGCAAACGCCAATTTGTTTCCTGCAAAAAAGCGGTTTCTCAGCCTTATTGTTATGTATTGGCAGCGGCATAGGGTTGTAACGCCCATCGTTCTGCGGCCGCCGCCAGCGATGCCGACGGCCGTCATACCATGTGTTCGACGATCGCCGTACGCGCTGCCGGCGACCGCCGAACAATGGGCAATATGCTGTAAACGCTTTTTGAACAACATGATAAAGGCACGAAGGAATAAGGCTAAACGCAAAAGAAAAAAAGCCCTGCATGTGCAGGGCTTTCCTGTTGTATGTAAACGCTGTAAGTTTCTGAGGGTGCAGAAATTATTCGGCAGGCTTTATTTTTTGCATGGCTTCGTCTATGGTCATGGCATGGTCAACGTGCTGCCGCGCCGTCGGTTTGTCGCCCCCTGTAAAGGCAGCCCCTCCGTCAACAATGTGTATATCGCGCTGTGGGAACGGTATTTCAATGTGGTTATCGTTCAGTGCATTGTATACGGCTTCCATAATATCGCTTTCGGCGTATATCTGTTTTCGCGAGTCGACCCATGACAATATCTTAAAGTCGATGCTGTTATCGCCGAACCCTGTAAATACTACTTGTACAAACTTAATGTAGTTATGGCGTTCAACCGACTTCACAGCGCCGGCTATAATCTGGCGTGCAAAGGCCGCGTTGGTGCCGTAGGCTACTCCCACTGGTATAATGGCCATCTCGTTTCCATGGTTGCGGGTAAGGTTCTTATAGTTCTTTGAGAAGAGCTGTGCGTTCTGAAAGGCCATCACAGAACCGTCTAAAGCTTCGATGGTTGTTGAAACGTAGGATATTGATTTCACCGTACCGCGCGTGCCTTCAATGGATATAAAGTCGCCCACTTTGATGCGGCCGGTCATCAATGATATGCCATAGTAGATGTTTTCCAGTATGTCTTTCATGGCAAAACCGATACCCGTTGAGAGGCCTGCCGATATAGCCACGAGCCATGTGTTGTTGATATTGAAGATGGTCATGGCCGTAAGCAGCCATATTCCCCATACAAGCACCTGTACAACATTGCGCCACATGGCAGCCTGACTGATGACAGACTGATCGTTTGGCTTGCGATTCTCGCCGGCTGCACGTCGCTTTTCCTTGTTGGTAAGGTGGTAACGCATGGCATTGATGGCTGTATGGTTGAGGTAAGAAAATACATAATACAGTATAATTACCTGCTCAACCCGCAGAATGCTGAGCGTTATCTTGGTGGTATTTATCAGGGGTTCGTTGAAGATATGCCAGGTAGTGTCGCTTAAGTTAAACACATCGGCTGCCCAGTAAATGGCCAGAAGCAGCGAAACGGCGCTCATGGAAGGTAATATTACTTTATAAATGAGCATGAAAAACCATACGCGGCTTACAGGTGTATCGGCGTTGAAGAACTGGCGTTTAGGGTTATTGGCATACTTTTTCAGCATGTTCGACAAACAGGTAATGGTGAGAATACAGGTCAGCTGCATCGTCCACCATATCAGAAGCTCTACTGCAAGCAGCGTGTATCCGGCCAGAGAGGCTGCGTCGCTCGCCAGAAAGACAACTAAAGAAATATAGGCATAGCCTGCATCGCTGGCGGGAAGTTTCCTGTTGCAGCGGCTTATCGCCAGCCATTGCCATACGGTAGCACCCAGCAAAATGGGCGGAAAGGTGAGGTTTACAAAGTCGTTTGGGGCAAGAATTATGCGGAAAGTGATGACCGTAAAGCATACTAAGATGATGGGTGCATAGATGCGATAGCCATACTTTATCTGCTCGCTGTTGAGGCGAATGAGCAGTGAGAAAAGTATTACACCCAACAACCATGCGTAGCCTACGAGCAGGCTGCAGGCCATATAATAAAGTTCTGGGTCCATGTAATACGCACAATGCCGAGGATAAGGGCAAAGGTGATAACCGTTGCCGTCATGATGATGCACCATCGCTTGTCTTTAAAGTAGTTGCGTGCTTCGATACTGCGCTTGCTTCCCAGCACCCAGTTGAGGGCCTGCTCGGCTTTTTCGCGCTTCATAAGCCGGGTAATTACGAGGCCTATCGAAATATAATTGATGCCTGAAGCCAGAAATCCTACAATGAAAATCATGATGAGCAGGCCTATTATGATGCGGCTGTCCCAGTCGGAATGGTATTTTTGCTGGGGCTTATACTTGTCGATGATGGTTTGTGACGTTTCCTTTACCTGCTCTTTTATCTGGCGTAGTATGCTGAAATAGTTCTCACCGCGGTTCGAGAAAAAATCGAATTCTGTATGTCGCTGTATCGTTTGTTAGCGTAGTCGTTGAGGTATTTCAGCCGGCTTTCGGTAGTATTGTACAGGTCGATATATTGTTGAATCTGCGTGCGGTTGTCGTTAAGGGTATGCCTTATGTTCACGGCGAGGGTAAGACATACGTTGCGATCAATCTTCGAACGGGTGGAGAGGGCGGCCGTATACATCGTGCTGAGGTCGTTGATTAAGCTGTCATACCGGCTTATTTCGATGTCGGCATTGTTGACGAACGTGCGGAACGGCAGCGCATTTTGCTTAAATTCGCGATACTGCTCGGTGGCTTCGTGACAGGCATAGGTCAAATCGAAGACGTATCCGTTCTTTTGTGAGTAGAGCATAAGCGCGTTCTGCTGGCTCTTGTTCAGCGCATCGACGAGCTGTTTCATCACTTGTTGCTGCTGCTCTTTCAGGTAACCCGACTGCCTTTCGAGGCTTGTGTGGTAGTTTGTAAGCTCAATTCGGAGCATGGCCAGCGTGCCGGCGATGTCGCGTTCTTTAAGAACGGCACGCGATGGCAGCAGTAACATAAACAACAATATGATGGAAAGGACAGTTCGTTTGCTCATATCCCGGGTATTATAAAGATGAAAAACAACGATGATTATTAAAAACAAAGGCATCTATAACGCCTTTTCTGGTGCTGCAGATGCCTGTATGGGTTTGGTCTAAACGCCACTGACGAAGTTCGTCGTGACCGTATTCGATGTTGCTGAAGCCTGTATTTGCACAGCCTGTACGTACTTATGTGCCTGCAATTTGATAAGCACTTTTAAATGTTTCAATAAGTACCTCTGGACTTTTTAATCAGTGCTCTTCAAGCATTTAATAAGCACTTTTGAACTCTTCAAGGAAACGGGTGTCGTTTTCTGAGAATAAACGCAGGTCGTTAACCCTGTATTTGAGGTTGGCTATGCGCTCAACGCCCATGCCAAAAGCATATCCTGTGTAAACGTCAGGGTCGATACCGCATGCCGATAAGTCGTGTGGGTCGACCATTCCACAGCCTAATATCTCAACCCAGCCGGTGTTTTTGCAGAAGTTACAGCCCTTGCCACCGCAGATGTTACAGCTTATATCCATCTCCGCGCTCGGCTCTGTGAAGGGGAAATATGAGGGGCGAAGTCTTATCTTTGTGTCGGCACCGAACATCTCTCGTGCAAAAGTGAGGAGCACTTGCTTTTAAGTCTGTAAAGCTCACATTTTTGTCAACGTACAACCCTTCCACCTGATGGAAGAAGCAATGTGCGCGTGCTGATATGGCCTCATTGCGGTAAACGCGACCCGGGCACAACACACGGATGGGAGGTTCGTGGCTTTCCATGTAGTGGGCTTCGTCGCTGGAGGTGTGCGATCGCAGCAAAACGTTCTTGGTTACATCGTGTTGATTACGCGAAATAAAAGAAAGTATCCTGCATATCTCGCGCCGGATGGTCGGCGGCAAAATTAAAGCATTGTAAAGATGTGGTTGTCGTCATCAATCTCCGGCCCTGTGTATAAGTTGAAGCCCATACGCTGGAAAAATATCGACGATTTCGTTCTTTACGAGCGTCAACGGGTGGCGTGTTCCCAGCCCGACAGGGTATGCAGTACGCGTCAAATCGAGGCTTTCGGTACCCGTTTCCGTTGTTCCCACCTGCTCACGTAAGGCATTTATCTTCTCGGTAGCAACGGTTTTAAGCTCGTTTATCTTCATGCCGACAGCCTTTTTTTCTGCTCTTTTGCTACATCCCTGAAGGCGGTCATGAGGGCATTTATTTCTCCTTTCTTGCTGAGATACTTTAGCTGGAGCTGTTCAACATCGTCGGCATTCTGGGCCGACAACGCCGAAAACTTCCTTAGAAGCTCGTCTATTTTGTCTAATATCATCTTGTAAAGTCTCCTTATTTACGTGCTTGCAAAAGTTACGAATTTTATCATGAAAAAGAAACTATATATAAAAATAATGTGTAATTTTGCCTTGGTTTATATGTATTTTATGAGGAAAGTTTTAGTAATTTTTGCATTGTTCTCACTGCTTTTCATGCTCTTTGTTCCTACCGGATGCAACGATCGCAAGCCCCGTACGGTTGATTCGACGGCTTCTGACACCGCTGTCCGCGATACTTCGGCGGCCGATTCTGCCGAGAATCTGATAGAAGCTACGCCCATGCCCAAGGCAGCTGACGAGCTTTTTGACGATTTTGTATTCAACTTTGCGGCCAATCGTAAACTGCAGCGCAGGCGTATTGTGTTCCCGTTACCTGTTTATCGTGACGGGAAGGTGGTGAAAAAGATTGCCGAAAACAAGTGGGAGATGGAACGTTTCTTTATGCGTCAGGAGTATTATACGCTTATCTTCGACAACGCCAAGCAAATGAATCTTGTGAAAGATACCACTATCAGCCACGTGGTTATTGAAAAGATATTCAGCCATAAGAATCTTATCCAGCAATATTTGTTCAATAAGATAAAGGGCAAATGGATGCTGACATCAATGAATTACATGTCTCTGGCCCAGAATAAGAATGCTGATTTCCTGAAGTTTTATAATAAATTTGCCACCGATACCGCCTTTCAGGTAAGAAGTATGGCTCGTGAAGTGCAGTTCTCTGCGCCTGATCCAAACGACGATTTCGCACAGATAAGCGGGGTGATGATGCCGCAGCAGTGGCCCGATTTCAAGCCGGGGCTTATCCCAAATGGCACGCTTTACAACATTATTTACGGCCAAAAAGTATACCGATGCGGGGCGTCGGCTGTTCGTAATACGCGGTATTGCCAACGGGTTGGAGATAGAATTGTCGTTCCGTAAGGTTGGCGGACAGTGGAAATTGGTAAAGTTTAATAGTTAATGTGCAGGGCAGAAGCACCTGCCATAGCTCATGAAGAGATTCCCAAACCAGTCGTTATTGCGATACAACACGTTTGGCATTGACCAGAAGTGTGACGAATTAATAGTTTTTGAAAACGAGAATGATGCCGTTATGCTGGCGTCAGAGCTGCGCCAACATACCGCTGCGGGAGACCGTTTATTGTTGTTGGGCGGCGGAAGCAACCTGTTGTTGACGCGCGATTTTCGACGGCAAGGTGGTTACTCCAAGGCTGAATTCAGCATCTCCGTCATCATGGAGGCCGGCACAAACATACCTTATTTAAAGTGCTGGGCCGGCACAACGTTTGACGAAGTTGTTGATTACGCCGTTCGTCACGGCTATTACGGCATGGAGAATCTGAGCCTGATACCCGGACAGTGTGGCGCATCGGCCGTACAAAACATAGGTGCTTACGGTGCCGAAGCAAAAGATTTTATCAGCGAAATCGAAGCTGTTGAAATAGCTACGGGTCGTGTTGTACACTTCACACAAGCCGACTGTCATTACAGTTACCGCCAGAGCCGCTTTAAAAACGAGTGGAAAAACCGCTACCTAATTACGTATGTTACCTATCGTTTGTCGCGTAAGTTTGAACCTTTACTCGATTATGGCAACGTGCGCAGCAAACTTTCAGAGGCTCATATTGATGTAGAGGTACTTACTGCACAGCAGCTTCGCGACACCATTATTGAAATAAGGCAGGACAAATTGCCCGATCCTGCCGTTACAGGCAATGCCGGTTCGTTCTTCATGAACCCGATAATTGACGAAGAAACCTTCAGAAAGCTGAAAGAAAAAGTGCCCTGATTTACACTATTTTAAGGTTGATGACCGGGGCGAAGCCATCTGTAACGATGAGACTTCGTGTAATTGCCGTTACAAAATTCCAGCAGGATGGATGATAGAGCGTTGTGGATGGAAGGGTAAATCGCTGGGCCATGCCGGCGTGCATAGCAAACAAGCACTGGTACTTATTAACGAAGGGGGAGCCACGGGGCAGGATATTGTAAACCTGATGCAGGCCATACAGCATGATGTAAAGGCTGCTTTCGGTCTGGATATTCGGCCCGAGGTTAACGTGATATAACAATAATGAAGTTACGATTCTTAGGCACAGGTACCTCCAATGGCGTGCCTGTCATAGGCTGTCAATGCAAGGTTTGCCGGAGCAAAAACCCGAAAGACTTCCGCTATCGCACCGCAGCGATGGTTGAAACAGAACGTACACGTGTACTGATTGACTGCGGACCCGACATACGTATGCAGCTTATGTCGCTGCCTTTCAGGAAGATTGATGCCGTATTGCTTACCCATGAGCACTACGATCACGTTGCCGGACTTGACGACTTACGTCCTTTCTGTGGCACGTTTGGCGATGTAAACGTGTATGCCAACGACGAGACAGTTCAGTCGGTGCGCCATAATTTTCATACTGCTTTACGAAAAACCTGTATCCCGGCGTGCCAACGTTCAACCTTCATACGCTGAAAAAGCACGTGCCGCTGACGATAGGCGACATCAATATCGTTCCTGTTGAGGTTATGCATGGCAAGCTTCCCATCCTCGGATACCGCATAGGCAGCCTGGCCTACATTACCGATATGAAGACTATTGGCGACGAAGAGCTTCCGTTTCTTGCAGGCGTGAAGGTGCTTGTCGTCAACGCCTTGCGGTGGGAAAAGCCTCATCACAGCCACATGCTGGTGCAGGATGCCATCGATTTCGCTCATCGCGTGGGTGCACAGCACACTTATCTGACGCACCTTACCCACTTGATAGGGTTGCACGACGAGGCAAACCTGCGACTCCCAGAGGGGTTTGAGTTTGCCTTTGACGGCCTGGAGATAGAAGTTTAAGACTGTTTTCAGAATATTGCAGCCGCTTTTTATACAATAAAATCAATATCCATGATACGGGGTTACTGCCATAAGGCTGCAGCCCCGTGTTGTTTGATGGGCAGTTGCGTGTGGCAAAACGAATAGTTTGGCCCTTGTCTGTAATTTCTGTTGAACGGGACATCGGGCAGATGTACATCCGCAGCCTGACAGCTTTACGTTGTTTTTTCCAGCGTCTGTTTTCGGGCTGCAACAGCACTGTTTATAACGGCTTATTCAAAGGTTTGTGGTATAATGTTCATGGTTTGGCGGTCGTCAGCAGCGTTGCTGACGGCCGTCATACACATGGTTCGACGATCGCCGTACACGCTGCTGACGGCCGCCGAACCATAACCTTTAGTTTGTAAACCTCCAGACATCACGACGCAAAGGCATGAACTTTACGACGTTGCGAATGACGCCTGAGGTCGTAAAGACGAAAAGGGAAGGTAGTTACCGGTTGTAACCGGCGGTGTTTACCATTTAAACTTGCGGTAAAGTTTCCAGCCCAGCAGAAAGGCATCAAAGATACCTGCACCAGTGTTGATTATGCTCGAAAAGCGCTGGGCGGGCGTAGAACCGGCCTTAAGGGCAGCCGGTTTCTGAAACAGCGACCGCCACATACTTTCTATCTTTGTGCTGTCTTTTAGAATGTCTTTTCGCAGAAGTGCCTTCTGAAGTTGAATCTCTTCGATGGACCTGTACGGTGAAGAGGTAATATTTTCGTTCATTTTGTTAAGTTTTCGAACAGTAAAAAATAAGGGTTTTATACAGGCTGGCTATCCAAGAGCAATGACGCCAGAAACTTAACGAGCGGGCGTTCAATCCATTGTTTTCTGAAAATCAGGAACAAAACAAGGACGATAAAATAAAATGCTGCCACAATTGCAAATGCTGCCACGATGCCTGTGCAGGGTATAAGCGCGTAAGCAGCGGCAAAACTGAGATAGATAAGCATCAGCGCGGTAAGGAAACCAAACAGTGCAGCTATGGCAACCGCAGTTATGATACGTACCGATTTCTCTACAATGTCGAGCCTTGCATATTCGGTTTGCAGCTTAATATAATGCTTTACGGTGTCGACAAGCTGTGCGATGGTTTCTATATTATGGTCGTTTGAGAACATAAGAACATCATTATGTAAATGGTTTCCCTGCATATGGCAGGGATGTTGCAAAGCAAATACCGACCCTACACCATTTGTAACACATGACGTGAAGGGTGTAGAACCGGTATAATATAAACGTGTTCAAGCCTGTTTGCAAGCAGCAGGGGCCTTTAAGCCGGGTCGTTGTCAACAGCCTCTTTAATGTTTTCAACAAAGTCGTCAGCGTCACGACGGTTCAGCTTAATGTCGTGTTTCTTGCAGAAATCGTCAACAGCCGATGAAATTTTTGCTGCGTGTATCCTTTCCGTTTTCAGGAGCCAGAAGCAGTCCTAATGTAGCACCAGTCAGGGCACACATACAAAAGCGCCAAAGATAACCTAAAGTTTTTCATAATTGTTCCTTTCTTTTTTAATTGTAACTTAATATGCTGCCAAATATAGCGATAAAAGCGTGATTACGATATAAGAACATATATATTTTTGTTAAAACCGGTGTATAGGGTGCTATTTAACAAACTTTATGCGGTTGTGTTTATTATTTTTATAGAATTCTTTTGTAATTTCGCCCTCATAAGGATTACTGCCTTTTTATATTGAAATATTAATATCTTAATAACTTAATAGAGATGAGAAAATATATGGTTATGGGCGCAGCCCTCTTTGTAGCATTTGCTTTTACAAGTTGTAAATCGCAGGAAAGTGCTTATAAAAAAATGTATGAGAAGGCACAAGCACAGGAGGCTCAGTCGCAGACAGCACAGTCTTCGCAGCCCGTTGTCGGCCAAACGGCATCAGTTACACCTCTGGTAGCAAAGCCCGCTGACCAGTCAACAGTGGTGAAAGCCGATGATACGCCCGTGCGCCAGGAGAGTGTAACGCTGATTGATGGGACGGGATTGCAGCAGTATAGCGTTGTTGTGGGTTCGTTTGGCTTAAAGACAAATGCCATCGGTTTTCAGGGAACGTTGAAGCAGGCTGGTTATGACGCTCAGGTTGTATACAACGCAAAAGGTAAACATGTATCGCGTAATATGCGGCACTTATGCCGACAAAGAGCGCTGCCGTACAAAAGTCGTAACGCCATCAGAGGGTCGAAATTCAACAAGACCGGCGACGCACGGTTTGTTGTATAAAAAACTAATATTGGCGGACCGTTTTGGGAAGAATCCTATCCGTTGACTATGGCAGGAAACGTACGGGGCTGGCTGTTACCGACCCCTTGCAGATTATTGCCGGGGCGCTGTCAACCATAGAGACAAAAGATTTGTTCGATTTTCTCTCGGCCTATGTGGTGCGGGAGGGAGTCGAACGAATTGTTATTGGTAAGCCTACACAGCCTGATGGGAGTGCGTCAGAGAACCTGGCGCGTGTGGAAAACTTTGTTAACCGGTGGCGAAAAGCCCGTCCTGAGGGTGCCGATTGAATACTATGACGAACGTTTTACTCTGTTTTGGCCCATCGTGTAATATTGGAAAGTGGCGTAAAAAAGAAAACAAGACGAGAGAATAAAGGACTGGTAGACGAGATAAGTGCTACCATAATCCTTCAGGATTACATGAATTCGAAGAAATGATATTACCTATTTATACTTATGGCCAGCCTGTACTGAGAAAGGTTGCACAGGATATTCCTGCCGACTATCCGGGCTTGAAGGAGCTTATTGACGATATGTTTGAAACGCTTGATGCCTCATCGGGCGTTGGCCTGGCAGCACCACAGGTGGGCAAATCCATCCGTGTGGTAGTGATTGATTTGGATATTCTCAAAGACGATTTTCCTGAATATGCAGGGCTATCGTCACGCATTTATCAATGCTCATGTGCTGGAAGCCGATCCGAAGGCAGAGAAAAAGTCGATGGAAGAGGGTTGTCTTTCCATACCCGGACTAAGCGAAGACGTTGTCCGCCCGACGCGAGTGCACGTATCTTACCTCGATGAGAACCTGCAACCCCATGACGAATGGGTCGAAGGTTATGCTGCAAGGGTAATGCAACATGAGTTTGATCATCTCGAAGGTAAGATGTATGTTGATCATCTTTCGCCTTTCCGCAAGCAGATGATACGAAAGTAAACTGAGAGGCCATGATGCAGGAAAGTATCGTGCTGCCTACCGTACGAAGCCGCTTCGTAAATAGAAAGCCGGCACGAATATAACAGGGCGGGAGAGATGAAAAGCCGTATCGTGGTGCTTCTGATAGCCTTTATGGCGGTTGTTAAGGCCAGCGCACAGTATAATGTAGACCGTTTGATAACAAGCGGTGAGGTGGCATTACACTATGAAGACTATGTGCTCTCCATACAATATTTTAATAAGGTGCTGGCCCTGAAACCCTATTTGTGGCTTCCCTGGTACGACAGGGCTGTGGCAAAAATTCTCTTTAGACGACTACGTTGGGGGCTGAATCGGACGCTACGCACGCCATGAGAGCTGAACCCTTATATAGAGCAGATATTCGACGTAAGGGCCATTTCGCGCATACATCAGGAAAAATACGCCGGAGCCATAGCCGATTATAATAAGGCCATAGGGCTGAATCCGGGCGTGGCTTCCTTCTGGATGAACAGGGCAATATGTCGTCTGAACATGAAGGATTACGAGCAGGCGCTGCTCGATGCCGACACCATTATTAAACGATGGGCCAACATTGCCAATGCCTATTCGCTGAAAGCCGAGGTATATCTCGAAAAGAAAGATACGGTGCAGGCCGACAAATGGCTGGCGAAAGAGTCTTGGAATTGACCCCTATAACGCTGATGCCTGGACAACACGCTCGTATATTGCGCTGAACAAAAAGCAATGGAAAACGGCCGATTCTTGCCTTACCCGTGTTATTCACTTGCGGCCAAAGGTGCCCAATAACTATGTAAACCGTGCGCTTGCACGACTGAATTTGAACAATCTCAGGGGAGCAATGGCCGACTATGCACCTTGCCATTGACCTCGATCCACGTAATTTTCTGGCCCACTATAACCGCGGACTGCTGCGCGTTCAGCTTGGCGACGACAACCGTGCATTGACCGATTTTGACTTCGTTGTGAAGATGGAGCCGAAGAATTTCATGGCTATTTATAACCGTGCATTGCTGAACGATCGCATCGGTAACCTGAGAGAGCCATACGCGACTACACAACGCTTATTAATGAATTTCCTAATTTCTGGGCCGGACTGTCGGGAAGCGGGCACGGCTGTATCGTAAACTGGGTATGACAAATCAGGCTGAAATGGACGAGTTCCGTATCTTTAAGGCCCAGATGGACAAAGCATATCGGTATACAACAACGATGGAGCAGAAAGAAGTTGCGCGAAGTAAGACGACGCTCTGAAATTGATTTGAGTAAATATAATGACCTGGTTATTGAGGACAAACCAAAGGTAGACCGCGAGTATAACAGCACCTATCGTGGGGCTATACAAAACAGGGATGTAACGATGGCTTTCCTGCCTATGGTTCAGCTTTCTTATTTTACCCATTCAAATGAGCTGGAAGGCAAGCAGATATTTGACCCGAGGTAGAAAATTTCAATGCAAAATGTGCGCCTCTGCATAAACTTTTATCTTACCTGTAACCAGCAACGCAAAGGACTTACTGATGTGCAGTCGAAACAAATATTCAGCTTATTGATGCGCTTACGGCTGGTTTGCAGGAAGAAAAGGATGCAAAGGTGCGGACATCGCTGCTTCTTCAGCGCGGTATAGCGTATGCCGAAGCACAGAATTACAGTGATGCCATATCCGATTTTGACGATTATGTGGCCCTCGATTCAGCGTCGGCAATGGGTCGTTGAGGGGCGTGCGTGTGCCAACAATTGCTGAACGACTATGAGTTTTCAAAAGGACAGAATGACAAAATGAAGCTGTCGCAGGTAGAAGGAGACTTTGCAGTAGCTATCCAACTGGCGCCAAAGAGCACACATTTATTATAACAGAGGCAATTTGTTTTGCTATTGAGAAAAAACTTTAAGCGCGCCATTGACGACTATACGCGCGCCATTACGCTCGATTCACGATTGGCCGAGGCTTACTATAACCGCGGACTGGCGCGCCATTATGCCGGTCAGGACCGAGGAAGCACTTCGCGATTTCAGCCGCGCAGGCGAATTGAGGCTTGTACGATGCCTATGCGCTGAGCAAGAAAATTATCAAGTAACAAGTCGGCCAAAAAGTAAAAAATCGCACCTTTTTGAGAGCCTTTACTTGGGGCGTCCAAAAAATAATGGTAATTTTGTCGCGATTTAAACAAACTAATTTGTAATATGGTTAAAAATCACTTTCCCAGACGGATCTGTTCGTGATTACGAGCAGGGCGTAACTGGTTATCAGGGTTGCAGAGAGTCTTTCTCCGGCTCTTGCTCGCGACGTTGTATCTTGCGAGGGTTAATGGAGAAACCCGTGAATTGAACCGCCCTATTATGGAAGATGCCAGCATTAAAGCTTTTTAAGTTTGATGATGAAGAGGGTAAACATACCTTCTGGCACACGTCGAGCGCACCTGCTTGCCGAGGCGCTTCAGGAACTTTATCCGGGGTATTCAGTTCGGCTTCGGGCCGGCAATAGAGAACGGTTTCTTTATGATGTAATGCCTCAAAGGGCAGACTATCTCCAAAAACGACTTTTCGAAGATAGAAGACAAAATGAAGGAACTGGCAAAAAGAACGAACCTGTTGTCCGTAAGAAATTTCCAAAGCCGATGCCATCAAAGAGTTTGAGGCCGACGGGCAGCATTATAAGGTTGAACACATTAAAGATGACCTCGAAGACGGTACAATCACCACGTATACACAAGGTAATTTCACCGACCTTTGCCGCGGACCGCATCTCGTCAGCACTGGTGCCATTAAGGCTGTTAAGCTGACAAGCGTTGCCGGTGCGTTCTGGAGAGGCGACGCCAAGCGCGAACAGATGACCCGAATATACGGTATTTCATTCCCGAAAAAGAAACTTCTGGACGAGTATCTCGCTATGCTTGAAGAAGCTAAAAAAGCGTGATCACCGCAAGATTGGGAAAGAAATGGAACTCTTTATGTTCTCAGATCGTGTAGGAAAGCCTGCCTATCTGGCTCCCCTAAGGGCACACAGCTGCGCCTTCAATTGCAGAATTTGCTGCGCAGCGTGCTGAAACCGTACAACTATCAGGAGGTAATTACCCCGGGAATAGGCTCAAAAAACCTCTACATTACATCCGTCACTGGGCACATTATAGCAAGGGATGCCTTCCAGCCTATTGAAACACCGGAGGAGGATGAGGTTTATATGCTGAAACCAATGAACTGTCCTCATCACTGCGAAGTGTATGCCAGGAAACCGCGTTCGTATAAGGATTTACCGCTACGTATTGCAGAATTTGGAACCGTTTTCCGTTATGAGAAGAGTGGAGAATTACACGGACTGACCCGTGTCAGGACGTTTACGCAGGACGATTCTCACATATTCGTGCGCCCTGATCAGGTAAAAAGCCGAGTTTGAAGTGGTTATTGACATCATCCAAAAGGTGTTTTCCATCTTCGGTTTCAACGATTATGAGGCGCAAATATCGCTTCGCGACCCGAAGGATACGGAGAAATACATCGGCTCTGACGAAATATGGGATGAGAGTGAAAATGCTATTCGCGAGGCTTGTAGGGAGAAAGGCATCAACGCCCGCGAGGAAATCGGTGAGGCTGCATTCTACGGTCCCAAGCTCGACTTTATGGTAAAGGATGCCATTGGCCGCCGCTGGCAGCTGGGAACCATACAGATTGACTACAACCTTCCGGAACGATTCCGCCTCGAATACACCGCCGAGGACAACTCAAAACAGACTCCTGTCATGATTCACCGCGCGCCGTTTGGTTCGCTTGAGCGTTTTACGGCAGTGCTTATTGAGCATACCGCAGGCCACTTCCCGCTGTGGCTGGCTCCCGATCAGGTTGCCATTCTGCCTATCTCAGAGAAGTATAACGACTACGCCGAGCAAGTAAAGCGTTACTTCGATTCAAAGGACGTTCGTTCTTATATCGACGATCGCAACGAGAAGATAGGCCGAAAGATTCGCGACAACGAGCTTAAGCGTGTGCCTTACATGGTTATTGTGGGCGAGAAAAGAGTCGGCCGACGGACTCGTTTCCATGCGCAAAGCGAGGGAGGTGGTGAGCAGGCTTCGATGAAGATGGAGGAGTTTGCACAGCGCATTAACGACGAAGTTGCCGAACAATTAAAGGTAGTTGAAAATTAGAATAAAAAGGTTTTATACCTCTTTTATTTGACGATTCGTCAAAATATATTCAATAATGAAAGCTCTGTACCAGAACAATGGTACAGAGCTTTTTCTGTTGAGCTGCCGGCTGGTGATGCTCTGAAGTATGATTTGTTGTATTCGTCATAAATCCGGGCAGGCAGACTGTTGCTGGCTGGTGATGCTGTGGGATAATGATTCGCTGACAGGCGATTTCTGCATTGTTGCGTACTGATAAGGCCATTTGCCCCATGTTCCTGTCGCATTGTGCCATAGTCCGTCAGGCTTTTTGGCTGTATGTTGGCGTTCGTCGTTCGCCGTACCCGTTGTATGACGCCCGTCACACCCGTTGTATGACGGCCGCCATATGCGCTGTTGACGGCCGCCGAACCATGAACTTTTTATTGTAAAGAAAGATGATTTGTTACATATTGCCGTTACCTTACCATAGTAAACGCGGTACCATGGCGCCGTTATGTTTGATACAGCTCGTTTTATGCCGGCAGTGCAATGTCAGTAAACATACTGCTATCAAAAAAAACAGGCCAAAGCCTTTGGCTGTTCAATAGTTTTTTGTAAATTTGCACGCTGTATCGGTATGAACATATCGGTATGTAAATAAAACAGTTACTTAAAATAGTTGGATGAAGAAAGACAATTTAAAGACTCAGTACCGGGTGAATGGTCAAATCCATGCCAGGGAAGTTCGTGTGGTTAGTGACGGAGGCTCAGAGGTGATGTCTGCACGCCAGGCCTTAGATTTGGCCCGTCAACAAGGTGTTGACCTTGTGGAGATTTCTCCCAATGCACAACCACCTGTCTGCCGAATCATCGACTATAGTAAGTTCCTTTACCAGCAGAAAAAAGCGCCAGAAGGAGATGAAGCAGAAGCAGGTGAAGGTTGAAGTAAAGGAGATTCGTTTCGGTCCACAGACGGATGCGCACGACTATCAGTTCAAATTGAAACACGCAAAAGAGTTTCTTGAAGAAGGCAATAAGGTGCGCGCATACGTGTTTTTCCGTGGCCGTTCTATATTATTTAAGGAGCAGGGCGAAGTTCTGCTGTTGCGTTTTGCCAACGATTTGGAAGAATTTGCTAAGGTAGAACAGCTGCCAAAGCTCGAGGGAAAGAAGATGTTCCTCTTCCTTGCTCCCAAAAAGGCTGGTGTTGCCAAGCAGAGTCAGCAGAAGCGTGACCGCCTGGCTGCCGAGGCTGCTGCCAGAGAGAGCAACAAATTACGGGAGGCTGAAGATGCCGAAAAGAAAGGATTGCTCAATAATGCAAAAGGTGCAGATGCACTGCTTAAGCTGAAAGGCGACAGCGAAGAATAAGAAACAACAAGGGTGCGTAACGCCCGGTATATGCGTTGCCACCCATTTGATCAATCAATAAAATATAAAGAAAAATGCCAAAAGTAAAGACAAATTCCGGTGCAAAGAAGAGATTTAGATTCACCGGTACTGGTAAGATTAAGCGTCATCACGCTTATCACAGTCACATTCTGACTAAGAAGACCAAGAAGCAGAAGAGAAATCTTGTTCATCAAACATTGGTAGACAGGACCAACCTGAAGCAGGTTCGCGACTTGCTTTGTCTGCGTTAATTGCTATTTTAACTTTTTAGTCGAACGTTTAAAGAAGAAAAATTATGCCAAGATCAGTAAATCACGTTGCATCAAAAGCAAAAAGAACCCGCATACTGAAGCTTACCAAGGGTTATTATGGTGCTCGTAAGAACGTATGGACGGTAGCAAAGAACACATATGAGAAAGGTTTGACCTATGCTTATCGTGACCGTCGTACCAAGAAACGCAACTTCCGTGCACTCTGGATACAGCGTATCAATGCAGCTGCACGTCTGCACGATATGAGTTATAGTCAGCTGATGGGTGCTCTGCACAAAGCAGGTATCGAAATTAACCGCAAGGTTCTTGCCGACCTCGCTATGAACAATCCTGAAGCTTTCAAGGCTATTGTTGACAAAATAAAGTAAAATTGCCGAAAGTTGAGGGCGTAAGTCTCACCTCTTCTCATGCAGAGAGAGTTTCTCGGATAATATTGAGCCATTCCTTTCGTTATGAAGGGAATGGCTTTTTAGTTACATATTGTGACATAATGGCTTATTTATAACGGCAGTTGGCCATACAGATATTTTTTATTAACTTTGCACGTATAGACATATTCAGGTAAAGGATGATTTCTGTTGAAAAATTTGACGGTAGAATTTGGCGTTCGTCCACTCTTCGAAAAACGTGAGTTTTGTAGTAAACGACCATGAACGCATCGCACTGGTAGGTAAAAAAATGGTGCAGGGAAAAATCAACAATGCTGAAAAATATTGTGCGCACTTCAGCGTCCTACATCAGGCGCGGTTAATGTGCCCAATGGAACTACAATAGGCTATCTTCCGCAGGTAATGAAACTGTCGGACGATACTACTGTACGTGAGGAAACGCGCAAGGCTTTTGCAGGTCATGTTGAAATGAAGGCGCGTATTGAACGTATGCAGCAGGAGATGGCACAGCGAACCGACTACGAGAGCGAAAGTTACACGGAACTTATTGATAGCTTTACGCAGGCCCGGGGACCGCTTTATGATGATGGGTGGTGACAACTATGAGGGCAGCGATGGAACGCACATTGACGGGACTTGGCTTTGAACGGACCGACTTTGACCGCCCTACACGCGAGTTCTCGGGCGGCTGGCGTATGCGCGTTGAGCTTGCTAAAATTCTGCTTCAAAAACCCTGATGTGCTGCTCCTTGACGAGCCAACGAATCACCTTGACATTGAAAGTATACAATGGTTGGAGCAGTTTATACAAAAACAGCAGCAGCGCAGTGGTACTCGTTAGTCATGATCGCGCGTTCATTAATAATATAACAAACCGTACGCTTGAGATTACTGTGGACATGTTGAGGATTATAAGGTAAAGTATAATGAGTATCTTGAGCTTCGCAAAGAGCGGCGCGAGCAACAGCTTCGTGCCTATGAGAACCAGCAAAAAGAGATTGCTGACATAAAGGCTTTTGTTGACAGATTCCGCTATCAGGCTACAAAAGCTATACAGATCAACAGCGTCTCAGACAGCTTGAGAAATTAAAGCCGATAGAAGTTGACGAGGGTTGACAACCGTTCCATGCACTTAAAGTTTCCCCCTTGCCTGCGATCGGGCGATTATCCTGTTATCTGCGAGGATGTTCGTAAGGATTATGGCAGCAAAACCGTGTTCAGCCATGTTGACCTCAGCATCAGGCGTGGGGAGAAAGTAGCCTTTGTAGGCAAGAATGGTGAAGGTAAATCAACTCTGGTTAAGTGTATCATGGGTGAAATTCCGTTTAGTGGAAACCTGAAGATTGCGCATAACGTCCAGATAGGGTTATTTTGCACAGAACCGGGCACAATTACTGGATGAACGGCTCACAATTTACGATACTGATCGACCCGGTAGCCACGGGCGAGATGCGTTTAAAGATAAACGACCTTTTGGGTGCGTTCATGTTTGGCGGCGAAATATCAGAAAAGTATGTAAAGAGTGCTCTCTGGAGGCGAGCGCAGCAGGCTGGCCATGATCAGACTTTTGCTCGAACCCGTTAATCTTTTAATACTCGATGAGCCTACGAATCACCTTGACATGCAGTCGAAAGACGTGTTGAAGGAAGCCATCAAAGCCTTTGACGGCACCGCGATTATCGTGAGCCATGACCGTGATTTCCTCGATGGTCTGGTATCAAAAAGTATACGAATTTGGCGGAGGTAAGGTGCGCGAACACCTTGGTGGCATTTATGACTATCTGCGTGCACACAATGCAGAAACCATCCATGAAGCGTTGGGTGAAGTGCAAACTGAAAAAGCTGCTGCCACATCACCGGCTAAACCTGTTGTAACAGCATCGGAACCAAAACAGGTTGCTGACAGGAGGCAGATAGTAAACTTTCATATCAGGAACGCAAAGAGCAGCAGAAAAATACGTAAGGTGCAGCGTGCCGTAGAAGAAGCCGAGAAAAAGATAGCCTCATTGGAAGCTCGTATTAAAGAACTCGACGCATTGCTGATGAATCCTGAAAACGCATCCAACATGGAACTGGTTAACGAGTATACCGCTACGCAGGCTGAGCTCGACAAAAGAAAAACAATCGTTGGATGGAGCTTTCAGAGTCGTTGGAAACGATAAACTAAACAATATAAATAAAAATAGAGTCCTAATTTTTAAAATAACCACATCATGAACATGAAAAAAATTCCTACCGGTGTTGATGTTCGTTACTGCGCCCGTTATTGGCGTTGACGCACAGAATCAGTCGGGATTAGACCTGTCGAACCTCGACAGAACAGTTAAACCCGTTGACGATTTTTATCAGTTTGCTACCGGTGGCTGGCAGAAAAGCCATCCGCTTCCAGCGGCATACAGCAGGTATGGCAGCTTTGATATGTTGCAGGAAAATGTGAATAAGCAGGTTAATTCAATCCTTACAACATTGACAAAGAAGAAGTATAAGGAAGGAACAACAGAGCGAAAACTGAGCGATTTTTATAAACTTGCCCTCGATTCGGCCCGCCGCGACCGTGAGGGTATTGCACCCGTAAAGCCCCTTTTGAACGAAATTGAGGCGGCTGGTAACATGAAATCGCTTCATGAATTGCAGCTGAAATATGCCGATTTTGGCTACGGTGTACCATTCAGTATGTACTTTGCTGCCGACGAAAAAAATGTAACGATGAATATTCTTACCCTTTCACAGGGCGGCCTGACGCTGGGACAGAAAGACTGGTATGTCAATAATGACAAGGCTACCGAAGCTATTCGTGAGGCTTACCAGAAGCATATTGTGCGTATGTTCCGCTTATATGGTTTTACCGAGTCGCAGGCCGAAGCGGGGAAAAAGGCTGTGTTCCGCTTTGAAACTATGCTGGCTCTGGTATCGAAAAGCAATACAGAGCTTCGCGATCCGCAGGCCAATTATAATAAAAATGACGTTGAAACAGTTTGAAGAAAATTACCCGAATATTCCGCTCGTAGCCCTTACAGAGGCACAGGGTATAAAGCCAAACTGTATACAGGATATTGATGTTTGCCAGCCTGCATTCTTTACTGGCTACGACCGTTTGCTGTCAATGCTTACCGTTGACGAGCTGAAGGCTGTCATGGAATGGGATGTTATTATGAACTCGGCATCTTGTTTAACGAGTGAAATACGTGAGGCAAACTTCGACTTTTTTGGCAAAACCATGAGCGGCCGCAAGGTCGACTACCCGCTTTGGAAACGTGCTACATCACAGGTTGAGAAAGCAATGGGTGAGGCTTTGGGCAAAAATGTATTGTGAACGCTTCTTCCCTGCTTCGAGCAAAAAGATGATGGAGGAACTGGTTCATAACCTGCAGGTGAGCCTTGGCCAGCGTATTGACGCGCAGACATGGATGAGCGATTCTACAAAAGCCAACGCACATAAGAAGCTTGATAAGTTTTATGTGAAGATTGGTTACCCTGACAAGTGGACCGATTACAGCAAACTCACCATTGATCCTTCAAAGAGTTTCTATGAGAACGTGCTGAATACACGCCACTTTGCCTTGCAAAAGATGATTGCTGACAAGGCAGGAAAGCCTGTTGACAGGGACGAATGGTACATGACTCCACAAACAGTGAATGCCTATTATAACCCTACAACCAACGAGATTTGCTTCCCGGCAGGGCATCCTTCAGCGCCCGTTCTTCGACCCTAAAAGCCGATGCAGCCTTCAACTATGGAGCAATAGGTGTGGTGATTGGGCACGAAATGACTCATGGATTTGACGACCAGGGCAGGCAGTATGACGCTGATGGTAACCTGCATGACTGGTGGACGGCATCGGATGCAAAGGGTTTTGATAAGCGTGCTAAGTTGTATTCCGACTTCTTCGACGCTATTGAGGTACTGCCCGGACTGCACTCTAACGGTCGCTTTTACGTTGGGAGAGAACCTCGCTGACCATGGAGGACTTCAGGTTGCGTTCAACGCTTTGGAAAATGTTATGGCTAAAAAGCCGCTTCCTGTCAAAGACGGCTTTACCCCCGAACAGCGTTTCTTCACGGCCTATGCAGGTGTATGGGGACAGAATATTACCGACCGGGAAATACGCAATCGTGTAAAACGCGACCCGCATGCACTGGGCAAATGGCGTGTTGACGGTGCGCTGCCACATATTGATGCCTTTTATAAGGCTTTCGGTGTGAAGAAAGGTGACAAGATGTATATCCCCGAAGCAGAGCGTTTGCAGCTTTGGTAAATTATATTTAACCTGAAAATACAGACCAGTCAGAAGAGCACGGTCAGGAAAAACTGTTGTTCTTACACGAATAAGGGGTGCAGAAAGGTTTCTGCATCCTTATTTGTATTTTATATGCTTATTTCGTAACTTTGCCAGAATAAAAAGCTAAAGAGAAAGATGCCCTACGCTTACCCGATAAACTTCCAGCTATTGAGCTGCTGAAAAAAAGAGAATATCTTCGTCATGAACGAGACGCGGGCGCATACCCAAATGGTGCGTCCGCTTAGAATTGTAGTTCTGAATTTAATGCCCTGAAGATAACTACTGAAAACCGATTTGGTAAGACTGTTATCGAATACGCCTCTTCAAATCGAAATCAATTTTATGCGGTTGAAGAGCCATACACCCAGAAATACTCCGGTAGAACATATGCAAATGTTCTATAAAAGCTTTTAAAGAGCTGAGCCTTCAGAAGTGGGACGGCATGATTGTAACGGGTGCTCCCATTGAGTTGATGCCCTTTGAAGATGTTGAATACTGGCAGGAGATACAAACGATATTCAATTGGGCCCGTACGCATGTTACGTCAACGTTATATATTTGCTGGGCAGCGCAGGCTGGGAGTTATACCATTTTTATGGTATCCCCAAGCACGAATTGCCACAAAAAAATGTTTGGTGTTTTCCGCCAATATCCCCTTATTCCCGATCTGCCTATTTTCAGAGGGTTCGACGATACTTTCATGATGCCTCATAGCAGGCATACTGAAGTTTGGCGGAGCGATATAGAAAAAGGTGCACGAATTAAAAAGTATTGCCGAGTCACCAGATAGTGGAGTAAGTATGGTTATGGCGCGGGAAGGACGCGAATTTTTCATAACGGGGCATCTTGAATATGCTCCAGATACGCTCGATAAGGAGTATAAGCGTGATAACGGTAAGCGTAATGACGTTGTAAAACCATTTAATTATTACCGCGATGACGACCCTGTAAAGGGACCTTTTGTATCGTGGCGTTCATACGCTAACCTGTTTTTCTGCAACTGGATAAACTATTATGTTTATCAGGAAACACCTTATAATATAGAGGAGATAGAATAAACAGCGTAATCTTACATGAGAACATTAGAATTATTAGCCCCTGCAAAGAAATCTCGAATGTGGCTGTGCGGCCATAGATCATGGTGCCGATGCCGTGTATATAGGTGCTGAACGTATGGGGGCAAGGGCGGCAGCCGGCAATTCGATAGATGATATACAAAAGCTTGTAGCCTATGCTCATCAGTATGGTGCGAAGGTATATGTTACCGTTAACACCATTATCTATGAACAGGAATTGGCCAGTACGCAGAGTTTGATTACAGAATTGTCCCGGATTCATGTTGATGCCTTGCTGGTTCAAGATATGGCAACGCTTGCCATGCGCCGTGTAACCTTGCATGAAACAGGTTCAGCTCCTGTGCTTCATGCGTCAACACAGTGTGACACTCGCAGTGCAGATAAGGTGCGATGGCTACGTGATTTGGGTTTCAAACGGGCAGTTCTGGCCCGTGAACTTTCCATTGACGAGATTGCTGCAATTCATAAAGCCGTTCCCGATATTGAATTGGAGGTATTTGTGCATGGTGCCTTGTGTGTGAGTTATTCGGGTGTTTGCTATGCCTCACAGTTCTGTTTTAATCGCTCTGCCAACAGGGGCGAATGTGCACAGTTTTGTAGAATGAAGTTCGATTTGATTGATGCAGATGGTCGTCAGATAGTACACGACAAACATTTGTTGTCGTTAAAGGACATGAATCAGTCGGATAGCATTGAAGCACTTGCCGATGCAGGAGCCGCTTCATTTAAAATAGAGGGCAGGTTAAAAGACATATCTTATGTAAAAAACGTTGTCTCGGCTTATAGCAAACGTTTGGATGAGCTGATAAATAAGCGCCCTGACGATTATTGTCGCGCCTCATTGGGACGAGTTGAATATGGATTTGATGCCGACTTATGCAAGACTTTTAACCGCGGCTACACCCATTATTTCCTGAAAGGGCGTCGTCCTGACATCTCTTCGCCAGATACACCGAAGGCACTTGGAGAGGCAGTAGGGCATGTAAAAGAGATAAGAAAAGATTCATTTAATGTTGCAGGAACGTCATCATTTAGTAATGGTGACGGGCTCTGTTTTTAAATTCTGAACACAAATTAGAAGGCTTCCGGGTAAACAGAGCCGTAGGAAACAGATTGTTTCCGTTTAGAATGCCTCGTGATTTAAGGCCGGGAACAGTTTTGTACCGTAATCATGATGTTTGTTTTGAACGCCAATTGGATGGCGACCATACCGTAAGGAAGATTCCTGTCCAGATTATGTTTGAGACAGTAGACGATGGTTTTAGCATGACAATGAGTTTTGCAAAACAAGGTATTTACATCTGAAGTTGAGGCCGGGGCTGTCATTAAGTTTGAACATCAACAGGCTCGAAAGCCTCAGGAAGAGAACATACGACAACAGCTTGGCAAGCTTGGTAACACACCATTTAAAGCTGATGCCATAGATATATCGGCTGATGCCATTAATCTTTTTATACCATCGAGCTTGCTTTCAAACTTGCGTCAGAGTGTGATAATAGCTTTTTCACAAAAAACTTTCGGCAGTTATTGCAGAAGCATATCATGTGGAAAGTAGTGCTGATATGGAAGAAAAAGACAGAAACTACCGCCCGTTTCTGGCAATCAGAATATAGGAAAGCATCCATACCTGTTTAATATATCGAACCATCTTGCCCGTGAATTTTTATGAGGCTCACGGACTGAAAGTTGACCGGGAGGCGTTTGAAGTGAAGAGCGATAACAGCGGGTTGCTGATGCAATGTCGTCATTGTATACGTTATACTATGGGTTTCTGTGTACGGCGTGGCGGCCAAAAGCCTCAATGGCGTGAGCCTTTACAGTTACGTTTGGGGGATGGAAGGCGGTTTCGTCTCGATTTTAAATGTGACGAATGCCAGATGAATGTTGTAGCTATACCTTCTGATGGTACGGTAAAATAACGAATGATTATATTCAGAACAATATAAAAATGGAGAAGAAAATAATGGGTAAGCTTAAACCGTATCATGGTTTCGTATTAGTTGCCGCATTGATGTTGTCCATGATATTAAGCGGTTGTTATCAGCATGGGGCCAGAAATTACAGGCTCCCAAGTTCGTTTCATATCAGCGAACGCCTCATCGACTCGTTGTCGTTCTTCTCTACTCATCATTATACAAACAACTATAATTTTGTTGTCAAGGCCGATAGTTTGCAGCTTATCCGTCAGTTTCCGGAAGAAACGCTTAGTGGTGTTAAGGCCGATACTTTCAGCGTGAAGAAAGGAGAGCATCTTGTTGTATCTGACATTCGTATTGTCCCGGCGGATAGTATCGATACTGTCTGGGTACAATTGGCTAACGATACGTCGGCTTTTGGGTGGAGCAGGGAAAACAATATGCTTCAAAAGGTAATGCCCGATGACCCTATTTCCCAATTTATATCAACGTTCTCAGATACACATACCCTTGTTTTCCTGGTTATTGTAGTTATATTTGGAGCGAGCTATCTGTTGTGGTTACTGTTTCGTAAGCACGCCTATATTGTACATTTTCATGATGTTGACTCGTTCTATCCTACGTTGTTGTGTCTTATTGTAGCTTCATCGGCTACGTTTTATGCCACACTTCAGATGTTCGCGCCACAGTTATGGCAGCATTTTTATTTCCATCCTACACTTAATCCGTTTAGTGTTCCATGGGTGTTGGGTACCTTTTTGCTTTCAGTGTGGGTTATGTTGATAGTGGCAATTGCTGCTATTGATGAGGTGAGGAAGGCGTTGCCTTTTGCCGAAACTATACTTTATCTGGGCGGGCTGGCAGCCGTTTGTGCGGTTAATTATATCGTTTTTAGTGTTACAACACTCTATTATGCAGGCTATTTACTGCTTATTGTCTATTATGTTTTTGCCCTTCGCAGTTATATTCAACACAGAGTTCGATACACCTGTGGCAACTGTGGGGCAACGCTTCATCACAAGGGGAGATGTCCTCACTGTGGTGCAGAGAACGAATAAAGAGCTGTTACGTAATACGGATATAATGTGGTTATTATATTTTATAAATGTATTTATGCCGGAATAACGGCGTCAGCCCTGTTCTTACTTCTTGGAGTATGCCGCCTTCCAGCGCCGGAACTCGTTTTTGGTAGCCGTTAAACACGTTAATATCAACATGCCCATGTATGCCCTTTACATGGCCATCGAGGGCCAATTGCCATACCCACAGTTTAACATCGGGCTTATATTCGCCATATCGTGCTATCCAAACGGGATAGCTATGCTTAATATCCGGAGCGGCATTTAAATACCTGTTAACGAAAGTCTGGCTTATATATAATATAGGTCGCATTCCTGTTTGCAGCTCAACTATCTGTAACCAGTTCCTCACACGACGCCACATAGCAACGGATCCGCCCATTTTCTTCACCTGGCTGGGTAATGGTTCAAGATCGAGAACAGGGGGAAGGTCGCCTTTTTGAAATGACTGTTACGTAGAAAGAAAGCTGCTTGCTCGGCTCCTGTTGAACGATGTGAGAAGAAATGGTAGCTTCCAACGGGATAACCATGGGCGCGTGCTGCAGCATAATCGGTAGCATAGTAGGGATTTAGCATTGATTTCCCCTCGGTCGATTTAATGAAAATGAACGAGATATTGTAGTTAATCTTTCCCATTATGTTCTTTTTTGATAGTGAACCTAAATGGGTTATCCGTAAATCGCTCCAATTAATGCCATACCTGTTGCGCCCTTTTATGTGCTGATGCTTACTGATGTCGATGCCGTAAATGCGCTGTGAGGTGTAGTTTAAGCGTTCGCCTTTAAATACATCGTGTTTCCATTCACCCATTCTGAAATAACGATGCTGTGACGAAAAGCCTATACCCGTACGCTCATCATCTTTCCATTGTCCTTCATAACAGGTGCCGAGGGTATCGCGAAAGTGCCCGTAACCGTTGGCTTTGAGGTGTTGATTGAACTCGCCGGTGTAGGTACCTGTTGAATCACACCGTGTACCCGTAACGAGAGTATCATGATCCCACCATCCCGTTACCTTGCGTCCAAGTGAGTCAGTAACCAATCCTTCACCCTGTCGTAAGCCTTTATACCAGTGGCCTGCATACAAAATGGAATCACCTTTATACAAAACTCCAAGTCCTTCACGCTTACCGTTGACGATTTGTCCTTGATAAATAAGACTATCGGACGATATTATGGTACTCACATCAGACGGTCGGTTGGAACAGCTTCCGAGAATAATCAACGACGTAAATGCTGTGAAAGAAAGGAGATAAAAAGAAGTAAACAATTTCATAACGATGTAAATTGTTCTTATTGTTTTACTTGTTTGCCTGACACAATGCCGATAAAACGACCATGTAAGGTAAATACCGGGACTGCCGTCAACGGCAAAAAGCTGAGGTAAATTGTGCTCTCGGTGGTTCTCGTATGTCCCTTTTTGCTAAAAACTGCACGATATTTCTCAGCTGTGGCAGAAGGCGAAAGGGTAACGGTAATCACTTTTTTTGTGTTGCGATACACCCCATGGAACGTTTCTCACAGCATAGACACCTCGGGGCTTTATCAACCGGAAGGTATGAAGAATAATGGGTTTATGCAATTGTGAAAGGTCAATATCGACAGGCTTGCAGCCCGTACGCTGCAATTCTCCCTTTGAATTAAACCATGACACGCTGTAACAACCTTTATAGAATACTTTTTGTGCTGTTGGTATAGTGAAAGGTTTTTAGTTTGTTTACTACTTGTTTAAGCGAGTCGGTTTCGCGGCTCTGTTTCCCCGCATAAGCAGCTATTTGCATGTATCCCTCGTCAACAACTCCATGGCTTCGCAGATAATAGGCAAGCTCTTTACGCTCTATTATCTTGCGATTAAGCAAACGGTTTATCGAGTCGGAAACCTGTTCTATGAATCTTTTTAAATTGTTTTTCCCTATGGCCTGCCCGTTAAGCGAAGGATAGCGGCCTTGCATGATGGTCAGAACACGCCCGTCACAACTTGGCCACCACCAGTGACGGTTTATCCAAACGCCTTCAGTATGTATTGAATCAGCAGCTAAAAGCAATGGTGTCGCCGTTGGCAAGTATGCACAAAGCCGTTTGTCCGTCAACGAAACAAGCCGAGCGACGTATTTCATCTTCGCTGGCAGGTGAGGCTCTTACAATAAGCCAGCCTGCCGCAAGGGCCAACAAGAGGAATGGAACAATGACGAAACGGTATCTGAATAACTTCTTACGCATGATACAATAATGCCTTAATAAAGATGTCGCAAAATTACAAATTTAAGGTAATATAAAGTAAGAAAAACAAGAAAACAGTTTGTTTTTTCCTTTTTACTCGGCCTTAGTTTTTCGTACCTTTGTATGCCATACCATGTTTATGATGAAACAAAGCGATCGCGAAATCATGCGTCTTGCCCTCCCTTCCATAGTGAGTAACATCACTGTACCTCTGTTGGGACTTGTCGATTTAGCCATTGTGGGTCATCTTGGCTCCGAGCGTTATATTGCGGCTATATCGGTAGGAAGCACCATTTTCAATATTATTTATTGGTTAATGGGCTTTTTGCGTATGGGAACAAGCGGCATGACGTCGCAGGCTTTAGGGCGTAAAGATTATTATGATGTACGTAAACTCCTGAAGCGGTCGGTTTTATTGGCCATGGTTATTACAATAACGTTTTTGCTTTTTTCAACTTCCCTTAGGATGGATAGCGCTTGAATTAATTCATCCTTCAGTGCAAGTGTGGCCCCTTGCACACACTTATTTCAGTATAGTTATATGGGGAGCACCCGCCATGCTCGGGCTTTGCAGCCTGAATGGCTGGTTTATAGGTATGCAGACAACGAAGATACCGATGGTAGTTGCTATATTTCAGAATATCGTGAATATAGTGTGTTCACTTGGTTTTGTTTATGGTCTGGGAATGAAAATAGAAGGTGTTGCCGCAGGAACATTGGCGGCACAGTGGAGCGGTTTCTTCCTTGCCATGATACTTCTATGGCGTAAATTACACACGTTACCCCAGTCGAGGAAGAAATGTGACGGTGACAAAAAAAGTTGTCATGGCGTAGTTTTTTTCACGGTAAACAGAGATATTTTCCTGCGTACTTTATGCTTGGTGAGCGTTAATTTATGCTTTACTTCTGCCGGTGCAAGGCAGGGAGATATGGTGCTTGCCGTCAACACGCTGCTGCTTACATTCTATACTTTGATGAGCTATGTGATGGACGGCTTTGCCTTTGCAGGCGAAGCACTGGCAGGAAAAGTTCTACGGAGCTGGTGACAGTACAGGGTTGAAGCAGCTTGTTAACAGGCTTCTCAATCATTGGGGCGGATGGATGTGTGGAGCTTTTATGTTGTTATACATATTGTTTTCATCTGTTTTTCTTAACCTGTTGACAAATAATGCCGATGTTATTACAGCCTCAAAGCAATATCTTTTTTGGGTTTGGCTTATTCCTTTAGCAGGGGTAGCAGCCTTCATTTATGATGGAATATTCATCGGAATGACTGCAACGAAAGGTATGTTATTATCGTCAGCCGTATCAACCACAGTTTTTTTTGTCATACTTTTGCTTGGCGAGGGTGTACAAGCCCTTTGGAATGATGTGCCTGTAAACCACATTTTATGGCTGGCTTTTGTTGTTTATTTAGCTATGCGAGGTGCTGTGCAGAAGATATATCTGCAACGAAAGTACGGTCTTTTAGGTAGTTAAGGGCTTATTATTGTATTTAAAACGAAAAAGAAATATGAGTATTGTTTTTTTCTATTAATTGGCTTTTATTGTTGGTTTCATTATAGCCTTCTTCTGGGTACAAAACCAAAAAAAGAGTGTTGAATCAGAATTGCTTCTGGCTCGCCAACAAACGTCGGCAGAAACTCTTGCCAAAGAGGAGGTGCAGCGATTGTTGGAAGACTGTCGAAAGAAAGTTGAGGATTTGCAGAAACAATTAACCGAAGAGAAAGTGAACTCAGGCCGTTTTAAAACGGAGCTTGAAGCCGAACAACGCCGGCATGATGATGAGGCTAAGCATCGAAAAAGAACAGTTTGATGCACAGCTTGAACACGGTAAAGGAACAGTTTCAGAACCTTGCGACAAAGGTTTTAAGCAAGACTTCAGATGAGTTAAAGTCGACAAACAGCGAATCAATGCGCACATTGACGACACCTTTTAAAATGATAATTCTAAACAAACTTCACGATGCCATCAGCAAAACAAATCAGGAAACTGCAAGGAGCACGGCGTCGTTGTCGGAACAGCTTCGTGCCATGGCTGAACAGACCGAAAAGATGGATGTAACGGCTACGAGGCTGACAAACGTGATGCGCGGCGGCAATAAAATACAGGGAAACTGGGGTGAACTTATCCTCACAGAGATTTTAGAGCAGAACGGTTTCAGGGAAGGCATCAATTATGATGTACAGCAAACGCTTACCGATGCGCAGGGAAACGTGCTGATGAACGATGAAAGCGGCCGGAGAATGATACCTGATGTGGTGTTGCATTACCCGAAAAAAATGAAGACGTTATCGTCGATTCGAAGATGTCGATTGAATCGTATTATGAATACGTTAATTGTGAAAACGATGCATTAAAAAAGAAGTATGCCGACGACCTTGTGCGCAGCGTGCGCACCCAATTCACCAATCTGGCAAAGAAAGATTACAGTAGTTATGTCAAGCCACCGCGCCATGCTATTGACTTTGTCATCATGTTTGTACCGCACGAAGGGGCTTTACAGCTGGCAATGGCGACGGATAAGAAACTGTGGAACGATGCTTTCGAGCGGAAAGTATTTATCACTTCGCAGCAGAATTTGATGGCAATACTGAAGATGATAGAAATAGCGTGGCGTCAATATACACAAACTGAGAATCAGCAACGGGTGTACGGACTGGCCGAAGAGCTGCTGAAGCGCGTGGGAGAATTTATTAAACGCTTCGATAAAGTGAAGAAAGACATTGATGTTTTAAGCAAAGATTATGACGAAGCCTATAATAAAGCTTACACGGGCAGGCAAAGCATTGTTCAGAAAGCCAACGAATTGAAGACCCTTGGTGTTAAGAAGCTGCCAACCAACCGATACCGGAGGCACAGTTTGGCATTGAAGAAGATTAGCCTGTTTGTTTTTAAAACGTTTAAAAATAAAAGTACAGAGCGGATAACAGCTTTTTAGACACATGATAAAACAAGGATGCAGAGGAGAATAATTCTTCCTTCTGCATCCTTGTTTATTATATATTAAGGTGTATGTTACCGTTTGGTTATACGGCTTAATAAGCAAATAACGGATAGTTTTTCATTGTGGTGTTCACCTTTTTCGCGTACGTTACTAATCACCTTTTTCGTTCTCGGGGTCGGACAACACTTCATCAATCAGTTCAGCTACTAAGCGCATCAGGTCTTCCTTTGCACCGCGAGTGGTCATAGCTGCTGTACCCAAACGGATACCAGATGTTTGAAAGCGCTGCGCTCATCAAAAAGGAACTTTATTTTTTTGTTCACGGTAATATCAGCTGCGACAAGTGCATTTTCAGCAACCTTTCCGGTTAAATCGGGATATTTCTGGCGCAGGTCGAGAAGCATAGAATGGTTATCTGTGCCACCGCTTACAATGCTGAAGCCGTGTTCAATCAGCGATTGGGCCAGCACAGCAGCATTTGTTTTTACCTGCATGGCGTAGTCTTTCCATGAAGGTTGCAGGTTTTCGTAAAAGCCCACAGCCTTACCTGCAATAACATGTTCGAGCGGACCGCCCTGTATTCCCGGGAAAACGGCCGAGTTAAGCAGCTGGCTCATCTTCTTCAATTCGCCCTTTTTATTGGTTAATCCCCATGGATTGTCAAAGTCTTTACCCATCATGATAACGCCTCCACGCGGCCCACGCAGTGTTTTGTGCGTTGTAGTGGTAACGATATGAGCATATTTTACAGGGTTCTTTAGCAGGCCGGCTGCTATCAATCCTGCCGGATGGGCCATGTCAATCATCAGCAAAGCACCCACCTTGTCAGCTATCCTGCGCATGCGTTCATAGTCCCATTCACGGCTGTAAGCAGAGCCACCGCCGATAATCAGCTTTGGTTTGTGCTGCAAAGCCAGCTCTTCCATTGCATCGTAATCAACGCATCCTGTTTCACGGTTCAGCGTGTAGCCTATATGATGGTAGAGGAGTCCCGAGGTGTTTACCTCGCTGCCGTGCGACAAATGCCCGCCATGGTCGAGGTCAAGACCCATAAATGTGTCACCGGGATTGAGCACAGCGAGGAACACTGCCTGGTTAGCCTGTGCACCTGAATGGGGTTGAACATTGGCAAATTCGGCACCAAACAGCTGCTTTTACACGCTCAATGGCAAGGCGTTCTACCTCATCAACTACCTGACAACCGCCATAATAGCGCTTGCCCGGCAGGGCCTTCGGCATATTTATTAGTAAGGTAACTGCCCATGGCCTGCATGACTTCGTCGCTGACAAAGTTCTCAGAGGCGATGAGTTCCATGCCTCGAAGCTGACGCTGATGCTCCTGTTCAATGAGCCCAAAAATCATAGAGTCTCTTTCCATACGTTTCAATGTTGTTAAGTGGGTGGTATAAAAATAAAAGGTTTACACTAATTTTACCATGTTCATATACTGCTCTTTGTCACAGTAATGGCATTTAACAATACCGTGAAGCTTGTCTACAACCGTGAAGTGGGTGTGCATAGGCTCGTTGTTGGTAATACATTTCGGGTTGTTACATTTTATAATTCCATGAAGCTCATCGGGTGTCTCAACGGTCTTTTTTTCTACAACTTCATAGTCTTTTATGATGTTTAGAACAACCTTTGAGCTACAACCGACAGTTTGCTCATCTCTTCGTCGGTGAAAAAAACTTATCTGTAATTTTGATGATTCCCTTTTTACCCTAATTTCCTCGACGGCAGGGTTGAAACCGATGGTTACAGGTAAGCCGAGTGTCTCAAGCTCGAGCAGGCGGGCTACCTGATATGTTCTTTCGGCCGGAATATGGTCGATAACAGTGCCGTTTTCGATGGCGGCAACCTGTAATTCTTTCTTTCCCATGGTGTTGATATGTTTTTCTTGCAGGCTCTTTTCAGAACTTTGAGTTGATGATGGTTGTATCGTTTTTAATATCGTCGAGCGTAATGCCTAAGCAATAGCTGTATATTGCTTCGCGGGCAAAGAGGCCGTTCCCGGCCTGTTGTATGTAATAGGCGTGCTCACTGTCGTCTACATCATAGGCTATTTCGTTTACACGTGGCAGCGGGTGCATAATTTTCATATTGGGTTTTGCACCTTTCAGCATGTCGTTGCGCAGGATATAGACGTTCTTTACGCGCTCATACTCCATCAGGTCTGAGAAGCGTTCTTTCTGAACACGTGTCATATAAAGTATGTCAGCATCTCTTTATTTCGTCCTCAGTAAAGCTGGTATGCTCAACAAAATTGATATGGTGTTCCTTGCAATAAAGCTTATACTCGTCGGGCATGGCAAGTTCTTGCGGAGCAATAAAATGGAAAGTAGGGTTGAAATGCCTCATGGCGGTGATGAGCGAATGCACTGTACGGCCATATTTCAGGTCGCCGACCAGATAGATATTCAGGTTTTCGAGCGTGCCTTGTGTCTTGTAAATCGAGTAAATATCGAGCAAACACTGCGACGGGTGCATATGTGCACCATCGCCGGCATTGACAACAGGTACCGGCGCTACTTCGCTGGCGTATTGGGCTGCCCCCTCAATAAAGTGGCGCATGACGATAACGTCGGCGTAGTTGCTCACCATCAGGATGGTGTCTTTCAGCGTTTCGCCCTTGGTGGTGCTTGAGGTTTTGGCATCGGAGAAGCCGATAACGCGCGCACCTAAACGATTGGCAGCGGTTTGAAAACTAAGTTGGGTACGGGTGGAAGGTTCAAAAAAAAGCGTGGCTACAACCTTGCCTTCGAGCAACGCTCTGTTAGGATGTCTTTCAAATTCCTGTGCCATCTCAATGAGATACAGCAACTGGTCTTTGGTCAAATCGGCAATCGTAACAAAATTATGTTTCTGCATTGAAGCTTTGTTTGATGGTTTCGATTCTGTCTGCTAAGTTACTTAATAATTTCTATATACTGCTGTTATTTCGGCAGAAAAAGTAGTATTTTGCAGAAATAAAACGGATTTTTTTAAAGCGATGAGAAAGTCTTTCATCAAAGTTTTGTGGGCAATTTTAGTAACAGGCATCGGTATTGTTGCTATTTTCTTTTTCTTAATATGGTTTTGGTATCGTAGGATACTCGCCCGATATAGAGAATCTTCAGAACCCCATTAGCAAGTCGGCGTCGCAGGTTTTCTCCGCAGACGGTAAAATTATAGGTACATATAACGTCGACCGCGCCAACCGTATTCCCATTCCTTATTCTAATCTTTTCGCCCTACCTTGTGCAGGCATTGGTAGCTACCGAGGACGTGCGCTTCTACGAACACTCGGGTATCGACTTCATCGCCCTGACGCGCGCTATCGTGAAGCGCGGGCTTTTTGGCCGAGCAAGTGCGGGCGGAGGCAGTACCATTACACAGCAGCTTGCCAAGCAGCTTTTATTCCAATCCGGCCAAATCAGCCTCACGACGCATGCTCCAGAAGCCTATTGAATGGGTGACGGCCATCAAACTGGAGCGTAAATTTACCAAGGAAGAAATTATTGCGCTTTACTTAAACTACTTCGATTTCCTGCATGGGGCAGTGGGAATTAAAGACGGCTGCCAACACCTATTTTAATAAAGAGCCGCGCAATTTAACCGTAACCGAATCGGCTTTGCTTATCGGTTTGTGTAAAAATCCTTCGCTTTTTTTAATCCTGTACGTTATCCTGAACGCTGCAAGGAACGTCGCAATGTTGTGCTCGGCCAGATGTTAAAGGCAGGGTATCTTTCGCAGAACGAATACGAAGAATACTGTGCCGAGCCTATCGTTCTGCACTTTCACCGTGCCGATCACAAAGACGGGACGGCGGTTTACTTTCGTGAATTCCTGCGCCGTTACATGATGATGGACCGTCCGCAGCGCGCCGACTATCCGGCATGGAACCAGCGTCAGTATGTCATTGACTCGATAGCGTTTGCCACCGACCCGCTATGCGGATGGTGTAAAAAGAATACAAAGCGCGACGGTACGCCGTATAATGTGTACACTGACGGTTTGAAGATTTATACTTCCATTGATTCTCGCATGCAGACTTACGCTGAAGAGGCCGTGTATGGCCATGTAGCGCAGTATCTACAAAAGGAATTTAATAAGGAGAATGCGCATAAGCCGAACCGTCCTTTTAGCGGTAAGCTGAGCGCACAGCAGGTACAACAAATCATGGCGCGGTCGGTTACGCAGAGCGAACGCTACCGTACGATGAAGGAAGAAGGGGCTTCGGACGAAGAGATAAAACGAGCCTTCCACACACCTGTCGACATGTCGGTATTTACCTATCACGGTGAGGTTGATACCACCATGACGCCGCTCGACTCTATCCGCTATTATAAGTCGTTCCTTCGTGCAGGCTTTATGAGCATGGATGCGCACACAGGGCTGGTGAAAGCCTATGTAGGCGGTATCGATTTTGAGCATTTCCAGTATGACATGGTGATGGGCGGACGTCGCCAGGTAGGTTCAACCATCAAGCCATTCCTGTATTCTCTGGCCATGGAAAACGGCTCTTCGCCATGCGATCTGGCCCCCAACGTGCAGAGAACATATATGGTTGCAGGAAGGCCATGGACGCCACGTAACGCCAATCGCCGCCGTTACGGCCAGATGGTAACGCTGAAATGGGGCCTCGCACAATCGAACAACTGGATATCGGCTTATCTGATGAGCCGCCTGAATCCCAGTCAGTTTGTGTCAATTCTTCATAAATTCGGAATCAACAATCCCGATATTTATCCGTCAATGTCGCTTTGTCTGGGGCCGTGTGAGGTGTCAGTGGCCGAGATGGTGAGCGCATACACAACGTTTCCCAATAACGGAATACGTGTTTCGCCGATGTTTGTTACGCGCATTGAAGATAATAACGGCAACGTAATTGCGAAGTTCCAGCCGCGCATGAACGAGGTAATCAGTTCGACAAGTGCCTATAAAATGCTGGTAGAACTGATGGCAGTTGTTGACGAAGGAACGGCCGGACGTCTGCGCTATAAGTTTGACATGAAAGGCGAAATTGGCGGGAAGACGGGTACCACAAACAACAATTCCGACGCATGGTTTATGGGTTTCACTCCGCAATTGGTAACGGGCGTATGGGTAGGAGGTGAGGATCGCGACATCCATTTTGACTCGACGCAGATGGGACAGGGCGCAACGATGGCGCTTCCTATATGGGCCTATTATATGAAAAAAAGGTGTATCGTGACACGCATCTGCCTTTATCGCCCGGATGCAACGTTCGATGTTCCGGCCGACTTTAACCCGTGTGCGAAAGACGATGGCGGGGAGGCGAATTCGGTATTGACGATGTCTACGAATAGTTTACGCCTGTAAGGTAAGCCGATTTCAAAGCTATTGTGATGAGTTTTCGTCCCGTTTTGATACATTCATTGTGTCGCGAAAGGTCATTGTTCGACGGCCGTCAGCAGCGTTGCTGGCGGCCGTCGAACAATGGGTGTGACGGTCGTCGTATAGTGAGTTTGACGGCCGTCAAACGGCAACATTACGTTTAAAAATAATCAGATTGTCTGTTGTAATTGTCGTAGGATAAGGGAAAAATTATTCTGTTATTCTGGCGTATTCAGCAGGTGCGGTCAGGTTGATGAGCTGACGCAGTTCGTGTGAATACTGCACGTCGTAGCCAAAATCGTAATTGTAATAAACTGTTTTTCCGGGCGAATATATGTTGACACAGTATTCGCCGCAATCTGAAGAAACACGGTTGCTTTTTGTTTTAATGATGTCAGGGACAGCTGTGGTCAATGAATAAATCTTGCACAAGGTGTTGGATAGTTTGCTGTTTCTCGCCTTTTATTACCTGTATTTTACACGAATCTCCAGCATATTTACCGCCATACCACATGCGTCTTTTTAAATCTCCATTCTTGTATAGCGCCCATTCTACGATGGTATCAGGGGCCGATTCGCCATAATTGAAATGAATAATCAAAGAGTCGAATGGCGCATTTGCGGTGCTGTAATTCTCTTTTCACGCTGTAATTCCTGTGACTTGACGTACATCCAGCAACAAGAATAAGCACAAAAACGACGATTAAACCTTTGGTATTCATAAATGATAACGTTGAGTTTATAAGTACATGATAAAAAGAATGTTGCAAATATAATATAATAAGGTGTAAGATAATATGTGATTTTTCATTTTCCTTATAAAAACAAATCATAATCCTTGATTTTTAATCAATAACAAGATTAATTTCGATATTTCTTTTTAAATTTTTTTCTCATAAAAAGCTTGCGTGAATCTAAAATTCTATATACCTTTGCATCCGCAATTCAGGAAACGAATCACTTACATGATTGACGAAATGATTGCCAGGGGCAGCTCGGAAAAGACATTACGGCCCTGAAATGAAAGAGTTCTTTGAGAGATTTACATAAACAGAAGAAGTAGTACAAGAAGCGGTCTTCGTGCATGTTTCAACCGTTGAGGCTTGAAAAGCAGTTGTATGAAGACCGGGTAAAAGAAACGAACCGTCCGAAGCTTTCACCCTGTCCCTTTAGGGGGAAGATGAAAGCCGGAACAATTTCATTACCAGAAAAACTTGATTATCGGATAAGCGTACTGAGACAGACATTACAAATGAAGGTTATAAAGTTGAGGGTATAATTATTATTTTTAATTTTTACTCTTTTACCTTTTTTGCCTTTACAAACACTATTTTTACAATGGAGAGTTTGATCCGGCTCAGGATGAACGCTAGCTACTGAGCCTAACACATGCAAGTCGAGGGGAAACAGGGAAAGCAGCTTGCTGCTTTCTGTCGTCGACCGGCGCACGGGTGAGTAACGCGTATCAACCTTCCCATAACTAAAGGGATACCCCGTGAAATGCGGCCTAATACCTTATGTACTCCCATGACGGCATCAGAGTGGGGAGCAAAGAATTTCGGTTATGGATGGGGATGCGTCTGATTAGCTTGCTGGCGGGGTAACGGCCCACCAGGGCATCGATCAGTAGGGGTTCTGAGAGGAAGGTCCCCCACATTGGAACTGAGACACGGTCCAAACTCCTACGGGAGGCAGCAGTGAGGAATATTGGTCAATGGGCGGAAGCCTGAACCAGCCAAGTAGCGTGCAGGATGACGGCCCTATGGGTTGTAAACTGCTTTTACAGGGGAATAAAGTGAGATACGTGTGTTTCATTGCATGTACCCTGCGAATAAGGACCAGCTAATTCCGTGCCAGCAGCCGCGGTAATACGGAAGGTCCTGTGTTATCCGGATTTATTGGGTTTAAAGGGAGCGTAGGCCGCAGATTAAGTGTGTTGTGAAATTCAGGCGCCCAACGTCTGACTTGCAGCGCAAACTGGTCTGCTTGAGTTCGCGCAACGCAGGCGGAATTCGTCGTGTAGCGGTGAAATGCTTAGATATGACGAAGAACTCCGATTGCGAAGGCAGCTTGCGGGAGCGTTACTGACGCTGAAGCTCGAAAGTGCGGGTATCGAACAGGATTAGATACCCTGGTAGTCCGCACGGTAAACGATGGATGCCCGTTTTTGGCTTTTAAAGTCAGAGACCAAGCGAAAGCATTAAGCATCCCACCTGGGGAGTACGCCGGCAACGGTGAAACTCAAAGGAATTGACGGGGGCCCGCACAAGCGGAGGAACATGTGGTTTAATTCGATGATACGCGAGGAACCTTACCCGGGCTTGAATTGCCAGTGAACGAGATAGAGATATCGAGGCCCTTCGGGGCGCTGGTGAAGGTGCTGCATGGTTGTCGTCAGCTCGTGCCGTGAGGTGTCGGCTTAAGTGCCATAACGAGCGCAACCCCTGTCTTCAGTTGCCATCAGGTTTAATGCTGGGCACTCTGCAGATACTGCCACCGTAAGGTGTGAGGAAGGTGGGGATGACGTCAAATCAGCACGGCCCTTACGTCCGGGGCTACACGTGTTACAATGGGAGGGTACAGCGAGCAGGGATGCCCTGCAAGGTCATTCAAATCATGAAAGCCTCCCTCAGTTCGGACTGGGGTCTGCAACCCGACCCCACGAAGCTGGATTCGCTAGTAATCGCGCATCAGCCATGGCGCGGTGAATACGTTCCCGGGCCTTGTACACACCGCCCGTCAAGCCATGAAAGCCGGGGGTGCCTGAAGTCCGTGACCGCAAGGATCGGCCTAGGGCAAAACTGGTAATTGGGGCTAAGTCGTAACAAGGTAGCCGTACCGGAAGGTGCGGCTGGAACACCTCCTTTCTGGAGCGTGCGCTTATAGATGAGTACAGAAGGTAATGGTCCGTCTTCATGAACCATGGAGACGGGAGAGAAGTCTGGAGGATTCGTTGAATGGAGTCCCTGCAAGCTTCCCGTACTACGGATACTGTTTATATTATAAGGAATGGAAAAGAAGGAATACCGGGGTCTGTGACGTGATGCCCAGGACTATAGTCCTATAGCTCAGTTGGTTAGAGCGCCACACTGATAATGTGGAGGTCGGCAGTTCAAGTCTGCCTGGGACTACTTCTTCGTTCTTATATCTCGGGGGATTAGCTCAGCTGGCTAGAGCACCTGCTTTGCAAGCAGGGGGTCAACGGTTCGAATCCGTTATTCTCCACTCAGAAAGCAATGGAGTCAAGAGTTTCAGGTTAATACTTTTAATTCTTCAGCTCTGTTATCTTTCACCGTTCTTTGACATATTGACACAAAGCAAAACTGTAAAAGTAACAAAGTTCAAAACAGAAAGACTTTCGTGAATAAATTTTTTTATTCACAAGACAATACAGCTGAAAGTATGAGCGTCCGTATTTGTTCTTTTTGGGCATTCCCTCGTGGAAGGCCGTTTTGAAAGACAGATGCGGGTTATCAGAGAAAAGTAAGAAAAGGGCGAATGGTGGATGCCTAGGCTCATTCAGGCGATGAAGGACGTGATAAGCTGCGATAAGCGACGGGTAGGTGCAAATAACCCTTGATCCGTTGATTTCCGAATGGGACAACCCAGACATGTGAAGCATGTCTACTCTGCTTAATGCAGAGAGCTAACCGGGGGAACTGAAACATCTTAGTACCCCGAGGAAGAGAAAATAAATAATGATTCCCTTAGTAGTGGCGAGCGAACGGGGAAAAGCCCAAACCGTCATGGTAGCAATGCCATGCCGGGGTTGTAGGACCGCGCCATCGTACACGAATCGTGAGGAGAAGGATCTGGAAAGTTCCGCCACAGCGGGTGAAAGCCCCTTATCCGAAGCGTGCCGTGACGTAGCGGTATCCTGAGTAACGCGGGACACGAGTAATCTTGCGCGAATCCGCCGGGCCCATCCGGTAAGGCTAAATACTCGAATGAGACCGATAGTGAACGAGTACCGTGAGGGAAAGGTGAAAAGTACTTCGACAAGAAGAGTGAAATAGTTCCTGAACCCATTCGCCTACAAGCGGTCGGAGCTCTGTTGTAGAGTGACGGCGTGCCTTTTGCATAATGAACCTACGAGTTACCGTCACCGGCGAGGTTAAGTGACATGAGTCACGTTATCCGTAGTGAAAGCGAGCCTGAATAGGGCGTTATAGTCGGTGGGGGTAGACGCGAAACCAAGTGATCTACACATGACCGGGGATGAAGTCCGGGTAACACCGGATGGAGGTCCGCACCAATAAGCGTTGAAAAAGCTTCTGGATGAGTTGTGTGTAGGAGTGAAAGGCCAATCAAACTTGGAGATAGCTCAGTACTCCCGAAAGGCATTTAGGGTGCCGCGTATGACAAGACCAGAGAGGTAGAGCGACCGATAGGGACGCGAGGGCTTCACCGCCTATCAAGTCCTGACGAACTCCGAATGCTCTTGTTCGGCCGTCATGCAGTAAGGGGCGGGTGCTAGGGTCCGTCCCCGAGAGGAGAAGAATCCAGACCGTCGTCTAAGGTCCCGGAATTCTGCCTGAGTTAGTCTAACGAAGTCTGGTCCCCGTGACAGCTAGGATGTTGGCTTGGAAGCAGCCATTCATTCAAAGAGTGCGTAACAGCTCACTAGTCGAGGGTCCGGGCATGGATAATAATCGGGTATAAGGCAGATACCGAAGGCGCGGGATAGTAATAATAAAAAGTATCGGTAGGGGGCATTCCATGTGCGTTGAATGATTTTGGGTAACGAAATCTGGAGCGCATGGAAAAGCAAATGTAGGTATAAGTAACGATAAGAGGGGTAAGATTCCCCTCCGCCGTAAAGTCTAAGGTTTTCCCGGGCAATGCCAGTCATCCCGGGGTTAGTCAGGTCCTAAGTCTCAGCCGAAAGGTGAGGGGCGATGGCAGAAACGGTTAATATTCCGTTACTGCCCTTTTTGGGCGATGTGGAGACGGAGCAGTGACACAGCCGCGGGGCGACGAAGTCCCCGTTGAAGGGTGTACGTGTAGATGGGTCGAGCAAATCCGGACTCAGAGCGGAACCTGACAGTATGCTTCTGTTTTCGGACAGCGGCAATAGTGCTGGTAATCATACTCCCGAGAAAAATCCGCTAAGCATAACCACAGGGGCACCCGTACCGCAAACCGACACAGGTAGACGGGTAGAACATACTAAGGCGTTGAGAGATTCATGGTTAAGGAACTAGGCAAATTGACCCTGTAACTTCGGGATAAAGGGTCCTCATGTTTAATGAGGCGCAGAGAATAGGTCCAGGCAACTGTTTAACAAAAACACAGGGCTGTGCAAACTCGAAAGATGACGTATACAGCCTGACACCTGCCCGGTGCCGGAAGGTTAAGAGAGAGCTCATCCTATATTATAGGGTGAAGGTTTGAATTGAAGCCCCGAGTGAAAGCAGCGGCCGTAACTATAACGGTCCTAAGGTAGCGAAATTCCTTGTCGGGTAAGTTCCGACCTGCACGAATGGTGTAATGATCCGGACACTGTCTCAACCATGATCTCAGTGAAATTGTAGTATCGGTGAAGATGCCGATTACCCGCGATGGGACGAAAAGACCCCGTGAACCTTTACTACAGCTTAGCATTGACCTTGGTCATCCGATGTGTAGGATAGGCCGGAGGCATCGAATCATGTACGCCAGTATGTGTGGAGCCATCCTTGAAATACGGCCCTTTGGCTGTCTGAGGTCTAACGCGCTTTTGCGCGGACACTGTTTGGCGGGTAGTTTGACTGGGGTGGTCGCCTCCAAAAGCGTAACGGAGGCTCCCCAAGGTGCCCTCAGGCCGATTGGTAACCGGCCTTTAAGAGTGTAATGGCATAAGGGCGCTTGACTGGGAGGCAGACATGCCGAGCAGGCAGGAAACTGGGGCATAGTGATCCGGCGGAAGTGTATGGAAACTCCGTCGCTCAAAGGATAAAAGGTACTCCGGGGATAACAGGCTGATCCCCCCCAAGAGCTCATATCGACGGGGTGGTTTGGCACCTCGATGTCGGCTCGTCACATCCTGGGGCTGGAGAAGGTCCCAAGGGTTGGGCTGTTCGCCCATTAAAGTGGCACGCGAGCTGGGTTCAGAACGTCGTGAGACAGTTCGGTCTCTATCTATCGTGGGCGCAGGAGTTTTGCGTGGAGCCGTCACTAGTACGAGAGGACCGTGATGGACAGACCTCCGGTTTACCAGTTGTGCCGCCAGGTGCACCGCTGGGTATCTGAGTCTGGACGGGATAAGCGCTGAAAGCATCTAAGCGCGAAGCCCACCGCAAGATTAGAACTCCCTTGAGGGTCGTCGCAGACGACGACGTTGATAGGGCGCAGGTGTAAAGACGGTGACGTCAAAGCCGAGCGCTACTAATTGCCCGAGACTTTCTCTGGGATGGCTCATGTTTTCAGTTGTATGGTATTGCATGTCTTGTTCTGCATTGGATACAGATAGTTATGTAATACGGTCTTTGCTTGTGGCGATAGGTCACCTATACCTTCGCATCGTTCTGGTATTGTCTGTTCAGGGATGCTTTCTATGGTGCGTAGCGAAAGATACATCAGGTGGTTATTGCGGTGGTGTTCCACCTCTTCCCATTCCGAACAGAGAGTTAAGCCCACTTGCGCCGATGGTACTGCAATGCAATGCGGGAGTAGGTAGCCGCCTTCTTTTACAGACGACAGCCCTGAGGACAGAAATGTCTTCAGGGCTTTTTCGTGTTTGTAGGGAGTTCGTTTCGGTGTTTATGGAGAATTTCTGTGTATTTGTAGAGGGCTTTTTGCGTGTTTATAAGGAGTTCGTTTTGTATTTGTGAAGGGTTCTTTTCGTGTTCAGAAAAAGTGAATTTTGGATTTATAAGTAATTTCTTGGTATTTATTTGATGTTGTTTTTATTTTATTCATGATAGATTAAGTGTCTATTATGATTTAGCCCAAGTATTCTTTTTAAGATTTTTGCTGCTGAGCTGTATTTAATTTTACAATTGCTTTCTCTTTTACCTGCCTTATTCGTTCGCGTGTCATCCCCATTTCATCTGCAATCTCTTCTAAACTTTTCTCAAGTACGCTAATACCAAAAGCTTTCCCGTATAATGGTTTGCTCACGTTCGTTTAGTACTTCTTTCAGCAGATCGTTGATAAATTGATTCATCGATTCTCTGTTTAATTCAGAATCTGAGTTTGAATAAGAGTCGTCTGATGTCAGAGAGTCTGCCATAGAATTGTCACCTTCATCATTACCCAGCGGAGCATCAATGCTTGTTGTATGGCTGTTGGCGTCGCGTGCTGATTCTATTGCATTTTCATCAATGCCGGTTAGTTGTGATAATTCATGAGTAGACGGAATACGACCGTTTAACTGAATAAACTGATCACTTGCACGATTTATTTTGCCTGCAATACCAGCTCTGGTTCAGAGGAACGCGTACAAGTCTGCTTTTTACGGCCAGTGCTTCTATTATGCTTTGCCTAATCCACCATACAGCATAGGATATAAATTTAAACCCGCGCGTTTCATCGAATTTCTCGGCAGCTTTTACAAGCCCCATATTACCCTCATTAATAAGATCGGTTAGGAAGATACCCTGATTCTGATATTGTTTAGCTACGGAAACAACAAATCGTAAGTTGGCACTGACAAGGCGGTCACGAGCTCGTTCTCCTCCTTACCACCCTGATGAATCTTAACTGCTAATTCGGCTTCTTCTTCAGGAGTGAGCATTGGTTCCCGTGCTATCTCATTGAGATAACAATCCAGAGCCTCGTTATTACGGCTTGTTATTGATCTCGAAATTTTAAGTTGTCTCATCTCCGTAGGTTTAGGTTTCTATTTAGATTGTACGCAAAAAATACTACATTTTTTTATTTATTTCGGATGTTTTTCCTTACGAACTGTTCTTTTTCTGCATTATTATATTAAATTCTGTTTATTTTATCCGATTCATTCTAAATCTTTTTATATTTGCGAAAAACACTTGTACCCAATACAAATGTTTATATGAAACGACAGATTAAAAGCCCTTGCGTTATCCTTATTACGTGGTAACGTAAGCAACAAATTAAAACATTCGATGAAAGGAGAGTACCATCCGCCCGCTATTCAGGCCGGTAATGTTAAAGACGTCACAGCTACCCAAATAGCTATCTTTAAATCCTAAGAAGTATAGTACGCCGTCAAGTCCCATATTTTTAATGTTCTGTCCAGCATTGGCAGCTACTCGTGGCTTGGCATGAAAAGCTATACCCAACCCGGCTTCTGTAAGCATGGGCAGGTCGTTTGCACCATCACCTACTGCAATTGTCTGCGCAAGGTCTACGTGTTCTACCTGTGCAATAAGTTTTAACAGCTCAGCTTTACGCCGGCCATCAACTATTTCGCCCACATATCTGCCTGTTAACTTTCCGTCTTCACCTATTTCAAGCTCATTGGCATAAAACATAGTCAAAAGCCGAATTTCTTTTTGCATGTATTCCCCGAAATAGGTAAATCCTCCACTCAGAATGGCAATTTTGTATCCGCATGTTTTCAGAACCTTCATTAGTCGTGGCACTCCTTCTGTAACGGGAAGCCTCCTGGCAATGTCTTCCATAACGCTTGCGTCGAGCCCTTTTAACAGTGCAACACGTTCGGTAAAAGCTTTCCCTTAAAGTCTATTTCTCCTCTCACTAGCCCTTTCGGTAATGGCTTTTTACCTTGTCGCCTACGCCGGCACATTTTGCCAATTCATCAATACACTCTGTCTGAATAAGTGTTGAATCCATGTCAAAGCAAATCAAACGTCTCATTCTACGGTACATATCATCCTTCTGAAGAGAGAAGTCAAAGCCTTGTTCATTGGATAATTTTACCAGCTCGCTTTGCATATTGTGCCTGTCAACAGGTGTTCCACGTAACGAAAATTCAATGCAGGCCCTGCGGTTTTGTTCTGGATTCTTTATGCTCATACGACCCGTAAGTCGCAGGATAGAATCGATATTTAGTCCTTGCGACGCACTAACCTTTGTTGCACATGCTATTTCACGGGCCGACAACGTGCGCCCAATGAGAGTTAGAATATACCGGTTTTTTCCTTGCTGATTAACCCAATGTTCATAGTTTTCATCGCTGATGGGCGTAAAAGCTATGTTTACACTCAGTTCTGTTGCCTTGAAAAGCAGTTCCTTCATCATCTGTCCCGAGTTGGCTTCACTAATGCGAATCAGAATCCCCAGCGATAAAGTTGAGTGAATATCAGCTTGTCCGATGTCGAGAATATTGGCATCATACCGTGCAAGAATAGCCATCACTGATGCTGTTAATCCTGGTCTGTCCTGCCCGGTAATGCTTATTAGTATCTGTTCTTCGTTGTCCATTGGGTAAGTTTTCGTTTTTAATGTTACAGCCTTATTTCGCGGGCGGTGTCACATCCTTGTAATAATGGGCATAGTTAAAGAAAGGTTCGGTTACCACGTGCCGGCTCGACTCGGTGTAGGTATTGCCGTATGCGTCGGTTGCCTTTACGGTAACCTCCTTGTCTTCCGTTTCCGTTATATAATAATAAAGGTGGTTCATGATAAGGTAAGCGTTGCGCTTGCTTACAAAAATAGGGCGAAACCGATTTGCAGTATTTCAGGTGATAGCCCGTTGCAAAAGCGTCTTGTCCCTTACTGTTTATCCTTATCATCTCATGTTCGTGTCCATCTTCAATCGCCTTAACCTTCCATCTCGAATCGGCATTAAACACATTTGCTATAATCACCCTGCGGTTACGAGGCAAGTTCCAGTCGGTATCATACCTTTCTCCATTAAAGTCGGTGTCGGCTTTAAAGAGCGACATCTGCCGTTCGGCCGGCCAGAAGGTACCTTTATAATATGCGTTTGTTATCTGCGTGTTGTCAATATTGTATACATAATACCCGTTGGGGGTTCCGCAAATATTGATATTCGATTGCCATATATTGCCGCAGGCTGCGGCGTGGCAGTGCTCAAACACATGCTGTTTGTGAAAGTTTATTTCATGGTTTATGGCGAAATGGGTATGACCGCAAAACAGCTCATATCCGCCTTTAAAGGCCTTTTGCCTCTTTCAGAATGGTGCTGAGCATCGATGAAGTGTAATGCCTTCTTTGCCCTTCGATGTCTAAAGGAGCTGCCTTTTTTTCGACGGACGTGTACCAAAGGTTAATGGTATATGGTAGCAAACAATAAGCTTTTTGCTTTTGTCGGCCAGAGCAAGGTCCTGCTTAAGCCATTTTAATTGTGTCTCCAAAAAGCTCGCCGGGCTGATAGTAACTCAGGCCATGAAAGAAATGAACATCGTTAAAACAAATATAATGTACATCGCCACGGTCAAAACTATAGTCGGTAGGGCCGAAGCTATCCTCCCATTTTCTTTTTGTACAAGGGGTTGTTATCACGGTCATGATTGCCGATAACTGAGAATACACGCGCTCTTGACGAGCCGAGTGCCCTGCGTATATCCCTTCCAATCGTTCGTTATATCCGCCGTAATATTGCACGTCGTCGCCCATGCTTATGGCGTAAACGGGCATATCTTCAGGCAATTTGCTGATGGTTTCCTTTCACATCAGCCATTGTTTCACCAACGAAACGCTCCGGTCGGTCTTCCTTACGGGGTTGTCATCAGGCCCTGTATAAAACGGGTTTATGGCGTTTGTTACCTGCGGGTCTCCAAAAACAATGAGCCGATAGCTCTTTTCTTTTTCCTTCGGGAAGGCGGTGCAGTATAAAGTCGTACGTTTTTCTTCTGCTTACAACAGGCTGATAGAACAGTGCTGTTTTTGTCGGTCTCGGAATGGGTTGTCACCTCACAGTAGTCAGGAACAGAATAATAAACAAAGCGTGCTGCCTTCTCATGTGCAAGCTTATATTGCCCGTTACGGTTTGTTTTTCACACGAAAAACCATCGCTTACAACCACACCTTCCATGGGTTCACCCTTTTTCGTCGGTCAGTCGGCCCTGTATAAATTCGGTTTCTTCCTTGTGTGGTTTTTGCTTTTTCCCCTTTTTCCCGGGTTCGTACTTCTTTACTTGCGATAAGCCAGTGCTGGCATTTTCGTGCAATGGGTGACAGTAAGGTAACCGCATTGGGCCTTGTTTCACAAGCCCAAACTACCGCAATCCCTGCTATAAAGCAAACGATTGCGGCAGTAATCAAAAGTTTTTCAGATTTGTGTACAAACATGAAAGAATATCTTTCGCTCCGTTTTCAATCTGTTTTACGGAGTAATGGTTTACAAATTGTTACCGACCTTCCATCCCATGATAGCCGATACCTGCGGTATTAGCGTCATGGCTATCTTCTGATGGCCGCTTACATTGGGATGCCAGTCAGAGCCCATGTCAAGCCCTACTTTCACAATGTCGCCCATTGGCTGGGCCATATACACATCTTTCATGCCGTAAAGCTTCTGTCCTACTTCTGATAAGGCAGCGCGAAGAAAGATGCTGGCAGAGTGGGGATATATGCAAAGAATCTTGGCGTCAGGATAATGTGAACGAACCGTATTTACCATTTTCACATACGTATCCACGTAATCAACAGGTGAAACCTGTATGGAAAAGTCGTTCGTCCCGAGGTTAATGGCAACCAGGTCGGGTGTATAGTCGTTGAAGTTGTAGGCTACGCTGTCGGCATCGTCAAAAATATGTGCATAGCGTGTGGGCATTGTTGGAATTTTTCTTACCCGGTGGTTACGGCACATACCCATACCCGAGTGGGCAATTACCACGCAGTCGGCATCAAAATAACGTGCTATTGTAAAGTCGTATGCCTTGCTTACATCTTCTGTGCTAAGCTTAAAGTGTTCGTTTTCGTTGGCTCCGTCTATGCCGTATCCGCACGAATACGAGTCGCCTATGAACTCAATCAGGCGCTTGCGTGCAGGTACAGGCTTCAGCGTTCCGTTTGAAGCTACGGTTTACCGAGTGTATAGTGGTGCAGCCATATTCGCCTTCAGTACATTTCTGCAGGCAAAAGACGGTGTGTGCCTTTCGACAGTTTGTCGGCCAGAACAACCTCATGAGGTTCCTTTCCCTTTATTAAAAATCTTTGCCTTCAGCTTGCCGTCGATGTACACGTTATGGTAGCTTTCGCCACTCTCTGATACGTTAATGGCAATCTTGCCTCCCGTAAAGTCGGTTTGAAAATAGGTCCCAACCCAGTCGTAACGCACGTCACCGTTATTGGTTTTCAGCACACGACCTGTGTAACTGATGGCCTGATCGTTTGCTTTTACGGTACGGTCGGCCCAGGCTGACAGGGTAACCGCACAGGTCAATAGTGTTAAGGCGATGAATTTTTTCATGTTTTTGATTTTGTTTATAGTATAATTGGTTCTTACTTAACGGCAAAGTTACTAAACCTTTATGAGGTGTTTGCGCAAAAGTTGAATAATTTTCGTTAAATACCTGCCTTGTCGGTCATATATATGACGTGTTGAAGGTATTTTACTGTAAAAAGCCATGGCAAGGCGTATATAGTATAATTTATTTGCGTATCTTTGTACATGTATGCGGTTTTGGGCCGGAAACGCTTTATGACAATGGTGTTACGGGCAGCCGTTCATGCTTTATGGCGATAAATATTTTCACCTTAACTCAATAAAAACAAACTGTTTATGAAAAAAATCTGCAATCGTGCTTGCGTGTCTTTTATGGTTTACACTCTCTGTAAATGCACAGCAAGCGCGCAGCGACATCAAGGCAAACGTTAACCTTGCAGCCAGTAATTATCTGGCTTATCCCGGCCCGCAGAAGAAACTTTCGCCTGCTCCAGCCGGTTACGAACCGTTCTATATCAGCCACTATGGCCGCCATGGGTCGCGCTATACCATAGGTAAAGACTCGTACAATATTCCTTATTTTACGCTCCTGAAGGCCGATTCGCTGGGCAAATTAACGCCACGAGGCAAAGAAGTGCTGTTTATTATCAAGCAGCTTCGCGATATGGGGCTGAGCCGTGAAGGCGAATTAACGCTTCTCGGCGCACAGCAACATCGTGACATTGCGCGTCGCATGTACGAGCGTTTCCCGCAGGTTTTCAACGGCAATACGCACATTGATGCCAAATCCACCGTCGTAATCCGCTGCATATTATCTATGGAAAATGCGCTCCAGCAGCTGTTGGTTTACAACCCTAAGCTCGACATTCGTCACGATGCAAGTCGTCATGACATGTATTATATGAATGATGAGCACAACGCCTACGACAAACTCCGCCACGACAAACTGTCAAAAGACAGCCTTAAAGCGTTTAATGCGCGCCATAGTAACTCCGATCATCTCATGTCGGTACTCTTTAACGACAGTGAGTTTGTGAAGTCGATTGACCGTGGCAGGTTCGTAAGTGAACTGTTTAAACAGGCCAAAAACCTGCAGAGTACTGATTTAAGGAACAAGTATTCTCTCTGGAACATCTTCTCTGATGACGAAATTTATAACTTCTGGCAGATGGATAATGCCGGATGGTACGTTTATGGCGGCCCCAACAAACTGAATAAAGGTGCAGGAATGTATACACAGATGAACCTCGTAAAGAACATTATTGCAAACGGCCGATACCTGTATCCGGCTTCCCCATCCGGGCGCAACGCTGCGCTATGCTCACGAAAGCGACGTCATGCCATTGGTTTGTTTGCTCAACCTTAACGGCTTTGGCAATCCCTGTTGACAACTTGGACGACACGGCATATAAGGGTTGGTACGGATACAAAAATATTCCCGATGGCCTGCAATGTACAGTTTGTTTTCTATAAAGACAAGCGTCTTGTTACGCGCAAACAAATGCAGAACGCCGACATTCTTGTCAAAGTGCTGCTCAATGAAGACGAGGCAACCCTCCCCGTTAAAACCAATTGTGCTCCCTATTACCATTGGAAGGACGTGCGTGCCTACCTGCAACAGCGCATGGCTACGGCACCGGCTGTACAGTAGAAAAGTGATAGCCTGCAAGGCTGGAAGCGTTATTGCATCCTGATTTGCAAGCTATCGTAAAAACCATATGGGTTATATCAAAATTGATTATTGCAGGCGAGCTAATCGTGTTTCGATAGTTTGCCTGTATTTTTCTTTCATTGTTTCATCAAGAAACGAGTCGTTAATCAGTTGCATCCACTTTGGCAACGCTTTACTCATATTGTCTGTCAGATGCCTGACAACGTTCTCCTCTATTCCCATTGTTGCCGCTGCCTGCAGAAAATTAGTCAGATGAAGTTTCGTTTTTCGGCCTGAAAGTGGTAATGCCAGTTCCTCTGTATCGTCAGGATTGGCAATGGATGTATTTACGAGATCGTAGGCAGGGGCTAGCTGATAGCCTTCAAAAGGACGGTAAAGCGAAAAGTTTTTCAGGTGCATATCGTTGTTGCCCGTTATAAAACAAAAAAGCAGGAGCTGCATATAATTGGCTAAATCGAGCCTGGGCATGTCGCTATATTTCATGATAACCTTTGCTATCTGCTCGTACGACCCCTTATATTTATATTCGGTTGGGTGCAAAGTGAGCTGGCACATGTCCTCCATGTCAATTTTCTCACCCTTTTTTGTTCTGTCAATTCTTTTGGTAATATAGCCCAAAGAGCCGTCAGCCAGTCTGATTAAACAGTGTGGAACTACGTTTATTTTTACGGCTTCGGCAAGGTGCATCGTCAGATCTTCATTTTCAGGAAGCTGTAAATAGTTGGCGGTTTGGGGCTTAAAGATATAGTTTCCCCACAGGCCGACGATGGTAAGCCTGTTGGTTCCATCGTGTTTACTGAGGTTAAGCGACAACTTGGGTTGCACACCCGTCAAAGAAGTCTGGCTTCTGATAACCTGCTCGGCAAGCTTATCAAGTTCCTCGTACCTGTATTCGAGTAGTGGGGCCTTTGCTATTCCAAACATTTTTTTTGCACAGTGCGGATGAATATCTTTCTGTCCCTCTTCTAAAGGCTTGTAGCAATACAAACACTTACACATGATGTTTTTCCTCCTTTTCGGTTGACGTTACTATACTTATTGCTCCTATACAGTCGTTTACAACATAGCAACAGAAGCGACATACGGTCGAGAATACTGATGTCGGTGTTTCTCAAGGCAACATCAAGCAACCATCCTTCGGGTATCAAACCGTCGAAAAACGGAAACAGAACAGGGCTTACATAAGCCTCTTCCTGAAGCGGAAGAGTAAGGCTTACGGGTTTGGCATCACCCCGTTTAAGATAATCGGCATGGTAACAAAAACGGTATTCACCCCCGTCTTCAGTGAGCACCCCCGCAAAAATGCCTTTTCTGTATATTTTTGCCTGTCTCATAGTTTCTTCGTTGCCGTCAGTTCGTAGTTGAATAAATCGAGTAACTGGTTCACTTTATCCATGCGCAGGGTGGGCTTGCCTTGTTCTAAGTTTCGGACAAAGCATAAGCCTACCCCCGATTTCAGGGCAAGATCCTCTTGCGTCAGTCCGTTTTTCTTTCGCAAACTCTTTACTATTCCCGATAACTTTGTTTTCTCCATACCTTATTATATTGCTTCGAATGCAAATATAGGAAATAATACCCATTTTTATATCATTACGCATATAAAAATATTTGTCGCGGCAATAAATTATATTCAATCTGATATAGTTTTTATACCCTTATAGGGCTTTTTGCTGCCACCTTTATCCTTATCAGGTAATGGGTTGCGGGGTTCTTCTTCATGCTTAATGGTGTAGAGGTCATTGTTCGGCGGCCGTCAGCAACGTGTACGACGACCGCCGAACAATGCGTATGACGATCGTCAGCAGCACTGCTGACGGCCGTCGAACGATGACCTTTATTTCGTAATACGACAATGAAATGGAAAACAAAAAGGCAGCCTCGCCGTTGTAAAGCAGGCTGCCTTATAGGCTAATGTCCAATAAATAATCATGCTATCTGCCCGTTTTTCGTTTACGCAGGCTGTGCGTAAAGCCAACAAGAACAGATACCAATTTGAAGCCTTTGTTATGGTCGGCTAATCAGTCCTTCGCGCGACTGGCCCACGCAGCTGTTCGGCATTTGTATGCGGAGCATCGAACAGATGGTTGGTGCAATGTCGGTAATATGCACTGTTTCGGTCGACCTGCCGTGGCCAACGCCCCATCCGTACAGTGCAAAGGGGATGTGTGTATCATACGGATTCCACTGCCCGTGGGTGGTACCTTTGTAGTCTTTGCCCGCAGGGACATTCTCCCAGCCTGCACGAGGCACGAAGAATATGTCGCCGCTGCGCTTCTTGTTGTAGCCATTTACAATCATATCGCGAAGCGGTTGGGGAACACTGCTGGTTAAAACCCGGTCATAGTCAACCGCCATGAGTATGTTTTCGTTCTCTTCGAGCTTGCGGCATACGGCCTCGCGAACCTCCCTTACCGTTTTTCCGCTGCGCGCTATACCCTCGTGGTTGAGGTATATTTTGCCGTCATTCTCTTCAGAGATAACGGGAGCGAACCCCAGTTCCTGCTCTAATGTCTTTTCAACAGGCTTCAGATAGTTCCACATTTCAAGTCCGCCAGAAGCTATATTATGCTGCGAAAGCAGGTTATGATTGTGCGAAGCGCCGTGGTCGGCCGAAAGAAATACAAGATAATTACCGCGTCCAACCTTCGCGTCGAGCACTTTGAAGAAGCCGGCTACCTGACGATCAAGCTCCATGTAGGCATCGTAATTTTCCTGTCCTCGTGTGCCAAAGGTATGGCCAAGCGCATCTGTTGACGATACGCTGATGGCCAGAAGGTCGGTAATATCGTCCTGTCCCATCTGCTCGTTCTCCAGGGCAGCTTCGGCCATCTGGAAGGTTTTGGTAACACCCATAACCGATGTCTTTACCTCAGTACCCGGTTTTGTGGCGATGATTTTGTTTTCACGATTCACCCATTCGGGCAGTTGTTTCATATAATATGTAGACGAAACAAAGTGGCCTGCCGACTTATCCCACCAGTATGCCGCGTCAGCGCCGAAGCCTGCAGGCAGTATTGCAGCACGGTCCTTGAGGGCAACGCCGATAACTTTCGCCTTATAGTCGGTGGCAATCTTCAGCATATCGCCCGTGCCTGTGGCCAGAAGGTTGCGGGGCGACATCTGTCCTTCGCGGCTGTTCGAGCCTCACACTCTGTACCGTCGTGTCGGCACAGCAGTAGGTTTTCTTGTCATTGATGCGGAAACTGTTGCTTACAATGCCCGTAAAGGCAGGCACGCTGCCCGTATAAATAGAGCTGTGGCCAACGGCTGTAACGGCCGGAACATAGTTGATAAGCGTGTTTTCGAAGCTGAATCCCTTGTCAATGAAGCGGCGAAGACCGTCGTTTTGGAACTGGTTATAATAATAATAGAGGTAGTCCCACCTCATTTGGTCGACAACAAGCCCCACTACAAGTCGCGGACGTACAACCTGCGCCATCTGCGGCAACGAAAGAAGAAGGGCGGAAACAAGCAACAATAGTTTTTTTCATTTCGATATATCCTTTCTGTTTTTATAGGAAAAATTTAAGTTGGCAATCATAAGCAGCTTACCGCGCTTTGTGGCTGCGGTGGCTCTGTTCAGTGCAAAGATACGCCTTTTCGCGTAAAAGATATATACCATTACGCCGTAATCTGCCCGGAATAGTGGTTTTTTATTAACATGATGAGCCGGCAGCCCCGTGTCTTTGTGTTTAATTTTCCGGCGGAAATGTTTGTTTTTTAATAAAAATAACCTATCTTTTGCAGTCAACATTAATGACTGTCATAGATTATCTGCGAGCAGGCGCGCGGGCAAGAATCGGGACGACAAGCCAGAGACATTGTCATACCTGTCTCGTCTTTCCGTGGTCTTCTTTTAGCTGATATGCTCTTTCAGCCGGGCTTTATGCCTTTATATCTCCGCTTATAGCCGAAAGTGGAGGAGGGAAGAGTGTTATCAGGAGGTTTCATAACGAAGTCTGAAATAGTTTTCATTTATACGAATATTTATCGTCAGGCCTGTCTGATTACGGACAGACAGATGTTATAAAGTTTACCATATTCTTTAAATCTTACGTGAATAACTCTGAAACGTTTGTGCCTGATAAAGGCAATCGCAGCCTTTATCTGGATATTGTGAAAAGGCTTCGCAATTATTTTTAGTAGTCTATGGACACTGCATTGACTATTATTCAGATGAGTATATCAGTGGAAATCTTTTTTACTCTGACGAACTTCATAAAATTATATACAGCTTTCACATGCCTTTGTTTATGCTGGTCAGCGGTTACCTGTTTTATGGTTCTGTTGTATGGCATTCATGGAGACATAATTTGAAGACCCGCTTTTCTAAACTGTTGCTGCCGGTTGTGCTTTGGAATACGCTGTATCTTGCTATTTTGAATACTGTCAATCTATTGAACGGGAAGCCTGTTCCATGGGGTGAGGAGCTGTTGTCGCATACCTCTGCGCTTTGGTTTCTGTGGGCTATCTTCTGGTGTAGTTTAATAGTTATGGCTGTATCTCGATGGTTTCATGACAATATAGCAGTTTATGTAGCCCTGTTATGTGTCATGCTCTTTATCCCCGGCCTATATGGCATAAACCTGTATGTGTATATGTATCCTTACTTTATCGTGGGATACTTGTGGAATAAGTATCGGCTTCATGATAAGATAAAATGCAGGTTGAACGCTTACACACGGGTGATGGTTTTTACGTTTCTGTTTGTTTTGTTCGTTATTCTGTATCGACAGTATACGGTAGAAGATTATATTTATATATCAGGTAGTGGTATTCTCAAGGGATTGAGCACTTTCAGCCCCTTTATTGATTATCATCAGCTTTCCATAGACCTGTATCGTTATTTGATAGGTTTTGTAGGCTCTGCGGTGGCTTTCATGGTAATAAGATTCCTTTTTAAATGGGGAAATATGGCGTGGAGCAGGATTGTGACGATACTTGGGCAGAAAAAGCCTTGGGATATATGCCATAAGTGTACTTTTCTTTAATGAATTTATCTTGCCGAATCTGAACTTCAATACTGGAATTAATTATGGTATAGCAGGTTTGGAAACGATAGTAGTGTTAGGATAACATACATTATGACAGTTTTATTAGAAAGATATTCGTTGACAAGAAAGGGTAGCTTTTTTGGCGGGAGATAGAGAGTTTTTTGTCGGACAACGGTATGATGGAGGAGTCTCAAAACAACAAACGTATTGCCAAGAATACCCTTTTCTTGTATATGAGGATGCTTTTAAGCATGCTCATTTCTTTGTATACTTCGCGGGTAACACTTGCAATGCTGGGCATTGTTGACTATGGTGTTTACAACGTTGTGGGAGGCGTTATCTCCATGTTTGCATTTCTGAACTCCAGTATGGCGTCGTCTACGCAGCGTTTTCTTACGTTTTCGCTTGGTAAAGGAGATTTACCCCAATTAAAGAAAGTATTTGCAGCATCGCTGAATATTCATATTATACTGGCGTTGTTTGTTGCATTGTTGGGGAAACTATAGGCCTGTGGTTCCTTAATACTAAGCTTGTGATACCAGCCGACAGGTTATTTGCAGCTAATATTGTTTATCAGTTAACCATCCTCATGTCTGTAATGAGCATTATCCAAGTCCCTTTTGACGGAGCTATCATAGCTCACGAGAAGATGGATGTCTTTGCTTATTTCAGCTTGCTGGATATTACTCTGAAACTGATAGTTGTTTTCATTTTGATGGCTGTTAGTTGGGATAAGATGATATTACTGGCAATATTGAATACTCTGGTTGTACTGTTGATGACAACTCTATATAAGATTTATTGTAGCCGGCATTTCAAAGAGGTAGGATTCCATGTGTTTTATGATAAGCCATTGTATAAGCAATTAGTGTCTTTCGCGGGCTGGAACCTTTTTGGTGCTGGTGCGGTAATTTCTAAAGACCAGGGTTTGAACATGTTACTGAACATGTTCTTTGGCCCTGTTGTCAATGCAGCGCGTACGGTTGCCTATCAGGTTTCGAGTGCTGTCAGTGGTTTTATGTTTAATTTCCAGTCGGCAATAAATCCGCAAGTAGTTAAATATTATGCCTCAAATGAGCGAGACAGCATGGAACGACTTGTTTATCGTGGGAGTAAATTATCTTTTCTCCTGACATTCTTCATAGGATTTCCAGCTGCGCTCAACATTGATTTCATATTGAATTTATGGTTGGTGGATGTCCTGAAAATATGCTAATATCTTCATTATTCTTCTCTTAATAGACAATATTATATTTGGCATTTTTCGGAAGTCCTATGTCTAATGCGTTGCAGGCGACAGGGAAATATCCGGAGGTTTCAAGTTGTTGTCAGTTGTATTATTATGGCCATATTGCCAATTTCTTATATGAAATTGGGCTGTAGCCCTGCAATTTGTTTTTATAATTAGTATCTTTATAACACTTTTTCTCAGGAGTAGCCCGTATTCGTTTTGTGTATATCAGGTAGGGTTTTCATATAAAGTTGTTTTTCAGTATGGTTGTCAGGAGGGTATTTTTAATACTTCTTGTGTCAATGCCGGTGCCTCTGATAGTTCGGTACTTTTATACTGCATTGACATGGCATGATTTCCTGATAGTTTTGATGACGACATTGGCAACTTCTCTCGTTGCTATCTACGCTGTTGGACTTGAAAAGGGTGAGAAACTTTATGTTAAAAAGATTTTGAGTGATAGAATCAGAAAATGGATGTAGTTATAATATTTAACGGCTTAGGTAATCAAATGTCGCAATATGCCTTTTTCTTTCTAAGAAAAAGCATGTGAAAAAGTTGTCGGTATTTATATTTTTACATCGAGCTGTAGCCATAATGGGTCAGAGTTAGATAAACTATTTAATATTAGATTTCAATACTCTTTTTGATCGCTTCCTGCATAAGGTTTATAATCTTTATGATGGTATTCCAAGGATTCGTAAATACTTTCATTTAATAGGAATACGGTGTATCAATGAAAATAAGGTATACTTATGAAGAGGACATACTTTTTGCATCGTACAAATGGGGAATTACCTTTTACGTAGGCGGGTGGCATAGTGAAAAGTATTTTTGCCGGATGTGAAAAGAGATTAGGGACGCATTTAAATTTAATATAGATAAGGAGGATGAAACATTTCGTCATTTGGCTGATAAAATATCTTTAAAACCCTGATAGTGTTTCAGTACATGTCAGGAGAGGTGATTATCTGAAGGCTTCGGCTACTGATTATTATCAATTTGCTGATGTTGCAACTGAGGATTATTATCATCAGGCATTTCGAAAGATTGAATCAATTACGAAAGAGCCTTTGTACTTTGTTTTCTCTGATGATATAGCTTGTGTCAGGGGAACATTTTAGGAACATAAAATGTCATTATGTGGATATTAATAACGGGCCAAAATCCTGGCGAGATATGTTTCTAATGTCTTTATGCCATTACCATATTAACGCAAATTCTTCTTTCTCATGGTGGGGGGCTTGGTTATGCAAATACGAAGACTCCATTACAATTTGTCCGGAGGAATTCATAAGAGGAGTTGATATTAAAGACGTGTATCCGAGTCTTGGATACGAATAAAGAGATAATTATATGAAACCGATAATATTAGCATTATATCTTCCGCAATATTACCCTTTTAAGGAAAAATGATGAATGGTGGGGAAAAGGATTTACCGAATGGACAAACGTTGGTAAGGCTAAAACCGTTATGGAAAGGCCATTACCAGCCGAAGGTTCCTGCCGACTTGAGCTACTATGACCTGCGTGTTCCAGAGGTGCGTGAACAACAAGCTGCGCTGGCACGTGAAGCGGGAGTAACTGGTTTTCTTTACTGGCACTATTGGTTTGGTAATGGGAAACGTCTTATGGAGCGGGTGTTCCAGGAGGTATTGGATAGTGGGAAAACCCGATTTTCCCTTTGCTTTGGCATGGGCAAACCATTCGTGGGACAAGAAAGATTGGGAAGGAGGGCGGCTCCATGATGTTATGCTTATGGAGCAAACCTATCCTGGCGAGGAGGATGCACGGCAGCATTTTAACTTTCTGCTAAAGGCTTTTAAGGATGAAAGGTATATTAAAATAGACGGTAGTCCCTTTCTTTATATATTTAAACCCGACGAAGTTCCGTCTGAATATTTGAAGTGGTTCAGGCAATGGGCGCGTGAAGCAGGATTTAAGGACCTGTATTTAGTGGCTAATGTTTGGGGAAAACGGCCGTTAGAGCATTATCAAAAAATGGGATACCAGGCTGTTGTAGAAAATAATATGCTCGACCTGCTCCAGGCAAAGTATGCTCAAATGCCCAAATACAAGGAAATTTTGTACCGTACATATCGACGGCTTACACAAACCTTGACAGGAATGTCGCGTGGTGCAATGGATTATAAAGAGTTTGCTCACGATGTAATTACCTCAGAGTGTAAGAATCGTTATGTTATACCTGAGATATTTCCCAATTGGGATCATAGCCCGCGTAGCGGCAGGGCGGCAACGGCAATATTCTATAATGAATCTCCAGAATACTTCTATGAAATGGCATGTGACGCTTTAGACGCTGTGAAGGATAAGCCGGAAGAAGAGCAAATAATCATACTGAAGTCGTGGAATGAGTGGGGTGAAGGCAACTATATGGAGCCGGATTTGAAATATGGTCATGGCTATATTGAGGCCCTGAAAAAGGCTGTTGACGAATCCAGATAATATAACTTGTATACTGATAAATGTATGTGTGCTATTTCGGTTATAGTTCCTGTTTATAAAGCTGAGGCTTATTTGAGGAAGTGCATAGAGGGCATTTTACAGCAGACGTTTACTGATTTTCAGCTGATATTGGTTGACGATGGAAGTCCGGATAAGTCGGGTGATATTTGCGATGAGTTTGCCCGTAAGGACTCTCGTGTTGAAGTGATCCATAAAGCCAACGGTGGACTAACGTCTGCACGTAAGTATGGAATGAAGTGTGCGAGAGGAATATATTCCATTCATATAGATCCGGATGATTGGGTAGAACCTTTGTTGCTTGAGGAACTTTATAAAGAAGCAACAGAAAAAGATGCCGATATGGTTATCTGTGACTTTTGGGAGCACTGCAATAACGAGGTCGTTTATTCAAAGCAAGAGCCGAAAGCTCTTGATCATAAAGAGGTAATGACAGAGATGTTCACAACGTTAAAGGGTACAATGTGGAATAAACTGATAAGAACCTCATGTTATAAAACAATATGACATACAGTTTTATGAAGATCTGGTATTGATAGAAGATTTGTTCTAATGTTCCAATTGCTTCTTCATCCGCTTAGGGTATCATATGTGCCTAAGGCCTCTATACCATTATGAAAGAAACACTAATCCCAATAGTCTGACGATGGCTAATGGTGAGCGTTTCAAAGGATATGCAGATGGAATATGCAGGCATTTTTAAAGCCTTGTTGAAACCACATCCCTACTTTTGGAATTTATGGATTGATAAAGAAATGCCATGGATAGCCTACCTTACATTGTATTATGATGCCTTTGATGGTAAGAGGTTTTACGAGGAGTTTCATTATCTTTCAGAAAGGGCGTACGCTCTTCGTCTGACAGGTGGGTAATAATGGCTTTAAAAAAACTATTCTCTTGTTACGTTGATTATGAAAATGCGAATTAGTATCTCTTGTTTTTCTGCGTAAAAATAAAGAAATAATGCAACTTTCAGTCATCATTCCCATGTATAATGCAGAGAAATACATCAAACGGTGTATTGAATCTGTTTTATCGGCAAGATTTAGATATAAACAACTTTGAACTGTTGGTTGTTAATGACGGTTCGACGGACAATTCACCCTCTATTGTAAAAAGAGTTACAGAAAAACATATCCAAATATTACTCTTATTGATAAAGAAAATGGTGGGGCTGCTTCTGCAAGAATAAAGGTATAGATAACGCTACCGAGAATATCTTGTGTTTATTGATGCAGATGATTATTACAATCCACATAATTTGAAAAGATTATTAGAGACCTGCAAATCGGAAAGTCTGGATATTTTATATTATCGGCTCTTAATACATTATGAGGATGGTTCTGTATCTGACTCATTAGGAGGTGACTATAATGGTATGCCTGTTCAAAAAGTAATGAGTGGACTGGAGTGTTATCAGAGAGGTTTTTCTTGCAAGTACAATGTGTGCCTGTATGATAAAACGAGATATTTTATTGGCAAATAACTTAAAGTTTACCAATAAGAGGTTTGGAGAAGATGCTTTGTTAAGTTATTGTATCACAGCTTTCGCCAATAAGGTTATGTTTCTAAACGATACGCCATACCTATATTTCAAGAATAACGAATCGGTATTGCAAAATGTTCCCATGACACTACGTTTAATGCAGATAGAAGACACATTAGGTGTAGGGATGATTTACAGAAACTTTCCTTACAAGTTCATATACCGGAATTATCTGATATTTTAAAGAAGTATTCTGTAAATATAACCTTTGGTGCCTTTTTGGGATATGTGGAAGTTAAGAAAAGGTATTTAAAAAGGACATGTATTATATCCGTTCATAGACAGGCTAAAAGGCACGAGAGTGGTATCCTATGAAAGGTCCTTTCTTTTCATTTAAAAAGTGGATTGTAGCCCAAATGTTGATTAACAATCAAATATTTCTATTGATGAGAGTTCTTGTTGATGCGACATATATTACAAGAGAAACCCGGTATAAAAAAGCTTATCAGTGTATTTATTCAGGTTTCTCGACTCAATCAAAGAAGGATAGCTATAAGGATTTTTGTAATTCTTGTGTTGCCGGAAGTAAAGGAAGATATGTTACTGAAGTATCCCGCATGAAGCAGATAGTTTATAATCCTTATTCTGAAAAAGCTGTCAGGAAATCGATTCTTAAAGTATATAAGACGGTGCCGACTTTATAGAGATAGTTGTTAATTCGTCAGACTGTGATGCTTTGTTTGTACCCAATGACCTGATTATGTTCTCGGCAATAAAGACGCGTTTGAAGAAGACTGTTGTGATTCATGATATGAAGAGTATTAATGAAAAGTCGAAGCTTTTCGGTCTCGTATTGGATATTTTTGGCTGTATTATGGCTTCTGATAAAAATATGCTGCTCATGTTGTTGCAATCTCCACTTATACCAAGCAAGATATAATAAGGTTTTTCAAAAAGGCACAGGATAAGATAAAGGTAGTTTATAATTCGGTTACAATTCCAACAGCAGGCAATATGGAATTGAAAATAAATGGTCCATATCTGTTATACGTAAACGCCCTACTTTCTTATAAAATCTGATTACTCTTGTTAAAGCTTATTCTTTATTAAAAAGCCAGATTCAACATAAATTAGTTATTGTTGGGAAAGAAACAGAATACTGGTTGAGAGAGGTTCTTCCTGGATAAAAAAAGAGAAGGTATTGAAGACCGGGTTATTCGGCTGCAAGATATTTCTGAAGAATATTTAGCAACTTTGTATCGTAATGCAAGTTTATTTATTACGACTTCATTAAAAGAAGGCTTTGGTTATACTCCCCTATAGAGGCAGCAAGTGTGGCTGTCCCTGTTATAAAGTACGAAATGTGAGGCATTAGGAGATACCACACGTGATTTGCTTTATTATTATAATCCTCCGACAGACGAAACGGATTTATCTGAACAAATTTTTGAATGTATTACAGAATCCTCCTTCCCAAGAGCATCTAAAAATCTATATCAGAAGAATATAAAAAGATTTATAATACAGAGAATCAAACCAAATTATTATTGGAAATAGTTTTATCGTAAAATGGAGAAGCAGAGATTATCAAATATAGAACTGCTGAGAATTATCTCAATGGTATTTGTCATGCTAATACATTACTCTACGCATTGTCGGGTAAAGCCTACCACAGACTGATTCGTTTTTGTGTGTAATAATGCAGTGGATGACAATGATCTGTGTAGATCTTTTTGTTCTGATATCTGGTTGGTTCGGAATTCATTCAACACTTAGGGAATCGGGAAGTTGGTTTATCAAACCATATTTTTAGCTCTTTTTCTTTTATAGTATGTATATTGTTTGGATTTACGAAGTTTAGTATAGGAGGTTTGTGGCATTGTACGTTTGGTATCTTCAGCGTATATTGGTTTGTCTGGGCATATATACTTTTAGTTATTGTTTCTCCTGTATTGAATGCTTATGTTGAAACGGCATCAAGGTCACAGTTAAAGTGGTTATTGTGTTTGTTTTACGGCTTTTGCTTTATATGCTTATCTCACATTGAAGGTCGATCCTATATTCTCAAAAAGGCTTTTCATACTGATGTCGTTTATTGGGATTTATCTATTAGGCAGATATATGAGATTATATCGTCCAAGGTGGACACAGCTTAGTGTAAAAGTCGATTTTCTTATTTATTTATGTTCAGTAGCAGTGGCTGTGATTGGTGTCATGATTTTGCAACAGTTTCACCAGAGAGGATTGATTATAGAAAAGTTAGGCAATTATATAGCACCTACAACAATGGTTGGAACTGTCTTTTCTTTCTTATTTTTACGAAATTCTCTTTTATAGTAAATTTATTAATTGGTGTGCCATTTCCTGTTTTGCTGCTTTTTGTGATACATATGCAGCTGGACATGCATGTACAGTATAATAAACTATTTCAGATTATTCATTCAGGTGTCCCTCTTTATCTTTTTGGCCAGTAGCTATTATTCTTGTCGTTGTGCTATTTTTGCGTGTGTACTTGTAGATAAAGTTCGTATATTTACATGGAATAAACTGTTCCTAAGAAAAATAATTAGCACCATCAAAACTTGTTATACCTATCATGACTTATAAAGAATGTTTAGATTATATAGAAGTGACTATTATAGAATACGTGGAAAACATAATCATTGTATTCTGAGGATGTGGCTGACAACCATGATGGATGAAGGTTTCCACTTCCTTTTCTGGTATAGATTGTCAAAGTGTAATAATATTTTACTGGGGGGGGTAAGTCGTATTCTTTATAGAAGGATAGGTTCTAAGCTGCGCATTTCTATTCAGAGGAGTACAAAAATAGGATATGGCTTTAATATTACACATGGAGGGCCTGTTGTGATTAACGCATCAGCTGTTATAGGTGATAATGTTGATATTTACCAATATACAACGATTGGGAAGTTCTCTTTTCCATGCTGCACAAATAGGGAATAATGTTTATATAGGTCCATCCGTGTGTATAGTTGAAGATGTAAAGATTGGTGATGGTGCAACAATTGGTGCAGGAGCAGTTGTTGTTAAGGATGTAGATGCAGGAGCAACTGTTGCAGGTAATCCTGCAAAGGTCATATCATATAAGGAGCCTGGTCGTTTAGTTTGGAGATGTTGGAATCGTGAATGGAATAAATACAAGACAGTAGAACAACTATGACATACACAGAATGTTTGGATTATATCCGGAGTGATTACTATCGCATAAGTGAGAGACGCGATGTAGGAATTTTTAAAATGTGGGTTACGACTTTGTTGGATAGAGGTTTTTCATTTCTTATTCTGGTTACGACTGTCTAATTGTGAAAATCCTTTACTTGGAAGGATAGCTCGGTTACATGTATCAAATTATAGGAGTTTTCTCGCATATTTCAGTACAACGTCAAACCAAAATCGGTTATGGATTAAGAATTGTGCATAATGGCCCCATTGTTATAAATATATCTGCGGAAATAGGTGATAATGTTGATATCTATCAGTATTCTACTATTGGAAGTATGTTTTTGCATGCTGCACAAATAGGAATAATGTTTATATAGGTCCATCCGTGTGTATAGTTGAAGATGTAAAGATTGGTGACGGAGCAACAATTGGTGCAGGTACAGTTGTTGTTAAGGATGTAGATGCAGGAGCAACTGTCGCAGGTAATCCTGCAAAGGTCATATCACATAAGGAGCCTGGTCGTTTAGTTTGGAGATGTTGGAATCGTGAATGGAATAAATACAAGACAGAATGAATCCGTTAATATCAGTTGTTGTTCCTGTTTACAATGGTGAACGCTATCTTCACGAATGTATAGACAGTATTCTTAATCAGACGTTTACTGATTTAGAATTGATATTGCTTGATGATGGTAGTTCAGATAATTCAGGTAAGATATGTGATGATTATGCTCTGAAAGATAAACGAGTAAGGGTAATACATAAAAAGAATGAGGGAATAAATGCTACCCGAAAACGAGGGGTGAGCGAGGCCAAGGGGACTTGGATTAGCTTCTGCGATAATGATGATTCACTGCCATTAGACGCACTTCATAATTTGTTTAATCTTACGGACAATACCGATATTGTTATTGGTTTCCCAGATACTCCTAATTATAATAGAGAATTGTCATTGGAAGAGTGTCGCCGTAATATGATAACTGCAAAAGCTCCTTCCCCCTACACCTTGGGGAAAAACTCTATCGTCGTTCATTGTTGACAGAAGAGATTTTTAACTTTCCGAGGGAGATAGATGGCGAAGAGGACATGATTATGAATATACGATTGATGTTTAAAATAGAACGTACACCACGTATTTGTTTTAAAAGGTTTTATAATTTTCGTCGCAATACAGCAAGTGTATCTCATACTAAAAAGGCTTCCTTAGAGCATGAACAGGCTTTTGACAGAGTACGGGATGCTTCTATTCCAGCAGACTTGATCCATAATTATATGTCGGAAATATTATGGAGTAGGATAAATGGAATTGTAAGTATTGTTTATAATGATCCCGGGAGTATTGTTGGTTGCAACATCCTTATCTCATTCTGCCTTGCTAATGATATAAAAAGACTATAATTATAAAGCTAACATACAGCAGTGGCTATTAATTCATATTCATAAGAAATTTTATTGAGATTTATAGCCTTAACAATTATGCTAAAATATTTTATTCGTTATCGTCTTGACTTAATAACTAAAAATTATTTTTGTGATGCGTCTGGTATTAGTATCATTGTCAACTCCAACATATAATAATGTTCGTGCAGCAAGTGCATTGCCATATCACTTAATAAGTGCGTTAAAGTCAAATCTTGGAGCAGAAGTTGAGGATTTACAGTTATAATATAAAATGGTTTGAGTGTAGAGGATATAAAGAAAGTAGAATTGGAATTGGGATGTATCATTCATTTATTAGAGAAGCCACGATGGATAAAGTGGCTGATGGCATTACACCCTGATGTTCTTGCGGATTTTTTTCTTAGATACCCACTTTATAGCTATTGTAAGTTATCTAAAGACTGTGTAAACGAAATTAAAAAGTCGAATCCTAGTAGAGTTTGGATTTATGGAGAGAGTTAGCAGGTTTAACTAAATCCTTTTCTAATTTAAAGTGCATTGTGACAATGCCAGATTGTGAATCGCTCTATTATTATAGAATGCTCCGTCAACCTTAGGGCTACCAAGAGTTATTTGAAGTATTGAAATATTCTTTTTGCCTATTAGCAATATAAAAGTTTAGAGAAAGAAAATTCTTATAAAGATGTTCTTTATCATTTTGTTGGCAAAAGCTGATTCAGATTTCTTTTAAATCAATGAATAAGCAGGTTACAACTTTATTCTTACGTCATCCTCTATATGCTTTTAATAAGGAGAAGGAGATTACATTCCACCAACCATTGATTAAACTTATATTTACGGGACGCTATGATATTTATTGCAAACATGGAAGTGACGATTTCTTATCAGCATTAGCAGAAAGCAACTTATCTTCGTATTATGAAATAACCTTTTTAGGGAAGGGTTGGGAAGAATGGAATAAGAAGTTAAATAGTACCGGCTATATTTCTAATCATATTCTTTTTGCACCTGATTATATAGTAGAATTACAAAAACATGATATTCTAAGTAAATGCAATTGATGTTGGTACAGGTACCAAGGGAAAGTATTGGATGGTATAGCAAATGGATTATTAGTTATAGGCACTCAGGCTGCTTTTGGAAAATATTTCTGTATGTGATAGAGAGTCTTGTGTTATTGTATCCACAGGAGAGGAATTTGTTCGCTCTCTTGAAGGCATACGAAAAAATATATATTATTTCGAATGTATTGCAGAAAAAGGGCAAAATGAGGTTATTACCAAGCATTGCACTTTAAATATTTCGAAACAACTCTTTCAATTGAACTAAAAATAAAAATATAATACTGTGTGGTTGTATCTAATTATTTTCTTTATACCAGTTATTTATTATTCGTCAACTGTCCGTGAAAACAACATGTTCTATTCCTTTGCACTATTAGGCCTATCTCTTTTTGTCGGCTTATCAGACATGTTCGGTGGTTATGACCGTTATATATATGGTGAAGTATTTGATAATATTGCAGATATTACTTCTAACAAGTTAGCTATGTTGCTAATGGGGGCATTTAATTATTTTCCGAGCGAAAGAGGGTATGTCTTAATTAATATCATTCTCTCTTTTTACTGAGAATCGGTATATTTTTATTCTGATATATACCGTGATTATATATGCCTTCTTATTTGTATCTTTTAAGCGGTATATTGAAAACTATCCAATAGGAATAATATTTTTCTTTTGGGCTGTGGTTCTTTTTACATTTACATATTTACGACAAGTATTAGGGGCAACAATCGTGTGTTAAGCTTTAAGTATGTTATTGATCGAAAAATTATGGAAGTTTATTATAGTTTTTCTCATTGCTTGTTCTATTCATAAGTCAGCTATAATTGTTTTTCCCAGTCTATTTTATTACTACGAGAAAAATATTCGTCGAGGACCATTATAGTAATAGCATTATTGTTATTGTTAATAGGTTTATCACCAATACCCAATATGCTATTTGATGCTTATGGTGATGCCTCTATTGTAGAAAAGAAAAAGCCGATTATAATGCCTCAGGTGGGATTCGTATCCCTTATTTAGTAGAAGCGTCTTTTATTCCTCTATATTATACTTAAAAATTACACATTAATATTAGATAAGAAGATTAATATAGTAATGTTAAATGTCGGGATTATTTTTGCTTAACTCTTCTGTTTTTGTTAGATCAGAAAATGGGGACGTTTATCTTGTATTTTCTCATAGGCTTAATCGCTACTCTAACTCATATTATAACAGTGTACATAATTCTTTATTTCCATTAATGGTGATAATGAGTTTAATTCTTTATTTACGGGTATATTTTGTTTGGCAAAAACTACTTAAACTTATATCCATATAAGACATTTTTAACTAATGGCTTTTCGGAAGGGTGACTTTTAGTTAGTGAGAACTATGAGTACGATCATAAATATGATGATGATAAATTATATAGAACACCTTTCCGCTATACTTTTGAACATTAAACCATAATTATGGTGAAAGTACGACAGTCGAATATTGAGTTGTTGAGGATCGTGGCTATGATATTTATATTAATCTGCCATGCTTCTGGGAAAAATTCTCGGTTTGCCATCACAGGCTGATATTCAACATAGCTTTCACAGTCTTTTTACAAAAGTTCTATTTGATGCATTTTCAATTGGGGAGTTGATATTTTTCTATTTTTGATATCGGGTTGGTTTTGGTATTAAGTTTTCGCGTAAAGGTTTTGTAAAATTTATCTACCAAGTAATATTCTTATTATTTGGAATATATGTATAGTTTTTGTACAGATCAAATATTAAGTATTGCAAGTATAAAAAGTCTGTTTAGGACTTACTGGTGAGTATTGGTTTGTTATGGCTTATATAGGGCTTTATATATTTTCACCAGTATTAAATACCTTTGTAGAAACACATCGCGACGAACTATTGGTATTTTTAGTGTCTTTCTATCTTTTTCAATGTTATTATTGTTGGTTATCAGAACAGTTGACTATTATGGAGGATATAGCATAACTTTTTTTGTGGACTTTATTCTAACGGGACGTTACTTTAAGAAATATCCTTAAGTTGTATGACAAAGCATGCTTTTGCGGATTTATTTAATTTGTACGTCAATTATTATGACTGTGGTTCTGGGCTCTTTACTACTCTTGGATAATGCAGCAGAATGCTTAGATATGATAATCCACTTGTAATTATTTCTTCTCTTTCACTTTTTATTTGCATTTTCAAAGTTACATATCCAAAACAAATTTGTAAATTGACTTGCAGCGTCATGTTTTGACTGTTTATATTATCCACTATAATCCATTATATTTATTTATTTTCAAAGAAAGTATGATCTGTGGATTTATCGTGTTACCAATGGGCCATTTACAATATTGAGTATTGCTTGTATCTTATAGTAGTCTTTTTATTTGTGTGTTATAATAGACCAACTAAGAATAAGTTCATGGAAGTTATTAAAGATAATAAACCGCTAACTTTCTCGGTTTTTACACCCACTCTATAATCGTGCAACTCTATTGTCTCGTTTGTACAACTCTTTAAAAAGAGCAGACATATAAAAATTTTGAATGGATTATCGTTGATGATGGTTCTAATGACAATACCAAGAGAGATAGTTGAGTCTTTCTTTGATGAAAAGGTGTCTGGATATTAAATTTATTCGGCAACAGAATGGGGTAAACACAGAGCAATCTAATAGAGGAGCAATAATAGCTACTGGTGAATTATTTTTTATATCATGATGACATATTACCGAAGGACGCGTTAGGATTAGTTGTTCAGAATTTTGAGACTGTTAGAGACGATATTTCGTCTTTGCTGGTGTCTCTGGCATTGATGGTTATTTAGATGGCAACAGCGTGGTACTGGATTACCTTTGGGAGGTAATGGACTGTAATTCTGTTGATATTCGTTATAAATATCATGTGAAAGGTGATTTGAAAGAAGTCTTTCGTACGTCAGTAATGAAAGAGTTTCCTTTTCCGGAGATAGATGGAGAAAGGTTCTGTCCTGAAGTTTTAGTATGGAATCGTATCGCTCAAAGTATAAGTTACGCTATCCTTTTTAATAGAAGTTATTTATCAAGTTGAATACTTGGACGGAGGTCTAACGTCTGCTATTATTAAGAACCGTATGAATAGTCCAATTGCCTCTATGATGTGTTATGCAGAGATGAATCAATTAGACATTCCTGTAAAGTATAAGCTTAAGGCTGCTATTAACTATTGGAGATTTCGACTGTGTTACCATGGTAGCGTTGGTCGTCCTAAGTTGCCTAGTCTTTGGAATTGTGTAGCACCTTTGGGTTTATTAATGCATTTTAAAGATGTAAGAGTAAATAGGAGCTGATAATGAAAATACTTTCAAGTCATAACCTCCTTAGAAATGGGAGGGCAGAAACGTTGGTAGTTAATCTGATACCACGATTACAAGCCTTAGGTTATATTGTTGATTTGTGCGTTTTTAACGGTATCGATACTCCATTGATGCAAAAATTAAAGAGAGAAAGTCCAAACACAACGATTTATACTTTGGGTCATGGGGTATACAATCCTTTTTATATATTGAAAGTTATCAAAAGATAATGCGGAGATATGATATTGTTCATACTCATAATTTCCTCACCACAACTTTTTGTTGCAATTGCAAATTTATTTACTCGTAGGAAGCTTGTGTCTACTGAGCATAATACTTCTAATCGTAAACGTAATTGGAAAGTGGTATGCACCGATAGAAAGTTGGATGTATCGTCAGTATGGGACATATTATCTGTATTAGTGAGATTGCAGAAATGAAGTTGAGAGATTATATGGGTGGAGATTGGCTGAACAAAGAGAGTTCGATCTATAATAAAATCTCAACAATTAATAATGGAGTAGATGTTAAGGCTATTAGTAATGCTCTTCCTGATGCAGAGCTTTTATCTTTAAAGAAAGATAGAAAAGCGATTTAATGGTTGCTGGTTTTCGTAATCAAAAAGACCGAGACACGGTGGTTAAAGGCCTTAAACATATTAGATAAAGAAAAGTTTGAAGTTTGGTTTGCAGGAGTAGGTGACCGCATGGACGATGTAGCAATTAGCTAGTATCTTTTAGGAGTTGCCGATAATGTAAGGTTTTTGGGGCTGCGTACAGATATTCCTAATGTATTGAAAGCAGCTGATTTTATCGTCATGTCATCTCATTGGGAGGGACTAAGTCTTAGTAATGTTGAAGGAATGAGTACACAAGCCTTTCATTGCTTCTGATGTTAATGGTTTACGGAGGCAACAGAAGGATACGGTGTTCTGTTTCCGCACGAGGATGCGTGGCACCTTGGCTAAGGAAATTAATTGTTTTGTCTGATAATGATGCCTATTATAGGAAGTTGCTGATCTTGTTACAGTCATGTGCTTAGAGTTTGAATCGAGCAAGACAGTTGCAGGATATGGTAGTGTGTTTATATTGAAAACTATTCAACAATAAATTATTATTTTACCCTGTTTGGCTGATAATATAGAATTATGAAAACACTGCAATAATAACATACTTCACGTTGTAAATATTTATTTTGTGCTTCCGTATTTTATCGGAGGGCAATTTAAATATTTTAAAGATAAGGGCTATAAGTTCTTTGTTGTATGTTCTGAATCTGAGTATTTGGCGGCATATGCAAAAAGAAAATGATTTTTGATTATCGGGTATTACCAGTTCTCAGATCGATCAAATCCTATCCGTGATATTAAGACCGTTATAGGGATATGCCGTTATATTAAACAAAAGCAAATCGGCATTGTTGTGGGGCATACGCCTAAAGGCGGCCTTCTGTCGATGATTGCAGGATGGCTGATGCGAGTTCCCAAACGGATATATTTCCGTCATGGTCTTGTTTATCAGACGTCACATGGACTGAAGCGTTTCATTCTGATGAGCGTTGACAGGCTTGCCTCTTTGTGCGCAACGAAAATCGTTTGCGTGTCTCCTTCTATTCTGCAACACTCTATACACGATCATCTGGCTTCCCCATCCAAACAGATTATTCTACATAAAGGTACATGTTGTGGCATTGATACCGAAGGTAAATTCAACCCCAACAATATAGACCCACAGAAGTTATCGCGTATGAAATCAAAGTGGGGAATAGCAGATGACGATTGGGTTATAGGCTATTCTGGCCGATTAGTACGCGATAAAGGCATTATAGAGTTGGTACGTGCTTTCCGTGATGTGAAGAAAAGCCAATGCTCATTATAAGCTCCTCCTGGTTGGTATGTTTGAGGTTAGGGATGCTCTTCCCGATGATGTACAGCAAGATATTAAGAACGATACACAAATAGTATGGACCGATTTCCAAAATTCTGATATGGAATACTTCTATGCTATGATGAACGTTTACGTGTTAGCGTCTTACCGTGAGGGCTTTCCAACGGGTGTATTAGAGGCCCAGTCGATGCAGGTTCCTGTTATAACGACGCGCGCTACTGGCTGTTGCGATTCCATTCAGGAAGGTATAACCGGACTGTTTGTTGAGCATAATGTGGTACAACTTGCCGATGCTATCCGTAGTATTCATGATGCACGCAGCAGTGTTGACGGGCAGAAGGCTCGTGAATGGGTGCGTAAGAATTTTGAAAAATCATATTGTTTGGAAACGAAATAGAAGTTATACTGATATGAATATATTGATAACAGGTTGCCATGGCTTTGTAGGGACAGAATATTGTGCCTTATTTGGAAGCAAAAGGACATACTATCTATGGGCTGGGACGCACGGGAAATTATGTGGGAATGACCTCGAAAGCGGACTGTTACCCTCATGTTGATGCCATCATTCATCTGGCAGGGAAGGCTCATGATACCAAAAACCAGACTGAAGCAGATGTTTATTTTAAGGTAAACAGAGATTTAACCATGAAAGTTTTTACCTACTTTCATGGAACATCAGGATATAAAGAAGTTCATCTTTTTCTCGTCAGTTAAGGCTGCGGCCGACAAAGTTCCGGGCCATATACTTACCGAAGATGTCACACCTGCGCCTAAAGGTCCGTATGGCGAAAAGCAAGGCGGCTGCCGAAAAACAAATAAATGACATATGGCAATCGGCACCATCTTCCCAAACTGATGGCAGGCAGGTCTATATCCTACGCCCTTGTATGATGCACGGACCAGGCAATAAAGGTAATCTTAATTTGCTATTTAAAGTAATAAGCAAGGGTCTTCCATGGCCTTTAGGTGCGTTCGAGAACAAGCGTTCTTTCTGTTCTATCCAAAATGTATGCTTTGTTGTTGAGCAGCTTTTGGAACACAATGCTAACAGTGGTGTTTATAACCTTGCTGATGATGAGGCTTTGTCTCACCAACACGCTGATTGAAATTATAGGCGATTGTTTAGGGCGCAAGGTACGAATATGGAAGTTCGGGCGCGGAGCCATGACCTTTTTGGCCAATATCGGCGACCGTTTACATCTGCCTTTAACCACTGAACGTTTGTCAAAGCTTACAGAAAATTATGTGGTTGACAACAGTAAGATAAAGCGTGTACTGCAAATTGATAAAAATGCCATTGTCGGCACGTGAAGGTCTTTCTTATACCATTCGCAGCTTTAATAGTAACAAGAAGCAGCTTCAAACGCAATAGGGAATAGGTTTAAACGCAATAAATAGATGAAGATTATCAATAAAAGCCTGCTCGATAAGGTTACGGCAGAGGCGAAAGAAGCCAGTAGACTGCGGATGAATTACAACTTTCACGACTCTCTTGACGCCCCATGCCAGCGACTTTTAAATGCTTTTAGAACCGGGAACAGTTGTTCCCATTCATCGTCATAAGCATACATCCGAAAACCTATATCCTGTTGCGAGGTAAACTGAAAAATGAGTTCTATAATGATAAAAAGCAAATTATAGAAGAAACAATTCTAAGTGTTGAGGCGGATAATTACGGCATTCATATTCCCTGCTGGCGTCTGGCATTCGATGGATGTATTGGCTTCAGGCACCGTGATTTTTGAGACAAAGGACGGTCCTTACATGCCTGTTCAGGAATGTGACATATTAAAATAATATAGGGTTTGTTAAGTTCTACGCTAACAATATTCTCATAAAAAGAGGTGATTAGCAAAGCAACTTAAAGTTTATATAAAAATCTTATTATTAAGTATAGGCCTAATAAGTTGCAACGTTATTAAGAAGAAAACCAAGACTTTACAAAACAAAAGTCGAAAATTATGACGATACTACTTCCCCGAAATCAGCATATTGTAAAACGAAAAACTGTTAAAAAGGTTCTCCAGAAACAGAGGCTGTCGTTTCTTTTTATAAAAGGTTTATGCAAAGTTATATTTTGGGAGGCTCGTTAAATAGAGGGTGACAGCGTTGCAATGTCCTGCCTGACAACAGGGTTCATTCATAAATTAGAAAAAGATATATTCAGAGGAATATGATTGCGAAGATGGAGGTTGTCTTGCTGTATGGATGTTTGTAACTGGCGGCAATGACGATAATCCGGAGGTTAATATTCGCAATATGAAGATGGTGTTTATAGGTGATAATTGGTACAAAGATAACCTTTTGGCAGGCAAACCTGAAAACTCATATCGGGTAAAAATAATAAAGCAAGGAGGAAGCTATAAAATCAGTGATATTATCAATAATAATACAATATAGCTGTAATTATAAGTATTATTTGTTCTTGTAGATGGTGTGAAAAGCTATTCTTTTTTTTCTTTTAGCCAAAGAAAAACAGCTTACTCGGGTCGAATCTATATTAAAACAATTATAAAAATGTGGCGTTTAGCGATTATATTTCTGCTTCTTTTTATTCTCGAAATAGTTTATTTCAGGGTTGCCGACCATTATAATATTATCGACAAACCGTCAGAACGCGGCTCTTCTAAGTTTATAACCCTTCGCGGAGGAGGTATTATTTTTCTATCTTGGTGCATGGGTATGGTTCCTGCTTTCTGGTTTGCCATTACCCATTATTTTTGTTGGTCTTAGCATTGTTTCGGTGTTAAGTTTCGTTGATGACATCCATTCGTTAAGTCCTTTATTACGTTTGCCATTGCAGTTTATTGCATTTTGTTATTGCTGTGCCAGCTTGTCTTTTCGCTTTGCAATGGTTTGTGTGCTACCTCCGCATCTTTTTTTCCTATATCATGTTGTTATCGGGCTAATTGTCTGCACAGGAGCCATGAACGTGTTTAATTTCATGGATGGTATCAACGGCATAACAGGCGGTTATTCGTTGGTAGTGCTTACGGCTATTCTTTATACACTGAACTCTCATACTATGCAGGCCGGGGAATCATTGGCTCACTGGGTTCGTCATTGGTTACAATTACGTTGCTGGCCGACGTTGTTTTCTGTTTCTTTAATTTCCGTCCCCGTGCAAAATGCTTTTGCAGGCGATGTCGGTTCTGTTTTCAACCGCCTTTATCATACTGTTTTCTCTCGGTTTCATTATCGTGCAAACGCGCGACCTTTCCTTGCTGTCGTTCCCGGTTGTATATGGGTGTTGACGGGTGTCTTACGATTATTCACCGACTCATGCTGCACGAAAAATATCGCTGCCCCATCGTAAACATCTGTACCAGATTATGGCAAACGAGCTGCATGTGCCCCATGTCGCCGTATCATCGCTTTATATGGTTGTCCAGCTTATATGCTGTGTGTGGTACGTTGCTTGCCCGGGTTACCTTACATTGCTATTACAGATAGCCGTGTTATCGGTAGTTTATATTCTATTTATGAAACGTTTTTTCATTTTACATCAAGGTTAAGTTCCTGTTTCAATGCAAGCAAAGAGCGTAAAAGCCCATTTAGATTTTCTTAGATATTCCCTAAACGAGGACAGCCCTGTTCCCGATTCAGTCAGTGATATTGATTGGGACGAATTGTTGTTGTTTGGCCGAAAGCAGGCCATTGCCGGCGTATTGTACCATGGATTGGCGCGTATGGGCGATTCAGCCCATAAGCCTTCGAGCGCAACTATTTTGAAATGGTATGCTACATATGCAGCTATAAAAAAGGCTAATATACAGGTTTACCGCGATGCTTCGGCATTGGCCACAGGTCTTTATCGCGATTTCCTTGTTAAAAGCTGTGTATTAAAAGGGCAGGGCAACGCCTTAATGTATCCCGATCCTTACATGCGCACATCGGGAGATATTGATATTTGGTGCCAGATTCGGCCTGAAGCATCTGCCGATGCCGGACAAACAGATGTACAAACCCAACGTAAACATTATTTCTGGACGGTTGATCCCGAAATTGCAAAGCTCATAAAAATTGCCCGTCGGCAGGATAATAAGGGCGAAATAGGCTACCATCATATCGAACTTAACGTTATGAAAACACCTGTCGAACTGCATTTCTTTCCTTCGTTTATGGGTAATATCGTTCATGAAAAGCGCCTGCGGCGGTGGTTTGATGACCATAAAGACGAACAGTTCAGGAACATGGTGCAGCTGCCTGATGCTCGGGAACCATCTGCATACCGACAAATAGTTTTAACGTTGTCTTTCAGTTGTCGCACCTGATGCACCATTTTTCTTTGAAGGCATAGGGCTTACGACAGATGATTGATTACTATTACCTGCTGCGTCGCCGGCTTACACCCGATGAGAAACAACAGGTTCGGTACGCTCCGCCATACGGGCATGCTTAAATTTGCCTCTGCCGTAATGTATATTATGCGAGACGTGCTTGGCTTAGACGACGATTTTTTATTCGTAAAACCCAACGAACGCATAGGCCGGCTGCTGCTTTCAGAGATTATTCACAGTGGCAACTTCGGTTTTTACGATGAGCGTTATGCCTTTAAGGGGCTGTCTACTTACCGGCAGTATTTTGTTGAAACTTACCGTAATCTGCATTTTGCACTCGACTTTCCATCCGAAACGGTATGGGGACGGCCCGTTAGCCGTTGGTGGCATGCCTTTTATAAGTGGAAGTTAAGACGGGCTGCGGAGGCAGGGAAGTAAGTAATACAACGATAAATATCATTGTTTTGTAACCGGAATCAGTCGATTCCGGTTTTTTGTTATATCTATTTCTCCGACGGTTTTTGTCTTTATGTTACTCGGTTCAGGCTGTTAAGGTGAGGGTGTGGCAGCCGTCAGCAGCGTGGTTGACGGCCGCCGTACGTGTTGTTTGACGTTCGTCGGCAGCACTTCTGACGGCCGCCGCACAATGACCTCTATTTCACAATCTGCCTTTCACCGCGGTGTTAAACAAGCACCATTATGCTGTTATACATTTCGGGTTGCGCCTTTTTGGTGATAGATCAGGCTTTTTAAAGATATAAAACAGTTTGTTGTACGGCATGCGTCACCCGGTTTCGTCCTTCGTTGTAGCCGTTTAAAGTTGTAGTTTATGGTTTGCAGGGTATAATACCTATTTTTAAGTATTTTCCCTAATTGTTTTATAATCACAGCATAATCTTTAAAAATATTAAAGGAATTGTAGTAACTTTGTCGTTATAAACGTGAATATTTATGAACAGCATAAGGAGGTTTCTGGCAGCTTTTGTTGTTTTTGCCTTTTCTCCCTGTTTTCTTATTTTTTTAGTGTTGCTGAAGATAGAGTAATTACTCGGCCGAACTGCAGCAGGTTAGTCAACATAATTTTTGGTATGCCCTGTCGGTATTGGAACCCTCGTTCGCGCTACCGACCGCGCATATCATGGCGATGTTCCCGGATATATTCCTGACGAATCGGCCGTAAGGGGTTTCAGCCGTTGCATCACGTGCGGCCAGCCGTAACATACTGTTTTTTTAATTGATGGCAATCGCGTTCCGCTTAACGTAGCCCGTGCCCTGAAATGTAAGCGACATTAGGAAATCAGGGTAATAACCGATGCCGTTAATCTGGCGGCATGCGGTATACATGGCGCCGACGGTGTGGTTGAAATTCAAACCGTGCGCCCCACGGCAGTGCCGCTTCAAGTATCGTATCGTGCCGGCTTTTACATTGCTTTCGACCGACAAAAGCCCGTACGCGGCGCAGCAAAAACATAGCAGGCCCTCTACAAACTGGCTTTCTGAGCCTCTCCAGACGGGCTTTACACAACGTCATCAAATTGATGAAGCGACAGGCAGGTTTCGTATAGGTTTACGGCAACTTTCTCGCCTGCCGGTAGGGGTGTAATGAGGGGCTCGGGCAATAACGACCTTAGTTTGCGCTCGTATGTAGGCTATCGTCACAAAGCCATTGATGTGTATAATGATATGGGCTTCGACTATTATAACGCCCGTAAGTCTAACTTCGGACAATGGGGTGATATGGCCCTGATTCAGGAACTGAAAGTCCTTTACGATGCGCAGGGCGCGTTGCAACCTTTGTTGATGTCAACGGCAGGCCGTTACCCAACCCGCTGTATGAGCATTCGCTGGGTTCGTTCTTCAAGGAACGTACGGTTACGCTTACCGACAGGCTCGGTGTACGCGCTGTGCTGCCCTGGCAACTGCAGCTGAATGGTAACTTCAGCTATGTGCGGCAGTTTGTGCGATACGACGATTTTATATCGCCTTCATCGGCTGTTTTCCTTGCCAATACCGACTTGCGGGCCAACGGCACTTACCATATTCGCCGTTCAGGATACACATCCTACGAGGGTGGTGCGTCGTTAAGCCATCACGCCAATATAGGGAAGGCGTTCTTTCTTCGGCTTTAGGCTTCAGCCTTTTTGACGGACACAGCACGGGTGAGGCTTATGGCGGACGCGGAATACTGAACGATAGGCTGGCCTATATCACGTTTACGCAGGGCTACGACACGCTGCAGGCACCGTCGGCCCATCGTTTTTTTGAACGTACCATGCGCGTTTTTGCGAATGTCGACTATATGTTTCGTCACCGATACGGCATAAAACTGTCGGGCAATTTGAACCGTTCCAACCTGCTTGCTCCCGAAAAGCGTTCGCGTTTTTACTGGGCAGGCAAGCTCTACTGGAACATGCACAACGAGCCTTGGCTGGAGAATAGCCGCGTGAAAACGCTGCGCCTTTTCATAGAAAGCGGTACAACGGGTGTGGTTCCATTTAGTTATGCCGACTTTACCAACACATACACCAACAACATTAACGACGAATATATTTACAATTATTACATCGGGTCGCGCCTCAGCGCGAAACCGAATACCCGTTTAAAGCCCTGTTACCATGCTGATGTGGGCTGCAGGTGCCGATATGACAACGGAGACGGGCCATTTTCATGCCGAATTTTATCGCAACAGTGCACGCAACCAGTTGGTTGTTACACCGTTACCGGCTATTGATGGTTTCTATACGCAGGCAGCTAATGGAGGCAAAGTGATAAACACGGGCTTTGAACTGACGGCCTCGGACAGGCTTTTTACGTATAAAAATGTGTCGGTAGATGGGTGGATGGTCATGCGGTATAATCATAATGGTATGGCCGGTATTCCTGCTTATTTCAACGAAAACGTGCTGAATAAGCAACCGTTGATGATGTATGGCATGGGGCAGTCGACGTTTCGTGGCAGTATAGGATGGCTGATGGCTTGGAAAAAGTGGGGGCTTGGTGGTAGCTTTACCGGTGTTACGGGTAACAAAGTGGTCGATTATCTTACGGCTACACATGCCCTGCACAGCGACAACCGCTTGCAGTGGTCCTCTTTATGGTTGGGCCGTACGCTGAAGTTTAAGAGTAAATACGTTGATAACATACAGTGGATGTTGCAGGGGAGCAACCTGCTTACGTGGCGTTCGGCCCGTATTCCCGAAGGCATTTGCTACCCGTTAACACGCAGTTTTACGCTGTCGGCAAGCATTATGTTTTAACTTGATAGAGAAACGGACGAATGAAAAAGACAATATTTTTTCCCATTATGCTGCTGCTTACGGTGTTGTCATCGTGTAACAGCTACTTCGATAAGACGGGCGATGAACAGCAAATTACCGATAAGAAGTTCTTTCATGACGATGCAGCCTTTGTCAATGCGCTTACCGACTGTTACAATCTCATGCGTTCGCGCAACCTTTATGGTGGTACACTGACGCTCGAAATGATGGAATTTTGCTAGTCAGGACATGGCTCCATACACGACGCCATTACGATCGGCGGCATCGCAGCTTAATTTTGCCAACGGTGCTCTTTTCGGCCCGTATCGACTCGATGACGCATACGGCTTACCGCGTGGTTAAACCGCCTGCAACAAGCTTATCAGTGAGGGCTGAACGTGCAAAGGTTGTTTTTACACATCCGGGGCAAAAAGAATATAATTATGGGCGAAGCTATGCCTTCGTGCTGCGGTTCAGTTTGATTTGTTGCGCCTTTTCCATCCAGCCCCTGCAACCGATGCGGGCTATCGAGGATTGCCTTATCTTACAAAGTTCGACACAAAAGCCCCCGAAGCCCTTACGACAACAGAAATTTTACAGCACGTAAATGCCGATTTGGAACATGCTGCACAGTTGTTGAAGACGGCCGACCCGATATTGAAACCGCGGTATACCACCGTTAGCATGGGCGAATTTGACCGCCGTTTGCGCACGTTTCAAATGAATTATTGTGCCGTAAAGGCCGTTCAGGCGCGGGTTGCACTGTGGCAAGGCAATTACGCAGCAGCAGCAGCACAGGCCGATAGCGTATTGCAATATGTGCAGAATATGCCGTTGCGCTATCGCCTTTTTTATTGGGTTACGCCCGGACACTATGGTAGCGATTTCAGCTTTTCGCGCGAATACATCTTTGGCATTGCCTCAAAGCCCGACGGTTTTGCCCGTTTAAGCGACGACATGTTTAAGCAGCGGGGCATACAAACCACAAGTATATTGCGTAATATCTACGCCAATAGTTCCGACATCAGGTATAGGGCGTGGTTCCGTCAGCACGGCAGCGGCTATGCAATGAGCAATAAATTCGGGTCGGCAACGCTGCTTGCCGATTACGTGTACAGCGCATCGGCCACGGCAACTAACCTGCCGGCTGCCATCCCTTATATTAAATTGGGTGAGGTGATGCTGATAAAGGCTGAGGCTTTGAACGAACAGGGGCATACGTCAGAAGCGTTATCGTGTTTGGAAGAAATGCAGGGCTATAAGGATGTAAGCTATGCACGCCTGGCCATAGGCGTGACAAAGGAGATGCTGCGCGAAATGATTGTATGACGAAGCGCGCCGCGATTTGTTTGGCGAAGGCCAGCTATTTTATCTTTATAAGCGTATAGGGCTGACGTCGTTACAGGCTGCCGATGGCAGCACGCGCACGGTAAGTGCAGGCCAATACACCCTTCCGTTGCCCGCTGATTTGTATAAAGCTGTTCAATAAATGTTGAGAATTATGCACCATAAAATAACAAACTCGCTGCTCTGGCTGCTGTTTCTTGCCCTGTTCCTACCGTTAAGTTTGCCGGCTCAGGAGCAAAAGACAGCTGTTGTACCCGTAGAAAAGAACGCGGGGCAGATGAAAACAGTGATGCGTGGCACCGTCTGTTGATGAAAGTGGGCTGCCTTTACCAGGTGCGAAAGTGCAGTTGGTGAGCCGGGTTCCCAGGTTTAAGGTGGTGGCAACAGCCGTAACCGATGCCGGGGGCAGGTTCTTATTGGATATGAAAGACGCTGGTATGTACGTGGTTGTAGAATATATTGGCTTTAAAACCTTTGAAGCAAGGGCGAAGAAAAATACCGATATTACCATACAATTAACGCCTGATGAGCATACGTTAAAAAGAAACAGTTGTCACGGGTTTTCTACTCAAAGGCCGTGAATAGCTTTACGGGAACTGCCGTCCAGGTGGGCGGAGACGAGCTGCGTTCGGTCAATAACACGAGCTTTTTCAATAGCTTAAAGGTGTTCGAACCATCGTTACAGGTGGTTGATACGCGCGGTATGTTTGGGTCTGACCCCAACCATGCGCCCGGCCAGATAGAGTTAAGGGGCAGAATTCATGCCCGACATTTCGCGAAGTGAGCTTGAAACACAAAACCTCACTCGCCTGTTTTTATACTCGATGGCTTTGAAGTCAGCGTACAAAAAGTGTACGATTTGGATATGAATCGCATCAAAAACGTTACTATATTAAAGGACGCTTCGGCGTCGGCTATTTATGGAAGCAGGGCTGCCAACGGTGTAATTGTGATTGAAAACACGAAATCCGGAGGCAGGCAAACTGCAAATAAGCTATACCCTTTAACGGTGGTATTCAGGTGCCTGACCTAACATCTTATAACCTCATGAATGCCGCCGAGGCATTGGAATTTCAAAAGGCAGCAGGCGTGTTCGACCCGTATTCGGCAGGCGAAGACGGCGGAACGAACCTTAATTCATACCATGCAGTGCTGCGCAATGTGATGAACGGGGTTGATACTTATTGGCTGAAAAAGCCCCTCCGTATGGGCTTTAACCGCAGGCATACCGTTATGATTGATGGCAGTGTGTTGAGTCAAAACGGAACGAAAGGCAACGTAAGGTATTCGGTTAACCTCGGAATGGGAACGAATGACGGGGCTATGAAAGGCTCGACGAGGACGACATATGAAGCAGGAACAAAGCTCATGTTCCAGACACGCAAGCTGTATATCACGAACAATCTGTAATTTTCGCTGACCAACAGTGCTGATTCGCCTTACGGAAACTTCTCAACTTACACACGCACGCTGCCCTATTATCAGGAGCGTGACGCCGATGGCAACTATTATCGCTTGCTGTCTATTGCCAACTTTGCGCCGTCAGGTATGGCCCTTGGCGTGCTTGCTTCGCAACAATCGCCTGTATGCGAAGCGAAGTATTTGAGCAGTTTCTCGAAGGCTGAAGCTGCAAACGTAACGAATAACTTTAAGTATAAACTGGCTCATATTGCCTGAATTGCGGTTGAAAGGTGCCTTTTCGTTGGGATATGACCTGGGTAGAAACGATGCCTTTGTGTCGCCCGCCAGTTTCGCTTATATCAATAATAACGACAATTCATCTACAAATCCCGACGTCATTTATCGCCGGGGACGTTATAATATCGGTAATTCGTCAGGCATAACGTATAATGCAAATGCCGTTATTTCGTATACAAAGTCGTGGGGTAAGCTCGACTGGCAAGCCATTCTTGGCGCAGAAGCCCGTCAGATGACAACCGAAAACGACGGCTATACCGTAACTGGCTTTCTGGGAGACGGTCAGGATTACCTCTCGTATGCGGTGCAATACGAACGCTTTGGGCGCGTACGAGGTGTGCGCTCTACGGTGCGAACGGCGGGCGTTTTCTGCAACAACAACCTGTCATGGGACAACCGTTATCTCATGGATATGACGTGCAGGCTCGATGGTTCTTCGCTTTACGGCAAGCACGAACGGGCATCTTCCTATTGGTCGGTAGGCTTCAGGTGGAATATTTCAAACGAAAAGTTCATTCGTGGAAATAAGAATGTGCAGAACCTCGCACTGCGATTGAATGTGGGTACCACTGGTAGTCAGAGTTATAACCGCAATCAGGCGGGTAACATGTATACGTACACGCAATCGGTTTATGGCGGATATTTCGGAGCAATTATCTCTACTTTGGGCAACCCTGAGCTGCAAGGACAGCGCACGTACAACCGAAACATCGGCCTTGATGGCTCTTTTTTCGGCAGCAAACTGAACTTTGAGCTGAACTATTACTACAATACCACGAAGGGAAACCTTACTACAATTACCGTCGCGCCATCGATAGGCTTCAGCTCTTACAAAGCCAACATGGGCGATTTAACCAATCGTGGTTATGAGTTCAGCGTGAGCTATACGCCCGTTAAAAACCAAAAAGATGATGCTGAACTTATCATTTAACGGTGCCCATAACACGAATCGTATCCGTAAAATTTCCGATTTCCTGAAGCGTTACAACGATATTGTGAACGGCCAGGCGCAACAATCGTCAACCCCTGCCACCGTATTCCTGTTTACAGAAGGGCAGTCGATGAATACTATTTATGCCGTACCTTCGTTGGGAATTGACCCCGGAACAGGTAAGGAAATATTTATAAACCGCGACAAAACAACCACATACACGTGGGAAGCACGTAACCAAGTGCCCGTGGGTGTGAATGAACCGACGCTTCGTGGCTACATGGGCGCGAACCTTCGATATGGTAATTGGGAGATGGGTGCGCATGCAGGCTACTCGTTTGGTGCCGATAAGTATAACTATACATTGGCTGAAAAGATCGAGAATGTGAACTATATGGTCAACACTGACCGCCGTGCGCTCACTGAACGGTGGCAGCATCCGGCAGCATTGCACGCTATAAGGCCATTCGTGACAACAGCGTGACGAAGGCTACATCGCGATTTGTGCAGAACGAAAGGTACTTAAGTCTGGCCTCTTTGCGCGTGAGCTACATGGTTCCACGTCAGCGTTTGCTCAACAGCTGGATGAGTATGCTGAACTTTCCATCACAGCCAACGACCTTTTTCTATCTTAGTTCTATCCGCCAGGAGCGAGGATTGGCCTATCCTTACACGCGTTCGGTAACGTTTTCAGCACTTGTAAACTTTTAAATTATGATGTTCAGAAAACCATTATACATTGTTCTGCTGTTGGTATTACTGCCTTTTCTTACTGCCTGTTCGTGGTTTGATGTGGGCAACGACAGCGAAGAAGACGAAGAAAATCTCTTTTCTTCTCCCGACGGATACATGTCATCGCTCACCGGTTTATACACCAACCTTGGCACAAAAAGTCTTTATGGCGGCAATCTTTCGCTGTACGCGCTCGAGCCTTTAACCCAGCAGTATACCGTAAGCAACGATAATCCCGACCGCGTAGCGTGGTCGAAGTTCAATTATACCACCGATGCAGGGCAGAAATTAAACAATGATATATTCCTGACAATGTACAATACCATTGTCAACGACAACATGCTGTTGTTGAAATTAGATAAGGCTGCATCCGTCGGCATACCCGAAAGCGTCAGCAATATCATGCGTGGCGAAGCACTTGGCTTGCGTGCTTTCATGTATTTTGACCTGTTAAGGCTCTACAATCCCTCTTTTATGGTGGATAGTTTGGCCCGAAATGTGCCCTACAAAAACCGACTTTGGCTTTGCACTCGGACAGCGTATTTCGTCTGCCGAACTGCTGCAAAGTATTGTCGACGACTTGCAAAAGGCCCGTCAATTATTGTCTGCCGACCCGCTGAAAACAGGCCTGTCGCTCCCCGACAGGTATATAAAGTATAACCGTTTACAGCGTGCGAACTACTACGCTGTTACGGCATTGCTGGCCCGTATCAGTCTTTATCGCGGCAACTATACGATGGCAGCGCGCTATGCTTTGGAAGTAATCAACTCAGGAAAATTCCGTTTTATCCGCAGCAATGAGATTGAACGGACCGATGCTTACGGCGTTATTCACAAGCAGGACCGACTGTTTGAGCCTGAAATGATATTTGCATTGAATACCGATAACATCCTTTCCGTGTCGCGTTCCTATTATGAAGGCCTTACCCAGGACTTTGTAAAGAGCACGCATGCCTATGCTGATGGCGATGTGCGTACGGTGTGGTTCTTCGCCAATCCTTCAGCAGGAGGCAAGATCAATATGGTGCGATATGAACGCTCTACGCAGGTAGCCGACAGCAAAAAATATGGCGAACCCATCGTCCCGATGCTGAAATTGAGTGAGATGTACCTCATTGCCGCCGAGTGTGGATTGCACAATGCCTCAACGGGTATTGATGCACGTACCATGCTTAACGAGCTGAAGCGTACGCGCGGAGCAGCTGAAATTGGTGTCTCGGCATCGCTATCCGACCTTCGTCGTGAAATAACCCACGAGTATATCTGCGATTTTAAGGGCGAGGGACAGCTCTTTTACTATTACAAGCGCATGAATATGACTGCCGTTGACGACGGTAATTATAATGGCAATACGATAGCAGTGCCTGCTGATGCTTACACGCTTCCGTTGCCTGAATACGAAAAACAGTTTGGTTATGGGCAAAACAGATAAATGGATAACGGCCTTGTTGCTGGCCGTTATCGTAATATTCACATCATCGTGCAGCGAGCAAAAGCTCGACATTTACGACGCATCGCGCCCGCCCTCAACATAGCCAGGGCACAATATTTGGCAATGCTGCCGACTACCCCGAAGAATACGCCTTCAATGCTTATTTTCTTGGCGGGCGAATAACCGATTATGTGCTCAACTATTCCGTGCGTTTGCAGGGTGTTGTCGATACCGTTCGCGACCGTCACTATCAGGTAGCCCTTGTTGATACGGCGAGCCGTGGCATTGTTCCTGCCGTTTACACGTTCAGTAGTGAGCAGACTTTTCGTCACAGCATGTGGCAAGACAGCCTTCGTGTCACCATACACGTAACGGCAATGAGCGATACTGCCAGCTATAAAAATGCGCATCAGGCTCGTTCCCGGTGCTGATTTCGGTGCGGGACAGGCTCAATATCAGTATGTGGATATTCGTTTTACCAAAAACCTTAACACCGCGCCGGCTCTGTGGAATAACAACAGTAAGCTGCGCCGTATTACGTATTCGGCTCGCAAATGCGCCGTTTTCCTCGAAATTAGTGGTATTAAAAGTCCCGACTGGACCGACGATGGCACCACGGGAATACTGGATTATTGGATAAGTCTTTGCAAACAATATTTTGAGCAACATGCCGAATATGATGCAAACGGAAACCGTATTTATTTTGAATAAACGCCATGCGAAAGATATTTTTCTTTACTTTTCAGGTTGCTCTTTACGCTGCTGTTGCTGTCGTGTTACGGTGGTAACGACCATGAAGCCTTTCAGAATTTGCAGCAGGTTACGCGCGTCGAGGGAATATCTGCCGACGATTACACGCTCTATCAGGGCGATACTCTGCGCATCCATCCTGCGGTAACCTTCAGCGACGGTGCCGATACGTCAGTATACAGCTATCGTTGGGTGATAGGCAAAAGCCTGATAATTGGTAACGATCGCAATTTAGAGTGGCCCATAAATCTGCCGTGCAGGCTATAACATGGCGGCCAATATCCCGGCACTTTCATCGTACATAACAAACTTAACGGGCTGGAATTTCGCCAAACCTTTACGTTTAAGGTGCTCAGTAACTACACACCCTCGTATGTTGCAGTGTACGAAAAGGGCGACGGAAGGCTTGAATGGATGTCGCTTCAGGGCACGCCCGACCATTTTACACGATGGTTCGACGATATGATTGCGCGCATCAACCCCGGCAATCCTTTGCGCGGGAACTATCGTGGCACGCTTTATTCGATGAACGAACTGGCTGTTTTTACCGACCATGCCGACGATTACGGTCGCACAATCAGCATGAAAAACGCCGACCCACAAAGCGGATTCCCTTATCAGCTCGGCGAATATACGGGCACTGTAAAGGGCAATGTGTATAAGGGAACAGAGCAACTGCTTCGCTTTAGCGACGTCACCTTCGGCTACGGAGCCTCTAAATATCTTATCATGAACAAGGTATTGTATGTGTTTAACGGGCTCGACCGCAAACTTCCCATCTATAACGAGCAAACGTTTGTGAAGAGCCGCGACGTCAAACAGGCTATGTCGAGCAAGCAATTTCAGCGATTTAAAGAAGATAACCTTTGTGTTACACAACGACGGCCGCGTTGGCTGCTACCATGTTTATAATGATGAAATGCAATGGGTTACGGTGAACGGGCAAACCCTTAGGCTCGATTCGCTCGCAGGATGCTTTACAGAAGCTACGGGCCTGGGCGCCAATCAGTCGTACAATGTTTATCTGGTAGGCAGCAGGGTACACAGTATAAGATGTACCAGTTTCTTGTAAAGTATGTCAGTCGTGTGGTGCAACCTGCGTCCTTAGTGCGCATAATGGATGTTGATGCCGCTTTTGCTGCAAGTGTAAAACGCTGGTGGGGCTCATTCGGAGAGAACTATGGGTTCTACCTTAAGGGCAATCGGTTTACCGTTTCGACTATTATGAGATGACCAGTTTTCAGCCATCGCTGGCACAAAACATCATAACCTTCGGTAGTGAATATGAGGTTGTCGACGTTTTGCCGCAAATAACCGGCTCGGGCTTGCGCGATGAAGACTATCTTACAGTGGCTTTACTGTATGACAGGGCGAAGAATACGTCGTCGCTTTGTGTCTTCAACACCGTGTCGGGAGCACTTATTCGCCAGTATACCGATATGATACCGGGTCGCGTTGTATGGCTTGGAAAGTGTCTTTAACCACGGCATATTTAAAGGATAACATTTTATATAATACATAATATAAAGCATCATATAAACTATTCGTATGAAATTAAAATCATTACTATTGTGTTCATTCCTCGGCTTGTCGCTGTTTGCGCAGGCCGAAACAGTTCATGTATCAACGGCAGGAAGCCTGAAAACACTTGTCGATACTACGGGACGTGTTATCGACGACCTTACACTTACTGGCAGTGTAAACCGCAGTGACCTGCGCTATCTTCGCAATCATGTGAAAAAGCTCAACCTAAAGGATGTTACCATAGCCGAAGAAACCGTGGGTAATGTGATGTATCCTGACAACGTTATGCCCGACAGCGTTTTCATGGAAGACAAGGTTCTTGCAAACGTTGTGCTGCCGTCGGGCATTGTTGAAATAGGTAAGTGTGCATTTGAAGAGGTAAGAGGAACAGCCTTTACAGTTGACTTTTCAAACTGTAAGCACCTGCAAACTATACGTAACAATGCTTTTAGTGAAAGCAGTTTGCAAGAAGTAAACCTCGCCGGCCTCACAGCCTTGCAGACAATAGATGCTTATGCCTTCTACTGGACAGATATTAAGCGCATATCGCTTGAGGGTTGTTCGTCGCTCGTTATGCTGGGCGAACGTGCCTTTTGCAACGATTATTTTGTGACAAGCGTCAATCTTAAGGGCTGTACATCGCTGCAAACGGTGAGCAACCGTGCTTTTTGAATCTGGCAAAAGCAATCGGGCGACGCTGGAATACTCGACTTTAGTGAGACCGCTATCGAAAGTTTCGATGAAAGCAGTTTGCAGAGCAGCAAGGTAACTACTGTTATTTTCCCTGCTACATTAAGAACATTGGGTGCGAAAGTACTGAATCTTTCAAAGGTCGCTAACCTGAAGTTCCTTGGCAATGTGCCTCCGGTCGTCGGGTCACAGTGGATGCTGGCTTCGGCCTTAAAGCGTGCAATAATCACCGTTCCTGCCGGTAAGGTAAAAGGCTTATGCCGATGCTTTCGGCCTTTCGGGGCATGACGCAAAGAACCTTGCTGATACCAATGGTGCTACATTAGGCATTAACGGCATTACCACAGATGCAGCCCGGGCACAGAAGTGCTACAACCTTGCAGGCCAGCGTGTGGGTAGGGCGTATAAAGGTATTGTTATTGCGAACGGCAAAAAGTTGTTCGATAATTCGGGCGATACCGTAGAATAACCGCCATTTGTGGCGTATGTTCAGCAATGCCATGTTAAACCACGAGAGTTTAGCATGGCATTGTGCTGACCGGGGCGTATTGCCCGTACCTTTGTTACGGCATGCTCGTCGTTCGGCGGCCGTCAGCAGTGCGTGACGGCCGTCGTACAATCATGTTTGACGGTTGTCATACGCGCTGCTGACGGCCGCCGAACAATGGGTGTTACGTAACACATGTTGTTTTGAAACAGATTGAAACGGCTTGTTTTTATTCAGTAAACAAAGAACCATTCAGCCTGTTTAATCATATTTCAGGGCACTTTTTACTCAGATAATCTGGTGGGGTAAAATAAGCTAATTGGTAAAAAGTTGATTTTATACAAATAAGAATCGAAAAATGTGAACTTTTGCATCTACTTTTATTGGCGGAGAATATTTGAACCATTACAGGTTACTAATATAAAACCATAAGAATGTAATATACAGAAGGGTCAGAAGCTTTTTCTGACCGTGTATCAAGGGAGTTATATTTAATGAAATAGAATATGGGGCATTAGCGCCCTGAATAACAACAAAAAGCCATCCGTCCATTTATCTGTGTGCGGCAGATACCATCGAGTTATTCAAATGCAGGATGTGCATTTTTCTATATGATAAAATGAAAGAGAATGTAGTTGCAAAAGAGAAGAGCCTTTATATCTCTCCAAATTGCGAATTATTATCGGTTAGCACCATAGGTTTTATATGCACTTCAGTTGAGCCAACAACTACAAATTCAACTGAAACCGATTTTGATGACGAAAAAGAAGGAGTGGGAGAGATAGAGTTCTAAAAGCATAATACAATAATAGCAGGGGTATGGGCTGTTAAACCATACATTTATTTCATGCCATATGATGAGAATTAAATCAATAAACTTACCATTGGCAGCATGCTTGCTGTGGGATGAGTATTCTTACAGCCTGTTCGGGTAACGATGCTGTTGATGCCATAAATAACGATGATAGTTTGTTACCTGAAGGCATTAGCTTCAGCCTTACTGAGGCCGACTTTAGTGAAGAGCAGTCTATGGGCAGTCGCAGTGCAGGCAATTTCAGGCTTTCCAACGATACAACCGACCTTGGTGATGGGGTATTGGGCGAAATGAGTATGACGCAAGAGCGTACCCATAGCGTAACGCGTGCAGTGGCTAAACCTCATGAGCAACGGCCGCTATACGGTTCTGGCCTATGATGCCTCGGGTGTATTGAAAGGACAAATTAATGCAACGGTATCATCGGGCAGGTTTGCAACGAGCGACATTATGATGCTTGATCCCGGTACCTATACATTTATATGCCTTAACGACAAGGTTGACTTTACGGGTGGTATAATAAGTGTAAGGCAGGCCAATGCGGCCACAGCACTTATAGGACGCACGGTAAAGAGCGTGAGTGGCGTTCGTGTCAGGGTTCCCTTTACGATGAAACATGCAGGATTACGCGTGCGTGTTAGCCTTGAAGCCATGGTAAATATCCCCGACAGTGTTAAGGCAATGATATTCGATAACACAGGGTACGGCAACAACCGTAGCCCGTTACGACCCCATAACGGGGACTTATTCGGCAGATGAAGAGGGCAATTTTACAGGTATAGAACAAGCATTCCCGACTACGGGAAGCCAGGATTTTAAGCGCGAAGTTTATGTTTCTATTCCTAAGGTAAATGCCTATCAATATATGTTGCCAACGTTAGCATCGCACCTTAAGCTTAAGTTTACATCGGCCGATGAGATATACTATAAGCCCCTGGCAGGGGTAGTGATGACCCCTCAGCAAACCGTTCCATTAGAAGCCAATGGCAGTTATCTGCTCAACGTGAAGTTAACCAAGGTGTTTAAATATGTTTTTGATGATGGTTCGGTAGATTATTTGCGAAACAAAGGGAACGCGAACGCCGATAGCTTTGGTTGTTAGCGAGACCGATCGCTCGGCTGTTGCTCTTCACGATGCGAACAATGGGGTGCCTGTTTTGTGGACAATTAATAAGGCTAAATACAATAATCCGGTGGCAGAACAACCCAGTCAAAGAGATCAAATACCCGAAACGTCGTTGGGTTATCATTTTACGTGGGATGCCAATGGCAGCTTGGACGGCACAACCATTAAGGCTAATGAGAAGGATAAATGCCCTGCCTTTTACTATGCTGCACATTATGATCCAGGCGTGATAGTTACAGGATCGAACTTGAGTAACTGGTATCTGGGTGCAGATACAGACCTGAAAAACACATACCTTTACGTTGGTTTTGGAACGGATAAACTTGTTAATGTCAATAGTCCGTGGCGGCCATGGTATTATCGTTTAATTGATAAGGCCTTTGAAGATGCGGGCGGAACGAGTATTGCAAAAATGGCTCCCTCTGTAAATAAGAGAGAATATTGGTCGAGTACGTATTATAGAGATTTCGAAATTGGTATTGGAGTCATTTATGATAGTTCACATACTGATGGAAATCATGTGTTGAATGGACAAGGGATGCTGTATGTCCGACCATATATTCACTATTAAGCGTTGAACTTTGTAAGGAGAGTTCTATCTTAGTTCTATACGTCAGCGGTGATAGTTTAAGAGGAATTTAAACTCTTGATATTTTTATTTTTGAAGCTATCAGCTTTATAGATCCCCAACCCTACGAATATAATAGGTTGGGGTATTATTTTGTGGTATTTATTTATTATTTATCACAGCTGCTTTAAGTAGAAGGTATGCGTAAAGCCTCTTTACATGATGGCTTTTTACAGGAAAGTAAGCTCGCCAAAGCAGTCGGGACGATGGAAATCGGGCGATGGACTATTGATAGCATTCCATGAAAGGAAATGAGGATTGAGCGTTTTATCGCCACATTTGTAGAAATTGGCACGTACGGTTCGGCCCGAAAAGCGATTGTATATGGTGACAGAAAAAGCACTCACGGGGATAATCAGTGCCAGTTCCCATTTTTGTGGTTGGTTAAGCAGGCCGAAAGGCTTGCGCCCCTGACGACGACCAGCGGCTTATCTGGTTCAGTATATTTTCAGGCGCCCCGATGCGGTTGTTACGCCCTTTGCCGTTACACAGCAGGGCTGTACCTATGCAATTGGTTTCGATGTTGTAGTAATTGTCGTTGCCGTCAATGCTGATGAAGAACTCACAACACGAGTCTTCCCAAACCCTGCCGCCATCTTTGTCCACCGTTGCCCGTATATTGTTCTCTTCTACACGATAGTGAAGCAATACGGCATCGCCCTGATGGGCAATGGCAAACAGCACATCGGGACGGTAAGGATATTGAGAAGTCCAGTTTACAACGTCAATTTTATGGTATGCTATGCCCTCTGTTCTGAATGTTTCTGGTATGGAAGCGGCTTTGCTGCAGCCTGCATTCCACGAGGGTTTACTTGTATATGTTTCATTGTTTTGCAGCACTTTGAACGAAACTCGGCCATCATATTGTCGTGACGTCTTACATCTTGATAGAGCAGCAATTGGTTGCGCGAGCGCACAAAATTATGCTCGGAGTAGCTAATTTTATAATATACATCGCCGTTGATATAATCGGTAAGGAAGCGTACGCACTGCATATAGGGGAACAGAGCCACGGCAAAAGGCAGGTGACTAACCTCAACAGAGGGTGAGGAAACGTGACGCCAAGCAAGGTAACCTTCGGTAAAAAGCACAGAAAATATCTTCGTTGAGGCCAACCGATTCAAACTGATCGCTGTCTTCTGCAAACCCGATTTGCTCCTGTCCTCAGGAAGTCGCCGTAATCGGAAAAACACAAAACTCGGCATCACAGTATCGAGATCAATTACGCACAATACGCTTCCATCTTTGTCAAACATCATGTTATTGACCTTTGTATCGCAGTGGCAAATGCGCTTCGGAAGCACGCCACGGCGGTAGAGTTGTTCGGCCAGGCACATCTCGTCAGCATCGCGATTGAGCGTGTTGAGCATGTCGCTGACAAGACTTACGCGTCCTGCCTTGTCGGCTTTTTACAGCCTCATGCAGTTGCTCGAGCGCAATTCCATGTTGTGAAAGTTCGGAATGGTTTCGCCAAGCGGTTCTTTGAGGTCGACGAGCATTTGCTCAAAGTTGCCGAAAGTTTGCCCGCAGCAGAAAGCACTGTCGTTGTTTACCTCCTCCCTTGTTACGGCATCGGGTATAAAAAGGCTCATACGCCAGTAGCGTTCCTGCCCGTCGCGGTAGTAGGTAAGGCCGTTGGAGGCCTGGATAAATCGTAGGCATTTGCGGTCAATATCCTGCTCATGTTGTGCCTGCAGCTTGTGGCGTATATGACTTGTTACCACATCAATGTTGTGTTGCAACAAGTCTACATCGGTAAATACGGCGTTGTTAATGCGTTGTAATACGTAATCGGGACAGCAATTCCCGGCTGTTGTTACGCGTAATGTTTCATTAATCAGTCCGTTTCCTATCGGCTCAATTTTTCAACAGAGCCTTGTATCTGGAACTGTGCAACGATTTGCCTCAACTCTTCCTGAGTCATATTTCTAAGTTTTTAGGTGTAAGGATGGTTTGTAAAAGTAGGGCCGGGGTGTTATTTCATCATTGAGATGATAGAATTAGTCGGTTTTTTGTGTGCGGTGCCGCTTAACATACCATTTCACAAGGAAATAGACGAGGGCGATGGCAATGAGTGCTATGATGACAAATTTGATGTATTCGCCATATTCCATGATTTTATCATCAAGCTCTGATTCTGGCACAACGGCATGAAGATACCATCCTAAGATGGCCAGAATGATGTTCCAGCAACCGGCTCCTATTGTGGTATACAAAAGAAACTTCCAATAATGCATCTTCGACAGGCGGCGGGGATGGAGATTAAATAGCGAATACCAGGGATAAGCCGGCCTGTGATGGTAGCAAGCATACCGTGGTTGTTGAAATATTCTTCGCTTTTTTCTACCTTTTTCTGATTGAGCATACAGAGCTTGCCGAACTTACTGTTGGCAAAGCGATATATAATAGGCCTGCCAAGATAGTAGCCTGCAATATAGTTGATGGTGGCACCGGCATCGGCTCCCAGCGTAGCGAACAGGATAACAAGGAATATATTAAGGTTGCCATTGGCAGCATGATAGGCAGCTGGCGACACAACTAACTCGGAAGGCACAGGTATAACGGTACTCTCGAGTAGCATAAGGAAAAAGATTGTGGCATAATTCAAGTTGCCCAACAGGGTTGAAAAAATGTTCATACCTTTATAATTAACGGGTTAATGGATTATCAATGTTCGATATGGGGTGGGTATTGACATAATCAATAAGCTCATTGTCGGCTATGTTCTCAGGGAAATATTCGTGAAATTCAGATCTTACCTCACGAGATTCTGCTCAATAGCCTTTTGTCATATCGTGTATAAAAATCGGCTTGCAGGCCCAGTTCGTAATCGGTTACTGACAAGTAAAAGCCACACGTCGGCAAACTGTTGGGACTGACTGGACAGGCTTACGGCACGCAACATGTTATGTGCTTTCTGCATGAAACCGCAGTCGTAATAGCAATAGGCAAAAAAAGAGAATGCGTATGTAATCATCATCCCACCTGTTTCAAAGGCTTTGCTGAAACAGGCCGCAGCTTTGTCATCTTGTTTATTAAGCAGATGGATATACCCTTTGATGATATGGATGTCGGGAAATTCAGTGCCGGCAATGGCTTCAAGTTTTTTTATACAATGGAAAGCCTCGCTGGTGTACCCCGATGCCGCACAGACAAGGCTCTGATTGCGTAGAATATCAATCATGTTAACCGACCTGGGGTTACATCGTTCTTCAGCTTTTTCCAATGCTTTAAACGATTCTTCGAGTTTATTTTCACCCATCAGTGTCGAAGCTATGCCCATTTCGCCCATTTCGCTATGGGGCTGGAGTTTCATAAAAAGTTCGTAATATTGGCGTGCTTCGGTATAGTTGCCTGTCATACAGAGCGCATTTGCCTTATTGAGAATGGCATCAACGTCGTCGGGACTGATGGCTAATGAAAAATCACTACTCTCAATACTCGACGAAATGTTGTTGTGAAGGTATTGTGCCGAGGCAAGTAAGTTCCAATAAGACACGTGATAAGGATCGCGGTCAATGAGCTTGTTGAATATGTATTCGCTCTCAACAAAGTTTCCCTGGCCCATGGCAATGCGCCCCTTTAGCTCAAGATAGTCGTCAGAAAGGGTATTGGTGACACGTGAAAGCCAGGCTTGTGCCAATGGCATGTTGTCGTAATCGGTGAAGAGTACAGCCACATCGAGGTAGAAATCATCAATGTCATCGTCACTTATTTCGGTGCTTTTCTCTTTGAGATAACGGTCGGCCTGTTTATCGTTCCGCTGGCAATCATGATCTCTGCCATAATATAAAAGTAATCAAGGTCGGCTTTATCTTCAATTTGTCGGGCGTATTGCATAGCCGTGTGTGTGTTATTTTCAAGAAGAATAGCCACACGTGCACGAAATGCTAAAGGCTGCGTTGCGCCGGGAAACATTTGTATAGCCTGGTCAATAGCTGCAAGAGCCTTGTTGAGCTGGCCGTGCAGATGATAATATTCTGCAATGTCGGTCAGCTCATCAGGACCAGTACACAGGCTTACCCGTATTATGGGTAGCTTCATACCTTTGAAGATTGTCTTTAAATTCCTTGTTTTGGAAAGTGTTATTGCTCAAAATTACTGCTTATTTCTTGCTTTGTTTAGCCCAGGTATCCTTTAATCCTACTGTTTTATTGTAAACAGGAGCCTCGGATGTGCTTTCAGGGTCGGCCATAAAATAGCCTGTACGCTGGAACTGCAGGTACTGACCGGGCTTCATTGTTGCAGCAAAGTTCTCGACGTAACAATTGTTACGCACCTGAAGAGAATCAGGATTTAGCAGTTCATGGAAGTCTCTTTCATCGGCAGATGGGTTTTCAACGAAGAAGAGACGGTCGTATTCGCGAACCTCAGCCTTCACACAGTCGTTGGCATTTACCCAATGGAGCGTACCCTTTACCTTGCGATCAGAGCCGGGCATACCGCTTTTGCTGTCGGGATCATACACTGCCTGAATTTCAATAATATTGCCTTCGGCATCCTTTATACATCCTGTACACTTCACAATATAAGCGTTTTTAGGCGCACTTCTTTGCCTGGGGTCATGCGGAAAAACTTTTTGGAGCATCTTCCATGAAGTCGGCACGCTCAATCCACAAGTCTTTTGAGAATGAAATTTCATGTGAACCTGCAGCTTCGTCTTCTGGATTGTTAATCGCTTCCATTGTCTCAGTCTTATCCTCTGGATAGTTTGTGATAACCAGTTTTACGGGATCGAGTACAGCTGATACACGTATAGCTTTTTATTAAGGTCGTCACGTACGGCAGCTTCAAGCAGGGCTACATCGTTAAGTGCATCAAATTTAGTATAGCCTATGGAACGGATAAAGTTCTTTATCGATTCAGGCGAATATCCACGACGTCGCATTCCACAGAGGGTCGGCATGCGAGGATCGTCCCATCCGTTAACTAAGTGTTCGTCAACAAGCGTATGAAGTTTGCGCTGACATGACGGTGTAGGTAAGATTAAGCCTGTTGAACTCAATCTGGCGGGGGCGGAAATCGTCCATTCCCTTTTCAGCAGTGCCGTCGTATTGCTTCAAAAAGTCGACAAACTTGTCATAAAGTGGGCGGTGGGGGTACAAATTCGAGGCGTACAAATTGAGTGGGTTACCCTTCGAAATAGTCGCTTTGCCCGTGTGCAAAGTCGTACATGGGATAACAGTGCCATTTGTGCCCGTACGATGATGAGGTGTTTGTATGATGCGATACATGATAGGATCGCGGAAGTGCATGTTAGGATTGGCCATATCAAGTTTGGCACGCAGCACCATAGAACCCTCAACGGCCTCTGGAGTGTTCATTTTCTCGAATAGTTGCAGGTTTTCTTCTATGGGACGGTCGCGATACGGGCTTGCAGTACCCGCCGTTGTTGGTGTACCTTTTTGCTCAGCAATTTGTTCGGCGGTCTGCTCATCGACATAGGCATAGCCTTTTAGAATCATCCAAATAGCAAAGTCCCATAACTTCTGGAAATAGTCGGAAGCATAGAAAATCTGCCCCCACTCGAAGCCGAGCCATTGAATATCACTGAGGATATTTTCTACATATTCGGTATTTTCTTTTGATGGATTAGTGTCATCGAAGCGCAAATTACATATTCCATTGTACTTTTCGGCTACACCAAAGTCCATACAGATAGCCTTTGCATGACCTATATGCAAATAGCCATTGGGCTCTGGGAAATCGTGTTTGTATTCTGCCACCGTTTTTACCTTTAGCGAGGTCTTCTTCTACAAGCTGTTCTACGAAACTTATGCTACGTTTCTCGTCGTTTCCACTATTTTGTTTGAGCTCCATGATATATTTTTTGTTTGAAATATACGCAAAGTTACGCAATTTATACTAATATTAATTACTGATGATAAAAAATTTATAGAAAAAAAGTTACAGAATTATTTGTAACTTTGATAAAAGATATATTACCTTTGCTAGCGTTATCCTGAATACAATCTTTTACCTTAAAAGGGACTAATACCTATTGAGTAGAATGGCACTTACTGTGAAGTAGGTGCCATTTTTTCTTTATCTATAATAATGTAAACTTTGTGAGAACTTAGAGAGGACAGGGGTGTAAATCGTAATTATTTTTATTCCTCTCTGATTGAGTGCTGCGGCGTATCGTTTTGCATTTGCCATGTGTTCGGCATAAGTAGATGCGAAGTTATGGGTGCCGCTAAAATCTTCCTTGGCACACATATACAGGTAATTATGGTGATCTATGTTCAGCACGGCATCAATTCCGGCGATGGAAGGTACACGGATTGGTCCTGGAGGAAGACCTGGATTTACGTATGTATTATAGGGGCTATGGATGTGGAGCAGATTATTATATATGCGTTTGAGCGCGAAATTTTTCCATGCGAACTTAATAGTTGGGTCGGCTTGCAGGGGCATTCCTTTCGGATATTCAGCATTTCGTAACATTAACCGGTTGTAATACATGCCTGCAATCATTGGTTTTTCTTCGTTGTTGGCAGTTTCTTCATCAACAATGCTGGCTAATGTTATTACCTCGTTGGGCGTTAGCTTAAGACGTGTAGCCTTATCCATACGCTGTACGTTCCAGAAGTTTTTGTTCTCTTTCTGTAATCGTTCGAGCAGTCCGTCTAAGGTTATATTCCAATAAACATCATAGGTGTTGGGAATAAAGAGAGCTGCAATAGTGGTGGTATCATATCCGTATTTTCTACAAACGGCCTCGTCTTTCAACGCATTGATAAGGGTTGTACTGTCTAATTGAAGTTTGTGGCCAAGTACACCCGCCATATCTTCCATCGTTCTTACACTGGGAACAGTAAGGCTTACAGGTGTTTGCATGCCGTTCTTGATATGTCTGAAAAAGTGTAAATGTACTGGTTGAAGGTTCTATAGCATACCGTCCTGTCCGCACTCTTTTGGTAAGGTTACTATGTCGTGACAACATACAAAATGCGTGATAGCTGTGCTTACTCGCTAAAGGCATAAGCTTTGTTACCAGCGAATCGTAGTTATCATCGGCGTCGATATAAAGATATGTGGTTGTTTTCTTACATGAAAATGGTGTGAGAAGATAATAATATCCTATGCCAAAAAGAACAAGTAAGCAGCCAATGGCAAAGCACCAAATAGCCCTTTTTAAAACCTTTTTCATTTCAATATGTGTGTTTAAAAAACGGTGCAAAGTTACATTAAAAAGGGTGATGCGCAAAACTTTTATCTTTATCTTTTATGGATTGCAGGATAAAGCGGTAACTTTGCACATGGATAACTCACAGACATTAAAAATAATTACTGATAACATGCAACAATACAGCTATATTTTTGATTTGGACGGGGACACTTCTCAGTTCTTTAACCGATTTGGCTTTGAGCTGTAACCATGCTCTTCGTAGTTATGGAATGCCTGAACGTAGCATTGATGAGGTTAGACAGTTTGTAGGGAACGGTGTTAGAAACTGATGGAAAGGGCTGTACCAGGAGGAGTTGGAAACGAATATTTCAGTGAGGTTTACGCAGCATTCCGAGAGCATTACCTTCTTCATAACCTTGATAATACGGCTCCTTACCCGGGTATTATTGAACTTATTCAGCGTCTAAATACACATGGTAAGCATGTAGCGGTGGTAAGTAATAAGTTTTATGATGCAACGCAGGCATTGGTACACCATTTCTTTGGTCATTCTATTCCCGTAGCAATTGGCGAACGAGAGAATATAAGAAAGAAGCCGCACCCGATACTGTTATCGAAGCTCTGAAACAATTGGGTATGCCTCGTGAGACAGCTGTGTATATTGGTGACAGCGATGTAGATATAGAAACGGCACGTAACTGTGGTATACCATGCATTAGCGTGTTATGGGGATTTCGCAGTCGTGATTTTCTTCTTAAGCATGGTGCCACTACATTAGTTAGTAAACCAGAAGAAATTTTTGATTAAACATGCTGCATAGAGTTCTGTATTTAATTTTCAGGATGGAAAATTAAATGGTTTCATAACTTTCAAATAGTGTTTATGTTATATGTTTCTGATGAAAGATGGGCTATTTTGTTTATTCTTTAAGCTTTCAATTATTTATATTTTTAACCTTCTGTTTATATAATCTCTTACTTTTTCTTTCTAATTTTGCCGCGTGAAGAGTTTAGAAGTTACAGAAAAATAAGTATAATTTCATGCAAAGAATAACGCAATTCTTTACATCTTTTAGCAAATTATCTTTTGTGTCAGATAATTTGTTAACACACACACACACACATTTAATCTAGCGTCTCAATACGCTTTTTATATTAATGTTATACGCGCGCGCAAGACACGCTATAACGCCAATAGACAATGGACATTTGATTGTCCTTTGTCGTTTTGTTTTATGTCGTTTGGCATGGGCTGTAAGAGAGAAATAAGGTTGGATTAACAACCATTATAATCAATAAAAATATATTTAATATGAAAGAGAATGAAGAGTTAAAAACACATGTATGTTCCACCCTCGTTGTATTTATAGGCAAGTTACGAGAAGAATATTTCATTTGTACGTCAGTTAGTCACAAGGCATCGGAAACAACAGAAGAGAATTGGGAAGAACAGTATGTTTTTGGAGATGATAGTGATAACTGGATAGAGTTCTAAGCAAAATAAAACATAATAAAGATAATTAGAGAAAATGAAAAATCTCAAGTTTTTAATACCAGCAATGTTTATATCATTGCTGTTGACGGTCGCGCTTGCAGCATGTTCGAGTGAAGACGTTGGTGGAGTTACACCACAAAAAAATGGAAAGGGCGTACAGTTTGCACTAAGCTTTCAAGACTTTGAAAAAGACGAAGAGGTGACGTCGCGCGGTGCGGCTGATGGCGTATTGAGTAGAGATACGGTTGATTTGGGTAATAACATAGAAGCTGAGGTATTGGTGAAGAGTGATAATATACCATCCGGTACACCAGCAACACGTGCTACATTAGTAATGGGCATTATACTGTTGTTGCTTATCAGGGCAGTGCGGTAAAAGGAACAATTAAAGGAACATGGAATGGTACGGCATTTGTACCTGATGCAGGTTATGAAGAAGTAATGCAACTTCCGGCTGGCACCTATACCTTTGTGTGTTTTAACGATAAAATAACACAAAATGGCAGCACGCTAACGCTTTCACGTTCAAATACTGGCAATGCTGCTCTCCTTGGTATTAATAGGAATGTAGTAGTAAGTGGATTGAAACAGAGCGTAAGCTTTGCAATGAAGCATGCAGAAAGTAGAATGAGGATATGGTTAGGTATGTATACAGATAGGTATTATAATCCTACGTCTCTAATTTATTCAACTATAAGTACAACCTTGTCATCTCTTAATGCTACAGCCGTACCTGCTATTGCAAACTATGATGTAGCAACAGATACATGGAGCAATGCAAGTGGTGCAGTTATAAATGAGGCTGATGTTAATAATTCTACTCAATCATCTGACTATCATTACTTCCTTCCCTCAACGAACGGTTCCAGCTTTAAGCTTACATTTACCTCTGGTATGGTTTATGGACGCAATATGGCAGGAAGAAGTTTAAAGCTGTTTACTTCACAAACACTCAATATGCAGGCAAATAAATCATCATACTGTGATGGTTATGCTACACTATAAGTTTACCTATTTATTCTCTGATGGTACTACGGGTACTATTGCTGCCAATCCTGCAAAAACGCCAATAGGCCTTGTAATTAATAGAGCAACGCGTACGGCGGTAGCCTTGAATGATGCCAGCTCATCGGCTTTATGGACAACACGTAGTGGCAGGCAGAACGCAAATGAATGTTCTATATCATCTGATTACCATACTGCATCGGGCGCGACAGCTTATGATGGTTACAACGAAACATGGAATGCTGCTAATAGCTTTGATGGAACAACGGTTAAGCGCAACTTCTACTGACTTCCCCGCATTTGTCAGGCTGCGGCTGATTATAATCTGGGTTCTACGGCATCAAAATATAGGGAAAATGGTATTTGCCATCGGTGAGGAGAGTTTACAAAGTATTTGTAAGATACCTTGAGTCTTGGTAATACGGTAACGTGGCCTAGTACTATTGATTGGGCGTTCAAGCGGGCAGGAGGAACTGGCTTCTTTATGGCTCGCGAGTCAGTTTTTGCGGGTACACTAATGGAACCGAGTTCAATCTTCAATATTGACAAAATCCTATTGTACAAGTTCGGAGAAAGGATAATGATAATATTCTTAGCTATTTATTTGAAAGGTTATAGCTATGGTATGGGAGGATATGGATATTTGGGAGGTGGTTATTCTGCTGCCAAAACTCAAGTTAAGCGTGTGAGACCTTTCGTACATTATTAATATAGATTGGCTGGTGAGCTATGATGGCAAAAGTGCAAATGCTATATAGAAAAATGTTAAGTTAATACTGAACACGATTATAAAAAGGCTGCAATGGAAGCGGATAACAAAACAAACTGTTATCAATGCCTCTGTTGCAGCCTTTGTTTTATTTAAGTAAGGAACACTTACGGCTGATTAACCGTATATGTGAAAACCAGAATAGTTTTTATTCGTGTATAGCAATCTTCTCAACCCTGCGCTGATGACGTCCTCCTTCAAAATTGGTTGAAAGAAATTCGTCCATAATCTTTCGTGCCATTTCGTGATCTGATAAATCGTCCGGGCATGACAAGAACATTGGCATCGTTATGCTGGCGAATAAGATGGGCTATTTCAGGGAATCCATGCTAGGCCAGCCCTGATATTTTGATGTTTATTCAGTGTCATGGCAATGCCCTCACCTGATCCGCAAATGCCTATGCCCGGATAAACTTCGCCCTTTTCCATGCCTTGAGCCAAAGCATGGCCAAAGTCGGGATAGTCGCAACTTACGTCACTGTTTGTCCCATAATCTTTAAAAGGAAATGCCTTTTTCTGTAAGATACTGTTTGACAAACTCTTTGAGCTCAAAGCCTGCATGGTCGCTGGCAAGGCCCACTACTTTTATATCCATGGTTTATAAGTTATTGCTTAAGAAAGTCTTTTACGTGCGAATAAACGTTTTCAGCATTGTAACCAAGCTTTTCATTGAGCACTTTGTATGGAGCAGAGAATCCAAAACTCTTCATGCCAAAGATACGACTTAGCGGCCCAATGCCAACAAGTCCCTCAAGCGTACATGGCAGTCCGGCAGTAAGTCCAAATTTCTTTTATGCTGTATGGAAGAACAGAATTTTGGTATTCTTCAGACTGACGACGGAATAATCCTTCAGAGGGCGCACTTACTACACGTACCTTAATACCGTCTTTTCTCAAAAGTTTAGCTCCTTCTTCAAGAGTAGATACCTCTGAACCGCTGGCAATTAAAATAATATCGGGATTTTCATCTGAACCGGCTACAATGTAAGCTCCTTTTGCTTGCCATGTTGTAATTATTGTCTTCAGGCAAGCTGTCTATGGCCTGACGCGACAGAATGAGTGCCGTTGGTGTATCAATATTTTCCATTGCCATCTTCCAGCATTCGGTTGTTTCGCAGGTATCTGCCGGACGAAAGACGCGTACACTGTCCTGTCCTTTCATGGTTTTGAAGCTTTTCCATGAGACGGATTTGAGCCTCTTGCTCAACAGGTTGGTGTGTAGGACCGTCTTCGCCTACACGGAAAGCATCGTGGCTCCATATAAATTTCACCGGAACACGCATTAGCGCAGCCATACAGATGCTGGCTTCATATAATCGGAGAAAGCAAAGAATGTTCCCATCGCAGCAATAGTTCCACCATGAAGCATCATGCCGATACAAATATCGCACATCGCTAATTCTGATACACCGGCCTGGAAAAAAGCCCCGCTGAAGTCGTCTTTCTTAAATTCATGCGTATGTTTAAGGAAACCGTCCGTCTTATCTGAATTACATAAGTCGGCTGATGCGCAAATCATATTGGGTACTTGTTTCGACAATTCTTCCAGACAGGCAGCAGAACCTGCACGTGTTGCAGCATCTTTTGTTTGCTGTACCTTAGACCAGTCAATTTGGGAAGCTTTGCCAGAGAACCATGTATCCATTAATTTCTTTTTGTCAGGATTAGCTTCTGCCCATTTGTTTTCTTCTGCACGGCGTTTGGAAACAATTGTAGAAAGTTCGTCTTTACGCTTCTTGTACAGTTCCCTAACATCATCAAAAATAACAAAAGGATTGTCCGGATTGCCTTGAAGGTGTTTTATTGTATTTTACAAAAGCACCCTCACCAAGCGGTGCACCATGTGTTTTAACGCTGTGTTCATAACTGCTTCCATCAGCTTTGACAGCCCCTTTACCCATAATAGTTTTACCAATGATAAGGGTAGGACGTTCATGTTCTTTGAGAGCATTGTCTAATGCCTGACGAATTTCTTGTACATCGTTGCCATCAATCTCAATAACATTCCAGTTCCATGCTCTGTATTTTGCAGCAGTATCCTCTACCATCACCACTTTTGTTTCGGTTGAAAGCTGAATGTCATTGGCATCATAGAACATGATAAGGTTGCTCAATCCCAGTGTACCTGCCAATCTTCCAACTTCCTGCGAAATACCTTCTTCCACAGTACCATCTGAAATATAAGCATAGATAGTATGTTGCATCATTGTATTTCCCGAGGCGTGCCTCTAAGAATTTTTCAGCAATAGCAGCACCTGCTGCCATGGCATGGCCTTGTCCAAGTGGTCCCGATGAGTTTTCTATGCCGTGTGCAACGTCCAATTCAGGATGTCCCGGGCAAATGGTTCCCCACTGACGAAAGGTTTTAATATCTTCAATGGTATATTTGCCTGACAGCGTGAGAACACTATAAAGCATGGGGCTCATGTGCCCTGGGTCGAGGAAAAACCTGTCTCGGCCTGTCCAAAATGGGTCATGGGGGTCATAAACCGGTATTCAGAGAATAATACATTAATGAAATCGGCTCCTCCCATAGCTCCGCCGGGGTGTCCAGACTTTGCCTTTTCAACCATACTTGCAGCTAAAATTCTGATGTTGTCGGCTGCATGGTTCATTACCTTAATGCTGTTCATTTTGATTAAAAAGATAGTTTTTGTTTTCAGTGTCAAATAGACTTGTTATGTGAATACTGCAAATTTATATATTTTTCCTATATTTACGTCGTTATCATTCTATTTTTAATAATTGTTACTTAAGTAAGTCGACAAATTTAATTTAATATGGTGTAAATATTGATGATGGATGATTTCTGTCCGGGATTTTTTTATATTCAGGAGACAGTTCATGCTTACAGGAGTTAGCGTTTGTAATTCGATCTTTTGCTATAAACTCGTATTTAAGTGGCAATAACACAGCTTTTATGAGTATATCGTATATAACCCATAAATAACAGGCGTTCAACAAGTATTGACCTGTCAAACGCCAGTTACTTCTAAACAATGCCTTCAAATTTATTTAGACAGAAAGCTAATTTAAATTAGGCTTTGCCTTTGTTTACTTTTCCATAATCCAGTCTTTCAGAACAACTGCCTGATTGCATGTCTCGTTCTTTTGCACCATATAATAATGTAACGTTGCTTGTTTTAAGAAGCTCCTTTACATGTTTTGCAAATTGTGCTGCATCCTGATTATGTTCAAGCTCTACGCGGTACTTCTTTTCAAACTCAGGGAAACTTTTCGTCCTCATGCCCAAACCATTCACGAAGCTCTGACGATGGAGCCACGGTTTTATCCCACTCATCAAGATTTGCTTTTACTTTGAAATTCCCCGTAGCCACAGGGCGATCAATAAGTAATCTGTACCCGTCTTCTTTCTCTGATGAAAGATAAATACGCTTAATTCTTAAATCGTTCATTTGTTTTACCTGTTAATTAATTATCATCCTCTAATCTAAGATGCTGACGTACTTTCTTAGGTTTATTTGTTTCTTTGTCTTTTTCCTGTTCTTGCGTGGGCGATAATAACCGGTCCATAAGCACCATGCTATTGCCAAACCTATTATTGCAATGTAGAAAGTATTATTTAAGAACGTATAAATACGACCCGTGTGCGTTTCAAGTGCTGCTGTGTGGAGCGACATGGGCAGGTCTTTAAAACGAGCCGGCATCTTGGGATAAGCTGTTCCTTTATAATAATCAATGAGGACAGGGTCCTTAAAATCATTGCTGAATCCTGCCATGGTAATATTCTTGTCAATGGGCAATACCTTTGGCGTACCCTCTTTTACATTACGATTCCATAAGTAAAGACCACTGAACGAACCAATAAGCCACTGTCCTGTTTTTACCTGATAGAATGCCGACAATCCCATAAAACTGACGCTGGGTGCTCCTTCTATTGGCCGTGGAGTAGAGAACAGGTCCTGTAAAACATAGAATCCGTTAGAAGTATAAATAAGCCAGTCTTGTGCAACAGAATCATATCGGGCTGCCCGAAGCTGGTCATTCCAGGGGTTATCACTGTGTTGTACCGTAAGCGGTAATGCAGGAACGCGGCCGTTGACAATTGCTATCATGGCTGGCGGACGAAGCAACCATCCGGTTGTTGTTATGAAATAATGTGAGCACAATGGTTATTCGTCCTATGTGGCGGTGAACCCAATACAACGTTTTTAGTTGAGATTTTCCAGCGCGAGTCTTACGTGCAATGAAGAACCAGACGCCAGAAATGCTCAGAATTATTAAAACGATGGCAATGGCGTCGCCTGCTATTTTGCCGATTGTACCAAACAGCGCGCCGCTGTGAACCAGCCATATTGTTCGTAAAAGTGATACTTTTCCATCATAGTCTGTACTGGCCCGAAGCTGTATTTGCCGGAAAGGCTTCCCTACATTAGGCGATACCCAGATATGATTACGGGATACAACAACAACCGAGTCGCCACGGGAAGTAATATCAGTTAATTTAGTGTCGAGTCCGTCAAGCTCAACGGTCTCCCATACATTATGATATAAAGTGGAACAGTTGAAAGTTTCCAACGGCCCATATATCTCCCGAACGGGTCCGGGTTACATTCCTTATACCTCGCATCTCAATCCCCGAAGGCATGCCTTTGTTAAAGTCACGAATATTTGTTCCAAGGCTGTCAGTGAGGAAAAAGCCGTTGCTACCATATATAATAACGCTGTCACCTTTTGCAATTGTGCCTCGCATCAGTCCCTGATTCCAATCTTTATACTCATAGCTTTCAGGCATAATTGAGCGGGGTACATTTATGCCAGCAAAGCTCTCTGGGTGATTTAAGACGATACCTGAAATACAGAAACCTAAGAGAAACAGGCAAAGTATAAGCCCGAACCATCGATGCATTTTTTTCATTATTCTTATCCTTTCTTAATTCTATTGGCAAATATAATAATGCTATTTCATTTAATGTATATGATTGTTTTATTATCTTTTTATTTTAAATCTAATTATAGTTATAAACATTATTTAAATTATTTTATCCCTATATGTAGGTAATGTGTTTGGTTATTTGTATCTTTTTAATTATCTTTGCACATATATATATTTTTAGAATAATAAAAGAGTAATTGTATCACAATGAATTTGCGAAAGCTTACAACATGGCTTCCCAACTGGGTTATCGTCAAAAGGTGGCATTGCTTGTATTATCAGGGGTAATTGTAGGATTGGGAGGATTGTTTTTCTATCTTCTGCGAATGCAAACCTATATTATTGGTGACGATCCTGCGGCTTGTGTAAATTGTCATATTATGACTCCTTACTATGCTACATGGTCACATTCCAGTCATGGAAGAGACGCCACGTGCAATGATTGTCATGTGCCACACTCGAGTTTTTCTGGCTAAATACCTGTTTAAAGGTATGGATGGCATGAAGCATGTAGCTTATTTTGTAACTAAATCTGAGCGACAGGCGATAATGGCCGAAGATGCTTCGGCCGAGGTTATCATGGATAATTGTATCCGTTGTCATAAAGATCTTAATACGAGAGTTGTACGTACTGGAAAAATTGATTATATGGAGGCGCAGCGAGGAGCAGGCAAAGCGTGCTGGGACTGTCACCGTGATGTTCCTCACGGAGGCATGAACAAGCTGACAACTACTCCCAATGCCGAGTCGCAAGTTCCTATACCTCCTTCACCAGTACCGCAGTGGTTACAAAATTTACTTGAGAAAAATAAAATATAATAGTATGGCTAAACAATTAAAGAAATGGCAAGGATGGTTGCTTTTCGGCGGAGCAATGGTTATCATCTTTATTCTGGGCTTACTTTGCTCTTCTATGTTGGAGCGTCGTGCAGAAGTTGCCTCAGTGTTCAATAATCGCCGTGTAGTAATGACAGACTCTATTGTGAGTCAGAATGAGAAGTTTGCTGAGGATTTCCCAAGAGAGTATCAAACCTGGGCAATGACGGAAGATACTTCCTTTGTCAGCAAATACAACTCGTCACAAGAGGCTGATGTTTTGGCGCAACGTCCCGAAATGGTTATTTTGTGGGCTGGCTATTCCTTTTTCTCGTGGATATAACACTCCTCGTGGTCACCGCCATGCGATTGAGGACCTGCGTAAAATATTGCGTACTGGTTCTCCTGGCGTAGATGGTCAAGAAGATATACAACGGGGAACATGCTGGACTTGTAAGGGCCCCGACGTGCCACGCCTGATGCGCGAAAAGGGTAAAAACGCTTTCTATGCGGCCAAGTGGAGCAAGTGGGGCAGTGAAATGAGTGAATACAGTAGGGTTGTTCCGACTGCCATGATGCGCGAACCATGGAGCTGCGTCCTGCACGCCCTGCACTTTATGAGGGCATGGCAACGTGCCGGCAAAGATGTAAACAAGGCAAGCCATCAGGAAATGCGTTCATTGGTTTTGTGCACTGATGCCATACCGAGTATTATTTTGAAAAAGACAACGGTCAGTATCTAAAAATTTCCACAGGATAAAGGGCTTTACTTGTGAAGCTGCAGAAGAGTATTACGACTCAATTGGATTCTATGATTACATTCATCCGCTGTCAAAAGCAAAAGATTTCTAAAGGCTCAACATCCGGGATATGAACTATTTAAACAAGGTATTCACGGGCAGCGCGGATTGAGTTGTGCCGATTGTCACATGCCTTATGTGCGGGAAGGTGGTGTCAAATACACCGATCATCATATTACATCGCCGCTGGCTAATATTAACCGTACCTGCCAAACCTGTCACCGTCAGGTGAGGAAACGCTCAGACAAAACGTTTACGAGCGTCAGGAAAAAGGTTCTTCAGGTTCGCAACCGTGTAGAAAAAGAGTTGTCGCGTGCGCATATTGAGGCTAAGTTTGCATGGGATAAGGGTGCGACCGAAAAGGAAATGGAGCCTGTGCTTAAGGATTTACGCAAGAGCCAGTGGCGTTGGGATTATGCCGTTGCAAGCCATGGAGCCAGCTTCCATGCGCCTCAGGAGGTAACCCGTTTGCTTGCGCTTTCTCGACTATGCACAATCGGCTCGTGTTGAAATAGCCCGTATCACGGCCCGACATGGTTACAGCAAGCCGGTGCCTATGCCTGATATTTCAACCAAGGAAAAAGGCTCGAGGCTTATATTGGTCTTGATATGAAGGTGCTTAATTCACAAAAGAATGACTTCCTCAATACGGTAGTACCTCAGTGGATTAAGATTGCCAGGAAGAATCATCGTTTCATCACTCAGCCCATGTAATGGAATAGAGCAGGAAACTGATAATTGTATACAGGATATTAATTATGTGGAAAAAAACCACGGAAATACCGCGAGGATTTGCAATATGTATAGGGCTCCTGATAACAGGGGCCCTATTACAGGCTTCAATAGGTCCTATGGAATGGCTCGTGTTTATGTGGCCGGCCAACATCATTGCGTTGTTTATACTTGTTATTGTTTTAGGACTGTTTTACGCGCTTCGCTCTAAAGTATATTTGTTTCGGTTCATGACGCAGGCTGAGGGCTGCCGTACCGGCCCTTGCCGTTGCAGCTGTGCTCACTGTTGTCATGGGCTTAACCCGACAGGTTTCGGAAGGACATTTTGCCTCTGACCCGCTCGGACTTAGCCGGATGCTCAGCTTCTGGCCGTTTGTTCTGGTTTATTTCTGGAGTGTTGTCATTGTGGGTGAGGTGAGCATTCGCCAGCTCATGCACTTTCAGAAACGGGAACTGCCTTCTATTATAAGCCATATCGGTTTGTTTATTTTTATTATTTGTGGTACGCTGGGCTCGGCCGACATGCAGCGTTTAAAGATGTACTGCGAGGAGGGTAAGCCCGAATGGCGTGGTATCGACAACTACCAGCAGGTACATGAGCTGCCGCTTGCCATTGAGCTTCAGAAGTTCAGCATTGACGAATACCCCCCTAAGCTGGCGGTTTTCGACAGCAGGTCAGGAAAAAGCCTGCCTTTTGATAAACCCCAGAACCTGATTATTGAGCCGGGTTTCACCTCCGGCGAATTGATGGGCTGGAATATTACGGTTAAAAAAATATATTGAAGATGCGCTGCCTGCCGGCATGCTTAAAAATGATGAAAGGCATGCCTGCCCCAATGATGAAGATGGTAAGAATGGACAACCTCGGCATGCGAATCAACACAGGAGGTATGTTGAATATAAGGAAAAAGGGGCAGCTACGGCCATCTTAATCAGGGCGCAGAAAGGAAATGTGGTAAAAGAAGGCTGGGTAAGCTCTGGAAGCTACATGTTCCCTATGTCTACCTTGAAGCTCGACAACAGAACTGAAATTGCCATGCCGGCCCGTGAGCCGTTGCGTTATGCTTCTGACGTTATTATTTATACCAAGGATGGTAACGCCATGAAAACGCGCATTGAGGTAAACAAGCCGATAACCATCGACACATGGAAAATATATCAGTTGGATTTTAATAAAGAACAGGGAAAAGTGGAGCACGCTGAGTGTATACGAGCTGGTGTCTGATCCCTGGTTGCCTGCCACTTATGTGGGTATTTATTTGTTGATGATTGGTGCAGTTCTTATGTTTATAACAGCTGGACGTAACAAATATAAGGAGGAGAAAAATAAGAAATGATTGCTTTTTGGAATTACTTTGTTTATTTTGCCATCGTTGCCGTATTGCTTTGGATAACAGGCGCCTGGGCGGCGTGGAAAGACAGGCAGGGGCTGGCTTGATAGTGCCACGTTGGCAGGGCTTGCCGTATTTTTTGGCTACATCCTTATGATGTGGATTTCGCTCGACCGCCCGCCTATGCGCACCATGGGTGAGACGCGTCTGTGGTATTCTTTCTTCTTGCCGTTGGCGGGTATCATTGTTTACAGCCGGTGGAATTACAAGTGGCTGCTCTCGTTTTCTACCATATTGTCAATGGTTTTCATCGGGGTTAACCTGCTTAAACCCGAAATTCACAGCAAAACACTTATGCCTGCCCTGCAAAGTCCGTGGTTTGCTCCTCACGTTATCATCTATATGTTTGCCTATGCGCTTCTGGGGGGTGCCTTTGTGATGGCGGTTTATCTGTTGTTTTTCAAGAAAAGCAAAAATCGTAACCCGGAAAAGAATTGGACATCACCGACAATCTTGTTTATATTGGCTGGGCCTTTCTTTCGCTGGGCATGCTTACGGGAGCGTTGTGGGCCAAGGTTGCATGGGGAAACTACTGGTCGTGGGATCCTAAGGAAACATGGGCTGCAGCTACATGGCTGGCCTATCCTACCTATGTTCATTATCGCCTGCGCAGGAAGTGCAACTTAGAGGTTGCCATGTGGATACTTGTTGTTAACTTTGTGCTGCTTCAAATGTGCTGGTGGGGCATTAACTATCTGCCATCGGCTCAGGAACAAGTGTACATACCTACAATATGCAATAAAAGCTTATTTTATAAATGGCAGGTGCTATGAAAACAGGTATGCCGGTACAGCCAGCATACCTGTTTTTGTTTCTGCCTGTTTGCTGTTTTCAGCGAGGGGCAGCCTCCGTGCTTGTTGTTGCATGGTGTTTGCTCCGGACAGGCTGGTGGCTAACCGACAGAGTTCCCGGCGTTGTGTTTTCCTGTTGCCGCCTCTTTTCTTATCCCGTTATTACGTTCTCCTTGTTTTGTTATTGCATTTTTCTTCTTCCTTTGTTTCCTTTCGGTGGTTTGTACGGCGGCCGTCAGCAGCGCGTATGGCAGCCGTCACACCCGCTGTTCGGCGGACGTCGTACACGTTGCTGACGGCCGCCACACAATTATCCTGGCACAATAAAGGGCCATCCGTTGCGCCGTCAATGATGGTGCAATGCACTGCCAACCAAGAAACCATACGCTGTAAACCATAAAACTATTCACAGTCAATAATGTTGTAGCCCCTTGTTATGTTTATTCTATATCGCTATAAGCTCTTTTGCAAAAATATGCGCTGGAAATTTCCCCTTACAACATATTCCTTTTTATAATCTTTTTACTTTTTGCAAATTTTAATCCTTTAATTTTTTTAATCTTTTTAATTTTTCTCCTACCTTTTGCGCCCGTGGAGAGTTTATGAGTTACATATCAAGGCTTTAGCGTAATGCAAGAAAAATACAATTTTTCCTGCTATTTTTAACGCATTATATTTGGCTGTTTCAGATATTTTTGCTAACACACACACACACACACACACACACACAGGCGCACCGTCGCTAACATCTCTTTAATTTTTCTTTCGCGTACGCGCGCGCAAAGCCATCGTAACTAATAAACAAAGGGCTTTTCGAAGTTCCTTTGTTCGCTTTTTATGCCCTTTTGCAAGGTGATGCAATAAGGATATAAGCATTTTTACATAGCAAATTTTCAATAGATTAATTCACAGATAACAATGAAAAAAACATTTTTACTTTTAATCATGGCCCTCGCGTGCTTCGTAACGTCGTATGGGCAAAGTACAACAACAACATCTGATGAGCATGCAGATTTCGGCGACGGATAACTTTGAAACAGCTGTTATTACAAAATTATTGATGCGAGCCAATCATTATGTCAAGCTCTGGCCCAGGAAACGTTACGTACATCAACAACTACCTATACCTCCACGGGAGGAACCCTTCAAACCAGTGTTTCTAAATATTATGTTGGTAATGTGTCACATTTTAGTAGAGGGAGGTCTACAATGGGCTTACCAGGTTCGGTTATAGATCCCAATACAAATGTGAAATATTATGTAAAGAGTGTTGGGGCTGTAGCTTGGTCGGACTTTTCAGGTAATGTAGCTGATACTGTTGTTATTTCCGAAGGTATAGAAGATTTTGAAAATCAAGGTTTTATGTGGTGTGCAGCGAAGGCTAAAGCACTTATTTTGCCTTCTACCCTAAAGTCTGGGTGAAGCAACATTTAGAGAGAACTGGGCTTTACAGAAAGTTATAGGTTTGGAGAATACGAAGTTGACAAGAATATCAGACTATTACTTTACGCAATGCATTCGTGTAACTACAAATTGGGTATTACCCCCCACAGTTAAATATATTGGAGAGTGGGCTCTTCCATTCCCACAAACACAAGATTATTTTGTTTTTCCAGCATCCGTAGACAGTATTCATTATAGTTTTATGGACGTGATACAGGTCGTACTCATCAAGTGAAAGTATTTCGCTCAGAAAATCCCAATCCACCGACGGTTTTTGTACCAAATGGTATTTCGGGTCTAACAGCTCAAAATTGGAAGTTCTTAAGTGAAGAAAATAATAAAGGTACATCCCTGGGCCCTGACAGTATTTATGTTCCCGTAGACGTAACGGCTGCCTATGAAGCAAAACAAGGCTGGAGCTCATATATTGGCAAGTTCTTTGAAGAAGTAAAGATTGGTCCTCACGGCTATACTTCGTATTATTTGGAAAACGAAAACTTTCAAGTACCCGCAGGCTGCACGGCTTATATTATTAAAAAGGTAGACCATCCTGCCGCAGGGAGCGTTGTTGGGAGATGCACAGGGTTGTTGCCTTTGCTCCGGGAAAGATTATTCCTAAGCAAACAGGCTTTATACTTCAGGGAACTGCAGGAAAAACCATTGCTTACCAGGCTAATGTTTCAGGTGTAGAAGAGAATGTTACAGGCAACCTGCTTGTGGGTACGGCTACAGGACAGGAGTTTAGCGGTGCCGGCTTTAAATATTATCTTTTTGGATATGGAATAAAGGGGCAGGGCTTTTATCATCAGACAGGTCGTAATGGCGAATCTATTAAGTTGCCTGCTCACCGCGCCGGCCTTAAGGTTTCGCTTACAGGTACCGATTATGCACCTGCCAAGGAATTAATATTCAACTTTGAAGATGCAACGACAAATGGTATCAGCACTGTTGAACAAACAGCTGAACCCCGAACCGATGTTATCTACGACTTGCAGGGCCGTCGTGTAAAGAATCCTGTAAACGGTATTTATATTGTGAACGGAAAGAAAGTAGTAATCAGCAAGTAAACTTTAAGATGGAGACATTAACGATGAAAACAAAAACAATATACAGCACCCCGTACAAGCATAGTAAGCGTTAGCACCGACGACGTAATGCAGGGGCTTTATAGTAACTTCGTACAGCATTTCAGAAGGAGAGGCCAAAAAGGGCTTCGTGATGGATGATGACGAAGAGGATAATAGCAACGGTAAAGCGGAAAAAGCCTTAGCGGGTTATACCGGCTGGGAAGAACAGTAATCATTATATCCTGAAAAACTGCTGCCACAGAAGCAGCAAATATAAAAGCACCGTGTGCCCGATGTTCAGCGAACAAGGGCGTACGGCTATTTGTTGTTTACAAAATAAGTGGTGATACTGCTGGAGAGCAGGCTTACTTGTATCTGATATAGTACATATCTCTTATATTAAACATTCAGGCTGACATCTTTACGATGTCAGCCTGAATGTTAACTATCGATGGAACAGTTGGTTTAGAATGGCGTGCGAGCCATTTTGGTATGAAAATCTATTCCCATTGTATAGCTGGTCTTCGTCAGGTATTTGTGTGTTGATTTTACGCTCCTGCGTTAATGTTCCGTCTACACCTAACTTATTTCATATCCCGGCACTGAAGTATAGTCGACGTAAGTGTAGGCAATGTTATGAGATTACAAATATCTAGTGTACTAAATAAGGTTGTGTAGCATCGGCAATCTCCTGAATGCTGTATGAAGCCTGATTTGTAACGTGTAGCTTTATGTCAGGATTCCTGGCATATAATTCAACGGTGCCTTGATTGCCCCCACTAAAATGCGCAAATATTTTATAATTCTCACGGTCGGTACGTGTTTCATCAATATCGCCGGCGTAGAAGAAAATGGTAGTGTCGTTTACAACATAGCCACGAATATTGCTTTTTAGCCGTTGCAAGGGTAGGGTCGTCTGACGAATAAATTGCATGGCAGTACCGAATATTCTCCACTATAATCATTGAAAGGAAATATTCGGAGCAAAGCTTTGGCATAGTTTTTAACAGGATGTTTTTTATATCCGTAATCGGCTTTCTCTTCAATACCAATTGGGAGAACCCATTTCTTAGCCATGTCAATACCATTGAAATTAAACTTTTATAGGCAGCAACTCAACGTTTTTCACCGGCTTTAGATTGTTATGGTTTCAGGAAATGATGTGTATTCGCTCATATCCTTATACCATAAATCGTTGCGGTTTTGAAAGCGGGCATAGTTCTCTAGTTGCCAGTGTATCGGCATCATGATATACATGAACAGCAATGTTATTGTTGTTATTTGTTGACCCGCTAACAATTACAGGCAGATTGTAAGACGAGATACCCGTGTTGTTATTGGCTCCTGCCTGTGCATTTTTGCGAGTGAAAGGAACATAAATATTGGTTACTCCTCGCTGTTTAGTGGAGGCGAAAGCTAATGTAACGTGTGTATTGCTCTTCTGTCCAGTCGTTATTACACGATAATGTGATAAAGGACATCATGGCTACCGTTACTATTGTTAGTATAGTATTTGCGTAACGAAATACGTTATGGGTAGTTTTTATATTTTTCATGCTGCTTTTTCTTTTTCTATTATTCATAGTTATTCCAGCCTGGATTTTGTGTAAGCTTTGAATTGTGTTTCAGCTCAAAGGTAGGTATTGGCCACAGATACATTTTATCGCTGAAAGTAGACGAAAGGGTAGAGGTGGGAACAACCTTCTGGAAATCAATGGTATGGTGTTCGTCCATCATTACGTTGCAGCCATAAACAGGCAGGCTTTCTTCAACAGGTGCATCTTTCCAACGACGTAAATCAAAGTAACGTTTACCCTCGCCCATGAACTCTATCATTCGCTCGCGTTTAATTCGTTTGCGCAGTTTGTTGGCATCTGCATAGTCACTTTCTGAAAAATCGGGAAGGCCGGCACGTATTCTGACAGGCTGAATGCCCTGCTTTATTTGTTGTTCATTGCGGCTTATGGAATAGGTTTTTGTGCCATCCCATGATTCAATTTGATAAGTTTTCGTCAATTCGTTAAGTGCTTCTGCATACAAAAGAAGAATGTCGGCATAACGAATAGCTGGCTCAACGCGTTCTTTCATAGTAGCATGATCGCTGGAATAGTCGTTAGGATTGTAATATTTCTTACAGCCAATACCTGTGCGCAGGAAGAATTGTGTATTATTATAGCCGTTTTGAACACCGCGATAGCCTCCGCGATAATAGAATACTTGTTGATTATGATTAGAAGGAATAGGGTCGCTCAAGCATTCCCAAACCGAGCCATTGTAGGCTACTGATGCGTAAAAGCGCGGCTCGCGGTTGGCATATTGTAATGAAACATTGGCAGCTAATGGTTTGTAGCGCCCTTGCTGTACATCTTGATTACTGGCAAATCACGGGAGACGATAGCTGCCATCGCCACGTCCTATCTCTCTGTCTTTTCCAGGACAGTCGGCTCCATCGTTCATATAATAGGCATCAACCATTTTTTGTGTTAGGCCATGTGTGTTCCAACCATTACACGAACGTGGCATTTCATGAACGGCGAAAGCTTTCATTCCCCATTCAGAGATTCTCGCATTTAGTGAGCCACGTGTAAGTATTAACTCAGGATTGGCATCGGGTGCCACGTCTCCATCGAATAAAGCCCGGTACGATTGCATAGGATCAATGTTGCGCCAGCCTTATGGCCAGTCGTTCTTTGCAAAATTACACAAACTGTCAATTGGTGTTATTGTTGCAGGATGGCCTTAATGTATCTACGGTAGTTGCAGCAACAGTATAAAGATCATACGCCTAAATCGATGACGTCACGGCAGCGGCAGCTGCCTTTGCCCATTTCTCTTCATTGTAATCGGCATTAAGCAGCATACGTCCTTTGATGATCAACGAGCAACTTTGCAAAGTCGCTTGTATTACCATTTGCCAAAGGCGATGCAGCATAAATAAGTGCTAAAGGCACGGGTAGCTAAAAGCTGCACCTTTGGTAGGGTTGAGTAACGTGTTCTGCATCACGACGTGTATATTGAATTTTCAGAAGCAGCTTGTACCATTTCTGAACTGATATAATCGGCAACTTCCTCGTATGAACTGCGTGGAATAGAAATTTTGTCATAGCTGAGTGTGTAGTCGATACCCTCGTTAGGCATGATAGGGCACGGGACCATAACGTCGTAAAAAGTAACCATAATAATAAGCTCTTACGAAACGCGCCTGCCCTTTATAATCTAATTTCTCGGCGTCTGTCATCTTGGGATTATTATCAATGTTCTGGATAAAAACAGATGCTTGATAAATACCTTTGTAGCATCTGCCCGAGGCATTATTCCAATTATTTTTCGTTATAATTGCCTTGACGAAATGTATTATATGACATCTGATCGCCTTCTTTGGTATCATAATTAAAGTCGCGGTCGCCATAATACATATCGTCTGCAAAACAAAACGAATTGGAACTTCCGTCTTTTCGATACAATATCAGCATTGTCATCCTTAAAGGAACGAATAGGAATAAGCAAGCCATTCCAAACTACGAGCACGATCAGTAAATACCATATTCAATGTCGTGCGGTCTTTAAAATATTTGTCAGAGTCGAGATAATCATTGCAAGATGCAAGTATTCCACTTACAATGATAATGAGGAATCTAATGATATATTTCTTTTCCATAATCTGTTTTTGAATAAAATAAGTAGGTAAACGGAACTACAATGTTATTTGCATGCCTGCCGTTAATGATTTTGTTATAGGGTATATTTCACTACGTCCACTTCCTAATTCAGGAGTCCCAATCTTTGAATTCTGACAGTGTATAGATTTCTGACCTGATACATAAATTCTTACACTTGTTAAATGTAACTTTAATTAAGAGCGACTTAGGTAACGTGTATCCAATATCCAAATTCTTTAAACGCAGGTATCTTCCGTCACGAAAGCCAGAATGAGGATGCCCGGTAATTATTTAAATTTCCCACCATAACTTAAGCGTGGATATGTTGCATTTGGATTTTCAGTAGCTTCTGTTCCTGAAATATCTTTTTGAAATCCATCTTCCGTCAGTCATGCCTTTTAGTATATTTCCCCATCGTCCTTCACTAAAGGCATAAACAGTTTTTCCTGAAATTTGAAAAGTAGACTTTCCTGCTCCTTGAAAGTGAACGTTGAAATCGAAACCCTTCCACGAAATCGATGCTCCAACACCATAAATAAGACTTGGGGTAGAGGTCGCTCCAATTGCTACCTGGTCGTTCAGTTACAACTCCGTCACCATTAACATCCTTATATTTTTATATCGCCAGGGCTGAACTGTACCGAATTGTTGTTTGGGAGAGTTTCTGATGTCATCATAATCTTTAAATAAGCCAAGAGCAACAAGTCCACGTTGCTGACCAATCCGATAGCCTTTTTCATATTGATAAGGATATATTGTATTTTCTTCGTCCTTGTCAACGATACTATTCTTACAATACGTTATATTACCGCGGAGGGTACAATTAACTTGTTTAATTTTTGTTTGTATTCGAAGTTACCATCAACTCCCCACGACTTTACAACTCCCTACATTAGCCGAGGATTACCTCTAAGCCAACAATGAGCGGGAGGAATCTGCGTTCCATAAATATGCCAGAACGCTTTTCATGATAATAATCAACAGTGAACGATAGTTTGTTTTTAAAAGCAACAAAGTCGAGTCCAATATCAGTCTTTCTTGCAATTTCCCAGGTAACATCAGGCGATGCAATTTGTGTATAGTGATAACCCCGCGTAACAAAGGGTGCGGTATCGGTTCCCAATTCCATACAATGCACGGGTTTCATTTATGTATACAAGTAAGGGAACCTGAAATATCCTGTATTATCATTTCCAACCTTACCCCAACTGTATCTTATTTTGAACATATCCAGCCAAGGCATTGCTTTTTGAACCGGTTTTTCTTCAGCAACATTCCATGCTAAAGAAAAGGCAGGAAAGAAACCAAAACGATGGTTATCTGCAAAATTCTCTGAACCATTATATCCGAAATTAAAGTCAAAGAAGTAGCGGTTGGCAAAATTATATGTTGCCTGTCCTGCTAAAGCCATATTTTTGCGACTTACAGAATTTCTAATATCTGAACCAATATTTTGCGTCTGTATGTTTTCATCCATTGTATAACGCGCAACGGCTCCTACATTATGCAGATTATTAAATGTCCTATTCCACTTTAACAGAGTCTCTAAAAACTCACGTCTTGAACCGCTGCCACCAGAAGTTTGTGTCATCTCTGATGAATTTTGTAATTGATCCCAAATGATATTTCCATTTGCATCACGACTGTTTGCATGATACATGGCAGGCTGTCGATGGTGATTTATCCAGTTATCATTATATGTGTCGTAGCCAAAACGTCCGGTAAAACTCATTCCATTAAGAACGAAATCAAGGTTTTGATCTAAAGTTACATTGGTTTGTACAACATTGCTCCATGCCTCATTATAACCTGTTTGTGTAGCAGCTACCCATGGATTCATTTGATGACTATTTGAACTATAAGCAGGGACATAGCCGTTACTATAAAGAACGGGAGAAGATAAAGCATTATATCCAAATAATTCTGACCATACATCATCATCGCCCAGTCCTGGAGAATTGCGTTTGTTTAGATTACCATTAATACCAAGTCTTAAGATGGTAGACTTTGTAATATCAATATCAACATTTAAACGATAGTTCCATCGTTTATAGTTAGCATTGGTATTGTAATCTTTCTTTAGTGTTTTATCCGTTTTATACATTCCCTGATCTTCAATATATGCTGCTGATGCAAAATAACGAGCTGTCGGACCACCACCGCTTAAGCTAATATCAGTACGATAACTTTGTGCACCGTCTTTTAGTAAAAGTTTAGACCAGTTCGTGTTAGGGTAGAAGTCAGGGTCTAATCCTGTTTGAATAAGTGCGAGCTCTTCGGGTTGAAATTGTGGAGCAATATTTCGTGTTACGCGAGCTTCGTTAAGTAGTTTAGCATAACTATAACCGTCAACAAACTGTGGCGCAATAGTTCTTGTATTGTATGATGTTTCTACTTTTGCGTTAATATTAATTTTTCCTTCTTTGCCCCGTTTCGTCGTTATTAATATTACTCCATTTGCTCCTTTTGGAACCATAGATAGCTGTTGCAGAAGCATCTTTAAAGCCTAGAGAAGCTTTCTATATCTTCAATATTTATATCATCGATATTACTTCTTTCAAAGCCATCGACCAAAATTAAAGCATCTGAGCTGGCACCGAAGGTAGAAATTCCTCGTATCCAAAAAGCGAGATGTATTTTTTTACCCGAGCTGTCCAGAGCTTTTGCATAGCAATGATGCTGAGTACATTACCAGCAATTGTATTGGTAAAATTTGATGATGAATATAATTTCATCTGTCCCACATCTACATTGGTAATAGCTCCTGTTACAGTTAGTTTCTTCTGTGCTCTAATCCAGTTACTATTACTTCGTTGAGAATATTCAGATCTTCAATCTCCATTTTTATATTTATGATAGATTGATCCTTGACGAGAATCTCCTTTGATTTGAAACCGATATAGCTAAATTCTAATGTCTGGTATTGTGTAACATTAATATTGAAGTCACCATTAATATCAGTTACGGTTCCAAGTCCTTTCTGATTCTTGATGACAACACTAACTCCAATAAGGGGCTCTCCATTGTTATCAGTAACGTTACCCGTAATTTTCATTATTTTTTTGTGCTGATATATTCAGGCACGTAAATAATAGGGAGAATAATAAGGTTTAAGTTTTTTCATTTGTCATGGGTAGCCTTTATTTTTCCATTGATATTGTTCTTACCCTTCTTCCACCCGAATCGAGTATGTAGAAAGTATTGTTCTCTTCATCATATGTAATGCCTGTCGGATCACGGAATCGTGCAACTTCTCTAAGGTCACCATCCTCCGTTCCCCAATAGTGTGAGTCGCCAGCTTGAGATGATGCCCCGACCAGCGAAGGTTGAAATGATTCCATCAGGCGATAATGAGCGTACACAATGATTTCTATTGTCTATAAAGTAAAAGTCATAGACGTCATTTCTACCTTCTTTAACGTATTTCTTGTTCTTTACAAATACGCCTTGATAAGGACGATTTAATAATACGTTTGTGCCTACTCGTCTTTCCATCCTGCAATACGCATTTGTCCTGCTACAACGTAAGCTGGAGCAAAAACGCTTTATGGTTTCATTATAATCGGCACGCAGAATATAGTGCTGATTTATAACTATGATATAGCAATATTTTCCTGAAGGATGGATAAATAGTTTAAACTCCCATCTGTTATCACCAATAGTAAATAATTGTTCAAAAATTGCCGTCAATGAAGTTAGGTTTCCAAATATGTCCGAATTAACAGTATTAAAATATTTATTCATATCGAGCCTGAATACTTGTCCTCGCTCATACGAATTAAAATAAATTTCACCATTGACAGGATGTACGGCGGCTGTATTACATTGCATGTAAGCAGCAATTATGGAATGTGCAGAACTATTAGAGAACGTTCCATCGGCGTTTCGTTTTACAATCCATACGCTTGGACTTGCTTGACGCCGATCATCACGGTCGGTCGAAATAATCATATACTGCCCGTCAACAGTAAAATCAATGCTACGGAGTCTTTGATAATCAAACATAGATAATGACATAACAGTACTCACTGTTTTATTAGTGAGATCTATTTGCTGAATGCCATGTATACCATCATAACAAATATAAATATGGTCTTTGTGAAGTGGGTCGACAGTTAGTGTTGCCTCAGCTGAGAAACCTGTTGCTGATGAGAAAGGCCCGTCATGCCAGCCTTGGTCATCATTTTCGTTCCGGTAACCACACAATGTGCCTACAACCATTTTTCGTTGATAATCAAAAGTGGTTGTAGCTTCTGCCGTTTGAATGTTTCCTGATTCAATATTTCCAACGCTTACTTTTACTACACCCGAGTAAGCTCCTTGTGGAACAAGACAGTAAAGGCAATTGCCTTTAGCATTTATAAGTACAGCTTTCTTCCCTCCAATGGTAACATTGACAAGAGCTGTATCGTTTCCAAAGTTACTTCCATAGATTACCATTCGTTGGCCTACACCACCATCTTTGGGAGTAAAATTAGTAATTGTAACAGGCTTTGACGGGTCGTAACTTAATGTCCCGTCACTGTCGTTATTATCTTTACATGCAAATGTGCAAAGTAAACATAATAATAGTAAGGGGAATGAAAGTAGCTTCTTACCCCCTAAATGTAAAAAAATTAGTCATATAGATTTAAATTTGAAAAAAATAATACCTGTCATTAGGATTAATTAGGTATGAAATGCTCCCATTGACAGGTATTGTAAGGATATTTTATATTAGCAAATTCGACGGGATCCATCACCAATTATCACATCAATTGCTGTGGGCTCGTGACCATATTTAGCAGCAAACTTAGCTTTTGCATCTGTAATAAACTTGTCATACAACTCATCTTTTACAAGATTAATAGTACAACCTCCAAAACCTCCTCCCATAATTCTGCTGCCAGTTACACCATTTTCTTTTGCCAGCTCATTCAGGTAATCAAGCTCTTCACAGCTTACTTCGTACTCTTTACTAAGTCCTTCGTGGGTTTCATACATCTTCTGGCCTACAACTTCATAGTTACCTTTCTCCAAAGCATCGCAAACAGACAGTACTCGGTCTTTCTCACCTAAAACATAGTGAGCACGTTTATAATCTTCTTCAGATACTTTTGTTTTAACAGCTTCGAGGTCTTCCCATGTAGCATCACGTAGTGTTTCGAATTTACGATCGACGAAATGTTCATTTAGTGCTTTAACTACATTCTCACATGATTTGCGTCGATCGTTATACGGTGAACCCACAAGCTCATGTTTTACTTTTGAGTTAAGTAATACAAGTTTGTATCCTTTGGGCTCCCATGGATAGTATTCAAACTCGCGACTACGACAATCTAATCGCATTAATTTTTCCTTCTTTTCCAAATACTGATGCAAATTGGTCCATTATACCACAATTTACACCAACATACTTATGCTCTGTTGCCTGACCAGCTAATGCAATATCCCATTGTGATATTTTATTATCACCAAATAAATCGTTTAAGGCAAATCCAAAACAACTTTCAAGAGCTGCACTCGATGACATGCCTGCTCCTAATGGTACATCACCAGCAAAAAGCAGCATTAAAAGGTTTAATGTCAACACCCAATGCCATCATTTCTTTACAAATGCCAAAGATATATCGTGCCCATGTTGCGTCAGGACCTTTAGGATCGTCCAGTTTAAAATGGCACATATCTTTTAAATCAATTGAATATATATTACAGCTTTGATGACCATTAGGACGGATTTCGACCATAATTCCTTGCTCAACTGCTCTCGGAAACACAAAAACCTCCATTATAATCGGTATGTTCACCAATGAGATTTATACGTCCGGGAGAAGCATAAATGTTTCAGTTTTACCATCAAAGTGTTTAATGAATCTGCTTCTTACAAAATTTATATCCATGTTTTTGGGTTTAAAGGTTATTTCTATTCTTTTTAATTAAGTGTAGTTCCGTTAGATCTTTTTATTTGCTTACACCAAAAATGATATATTGTTGTTTTGTTTATATTGTTCTCCGGATTAAGAGTAACAGATGGGAAAATAGGGATGATTAGGTGTGTCCGGGAAATGTTGACACTCCAAACAAATGGCCGAACGCCGTGGATAAGTTGCTCCAAGATTCCCTTTTATTCCATTTAAGAAGTTGCCAGTGTACAATTGAACACCGGGCTCCGTGGTATAGACCTCCATCGTTCGGCCGCTTAATGGCTCATGAACTTTGGCGGCAAGACTCAGTTCTCCTTCCTCTTTTTGTTTTAAAACGAAGCAATGGTCGTATCCTGAACCATTTCTAATTTGGATGTCTTCAGCTTCAATGTCCCTTCCTATGGGTTTAGCAGCCCTAAAGTCGAATGGAGTTCCCTCCACTTTTCTTATTTCTCCAGTCGGGATTGAAGTCTCATCTATGGGAAGATAATAATTGGCATTGATCTCTAAATCTACGTTATCAATGGTTGGGGTAGGGTTTGCTTATTCCAGCTAATGCAAAAGAAACCATGGTGAGTAAGATTGAGAATGGTTTGTTTGTTGGTGCATGCGAGATAAAATATCTGAAGGTCATTATTGTCTGTCCAGGTATATTCTACGGTTATTTTTAGTTCACCTGTGTAACCTTCTTCGCCGTAGGCTGATATGTAATGTAGTACTAATGTGTTTTCATTCATCAATTCGGCATCCCATACTCTATCGTTAAATCCTTTTTTACCACCATGTAACGAGTTGGGACCATTATTCACAGGCACACAATATTCCTTGCCCCGGAGTGTAAATTTCCCTTTTGCAATACGATTACCATAGCGTCCGATGAGTCGTGAAAGATAAGGTTCTGGAGAATTGATAACGTCTTGGATGTTGTCATGCCCCATGATAACGTTTGCCTTATTACCATTTTTGTCAGGGAACCATAATTGCGACAATTGCTCCTCCATAGTTTGTAATAGCAACTTCGTTACCTTGTGCATTACGTAAAATAAAAAGGTCAGTCTTTTTATTGATTGTAGTCTGAAAGTCTTCTCGCTTCAGACCACATACGTTTGGTGTTTCTGCAGTGTTCGTCATGTGAGTAAGTTTTTGAGTTATCATCTTGATACTTGCAAAGTAAAGAAAAAAATAAACGATAACTGCAAAATAAAACTTATAAATAATTAAATTCTTGAAAAGTTAAAAATTATTTAGAGAAAGTAGATCTGCAATAATGTAATTAGACCCTCCAACAAAGATAAAATCATCGGTGGTAGCATCAGATACAGCTTTCTGGTAAGCCTCAATTACACGCATATATTTCGTTCCTGACAAATGATACTTACGCCCTGTTTCTGCAATGATGTCTACGGGTATGGCTCTTTTACTTGACGCCTGAGTCCAATAATATATGGCGTTTTTTTAGGTAATAGGCTCATTACGGTATTGAGATCTTTGTCATCTACCATTCCGAAAAACGATTCGAAGGTTCTTACATTTAATGGATTTGATTTGAGATGATAGCCATTGCCATCCGGCAACGTTATGTCCTGTGTCACAGATAACGAGTGGATCGGTACGTAGTTGTTCCCAGCGGCCATGTAATCCAGTCAGTTCTGTAACCTTTGAAAAACCATCAACAATATTACTATGTAATTTTAAATATTTTCTGTAATAATGGAATAGTCTTCAAAACGGTGTTGACGTTTCGTTTCTGATAGTCACCACTAACTCTCCATGAAAAGTTCCCAAAATTTCGGGTTGTATAATCGCGTCCCCCGTAGGGACATAAAGATGATGAAATCACTTCTGGTTCTTCGGCAGCAAAGATAACAGGAGCCTTGCATTCCGTAGCTTTTTAGTTCAAATACTGGGCGGGTGTCTTGTGTAGTCTCACCAATAACTACGGGTATTCCTTGCTTGATGATTCCAGCTTTTTCTCCAGCAATAAGTGGTAGTGTATTGCCGAGAAATTGTGTATGGTCAAAACTTATATTTGTAATTAGAGATAAAACAGGAGTAATTATATTTGTACAGTCTAACCTTCCCCTAAACCAACTTCGATAACAGCTACGTCAATATGCTGCTCTTTAAAATAAAGAAAAGCTAAAGCTGTTGTGAGTTCAAAAATGACGGATGGAGCGTTTCAAAGAAAGTTTTTCTTGTTCAACAAAATTAATCACATGTTGTTCTGATATGGGCTCTCCATTTACTCGAATCCGTTCTCTAAAGTCGACAAGATGTGGTGATGTATACAATCCTACTTTATATCCGGCTGCTGAAGTATGGCGGCAAGGGTATGCGAACATGAACCCTTACCGTTTGTTCCTGCCACATGAATAGTTTTATAAGCTGTATGAGGGTGTCCAAAAATATTCGTCGAGTTTCTTAGTAGTATACAATCCGAGCTTTGTAGCTGCTGCACCAATGTGCTCAAATACGGGTGTACTATTAAATAGATAATGTATGGTTTCCTGATAAGTCATTTTTATAGTATGTAATAAAAAAGGCCAGCCAACACATCTGATGTCTCAAATGATTGACAGACCTTGTCTTTTCCTAAATATCCAGATAGATTTAGTTGAGTAGTTTCTAAACTTTTCAAAGATACTTTTCTTTGTAGCCGTATCTCCTTTAAAGTTATCGCTATTCTTCATTTCTTCGATATGTTTGTGTTCTTCCTTTGACAGAGTTTTGGGAATAAAAACGCTCATATTAACGATAAGGTCGCCTATCCCCGTCCCATACCCTTTAACAGCAGGTAACCCCTTGGCTCGTAATCGTACAGTTTTACCTGGTTGTGTACCGGCTTCAATCTTTAGTTTTATTTTTTTATTGTCAATTGTTGGAATCTCCACTTCACCACCTAACGCCGCAGTAGGAAAATCGAGTAGCAGATTATAGATAATATCTTGCTTGTCGCGAACAAAAATATCATCTTTTTCTTCTTCTACTAACACTTGAATATCACCAGGAACACCGTTATGCGGTCCGGCATTACCTTTACCATGAACGTTGATAACCATACCTTCTTCCACTCCTGCCGGTATATTTATTTCTACAACCTTTTCGCCTTTCACCACACCGCTACCTTTACAAGCTTTACACTTATTCTTAATAATGGTGCCTTCGCCGTGGCATGTGGGGCATTCCGACTGTGTTGTCATTATACCAAACATCGATTTTACGGTGCGATTTACTACACCTGCTCCTTTACACGTAGGGCATGTCTCGGGTTTACTGCCGCTCTCGGCCCCTGTCCCGCTACACTCTTCGCATTTAACGTCTTCACGAACTTTGAATTTTTTAGTAACGCCACTTGCAATATCTTGTAACGATAACTTAACCTTTAATCTAAGGTCAGCGCCTTTAAATACACGCTGCTGTGCGCCACCTTGGCCACCTCCAAATCCTCCGAAGCCACCAAAACCTCCAAATCCGCCGTGTCCACCGAAAATATCGCCGAAGTCCGAGAATATATCGTCCATATTCATATCGGCTCCGAAGCCTCCAAATCCACCACTCTGTGGTGCATCAAAGCCGAACTGGTCGTATTGGGCACGTTTGTCGGCGTCGTGTAATACTTCGTAAGCCTCGGCGGCTTCTTTAAATTTACTTTCAGCTTCTTTATCTCCTGGATTGCGGTCAGGATGATATTTGATTGCTAATTTGCGATAAGCAATTTTAATATCATATTCTGAGGCGTTTCTATCAACGCCGAGTACCTCGTAATAATCCCTCTTGGTTGCCATTTTATCTTTTCAATATTTACAAAGCTAATTTCTGGAAAAAGGTTTAAAAAAGGGTGGAAAATCTTATTGCCCAACGGCTACTTTGGCGTGGCGAATTACCTTGTCGTTAAGGGTGTAGCCTGTTTGAACACAATCTACTATCTTTCCTTTTTTATTATCGCCGAGGCCTGGTACCATGGCTATTGCTTCGTGGTAATCGGTATCGAAGTCTTTATCCTTCGTTTCCATTTCTTAACACCAAGGCTTTCAAGGGTTTTTATGAACTTATTATATCATTCTTACTCCTTCTCTTATTGCCTCAGGGTCATCACTCTTATCAGCAAGAGCACGTTCAAAGTCGTCAAGAACAGGGAGAATCGTGGATATGGTTTTCTCGCTACCGTTTAAAAATAAGTTCAGCCTTTTCCTTTAGCGTTCTTTTTATAGTTTTTCAAATTCAGCTACCGAACGTAAATATTTATCTTTTTAAAGTGTCAAGCTCGTCAGTTACCTTCTGTATGGTATCGTCTTCATGGCCTTCGTGTGCTTCCTCTTCATGATGACATGAACCACAATAGCTTTCATAAAGCTTTCTCATGGTTACATCCTTCAGCAGCCTTTTTCACCAGCCATATCTTTTGTATGATGGCAATTATCACACTGTTCCTCGTGTACAGTATGGCCATCTTCAACCTTTATCTTTTTCTCTTTCATTTCTTTTTCTGTCATAATAGGTGATTTTGATTTTTCAAAATGTCATACAAAAAGGTATGCCATTTCTTATAATTAAAAACCAATCCACTTATTTTACATGTTATACATTTTGAGCTTTTGTTCTTTAATTTGCTCATCGTGTATGTATTCCTCGTATGGCATCAGCTTGTCAATGGTACCGTTAGGTGTAAGTTCAATAATACGGTTTGATACAGTACTGATAAGTTCCAAGTCGTGACTGGAGAAAAGGATATTCCCTTTGAAAGCTATCAAGTTATTATTGAAGGCCTGAATCGATTCCATATCGAGGTGGTTTGTAGGAGTATCCAAAATCAGGCAGTTAGCATTCTGCAATTGCATACGTGCAATCATACAGCGCATTTTCTCACCTCCCGACAGAACGTTAACTTTTTTCTCAACTTCTTCCTGACGGAAAAGCATACGGCCAAGGAACGATTTCATGGTAACTTCATTGCCTGGACCAAACTGGCTTAACCACTCTACGAGGTTAAGGTCGCAGTCGAAGAACTGTGTGTTGTCGAGAGGAAGATATGCAGTAGTAATGGTTACGCCCCATTTGTAAGTTCCTGCTTCTGGCTCTCGGTTCCCGTTTATGATTTCAAATAAAGCGGTCATGGCCTTTGGGTTGTGACTTAAGAAAACAACCTTCTGACCTTTTTCTATATTAAAGTTTACGTTATCGAAGAGAACTGTTCCGTCTTCGTCCGTAGCCTTTAGTCCTTCCACCTCAAGAATCTGGTTTCCTGGCTCACGTTCCATTTGGAAAATAATGCCCGGGTACTTACGGCTTGAGGGTCTAATCTCTTCCACATTGAGCTTTTCGAGCATCTTTTTGCGACTTGTTGTTTGACGACTCTTAGCAGCATTGGCCGAGAAAACGACGAATAAACTCTTCCAGCTGTTTCTTTTTCTCTTCGGCTTTAAGTTTCTGATTTTGCGCCTGACGCAAGGCAAGCTGTGAACTCTCATACCAGAAACTGTAATTTCCAGCAAATACGGTAACTTTGCCAAAGTCAATATCTATGGTTTGTGTAGTTACAGAATCGAGGAAGTGACGGTCGTGACTAACAATAAGCACCGTCTGATTTTCGTCTATTTCTCCTAAATATTCTTCCAGCCACTCTACGGTATCGAGATCAAGGTCGTTGGTAGGCTCATCAAGCAACAGGTTGTCAGGCTTGCCAAAGAGAGCTTTGGCCAACATAACGCGAACCTTTTTCGTTATTAGAAAGTTCTGACATCTGCTTATGATGCAGGGTCTTCTTTAATACCTAAATTCTGCAAAAGCTGTGCAGCATTGCTTTCTGCCTCCCAGCCATTCATTTCTGCAAACTTCTCTTCCAGCTCAGCAGCTCGATTCCCGTCTTCTTCAGTCATCTCGGCCTTTGAATACAGAAGGTCGCGTTCTTTCATATTATTCCACAGTGCTTCATAGCCCATTAGAACGGTATCCATAACTACATAAGCATCATATTTGAAGTGATCCTGCTCCAAAAATAGACAGACGCTCTCCCGGTCCCATTTCAACAGTACCTTTGTTAGGGTTCCAGATCGCCGCTTATTGCACGCAAAAGGGTTGACTTTCCTGCGCCGTTTGCACCTATAACACCGTAGATGTTTCCACGTGTGAACTTAATATTTACATCTTTGTAGAGAACTCGTTTGCCAAACTGTATGGCAAGGTTTGTCAGTGTAATCATTTAAAAGAATATGCTTTTTAAAAATATATAAATTGCAATTTTGTTGCAAAGGTACAACTTTTAATTTATATATAGAGTGGGGTGTTGTTTTTTTCGGTTATAGGATGGTACAACTACGTCTTATATTTAAAGCTTTTAAACAAGGCTCTTTATTTTTCTTTTCTATATCATAGAAGTATAGTAGTTCGTGTTAATACACTAATAAAGGGCAGCTTTTTATCACTACCCTTAACCTTTACTAGTTCTGTATACAATTAAATGTGCTATCCCAGATATTTCATCAGGATTTTAACATTGCCACTTTCACGAAGCTTAATAATACTTTTCTCTCGTATTTGTCTTACGCGCTCGCGCGTAAGGGCTAACTGGTCGGCAATTTCTTCTAATCCTAATTCATTGCAACCTATACCGAAACATTTGCAAATGATTGTTGTTTCGCGCTGATTCAATACACGTTGAAGCACTTCAAGCACGTCCTGTGCCATACTTTCGTAATCTACTGTGCGGTCAGTGCGACTGTCTTCACCGCTTGGCATGACGTCGAGCATAGTGTTATCTTCTCCCTCTTCAAACGGAGCATCGATGCTTACATGGCGTCCGTCGGCCATCATACTTTGGCCAATCTTTGTAGCATCAACATTGGTTAGATCCGAAATTTCCTCTAAAGCTGGGTTTTCGTTCGTATTTCTGTTCAAACTTATTAATCTCCCGGTTTATCTTACTTAACGAGCCAACCTGATTCAATGGTAAGCGAACTATACGACTTTTGTTCTGCAATGGCCTGCAAAAATACTTTGACGAATCCACCAGACGGCATATGATATAAATTTAAAGCCACGTGTTTCATCAAACTTCTCGGCTGCTTTTATTAAACCAATATTTCCCTCATCAATGAGGTCGGTAAGCGATAATCCCTGATGTTGGTATTGTTTTGCAACAGATACGACAAACCTGAGATTGGCAGTTACAAGTTTATCCTTGGCCCGTTTTGCACCCTCGCCCGCCTTTCTTTATTTCTTGTGCAAGTTCTATTTCTTCTTCTATTGAGATAAGAGGAGCACGTCCTATTTCCATCAGGTATTTGTCTAAAGCTTCACTCGACCTGTTAGTGATGCTTTTTTGTATCTTTAACTGCCTCATTATGATGTATTAGAGTGAATGGAATTATTTAATAAGATGCCTGTTGATGTTTAATCCACACTTCTACGTAAAGATACTGCTTTTTATTTTTAAGATACTTACTTGTGTTGTCGTGTTTTTAGGCAAAATATAACGTTTATTTATTTATATTTATACCAAAATTTGGCGTCGCCCTGTTTTATTCATTATTTCAATTACAACAAAATAAAAAGGAAAGACGTATTATTTGCCTTTTCCTTTTCTAACGTGACTCGCTGGGATTCAAACCCGAACCTTCTGATCCGTAGTCAGATGCTCTATTCAGTTGAGCTACGGAGCCATAATCGTATAATGCTTTCAAAAGAAAGTGACTTCGCTGGGATTCAAACCCGGAACCTTCTGATCCGTAGTCAGATGCTCTATTCAGTTGAGCTACGAAGCCATTCTTTTTGTAAGCGGTTGCAAAGGTATCATTAAATATTGATACCTGCAAATATTTTGGCTACTTTTTATTTCTTTAAGTTTGCCTTTCCTTTGTATGCTTTGTTTAAGCCTCGCAACAACTTCGTTCGTAATGTCATAGCTTTTGTCGGCATAAAGAAGGTTATCTCCTTGCTTGGCGAAGATGAGAGCGTATTTCTTATCTTTGTTATATACAGCAAGATAGTGTTGCAGGGAATCGTGAAGGGCCTTGTTATATTTTTCAGTTTCCGACTGAAACTCACTGCTGAGTCGCTGATTAAGCACTTGCAAATCGTTATTCTGTTTTTGTATACCAGCCTGAATCGCTTCAGCCTGCTCACGTGTATAAGCGTTCTGCTGAACCTTTTGCTGGAAGTTTGCTGCTGCTGCCTGAAGAGCCTGCTGTTTGCTGGCCAGTGTTTTTTGAATGTTGTTTCCCTTCTGTTCAAGGAGTTTGCTATAATCTTTACAGAAGTTATATTGCGTCATGAGAGAATCAACCTCAACATAAGCAATCTTTCCTGCTGAAGCTGCAGGTTGTGAGGTCTCGGTTTTTTGGTCCATTTTTGGAGAACTCTTGTCACATGAGGTCAGGCCGAATGATGCTGCGGCAACCAACGCTACTGAAAAAATAATGTTTTTTTTCATTTCAATTTTGTGTTTATCTTTAAGGACTTAGTAAGCTTTGTTTATTTTCCTTGCCTCTCTGTCCTGGTCAATAACGCAGTGTATGCCTTTTTCCTTCATGGCCTTGCTGTCGTGAATGTGCATGGATTCAAATTTACCATGCACCGAAAATATAAGTTTTACCGACATTAAAGCTATGGCAATAGCAATTATTAACACCGAGAGGAGCAATGTTTCTACCATTTTTACTAATTTTTGCGATGCTTATAAGCACTTTTTCATTGCAAAGATAGTGCAAAATGATAAAAATGCAAAAGAAAGGACTAAACAATTTACAAAAATAATTATGGTAGAATTAAAACCCGCTCGCGTTTTTTTGAGCAATTTGCAAAGATTAATCAGATTCCTCGTCCTTCAAAACATGAGGAACAAATGATAGAATACCTTAAGAAGTTTGGTGCCGACCGTGGTCTTGAGGTGAAAGTAGACAAAACAGGTAACGTCATTATTTGCAAGCCTGCAACAAAAGGTTTTTGAAAATCGTGCTACAACCATATTGCAAAGTCATATGGATATGGTTTGTGATAAGTTAGTTGACATTGAATTTGATTTTAAAAAAGACGCTATTCAAACCTATGTTGAAGGCGAATGGCTTCATGCCAAGGGAACAACTTTAGGTGCTGATGATGGTATTGGTGTGGCCATCGAACTGGCAATACTCGATTCTGACGATATTGAGCATGGTCCTTTAGAGTGTGTTTTCACACGTGATGAGGAAACAAGCCTCACAGGTGCTTTCGGTATGGAGCGAGTTTTTATGTCAGGGACAGTATCTTATAAATCTTGATTCGGAAGACGAAGGACAAATTTTTATCTCTTGTGCAGGCGGTCAGACAACAACATCTACATTTAAATTTGAACGTGAAGATGCTCCTGCCGGTTTCTTTTTCTTTCAGGGTTCTTTGAAAGGTCTTAAGGGAGGGCATTCAGGTGACGACATTGAGAAGAAGCGTGCCAATGCCATTAAGATACTTGCAAGGTTCTTGTACATGGAACAAAGACAAGGTAGATCTTCGACTTGCCCAGTGGAATTCGGGCAAGATGCACAATGCAATACCCCGGGACGGTAAAATAATTTTTGCTGTTCCTGCTGATAAAAAGGAAGAGATAAAGGCCGACTGGAATATATTTGCTGCTGATGTTGAGGACGAATTCCATGTTACTGACGTAGCTATGGCATGGTCGCTCGAGAGTGCTGACGCTCAAAAAGGTACTGCCTAAACATGTAAGTGAAAATGTAATTCGTGCTATCCGGAGCCGTAGATAATGGCGTTTTTGCCATGTGTCAGGATGAGGAATTGGCATGGATGGTTGAAACATCGAGCAATATTGCCAGCGTACAAAGCTCAGAAAATGAGATAGTATGCGTTACCTCGCAGCGTTCGAACGTGATGAGTAATCTGAAGAATATTGCCAACTCTGTGAAAGCAGTGTTTGAGCTTGCTGGTGCAACGGTTGTTATGAATGAGGGTTATCCAGCGTGGAAGATGCGTAAAGGCTCGAAGTTACAGAAGGTAACCGTTGATGCTTATCGCAAGTTATTTGGAAAAAGACCCGATTGTAAAGGGTATTCATGCCGGTTTAGAGGTGGACTTTTCTCTGAAAAATATCCCGAATTAGATATGGTAGCTTTTGGCTCTACGCTGCGTTTTGTTCATACACCAGATGAGCGTTTGCTCATCCCTACGGTTCAAATGGTTTGGGATCATTTGCTTGAAGTATTGAAAAATATTCCTGAAAAATAATGAAAGGCCTCATTATTTCGGTTTTCATAGCCTTGTTTGCTCTCCTTACGGGGGTGCGGACAAGGCTATAAAACGCATAAAACAGTAGAAGATTTTCTAGAGAATCAAATGCAGATAACCCAATATAAGATTATTGAATGGGGAAAAAATTGATTCTACATTTCGTATTTCTTCTGATGTGTTGGCTGTATTGAGAAGGCAGGGTAAAATTCAATTTAAAAGAGATTTCTCATATTGTGTACCATCTGCTAAATTGAATTTTCTTACGGTCAAATATGTGAAGGGATGCCAATATAAAGGATACTGTAAGCCAGACTTTTTACATAAATGACCAGCTAACAGGTGTAGTTGCTTTTTAAACAGAATTAATAAAAACGACCCCAATTCACGGTAATCACTACTCGAATTGGGGCCTCTTTTTAACCTTTTTAAAAAAACTAACCTTAACCTATTGAAATGAATCTATGTTCCAAAGATAGGTAATTTTGTGTTACCTGATGTAAATTATTCGGTAATTTTTGTTTTTTCATCGTTTTTTTTCTTAAGCTTTTACATTTTCCTTTCATTGGCACATTTTTGTGATAATGAGCGTAAAAGTTGAATTAAAAACATATAATTACAATGCAAAAAAGGTAATATTGGGGTTACGACAGAGAACATATTCCCCGTGATTAAAAAGTTTCTCTACTCAGATCATGATATATTTTTTTACGTGAGTTAGTTTCCAATGCCGTCGATGCTACACAGAAGTTAAAGGCCCTCGCACAGAAAGGAATCTTCAAAGAAAAAACGCTGGTGATGCATCCGTTCGCGTAAAGCTTGACAAAGATGCAAAAACGTTAACAATCAGCGATAACGGAATAGGTATGACGGCTGAAGAGATTGATAAGTATATCAATCAGATTGCTTTCTCGGGCGTTACCGATTTCTTTCTAAATATAAGGATGAGAATGTTTCTATCATAGGCCACTTTGGATTAGGCTTTTATTCTGCCTTCATGGTATCAGATAAGGTTGAAATAGTAACCAGAAGCTACCAAAAAGGATGCAAAAGGCCGTCCGTTGGACCTGTGATGGCTCTCCTGAATTTACAATAGAAGATGCAGAAAGAGAAGGTCACGGCTCTGATGTTATCCTTCATATATCGGACGATTGCAAGGAATTTCTTGAAAAATCAAAGATTGAGGAGCTGCTGAACAAGTACTGTAAATTTATGGCAGTGCCTGTTATTTTTGGCAAAAAAACCGAATGGAAGGACGGTAAGCAGGTTGAAACAGACGAGGATAACGTTATCAACAGCGTTGAACCGCTGTGGGTTAAGGCTCCGTCTACACTTAAAGATGAGGATTATAAAAAGTTCTATCATACGCTTTATCCCATGCAGGACGAGCCATTGTTCTGGATTCACCTCAATGTTGACTTCCCTTCCACCTCACAGGTATCCTCTATTTCCCGCGCGTTCATAACAGTATCGACTTGCAACGCAACAAAATTCAGCTCTATTGCAATCAGGTCTTCGTCACCGATCAGGTTGAAGGCATAGTTCCTGACTTCCTCACGCTGTTGCATGGAGTGATAGATTCTCCTGATATTCCTCTGAATGTCAGCCGCTCTTATCTGCAAAGTGATGCCAATGTAAAGAAGATTGCTACTTATATTACCAAGAAAGTAGCCGACCGCCTGGCACAGATTTTTAAAGATGACCGTAAGGATTATGAGGCAAAGTGGGACGATTTGAAGCTATTTATCAACTATGGTATGCTTTCGCAGGAAGACTTCTACGACCGTGCAAAGGATTTTGCCCTCTTTAAAAGATGTTGACGGTAAGTATTTTACCTTCGACGAATATAAAAACACTTATTAAGGATAACCAGACTGATAAGAGTGGCGATTTGATATATTTGTATGCCACTAACAAGGATGAGCAATATACTTATATCCAGTCTGCCCAGGCAAAAGGGTACAGTGTGCTGATGTTTGACGGCCAACTTGACGTGCCAATGGTAAGTATGTTGGAGCAGAAATTTGAAAAGAGCCGTTTCTCTCGCGTCGATGCTGATATTATAGACAGGTTGATTGCTAAGGACGATACGAAAGAAAGAGCAGCTCGATACTGCTGATAGTGACAAACTGTCAGAGGTGTTTTCGTTCGCAGATGCCTGTGGGAAATAAGGTAACTTACAATGTTGAGGTTGAGGCTTTAGGTGAAGAAAGCACCCCCGTTATCATCACACAGAGCGAATATATGCGGCGTATGAAGGAAATGAGTCACTTCCAGCCGGGCATGAGTTTCTATGGTGAAATGCCCGACTCTTATACAGTAGTGCTCAATTCTGACCACCGTTTGGTAAAGGAAATACTTAATGATGCCAATGCCAGTGTGGCAGAACCTCTGAAGCCCATTGAGGCAGAACTGAAGGGTTTGCAGGCTCGTTTGGATGCGTTACGCCAAAGTCAGGGCAAGAAGAAACCCGAAGAGGTTACTAAGGAAGAGAAGGATGACCTTCAGAATACAGAGAAGGCCATCAACGAACAGCGCGATAAAAAGAATAAGGTACTGGCCGATTATGCAGGCAATAACAAGGTAGTTCACGAGCTTATTGACCTTGCACTGCTCCAAAATGGCATGTTAAAAGGCGAGGCACTGGATAAATTTGTGAAGCGTTCTGTTGAAATGATTGGGTAGTAACATCCCTGTTTTTATAAAAGTACGCTTATGACGCGTAAAGAACGTTACGATTATATTTTATCATATTTTCGGCAAAGAGAGCCAAATGTAACGACAGAGTTACATTTTGGCTCTGCTTTCCAGTTGCTTTGTGCTACTTTATTGTCAGCCCAATGCACCGATAAGCGCATCAATGCAATAACACCGGCTCTCTTTGCTAAATATCCAACTCCCCGATTAATGGCACAAGCCGAACCCGAAGACGTTTTCGAGTTTGTGCATAGTGTTAGTTATCCCAATGCCAAATCACGTCATTTGGTTGAGATGGCGCGTATGCTGGTAAGTCAATATGGAGGTGAAGTTCCCGACGATCCAAAGGAATTGATAAAGCTTCCCGGCGTAGGGCGTAAGACGGCCAACGTTATTCAGGCCGTCTGGTTTGGCAAAGCTACGATGGCTGTCGATACACGTTTACCGAGTATCGCACCGACTCGGACTTGTTCCGAAAGCAGCCAACACCCCCCGCAAGGTCGAAGATTATCTTTTAGCACATATTCCGAGAGCTGATATTCGTGATGCGCATCACTGGCTGCTCCTTCATGGGCGCTATGTATGCCAGAGTGCCCGGCCGAGATGTGAAGAATGTGCATTCAATCATATTTGTCCCAAGCTGTTGGAAGGGAGTAAATTAGAGTAGGTAAGTATATGGATACAAAACCAATATTCGATTTTCTGCGTGACATTGCAGAAAATAACAATCGTCCCTGGTTTCAGGAGCATAAGGCTGAATATGAGAAAGCCAAGGCTGAATTTGAAAAAGGTGTTGAAGAAGCTATCAATGCATTTCCAAAATTTGACCCTTCTGTATCTCATCTTACGGTAAAAGACTGTTGTTATCGCTTTTATCGCGATACACGATTCAGCCCTGACAAATCGCCCTACAAGCGCCATTTTGGCGCCTATATCTCCGCCCGGGGTAAGAAATCGTTACATGGAGGCTATTATATTCACCTTCAACCCGGTCATTGTTTGCTGGCTATTGGGCAGTTACTGGCTGCCTACAAATATTCTTACTTCGATGAGAAATGAAATAATGGCCAATATTAACGAGTGGAGACGATGTGTAGAAAGTGGTCAGTTTATCAACACCTTCGGCTATCCTGGTGCCACTACATGGGAAGGCGAATTTCCGTCAGGTGGCAGGGGTTTTGGCATAGGGCATCTTAAAAAGCTCCTAAGGATTTCCCGAAAGGACTATGAATTCCTGACCTATCTTAAGATGAAGGACTATTGTGCCTGGCATTGTGTTGATGACAGTTTTTTTGAGAATGGTAACTGGACGAAAGCCATGTCGAACATTTTTAAGGTTGGCAAACCCATGATGGATATGGTGAATAGTGTGGTTGACGATTATGAATAATATAAAAATACGCGTATAGCCTGTTGGTTATGCGCGTATTTTTTTCTTGTCTTATTGTCTGAATATCCCTGCTTTTGATGTAACGCTGATTGTACGGCAACCGTCAGCAACGCTGTTGGCGTATGCCATACATGTTGTTCGACGACTGTGGTACGCGTTGCTGACGACCGCCGTACAATGAACATCATGCCGTAATGTATGCAGCTTTTACAAATACTGGACAAATGATATGGTCAGAATTCTGCTTGGAAAATGCAATAAACGGTTTCCTTTACCGGGACAGGTGATGGGCAAGGGCAATGCGCCCCGAATCGGACAGGTCCGTAATATTGGATAGAAAATCTTTTATTCTGTATTCTTTTTCAGCTTTTTTTATTCGTCGGAGCGCCTCCGGGAGGTCGGGACATAGTTGTAGTGCCTTTTCATAATTGCGTATGGCCGCTTCTCTCATACCTTCGTGTTCGCATTCCTTGCCCATCACGAGGTATTCAACAGCCAGCTGCTTTAAGTACTGGTCGCGCCTGATAAGTTCGTTTTGCAAGCGGTCAATCTCCTGTTTCTGACGGTTTATGATATTCAGCTTGCGACGGATATAGCGACGCGGTACAGGTCTTTCTATGATGTATTTACTGTGTATAGCCTGAAAAAACATATCGATAGCCGCCTGCATATCTCCTTTGTCAAACGCCTGTACAGCTGCATAATATTCACTGTCGGCTTTTGATTGTTTGAGGGCCGAGGCAAGAATGGCCTGGCTGTTAAAGGTACGGGCGAAGGCTGTTACTTCCGGTCTGACGTATACATCACTTCGTAAAATGGGCTTGCTGAGCGTGATACCATCGAGCGATGTACACCGTGAGAGGGCTACATAAGTCTGTCCTCCAGCAAATACGCCGCCTGTAAAGTCGATATGAACTTTGGAAAAGGTTAGTCCCTGGCTTTTATGTACCGTTATGGCCCAGGCCATACGGAGCGGGAATTGCGTATATGTGCCCAGTTCCTGCTCTTCTATTTTCTTTTCCTTATCGTTGAAAGTATAGCGTATATTGCTCCAGATGGCACGCTCTACATCCAGTTCACGGCCATCTTCGGTGACGACAAATATGCGGTCATGTTCTTCTTCGTCGAAGCCGATTACCGTACCAAGTGTGCCGTTTACCCAGCGATGTTCAACATCGTTGCGCACAAACAGTACCTGTGCACCTGCTTTTAGCTGAAGTTCCTGAGGGGTAGGCAGGTTGCTTTCTGGAAATTCGCCCTCCACGGTTCCCTTAAAAACTTCGGCTTCACCGTCGAGTTCGTTGAGCTTGCGCGTGTTGATGTAGTCTACGGTATCGCGGCGTGTTGAAAGTGTAATGGATAAATGGGTATTGGTTTCGGTAGGTTTTTCTTCGTTGCATACCCTGCTGTTGAGTAGCTTAAGGTCGGTATCGGTAACCTGCGATGTTCTGATGTTGTCTAAAAGGTGTATAAAAGTGGGGTCGGTCTGGCGGTATATTGTTTTCAGCTCAATTGCAACAGGCTGCACCAAACGGAATACTTTTGCATCGAAAAAGAAAGAAGACGGGTAAAAAGGCTGAAGTAACTGCCGGTCGTCTTCTTTTACAACAGGTTCGAGCTGGAAAATATCGCCTACCAGAAGCAGCTGTTTCCCACCAAAAGGCTCGCGCATATTCTGGCTGTATACGCGCAAAACCTTATCGATAAAGTCGATAACATCTGCGCGAACCATACTTATTTCGTCAATGATGACAAGCTCCAGCTCGCGTAAAATCTTTATTTTTTCGCTGTTATATTTTAATGTTTTGCGTAGGTTGCGCACAGAATATTGTACATCGTTCGGCAGCAACGGGTGGAAAGGGAGCTTGAAAAAAAGCTGTGAAGTGTTACGCCACCGGCATTGATTGCTGCAATACCTGTTGGTGCCAGAACGATGTGCTTTTTCTCGGTGTGCGATGCAATGTATCGCAAAAAGTAGATTTACCGTCCCTGCTTTCCCTGTAAGGAAGAGCGAGTGGCGGGTAAACTGTAAAACCTGGAGTGCTTGTTGCAGCTCCTTATTGTTAAGATCGAGGCCTTCGTCTTTACCTTTTGTCATGCGTTTAGAGGTCATCGAAGTTTATTTCTTCGGTTTTTCTCTTCTTCTCGCTTTTCTTTTTTGTTTCGTTTGACTTGTTTTCAGCACCTGAAGGCATGGCTATTGGTTCGCCGTCTTCATCGAGATTAACCTCTTCAACACTCACGGTGTGTGTGCTGTCGCGGTGGGTAGTATCTCTTTTCGCAGTCTTATAGTAGCTCTGACACGTATACATGTCGGGAGTAATATTGTCGCCATCGCCCGGCTTCCTGAAATGCCCGCGATACTTTTTAAAGGCAGGGTCGGAGAGAACAGCATTCATAAAGTAGCCGGTGATAGGCAAAGCAGTGCGCGATCCTTGTCCCGGTGGCACCTGTTCTAAAGTGTATACTTCGATACTCGCCACCCACCCGGGCGCCTACAACAAGGTTGGGAGACACGCATTCAAACCAAGCATCCGAGTGGTTATTCGACGTACCTGTTTTGCCTCCAAAGTCTGTATCGCGGAAGTTACCGACGTATCCCCACAGGCTCATGCTTGTACCGCCCGGCTCTTTCATACCTCCTTGCAACAGTTGTTGCATGAGAAATGCACTTTTATAAGGGATAACCTGCTCGGCCTGGCTGCGGTCTAGTAAACCTCGTTGCCGTCTTTGTCAACAATATGTGTAACAAGTACCGGATCATGGTGCATGCCGTTGTTGGCTACGGTGCAATAGGCATCGGTAAGTTCGAGCAGATTAACATCACTCGAACCCAGTGCAAGCGATGGGGTATCGTCGAGCGGGCTCTTAATTCCCATTGCCTGTGCGGTTGAAATAATACGCTTGATTCCCATCTCCTGACCTAAACGTACGGCCACTGAGTTCACACTTCGTGCGAAAGCAGTCTTTAAAGGCATAGAGTCGCCAGAGAAACTGCCGTTGGCATTTGTTGGTGTCCATGTGGTCATTTCGTTCTTTTTCTTATCGAACACCTCCATCGAGATATATTCGTCACGGCGTTTATCACATGGTGTAAGCCCCTGATTCATGGCCTCTGTATACACAAAAAGCTTGAAAGTAGAGCCTGGCTGGCGTTCGGCTGTTACCTTGTCATACTTCCACGACTTAAAGTCGATGTCGCCTACCCATGCCTTAACAGCTCCCGTTTGTGGCTCCATGGCAACCATTGCACAGTGCATAAAGGTTACCATATACTTGATAGAGTCTTCAGACGTCATGTTTTTTTGACAATGGTACCGCGGTCATAATCGAAGAGCTTAACAGGGTGAACCCATTCCTTATAATAGTATCTGATGGAGTCGGGATGGTTTGAATATTTGCTCTCCAAGAGCTTGTAGAAAGGCTGCCGGCGTGCAATCTGGTCGATAAAACCTGGTATTTCCTTACCGTTTTCGTCGCGCCACGGACTCTGTGGCAACCAGTTTTTGCTCTGTTTACGCGAAATACTCCAGTGGTTATTGAAATTCTGCTGAACTTGTTTCATCTGTTTGGTAGCAGCCTGCTCAGCATATTTCTGCATTCGAGTATCGATAGTTGTATAAATTTTTAAGCCCGAACTATACAGGTCATAACCGTTTTCCTCACACCATGGCTTCAGATATTCGGCAATTGCCTCACGGAAATACATGGCCTGACCGTCGTAATTTTCTTCTACTTTAAAGTGAAGTTTGATAGGAGTATCCTTTAACGAGTCGCATTCAGCCCTGGTAAGATCGTTGTGCTTGTACATATTGTTAAGCACTGTATTGCGCCTGCGCAAGCTGTTTTCAGGATTAGTTTTGGGATTGTACATTGTAGTTGCCTTGAGCATACCTACAAGTACGGCGCAGTTCTGGGTAGAAAGGCTGTCGGGTGTAGTGCCAAAGTAGGTCTTGGAAGCCGTTTTAATGCCATAGGCATTGTTGCCAAAGTCGACCGTATTGGCATACATGGTGATAATTTCCTTTTTGTTATACACCGTCTCGAGCTTGGTAGCGATGATCCATTCTTTACTCTTTGACAATGAGAATCTTCAATCTCGGAATCTTCCCAAGGAGGCCAGTTGAATACTGTGAGCGCACGCGGAACATGTTTTTAGCCAACTGTTGTGAGATGGTAGAAGCACCACGACCATCATGATGCAGCACAGCGTCTTTCATAGCACTGAATATACCAACAGGGTCAATGGCCAGTCCGCGAGGACGTTTATAGTAGCGCTCGTCCTCAGTAGCAATTAAAGCCTTAAAGAAAGCAGGATTAATTTCTTCGTATTTAACGGGAGAGCGGTTCTCGTTAAAGAATTTTCCCAATCAGCTTGCCGTCAGCACTGTAAATCTCTGACGCTTGATTGGAAGGAGGATCCATAATGCCAGAGAAGTAGCCGGGGCTTTTACCGAAGAGCCAGAAAAGATTAATGTCGACGGCACCAAGATAAAGAAACAGGAAAACAATGAAAGAAACGAAGGCTATGAATGTCTTCGTGTACCGAGTACGCCCTTGATATAACGACTTGTACCATGGCCAGAAGCGGCGGGCTTTGCGCCAGCACCAGCCGATGAAAGCTTTGATTTTATTCATATTAATTGTCGTCAAAGAATGTCAATTACAGTATAAAAAGACAATACACGATTATATGCAAAAGTAATAAATAAGCTTATTAAACGGAGTTATTATATATATATTTTAAGATATCTTCAATGTTATCGGGATTGAACCATGCCATATTCTCATCCTTCTTAAACCATGTAAGCTGCTTGCGCATGTACTGGCGTGTGTTCGATTGTATTTGTCTGACAGCTTCATTCAGAGGAATTAATTCGTCGAAATAGGCAAAGAGCTCTTTATAACCTACTGTATTTAATGAATTTAAATGACGTAGCGGATATACATCGCGGGCTTCGTTTTCGAGACCTTCATCTATCATGGTCAGCACACGCTGATTAATTCTTTCATAAAGGATGTCGCGGGGGCGGTTCAGGCCAATCTTAATAATATTGAAAGGGCGCTGTTTTATGCTGTTGGTTCTGAAAGAAGAGTAGGGCTTTCCCGTCATATGGCAGATTTCCAGAGCATGTACAACCCGGCGGGGATTGTTGCGATCTACAATCTTCCAGTGTTCAGCATCGAGATGTTTCAGCTCATTTACCAAAGCCTCAAGCCCTTCGTTTGCAAGACGCTGTTTCATCATTTGGCGCGTATTATCGTCAACAGTAGGAATATCATCGATGCCTTTACACACAGCATCAATATACATCATGCTGCCTCCTGACATGATTATGGTGTTGTGTGCAGTACCGTCTTCACTGCCATCAAAAAGTTTTGTAAGTAGTAAAAGAGCATCTTGCTCAAATTTTGCTGCACTATAATAATCATGTATGTGGTGATTTCCTACAAAATAATGCTTTTACAACAGCCTGCTGTTCAGCAGTAAGGGCATGTGCCTATTGGAAGTTCTGCAAAAATTTGACGTGAATCGGCATTAATGATAGGGCGAATGGAGATGTTTGGCAATTGTCAAACATAATTCTGTTTTTGCCTACTCCTGTCGGTCCTGTGATTACTAAGAGGGTTTTCATGCAAAGAAAAGAACCGTATAAACGATAGGGTGTATCGTCTTATACGGTTTTCATCATTTTATGTATTGAGCTATAAATCAATAAAGAATATAGAAACTAAAAATTCTTTCTTATTCGTATTTATCGGATAATACCTCGCTTTGAGCTTTGAACAAAGTCGATGATGTATTGAATATCAGCATTAACCTCAAGTTCGTTCTGTATTTTTTTATGCCCTCGGCTAAAAATACCTTCACTGTAAAGTAAGCGGTAAGCATTGTGGATAAGCTCAATACGCTCGTTGCTAAAGCCATGCCTGCGTAAACCAACAAGATTAATTCCAGCATATCGTGTAGGCTCTTTGCCGGCAATGATAAAAGGAGGAATGTCCTGACTGAAACGGCAACCACCCTGAATCATGACGTAACCGCCAATATGACAGAACTGATGGGTCAGCACTGCTGCGCTGATTATAGCCTTGTCATCGATGGTAACTTCGCCTGCGAATTTTGTAGAGTTGCCAATGATACATTGGCTCCCAACGATACAATCGTGGGCAATGTGCATATTTTCCATCAAAAGGTTATGGCTTCCTACACGTGTTGTACCTTTTGCTGCGGTGCCACGCGAGATAGTTACGTTCTCACGGATACTGTTATAATCGCCTATTTCACATGTGCTTTCTTCACCTTTGAATTTCAAGTCTTGTGGTTTCGTAGATATACTGGCTCTCGGAAAGAACTCGTTATGGCTTCCAATACGTGCACCATAGTTAATAGTGACACTGTTCTGGAGTATGTTATTGTCGCCCATAACAGTGTTCTTGTCGATGAAACAGAAAGGCCCGATAATATTATTGTCGCCTAATTTAGCTTCAGGATGGACATATGCCAGTGGACTAATTTGATTCATACCGTTACAATTATGGTGTGATTAATTCTGGGAAGATTAAATAAATGGTTTATTTATTCTTAATAATTTGAGCTGTAAAAGTTGCTTCAGAAACAATGTGATCGCCTACAAATACATAGCCTTTCATGGTACTGATTCCATGGCGTAAGGGGTGGAGCAGCTCAACTTTGAAGAGAAGGGTATCACCCGGTATCACTTTGTGTCTGAATTTAACATCATCTATCTTCAGGAAATAAGTTGACCATCGTTCAGGTTCTTCAGTTGGCTGAGGATAAGCAAGCTCCACATTGTGCCATGGCTTCGATTTGCAGAACGCCCGGCATAACAGGTTCTTCTGGAAAAATGTCCCTGAAAGAAAGGCTCGTTGGCAGTAACGTTCTTTACACCTACAATACTTGTTGCACCCATAGCTACTACTTTGTCGACGAGTTGCATGGGATAGCGGTGAGGAAGTAACTGTCTGATACGGATATTATCCATTAAAAGCCTCGTCGTTCGGATCGTAAATAGGGGCCTGAATTTCGTGTTTGCGAATCTCTTTGCGTATTAATCATGCAAACTTATTGTTGATGGTGTGGCCGGGACGTGTTGCAATGATACGACCTTTGATAGGTTTTCCTATTAAGGCCATGTCGCCAATGATGTCAAGTAGCTTATGGCGGGTACATTCATTATCCCATTGAAGCGGACGGTGCTGGATGTAACCAATCTTAGTTGCATCCATATGGGGAACCTTTAATAAGTCGGCAAGTTTGTCAAGTTTGTTCTGTTCAAGCTGACGTGCATAAATAACGATGGCGTTATCCGGGTCTCCTCCTTTTATTAAATTAGCCTCGAGGAGTGGGAGTATGTCTTGTACGAAAAACAAAAAGTACGTGCAGGAGCAATCTCTTTTGTATAGTTTTTTTATATTGTCTAATGTTGCAAACTGGCTGTTTACAAATTGAGAATGGAAAGAGCACATGGCTGTAATCGAAAAGTCGTTATCGGGCAGAATCGTAATAACAGAGCCAGTCTCATCGTCTCTTACTTATTTTTACGAATAATATAATAGTCTTTCGGAGCATTCTGTTCTATAATTCCTACGCTTTCAATCTTTTTCAACGTACATATCTGCGGCTCCATTCAAGATGGGAAACTCAGGACCGTTGACCTGTATAAGGCAATTGTCAATGCCTAATGCGTACAAAGCCGACATTCCATGCTCGACAGTTGACACACGTGCTTCGCCTTTCTGGAGAACTGTACCGCGTTTTGTTTCAACCACATTGTCGGCAATTGCTTCAATAATGGGTTGTCCTTCCAAATCAATACGCTGTATCTTGTATCCTGTATTTTCAGGAGCCGGATTAAATGTTACAGTTAAGCTCAGGCCTGTATGAAGTCCTTTGCCGAAGAGTGAGAAGCTGCCACCTAATGTTGTTTGTTTTGCAGTATCCATATTTCTTAATAATTCTTTTTAAGTTCTTCAACTTCCTTTTGCAGATTGATGAGCTGTTTGTATATTTCAGGAAGCTTTTGAAATAGAGCCTGGCTCTTAAAGTAGGCGAATTGCTTCATAGGAGGTGTACCGATAAGGGTTTGATTGCTTTCTAAAGAGGATGGAACTCCCGACTGTGCTCCTAAGAAAACCTTATCACCAATGGTGATATGCCCTGATATTCCCACTTGTCCACCGAACATACACCATTGTCCAACCTTTGTAGAACCAGCGATACCCACCTGGGCCGACATCACTGTGTTTTCACCAATATCGTCATTATGTGCAATCTGAACAAGGTTATCAAGTTTTACACCTTTCCTAATGTAGGTAGAACCCATAGTAGAACGGTCAACACATGTGTTGGCACCTATCTCAACATTGTCCTCAATGGTGACGGTTCCTATTTGTGGAATCTTATCGTATTGGTTGGTTTCTGTGTTCGGTGCAAACCCAAACCCATCGGCTCCAATCACTGAACCAGAGTGGATAATGACATTATTGCCTATCTTGCATTCATGATAAATGCTTGCATGGGGATAGAAAATACAATTATCGCCAATCTTAACATGGTCCATAATTGTAACATTGGGATATACTTTGACAACGGTCTCCAAGCTCAACCCTCATCGCCAATATAGGCAAAAGCACCAATATAGCAGTCGGTTCCAACCTTTGCTTTCGGAGAAACAAAGGCTAAAGGATGAATACCCTGCTTTGCAGGCTTTGACGCTTCATATAGTTGTAAAAGCTCGGCTACGCAATCACGTGCGTTCTTTACGCGGATAATAGTTGCTTTAGCAGGATGTTCGAGCATAATGTTTTTCATCAACAAGCACTATGCTCGACTTCGTTTCATAGATATAATGAATATATTTTTGGATTGGCTAAAAAAGGAAATAGAACCTGTTGTTCCTTCTTCTATTTTAGCAAAAGTATGAACACATGTGTTCTCGTCTCCTTCTATTTTTTTCCATGGATAAACTGTGCAATCTGTTTTTGCAGAAAATTCCATATTTATTATCTTGGTTTAAACGTTTCTGCAAATGTAACAAATAATTTCCTAACTTTTTAGGCTTAGGCGATACAAATTATACTTTTTGTATAGTATTTGTTATATGATTACAGATTTGCACAATTCCTGTGAAAACGGGTTATATTATTTTTTTGTTAGTTCTGTGGCCATTTGTTGTTGAAGTTCCCGGGCTTTATCGGCAGCTACTTCAGCAAAGCATGTATCCTTACCTGAATATAAAATGCCACGGCTCGAATTTACAAGTAAACCACAATCCTTGATCATCCCATACTTGCATACTTCCTGAAGGCTTCCGCCTTGTGCACCAACGCCAGGCACAAGCAAAAAGTGTGTAGGAGCAACCTTTCTAATGTCTGCAAACATCTCGCCTTGGGTGGCACCCTACTACATACATCATATTATCAGGTGTGCCCCATTGTTGTGTTCGTGTGATAACTTTTTCAAAAAGTCTCTGTCCTTCTGTGTCTTTGGTAAGCTGAAAGTCATGGCTACCTTTATTACTTGTAAGTGCAAGAACGATAACCCACTTGTCAGAATACTCTAAAAAAGGCAATATACTGTCCTCACCCATATAAGGAGCTACGGTAAGAGCATCCGTATTATATTCGTCAAAAAAGGTTTTTGCATACATGGCTGAGGTGTTGCCTATGTCGCCTCGCTTTGCATCGGCAATGATAAAATGGTCAGGATAGAACTTCTTAATATACGAAACTGTCTTCTCAAAGGCTGCCATGCCTTGCAAACCATAGCATTCATAGAATGCCAGATTAGGCTTGTAAGCTACACAATAGGGAGCCGTTGCATCAATAATAGCCTTGTTAAAATAGAAGATAGGGTCGTCTTCCTTTTTAATAAATTCAGGAATCTTCTCAATATCAGTATCAAGTCCAACGCACAGGAAACTTTTTCTTTCTGAAAGATTTCTCTCGTAAGTTCTTCTCTGTTCATTTTGTATTCTCCACTTTTGGTGATTCAACTTTGTTGTCTTCTTTGTGTTTTGTAACGCGTATAAAGAAATCTTCGGCCTTAAAAGTTTCCTTATCCTTGTCGTCATCCTTCTTCCTTGTCCAGAACTGTCCCATATTATTTAAGAATGATATTTTCTGATATTTATTTCCATCATCACGGTAATACGCTGTGAATCTGCTTTATAGTTCAGCTTCTTTCAGCTTTTCTGCATTTCTCTGCCACGGTGAGATGGTCAATAATGTCCTGAATATCTCCATTAAGAAATCCGGGTAAATCGTGAGTCGTATACCCTATACGGTGGTCAGTTACGCGCCCTTGTGGAAAGTTGTATGTGCGTATTTTGGCTGACCTGTCACCGGTAGATACCAGACTTTTGCGCCGGCTTGCAATATCATTTACATATTTTGAATGCTCGTGATCGTAAATATAGGTGTACAACCTGCTCAGCGCACGCTCCTTATTCTTAGGCTGATCTCGTGTCTCTGTGCACTCAATCAATATCTCTTCCACCTCTCCTGTATTGGGATTTTTCCATGGATAACGCAGGCGTACACCAGATTCTACCTTATTTACGTTCTGTCCGCCGGCACCACTTGAGCGGAATGTATCCCATTTAATGTCGCCTTCGTTGATATGTACTTCAAATTTGTCGGCCTCTGGCAGCACTGCAACAGTAGCCGCTGAGGTTTGCATGCGTCCGTTCGACTCAGTAGCAGGGACACGTTGTACGCGATGAACGCCCGACTCATATTTGAGAGTGCCGTATACATTCGACCCTTTCACTTCGAAATCAATCTCTTTAAAGCCTCCAACTGCACCTTCGTTGGCGTTCATAACATTAAGTGTCCAGCCTTTTTTATCGGAGTAACGTTTATACATATTAAAAATATCACCTGCAAAAAGTGCAGCTTCGTCGCCACCTGTACCGGCTCTAATTTCCATCTGTACGTTTTTAGCGTCTTCAGGATCTGCTGGAACCAAGGCTATTTTAATGCTTTCTTCTATTTGGGGAAGCTTTGATTCGTTCTCCGAAAGTTCTTCACGCGCCATGGCTTTCATGTCTGCATCGCTTTCGTTGGCAATTATATCCTTGGCCTCTTTGATATTGTTCAGACAGTCGATATATTTTTTACGGGCAGCCATTACGTCGCCCAAATCCTTATATTCCTTGGTAAGTTTAACATATCGCTGTTGGTCTGCTATAACAGCAGGGTCGGTAATAAGTGTTGAAACTTCCTCATAACGGGCTTCAAGACCTTCAAGTTTTGCTAATATACTGTTATTTTCTTCTGCCATCTTCGTTTATATTTTTCTCTTTTTCTGAAGTCTGTTGGTTATTGTTCTTTTTTTATGAATACATCTTCCTGTCTTACGATATTAAGGTTTAGTAGGTAAACTCTCCGTATTCTGAATGTATGGTGAGTGACCGTTCCCCTTTTTCGATATGCCCTATAACCTGTGCTTCAATGCCGAAACTTCTGCTAATTTCAATGATTGACGATGCAACCTCAGGTTGAACATATATTTCTAAACGATGCCCCATGTTGAAAAACCTGATACATTTCTTTCCAGTCGGTTCCTGAACAATCGTGTATAATCTTAAACAATGGGGGAATAGGGAACATGTTATCCTTAATAACCTTGCAGTCGTCACCTACAAAGTTCAGCACCTTTGTTTGTGCACCTCCCGTACAATGCACCATACCGTGTATATTCTGACGCTGTTCATCAAGCACCCGTTTGATGACAGGAGCATAAGTTCGTGTTGGCGAAAAGAACCAATTGCCCTGCATTTACTGGTACGTCATTGATATTGTCGGTCAGCTTGTAGCGTCCGCTGTATACCAGTTCTTCGGCTACGGCATGATCGAAACTTTCAGGAAACTTCTCAGCTAAGTATTTAGAGAATACGTCATGACGTGCACTTGTCAGCCCGTTGCTGCCCATACCACCGTTATATCGTTGCTCATAGGTTGCCTGTCCTGTTGAGCTTAGTCCGACAATTACATCGCCCGGCCGTATGTTTGCATTGTTAATGACGTCGCTTCGCTTCATTCGACATGTCACGGTTGAGTCGACAATGATTGTCCTTACAAGGTCACCCACGTCGGCTGTCTCGCCTCCGGTAGGATAAATGCCAATGCCCATCTTGCGCATTTCTGCAAGCAGCTCATCGGTTCCGTTGATGATAGCCGATATAACTTCGCCGGGAATAAGCATTTTGTTGCGGCCTATCGTACTGCTTACCAATATATTATCAACAGCTCCTACACAAAGCAGGTCGTCGGTGTTCATCACAATGGCGTCTTGTGCAATGCCTTTCCATACGCTCAAATCGCCGGTTTTCTTTCCAGTACATGTATGCCAGCGACGACTTTGTACCTGCGCCATCAGCGTGCATAATGTTGCAATACTCGGGATCTCCACCCAGAATGTCGGGGATAATTTTACAGAAAGCTTGTGGAAAAATTCCCTTGTCTATATTTTTTTATGGCGTTATGAACGTCTTCTTAGCGGCGCTTACGCCTCGCATCATGTATCGGTTGTTCATTGTATATTGTGTATTTCAGGTTTGTTTGTTTTATTTGTTCCAGAATTCCCAGCTGGCAAATGCTTGTAACAGCAGCATTTCCAATCCGTTTTTAACTAATGCTCCCCGCGCTTTGCCACGCTTCATGAATAGTGTTTCGTCAGGGGTTGTAAAAGTAAGTCATATAATAAGGTATGACTGTTCATGGCCTCATAGGGCAGCCTTGGGCATTCATCAGCATGAGGATACATGCCGCAAGGTGTACAGTTTACGATAACATTATATTCGGTTATCAGTTCAGCAGTAATCTGTTCATAGGTGATAGCGTTCGGCTTTTCGTGCCTGCTTACCCACTGAGTTTGCAGTCCTAACGACTTCAATCCAAAGTCAATGGCCTTGCATGCTCCTCCTGTACCCAGAATTAAAGCCTTTTTATGATACCTCTCCAGCAAAGGTTCTATGCTTCGTGGAACCCTATGACATCGCTGTTATAGCCTTTCAGAATTGTGTTTTTGCCCTTATGTTCTACCTTTATTACGTTTACCGCGCCTATTGCCTGTGCTTCAGGACTCAGCGAATCGAGGTAATCAATCACCTGTTCTTTGTAGGGGATGGTTACGTTCAGGCCGCGCAGTTCAGGATTGGTATCAATAATTTCAGGAAATTGCCGGATAGAGGCAATTTCGAAATTTCTCATATCGTGCATCAATTCCTTCATTCTCAAATTTCTCGTTAAAGTAATTAATTGAGAAAGAGTGTCCTAAAGGGTATCCTATAAGTCCGTATTTATCCATAACATAAGGGATATATTATTTATTTCTCAGCAAAAATAGATGGTGCATATACCAAATGTAAGCCGTTTAAAAGAAACTTTGGTGAAGCCGGCTTCTTTCAGAATGGCCATCATTTTCTCGCCTTGTGGAAAGGCTTCTATGGTGGCGGTCAGATAATCGTACGCCCCGCGGTTCTTGGTTATAAAGGCTCCATAAGTCGGAAGAAGGGTGTGTGAGTATATCTTAAACAGCTGTTTCATGGGGAAACTTACAGGTGATGTAAGTTCGGCTATGGACAGATGACCGCCTTTTTTCAGCACACGGTACATCTCTGCCAGGCCTTTATCCAGATTTTGAAAGTTGCGAATGCCGTAGGCTGCTGTAACAGCATCGAATGTTTCGCTGGGAAATGACAGTGCCATACAGTCTTCTTTTTTTGAACTCAATCATCGAATCAAGCCCCTGTTGTTTCACTTTTTTTCCCGACCTATTTTCATCATTCCTTCTGAAATGTCTGCCCCAATCAGGTGCTCAGGCTTTAGTAAATTTGCCGGAGAATAGCGAAATCGCCCGTTCCCGTAGCAATATCAAGTATTGTTTTGGGCTTAAACGGTGCAAGCTGCATAACGGCTTTGTTGCGCCATCCCTTGTCAATGTTCCATGACAAACGATGATTCAGCATGTCATATTTGGGAGCAATGTCGTCGAACATCTGCTCTACAAGCGTGCCTTTATCGCCTGTTCTGCCGTCTGGTTTTATTTCTTCTTGTTTGTACATTTCCGTTATGATGAAAAAGAAGGGCAGAAAGGTGCATCCATTTTGTGTATGATGCTCCTTCTGCCCCTGTAATTACTATTTACGTGTAGCCAGATAGTTGGAAACGTTGCGCTCTATGCGGGCTGCAATATCGCCTTCTTCAGCTGCCTTGTCAAACTTTTCGCCTGTGATATGCTCAAAAAGTTCAATGTATCTGTCGCTTACGCTCTCGGCATATTCGTCGGTAATCTCCGGCATTTTCTGCCCGGGCTCGTTCATAAAATTGTGTTCAATGAGCCACTGACGCACAAATTCTTTTTGACAATTGTTTCTGTGGCTCGCCCTTTTTCAAACTTTTTCTTCATAGCCGTCAGCGTAGAAATAGCGGCTCGAATCGGGTGTGAATCTCGTCAATGAGGTACAGTTTGCCATCGCGCTTGCCGAATTCGTATTTGGTGTCAACAAGAATCAGTCCCTGTTTTGCAGCTATTTCCTGGCCGCGTGCAAAGAGCTTGCGTGTCCAGTCTTCAATAACGGCATAGTCTTCAGCCGATACAATGCCCTGCTTTATAATCTCTTCCTTCGATATATTCAGGTCATGTCCTTCGTCGGCTTTGGTGGTAGGGGTGATGATTGGCTCCGGGAAACGCTCGTTTTCGCGCATGCCATCGGGAAGTTTTACGCCGCACAGCTCACGGCATCCCTCCTGATAGGCACGCCATGCAGAGCCTGTAAGGATAGAGCGTATAATCATTTCTACGCGAAATCCTTCGCATTTCAATCCGACAGTAACCATAGGATCGGGTGTTGCAAGCTTCCAATTGGGGCATATATCAGCCGTAGCGTCAAGGAATTTTGCTGCTATCTGGTTCAAAACCTGCCCTTTGAAGGGAATACCTTTAGGAAGAACAACATCAAAAGCAGATATTCGATCTGTTGCGACCATTACAATAAGGTCGTCGTTGATGTCGTAAACATCGCGTACTTTACCGTGGTAAACATTCTTTTGTCCATCAAAATGGAAGTCAGTGTAGTTAATGCTTTCATAATTCTTCCTTACCTTCGTTTGCACGGAGGCGCTTTCGCTGCGGGGCTCCTTTTTATTTTGTTAAACTATATTTGTTTTCTTAATATGAGTTTACGTTCATTGTAGTTCCGCATACCATGTTGCCTCCCCGGTGTTTTGTGCCGGCAAAATCAGTTCTCGTTGGTGCTGTCGCCTTCTATAATAGGCAGCTTGCCTGTCTTTATTGTCCCACGGGCCAGCCTTGCATTTGCCCTTTCAGCACGCTGTTCTTTCTGTTCCTCCTGCACTTTCCTGTCATAAGCGTCGTAGGCATTGACGATGCGGGTTACTAATTTATGGCGTACAATATCTTTTTGATTGAGTTTTATTACCGATATGCCGTCAATATCTGCCGGGATGTGCATGGCTTCTTCAGACCGCTCTTTTGTTCTCGCGGGAGGTCTATTTGTGTAAGGTCGCCCGTTACAATCATTTTCGTACTCCATCCCATACGTGTAAGGAACATGCGTATTTGCGCAGGGGTAGTGTTTTGAGCCTCATCAAGAATAACAACGGCGTCGCTGAGCGTGCGTCCCCGCATAAAGGCGAGCGGTGCAATTTGTATGATATGCTTGTCCATCATGTCCTGAAGACGGGCTGCCGGTATCATATCTTCGAGGGCATCGTACAGGGGTTGCAGATAAGGATCGATTTTATCTTTCATGTCGCCGGGCAGAAAGCCGAGCTTTTCGCCTGCTTCTACGGCCGGCCTGCTTAAGATAATCTTCTTGATTGTTTTCTCTTTCAGGGCCTTTACAGCCAATGCAATGCTGAGGTATGTTTTGCCGGTGCCGGCAGGTCCTACGGCAAAGATCATATCACTGTTTCTCAAAAAGCGTCAATCAGTTTTTGCTGATTGGCCGACCTTCCCTTTATAGGCCTGCCAGAAACACTGTATACAAGAGCACCCTTTACACCTTCCTCACGTGTATGCCGCCCTTTTACAATGTCAAGAATATCTTCATCAGATATGGTATTAAACTTTAAAACATGTTTGCGCATCGTCTCCAAATCGCCCTCAAAACGGGCTGTTTCCTCCTCGTCACCGAAAAATTTTGATGATGTTGTCCCGTGCTACAATGCGCAGTTTTTGGAAAGAGCGACTTTATCATTTGGAGATGAATATTGTTTATCCCGTAAAAATAACGGGATCAATGTCTTCTAATGCAAAATGCTTCTCAATCAATGTTTAAAATTATTATTTTCCTACTGCTGCAAAATTAAGTAAAAAACGTGAGATGACAAACAAGTTAACTGAAAATATGAAGACTGCCGGGGGCTTTTTGTCTATGATTTGTTTTGTGGTTCTTTTTGAATTGTATTATTTTTGCAATGCACAGTAGCGTGAAAGTTTTTGCACTTGTTGAAATGAAGATCTCGAAGAATAAATTTTTATTGGGTTTTTGTATGGTAACCTTGTTGCTGGCTGCTGTACGTTGTATATTTCCTTCAATAGCCCGCAATTCTTCGGCGGTTTTCATCTTCACAAAAACAACAATTCTCCTGAAAATATGGTGTCGCCGGGGGCGGAGACGCCGGTAAGCGTGACCAGCCGGTATTGGCTGACGGACTTTCTACGACATCGCGTTTCTTCAATGCTGACGGAAGCGAAGTGCGTCATCGTATTTATAGTGTGCCGGGATACGAAGTTTCGTTTCCCGATCAGAACGACGTGCAGCTAACATCAGCCCGTAAGTGGGGTGTAAAACCAGTGGCCGACAGTGCAGAAGCCGCCCAGAGGATAAAGGAATTGGTATATATTGGCAGCAACCCTTACTTCTATGTTGACCGCCTTCGCAACAGCATTCCCTACCTTGTACCGCGTGCGTCGGTGCTGTTACAGGACATAGGGCGTAATTTTTATGACAGTTTGCAAATTAAAGGCATACCTCTTCATAAAATCATTGTGACGAGTGTGTTGCGCTCAGGGGCCGATGTGGCGAGCTTCGCGGTAAGAATCGTAATGCTACCGAGCACAGCTGTCATCTCTATGGCACCACGTTCGATGTATGTTATAATCGTTACAAAACGGTGCAGGCGCCGGGAGAACACCGACGTGAGGTGCGTAACGATACACTTAAATACGTTCTTGCCGAGGTGTTAAGGGATATGCGTGCGCAGAACCGTTGTTATATCAAGTATGAGGTACATCAGGGTTGCTGGCATATCACGGTGAGATAGCCGGTGCATGGCATCTCTTTATATCTGGTTTTTGGTTTTTTTCATTATTGTGCAGGGCTGAATGGTTCTGCCTTTACGCTGTTTTCTTGCAAAGGTTCTGGCCATTTGTTCCTGCCATGGCATTGTTAAGGTTATTGTTCGGCGGCCGTCGGCAATGCTGCTGACGACCGCCACACCCGTTGTATGACGTTCGCCGGACGTGCTGATGACGTTCGTCGAACGATGAGCATAAGCACATGAAGGCTTTACATATATGATGAAAAGGGTGGAAGATTATGTAATAACGGGCTGGCCGCGAGGCAATACTTAATCCCTCATTCCAGAATATTCATGTATAAAAAAAGAGGTCATGACGTTGTTATACGCATGGCCTCCTTCACTATTTTCTATGTTTGGCTTTTCAGGCACCGTGGAACATATATTCCTTCATCGTGTCTTCGGTAAGACGTGTAAACAGTTCAAGCGTAAGCTTATCAGCTACTTCGAGAGCCCTGTTCAGTATATCGTCGCTGAACTGCTGTAACATATCCTGTGCCTCCATGGGTTTATCCTTGTATATTTCAAGGTAACGCGCCTCAAATTCTTTCTGTCGCTGGTCGTTCTCGGCCTCTAAACGTGCGTATGTTTCCTTTACAATGGGAGCATAGGCATTATAGTTTGTCATGGCCAGTGTCATTACTTTGCGGAATCTCCAGTATGCCGACTCGTTGTCACAATGGCAGTCGCCTATGCTGTAAGGGCGCGGAAAGCTCTTAATTCCCTGGTAAATGGGCAGGAAAATACCTAAGTCGGCCATACCGTTGGCAACGTAAGTAACGTGCCCTATGGCTTGTGGCAGCCAGGGACGAACCTGTATAAGGTGGGTTTGCGTGGTGCGGAAGATGGACACCGGCCGCCATGGTTCCTTACCATTGTTATGTAAATAGGGGTCATGCTCAGTGCCATCGTAGTGGAAACGGAAAGCATTTCGAAGCTCCTGTACGGTGATATGGCCGCTGTCCGGCGTAGCAAAGACGGGGAAATGATTAATGTTGACGTCCTGCTTCAACGACGGGGTGAACAGCTTTTGCAAGCCCCATACACGTGTATAATTATAGGTATGGTCGGCAATATCGTCTTTAGAGTAGGCCGTATGAAAGTCAAAAGGTCCTTCCTCTGGGGTTCCAAAGGCCATGCTTTTCAGCAAAGCTGAGCAGGTCTTTATCGGCTAAGAAGTTCTCCTTGTCGTTGGGATCGTACTGGCGAAAGCGGCTTTGGTTGCCGGTAACAAAGTATTTATCGTCAGGCATACGGCAGGCAAGCCAGTGGTGTCCGCACGCATTTTCAAGGTACCAGGCCTCATTATCGTCAATGAAACCGATGCCGAAAGCCTTCGGCCGAGCCGTATTTCTCAATCATTGCACCTAAGCGTTCTACGCCTTCACGCGCGGTATGCACGTAAGGCAATACCGTATTGTAGGTACAGTTCTCAGCTAATCCGTTTTCAACATAAGGGTCGTGTTTCAGTGCTTCAGGGCTGCTGAAGATGGTTTCAGTGGAGCTTTCGCCGACGCCTGCAGTGTTAAAGCCTGCGCTTCCCCATTCGTGGTGATACTGATAATCGGGCAGAGCTGTGTAGCCTAAGCGCTTTTTGGGCAGCGGACAGCGAAAGAACTGTCGTCAGCAACGAACTCTTCCGGACCGTTTTCAGTGTCTTCAAAAACCAACCAGTTCTTACAGCGCATGGCATCAAAGTCTTCAGAGCGTGCGAATATGCGCGAACCGTCGCCCGTTAATTTCCCACCTACAACGATAGTAGTACATTCTGACAGGCCGTGTCCGGCCTTATTATTCTTTTTCATAAGCAAAGAGTTTAAAAGAATCTTCTGTTTTATTTTTTTCCCCAGTGCCTTTAGCCAGCGCAGAGGGCGTTTGATAAGTCTGGCAATACCGCTTTTCAGTGATTGGTAACAGGTGTTGTTGTAGCAGCAGCTTTTGGCGAAGAACTGTTACGTCTTTGCCTATCTTCGCCTTGCCTTTGCGGGCGTCGGTTGTTGTTACGGCGGTTATAGTTGTTACGCCGTTCAGTGTTGTTATTGCGCTCTTGTTCTTGTCCGCGTCCCTCTGTATTGCCTTGCCGGTTGTTCTGCCTGCGGTTCTTGTGGTTGTTATTGGGGGTACGCGTGTTGTGTTGTGCGCTGTCGGTTGTTTCGTTTGTTCTGTTATTGTTCTGGCCTTGCTGCCTTTGCTGCTGACGATTATCCTGTCTTTTTTCAGTATTGGCAGCACTCTGGGCTTCGCCTTTTGCCATTATTGCCACGTGTATTGCGATTGTTCCGGCGTCCGTGTTCATGCTGTTTTGAGTCGCGGTGTGCCGTTTGGTTGCGGTCGTTCCGGCGTCGGTTTCGTGCATTTGTTTTACCCGGGCGCTTCGTTGTGGTATATTCCGGCCCTTCGCCACAGCCTTCCGGCAACGGGTTTTTGGTGATTTCGCGCTCCAGAAACTTCTCAATCTGGTGGAAAGCATACATGTCATCTTCGTTGACAAAGGTGATAGCCACACCGTCTCTGTCCGCACGGGCGGTACGTCCCTATACGGTGAACATAGTCTTCGGCATCGTGAGGCACATCATAATTAATAACCATTGTGATGTCATCAATGTCAATTCCGCGTGAGACAATGTCGGTAGCGACGAGAACATCAAGCTGTCCGCTTTTGAATTTATACATGATTTCGTCGCGCTGTGCCTGGTCAAGGTCGGAGTGCATTTCCCCACAGTTGATCTTAAGACGCTGTAATGCCTGGTTAATTTGCTTAACCTTCATCTTAGAACCCGAAAATATGATGACACGTTTCAGGTCGCCGGCCTCAAAAGATGTCGTCGATAATTTTCAGCTTTTTGCGTTTCGTAGCAGATGTATGCACTTTGATTAATCTTCTCGGCAGGCTTGCTAACGGCCAGCTTTATTTCCACAGGGTTTTTGAGAAGCTTTTGTGCCATGGTCTCAATATCCTTGGGCATGGTAGCCGAAAACATAATGGTCTGGCAGCTTTCGGGCAGTCCTGATGCTATCTTCATGATGTCTTCGGAGAAGCCCATATCAAGCATTCGGTCGGCTTCATCCAGTACAAAGAAACTCACTTTGCTTAAATCGATGTTGCCCATGCTGATATGGGAGATGAGACGACCGGGTGTAGCTATGATGACATCAGCGCCAAGGCGCATGCTTTTCATCTCTTGATCGTAGCGGTTTCCGTCGTTACCACCATACACTGCCACGCTGGAAACATCGGGTAAATAATAGGAAAAGCCCTGCATTGCCTGGTCAATTTGTTGGGCAAGCTCACGTGTAGGCGACATGATAATGCAGTTAACCGCATCCTTTGGAAAGCCACCGTCGGCTAGACGTGAGAGTATTGGCAACAGGTAAGCGGCAGTTTTGCCAGTTCCAGTTTGGGCAACGCCCAGAACATCGCGTTTATCAAGGATGGGAGGTATACAATTTTTCCTGAACTGGGTGTGCACTCATCGAAGCGCATATCGTACAGCGCATCGAGGACGTTGTCGTTTAAATCTAATTCTTCAAATTTCATAATTCATTCTTCTTATTGTGATGAGAAGGAGTTTCTGGCATGCTTTTTGTCTCATATTGCCAGAAGTTTAGGGGCGGTAAAATGTTAATTGGGTGCCTGCCTGTAACAAATAAAGGCGATAATAGCAAAAATAATGTTAGGCAGCCAGGCCGCTATCATAGGTGAAAGATCGTCTTTAACGGCAAACGTAGCCGACACGGTTTGCAACATAATATAGGTAAACGACAAGGCTAGACCAATGCCCAGATACATACCCATGCCGCCTTTTCTTTTTGCGGGCAGACAGTGAAGCACCGATGATAGTGAGGATAAATGAGGCAAACGACGATGCTATTCGTTTGTAATGCTCAACCTGATAGATGTCAACATTGGTTGAACCCCGGTTAATTTGCTTTGAAATATACTCCTTTAACTCAGGTGAAGTAAACGTCTCCTGCTGGCCTTTTGAGTAGATTAAGTCAGTAGGCTCAATCTGAATCAAGGAGTCTTTGCTTGCTCCAGTGGTGATATATTCGCGCAATCCTTTCAGTTTGCGGAGCTTCCAGTTATATAATTTCCAGTGGTATTTTTGAGTCAGATATGGTGTCGTATTGCACTTCCATGGCGGTAAGATGCGATACAAGCTTCTTGTTTTCGAACTTATCCAGGCAAAATCCATATCCCTGCTTGGTATTATTGTCATAGTTTTGGATGTAGACAATGACGCCGGGTTCTACCACTAATTGAATATTCCCTGCCGAAGTATTGGTTTTTCTATTCTGGTAAAGGGTTTCAAAGTTGTGTCTTACAATTGTGCCGTGGGGTATTACATAGGCCGAAAGGTAATATGAAAGAGCAGAAAGCAGGGCACACGAAATCATATACGGCCTGAGAAGCCGCTTAAAACTGATACCCGATGCCAACATAGCGATGATCTCAGAATTGCCTGCAAGTTTCGACGTAAAGTAAATAACGGCAATGAAAACAAACAGCGCGCTGAAGAGATTGGCCAGGTAAGGTGCAAAGTTAAAATAATAATCGAATACGATTGCTTTCAGTGGCGCATGATATTGCGTAAACTTTGCCAGGTTCTCATTGACGTCATATACAATGGATATGGTAATAATGAGTGCTATTGAAAAGAAGTAAGTGCCAATGAATTTACGAATAATATACCAGTCTAACCTTGTAATATAGTGGAAAGGATTAAATATTCGCAGGAGCTTTAAATAGGGCAGCAGCCATAAAAAGCCCTTTTGTAAGGGTTTCGTATGCTTGTTTATGGCACGAAATATACGATGAAGCCATGCTGGATGCCGGCTCATCCATCTGCCTGCATGGTATAATCGGCGGTATTTACGAATGTTAGCGTAACTTCTCATTATTATATTCTCTGCCCCAACTGGTCAATAATACTGTTCTTCCAGCTTATAAAATCACCGTCTTCTATGTGTTTTCGTGCATCTGTTACAAGACGCAGATAGAACGATAAGTTATGGATGGACGCAATTTGCATGGCTAAAAAGCTCACCTGCTTTGAAGAGATGGTGCAGGTATGCCTTTGTCGTAATGCGGTCAATATCACATCCATTGGGGTCGATGGGAGTGAAATCGGTCTCCCATTTTTTGTTTTTCATATTCATGGTGCCATTATAAGTAAAGAGCATGGCATTGCGGCCGTTGCGCGTTGGCATCACACAGTCGAACATGTCTACACCTCTTTCTATTGCCTCAAGGATGTTTTGCGGAGTACCTACCCCCATGAGGTAGCGTGGACGGTCCTTGGGAAGTATCTCGTTTACAACCTCAATCATCTCATACATCACCTCCGTTGGCTCCCCGACAGCCAGTCCGCCAATGGCGTTACCGTCGGCACCCTTGTCGGCTACAAACATAGCGGCCTCGCGTCTGAGGTCTTTAAACGTACACCCTTGCACGATAGGGAAGAGGCTTTGCTGGTATCCGTACAGAGGTTCAGTCTCATTAAAGTGCTTAATACAACGGTCAAGCCATCGTTGTGTCATCGCAAGACTCTTCTTTGCATATTGATAATCGCTCTGTCCTGGGGGACATTCGTCGAGTGCCATCATAATATCGGCACCGATAATACGCTCTGTATCCATTACATTTTCAGGAGTAAAGAAATGCTTCGAGCCATCAATGTGCGAACGAAACATACATCCTTCCTCCGTCAGTTTTCTGATACCCGTGAGTGAAAACACCTGAAACCCGCCACTATCTGTAAGTATTGGTCGTTCCCAACCGTTGAAACCGTGCAGTCCTCCCGCCGCTTTCAGTACCTCTAAACCGGGCCTGAGGTACAGATGATACGTGTTACCGAGGATAATCTGGGCCTTTTACTTGTTCGCGAAGTTCGCTGAAATGCACTCCTTTACCGAGCCGCAGGTGCCGACCGGCATAAAGATTGGTGTCTTAATTTGGCCGTGGTCGGTCGTAATTAATCCTGTACGGGCATCAGATGCCTTGTCTGTAACTTGTAGCTGAAACTTCATTTCTGTTCGTTAATTCGACATCGTGTCCCGCTATTGTTCCATAGCCTTTTGTGAATCTTTCTCTTCTTTCTTGTCGATGGTATAGTGAACGGGATGTGAAACCATTTCTTTTGTAAGTGCAAAATCCCATACATCCTGTACATCCTCAACGTAATGGAATGTAACTCCTGTTAAATATTTCTGTGGAATTTCATCAATATCTTTCTGGTTATCCTTGCACATCACGATGTCTGTAATGCCTGCACGCTTGGCGGCTAATATCTTTTCCTTTATTCCTCCTACCGGTAACACCTTGCCTCGCAAGGTTATTTCGCCTGTCATAGCGGTGTTCTTGCGAACCTTTCGCTGTGTAAGGGCTGATGCTATTGATGTGGCAATGGTGATACCTGCCGATGGTCCGTCCTTGGGTGTAGCACCTTCAGGCACGTGGATATGGATGTTATAGTTGTCGAAAATGCGGTAATCAATTCCCAGATATTCACAGTGAGCCTTGACGTATTGCAGGGCAATAATGGCACTTTCTTTCATTACATCGCCCAGATTACCCGTTAATGTAAGCTTACCGGCGGCGCCTTTCGATAACGATGTCTCAATAAACAGAATCTCTCCACCTACACTTGTCCATGCCAAACCGGTTACAATGCCTGCATATTCGTTTCCCTGATAAATGTCACGATAATAAGGAGGCTTTGCCCAATAGGGGCAACAACGTCCGACGGAGTAATGGCTTTTTGTGGGAAAGAGTCGTCGACAGCCTTGTTGAATACAATCTTTCTTAAGGCCTTGTTTATTTGTTTTTCCAATTGGCGTACGCCGCTTTCGCGAGTATACGATTCAATAATCTTCTCCAAAGCAGCCTTGTTAAACTTTACCCTGGGCTTTATATCGTTAAGTCCTGTATTCTCTAATTCTTTTGGAATAAGGTGGTGTTTGGCTATCTCTATCTCTCTTCGGTGATGTATCCAGACACTTCTATGACTTCCATTCTGTCGAGAAGGGGCGCCGGTATCGTATTCAATTCATTTGCAGTAGCAATGAAAAGAATCTTCGAAAGGTCGTAATCAATGTCCAGATAGTTATCATGGAACGTGCTGTTTTGCTCGGGATCGAGTACCTCCAGCAATGCCGACGAAGGGTCTCCGTTGATAGTATTTTTGCGTAATTTTGTCAATTTCGTCGAGGATAAACACGGGATTTGCCGACCCGCCTTCTGCATACTCTTGATAATTCTGCCGGGCATGGCTCCCACATACGTGCGGCGATGCCCGCGAATTTCGCTTTCATCGTGTACGCCGCCAAGCGAAACACGCACATATTTCCTGTGCATGGCTTTGGCAATACTCTTTCCAAGCGATGTCTTTCCTACGCCGGGAGGGCCTACCGAGCAAAAGAATAGGCGACTTCATATTGCCACGAAGTTGCAGAACGGCAAGGTATTCGAGAATGCGTTCCTTTCACTTTCTCCATGCCATAGTGGTCTTCATCCAGTATGCGTCGGGCATGTTTTATATCCAAATTGTCCGTTGTGCTTTTGTTCCATGGCAGATGCAAGCATCTGCTCCGTAGTTAACCTGTATGCTGTATTCAGGACTCTGAGGATTAAATGAATCTAATCGCTCCAGCTCTCTGGCGAAATGCTGCGCAACCGACGCCGGCCATTCCTTCTTTTTGCACCTTCTTCCAGTCGTGCCCGTTCCGGATTGTTTCCCTTTTCGCCCAATTCTTCCTTAATGTTTTTTTCATTTGCTGCTGCAGGAAATATTCCTTTTGCTGCTCATCAAGGTCAACTTTTGTCTTACGGCGAATGTCGTTTTTCAGTTGCTGTAACTGTATCTGGCGATTCATTAACTTCAGCAATTCCATTGCTCTTTCTCTCATATCGTGGTAGAAAGCAACGAAACCTTTCCTTTGCATCAAATGGAAGATTGGTGCATACGAAGTTAGTAAGCAGCACATCGTTCGTAAGGTTCCTGACCGTCATGATGGTTTCATCAGGAATTTCGTCGCTAAGCTGTATAAACCGTTGCGTGGCAGTACGAACATTGCTTACTATGGTTTTTAAACTCTTCGTTGTCATCGGTCGGAATTTCTTCGGGCATTGCCGTAACATGGCCTTTGTAAAAAGGGCGTACGGTGGTTATACTGTCTAAAATGGCAACGGCCTGTTGCCCTGAAAGATAGCTGTGATATTGTCAGATGACGGCATTTCAATAATGCGGACAAGACGTGCATATACACCTGTGTCGTAGATGTCACGCTCGCGGGGTGTGTCAATATCGACTTTCTTTTGACAGAATATTGCACAAACGTTATTCTTCTCATTCTTGCTCATCCAGCGTGCAAGAGCCATGCTTGGTTTCCTGCCAAGGAGGATAGGAACAAGCACGCCGGGAAGATTACCATATTGCGAGTAGCAAGAACGGGGACAATTTCGGGAGCATCAGTTTTAAGAATATCGGCTACATTGCCTTCTATATCAGCAAACATCTGAATGCTTGGATTGTTGTTTGACATAAAAAGTCTTTTTCTCCTGATTTGAGAAACTCAAATGTATAAAACTATTTATTACCTTATCATTAAATCTTTTGCAAAGGTACACAAAAAGTAATAAATGCCATATAGTAGCGTTAATAAGTTATGTTAAATGGCTTTGTTTTTAAAGAGTTCAGTATTCGGCACGACCGTTGCGCGATGAAGGTAGGCACTGACGGTGTTTTTGCTGGGTGCATGGGCCTGTGGAGGGGACCGCATTCTTGACATAGGTTCGGGCTCGGGCCTTGTAGCGATGATGATGGCACAGCGATTTCGCCATGCCATGATTGAGGGAATTGAGATTGATGGCGATGCGGTACAACAGTCGTGTGAGAATGCAGAACAGTCGGTTTTTGCGAAACAGTTGCGGTTTTACCATGGCGATTTGCGGACATGGCAACCTCAGCATCCTTTCGATGCGATGGTAACTAATCCGCCTTTTTTTCCTTAACAGCCTTAATGCACCTGATAAAAGCAGAGCCATGGCACGCAATGCCGAGTTTCTTCCCTTTTGCCGATATTTTTTTCTTTTTGCCAGCCGCTGGCTCGTCAAAACAGGGTGCTTGTCGGCCATTGTTCCTGTTGAGGCCTACGAATTGTTTGCTGCCGAGGCGGCCTTACAGGGCTTTTTCATAGAGCGTTTATACCATGTGAAGCCGTCTTTGCGTAAGCCCTGTCAGGCGCTGTCTGGTGTCGTTTACACGTCTTCGCCCCGAAATGTATGACGAAAAAACAGTTGTCTTGTCCCGTCCTGACGGCAGCAGGTCGGAATGGTATGCCGCTTTAACCCGCAACTTTTACATCAAATAACCGTTTTTGTATTTTCTTGTTTACACCGTCGGGGGTCTTGTGTCGCGACGGGTTGTTTTCGTGCCTGATGTAAAATATCGGTGCAGGGGAATTTGCATAATTGCGGCAGGGCTTTTTCCTTTATTTCAGGCTTATACTGCCTTTTATGCGTCATAAGTTGCTGGATAACTCTATATCGTATATCAAAACAAACAGTGTACAATAATTTTGACAAAATATATCCATAGGCCTGTGCTGCATTAACTGTATGACGGCCCTGGCCATATGTTTGTGTTTTTCAGGTTTCTCTATTACAAGTTTATGGTAAGAGGATGGGGAGCTGTATGGCAGGCTTATATGTCGTAAGCGGTATAAGTTTCCGTATAATAGAAGAATACATAAAACGGCATATTATGAAAAAGCGCCCACCTTCACAGGCAAACGCTTCAAATCTTTCAATAGGCATTAGTTTCATCTAAGGTAAAAAGATTGTTTTCAGGATAACGATAGCAAAAATTAATAAATAATTTGATTAAAACCATCATTTTATGGTAATTATTTTTACTTTCAATTTTAAAATAATACAAATTGTCAGTATTGTCAGCTTTTTCAAATCATAATGACAATTTTTCCGACTTCATTTCCAGTTGCGATATACCGTGCACGATGCTTCATTTTATTTTGTATCCTGCGAATTAATCGCAGTCTGGGAACTGTGATGTTTATGACATTATTGCGTTCTTCTGTTGTCAATATTTCTTAATGTTGCCCCATCGAGGTCGTTCATCCTGTTGCATAGTGGTGTAATGTTCGTTGTCTGACGGCCGTCAGCAGTGCTGTTGACGGCCGCCGGACGACGTGTATGACGATCGCCGACTGCGCTGCTGACGGCCGCCGAACATTGTTCTATACAATGTAAATGTCAGATAAAAAGCCTATGTAAAGCCGGCTGCATTGTTCCTTAAAGCCGTTGCCCATAACGCCTGTTTTGTTTTATGGTATTGTCGGTTCTGTTTTGTTATAATATAGGTGTTATGGGTCAACGGGTGTGCCCTATTTGTTAAAATGGGGAAATTTAAGAGCTCTTCTTTGTGCAATTTCAGATTAATGTTTAATTTTACATGCTAAATTTTTAACATGCTATGAAAAAGCTCTTTTGTGTTATTATGCTTCTCTGTTTGCCAGTGGTTATGCGTTCGCAAAGTTATTGTGAGTTTACAACAACGGCTGACGGCTTCCCAAAGTCTTGCTTTTACAACAGGGAAAACCAGTAAGAAGGAAGTTATCTGAGCACCCGTTACACTACATCGCAACAGCAGGTATCAGGATATTGACGGTTTTGGCTATGCCCTTACTTACTCGGCATGTTATAATTTGGCTGAAAAATGTCGCCAGCTGCGCGTCACCGTTTTCTTGTACAAACGTTTTCAAACCGTAACGGTTATGGTGCAAGTTATGTGCGAATGTCGATAGGTTGTAACGATTTTTCGAGCACCGAGTATACGCTGTGCGACAAAAAGGGGCTCGAAAAACTTTGCTCTTCATAGCGACGAAAAGGCAGTATGTACTGCCCTGTTTTAAAAGAGGTGCTGGCCATAAATCCCGCTGTTAAGGTGATTGCAGCACCGTGGACGTGCCCCCGTTGGATGAAAGTTACCGACCCTGTAAGCCGAAAACCCCACTACTCGTGGACGGACGGGCGTCTTAATCCCGCTTATCGCGACGTGTATGCACAGTATTTTGTGAAGTTTATCAAAGCCATGAAGCGAGGGTATAAGCGTTTATGCCGTTAGTCCGCAGAACGAACCTCTGAACAAAGGCAACTGTGCGTCAACCTTTATGCCCTGGGAGGATGAGGCTCCGTTTGTAAAAGCAATGGCACGGGCCTTTAAAAAGGCAGGTATAAAAACCAGAATCTATGTGTTTGACCACAATTATAATTACGACAATATGCCCGATCAGTACGAGTATCCCATAAAGGTTTATACGGCATTGGGCTCATCTTTTGCCGGTTCTGAGCTTGTTGTGGGAGCCGCTTACCACAATTACGGAGGGGCAGAAAGCGAGCTTGACAACATCCGTAGGCTGGCACCAGGGAAAGAACTTATCTTTACCGAAACCAGTATAGGCACATGGAACAACGGCCGTAGCCTGAAGGCGCGCCTCAATGACGATATGGAGCATGTGGTTCTGGGTACGGTTAACCGCTCGTGCAGGGCGGTAATGGTATGGAATTTAATGCTCGACACACAGCGAGGACCCAATCTTGACGGCGGATGTCAGACGTGTTATGGTGCCGTTGACATTGATAAGGAAAGCTATTCGCATATTACGTACAATTCACATTATTATATAATAAGCCATATTGCAGCCGTTGTAAAGCCCGGTGCTTACAGGGTTGATACCAATGGATGGCAGCCTTATGGGCTTACCTATGCGGGCTTTGTAAACCCCGACGGCAGCACGGCCGCGGTTCTTTCAAACAGCAACGACGAACCCCTTTCGCTTACCATTACCGACGGCAGCGGGTATCTGGACATAACAGTACCTGCCAATGGGGTGACATCAGTGCGCATGGCTAACTTCAAAATGCCGGTTATCGACAGATAATACAGCTGTAAAAGCTCAATAAATATCTTGAAATTAATCCCTTTTAAACAAAAAAACACAACAAGTAAAAATCATGAAAAAGAAAACAAAAAGTCGAACAGCCATCAGGTCGTTCCTCTGATTGTGGCGGCGTTGCTGATTTCATCGGCGGCCTTTGCCCAGCAAACGAAGGTGACAGGTAAGGTTGTTGACGAGCAGAATGAGCCGGTAGTGGGCGCCACTGTGCAGGTGGAGGGAACTACAAATGGCACGGCAACTAACGTCGACGGGCAGTTTACGCTCGAGGTTAACAGCGGTGCGCGTCTTCGTTTCTCATATGTAGGGTTTAAGACGCTGACCATAAAAGCTGCCAACGGCATGAAGGTTACCATGCAAGAAGACGCCAATACGCTTAACGAAGTGGTGACAATTGGTTATGGTTCTGTAAAAAGGAAGGATGTTACAACGGCTGTTTCGTCGGTCTCGACGAAAGATTTGGAGAAGCGTCCCATCGTAAGCGCTCTGCAAGGCATGCAGGGGAATGGCAGCCGGTTTGCAGATAAGTCAGGCAAATGGTCAGCCGGGCGCATCGCCAACTATACGTGTTCGCGGAACCACATCGCTTAACGGTAGCAACAGTCCGCTTTATGTGGTTGACGGTGTACCCGTAGATAATGTCGACTATCTGTCGTCAGACGACATCGATAACATCCAAATTCTGAAGGATGCCTCCTCTGCAGCCATCTACGGTAGCCGTGCAGCCAACGGCGTTGTCATCATCAATACCAAGCAAGGCAAGGCTGGTGTAACAAAAGATTGCGCTGAATGCACATTACGCTTTCAACGGTGTGCGTGATAATCAAAACTCATTAAACGCTGCCCAATACAAGGAATTGATGGACGAACTGGGCGTTGTCAGGCTCCCCAATAACCTTGTTGACCAGACCGATTGGAAAAAAGAGGTTTACCGTGTGGGCAATGTTCAGGACTATCAGCTCAATATTACCAGCGGCAATGACAAGTTACGCTATTTCCTTTCGGGCGGTTACACGGGCGAAGATGGTGTAATTCGCGCTTCGAATTACAAACGATACAACGTTCGCGGCAACATAATCAATGATATTTCAAAGTGGTTAACCATTAACGCTGACGTGGCATACTCCGACTATACCTACAGAGGAACCGGTATAATATCGGGTACGGGTAGCAACCGTGGAGGCGTATTGGCGGCCGTTATCGAAACACCGACATACGGACCAGTATGGGATCCTGCAAACCCTGGGCAGTATTATTCAAACTATTACGGTGTAAACGTTCATAGCCCGTTGGAGAATATTGCACGAACAAAGGATAACAAGAGCCAGTATAACAAGCTTCTTGCATCGGGAAAAGCCATTGTTACCCTGTTGCCGACACTTAAATTTACGAGCACTCTCGCTTTTGACCGTTCGTCAGGCATAACTACAAACTTCCTCGATCCTACGGAAACGCTCGAAGGTCGCAACCAGCACGGAACTGGATATGACAGCCGTTCTACGGGAACAATATGGACATTCGACAATACAATCAACTGGAAGAAAGAGCTTGGACGTCACAGTCTGGATATGATGGCTGGCTCTTCGTGGACAAACAGCCGCTGGAGCCAGAGCGATATCAGTGGTTCTTATTATGCCGATGCTGCCATCAAGACGCTGAATGCCGCCAATAAGATAAGCTGGACAGGCACTGGTTCGACAGCCTCAGAATGGGCAATACTCTCGTTTTTCGGTCGTTTGCAGTATAATTATAACGATACTTATCTCTTCACAGCGAACTTACGTGCTGACGGTAGTTCCAAACTTGCACCAGGACACCGTTGGGGATATTTCCCCTCTTTTTCGGCAGCATGGCGCATTTCGCAGGAAAAGTTCATGAAAAATGTCTCATGGATTGACGACTTAAAGCTGCGAGGAGGATGGGGACAGACCGGTAACCAGAGCGGATTAGGCGATTATAGCTACCTCGCTCTGTACAAGATTAATCGCATTCAGTGGTTTGGCACGAGCGGGGATGCGAATGCTGTACCTACGCGTACGAAGAGTATATTGAGCAATCCTGAGCTTACTCGGGAAACAACATCGCAAACTAATATTGGCTTAGACCTTACATTGCTGAATAATCGCCTCACATTCTATGTGGATTATTATTATAAATTGACGCACGATTTGTTAATGAACATGACGCTTCCTACGGGTGGTGCTGAGGCAAATACGATGGTGTTTAATGGTGGTGAAATAGAAAACCGCGGTTGGGAATTGGCTGTAAGTTCGAAAAAAATCTGACAGGAAAACTCAGCTGGAATACCGATTTCAACATCTCGTTCAATCGCAATAAGCTGAAGAGTCTTAAATTAACTAAGGTATATCCCGCTGCAATTACCACCGATCATGTACATGATTATGTGGTCCGTAACACGCCGGGACGCCCGCTTGGCAGCTTTTACGGTTATATAGCAGATGGTGTAAACCGTGAGACTGGCGAATTAAACTACCGCGATGTAAACAACGACGGCATTATTTCAGCCAATGACAGAACATACATTGGCGACCCGAACCCCGATTTTACTTTCGGTATGACGAACACGTTCGCATGGAAAGGTCTGAGCTTAAGCGTGCTCTTGCAGGGAAGTTACGGCAACGATATTTATAATGTATCACGTATGGACAACGAGGGTATGTTTGACGGACGCAACCAAAGCACCACAGTTTTGCGCCGTTGGCGTATTCCTGGTCAGATAACAGACGTGCCAAAGGCTGGCTTTGACCAGAGAAACTCTACCTATTATATAGAGGATGGCAGCTACTTGCGCGTGAAAAGTATCACACTTTCTTATGATGTTCCTGCACTTGCATTACGTAAAATGCACCTCACAAGGCTTATGCCGTACATTTCTTTCACCAATTTGCTGACGTGGACAGGCTATAAAGGCCGCGACCCAGAGGTGAATCAGTATGGCGACAGCGGTACCGTTCAGGGACCTCGACTGGGGTACTTATCCTTTAAGCAGGTCGTTTGTGATGGGACTTAAGGTTGAATTCTGATACTTAAACCAATTATAAATTAATAATCAATCAATGTTATGTTAGTACCTGACCGACATACAGTGGTTTGTTTACGTAAGCATGTACAGCATATAGTCGTTTACAAGCATGCGGTCGGATGTTTACAAGCATATAGTCGGTTTGTTTACAAGCATACAGTTGATTTTTAACAGCATATTATTATGAATAAAATATCATTAAAAGATTGGTGTTTTTGTGCATTGGCATTGGGGATTATTCAATGCCTGTTCACTTGATACTGCCCCAATCTCAGATCCTTCCGAGCTAACTGAGGGAGGGAAAAACGATACAGCAACCGTCATTCTGAAAGATAAGGCTGCTGCCGACAACCAATTGAAAGCTATTTATGAGCTTTATCGCACGAGACAAGAGCATGCACACCTCGACTATGTCATCCTTGGGGAGGCACATGCAGACAATGCTTACGGTGGAACAACAGGCACAGAGACCACTCCTTTGGAAGTAAACTCGGTTGATGCAAGCAATGGAAACTTCAGCCGTGACTGGAACAGGTATCTCGAAGACATCGCAAAGGCTAATGTTTTAATAAATGGAGCAGAGCAATTGCTTAAAAAAGGAGCTATCAACGATGCTGAATACAGGCTGTATAAAAGCTCAGGGAGAGCTGTTCCGTGCGCAAATGATGTTCCGCCTTGCCCGCATATGGGGTTCGTTTCCAGTAATTACTTCTATTGCGAAAGACGATTACATCGAATAACATTGAGGAAGTATGGCCAGCTTATTATCCTCCTCGTTCTACTCAGGAAGAGTGCTATAAGCAGATCATTTCTGATTTGGAGTATGCGGCTCAAAATGCTCCTGACTTCGACTCTGCGGACCGCACGCGTCTTACCAAGCCCGTAGCCTTAGCCTTTTTTAGCCAAGGTTTATGCTGAAAAACCAGTACAGGATTATGACAAAGTAATTCAATATGCCGAACAAGTACGCAATACTCCCGGCATTGCACTGGAGCCATCGTTCTCTACTTTGTGGGGATGGAACCCTGTTACACATGATTGTGTAAAGCGAAATACATCAGAAGGTATTCAGGAAATACACTGGAGCCGAGGAGCAAGCAACTGGGAAAGCTGGATGTACGGGCGCTGTTTGGAAAACTATAACCAGTCGTTTACATGGGCAAAATGGGTTACTCCTTCACGCGATTTGATTAAAGATTTCCACAATGAGGGCGATACTGCACGATTTAATCAGACTGTTGTCTACTACTCTTGTACGTGGAGCAACTACTATCCCGCTGCCAACTATCCGTTTATGTATAGTTACGCTCGGGCTATAACAATGAATATGTTGTACGTCTGGCCGATATTATTCTGCTTGAAGCCGAGGCTTACGCTTTCAAAGGGAACTTATCGAAGAGCGCTGAGCTTGTAAACATAATTCGTCATCGTGCAAAGCTGCCCGACCTTACCGCTGATAAGACGGCAACGAAGGATGCCATGATTGAGGCCGTGCTGCATGAACGTCGCCTCGAACTGGCCATGGAGGGAGAGCGTTGGTTCGATCTTTGCCGATATGGTAAGGTTGAACAGTATATGAATACAATTAATAGTCGTGACGAAGGCCGTTTACAGCAGAAGAAAGCGTTTGATAAAAAAACTCATACCTTTTTCCCTATTCCGCAGACAGCTCTCGACCAGAATCCTAATCTTATACAGAATCCCGGTTACTAAAATGTATCGGTATTTATGTTGAAAAACAGAAGTATGATTCTAAAAATTAGCAACAATGAAGCAAATAAATATAAATATTTTTCATTCACTTATGCGCCATAAAATGATAGCTCCATTATGTGCTTTTTGCATTCTTTGGGCTTACAGCGTGTAATGTTGATAATGGTTTAGACTTGCAGAAACCTTTGTCAAGTGAGAGTCTTTCCATCAATCCTGTTCCTGCAAATGGTCAGGTTCGTTTGTCTACCACATCGGCAAACGGTGTTAGTTTGTTGAAGCAAGATTCGGCCTCTTTATTGTCAGGAGTAAACATGGCACCCACAACGATTGAGGTTGATCCCTCTCAACACAAGCAGACTATGGAGGGATTTGGCTATGCTATCACTTATTCTACGGCGTATAACTTGCTGAAAATGGACAAGGCTGAGCGCGAAACATTCTTAAAAAGAACCTTTTCGCCTACGGCAGGATATGGTGCAAGCTATGTAAGAATATCGATAGGGTGTAGCGATTTTTCAAGTACCGAATACACTTTATGCGATAAACCCGGTCTCGAAAACTTTGCATTGCAAAAGCGATGAAACCCATTTTGTGATACCAGTATTGAAGGAGATTCTGGCTATTAACCCTGATTTACGAATCATTGCCTCACCATGGACATGCCCGCGATGGATGAAAGTAGCCGACATTGTTACAAAAACGCCGCACAATAAGTGGACAGACGGCCATCTGAATCCTGATTATCGTGCCACCTATGCTCAGTATTTTGTCAAGTTTGTGCAGGCTATGCAGCAGCAAGGTATTCATATCTATGCCGTAACGCCGCAAAATGAGCCGCTCAATCCCGGCAATAGTGCGTCTACTTATATGCCCCGGCAGGAGGAGGCTCCGTTTGTAAAGGAACTTGCTCACGCTTTTAAGTCGACGGGATTATCAACTAAAATTTATGTATATGACCACAATTACGACTACGCTAACGGGTCAGGACGACTACCCTGTAAAGGTTTATGACGCTCTCGGCAGCGGCTACAATGGTTCGGAACTCGTCGTAGGGGCTGCCTTTCATGACTATGGAGGCAACAACTCAGAACTCAGCGACGTCTATGAAAAAGCGCCCTGGAAAGGAGCTTATTTTTACAGAATCGAGCATTGGTACCTGGAATGACGGTCGCAATTTATCCAAGCGTCTGGTTGCCGATATGAAGAATGTTGTTCTCGGTACAGTCAATAAAATGTGTAAAGCTGTGCTTGTTTGGAACCTGATGTTAGACTCAAGGATGGGGCCTAACCTCGCAGGGGGATGCCAAACATGTTTTGGAGCTGTCAACATTGATGCGGCAAACTACAAAAATATCACTTATAATTCACACTATTATGTAATTAGTCAGATTGCCTCTGTGGTTAAAACCCGAGCTGTAAGGCTTTGGCGTGAAGAGGATATACAAAACGACAAGCTTATCCATGCTGAGTTTTTGAATACCGATGGCACTTAGTGCGGTTGTGCTTTTAAATACAGGTGATTACGACCAGCTGATTACACTTTGAGTGACGGTAACCATCATTTTCAGATTAAAAGTACCTACCAATGCCGTTGTGTCGGCACGCTGGAAATAGAGCATGTATGTTTAACAGTTTTGATATGAAAATAAATAAGATATTAGGAAAATATGCTACAAAAGCTACGGTTATGGCCTTTGTGCTGGCCGGTGGCTTTGTTATGGCCTCGTGTAGCGACGATAATAACGACGTGGCACCAAAGGATGGTAATCCACAAATTGATGTAGCAGCTGTCAGTCCGGCTCTGTTTTGGCGACAGTATTACGGTGAACGTAAAATGCACTGATACCAAAGTGCCCTTGTCAACATTAAAGGCTGTGTTGAAGTATGGGCAGGAAAGCGTGCAGCATATCACGCTCCGCACAAAAAGTGATGGTGATTATCAGGTACGCCTTTATATGCCGTTCTACCAGAATGTGCCCGACGGCGATGCGCAATTGCAGCTGACTTTGCAGGACATACATTTTACAACGGCCGAAAAGACAATCAATATTCCCGTTGTCGCGTCCCCATTATGCTTCGCTGAAATTGGTGACAAGTACGGGCGATGAGTATACAATGACTCCCGATCCTGCCAATCCTTATCTGTTCTCGGCGATGGTAAACTCGCCTTCTTCCAAAACGGTAAAGGGACATATTGTTGCACCGAAGCAGGGCGCTAACGGGCGTGAGATAACCTTCGGACAAGGTACACAGGGCGTAAAACAAGACTTAACCGATGACATCAGTTTCGTGAACATAACACGAGGCACATTTAAGGTTACCTTCAATACGCTTACCTATGCCTATTCTCCTGTTTACGATCCGGCCACAGCATCACAGGAAATTGTGTTCTCTGCTACCGAAACAACCTTCGACGGCGAGCTTGCACAGGGGCGAAACTATGAGTTTGTAGGACTTTCTGCGATTAATTCGCCCGGCTGGTATTACGATCCCGACTTCTTTACACCTAACGGAGACGGTACGTACAAGTTTAAAGCGGTAACAGGTAATTACCATATTACGGCCAACACTACGCGTAACGGTTTCCAGATTTGGGCTACCAAGGCCGACAAATCGACCGCAAGACTGGCATCAGACGGCTCTGGTGCGGTGTGGATTATTGGCAACGACGGTTTCGGTAAGCCTGCATTCAGTTTTGTTGCAGGGCAGAACTGGTGGACCGATACGAACCACGCACTCTGTATGGCGCAGGTAAGAGACAAGGTTTACCAGGTTACATTTACTGTGGGTCAACAGTTAAGGGCTACCGATGTCGACTTTAAGTTCTTCGGACAACAGGGCTGGGGCACCGAGTTTAAAGGCTCGGCAGCTGCCTATCACCTCACGTCTACAAGTGCTGTATTCTGTGTAGGCGACGGCAATGGCCACCATAACGGGAACGTTTACGTGCCTGCCGGCACAATACTTAACAATGGTGATACATACGTACTTACCATTGACCTCACACAGGGTTGCGACAAGGGCGTACTTTCGGCTGTAAAACTGTAATACTTTTGCAGGCCATACAGTTGCCTGCACTATAATAATGGAAACGAGGTTCTGTGATAATGCAGAGCCTCGCTTTTGTTTTACGTATCAGCCTGCATTATATTGAACGTTGGAATATAAAAAAAAGAGAAAGCCTCGATGAAACTTTCTCTTTTTGTGCGCCCTTAGGGACTCGAACCCTAGACCCACTGATTAAGAGTCAGTTGCTCTACCAGCTGAGCTAAGGGCGCTCTGAACGTGGTATGGGTCTGATGTTTACCACTATGATGTGCGCCCTTAGGGACTCGAACCCTAGACCCACTGATTAAGAGTCAGTTGCTCTACCAGCTGAGCTAAGGGCGCATACATATTCGTCACAATATTAAAAAGACCTTAAAAAGGCTTCTTTTTTATTGCGGTTGCAAAGGTACATGCTTTTTCCGTAATTACCAAATAAATTATTCCTTTTTCTGTAACGGTTGCTTGTAACGGCGGGCTGTTTATGCTATGATATGCACATGGAAGGGTACATAAGGCTGGTTTGTTTGTTGTTTTCAGCCTGAATGGCCGCTCATTATATTTTAAACTATTTTCAATTACAAGGCAAGGGTCATCGTGCTGCGGCCGCCAACCGCGCGTACGGCGACCGTAGAACAATGGGTGTGACGACCGTCAACCGTGCTGCTGACGGCCGCCGAACGATCAACTTAACGGTATAAAGCATTGGCATTACAGCCCTTATTGTACGATTAAAAGGGCGTAAAGCAAGCAGCACCACGCGCTTAAGGGTTAAGCGGTGGTGCTGTATGCGTGTATAAGGCAAATGTTTATTGCTGAAGTAAAAACTGTTTAAAGTCGTCGAAACGGCGGGTCATGGGTATACTTTTGTTTCTTTCCCTCCATGAACTGGCGCAGACGCGGAGGAATGGTTATATCAATACCGTCGACCGAATCAACTGTTTCCTTAAACTTGGCAGGGTGTGCCGTTTCAAGGAAGACGCCAGTCTCGTCAGGCTGTAATTGCTCACAAAGAGCCTGATAGCCGCATGCCCCGTGCGGGTCGAGCACGTAGTTTGTTGTGTCGTAGCACGTTTTCATGGTGCATCTGATATGGTCATCGGTATAGGTAGCACCGCCAATATCGTTCTTTATCTTTGCCCATTGGTTATCATAAAGGTCAATAATGCGTGCAAAATTGCTTGGAGCGCCTACATCCATGGCGTTGGCAATGGTTTGTTTGCTGGCCTGAGGTTTGTACAAACCAGTGCGCAGGTAGTTGTAAAACACGCTGTTGGCATTGTTTGCAGCAATAAAAATGTTTAACCGGCAGGCCCATATGTGCAGCGAACAACCCTGCCGTGACATTCCCGAAATTGCCGCTTGGTACACAGAATACGAGGTTTGAAACTAATTGTCCCTCGCTATTTGCTGCTATATTCAACATGCCTTCGCGCTTTAATTGTGCAAAAGCGTTAAAGTAATAAAAGGCTTGTGGCAGAAAGCGTGCAACGTTAATCGAGTTGGCCGACGTCAGCGTCATGTGCCGTTTCAGCTCATCGTCCATAAAGGCACTTTTGACAAGTGCCTGACAATCGTCAAAACGCCGTCCACTTCAAGCGCTGTAATATTCTGCCCGAGGGTGGTAAACTGGCTCTCCTGTATGTGGCTCACTTTGCCTTTTGGGATATAATACGTAAACGTGTATGCCGTCGACGCCGAGGAAACCGTTTGCAACGGCCGACCCCGTATCGCCTGATGTGGCTACCAATACGTTTACCCTGTGCGGGGCTGACACTGTCTCCGTCTGGTCTTTTCGAATAAAATATTGCAGCAGGCGGGCCATGAAGCGTGCTCCCTACATCCTTAAAAGCGAGGGTAGGACCGTGGAAAAGTTCGAGGGCATGAATGTTATCCCTTACCTTTACCACTGGTGTTTCGAAGTTTAATGTGTCGTAAACAATGCGCTGGAGGTCGTTATGGTTAACGTCTTCGCCAAATAAGGCACGGGCAACCTCAAACGAAAGTTCCTGAAAACTCATTTCTTCGATATGCTCGAAAAACGTATTGGGCAGCAGGTTCAGGCGTTCGGGCATATACAAACCGCGGTCGGGTGCCAGACCTTGCTCCACGGTCTGCTGGAGAGAAGCCAACGGAGCCTTTGATGATTGGTTGAATAATACTCATAATTAATTGATTTTCATAAACATATCCATGAACTCGTTTTAGCCTTAATAACCCCAGACGAGCCACTTACACAAGCCACTTCATTATAAGCCTGTACATCGTCGGGTACGATACCCGGATACCAAATCAGGAAAGGAACAGGCTCGTTTACATGCGTGCGCACCTCAACGGGGGTAGGGTGATCAGGCAGAATGGCGATACAAACAGGCTCATTCCACGTCTTCACCTCATTATAAATGGGTTCTACAATACGATGGTCAAGGTAGTTGATTGCCCTTAACTTAAGGTCTAAATCGCCGTCGTGCCCCGCCTCATCAGTAGCTTCAAGATGAACGTATACAAAGTCTTGCCGGCGCAATGCCTCAATAGCTGCCTGGGCCTTGCCCTCATAATTGGTATTGGCAAGCCCCGTAGCACCGGGTACTTTAATCACGTTGAGACCAGCATAATGGCCTATACCGCGAATTAAATCGACGGCCGAGATAACCGAGCCCGATTTAATTTGAGGGTACATCTGCATCAGTGTGTCCATCATTGGGCGGTAACCGCCTCCCCATGGCCATATTGAGTTGGCCGGACGCTGGTGGTGAGCTACCTTGTTCTGGTTGAAAGGGATGAGCCCTCGAGCAGCGTTTGCGACTTCAGAATAAGGTTATTTAGCAGTTCGGCTGTTTCGTTACCGGTAAGTCCTTAATTCGCCTGTTGGCTTGCCATCAGCACCACAAATGGGTTCTCTTACGTCCTCCCAGCCCGGCTCACTTTGTATAAGGAGCGGACGCCATGGCTCATCAGGGTGGTCGTGTGGCGGTGCACAGACAACATGTTTGCTGGCTTTTTTCACCACAAGAAGGTGGCGATACTGTATGCCTGTAACAAATTTTATTTGGTCGTTACCGAGTTCACGGTCGAGCATTTTTATAAGCATGTCACCATCTTGCGTGCTCAGGTTACCACCGTTGTGGGTTATGATGCGGCCGTCATGCAACGTAATGAGGTTGCATCGCATCGCCATGTCTTCGGGTTGCAGTTGATAACCTATCGAGGCTGCCTCAAGCGGACCTCGCCCTTCATACACCTTGTTGAGGTCGTAACCCAGTATTGACGTATTGGCTACTTCTGAACCTGGATGAAATCCCTCAGGAATGGTTATCAGACGGCCACATTGTCCTTCCTTCGCCAGCATGTTCATGTAAGGTGCTTCGGCGCATTGCAGAAGTGTTTTACCGCCTAAACGGCTGACGGGGTGGTCGGCCATTCCGTCGCCTAATATAATAATGTGTTTCATATTATCCTGTATTAATCAGTCCAAACTAAATGTTTGCAATGCTCATGATATTGGCAAACACACCGGCTGCCGTAACACTTGCCCCTGCTCCGTAGCCCTGAATGAGCATGGGATACTCCTTATAGCGTTCGGTTGTAAGCAGAACGATATTGTTGCTACCTCCAAATTGTAGAAGGGATGGTCGGGACCGAAAGCCTTTAAGCTCACGCTTGTTACACCATGATTCATGGTAGCCACGAAACGCCAGCGCTTTCCCCAGGGCAGCTATGGCCTTGCGCTTTCCCTCAAAAAGCCTTGTCGAGAGGTGGAAGTTTACGCTCAAAGTCGGCCAATGACCCTTTAAAATAGTCGTCAGGGACAAATAAATGTTTCTCGACATCGGCCTGCTCCACATGGTATCCTGCCTCACGAGTGAGTATTACCAGTTTGCGAATAACATCAACACCGCTTAAATCAATACGCGGATCAGGTTCGGAGTAGCCTTGTTCACGGGCTTCGTTTACAGCCTGTGAGAAACTGACATCGGCCGACAGTTCGTTAAAGATGAAGTTAATAGTGCCGCTAAGCACGGCCTCTATTTTTAAAATATGGTCGCCTGAGTTGCGTAAGTCGTTGATAGTACCTATAATTGGGAGGCCTGCACCGACGTTGGTTTCGAACCTGAACTTAACACCACGTTGCAAAGCTGTGTCTTTTAATCGAAGGTAATCGTCGTATTTGCCGCTGGCTGCAATCTTATTGGCAGCAACAATACTGATATTATGGTCGATGAATGTTTGGTATAGTGCTGCAATTTCTTTTGAAGCCGTACAATCAACAAATACAGAATTGTAGATATTCATGTTCAGAATATTGTCTTTCAGCAGCTCGGGTGTGTTGGGTTCAGAGGCTTTAAGCTGTGCACGGTAATTGTTGAGGTTGATACCTTCGCGCGAGAAGATGGCATTTTTAGAACTGGCAATGCCCACGACATTGAGCAGCAGGTTTGACCGTTCTTTCAGTTTCTCCTGCTGTGATCGTATTTGTTCGATGAGCTTTCCGCCCACAGTTCCCACACCACATATAAAAAGGTTGAGCACTTTATAATCGGACAGGAAGAACGAATCGTGCAGAACGTTCATCGATTTGCGAAGATTTTTGGCATCAACCACAAACGAAATGTTTGTCTCAGAAGCGCCTTGTGCGCAGGCTATCACCGAAATTCCGCTGCGTCCGAGAGTTCCAAAGAGCTTCCCTGCGATGCCGGGGGTATGCTTCATGTTCTCACCAACAATGGCAACAGTGGCTAATCCTGTTTCAGCATGCATGGGAAACATGGCTCCATTCGATATTTCGGAGGCGAACTCATGGTTTAAAACGCGGATGGCTTCATCGGCATCTTCGTCGCGAACGCCAATAGACGTTGAACTTTCAGACGAGGCTTGCGATACCATAAAGACACTGATACCGTTGTTTGCCAGTGCAGTGAAGATGCGACGGTTTACACCAATAACGCCCACCATGGCCAGACCGGAAACGGTAATAAGCGTAGTACCTTTGATAGATGAGATACCTTTGATGGGCTTATGGTTGTTCTCAATTTTGTCTTTAATAATTGTTCCTGCGCCTTGCGGGTTGAATGTGTTCTTAACCCTGATAGGGAATGTTTTTGATTCTGACCGGGTAGATGGTGGGAGGGTATACTACTTTAGCCCCGAAATACAAAAGTTCCATTGCCTCAACATAGCTAAGTTCGTCAATGGTATAGGCTGATTGGATAACCTTCGGGTCGGCCGTCATGAACCCGTCCACGTCAGTCCATATCTCAAGTAGCTCTGCATTGAGGGCCGCAGCGATGATAGCTGCGGTATAATCAGAGCCTCCGCGCCCTAAATTAGTGGTTTTCTCCCGTATTGCTATCGGCAGAAATGAAGCCGGGAAGAAGTGTAATGCGAGGTAAATTGGCACATTGTTCTTTTACCAGACGGTAGGTAAGCTCACGGTCTAACTTGTTTTTTCCGTTTACTTCATGAGTTTTTATGAAGTCTCTCGAGTCCATCCATTTAGTCCCCTTAACCAGTGTTGCCACTATATTAGAGCTTAGGCGTTCGCCATAACTAACGATGGTGTCTTGTGTTTTGTGGCTTAGGTCGTGTATAAGATATACCCCAAAGTAGATGGAATGGAGCTGTTCGAAGAGCTTGTCAACCCTGTTGAACAGGTCTTCACGGTCTTTGGGGTCGGTGATGATGGCCTCAATCATCTTATGATGTCGGCTTACAATCTCTTCAAACGACTGTTTCCATCCGTCGTCACCGTCCTTTGCCAGCTGCGATGTTGAAATAAGTTTGTCAGTAATTCTCCCAAGCACTAACGACAACAACAATGGGTTGACGACGTGCTCTTTTTCGACGATGCCTTTCAGAGATAAAATGCTCGCCACGGAACCAACAGATGTTCCACAAATTTAAGAACCTTCATGTCTTTTATATTAAATGATTGTACCCGCATCCTTAAAAACAAACAGGCTATACAGATACTTTGCTATGCAAAGTTAGTAATGTTATGTTGCATAACAAAGAAAGAATGTGATAAAATGTTATCCTAATTACTTAGTATTGTGCAAAATGACATTATTTCATTACTTTTTGCAATATAAATAGATTATGCGTTCATGGTAGAAGAATTTCAAATTAGGGTAAAGCCGGAAGTAGCGGCATCGGACGGGAATATAATTCGATTTATATCTGAAGATAAAGGTATTGATGCAAAAACAATATGCCAGATGCGGGTATTACGCAGGAGTGTTGATGCACGACAGCGTAATATTTTCGTAAATCTAAAAGTGAGAGCCTATATTAACGAGATGCCTCAGGATGACAGTTTTCAGCATACCGAATATCCTGATGTGAGCAAACGACCACAGGTTATTGTTGTTGGAGAAGGGTCCCGGTGGCCTGTTTGCATCGTTACGACTGATAGAACTGGGTTATCGTCCCATCATTCTTGAACGAGGAAAAGACGTAAGGGAACGAAAGAAGGACATGGCATTGATTAGCCGTACACAGCAGGTTGATCCCGAAAGCAACTATTGTTTTGGTGAAGGAGGAGCAGGAGCATATAGTGATGGCAAGCTTTACACGCGTAGTAGAAAAAGCGTGGAAATGTGGATAAAAATACTGAATGTGTTCTGCCAGCATGGCGATCAACGAATATTTTAGCTGATGTTCATCCGCATATTGGTACAGATAAACTCCCGCGTGTGATTGAAAATATGCGACTTCAGATAGTAAAAAGTGGAGGAGAAGTGCATTTTCAAACCAAGATGACATCCTTAATATTAAAAGGTGACGAGGTTGTTGGTGTGGAAGCACTGAATATGCAGGAAAAAGAAGAAATATTTCATGGCCCTGTAATCCTGGCAACAGGGCATAGTGCGCGTGATGTGTATCAGTATTTGAATGATTCGAATATTGAAATAGAGCCAAAAGGGATAGCAGTAGGTGTTCGTTTGGAGCACCCCTCGAAGTTAATTGACCAGATTCAGTATCATAACAGAGAAGGCAAGGGCAGTATCTGCCAACCGCAGAATATTCATTTGTAACACAAGTTGACGGTAGGGGCGTATATTCATTTTGTATGTGCCCGGGCGGATTTGTTATTCCTGCAGCCACCGATGCTGAGCAAATTGTGGTTAATGGCATGTCACCGAGCAACCGCGGGACGGCATGGTCGAACAGTGGTATGGTTGTAGAGATACATCCTGAGGATATTCCTTCGCTCCAAATGACGGACAGTACAGAAAATTCTTCAAAGCTTTGTATGATGGAATTTCAAAAACGGTTAGAGAAGAATTGCTGGCAGCAAGGAAATATGAAACAAACAGCTCCTGCCCAGCGTATGGCCGACTTTGTGAATAACAGGCTAAGTTATGATCTGCCTCACAGTAGTTATGCACCGGACTGATTAGCAGTCCGTTGCATTTTTGGCTTCCGCCATTTATCAGCCATCGTTTACAGGAAGGTTTTAGTGCCTCTGGCAAGCGTAGTCATGGCTTTTTAACTAACGAAGCATTGCTTATTGCTGTTGAAACACGAACGTCCAGTCCCGTACGTATAATCCGTGACAGAGAAACGTTACAGCATATTCGCATAAAAGGACTCTTCCCATGTGGAGAAGGTGCCGGCTATGCGGGTGGGATTGTATCGGCTGGAATAGATGGAGAAAGATGTGCCGAAATGTGCGTTACTTACCTTAATTATAAAATGATATTATTGAATAATATTACAGTAACTTTGCATAAAAATGAATAATGTGCAATGAAACAGACGAAAATTGTTTGCTCAATAAGTGACCGTCATTGTGAAATAGATTTTATAAGGCAACTTTTTATTGCAGGGATGAATGTTGTTCGTATGAACACCGCCCATGCAACGCCAGATGGTATTCGTAATATTATCAAAAACGTTAGAGCGGTATCACCTCATATTGGTATTCTGATTGATACTAAAGGTCCTGAAGTTCGCACTACGGACTTGGATGACCCCATCCAGTATAAAACAGGAAGATGGTTAAGATAGTAGGACGTCCGGATGTGAAGACGACTCACGACTTTATCAATGTATCTTTTCCAGAATTTGCATGTGACCTGAAGGTAGGTGACGACGTTTTGTTTGATGATGGCGCCATAGACATGAAAGTTCGCGGTGTAGAAGGTCCTACTGTTTATGCAGAAGTAATGAACGATGGCGTACTTGGGGCGCATAAAAGCGTAAATGTTCCCGGAGAACATATTGACTTACCCGCATTAACAGAAAAGGATAAGCGCAACATATTACTTGCCATTGAGGAAGACATTGATTTCATAGCACATAGCTTTGTGCGTTCAGCCGATGATGTAAAAGCCGTTTCAGGACATATTGGATGCCCATCATTCTGATATAAAAATCATCTCAAAAATTGAGAATCAAGAGGGTGTTGATAACATTGATGAGATTATTGATGCCAGCTATGGTATTATGATAGCACGAGGAGACCTGGGTATTGAGGTCCCAATAGAATGTATCCCTGGTATACAAAGAAAAATTATACAGAAATGTGTAAGGAAGCATAAACCTGTGATTGTTGCTACACAGATGCTTCATACAATGATTAATAACCCTCGTCCAACACGTGCTGAAGTGACGGATATTGCCAATGCGATCTATTCAAATACTGATGCTTTAATGCTTAGTGGCGAAACAGCGTCTGGAAAATATCCATTGGAAGCTGTTCGTACGATGGCATCTATTGCTGAGCAGGCAGAAAAGGACAGGCAAAGTTTTGGTCATGCAGAGGATATTCCATTGATGACAAATTGTACACAAAAGGAATTTCTGAGCTCATGCGGCAATAAATGCGACGCGACTGTTGGGCGTTGAAGGTATTATTACTGATTCTGAGACAGGTGAGACTGCTCGTAATCTTGCCTCTTTCCGAGGTCCAAAACCTATCTTGGCTATCTGTTATAAAGAGAAAACGCAACGGTGGCTAAACCTTTCTTATGGCGTAATATCAGTATATCAAAAAGAACATCAAAATGCTGACTTTATGTTCTCGGCAGCTTTACGTATGCTTCGGCAGAAGGGATATTTAACAGATAATGATAAAGTTGCTTATCTTTCTGGCTCACTTGGAGAGGGAGGTGGAACGACATTTATAGAAATTAACGATGTAAGTAAAGCCTTTGACGAGAAATATCAATTCCATTTACCGAAAGTATAGCCCACGAGTCGGTCGGTTCGGTCGCTGCTTCCTCTGAAATAGACCAATGCCTGATACGTATTTTCAGTTTGGAAGAAGTTTCCTTCTGATGGGACAGGAATGAGTTGTCCGTCTTTCTTCATCATTAAATACTGGTAATTGTAATAGCCTTGTTTTAGTAAGAGGTCACATTCATATTGCTGGTTTGCTTCATTCCATTTCATTTCATATTGTGGAATGAAATTATCATTGGTAAAGAAACCGTTGATATAAATGGGGTATATTGATTTTTCTGTCTTAAGTCTGAAATGAGTTATCATATAATCAGAAGCAATATCATTCTCAATATTATCTGAATTTCTTATAAGAAAAGCTCCATTTGCGTCTTTGTCAAAAAACATAACTGTGTTTAGGTTCATCAGTCCATACCCAGCATGATAATTATTCCCATCCCAGTTTATGCTTTCCAGCCCATGGTTGTGTGGGTAACATCCAGAGTTTCAAACTTGTGATATTCATTTCCGGCATTGAAAATGTAAGCTCGGCAGTGGGTCCATTCTAAACCATTAGGGTTTAATATATTGAGGTTGTGCATTTATAATTGCATTGTCCCACCTGCAATTTTGCATAACAACAGTCTTAATTTGTGTTGTAGGATTGGTTACAATATTGTTGCCATATCCAACAGACATCTCTACTTGCTGATGTTTTTCATTTATATCGATGTCCGTGTTTGTTGTTACATTAAGGTGTACAGACATTGAAGGATCGACAATCATGAAATATGCTTTTGCAGATTACTCTCTTCTCATTGTTTTTCATCATATATTGTTACTTTGTAGTTGCCGCTTAGTTTTTGGGCGGCATTTGTTTGCTAGGGAATAGTAATGTTATAATGAGTATATTGATAGTTAGTATTGACAGATTCCTTGATATTATCTATTAAATTATTAGATGCAAATCCGTCAATATAATCGCTCTCAAACAGAGAAGTTGATACTTTTCCAATCAGATTCACAGTGTTCTATTTTTATAACAATAGCGTTGATACTCATGAGTTAAATCGTCAAAAACCAATGTTGATAAAATCGTCACTGTTTAGAATCATGACGGGTGTTTAAAGCCAATTGTTATTTACCATTACTTGAAGAGAAGCGATGTTTGGGTCTAAAATCTCATTACGCTGTGCGCAGATGTTTAGGTTTGCAAACAAAAAGTATGAATAAAAGAGCTTTCTTCATTTCCATAACATTGATGATAAAACAACAAAGGCGTTCACACGTAACATTTATTGTTACATTGCGAACGCCTTAAAAATACTTTATATTTGGAGAATTTATTTATTCTCCTTAATAGCTGCTACGCCGGAAGAGTTTTTCCTTCGATAGCTTCGAGCATTGCACCGCCACCTGTTGATACGTAGCTTACTTTTTCAGCCAGTCCAAACTTGTTAATTGCTGCAACAGAATCACCACCTCCAACAAGAGAGTAAGCGCCATTCTTTTGTGTGGCCTCAGCAACGGCTTTTGGCAATCTCGCCGGTTCCATGTGAGAAGTTTTCTAATTCAAACACACCGACAGGACCATTCCATAAGATAGTCTTCGAGTCCATGATGATTTTCTTCCAAATTTCAATAGATTCTTCAGACGCATCCATGCCTTCCCATTCATCAGGTATTTGGTTAATAGGGAATACTTTGCGTTCTGTATCATTTGAAAAATCCTTACCACAAAGAGTGGCAACAGAAAGACTAAGATTGACTCCTTTCTTTTTGCCTCGGCAATTACGTTTAATGCTTCAGGCATTAAATCGTCTTCGTGGAGAGATTTGCCAATATGTCCGCCTTGTGCCTTAATAAATGTATAGCCCATACCGCCACCAATGATAAGATTGTCAACCTTATCGAGGAGATTTTTAATAACGCTAGCTTTAGAACTTACTTTAGAACCTCCGATGATTGCGGTAAACGGATGTTTGGCATTCTTCAATACATTGTCAATGGCTGTTACTTCTTTCTCCATTAAACAGCCGAGCATTTTGCTGTCTTTGTCGAAATAGTCAGCTATTACTGCGGTTGAAGCATGCTTGCGATGTGCAGTACCGAAAGCGTCATTTACATATACATCAGCATAAGACGCTAACTTTTTGGCAAACTCTTTTTGTTTTTCCTTAAGAGCTTTCTTCGCTTCATCGTACTCTGGAGTACCTTTTTCCACACCTGTTGGCTTGCCTTCCTCTTCAGGATAGAAACGTAAATTTTCAAGAAGTAAAGCTTCACCCATCTTTAAGGCTGCTGCTTCCTTCTCGGCATTTGCACAGTCAGGAGCAAACTTAACATCAACGCCTAATTTCTCAGAAACCTTATTGACAATCTGTTTTAGACTCAATTTTTCGTTTACTTTTCCTTTAGGCTTACCCATATGACTCATCATGATAACAGCACCACCGTCTGCAAGAATCTTCTTCAGAGTGGGGAGGGCACCACGAATACGAGTGTCGTCAGTTACATTACCGTTTTCATCCAATGGGACATTGAAGTCTACACGTACAATCGCTTTCTTACCAGCGAAGTTAAAATGATCAATTGTCATTACGTTTTGTATTTAGTTTAAAAATATAATTTCCTGTACAAAGATACGAAAAAGCGTGATAGAGAAAGCATATCAATACTAAGTTTTATTCTTTTTGTGTACTCCTCGGGCATCTTTGTCATTCACATGCTAAAAATAAATATTAAAGCGATTGACATTTCCATTTGCTTATACTATTAGTATATTTTACGCTTCCTCATATACAGTTGAATCCTCTATACCTAGCTTCTTTAAGTGCCTCTTGTCGCTCACGGCAAGTGCCACATTTCCACAGTGTTTTTCTCCTCCTTTGTAGCAACTCCATGTTTCAGCGTAGTCTATTCCAAGAGTCTTCCCTGTGTCTCGCAATATCAGCTTTACTAAGATTGGTATAGGAACAAGAGTTTAACCCCACGAATGTTCCTGTTTCAGCTGCTTTGACATTGATTCAACAAACTCTGGCCTGCAATCAGGATACATAGTATGGTCGCCGCTGGTTAGCCATCATAACAAAGGGTAAATGATTGCTTTCTGCAATGCCTATGGCAATGCTTAACATGATGCCATTTCTAAACGGAACAACGGTCGATTTCATATTGTCTTCATCGTACTGCCCTCGGGAATAGCATCAGCTCCTTCTAATAAACTTGATTTAAAAATATTGTGGCATAAAGCCTAAATCAATTGTAATATGGGTATTCCTGACGTTTTGCAATGAAGTTCTGCAAATGGAATTTCACGTGCATTGTGGTTACTGCCATAGTTAAAAGATATACCGAGAGCAATACGGTCCTTAAATTCATGGAGCATGGTAATTGAATCCATGCCGCCACTCACTACAATTACAGAATCTTTCATTTTAATCTTTCACTTTCTATGTCACTTGCCATCAATAGATAGGCAAATAATCAATTTATTTTATGTTTCAATTTTTCAGATGATGCCACGCATCTTGTAAATTTTCTTCAAAAGTATGCGTTGTCTTTATAGAGAAACACCTTTGGCTCAACATCAAATTTAAATGCTTTAATTCGAATGCGTTCCTCCCATACGGTAGGCGATGAGGCTATGAAACTCTTTATAGAACATAACCAATTTGCGTCTGTCAGTATCATCTAATTTTAAATGTGTTCTGGTTTTATTTGAACGTGGATTAAGTACCACAATATCGCCCCATACATGAAATACATAAACAAATCCTTCGTAAATACAGAATCTTATACATTTGTATGCTTGATAGGTGTTCTTTATGTGGACTAAGCTGTTTATAGTTGTCTTGATATTGAAATTCCCACATGCCGTAGTCTGCAATCCTCATAGCACAAACTTCACCGTTATAACGTATGTATGCTTCTGCATTATCTTTGAGTTTTATGGGGCTGTCTGCTCTGTATTCCCAGTATTTCCTGTCAAATGATTTAAATATATCTTTCTCAGTCATTAACCTTGCTTGATGTTGCTCCCTTGTTTTTGAGCATATAAATAAGAAGAACGATTATTGCAACAGCTGTTGTCCATGCCATAACACATTGCTTTAACCAAAGAGAATACGCAGAGCCTCTTCCACTTTTTTTCACGGGATGCAGTTCAATTTTATATTTGTTTGGTGTTATTCCCCTTAAATGATAAGCTGGAATGATAATGTGTTCGAAGCCTAATTTCTCTGCTTCTGCGATGCGTTGTTCCACTCTGCTCACCGGTCTGACCTCTCCACTTAGTCCTACTTCGCCACACATACACCATCCATTCTCGATGGGAGTATCTACATTACTTGAGAGAACAGCCTGAAATAACACTCAGGTCCATTGCCATATCAGTCACTCGTAAACCACCTGCAATATTGAGGAATACGTCTTTTTGCATCAGTTTAAAGCCAACTCGTTTCTCCAGTACAGCCAACAACATATTTAGTCTGCGCTGGTCAAAGCCTGTTGCCGACCGTTGCGGCGTGCCATAAGCAGCCGATGAAACCAGTGCCTGAGTTTCAACAAGGAAAGGTCGAACGCCTTCAATGGCCGACGAAATAGCTATACCCGACAGTCCCTCATGGTCCTGTGTGAGCAGTAATTCCGACGGATTTGACACTTGTCGCAATCCGTTTCCTCGCATTTCATAGATACCAAGTTCTGACGTGCTGCCAAAACGGTTCTTGATACTTCTTAATATTCTATACATATAATGCTGGTCACCTTCGAATTGAATAACGGTATCAACAATGTGTTCTAATACTTTAGGACCAGCCAATGTTCCCTCCTTATTAATATGTCCAATCAAAATAACAGGAACATTACTATTTTTTTGCAAATGGAGCAGAGAGCAGCACATTCTCTTATCTGTGGAATACTACCAGGAGAAGAATCTACTGTTTCGGTTGATATAGTTTGAATTGAGTCAATAATCATCAATTCGGGTCTTATTTCCTCAACGTATCCATATATGTTTTCTAAAGAAGTTTCACAAAGAATATAAACATTGTCAGGCATTCTATTTTCACTATCCGTGAGAAGTCTTTCAGCACGTCTTTTAATTTGGTGTGCATCTCTTCACCTGATACGTATAAAAATACGTTTGTCGTGCATACTGACAAATGTTTGTAGGGTAAGGGTCGACTTTGCCAATACCGTGCTCTCCTCCAAGTAAAAATAAGGCTGCCCGGGTACCAATCCTCCTCCCAACACACGGTTTAGCTCATTATCCGGAGTGATAATTCTTTTCACCTTCCTGTGATGATATTTCTTGTAATTTTAATGGTCGGTTATTTGAATTTAACAACCCACTCGCAGTCATAGGTGACTGGTACGAAACGAACAGCACTTCTTGTATTAGTTATTATTATAATCGGGTGCAACCTTTATTTGTTTAAAACTATCCCATTCTCCACATGAAGGACACTTACCGAGCCATTTTGTTGATTCGTATCCGCAGTTGCTGCAGACAAACATTGTCTTGTCTTTTGCCATGTTTTTACGAGATTGTTTTTGTAATATATCGTTCCTTGCAAAAGTAATAAAAATATGATTATTGCAAAAACTTGTTATCTTTGCATGGCAATGAATAAGATTTGTGTTTTTATTTTTGACATTTAGTTTCCTTATATCCTTCTTCTCGTGCGGACAAAGTTATAAGGAAAAGGAACAAATATCCCGTGCACAGCAAGCAGAGTTGGCACGAGCTGATTCTGCAGCTTTGAAAATTGCAACGGTACCTACGATGGATTGTTTACCCATATTTCTTGCTATTGAGGATAGTGCATTTGCAAAAGCAGGCTTAAATGTCCATATAAGACGTTGTAATGCTCAGCTGGATGAGGATACTCTTATCGCAGGAGGCCATGTTGAAGGCTTTCGTAACCGACCTTTTTCGGGCAGAACGATTACAGCGTCATGGTACGCCGCTGAAATACATTGCTGCAACAAACGCTTATTGGTTGCTGATAGCCAATAAGAAATCACGTGTTCGTGAAATTAAACAGTTGTCAGATAAGATGATAGCCATGACACGATTTTCGGCTACTGATTACCTGTCTGACCTTGCTATTGATAGTGCCAAACCCAAGAATGATGTTTATCGCATACAGATAAACAACGTGCATACGCGTTTAAAAATGCTTCTTAATAACGAAATGGATGCTATGCTGTTACCCGAACCTCAGGCTACTACTGCCATGATTAACCATAATGTGGTTTTTGATGGACAGCCAGGGAAGAAAAATATTTTCCCGGAGTTATAGCTTTTTCGTGTCAGTGCCTTAAAAGAGAAGGACCGGCTTAGACAGCTTAATATATTTGTGAGTGTTTATAATAGAATGTGCGATTCTATAAATCATAAAGGCGTAAAGAGCTTTTCTTCTGTTATTGGCAAAATACATGGGTACTGATAAAAACAATAGCTGCTCTCCCAACATTTCATTATCAGCATGCAGTTTCTCCCAGACAGCGTGATGTCAATATCGCAAAACGTTGGGAAAAACAATAAATATATCTTTCTTTTTCATGGAATATTCAACACATCTTTATAGCAACATGAGTTGGCAGGATTTGCTTCGTCATATTCAATCTCTTAAAAACAGATAGAAAAAGGGCTGTCTCTCGGTAGTATTATAACTGGGAATTAAAACATATCTTATTTCTTCGTTTCCAGCCTTTACCGAAACATTTACTGCTATTGAAGATGATTATAAGCTGATGATGCAATATCTGCTTACAGGGATGAATGATCCGAGTAGAGATGAGCTTTATTCTCGCCTGATTTCCCGAACTTGTAAGTTGCTTGCGAACATCGAACTTAATGTTCAGTTACATCATAGTTCTAGCATGATTGCATTATTGGGTAGTGATGTTAAGGAGATAGATATTAACGACATTCGCAGTAAAATGGAAGGATATGTGACTGATGTTGCAATGCTCTCTCTTGCACCAGCCGATCAGCGAAGCGAAAAGTTAAGGCAGCTGGCCAATGTTCATCAGGAATTTTTGTCAAGCGTATTCCTCCATATCGTAGGGTCGGCACAGTGGAGCCATGAGTTAGCCTCTGATATGCTTTTCATTGATTCTTTTCTCCAACTATTGATAGCATTGATGCACAATTGCTTGTTTCTGCCATCATGATGTCGAGTTTGTTTGTTATGGATGCTGAAAAGATTTTGGCCTTAATGTGTATTTATGAGCAAACTCAAAATGAAAAGCTGCGTCAACGTGCTCTTTGTCGGCTGGGCATTCTGTTTAGATAAGGAGAGCCTGTCAGCAATTCCGGCTTTAAATCAGAAACTTAATGATTTGCTTAATCGTGAAGAGGTACGGGACGATTTGTTAGAACTGCAGATGCAAATAGTGTATTGCCAGAATGCTGAACGCGACGAAGAACGTATCAGGAAAGAGGTAATGCCTACCTTACTGAATGGTCAAAGCTACGAAATAACAAAGTTCGGTATAAAAAGAAAAGGATGACGATACGCTTGAAGACATTTTGCATCCTGATAACGATGAGCGTAAAATGGAAGAGCTTGAGATCGGTATTCAGAAAATGGTAGATATGCAACGCCAGTGAGCGATATTTATTTTGGCGGTTTTTCAAAAATGAAACGTTTTAGTTTCTTCAATACGCTCGCCAACTGGTTTATGCCGTTTTATTCAGATCATCCTCTATTGCAGAATAATTCTTCGGAATTTATGGATTCGTCATACATGAGAAAGATGTTTGAGAAGGGACCATTCTGCGACTCGGATAAATATAGTTTTGTACTTGGATTATCGTCAGTGTTCAATCAGTTGCCAGCAAATGTACGCGAGATGCTTAAGAATGGTGAAGCTACATTGGGCATTGTTGGTAACGATGGCGTCACAGATACTACACCCGCCTATTATCGTCGGCTTTACTTACAGGATTTGTACCGTTTCTTTAAGCTTAACGATTATCGTCAATGTTTTCATAATCCGTTTGAAACAAAAGAGGGGCATATGCTTCTTGCTGGCAAAGTTTACATACCTTTCCTTCATCACCAGGCTGTCAGGCTGGTTCGTTTTCTGTATCAAAAGCAAATGTATGCTGAGGCTAAGTCGCTTTTAATGCTTTATTATGACAATTTAAATGTGCAGGATATAGGTTTGCGTGCTCTTATTGCCATGAAACAAGGCAATTATAACGAAGCAGCAGGTCTGTATCAGAGAGCCTTTGAAAAGGACAGCTCTAACGAACTTTTACTCAAAGGTTATGCCATGTCAACTTTTTATTCGGGCGACTTTGATGAGGCTGTACAATTGTTTGAACAGCTTCTTTATAATCATCCTGATAATCGTAAATTCAAGTTAAACTTAGCCATTTCGTATATGAATACGAATAAAGAGAGCGACGGCGTAAAGCTTTTATACGAATTAAATTATAAGTTTCCATCAGATGCTAATGTAAAACGTGCTTTAGCATGGGCACTTTTATTTACAGGTCAGCTCACGCAGGCTTCTAAATTGTATGATGAGATTATTGTAGATGACTCGGTTTCTGCCGTTGATTATCTGAATGCAGGCTACTGTACCTGGGTTTGATAAAAATGTTGAAGCGGCCTCAAAACTATTTTATGAGTATCTTGTAAAGTTCAAAGCAGATAAGAATTTGAATAGATAAGGATGATATTCGTTGTGGCGAAGTGCTGTTGAATAAGTTCCGTGACGATATTCTTCTATTAGCAAAATATGTATATCAGAAGTTGAAAATAAGGTTGATGACTGATATTACAACACAGCTTTTTCCATAGTAATAGCTGATTCTATAAATAGTGTAGAGAAAATCAGAGCATAAGAAAACCATCCTTATGCTCCTGATTTTTATCTTCTTCTACTTCTTATCCGTTCATTGATAACAAGAAATTCGTTATTATCGTGTGTTCTCTGCATCCTGTCATGAATAGTGTTCATTGCTTCTATGAGGGTTCATGTCGGCAATATACTTACGAAGTATCCACATTCTATCCAGTGTTGTCTTGTCTTGCAGTAAGTCGTCTCGCGCGTACTTGAAGCCACGAGATTTACTGACGGATAAATGCGCTTGTTACTTAAGCTGCGATCGAGCTGCAATTCCATGTTACCCGTTCCCTTAAACTCTTCAAAGATTACTTCATCCATCTTTGAACCTGTATCGATAAGTGCAGTTGCGATGATAGTCAGCGAGCCTCCACCTTCAATATTACGTGCTGCACCAAAGAAACGTTTGGGCTTTTGTAGTGCGTTTTGCGTCAACACCACCGTAAGAACCTTGCCCGAAGCAGGGCTTACTGTATTATAAGCACGTGCAAGACGTGTAATAGAGTCGAGGAAAATAACCACATCATGGCCACACTCTACCATGCGTTTTGCCTTTTCGAGCACAATACCTGCAATTTTAACATGGCGTTCTGCTGGCTCATCAAAGGTTGAAGCTATCACCTCTGCATTCACAGTGCGTGCCATATCCGTAACTTCTTCGGGACGTTCGTCGATGAGAAGCATCATCAAATAGGCTTCGGGATGATTGGCAGCTATGGCATTTGCAATGTTCTTCATTAAGATAGTCTTACCCGTTTTCGGTTGAGCGACAATAAGTGCACGCTGTCCTTTACCGATGGGTGAGAATAAATCTACAATTCGTGTCGACAGGTTTGTTGTGTGCGGGTCGCCACAAAGCGTGAACTTTTCGTCAGGAAAGAGTGGGGTAAGGTTCTCAAACGGAACACGGTCACGCACTTCTGATGGAACACGCCCGTTAATTTTGTCAATACCGGTAAGTGGAAAGTATTTTTCTCCTTCATGTGGAGGGCGGACATGACACTGTACAACATCGCCCGTTTTAAGCCCGAAACGCTTAATTTGGTTGGCTGCAACATAAATGTCATCAGGCGAAGACAAATAGTTATAGTCGCTCGAGCGAAGGAAGCCATAGCCATCTGGCATAATTTCGAGAACGCCATTGGCTGTGATAATGTCTGAAAAATCAAAATCCTTATCTAAGTTTCCCATATTTTCCAGAGTAGTATCCTGATAATCGGGTGTTGCCATGCGTCCGTATGCAGGCATTGTCGGGTTATCAAACATGTCGTAATTAGGTACTGCTCCCTGGTCTTCTATGGGTATATCTAGCACTGTTATAAAGTCGGTACCATCGCCGGGGTCTCCCTCCCAGATACCATTCTCTATATTTTCATTTTGTTTTGCAACAGCCTCATTATGCACTTTTAATTTAGCCTGCAGTTTTGCAATCAGCTCCTCATCGGCACACGAATCTTTTTCAGCCTGGGGCGTATTGGAAATAACTTCAGGCTCTGCTGAATTTTGATTGTCGGCATCCTCCTGAACTTCAGTATTGCCATTGCTCTCCTGGCTTTCTTCTGTTGGCTTTTGATGGGTGGTATTCGCAGAAACGTTCTTTATATTGTTGAGTTCCGACTTAAGTTTGTCAATCTCAGCCAGAAGTTCTTTTTCCTGTTTGGTTTTAGGCCCCCGGTGTTTGGGGCAGATTTTTCAGTTGAATATTTAGTTCATCTATTTGTTTTACAATGCCTTTGATCGGATTTTCTCCATATTTAGGGTATCATTATGTTTTTCGTCGGTTGTTTTATCATCAGTCTGTGATGATGAAATATCACTAAACAAACTTTGTGTTACGGGTTGTTTCTTTGTTGCAGAATCAAGGTTCTCTCCCGATTTCCCATTTACAGAATAAACATGGTCAGTATCTTTCTTCACAATTCTTGTTCGTTTATGCTTTGATGCGGTAAGCGGGTTTTTAGAACCCTTCTACTTCTGCTTGTCTATCGAGAATAGCATAAACAGCTTCATCTTGTGTGGCATAACTGGTTGAGTCTAATCCAAGTTTGTTAGCAATATCTACAAGGTCTGTTACGCTTTTAGATAATAGTTCTTCTTTGCTATACATGTAGTGTATAATAAGTTTATTTGAAATAAGAAACTGTTTCCAGAACGGAAACGGTAACATATAAACGTGTTGCAAAGGTAATGAAAATATATATGAAATGCAATGATTACCATAAAAGAAATAGACGTGTTAACATTTATTTTATTTATGGTGTAGCATTGGGATACAAGGCTTTCGATGATAGCTTTGCGTATGTATTTTAGCGTGTATGAAAATTAAAAAGGGGTGTAACTGTATAATCAGTTACGCCCCTTTATATATTAACTAATAGTTTTTATCTATTAAACAGGATATGGTTTACTTGTCCTTTTCCATATCGGCCTTAAGTTTAGCCAGTACGTCTAAGTCGCCAAGTGAGGTTCCTGCTGCAACATTGTTGATTGCCTGAGCCTCATTCTGTTTGCGGGCTGCATTGTGGTGACGTGGCTTAACTTCCTCCTTAGCTTCCTCGAACGTACGAGAGTGAGAGAGAATAATACGGCGTGTTTCCTTGTTAAACTCAATAACCTTAAATGGTAACTCCTCACCCAGCTTGGCTTGTGAGCCATCTTCCTTGGTAAGATGCTTGGGAGTAGCGAAGCCTTCGCCGCCTTCGTCGAGCGTTATAACGCACCCTTGTCCATCATTTCGGTAATTTTACCCTGATGTACGCTGCCGGGAACATACAATTCTTCGTATTTGTCCCATGGATTTTCCTCAAGCTGTTTGTGGCCGAGGCTTAAACGGCGGTTCTCCTTATCGATTTCGAGAACAACAACATCAATATCAGCACCAACAGTAGTGAACTCTGAAGGATGTTTTACCTTCTTGGTCCATGACAGGTCTGAAATATGGATAAGACCGTCAACGCCTTCTTCAAGCTCTACAAAGATACCGAAGTTTGTGAAGTTGCGAACCTTTGCAGTGTGTTTGCTGCCTACCGGGTACTTCTGTTCGATTGATTCCCACGGGTCTTCTCTTAATTGTTTGATACCTAAGCTCATCTTGCGCTCCTGACGGTCAAGTGTAAGGATTACAGCTTCAACCTCATCGCCTACATGTAAGAACTCCTGAGCTGAACGAAGATGCTGGCTCCACGACATTTCTGAAACGTGAATCAAGCCCTCTACGCCTGGCTGAATCTCAACAAATGCACCATAATCAGCGATAACTACGACCTTACCCTTAACGTGGTCGCCAACTTTGAGTTCAGGATCCAGCGAATCCCATGGATGAGGAGTAAGCTGTTTAACACCAAGTGCGATGCGCTTCTTTTCCTCATCAAAGTCAAGGATAACAACATTTATCTTTTGATCCAGAGCAACAACCTCGTGAGGATCGCTTACGCGGCCCCAAGAGAGGTCGGTAATATGTACAGTCCGTCAACACCACCGAGGTCAACGAATACACCGTACGATGTAATGTTCTTAACTGTACCTTCAAGAACCTGACCCTTTTCGAGGTGAGAGATAATTTCTTTCTTCTGTGCTTCCAGCTCAGCTTCAATTAAAGCCTTGTGAGAAACGACAACATTGCGGAACTCCTGGTTAATTTTTACAACCTTAAATTCCATGGTTTTGCCTACGAATACATCGTAGTCGCGTATAGGATGGACATCAATCTGGCTACCTGGCAAGAATGCTTCGATACCAAATACGTCTACAATCATACCGCCCTTGGTGCGACACTTAATATAACCCTGAATAATCTCGTCGTTATCAAGTGCTTTATTAATGAGATCCCAGCTCTTGCTCAGGCGTGCTTTCTTGTGAGAGAGAACAAGCTGACCCTTTTTATCTTCCTGGTCTTCAACGTAAACCTCTACCTTGTCGCCAACCTTCAGGTCGGGATTGTAGCGGAACTCTGAAGCGGGAATAATGCCGTCGCTCTTGTAACCGATGTTAACAACAACCTCTTTCTTGTCGATAGAGATTACTGTACCCTCAACAACCTCATGCTCCTGAATCTTGTTGAGTGTTTCATCATAAGCCTTTTCAAGATCGGCTTGCTTGCACCATTGCTGGTTCCATTCTCAAACTCGTCCCAATTGAAGTCTGCTAATGGTTGAACGTTTTTGATGTCGTTTAAATCTGACATAAATAATTTAAATTGTTAATGTGTTAATAAAGTTAGACTTTATGTGAATTACAGGGCACAGTTCACCCATACCCTTCAAAAATCGTGTGCAAAAGTTACTAAAATCAATGATGTAACAGACATTCGATTACTATTATATGTTGAATTTTTAAATGTATTTAACATACCGGTAATTATATCGTTATGTTCATGGTTTGACGGTCGCCGTACGCACGGCTGACGGCCGTCAACAACGCAGCTGACGGCCGTCGAATGATGTGTGTGACGGCCGTCGGACAACGAGTCTTTGGGCGAAATGACTGGAATATAGGGTTGAAATGGTATGGCGTTTACCTTTAAAAGGTTTGGCTTTTTGCGGTATATGTTATTCGTGAAGGTTCTACAACCCCTTGTACAGGCGCAACTTGTCATTTTCCCTGAGTATTTCAGACGTAAGTCGGAACAGATGTTATGCCGTAGCCCGACAGGATAAAAACATGACATTTACTTGCTGATGGGAAATAATATTTATATTTGCATATATCATTTGCGCTTTATTTACGAATGTAAAAGGAGGTAATAGACTGGTATAAATACTTGAAAATATACGCTAAGATATTAGTCGCATATCATGATGTTCATTAAAGGGAAAAAGTCAATATATAAGCAGATGAAGACAGATACGATAAATAAGATTGATGATTTCTTTTTGAAGAATACCGTTGCCCGGGGTATTCCTTCGAAGATGGAAGATATAATATGCGCCGAAAAGGAGCTGGAAATGGAATTTGATAAGGATTATGTATTTTTCTTGCTTCGCTATGGAGGGTCTTTAATTGGCGGAAAAGGAAATCTATGGGCTGCATAACTGTGGACTGATGGGGGATGAAACCGTAGTTGATTTGACCAAACGTTTCAGGGAAGATACAGGCGAAGACGACGGATGGCTTGTTATTGGTACCGACTATACCGGTAATCCCATAGGAATAGACAAGGAGGGAAAGGTGAGGATGTTTGACTATGATTTTGGAGAAACTGGCGTTCTGGCCGAGTCGTTTGAGGATTATATCCTTCAGTCGTTGTGCTCAGAATAGTGGCATTTTTCTTTAATAAGATCTCTTATCTATTGTGCACAGTTAAGCCGTGGTATGATTGACAATTAGTTTCGGAAAATTTCCCAATTGATATTGTTATTGTGGAAACATTTGCTTGCACATGGGAAATAATCGTTATATTTGCAAGAAGTATTTATGGTGTATTTTAATCTATGCTGAATGGGTATGTATCGATTGAATTTAAGGCTCATGTCATAACGGCTTCGAAAAATACGCGTGATAATTATTATATGGTTGGTTTGGCTGATGATAAATATCATTATACTAACTATGTTTTATTTCAGCGTCCTGTTGTTTTATCGGCTGATGATAACTGTGAGGCTGATGCAAATGGCCTTTATGCCGAATGCAATGGTGAGGTAGAATATAACACATGCAGGGCTGTTTGTTTGACAAATAAGGCTTTTTGTTCTGGAAACTATCGATAGTATAATCACGGTAAATCTTCAGAATGTTGAATTAACACCACGCTTTATTGAATATAGTAAAGCCGTGTTTAAAGAGCTGTTAGTATTAATTTACAATGAGATATTGACAGAGTGGAAGGAGATTATAGTCTTGTATATCGGATAAGGCAGATAGAAACAAACGCGAATCAGATTATAAACTTTAAGTCATTTGCCGATAGTGAGCGCTATTGGAAATACTTTATACTGAACGAAGACGTTGTACGTGCCGAGTATATAAACCCTTTACTGCTTGCATCATCAGGGCTATTCGGAACAGCAAATTGATAGTTTTGATTTTCTGAACTGTGTGATTCCTATCCCTATTTTCTCAGAAAGATTCGTGGAAAAGAATGCCGTTATCCTTGAAAACGATATAAAATTTTTACCCTGCAGGGTATCGGGAGGACACGGTATAACTACATTTTATATGGGACGTGTGCTTAAACACGATAGCATTATTGATGCAGACAGAACGGGTAAGAGGGTTTTAACCGATGGGACGTGTGTTCTGATCGAGCCTTATATTTATAAAAATACAGAGGATAACTTTTTATGTTGCGCGATAATGTGTATAATTGGCATTATGTGGTATCGGAACGGTTTCGCGATTTATGCCGGAACTTTAAGTTGGAATTTCAAAAGGTGAGAACAAATAGCTTGTGAACTGTAAAACGTAGAATGGGTATGTGTATAGATCAATTTAAATATTTTACGTTTACGGTGTTTGAATGCTCATTCGAACAGGTTACAGATATGGTACGAAAAGGGTGGGGAAGCAGTGAAAAATATAAGATAACCGAGATAGCTTTTAGCCCGGATCTGTACGAAAACTGCCCTTTGGCAGGTGGGGCACACATGTTGAAAGCCTACTTTTACGCTCCTGAATTGTGTAAAAACCGCTGTGTAATGTTTTCGAATTATGCTGACGGTCTTAGCTCCTGGGCTTATCAAATAACAGATTTATTAAAGATAAAGGCATACCTTTTTCGCATTAGTGCTGATAATTATCCCGATGCCATGAATGCTTTCAGCCTTATAGAAGACGGAAAAGCCTGCGAACGGTTTATGCTATGCGAGATCCCGGGTGGACATTTTATGGTCAGGGTGAGATATTGCCGTTTGAAGATGAACGCCTGTATGGTCAAAGGCTTGTCAAACGGCGTTTGAATAAGAATATTTTAACAGACTATTGCGCGCGACTGGGCTATGATATTACCGACCATTTGTTTTGGAAAAGTACACAATCGATATTGTTGGAACAGGTTATGTGGTAGGTAACGTCAGGATAACGAATGAGCTTTTAACGGCCTTTATGCCTTTATCACCTTTATATAATGCAGGTTATGAATGACGAAAAATAGGTGTCTATAATTTTCGTTTCGCCTTTCATCGTTTGTTCCTCCTGAAATAATTTCGACAGACAGACGGTAGTCTTCAGGGCAGTTTTCGGCCGAAAACCAAATCTTTGTAAGGGTCAACATTTTGTTATACCGATGGCAAAGGTAGAGTCGTTCATTGGTAAGCGGAAGACACAGGCCCGTCAGCTCGTAATTATCAATGATTTCGTCGGCATTGAGTGGAATTTCATCTAAAATTACCGCGTCGAATAGTCCGCTTTTTATGTTGTCGGACAGGGTGATTGGTGGTTGGAGACCACCCAATATCTTTCTTAACCAGCATGCCTCCGTGACATCCGTCGAAGTTTTCTCCGCCGATAATGCAGCTTATTTCCTTTGCACTTCCCTGGTAAGCCTGTACTTTTCGGTTGCACGGATAAAGGTTTATCCACGTGTCTGAGTCAATATTCTGTAAATTGGCACTGCATTTTTAGCGGGATAATGTAGCTGAAGCGAAGGAACTGTCGTGTAACAGGAGCAGTAAATAATAATTTAAATTGGGTTGTATCAATGCCATCAGGAGCTGGTTCGGTAGAAAAGTAATGATAAAATCGTATATAGGGCGACTTCAGCATTTGGGCAACCACATATAATCCCTTTCGTGTTTCAATGCTTATCACACGATTTTCTTTCCAGCAAACCCTTGCCATGCTCTGCTATTTGGGTCAAAAACTGCTCCTGGCAGGCCTAAACATCGAAATATTCCTTTAATGCCTGATTGGCACTCCCGTTTATATTGGGCAAGTCTTCAATAATATGGCCGTGCTCGAGTAGTGCAATTCGGGTGCTGATGTCGGTGGTATGCTGTAGGTTATGGCTGCTGATGAGAATGGTTGCACCCGACGATTGGGCATACTGGCTGATGATATGTTTCAACTTGTTCTGGCCCGTGGGATCGAGAAAATTGAAGGGCTCGTCAAGAATAACCAGCTCGGGCCCGGTAAACAGGGCCGAAATAATGCCTATTTTCTGTCTGTTACCTGCGCTGAAATCCCTGATCAGTTTCTTCTGATTAAATATTTCGCCGTTTGTAAACGGAATAAAAGGCGACAGGATGCTGTCGTTGATATGTTTCCAGTTAAAAGGAGGAAGATTGTTGATTCTTTGCCAGAAAATTAAAATATTCCTCCGGCGTGAGGAAGTCAATCAGAAAGCCTTCGTTGATATAGGCACCAGTAAATTGTTTCCAATCTTCAGAAACGGTAGGGTCGATACTGGCTTTTCCATTCTGTGGCATCATGGCAACGGTACCAGTATCGGCTTTAAGAAGGTCGAGAATTAATCGGAAAAAGCGTGGTTTTTGCCGGCACCATTGTTGCCTACCAAACCAATAATTTCGCCATTGTTAATAGTGAAATCAGTAATATCTACGGCAGTTTTATCTCCAAACGATTTGCGGAGCTGATGAAGACTAATTTGCATTTTCTAAAGGTTTGCTGAAATAAAAAGAGGCTATGGAAGCTACTTTCGTAGTTTTCATAGCCTCTTACCATACAAATAATGCTTATATTATTGGATGTTAGCGTATGCCACGTCCGTGACAATTCTTGAATTTCTTGCCACTTCCACATGGACACGGGTCGTTGGGGCGAGGCATTTTGTCACGAATAACAGGCTGATGCCTCTGTTCCTGCTGGCTTTGTGTAGCCTGATTAGCCGCTGCACGCTGTGCTTCATCGGCACTTTCGAAGTCGTCTTTTTGCTCATGGTAGCGCTGTTGATGCACTTCAGGCGCAGCCTCTACGACATCCTGCTGTTGTTGTACAGGCAGTTGGGCACGCATTAAAAAGCTTGCAATTCGGGTATTCATGTCGTCAATCATACTGTCCCATAGCTTTGCGCTTTCGAGTTTAAATACCAAGAGAGGGTCCTTTTGCTCGTAAGAAGCATTCTGTACGCTATGGCGAAGCTCATCAAGCTGACGTAAGTTCTCTTTCCAATCGTCGTCGAGAATATGTAAAATCACAAATTTTTCGAATTCCTTAACGACGTTTTTCGACTCTGTTTCGTATGCTTCCTTAAGGTTTACACGCAACTGAATAACGTTCTTTCCATCGGTAATGGGGATAAGAATGTATTGATAAACATCGCCCTGATTCTCATAAACCTCTTTGATTACAGGGTAAGAATCGGCTTGTATGCGTTCTGTCTTTCTCTTAAATGAAGCCATAGCCTCCTGGAAAGCGCGCTCTTCGAGTTCGGGCTTGTTTGTATTCTCAAACTCTTCAGCCTTAAAAGGAATCTCCATAGCGAGAATTTCAAAGAACTTTTCTTTTGCATCCTTGTAATCATAGTTCTCAATAATATTGACAATACGGTCCCAAATGATGTTCGAAATGTCCATTCCCAGACGCTCTCCCATAAGTGCATGCCGGCGCTTATCGTAGATAACGGTGCGCTGTTTGTTCATAACGTCATCGTATTCGAGCAAGTTTTTGCGTATTCCAAAATGGTTTTCCTCTACCTTTTTCTGTGCACGCTCAATGCTTTTTGAAATCATTTGGCTTTCGATACGCTCGCCATCTTCGAAGCCTAAGCGGTCCATTATCTTGGCAATACGCTCAGAACCGAACTTACGCATAAGCTCATCTTCGAGCGATACATAGAAAACAGATGAACCTGGGTCGCCTTGACGTCCGGCACGTCCGCGCAATTGTCGGTCAACTCGTCGGCTTTCGTGTCGGGTTGTACCTATAATTGCCAGACCGCCTGCGTCCTTAACTTCCTTGCTTAACTTAATATCGGTACCACGACCATCCATATTTGTAGCAATGGTAACAGCACCAAGAAGACGCTCTTCATTGCGAAGGAGGGTCTCTGCATGTTGTCCGGCTAATTTAAGATCGGCGCTTTTTCTCGCCCTTGTCAGCTGCCTCTATGAGCTTATTCTGATGACGAAGTGCAGAGGTTTTTGATCAGTAAACGCCTTATCGTCCGATGTAAGGTAAACCATTCCACGGGTACTCTTACCAGCTTCGGCAACAATCATTGATTCCTTTTGATGCTGTTTTTGCTGAGAACCTGATGTGGAATTTTGCGCATTGTAAGCATCTTGAAAGCAACTCACTGATAACGACAGAAGTTGTACCTACCAAACAGGGACGCCCACTGACGCGCATCTCCTCAACTTCCTCAATAACGGCTGCATATTTTTCGCGTGCTGTTTTATAAACGCGGTCGTTCATGTCGTTGCGAACAACTGGTTTGTTGGTAGGAATCTCTACTACATCGAGCTTGTAAATGTCCCAAAGTTCTCCGGCTTCTGTACTTGCCGTACCAGTCATACTGCCAGTTGTGGTACATTCTGAAGTAATTCTGCAATGATAGTGGCGAATGTCTAGGTTGCAGCTTCAATTTTAACATGCTCTTTTGCCTCTATTGCCTGATGTAAGCCATCGCTCCAGCGACGTCCCTCCATAATACGCCCAGTCTGTTCATCGACAATTTTCACCTCTCCATCCATAACGACGTATTCATCGTCTTTATTAAACATGGTGTATGCTTTGAGAAAGCTGTTGCAATGTGTGCACACGGTCGCTCTGAAGAGCATAGTGATTTAACAGCTCATCTTTCTTGTCAAGACGCTCCCTGGTCGCTAATGTTCTTTTCATTCTCAAGTGATGATAGTTGAGATGCAATGTCAGGAAGTACAAATAAGTCTTTATCCTTTACCTGATTTGAGAGCCAGTCGGTTCCCTTATCGGTTAAATCTACGCTGTTTAATTTCTCATCGACAACGAAATACAGTGGTGCAACAGCCTCGGGCATACGGCGATTGTTGTTCTCCGTGTACGTTTTCCTCGGTGCGTCTGTAAGCCACTTTTTAATTCCTTCTTCAGAAAGATATTTGATGAGTGCCTTGTTTCTTTGGGCAGAGCTTTAAATGAGCGGAATAGACAAAGGAAACCGTCATCCAGCAGGGATTGGTCTTTTTTTGCCTGTCCTTCAGATATTTTTGACGCGCGTCTGCTAAAAGTTCTGTTGCCTGTTTGCGCTGTACTTCGTATAAACGCTCTACAAGAGGCTGATACTCTTCGAACATCTGGTTTTCGCCTTTTGGAACAGGCCCCGATATAATAAGAGGTGTTCGTGCATCGTCTATGAGCACAGAGTCGACCTCATCCACAATAGCGAAGTTATGACGACGTTGTACAAGGTCGCTCGGAGCGAGCGCCATGTTATCTCTTAAGTAGTCAAATCCGAACTCGTTGTGGTTCCAAAGGTGATGTCGGCCTGATAAAGCTTTGCGTCGTTCTGCTGAATTAGGCTGATGTTTATCAATACAATCGACCGAAAGACCGTGAAATTCGTAAAGCGCTCCCATCCATTCCGAGTCACGTTTTGCAAGGTAATCGTTAACTGTTACCATGTGAACGCCATTGCCTGTCAACGCATTTAAGAATACAGGAAGCGTTGCAACCAGTGTCTTTCCTTCACCAGTTGCCATCTCTGCAATCTTACCGGTGCAAAGCAATACCTCCAAAATATCTGAACATCGTAGTGAACCATGTCCCATTTAATGAGGTTTGCCACCGGCTGTCCATGAATTATGGTAGATGGCTTTGTCGTTATCAATGGTGATAAAGTCGTTTTTGGGGTCACTTGCCAATTGCTTATCGAAGTCGGTTGCAGTAACAATGGTTTCCTCATTTTCGGCAAATCGGCGTGCTGTATCTTTTACAATGCTGTATGCCGTGGGCATTATTTCGTTTCAGCATTTTCTAATGCTTCGAGCATTTCTTTGTCCAGCTTGTCAATTTCGTCAAAAGATGGGTTCACGTTCGTCAATAGGAGTCTCCTCAATTTTATCCTTCAGCTCCTTTATTTTCTCTTGATATGGAACTGCAGCATCCTGTACATACTTCTGTATTTCTTTTTGTTTTGGCACGCAATTCATCGTTACTAGCTTCTAATCTCAGGGTAAACCTCTTTTACTTTTTCTACAAGAGGTTGATGAGTTTCATATCACGGCTGGATTTATCGCCGAATATCGACTTTAAGAATTTGTTGAAATTCATATGTTGGTTTATTTATTTTCTAAAATGTGCAAAATTACTAAAAATAAATCATAAATCGGCATACTTAATAACTTTCTATTTTAAACGGTATTGAAAGTTGAAGTATGGAAGTTACGATTTTAGAACAGTGGCGTAACGTTGCATGCATTTGGTGCTCGTATCCGAATGGTCCGTGCAATAGTGGGTGTTATTCTATCGGCACTGACAGGTAATGATATATGTTCGTGAAGAATATGATTACCTAAAAAGAATATAGGAAATACAGTATCACCTAATCTGCTGGTATAATTTTTGCTGTGTGTCTTCATTAATCAATTTCCAACCGGGAGCAACCTCAACAATTATATCACCGCTTATGGAGGGATGAATCCCTGCTTTAAGCTTGTTTTGCCTGTCATCATCCAGCAAAAGATGTTCGATAGAGTAAACATTGGCTACTCCTGCATTCTGAAAAAGAAGTCCTGACTTTTCTTTATGAGTTCTGAAAACGAAATATGCTTTTGCTCTATAAGCTGGCGATCTAAATATATTTGGTTGTTAAAGCACTGACTTACGTATTTACCGTTACCGTAAATAGCTCCCAGATACATGTTGAGCAGACTGGCAGTTCGGTTGATATAGAATGTACCCGTAGGTATACGGTATCGTTCTGGGTCGGGATTGGTTTCGTCAGAGTAGCCTGTTGACGTAACAACGAACATGATATTACCAGAGCTTAACCTTTTCTCTATTCCGTCAAACAATTTCCCCAGTGTAGTATCCAGACTCTGATACGTGGCCTGAATATCTTGTGATGCGTATTTAACCGATTTGTTTTCAGTTGTTGCAGCCGACAGTGTAAATATATAGAAGATCAGGAATGTCGTCCTGTCCCAACCTGGTTTGCTCAATGGCCTGCAGACTAATATCTGCTACCTGGCTATTAAGTTCGGCAAGATTATTTTTTGTTACCGGTTTTTCGTTTTGCTGATTATATGCTTTCAGCCATTTAGGTTGTGCCGAATGATAATAATTCGAGCCCGTCCACCAATTGCCCTCTAACCAAAAAGCCCGTCGGCTGCATGCCCGGCGAGCATGATAGCTGGTTCTTTGTTTGCAGCAAACGAGTATACAAATGCCTTTCCACCAGTAATAACCTTTAGCTCATCCGAAATGGTTGAGGTTCTTAATTGAGCTGGAGAATGCTGGTATCTTTCGTCGTTTGTAGATAAAACCGGTTGTAATGTTTCACGATTTAACCATGAATTACCACAATACCATTGTAAAAATGGAACTGTTCCCGTTGCAGGTGATGCCGTTGACGATGAACGGTCAACAGGTTTAAAGGGATATGAGGCATGGTCGTAATAACGCCCGTCTCTCATTAACCGTTTAAATCCTCTCTCTGTATAATATCCATAGAAAGCCTCCATATAATCAGTCCGCAACTGGTCAATAATAATATTGACAACCAGTCGTGGTACATACTGGGAGGCTTGCACCTCAACAGATGTTATGGCTGCAAGAATGAGAGCAAGATACCTCATTAACCTATGGCTTCTTTAGCAAATAACGATTCATCATACACCTGCTTAGCAAAATCAATGCCAGAATATTCATGCCTTCTGCATAACATTGAAGTGCATTGCCTGCAAAGAACAGTATGATACATATCAACAGTACATTCCAGAACCAATGGAAGCGTTGTTTCACCTCACGGTTTATGACAGGATATACAAAATTAAGAGAAAGAGGGTTTAATAATAATATCTGCAGGTTCAAATTTACCGTAGGATGTTGTGAAAACACCATTGCCAGCAATATAATACCTGCTATCCCGTCCAGGGTAAGAAGCGTAACATCAATCAGCCAGAATGTTTTCTGTCTTCTGTATTCTATCATTCCGGCAAGTAATATTACAATAAACACACCGCTCCATAACATATTGGGTGTAATGGTATCCCATATGTGTACGATTGCTGACAACGTTGTCGGCATTGGCTTTCAACAAAACGGCAGTTGATGAGACCAGTGACCTGCTTTTTCCCTGCACTGTCAACAATGGCAGCTCCTGCAAAATCCTTGCGCAGAGTATCGGGCAAAAACTGTTGCTCTGCATAGTTAGTCTTCGCATCTGCTTTCACGCCTAACAGCAAATCGTTTCCGAATCGTGCCCACCTGTGGGTACCATTCCATTGGTGAATCATCGTACGGTAGGATGATGTTATATTTGGATTAATCCTGTAACTGACCTTTGCTGTAATGTTATCAATCAGAATATTGCGTGCTCTTGTTGTGCAATTGTCGTAAAAGAAATTATAACGGTAAACTCTGTTGTTCTGATAATTCAGAGCAAGAGCCTGCAGAATGCGCCCTTGTCGCTATTGCTTAATTGTAATGTTTGCTGAATAACCTGCCTTCCTTGTCGTGCATATTCTACCATAAACATGTTGAAAAGGCTCTATTCCCATCTCATAATCGGTTAATCCGAATACAAAACGGAGAATAAAATTCGACTGCCTGAAATTGAATAAACCATAGTTTATTACAATGTCCTGAGCGTGAGCAGGATCAAAAACTCTGATAGCCGTATGCCCATACAGGCTCCATACTTCATTCCCGGCGAACAAGTAAGCAAACTTGTTTGAACACTATCCATTTGCTGACGTTCGGCACCTTCAGCCGTTTGGCCGATGAGAGATTGTTGCTGTGAAGGTGAAAAACAACAACAAATAACGCTTTTATGATACTATTTAAGTGTTTCACGATGCAAAAAAATACCTTATTATTTTGACTTTACATGCGTACAATTCATTTTTCAATACTTTTTGCCGACGATTATTACATAATCAATCAGAACTTATTAAAGAAAATCATACAAGTAATGTTGAGAAAATATATTCTGTCTGCTTGTCTTATCGTTTCAATTTCTCAAAGTGCACTTGCGCAAAGTGGAACAAATTCTCCTTACAGTCAGTTCGGTCTGGGCTTGCTTTCCGACCATTCAACAGGTTTCAACAGAGGCATGAATGGCTTGGGTATCGCCTTTCATGAGCATAATCAGGTTAATAATATTAACCCCGCTTCATACGCATCAATTGATAGTTTAACCTTTATTTTCGATGCAGGAGTGTCTGGACAAATTACGAATTTTAAGGAAAATGGCAGACGTCTCAATGCAAAGAATGCCGATTTCGAATATATTGTTGGTGCTTTCAGGCTTCATAAAGCATTTGGGTTTAAGCTTGGCCTGATACCTTATACCAATGTTGGATATTCTTATTCAACGTCAGGCAATGTTGGTGATATTGCCAATACAACGTTTTCCAACAGTTTTTACGGCACGGGTGGCCTTCATCAGGTTTATGCCGGTATCGGCTGGCAGCCTGTTAAAGGGTTGTCTGTTGGTATGAACGGCGGCTATCTCTATGGCGATTATACGCGTACCGTGGTAAATAGTTTCAGTAATAGTGCGGCCAACACATTAACAAAGACCTATTCGGCCGATGTCAGAAGTTACCTTTTAAGCTTTGGAGCACAGTATTCACTGAAGCTAAGCAAAAAGGATGAACTTAATATTGGTGCTACATTCAGCCCCGGACATAAGATTGGCGGCAAGCCGAGTTTAAGTATTATTTCAACCAATTCGCAGACCGCACTATCTGATACGACTCGTTTTCCTGCCGCAGGACAAGGCAATATGCAGCTTGAAATTCCAACTTCTCTGGCAGCAGGTGTAATGATAAACCATGATAACTCGCTGAAATTGGGCGTCGATTACCAGCTTCAGCGATGGGCATCAGTAGAGGAACCGGCATTTACGGTCAACACGAACGGGCAGGCAAGCTATGCTTTTAGCCAAGGGTCAATTTTTATGAATCGCCATAAAATTACGATAGGCAGCGAGTATTGTCCTATGGAATTAAGTCGCAGTTTCTTTAAACGTATGCACTATCGTGCTGGTATCAGTTACGCTACACCTTATTATAAAATAAACAATGCTGACGGCCCAAGGGAAATCAGTCGAGCGTTGGTATCGGCATTCCTGTCATAAACAGCTGGAATAACCGTTCGTGGCTGAACATTGGAGCACAATGGGTACGCCAGTCAGCAAACCACTATATTACAGAAAAACACGTTCCGTATCAATATCGGGCTGACATTTAATGAGCGGTGGTTTGCAAAGTGGAAGTTGAATAACATTCAATGAAAGCTTTTATAAAAGTATATTTTTTATTTTTCATAGCTTCCTGTTGTTTCCCTGCAAGGAGGCTGCTGAGCATATCGGCAGGAGCAATTAGAGAACGATTCGGTAGCCGTGATGACAACGCTTGGCGTTAATACTTTAATATCCGACTCGGGTATTACCAAATATCGCATTGTTACAGAACGATGGGAGGTTAATCAAAACAAAAAGCCTTCGCGATGGGTCTTTGACAAGGGTTTGTTTTCTTGAACAATTTGATGAGAATTTTCATGTACAGGCCTAGTATCAGTGTGATACAGCCTACTATTATGACCAGCTAAGGTTATGGGAATTGCGTTCGAGGGTTCGCATCTTGACAAAGAATGGACTTCGGTTTTCGTCAAATCAGTTATACTGGGACGAAAACAAGCATGAACTTTTATTCATATCTCTCACGTTTGGTTACGCCCGAACGTACACTTCAGGGCAGTTATTTTCGTTCTGATGAGCGTATGACCCACTATCTTGTTACCAATTCACGCGGCTCGTTCGAAAGTGCCGACTTCGGAGGAGGACCCAGTCTGCTCCTTCGCCGTCAGGAACCGGCGACAGTATAATGATCAGCAGCGTAGCCCGGCGCTGCCTTCATGCAACTAACTAATGTAAGCTAATATTATTTAGTTTGTGAATATAGAACTGGCTCAGATTATAGAGATTGTCGCTACAATGGTTCTCAGTGCGTTTTTCTCGGGAATGGAGATTGCCTTTGTATCGAGTAACCGTATGCTTGCCGAAATGGACAAGGATAAAAACCGTAATGACATATCTCAAATTCTTATTTCTTATTTCTACCGTCATCCCAACGGCTTTGTGTCTACCATGCTTGTTGGTAACAACATTGTGCTGGTGATGTATGGTATTTTATTTGCAAATATCTTCGATAATACCTTGTTTGCGAGACTTCGATGCAGGCGCAAGAGTTACCTCGACACGATATTTTCAACGATTGTTATTCTCTTTACAGGTGAGTTTCTGCCGAAAGTGTTGTTTAAGGCCAGCCCTAACCGATTGCTTACATTGTTTGCACCTCTGGCAGCAGTGTTTTATGTGTTGTTGTGGCCCGTCAGCAAGTTTGCGTCTTTCTTGTCGCGTTTGATGCTCCGTATTGGCGGAACACGTATCAATGTGGTAAGCGAAGAGGAAGGATTTACCAAGGTCGACCTCGATTATCTTCTGCAATCGTCAATAGATAATGCCTCAACCGATGAATCGATAGGCGATGAAGTAAAGATATTCCAGAATGCACTCGACTTTCCTGATATAAAGGTTCGCGACTGTATGATACACCGGACAGAAATAAAGGCTGTCGATATGAACACGTGTACAAAGGCCGAACTGTTGCAAACTTTTGTGGAAAGCGGTAACAGTAAAATCATAGTGTATCAGGTGACATTGACCATATGTGGGCTATATTCACAGTTCGGAGATGTTTCTGCAAGCCCGAGCACTGGCAAGATGGCATTAGAAAAATGCCTTTTGTGCCCTGAAACGATGGCCGCCCAAAAGCTGATGCGCATATTTTTACAGCAAAAAAAGAGTCTCGGTGTGGTAGTAGACGAGTTCGGCGGCACCAGCGGGCTGGTTTCGTTAGAAGATATTGTGGAAGAGATTTTTGGCGATATTCAGGACGAACACGACAGCAGCACGTGTTGCCAAGCTGCACTGAGAACGGCGATGATATATTCTGTCGGCCCGGATGGAGATTGACAAGGTAAACGAAATGTTTGACCTTGACCTTCCCGAAAGTGAGGAATATATGACCATTAACGGTCTCATTCTCCATGAGTACCGCAGTTTTCCAAAGCCTAACGATGTGATCAAAATCGGCGATTATACGTTTAAAATTCTGAGAACTACGGTTGCTAAAATTGTACTTGTTAAATTAACTGACAACCGTAAGCAATCGAAGTCATAGTACAGCATAAAGCTTTGTTGTTTTCAAGCATAATTTTACGCAGATTACGGGGTATGAAAGAAGGTTTTTTGCTACAGTTAGTTTCTCAGTGTTTGACGGCCGTCAGCAGTGCTGCTGACGGCCGTCAAACTACGTTGTACGGCGACCGCCGTACAGCATTGCCGACGGCCGCCGCACAATGAACTTTCCTGCCGTATGTTCTATACATGGTTATTAAATAATGGCAGCAATATTTCGTAAAAGTTTATTTTTTTCCATTGAAATATACACGAGTTTGCCGATTAATTAGTAAATTTGTACTGCATTTATATGCGAAAAGCTCCTGATATTGAAAATTATAAAAACATCAAAAATAAAACAATTAAAACAAATGGCAGCATTAGGAAAAATCAGAAGCAGAGGCCTGACCTTAATCATAATCATCGGTCTTGGCTTGCTTTGCTTTTATTGCCGAAGAGGCCTTTCGTTCTTGCGAGTCTTCCCGCAACAACCAGCGTCAACAAATCGGTGAAGTGTTAGGTGAGAAAATGAGTTTGATGATTTCGCCAAGCTCGTTGACGAAGCACAGGATGCTATGAAGGTCATGGGGCAGGAAAACCTGAACGATGACCAGCTAACCAGTTGCGTGATCGGGTATGGCAGAACTACGTTCAGTATAAAGCTTATCGAGAATCAATGCAAGAAATCTGGGGCTCACTGTTGACGGACGATGAGATGGAAAACGTGCTTAGCTAGAGTACAAACCAGATGCTTCTCTCAACTCCGTTTGTTAATCAGCAGACAGGTCGTTTTGATGCCAACCAGCTAAAAACAGTTCCTTGCTACATAAACGAGGCAAAAACGGCTAACCCACAGGCGGCCCAGCAGTATGAAAGTATTTACAAATACTGGAACTATATTGAAAAATCGTTGCGTCAGCAGCTTCTCATCCAGAAATATAATGCACTGTTAGCCCACTGTTTCCTTTCGAATCCTGTTGAAGCCAAGATGAGCTTTAACGAAGAAAATCTGGAAAGTCAGATTCAGCTTGCAGCATATCCTTACTCATCTATTCAGGATAACAAGGTTACAATATCTGATGAAGACCTCAAATCTAAATATAATGAGCTGAAGCCTCGTTTCCAGCAGTTTGTTGAAACACGCGATATTAAATATATCGATGTTAAAATAACAGCTTCGGCTGCCGACCGTGCTGCATTATTAAAAGCAGTTTAATGATTACGGCAAACAGCTTGCATCGGCTGATGATCCTGCTGATGTTGTACGCAAGAGTACATCGGCAATTCCCTACCTTGGCATCCCTGTTGGTAAGGAAGCATTCCCTGCTGATATTGCCGGTAAGCTTGATTCGATAGCTGTTGGTCATGTTGTAGGCCCGGTTGAAGACAAGCAGGACAACACACTTAACCTCATAAAGGTTATTGCAAAACAGCAGCTTCCTGACTCGGTTCAGTTCCGCGCCATCCGTGTTGGCGGTACAACGCCCGACGAAGCACATAAGAGAGCCGATTCTATTTATACAGCATTGAAGGGCGGTGCCGATTTTGCAGCTGTTGCAAAGAAGTATGGACAGGACGGTTCAGAGCAGTGGCTTACTACCCGTCAGTATGAATATACCAATTCAATTGACAATGACAGCAAGACCTATCTGAACAACTTGCTGACCATGGGCGCCAAAGAGCTGAAGAACATACAAACTACACAGGGTAATATTATTGTTGAAGTTCTGGACCGTAAGAACATGATCAACAACTATACAGCTGCTGTAATTAAGCGCACTATTGACTATTCGAGCGAAACACGTAGTAAAATATTTAATAAGTTCAGTTCGTTCGTAAGCGCAAATCAAACGCCGGAAGCTATTGAAAAGAATGCAGCCCGTAGTGGTTATCGTTTGCAGGAGGCTAAGGATGTTACTACAAGTCAGCATTATCTGGCCGGTATACGCTCAACACGCGATGCTATGAAATGGCTCTTTGATGCTAAAGAAGGTAGCGTTTCACAAATGTACGAGTGTGGAAACAACGGTGATAACCTGTTATTGGTTGTATGCACGAAAGTTCACCCGCATAGGTTACAGAGGCCTTGATGACCCGCAAGTGAAGGAGATGGTTAAGGCAGAGGTAATGCGTGACAAAAAAGCTGAGCAGCTGTAGCCAAAGCTAATGGCGTAAAGAGCATAGCAGCTGCCAAGGCTAAGGGCGCTATTGTGTCGACAGTTAATCAGGTAACGTTTGCCGCTCCGGTGTTTGTGCAGACAACCGGTGCAAGCGAGCCGGCACTTAGTGGTGCTGTTTATGCTGCCAAGGCTGGGGCATTCAGCTCACATCCTGTAAAGGGTATGGGCTGGTGTATATCAGTTCCGGTAATGAATCGCACAAAAATGCGGCTAAGTTCAACGATAAGGAGCAGGAAGGAAAGCTATCCAGAAGGCCATGCAGTATGCCGGCAACTTCATGAACGAGCTTTACATTAATGGTAAAAGTAGTTGATAACCGCTACTTGTTCTTCTAAACACATACACCTTATTATATATATAAGAGCCTTGCCATTGTGGCAAGGCTCTTGTTTTTATTTTTGGCTTATACGATTGGCCAGACCTGTTTTTTCCTTTACAGCTCTTGTGCATACTGACTAACTTTGCACAAAACACCGTAATTGTGTGATATTTATTCCGATAAAATAAATTAATAACTAAACAACAACAACAATTTTATGATTAAACCAAACTAAGTCGTCGCTTCGTAATTGCGTTTGCTGGTAGTAGGTAGTTGCAAATCATGGCACAAAAAGTCGTTTAGAAATTCGACCGTGTGAATTTTATCCCCAAAAAGACATGAAAGAGGTTGTCTTTCCTGCTCAATTAACTAAGATCGGGCCTGACGATACGTACAAATTTGTAGGTACACAGAACACGATAGATGTGTATCCTGCCCAAATGAATTTGGGAAAGGGAAACGGAATTAATGTAAAAGACGGTGCTGCAAAGTACACAATAGAGGTGTTTTATACCAAAAAGCCGGAGTTTAAGCGCGCTTTCGACTTCCAGAATGCACGCTATACTGGCGATACAAGTGCCGGTGTTTGCCTGCGTACAGAGGTAAAAGTTGGTGTTGGTTGCAAAATAAAGGGAGAGGATGGCAACACACTTGTATACTTTTCTCTTTTAGATTCAGCCAGCGTTGAGAAGGAGCTTTGTAGGGGTATGATGCTGCAAAAAACAGTATTTCCATTACTGATAAGCCAAGCTCTGCAAAGTGGGGTGCTGATGAAACAGCAGGCAGATTCTTCAATGAACACGAAGGAGCTATACGCGGTATGGCTGTAAAGAAAGCCGTTGAATATGCCGGGTACAAGCTTGCACAGCGCGTACAGTTGTTCCTTGTTGGTGATAAGTACAGCAAACTACAATATGCTGATGTTCCGAAAAAGCTACAATCGTCCTATCATTCTGAGGCAGCCCGGCCAAAGAAGCAGGTCAGCCTCTATGGCCAGTGGCTGCAAATATAAGATGTGCCAGCAAACCCAGCTTCTGGCACTTAGTGATAAGTTCGCAAGCCTCGATGTCAAGGAAAGTCAATTGAATACGATTACTTTTGTATATACTACGCCGCTATGCTTGCTGCGATGGCGCAGAGCTTTGACAAAAGCGCACGAATATGGTGTAAGGCTGATAAGAGCGACCTAACTCGTGGAAAACCATCACTTAGCAATACTATTTATGGTATTTATCAAATGTATATGCTCAGGAAATTGCTGGCAGAGCGCACATCGCCCGACGCTTTTTATAGACCTTGCAGGCGGTGTGCCGACGTTTACAAGCGATAATGGTTATTATGTTAAAGGCGTATCATGACTGGTTTTCATGATACGCCTTTTTTAGTTTCTGCAAAAACTTTAATTCTGTAACTTTGTTGTCACGCTTACTTTTTAATCGGAAATATATCTGTTCTGCGCGGTGATGGTTTTGCAGTAAGTTGTTTTCTTAGAATATTCCCAATTTACCCATTGCAATAAGCAGGGAGAAACCAGTATCAGTGTGATGATTCCAACGAGAATTCCTGCCTTTCCCATGTCCTTTGCTCAATAAGCCCCGTGGAGTAGGCGATGGCATTTGAGGAGTTGATATGGGCAGGCACATGGCAGCAGATGCTGCTAGCAATACCTACGATTACAGTTGATGAGCCTCCAATAACATTCAGTTTGTCTCCCATACCTGCACATACTACGGTTAGGGATGGGAATCATGAGAGCTGCCGTTGCTGCGTGTTGCTGATGAGTTGGATGAAGAAGGTAACTAAAGCCGGCAATCAGCAATATACATCGGTTCCAGTCGCCAAAATGGTATGGCATTGATAGCTGTTTTGCGAGATCGGTACCGTCTCATGGCCATACCGAGAGCAAATCCGCCTGCTACCATCCATATCACTCCCCAGTCAATCTCCTGAAGATCTTTAGCAGTGATAACGCCTGTTAAGGCAAAACACGGCAATGGGTAACATGGCAACCGTGTTTGCATTTATACCTAATGGTTTCCGAATATCCAAAAGAAGAATTGGTAACAACCATTGTAACGGCAACGACGATAGTGCGCCAGTTATGTTGCGATTTCGCCCTGAATATCCAGCTCTATGGTTTTACCTGTAAAGGGGAAACAAAACGGCTAGTAACAACCATGCAATGAAAAAGGAGCGCAATAACCAACGGAGCCATGATGGCCATCCAGAGTCCAAACGACACGTCCATGTTTAAAACCGGCAGGGTCGTTCAGAGTATTTTGAAAGAGCAAAGGCATTGGGTGGAGTACCGATGGGAGTTCCTATACCTCCGAGGTTTGCGCCAATAGGAATAGCCGTCGTAGGGCTATTCGTCCTTTGCCATTGGCGGGAAGAGCCTTAAAGACCGGCGTAAGGAAGGTAAGCATCATGGCTGCGGTAGCCGTGTTGAGATGAACATGGAAAATAATCCCGTAATAAGCAGAAAGCCAATAATACGTTTTCCTTTTCTTTCCAAAAGGCTTTATCATGGTTTTGGCCATCCATACGTCAAGTCCCGACTTAGGTAGCTGCTATGGCAGGGATGAAACCACCGAGGGAAGAGGATAATGGTTGGGTCGGCAAAACATGCCACATACCTACCGAATCGAGGAAAAGCCCTACTCTCCGCCTTCTCCTTGCATAAATTTAAATGATGAATCGCTGACAAAGAAAAAGTAAACAAAAGATAATACACACTGATGTTGCCTGCAGGAATGGCTTCTGTTAACCAAAAGCATGACAGCCATGATGAGAGATGCAATAACACGCTGTTGTACAATAGTAAGTCCGTCAATGCCAAAAAGCTGGCAGGAAGGTTCCACACAATAATTGTGAGAAGGGCAGTTAAAGGAACCATAATCCTTCTTTTTTGTTAAAGTCGCCGTTATAAGACTCTTTTCACGGTCTCTTGCATAGTTTAAGTTTGGTAGTTAAAAATGTTTGTTTATAGGTTTGAGGACAAATTTAGCGTTTAAATTATTTTCAGGCAAATAATTTGAGCCTTTTTGAATAAATAAAGGCCGCTTTCTACAGTAAAGCAGCCTTGTTATATTTTTATAATACTCTGCAATGTAATATAAGTATAATATAATATCTGTATGATTCTATTTTCCTGTTTTTCGACTCTGTCATTGTTCCTTCAATGTAAAGCCGTGTAATTTCGGGCACTCCATTTGTGCGAATGGTGATGGCTTTTTTGAAATGTCCGGTGAATTTTGTCTTACCGTTGTATGTAACCTCCACAGTTCCTTTCTCTCACGGCTTTTACAGGATTCTTGGTGTATGTTGGTATCGTGCATCCACAGCTGGCTGCAGCCTGATTGATAACAAGAGGCTTGTCGCCAACATTCGTGAAAGTGAACGTACATTTCTGGACAGGACTGTCCTCGGAAAAGGTGCCAAAGTTATATTCTGACTTGTCGAACTTAATCTGTGCCTGTGCAAAAAGTCGTCGTGATTCCTGCAACGAACATGAATGATGCTAAAATTAATTTCTTCATTGTATGTAATATTTCTTTTTCTGTTTGACGAACAAAAATATAAAAAGTTTCATGGAGTTTGTTACAAAATGTAGCTTTTTAACATTCTTTTTAGAGCTTATTATTATTGTTCATTCCAATAAAAAGTAGTACTTTTGTATGTAGTTATAATTATATCATTAAAGGTATGTATAGAACAAATACTTGCGGAGAGTTGCGGCTCTCTGATTCGGGAAAAGATGTTGTTGTTGCCGGATGGGTACAGCGTTCACGCAAGATGGGTGGGATGACTTTCATCGATTTACGCGATCGTTATGGCATTACACAACTGGTCTTTAATAGGGCCGATGACAAAAGCTTTGTGTGATGAAGCAAATAAGTTAGGGAAGAGAGTTCTGCATCCGGGTAAAGGGTGTTGTCAGTGAACGGCAGAGCAAAAACCCCAAGATGGATACTGGTGATATTGAGATTATTGCTAAAGAACTAAACGTATTGAGCACGTCTTTAACGCCTCCTTTTACCATTGAAGACAGTACAGACGGCGGAGATGACATCCGCATGAAGTATCGTTATTTGGATTTACGTCGTCCTTCGGTTCGCTATAACTTAGAGCTTCGTCACAGAATGACAATTCTGATACGGAATTTTCTTGATAACCAAAAGTTTATAGAGGTTGAAACTCCTATACTAATTGGTTCTACTCCTGAAGGTGCACGCGACTTTGTAGTACCGTCTCGTATGAATCTCGCCAGTTTTATGCTTTGCCTCAAAGCCCTCAAACTTTAAAAGCAACTGTTGATGGTTGCGGGCTTTGACCGCTATTTCCAGATTGCGAAATGTTTTCGTGATGAAGACCTCAGGGCTGATCGCCAGCCTGAATTTACCCAGGTTGATTGTGAAATGAGCTTTGTTGATCAAGACGACGTGATTAATTTGTTCGAGGACATGTGCGTATGCTGTTTAAAGAAATACGTGGAGTAGAGCTTCCTAAACCGTTACAGCAAATGACCTGGCATGAAGCCATGAGGAAATATGGCTCTGACAAGCCCGACTTAAGATTCGGAATGGAATTTGTTGAGTTCATGGATGTGTTGAAGAATAAGGGCGACTTTTTCAGTCTTTAATGAAGCAAACTATATCGGTGGTATTGTTGTTCCTGGATGTGCAGATTATAGTCGTAAGCAATTAAACGAATTAACCGACTTTGTTAAAAGGCCGCAGATTGGTGCTCAAGGGCTGGTTTATATTAAGTTTAATGCTGATGGCTCTGTTAAGAGTTCAATAGATAAGTTCTATACAGAGGAGCAATTGCTGCAAGTTAAAGAAGTGTCCGGAGCTAAGGATGGTGATCTTGTTCTTATTCTAAGTGGTAATAATGCCAATAAAACACGTGTTCAGCTTTGCAGTTTGCGTTTAGAGATGGGAGAAAAGGCTTGGTCTTCGTGATAAGAATACATTTAAATGTTTATGGATTGTCGACTTTCCTCTTTTGAATGGAGCGATGAAGAGCAGCGGTTAATGGCTACCCATCACCCATTTACTATGCCAATCCTGATGATATTTCATTGTTGGATGAACACCCTGAGCAGGTAAGAGCAAAGGCATATGACTTTGTTTGTAATGGAATAGAAGTAGGAGGTGGCTCTCTTCGTATCCATGATACGCAACTTCAGAGAAGATGTTCGAGGTGTTAGGCTTTACACCTGAGCGTGCCGAGGCTCAATTTGGTTTCTTAATGAACGCTTTTTAGTATGGAGCACCACCCCACGCAGGACTCGCTTTCGGTTTAGACCGCTTTGTAAGTATTTTGGCAGGTCTCGACTCTATTAGAGATTGTATAGCCTTCCCAAAAATAACAGCGGACGAGATGTTATGCTTGATGCGCCTTCTAAGCTGGACAAGAAGCAGCTTGACGAGCTTCATATTAAAGAAGATTTTTAATGAGTGTGAGCTTAGTGCTTGCTAATCTCGAATAATCATACAATTATCATCCCGCTTCAATATTTGGAGCGGGATTTCCTTTTATAATTATCCGTTAATAAGTATTTGATAGTCAAAAGTTTGATTTATATCAAAAATATTAAATAAGGATGTATATCCTGATTACAATCTGTAATTTTATTGATTATCTATAACATTCATTGATGATAATTGCTTATATTTGCAACCGTCAAATTGATTTTTTATAATAGGAAAAAGGTTATTTTAAATTTTCTAATTATGGTAGAGAAAACGACAAAGTGTGCAGTTGTTAAAAAGTCGCCATCAGGAGTAGCCAGAAAAACTACAACCAAATCAAAAAATGTCAAAGGAAGAGGTCTTCGTTGATGCAGAAAATGCAGGTTTCCGTGCAGGAGACGTTTATCAGGCACTTTATTCTGCCGGTGCTTCAAAAATCGGTAGAGGAGGCTGGTAAAGCTCACAGGAAAAACTAGTAGAGGTATTACTCGGCATCGGATGGTTGCTAAAAAGAGGGTAAGGTAAAAGGTGATGCAGGGAAAGTAGTTCTGGCTTAAGACTAAATCACGTCATTAATACTTTCTGAACGAGTAATAATTTTTAAATAAACCGCAATTCAAAAGATAATTGAGCTGCGGTTTTTCTATGGATGAGGATATTTTAAAGGCTCTTGCTGAAGCTGGTGACAAGGGTTTGAGCTTACAGAAGATTATTATTTATGCTTATAATTGCCAGAATAGCCTGTTTCTTAAATATGAAAGGAACGAGGTTAGAAGGTATGTTATACGTTATCTTCGTAAAAATACGAAAATATTCTGGTTCACTTATTCAAAAAGAATATCGCTGAGGGAATTTATCGTCTGAATCCCAATTCTGACAAAAAAATCCCAGCTTCTTTTTAAGTTTTGAAGAGGATCAACAAGAATGTGAGTCAGTTGCCCCGACAGTGGATGGGATTACAAGCGAACCTTATTCGATGACCTTTAATGATGTGAGCTAACTTGCTAGTGTAATTATTTTTCTACCTTAATATAATGCGATAAGCCATTTTCACTTGTAGACCGCTATTAATTTCCTGCTACTATATCGCGAATTGATGATTGATATTTTGTAGATTATACCTGTATGGAATGATCATATTCTTGTAATTACTTTACATTTGCGAAATAAAAAACAGCTACTCCCATAATATTGAAAGTAGCCCATAGCCTTATATCTTATAATCTTTCAGATATTTTTCAAATATCATCGATTTGTAAAAGCTGTTATATCTGCTGAAGCATTTCATTTTTCTTTATAAGGTATATTGCAAATTTATAGGAATAAATGCCCTACACCGGAACACAATAGCTGATACTACCGTGCCAGACAAGTAGTGTAACCGGCTGCGAAAAAGAGCCCATTTCCACGACCCAGTTTCTCCCCTTGATAGCTGCGATTGTTGCAATACACGGGAAATAAAGTAATACAAACAACAGAAAGCAGTAGCTTGTAAGTGTAGCTAGTGGTACTGCATCCACAGGATTAATACCGTGCATTTTTGCAATATCGTTTGTAATATATTGATGCAGATGTTCATATTTTCCACCTTCATCGTTGTATGAATTGTCCTCTCCGAAGCTCTCATCATTTGAGTATATCACACCCATTGTTGAAGCTACTATCTCCTTTGCACCAACGCCGGCCAACAATCCCACATCTAATTTCCAGTTAAATCCCTGCAATTTGAATACAGGTTCCACCGCTTTTCCGATACGTCCAATATAACTTTGTTCTTGCTGTTGCTGGTTATCTAATCCTTCGGGGTGTGGAAAGTATCCCAAAGCCCATACTATTATTGATGCCACAAGGATTATTCCTCCCATCTTTCTCAAATATTGTTTGCCTTTTTCCCAAGTGTGACGTAGCAGTGCTTTTGTTGTAGGGAATCGATAAGGAGGCAATTCCATTACGAAAGGCGTATCCTCACCCTTTACCATTACTTTTGTAAACAGCTTGCTCATCAATACTGCCATACCAATGCCTATTAAGTAAAGTGACAGCATTACCAACCATTGTATGTTTCGAGTAAAGAATGTACTGATAATCATAATGTAGATAGGTATGCGTGCCTCGCAGCTCATGAGGGGAAGAATAAGCATAGTTACCAACCTCGAACGGCGGCTTTCTATCGTACGAGTTGACATTACGGCTGGCACATTACATCCAAATCCCATGATCAAAGGGATGAACGACTTTCCATGTAAGCCCATCTTGTGCATAAGTTTGTCCATGATAAATGCGGCTCTCGACATGTATCCTGAATCTTCCATAAATGAAATGAACAAATAGAGAATCAGTATTTGTGGCAGAAAAAACAATTACTGAGCCAACTCCTCCCAGCACACCATCAATTAACATAGCCTTTACAGGTCCGTCAATCATGTGCTGTCCGATAGTGTCTTGCAGCCATGCTACGCCGGCATCAATCCAGTCTTGCGGATAAGAACCGAGGTAAAAGGTCGAGGCGAACATTACCATGAGCACCAGTACAAATATAGGAAAGCCTATAAATTTATTTGTCAATATGGCGTCAAGTAAGTGTGTCCACTCGTAAGTATCAGCGTTATTGCCTGTGCTATATTTTGCTTCCTTTTAATGCTCCATATATAAAAACCATACTTGGCAGTCCATAATGGCGGTTTCCGAATCCTCACCAGTTTCTTCCTTTACTCTTTTGGCGGCATTGTCACGATGCTGCATAATCTCTGAGGAATCAGGGTAAAGCTTTCACCATATTCTCTACCTCATCGTCATGCTCTAAAAGCTTAATGGCAAGATAGCGGGTCGAATAATGATTAGTTATATCAGGTACTTTCTTAAGATGTTCCTGTATTTCGGTAATACCATTTTCTATTTCATGGCCATGATTTATGTGGATATGACGATAGTGTGTGTCCGAATCTTCAGTGCCTTCATAGGTTTTTATAATCTGCCTAAAGAGCTTGTCAACGCCTCTGCCCGTTGTAAATACAGTTGGAACCATTGGTATTCCGAATAGTTCTGAAAGCTTATCATAGTCAACATGGTCTCCTCTCTCTCTGTTTCATCAAACATATTGAGGGGCTACAACCATGCGCATGTGCATATCAATAAGCTGTGTGGTAAGATAAAGGTGCGTTCGAGGTTTGATGTATCGATAACGTTTGATGATTACATCTGGTGTTTGTTCAACCAATTGCTTACGAACATAAAAGCTCTTCTGGCGAATAAGCTGACAAAGAATACGTCCCGGCAGGTCTACAATATTAAATTTATATCCGTCAAATGTGGCGTGACCTTCCTTTGGCATCAACCGTAACCCCGAATAGTTTCCAACGCGTTCATGTGCTCCCTGACACAAAAGTTGAAGAGCGACGTTTTTCCACAATTCGGGGTTTCCGACAGGCGCAACGTTAATCTGTCTTTAATCTTTTCTACGGCAACTTTCTCAGCTCTTTTCTGTTATGCTGTTTTCTTCATCGACCTCTAAGCACAGTAAACTTTCGCCATTATTCTTTTCCCGTCTCTCCTTTTTCTATTTTGAGGGCTTCTTCTTCTGTAATTATTTCTATCATTTCAGCCTCACTGTGCCGGAGGCTGACTTCATACCCATGATTTTTATATTTCACAGGGGTCTTTAAGCGGAGCATTTAAAAAGTACGTCAACTTTTTGCCTTTGATGAATCCCATCTCAACAACACGTTTGCGAAAACCGCCATGTCCAAGTACTTTTACGATAATTCCACTTTCTCCTGTATGTAAATCAGACAATCTCATACGCTAATGTTTTTCTTCATGCAAATTTACTAATATAATCTTGCAACCATGTTGCAAACGGCTTTACATTATAAATAATACCTAATTATGAGGATATATATACTGAGATATTTTAGTAACTTTGCATGAAAATCAATAATTGACATGAAAGAAATTGTGTGGGGGTTTATTGGTTGTGGCGAAGTAACCGAGAAAAAGTCGGGTCCAGCCTTTAACGAAGTAGCGGGATCGCGTGTTGAAGCCGTCATGAGCCGAAGTGAAAAATAAGGCTCGTTCCTATGCCGAAAGGCATCATATTTAGAAGTGGTACACCGATGCTCAACAACTAATAGACGACCCAGACGTCACTGCAATATATATAGCGACGCCGCCTTCCAGCCATGCAACCTTTGCCATTATGTCAATGAGAAGTGGTAAACCTTGTTATGTTGAGAAGCCTCTTGCGGCCAGTTATGAAGACTGTATTCGTATAAACCGTATCAGTGAAGAAACTGGCGTTCCGTGTTCGTGGCTTATTACCGTCGTTATCTTCCTATTTTAAGAAGGTAAAGGAAATTATTGATACCAATACAATAGGTAAGCCGCTGAGTGTGCAGTTGCAATTTGCCGTTCCTCCCCGCGAACTTGATTATCATGCAAGTGCTAATCTTCCATGGCGCTTGCAACCAGACATATCGGGAGGCGGTTATTTCTATGATCTGGCACCTCATCAACTCGATTTATTACAAAGCCTGTTTGGTGTTATTATCAGAGCACACGGTTATCCAACCAACCGTGAACATCTGTATCCTGCCGAAGATACGATTAGTGCTGCTTTCATTTTTGACAGCGGAATATCAGGTAGCGCCTCGTGGTGTTTTTGTGGGACATGAAAGCGCTAAGGAAGACAGAATCATTGTAATAGGTGATGAGAGGAACACTATCATTTTTCAGTTTTTAATTACGATCCTATTCGTCTTGTAACCAGTGAAGGTTTACAAAAGCATTATCGTTCTAATCCGTCTTATGTACAGTTGCCTATTATTACTTCGGTAATTCATCATCTTCAGGGAATAGGAGAATGCACATGCACGAGCGTTAGTGCCACACCTGTCAATTGGGTTATGGACAGAGTGCTGGGTAAATTTTTAGTAATATGTAATTGAAATTTCAATCATCCTCATGAAAAATTTTAGGTATCTGTTGATGATATGGGTTTAAATATTTTTTGCTCCAATATAGAAAAACTTTTTGTTTGCTTTTTCTATTGTTTGGTATTGAAAACATAGTGTTATCACAAACAGATAGTATAGCAACTACCGACTCAATAACACTGCTATCGCCATACAGCCGCGCAAAAGCTTTTCTTCAGAGTCTGCGTAAAACGGTGCAGTCTTTCTCCTATATTGATACGAGTTATATTGAACCGCAGACTTATAACTTTACAGTAATGCTTCAAAAATACCAATACTTTTTGAAATTTATAACATGAGTAATAAGGATGAACAAGAGTTCTCCTTTTCGCCGAAAGCCTTCCTATAAGCTTGGTCCTTATGTGGGATGGCGATGGGTTTTCTCGAGCTATACCTTTTGATTTAACCCATCTTTTTGATGGCCATTCACGCCAGATTTCAATTTAAGTTTCTATACAAGCCAAATTGGGGTCGACCTTTTTATCGTAAATCAGGGTAACGATTATCGTATTAGCCGGATAGATCTTGGCCCTTCTTATAACTCTGACGCCATAAAAAAACATGTCTTTCAATGGTTTTTACCTATAACATGAAAGGCTTTAATATTTACTATATCTTCAATCATAAAAATTTCTCATATCCTGCAGCTTACAGTCAAAGCACAATACAACGTAAGTCTTGTGGTAGTGCGCTTGCAGGAATCAGGTCTATACAAAACATAAAATTGAGGTAAACTGGGCACGTCTTAACGAGCTTGTCGAAGAGCGTTTAGGAGCATTTCCCTCACATCCTATCATTGATTCAACAATGGTTTTGGGTAATATCGAATATTCCGATTATTCGATAAGTGGCGGCTATGCCTACAATTGGGTATTCGCACATAACTGGCTTTTCGATGTTTCTTTGCAAGGAGCCGTGGGCTATAAGCATAGCAAGAGCGATTTAACTAATAGTAGAAACGTGCGTTCAAAAGACTTTGATTTGAGCAATTTCAATCTTGATGGTATCCTTCGTCTGGGTATTGTCTGGGACAATATGCGCTGGTATGCAGGGCTCAAATGCTGTTTTTCATGGATATAGTTATAATAAAAAGGCAGTTCTCCATGAATAACATGTTTGGTAATCTCAATATCTATGTGGGTTATAATTTTTGGTAAACGACACTGAAATCAATCATTCCCATTTCAATTTTAAAGGCTTCGTCAGATGAAAAATCTTTTGCTTTTGTTTTTGTTTTTGTTTCGGCAGGGTGTGTTTCTGCCGCTAACTTCTCAACTGATTATCAGCGTGCTGATTCGGTTAAAGTGGTAAACTTACTTAAAAGGGCAGCTTCGCAGAAGAATATGGGTAATAAAGTTATTTATTTTGCGCGGCAGTTAGGGGGTATACCTTATGTAGCCAAGACACTTGAAAAGAATAAACAGGAGCGCTTGGTGGTTAATCTTCGTCAGCTCGACTGTACTACTTATGTCGAAACGGTGCTGGCACTAACGCGTTGTTTAGAACAGAACAAGCTCACATTTGCTGCCTTTTTGCCACAATCTCGGATGATAAGTGTATAACTGAAGGTGTTGTTTCGTATCCTTCGCGCCAGCATTATTTTACCTACTGGATTCAGCAAAATGAGAAAAAGGTATTGTTAAGGATATACAAGCACCCAACCCTCCGTTTTCGGCAGTTCAAAAAGTCAATACCAATTACATGACAACCCATATAGAACTGTATCCTATGCTACTGCAAAACAAGTCGTGGATCAGCCATATCAGGGCAATGGAAACAAGTATTAATGGCTTAAAATGCTACTATATACCCAAAGCAGGTCTTACAGACAGCAAGCTCCTTCGTCAAACAATACACAATGGAGACATTATTGCCATTATTACTTCGTTGAAAGGTTTGGATACAAGTCATATTGGTATTGCGGTATGGCATAAGGATGGTTTGCACATGCTCAACGCCTCTTCCATACATCATAAGGTTGTTGAAGAGCCTATGTTGTTGCGAACCTATATGCTGAAGCATCCTTCACAACTGGGTATTCGTATTGCACGTCCGTTATAAACCTGTTACGGGTATATTGCTGACGGTTTGTGTTTTCATTAAATTAACATCGCACTACCGTCAGTCTTTATATAGATTTGTTACTTTTGCAGCTATATGAGTGAACCTTTAGCTGAGCGAATGCGCCCGCGAACGCTCGACGATTATGTAGGGCAGGAGCAGATTGTTGGTAAGGAAGGCGTCCTGAGAAGGATGATTGAGTCGAAACATATCACCTCTTTCATCCTATGGGGACCTCCTGGAGTGGGTAAAACTACGCTGGCAGAGATTGTTGCCCATATGCTTGACGTTCCATTTTTTACACTTAGTGCCGTTACAAGTGGCGTAAAGGATGTCAGGGATGTGATTGAAAAGGCACGTAAAGGACGCTTTTTCAATAGCATGTCGCCTATTCTCTTTATTGACGAAATTCACCGTTTCTCAAAATCTCAACAGGATTCTCTGTTGGGGGCTGTTGAACGAGGTATCATCACGCTCATCGGCGCTACTACCGAAAACCCCTCTTTTGAAGTGATACGTCCGTTGTTGTCGCGTTGTCAGGTTTATGTGTTGAAACCGCTTGACAAGAATGCTTTAACAACAATTCTCCAACGTGCTGTTAATAAGGATGTTGAATTGTCAACGAAAAATATACGTCTGGAAGAAACTTCTGCCATGTTAAGATATAGCGGTGGCGACGCGCGCAAGCTGCTTAATATACTGGAACTTGTTGTTGAAGCGAGCGAAGGAAACGATATTATCATCACCAACAAGCTGGTAGAAGAGCGTATACAGGAGAACCCGCTGGCCTATGATAAGGACGGTGAGATGCATTACGACATTATTTCGGCCTTTATTAAAAGCATCCGTGGGTCAGATCCTGATGCCGCTCTCTATTGGATGGCGCGTATGATTGAGGGTGGAGAAGACCCACAGTTTATTGCAAGGCGCCTGGTTATCAGTGCTGCCGAAGATATTGGCCTGCTAATCCCTAATGCCTTGTTGCTGGCCAATGCAGCCTTTTGACGCTGTAATGAAGATAGGATGGCCCGAGGGACGCATCCCTCTGGCCGAAGCAACGGTGTATCTTGCCACCAGTCCCAAAAGTAATTCGGCCTATTATGGCATTAATGCTGCGCTTGAAGAGGTAAAGAAAAGCGGCAACCAGCCCGTACCTTTACATCTGCGCAATGCACCGACGACATTGATGTCGCAGCTGGGTTATCGCGACGGCTATAAATATCCACACGATTATACGGATAATTTTACACCGCAACAGTATATGCCCGATGAGCTTCAGCGCGTGAGGTTATGGCATGCACAACATACGCCTGCCGAAGAAAAACTGTACCAGTGTATGCTGAACCATTGGGGAGAAAGATATAAAGACGAGAACAACGACTAATTTTAAATTACATAATATTACAGAATATGAAAATTGTTGTATTGGACGGGTATGCCGCCAACCCCGACGATTTGTCGTGGGAGCCCCTTAAAGAGTTTGGCGAACTTACCGTATATGATCGCACTTCGGCCGCCGACTTGATTAAACGTGCACAGGATGCCGATATGGTTTTGACAAACAAGTGCAGGCTGAAGGAAGAGGAGCTTGCCCAATTGCCCCGCCTGAAGTATATCGGTGAGCTGGCAACAGGTTACAATAATATTGATATTGAATATGCGCACAGCCGTGGAATAGTGGTAAGTAACATACCATCGTATAGTACCGACAGTGTGGTGCAGATGACTTTTGCCCATATTTTCAATATCACCAACCAGGTTTCGCACTATGCTGCTGAGGTAAGGGCCGGCCGATGGAGTCGTAATGCCGACTTCTGTTATTAGGATACGCCGTTGCATGAACTGGCCGGACGTACACTCGGTATTGTGGGATTGGGACACATCGGCATGCGTGTGGCTACGGGTTGCACACTGTTTGGGCATGGACGTTTTTGCCTTTACCTCAAAGGGTAAGGACCAGTTGCCGGCAGGTGTACAAAGACAACACTCGAAGGGCTGATGGGCTTTTCGGACATTCTCACGCTCCACTGTCCGCTTTCGTCCCGATACTTATCACCTCATTAACGAAGAACGCTCGCCATGATGCGCGAAGGCTCGGTGCTTCATCAACACAAGTCGCGGTGCGCTGTGACGAAAGGCCGTGGCCGATGCCCTTGCCTCGGGCCATTTTGCTGGCTTATGGTGCCGACGTCATGTCGAAAGAACCGCCCTTGCCGACAATCCTCTCCTGTCACAACCCCATGCTTATTCACCCCTCACATTGCATGGGCAACCTTCGAAGCCCGCCAACGGCTCATGAAAATTGCCGTTGAAAATGATAAAAACCTTTGTTGAGGACAGCCACAAAACGCAATATAATGCTGTATACCGACCCGTTATCGATGCACAGTGCGCAGCAAATCATCGAAATTCTGGGCACTGGCCTTTTGCTATCTCTGGCATCCGGCGAGCTGCGCTAAGCGATTACGACTGGTTTGGAGGCTTCGTCTGCGGCTTTGCTGTTGCTATTGGTGGAGGTACACTACGCGATGTCATGCTGGGTGTGATACCGTTCTGGATGACGTCGCCCATGTACATTCTGTGTGCATTGCTTGCGCAGGCCATCGTTATTTTGTTTTTCGCGTTACATGAAGCGAGCGATAACACGTGGTTTGTGTTTGATACCACGGGACTGGCGCTGTTTACGATTGCGGTATACAGAAAATCGCTTCAGTGCGGACATCCGTTTTTGGGATAGCCATTATTATGGGCTGTATAACAGGTGCTGCCGGTGGCGTTATACGCGATGTGCTTTTAAACCGTCCGCCAGTTATATTTTCCAAGGAAATTTACGCTATGGCCAGCATTGCCGGAGGCCTACTTTACTGGGGGCTTTTTATGCTTCATGTAAATATTGCTGTCACGGTAATTTCAAGTTTTCTGCTTGTAGTAACCATTCGGTTTGTGGCCGTGCGATACCATATTTCGCTTCCCGTGTTGCGATAACCCCGTAAACATGCCGCTTATACGAGTGTATGCCCCGTATCATTACGATACAGGGTATTTTTCAATTACGGTTTTTAAGGTCGTTGTCCGACGGTCGTCAGCAGCGTGTACGGCGGTTGTCGTATCATATGATATGACTGCCGTCAACAGTGCTGCTGACTGGCCGCCCATACAACAAACATAACATGGTAAACGCACATGCCTTACGCTATAATAACAGATGGTTTGTTATGTTATCTATTTGAGAATTAAGCGTATATGTTATTTATTTTTAAAGTTTTTATAATATTGATATAGCCCGTATATTGTTGCCGTATTATCGTGGGCTTATCGGGATACCTGCATGGCCGTGAATGAAAAAGTTTTGTCATCATGAAGAATAAAGCACTATCTCTTTGTCAGTCGCTAGTAACTTTGCAGAGTATAGCAATTGCTTAAGGTTTAGAAAATATAAATCATTATATAATGAAGATTTCATATAAAATGGCTTAAGGAATATGTCGATTTTGACCTAACGCCACAAGAAACTGCCGATGCGCTTACGTCAACAGGTCTTAGTAGGGCTCTTGATGAGTACAGCTATAGAAAAGTGCGTTTAAAGGGTTTGTTTGTAGGTAAGGTTCTTACTTGCGCAGCTACCTGAACAGCGACCATTTTGCAGTGTCAACAGTTGATTTAGGCAAGGGTGAGCCTCAGCAAATTGTATGCGGCGCTCCCAATGTAGCAGCAGGGCAGAAAGGTGATAGGCTACGATTTAGGCTGCGTTCTGTATGATGGTGATAACGAGTTTGCCATAAAAAAGAGCAAACTGCGTGGCATTGAGAGCTACGGTATGATATGTGCCGAAGACGAAATAGGCGTAGGCACTGCACATGATGGCATTATTGTGCTTCCCGATACAGCTATTCCGGGAACACCTGCCGCCGAATATTATCACCTTGAAAGCGACTGGGTCATTGATATTGACATTACGGCGAACCGTGCCGACGCTCTGAGCCATTATGGTGTAGCACGCGATTTATATGCGTGGCTGGTGCAACGTGGTTACAAACCAGTCTGCACCGTCCTGATTGCTCGGCTTTTCATGTTGATAACGAGAGCTGCCCATTGATGTTGAAATTGAAAACCACGAGGCTTGCAAACGATATGCCTGTGTAAGCATAACTAACTGTGAGGTAAGGGAAAGCCCTATGTGGCTTCAGGAAAAACTGAATACCATTGGCCTGCGCCCTATTAATAATATTGTTGACATCACCAACTATGTGATGATGGCTATGGACAGCCCATGCATTGCTTTGATGCGGATATGGTTAAGGGCCATAAGATAGTAGTTCGCACACAGCCTGAGGGAACAAAATTTGTTACACTTGATGGCGAAGAGCATGTTTTGGGTGCGCACGACCTAAGCATTTGTAATGCCGAAGAGCCTATGTGTATAGCAGGTATCTTTGGCGGGAAGGGCTCAGGAACCTATGAAACTACGAAGAACGTGGTGTTGGAGTCGGCCTATTTCCACCCTACATGGATTAGAAAAAGTGCCCGTCGTCACGGCTTGAGCACTGATTCGAGCTTTCGTTTTGAGCGTGGTGTTGATCTAACGGCACTATTTGTGCGCTGAAACAAGCGGCAATTTTGTGTCAACAGCTTGCCGGGGGCAAGGTTAGCATGCAGATTTCGTGACGTGTATCCGGAGCCATTACCCGATTTTGACGTTAATTTGAAATACGAATATTGCGACCGTTTAATTGGCAAGAAACTGGGAGCTGATACCATTAAGAGTATTGTTACATCGCTTGAAATGAAGATTAAGCACGAAGATGCAGAGGGACTGGAACTTGATGTGCCGCTGTGTGTAGATGTACAGTCCGTCGATCGTGTGGTTGAGGACATATTACGTATATATGGCTATAATAATGTTGAAATTCCAACGCAGCTTAAGTCGTCGCTACCGTGCAGAACGAACAGGACCGTGAACATAAAATTGAAGGTTTAGTTTGTGAACAGCTTGCGAGGTTGCAGCTGCAACGAGATACTTAACAACTCGCTTACCAAGTCGGTATACTATGATCATAACGAGTTTAATGCTTATCCATGGAACAATACGGTAAAGGTGATGAACCCATTAAGTGCCGATTTGGGCGTGATGAGACAAACCTTGGTGTTCGGTGGCCTTGAATCGCTGGCACGAAATATTAACCGGAAGCGTGTCAACCTGAAATTCTTCGAACTGGGTAACGTTTATCGTTATACCCTGAAAAGGATAATGGCGACGAGATGGTTCGCGCTCATTCGCAGGAAAGTGAGGCTTGCTTTGTGGATAACAGGTAAGCGAGTACAGGGAAGTTGGGCACATGCTGACGAAGATACTTCTTTTTACGAACTGAAAGCGTATGTAGAAAACGTCTTCACAAGGGTAGGAATACCGGCAGGTATCATTGTAGAGAGCAATACAGATAACAATATTTTTGCCTATGGCCTGACGCGACGTAATAGGGGTGGCAAGCTACTGGTTGAATTTGGTAAGCTTGCAAAGAAGGTTACACACCGCTTAGGCATAGAACAAGATGTTTATTATGCCGAGATAAACTGGGACGAACTGATGAAGGACACAAAGAAAAATAAGGTGGAATTTAAGGAATTGAGCAAGTTCCATCGGTTAGTCATGACCTCGCTCTGCTGATAAACAATAATGTTGAGTTTGCAAGACATTGTTCAGATAGCATGCCAGACAGAAAAGAAACTCTTGAAGAAGGTTGAGCTATTTGACGTTTATACAGGAAAGAATCTGCCCTGAAAGGCAAGAAGAGTTATGCCGTTAACTTCATTCTTGAAGACGAACATGCGTACATTGAACGATAAGCAGATAGATGCCATTATGCAGAAACTGCAGCACAATTTGATTACGAAATTGGGTGCAGAATACGATAATTATATCATATTTAAATACAAATTTAATCATATACTTTTCAAACAATGGGAAGAGCATTTGAATATCGTAAGGCTACAAAGCTCAAAAGATGGGGTCACATGGCCCGCACATTCACCAAGTTAGGTAAGGAAATTGCCATCGCTGTTAAGGCAGGTGGTCCCGAACCTGAAAATAATCCGCGCCTTCGAGCCATTATTGCTACCTGCAAAAGGGAAAAATATGCAAGGATAACATTGCAAGAGCAATAAAGAACGCGATGGGAAAGGACACCAGCGACTATAAAGAAGTTACCTATGAAGGATATGGACCTCATGGCGTTGCAGTGCTGGTGAACACTTACCGACAATATGACACGTACCGTAGCCGATGTACGCTCAATCTTTAACAAGTTCAGCGGTAACTTAGGTACAACAGGTTCGTTGAGTTTCCTCTTTGATCACAAAGCCGTTTTTACATTTAAGCAGAAGGACGACATTGATATGGACGACCTTATACTTGATATGATTGACTTTGGTGTAGAAGAAGACTTTGATGTTGACGACGAAGAGGGTGAGATAACCATATATGGAGCGCCTACGAGCTTTTGGAGAAATTCAGAAACATCTTGAAGAAAACGGCTTTGAAATTACCTCTGCCGAGTTTCACCATATTCCGAAATACGACTTTGAAGGATGTAAACGATGAGGACGTGAGACCATTGATAAAATGGTTGAGAAATTAGAAGAATTTGATGATGTACAAAACGTGTACACCAACATGAAACCTTCAGAAGATGTTGCAAACGAAGAGTAATCTTTTTCATATCCAGCCTTCCTCGTGATATAAATTGTCAGGAAGGACATATATAAAGATGAAAAATAACCATCATCAAATGATAATTGTATCATGATGATGGTTATTTTTGATAATACTCTTTTGTACAGATGATAAGACTTATTTCTTATATTGCTTTTTGTGTAAAAGTATTTTCGAGTAAAATATTTCCTTTGCTACCTGACCTGAAGATGTAATGGAAGCTGAATCCTGCATCTTTATAAACCTTTGCCGAGGTGTTTTCTTTTAGCTGTTTGAGCAAAGCATCGGTTATTTCCTTTTTGTTTTTCCTTTATAATATCGGCATTGTCGGCCTTGTCGACGAGGGTAAAGTAACAATTAAAGGTATGTGCTGAACGGTCATGAAGCAAGGCTGTCAGTGCGCTGCATGTCCTGAACGGGAGTAGAGAGGTAAAGCGTTCGGTATAGTCTTTTGTGTATTTTTCGGCCCTGTCGTCGAGAGTCTCATGATGACATGCGCACAAAGCATACACTCAATAATGGAAGCAATATATTCTTTTTATCATGATCATATTGTGAGTTATGTTTTATGCAAAGTTATTAAAAATATGTAGTTGACGTTTTAATTATCCTATCTTTTTATTACCTTTGCTTGTAAAAGCATATTATTTACGTGCATGGATAAAGATAAGAAACTTTTGTATTATAGCCCATATAGACTAGTGGTAAATCAACTTTGGCTGACCGAATGCTGAGTTTACCAAAACAATCAAGATTACTGAAAACCAGATGCTTGATAACATGGACCTTGAACGTGAACGCGGTATCACCATCAAGAGCCATGCTATTCAGATGGAATATGAGCATAATGGGAGAAAATACATCTTTAATTTAATTGATACTCCGGGACACGTAGACTTTAGTTATGAGGTGTCACGAAGCATAGCGACGTGAAGGCGCTCTGCTTGTTGTTGATGCTACACAGGAGTTCAGGCTCAGACAATATCAAACCTTTATCTTGCACATAGACCATGACCTTGAGATTATTCCTGTAATCAATAAGATTGACATGCCCAACGCAATGCCTGAAGAGGTAGAAGATGAGATTGTTGACCTGATTGGATGTGACCCTGACGACATTATTCGTGCAAGTGGAAAGACAGGAGAGGGCGTCTCTGATATATTAACGGCAGTTGTTGAGCGCATTCCCGCTCCTGTTGGAGATAAGACAAAGCCACTTCAAATGCTCATTTTCGATTCTATCTTTAACTCATTTCGCGGTATCATCGTGCTTGGAAAAGTGCTAAACTGGCACTATACGCAAGGGCGACAAAGTGAAGTTTGTGCAGACGGGTATGGAATATGCTGCTGACGAAGTGGGTGTTTTGAAGATGGATCTTGAGCCGCGAAAAGAGCTTTCTGCAGGCGAAGTAGGTTACATTATCTCTGGTATTAAGAATGCAACTGAAGTAAAAGTCGGTGATACCATTACACATATTGAGCGTCCTTGTGACAAGGCTATTGCAGGTTTCCAAGAGGTTAAGCCAATGGTTTTTGCGGGAGTTTATCCTATTGACCCTTCCGAGTACGAGAACTTACGCACATCATTAGAGAAGCTTCAGCTGAACGATGCCAGTCTTACTTTCCAACCCGAAAGTTCACAAGCCCTTGGCTTTGGTTTCCGTTGTGGCTTTTTAGGATTGCTTCACATGGAAATTGTACAGGAACGCTTGGATAGAGAGTTTAACATGGAGGTGATTACGACGGTGCCTAACGTTTCTTATATGGTGTATACTAAACAGGAGACGAGCTCGAAGTACACAATCCGAGCGTCTTCCTGATCAGACTGAAATCGACTCATATTGAAGAACCGTATATTAAAAGCTTCAATAATTACATCCTCAACCTTTATTGGTCCTATCATGACATTGTGCTTAGACAAAGCGCGGTGAGCTTATAGACCAACAGTATGTATCAGGTAATCGCATTGAGCTTAACTTCTATATGCCGCTCGCTGAAATTGTAATCGACTTCTATGATAAGCTAAAATCAATCTCGAAAGGCTATGCTTCCTTTGATTATCACATTGATAGCTATAGACCTTCAAAGCTGGCTAAGCTTGAGCATTCTGTTGAATGGCGAACCCGTTGACGCACTATCGTCGCTTATTCATCAGGCAATGCTGTGACAATGGGCCGCAGAATGTGTGAGAAAAATTAAAAGATTTGATACCACGTCAACAGTTTGATATCGCTATCCAGGCAGCGATAGGTGCGAAGATTATCGCCCGCGAGACGGTGAAACAAGTTAGGAAAAGACGTGCTCGCTAAATGCTATGGAGGTGACGTTAGCCGCAAGAGAAAGCTGCTTGAAAAGCAGAAAAAAGGAAAGAAACGCATGAAACAGATTGGTAATGTGCAAGTACCCCAAAAGGCATTCCTCGCAGTATTAAAAGTTAGATTAAACCTTTCTTTACAAAAACAATCTAACAGATTTTATATAAAACAATGAAAGAGCTACAAAACACGACAAGAGATATTGCGCGAGAGCTTGCTCGCAAGTACAGTACGATGACACATGAAGAACTTGATGTGTTAGAAAGCATCTTGGTTCCTAAAAAGTTCGCAAAAGGAGAGATGATCCTTCAAGAAGGAGACATCTGTGAGAATATATACTACATTGATAAGGGTCTTGTTCGTCAGTTTTATTTTAAGAATGACAAGGAACTTACAGAGCATATTGGTGCTGATGGCGAAATTTTCATGTGTATTGAAAGTCTGTTTAAGGAACAGCCTACAAAGCTACAGGTGCAGGCTATCGAAACAACAATGGTGTATATGCTTCCAAAGCGTCGACTCGAACAGGTGGCTCTTCATAATGTAAACATTCAAATTCTTTATCGAAAAATATTAGAAGAGAGCCTCATCATTTCACAAATCCATGCTGATTTGCTTCGATTTGAAACAGCACAAAACAGATATTTACGTTTGTGCAAGATGAAACCGCAGGTTGTTTTGCGCGCTCCGTTAGTATATATTGCAAGTTATTTACAGATGACGCCAGAGACTTTAAGTCGCGTTCGTGCTTCATCTCTTTAAATTCTACATGATATAGATTCAGCGTAAAGGCAAAGTCTTTACGCTGATTTTCTTTATAACATCATCATAAAATGCCCATTTTCATCGAATGATATAGATTGAAATGGGCATTTGATTTTATCAAAATCTATTTTTATAATATAATTTATCGCATTTTATGCCTCACCATTGAGATGAAAAAGCTAGCAACTTTACCCAACTTTAAATCTATAATTACATTTCCAAACATTATACCTCCATCACAAAAACATAATGTACTCGATTTTTCAAGCTTTCTCTAATGCTTTTTCCTATTGAAAAGAACACTCTTGGCCTTCTAAATTAATTAAAACCATAATATGTCCATTTTTCTTTATAGGCAATATATTGTTTAAAATATCTTTTAATGGTAAAAGGCTTACGTATTTCTATCTCTTCTTCACCCGTTTCTTTCCCCACGCTTATCTACTTTCATAAAGTAAATCGTATCGCCTCCACCACGATTGACATATTCTGTAAGAATAAGTTTTCGCTCTTTCCTGCTCTTGTTTTGTGATTTGATGATAAGTTTTTCTGCTTCCAAACGCTGCATCAAATCCTTCTTTGAAAGAACATAATCAAGAGAATCGAGAGCTCCCTTTGTATTTAAAGGTGAATTTAAAACACGTGCATTCTCTTTTTTATTTTGTTATTGCAATTACTGCTGTCAAGGACAACAGAATTAAAATAGATATAAGTAATATTTTCATTGTAATATAACAATTTATTAAATCGCGTAAAAAATAATATTTACTAACATTTTACGCTATATTGATTTGTAAAATATGTTAGCTACAGCCGTTTCTGTACACAAACTGGAATCCCAATTATTTACTTACTAATCACTTTTTAGTCGTTGTTCCTTCTTTAATAATGTATGTTCCGGGAGCAGACATATCGTTAACACGTGTACCAGAAATTGTAAATATCTCGACTATTATGTATATTATCGCTATTCACTGCATTATAAATTCCATTAGTAACTTGGAGCATTTTCAACCGTTATATTGTCAATAACAACCTCCGAAGCTGTGCCATGGAATATACCATCAAAACGAATTTGAATTTTCTGATTGTTTGATTGTAATTTAATTGGGAGAATAATCTCACGCCATTCAGCCTATCTCCCTCTGTATTTAATGAAGAAAAATACTCGTCCATACTGTATCATCATACTTAACTAATACTTTTAATTCGTCTTTCATACCCTCAACAGGGATAAACCAGTAATGAAACTTTAAGATAACACTATCTTTTCCCATAACGTTTATATGTGGAGAAATAAGACTTTCTGTTTGACCCTCCTCGCAATATCCATAGAAAAGACACGCCGCTAAACCACCATCTTTATCATGTGGTTCCGTAGTTAACGTCTCATCAGTAGGAAAAATAAAAACTGATGCTGCATTGGGAACATCCATGCTTTGTAAGTATAATAGTCGCTCTTTTGTGTTGTAGCGGTAGACCAGCCTTTATGCTCGAGTGAAGAATTTGAAAATGACTCCTTAAAAGGTAATGCAGCAGGCTTTCCTACTAAAACAGGGGCATGTTTTACATCTTTAACGCTTTCACCAGCTATATTAACAGCTGTCATGCGATAAGCAATACATGTTTCTTCTTTTGTCGTAGGCTTATCAATATAACTATTTCTTGAATACCACGTGCGGCAATTTCTTCAGTACCATCAGCACTAATTCGGTACAAAGTTATGATGTCATTTCAGGCCCATAGCTGCCACCACGACCACCTACAGCTGGTTCCTTCCAAGTACTTTTTACTTGTTCGCCTTCACTTACACAAGTAAAAGTCTCTCAGTGCACCGTGATAGTCAAGACCAACATACGTACTAGCATCAACAAAACCGCTCTTACCTTCAGTGCCTACAATAGCTATGGCACGGAAATGATATGATTTACTCATTTCAACTCCTTCGTATTTCCATGTGATGTTTTCCTGCTCCACATCTGTAAAAAGCTATGAACATCATATAATCAAAATATTCCTGTTTGAGTTGAATACGAATCGTAAGAGGTTTTACTCAATACTTCGCCAGTTACTGCTGTATCAGGAGCTATAACTGAAAAGGTCAATTACTGGCATTTGCATCTACTGTTGTTGCGGTAAAGCTTTCAACAGGTGCTGGAGTTTTACCTGTGTAGATATGTTCGTATGCAGTTTGGCTTGAAAGTCATCAACATGAACTGTTAAAGCATATTCGTAACTCTTGTCAGGCAGTACATTTGTATCAACAAATTTGAACTCTTTTCCTAATGCAGGCGATGTAATTCGAGCTAGTTCTGTATCTGGCCACGGTGTGCCTACATCGTGCCTCTTAATTGAAATGTACGAAATATAAGACAACTCATGCTGCTCATACGTATCCCAATCATATTCAGTTTTGCTGGTGCAACTGCAGTTATTGTAACAGTGTTATGATCTGCATCGTATATTGCTTTCTGATGGATAGGGACGCTCTGGTTTAAGGTTTTCGCCCATAGCCTGTACTGAGAAGGTGAAAGAGAAAAATGGCCGGTATGATTATTGCCAATAAATATTTAATTTTTGTCATATTTATATGATGGTTATTATTGAAATTCAAAGTAACCTATACCATAATAAGTATAGGTTACTATATTAATATTATTTGATTACCGTTTTTACCGTTAATAATGTATACGCCTTTCTTAAGTTTAGCAGGAATTTTCGTCCCCATGTAAACCCTTTCCCCTGTTAATGAAAAAATATTGATTTGCTCTTTAGCTTTTAATGAGATCGTTTCAATAGCATTGGGAATGGTTTCTATTATCTCTATATTATTGAGGAAAAATAGCTGATTGTTTCTAGGACTAATTGCATGAAAGCCTACATGGTATACACCATCTTTTTTGATAGTGAAGGTAACGGAATGAGGAGTAGGGATATTATATTCAGGATGGACACTGTCTGCTATAATCTTATAATCGTCAACATTCATGCTTGCTCCTAATCCTACCGACATAACCTCTTCATAACGCTTTACATCGCGATAAGTATCAAATATAAGTTTGTATGTCTTGTTCTTTTGAAGATTAAGTCCTGGTGTAATAATCCAATCGTTAGCATCGTTATTACTGCTACGATATACAGGTGAACCTTTGGAGTTTTCTCCCCAATAACCAGACTTCTCCACAAGATACCCCCATAATACCCTGTCGGTTTTATCACCGTTTACATCAACAGAAGTATATTCGTCGAATGCGCCTGACCGTACAAAATCCTCCTTATAAGGAATGTCATAGGCTGGGCCAACGGCTATTTTATTGCTGTAAGCTGTATCAGAAGATATTCCTCCATTGACAGCAACGATACCGTATGAAAACTTTTTATATGAACTTGAATTAAGCGTTTCTTTGAAGAAATTTGTGTTGGTAACATTGCCAACAATCACACTGTCGGGATAACGAATTATGTTATACCTTATGTTGGTTGCATCCATGTAACCTTTATGTATAGTAGAGTCTGGTTCATTCTAGGTAATAGTAGCTTGTCCATCGGTATAATTGAAACTTACATGAGTGGCTATCGAAGTTTTATCATATCCTATCCATTTTTTCACATCGGCCTTTGGGCTTATCCCTGCTGTATTAGTTGTACGGACAATGAACTCTTTTTCACAACCTTTTTCAATATGAACAGCAACGGGTACTAGATACTGCTCACCAGCATTACTATGTTCCTTTGATAAAGTATCTACCTGTTGTAACACTGTAAGCAAGTGTTCCTGTAAGAGGTTGACCAGCATAGGTTTGTGAGGGCTGTAAACGTGATATAATCCGTGTGATGACAGGCCCGTTAAACAGAGCCTTTACGTTTGTGGGCTGCTGCCGGAGCATTATCCCCTGCCTCAGGTTTTGGAATAAAGGGCTACAACTTGCGCAAGCTCTGGGAACGTAACAATTAGTGTGGCCTTACCTGTTGATGTGTGATTCTTTGCAGTCCTGTTCTATATTCTTTTGCTTTATTATCCCAAAGATAAGCTGACCAATACATCTTATTTGTTCGAGGATCGATGGTTGCACTTTGTACCCGGTCCTGAACAGTAAGTCCTTGTTCTCTTAATCCAAGGCTGCCTACAAGTGTTTGTTCTCCATTCTTTGTAATTTTGAAAAGACTTCCTCCTTCAGAAATTGCATACAGCTGTCCTTCATTACTGCAAGCCAGACCATAAAATGCAGTATCTGGTTTTGAAACAAAAGTTTGTTTATTTGTGTTGTAATCAATTGTTCCGAACTGATATCCCTTATCAGTCATAAAGAAACCATAAACAACACCATCTGTTGGGTCCTGGGCCAAGTCGAAAGCTCTGAACGAACTACTGACGTCTTTGGGAGAACCCTGTAATCTCCTGTGTCTTAGTATTATAGGTATACAATTGTATAGTAGAGATGAATAATCGTCAAAGTCTATAAACTACAAAATGGTACAGTCCGTCAGAGGTTATAATTCCATTCCCGGTAGGGGTAGAAGTTTAGACTTTTCTTTGATTTCGACAACCAATTAAATTTAAAACCATCTGCTTTTTGCAGGAAAAAGAATAAACACCATACGGTTTTGAGTATTCAGACATAGCATCCCAACTTGTCATTTTCAATGATGTTTCCCTCACTACTGGCACATAGTTGTTGGCATGAGAACAAAGTATTGTCATTAGCATGATGGTAGTAAGTAGAATCTTTTTCATACGCAAAATAATAATAATTAGATAATTTTAAACTAAAACACGGTAGCAAATATAATAATTAATAACGAAATAAGCTAGATTATCTTTTAATTTGTTATCTAATTATAATAAATATATGTGTAAATTGAAAATATAAATTTAAAAATAGAAGATGATAACGGATATTGTATATTTTATCAAAAGTTATTTTCCTCAATTTTCTTGCTTTTATTCATTATTATGCTTTAAAACGAACATATGCTTATCGGGCATTATGTATTAAAACCCGATAGGCAAAATAAGCTATTTAAGCGTATATAAAACTATTTTACTACTTTTTGTATAGCTACCATTATGCGTAGTGATTTTTACGATATAAGCTGCGAGGTAGGCTAAAGCTTAGGTACTTCTGCCTCGTACCCATTTCTCTTTGCTATCAATACACCACTTAAATTGTAAACCGAAACCTGTTGCAAACCTGCTTGACGCAATTCTAACAGTCCGTCAACGAAACTAATTGATGCTGTTTCGCTCGTATGATGAATACCATTTGTTAGCGTCATCTGGATAGGTATTGCAGTGGCCCATTAATAATTGAAACATAGAGAGGACTGGCTGTTTCAGGCCACAGATTTACATCTTTGCCATCAACTCCCATTAATGCAACCTGATAGCGACGATTATCGATAATTTTCAGACTGCTTGCACGCAACCACCCACTAATAATTTGAACCGATTCATTGCTCGAATTTCAGTTGAATTACAGAAGGAAAGGTGTTTAATGTAATCTTTACGACCATCTTCTGTATCAATAAGTTGGAGTATCGAGGACCATTATAATCTACATTTTCTTTCTTATAGACAATACAACCTATTTTTAAATACATTGTTATAACGCATGTCAATATTCTCACTTGGCATGCTTGCACCCGAATTATCGCTTACAAAACCTAACACGTTAGCCAGCACGGCCGTCGCTTCTTCTTGTTCTAACACCTTGACAACTGTAGCTTCTCCCATATTGTAATTGCAGCACAACACACTCTTCATTCGTATCTTTTTAATGATTGTTATACGTAATGAATAGTCGGTAGAAGCCATATCATAAGGTAACTGAAGCGGAAGTTTAATCTTAGTTGTAGCAAACTCTTCGAAGTCAACAACGTTCTCGGTTGTAAAACTGGCTGCTACCGTTCCGTTGCTATCAATAAATTCAAGTTTAACCTTGCCGTCAAAGGGTAGCCCATTCAGTTTTCTCAAAGCCAAACGAGCCTTATTTGTTCCACCCGCATAAAGTGGTTTCTCGAATGTTGGAGTAGCAAAGAGTTGGAAAGCAGGCGCTGCTGACGGCATTTCACGATAAATCATATTACCGTTTTTTACCTCTATCACCATACGTGGGGCCTTCTTTATCTTTGTCCACGTTCCAAATTGCCTAGATTCATTGCGCGCAGCCGCTATGGGTAATAACGTATATGTACCATCAGTTAAACCGCTAAAATCGAGCTTAAAGTCAACATCTTCAACAATAAGACCGCTTGGAGACATCTCGCCATTATAATCGGCGTAACGCGATACCGTATATCCACCCGCAGTATGATACGCTGACGGACAAGCGCGAACTAAAGAACCTTCGGCTGAATAAATACCAACGCCAAAGTCGCCACGGAAAGATTTTGCACTCTGATTGGTGAAATTCTTGTACACGATGTGGCTTTCAGTGCTTATATTTTGTAGGTGCATCACCCACAAAATGCATATCACCATCTATACCAAACGCTATATTAGGGCGCACGTGAACGCAACTGTTCATCAATAGGTTCAACACCTGCTTTGTTGGGATGAGCCGCACTAACCATTAGTTGCCTGTTAAAAGACAATGGTCGACCGTTAAACTCTTGTCCTGAAGTAGTCAAAGCTGAGTGCATAAAGCGAATAATATCCATCAGCCTGACCGCTCCAACCAAAGTTCATATGCACCAAACCCTCGCGATCAAAACCATCTACTATCCATGCGTGGCCACTGGTACTGTATTTTGTAAATCCCGAAATATAAAGCGGAAAGCCTTTTCGAAGCTCACTCTGTATAATCTCAAGGAAGTGTGAAGTGCCTTCATCTATCTTGCTTATTGTGGCTACATCATAATCAAAATTATCGCGTAGTGCCTTTGCTGCCGAATAGTTTGAAGCACTACTGGCGGCATGAGTATATTGCATATACCGAAATACCTGCATCGTTCATCAATAATGCAACTGCATCAGCTTGCACAGAGGAATAAGTACCTGATGAATAATCGGGCAACATCTGCGACCACTTTATACTCTGATTGCGAGAAAGTCGGCCGAACGTACGCTCTGATCGGTTGATAATGTATAGTTATTCTGTCCCACGCCCACGTTTGGCCACTCATGAAAATACATACAGCTGGGCCATAGCTGTTGCCACAGCCTGTTTACGATAACCCGTTTTTATTGAAAGGTTCTTTGTCCCCAGCGCGATTTTAACAGGGGCTTTCACCTCATTGCTCTGCTGTACGTGGGCGAGAGCACGCGTTTTGGCAGCAGAGGGCTTGTTGAAGCTCTTCATAAGCCTGTCGATAGTTTTGCAACAAGAAACGGGGCTTCGGGGTTCAAACTTGGTATCTAAAGTGCCATTGTGACTATAACCTAACACTTCGCCCATGGCATCATTGCGAAACGATAACAAAGCCTTTTGCCTTGCGCATCGTTATAAATATAGTAAGGCAAAGTGAGGGGCGCCTTTGCTGCACGCATCTTCACGTTTCGCTGTACCTGTTTATCTACATGAACGTAGCGTTTTGCAATGTCGAGTGCCGCAGAAGGCGTTATCACCTTTGCCGCTACTTGTGTAGCAAACAACAGAAGCGTAAGTAAAAAGCAGTATTTGAAAAGTTTATGGCATAGTCTTATTGTCCCCTTATGGGTTGATTTTGCAACTCGTCTTAATATCATTTTTAATTAATTATCATGAAGTTTTTATCAGAATATACTGTGATTTATATTTGATTACCAATCAATTATAAACCTATTCTATCCTTAATTATGAACCACAAAGTTACTCATTTAATTTTTTGTATTTTCAGTACCTTTCGAAGGTCTTTCTGGTAATAATGAGAATTAAAAGCTGGTTATTTATTCTTGAAAGAAGCTTGAATTCAACGTTTAAGATTCCCATGAGATTAGGAAAAGTTTAGTTGTTTGCACATAGCTATATTTCTACTTCTGTTCGGGCAATTTAAACGTTGATTTTGTGATAGCCCACAATCGTGTTGCGATTACGACGTAAACGCATCGTGATTACATCGTAAACGCATTGCCTTTACATCGTAATCGAATTGCGAAAAGCCCGTAATCGAGAAATCTTTATTTCACGATAAATAACTGAAAACCAACATGATATAAACATCATTTCATCTTTACGTCATAATTGATTTGCGATTACGACGTAATCGTAAAATAACAGAACACTCTCAAAAACGCTATGAAAGATAGGGTAGAAGAGAGGGTGCAATCTACAAGAATGTACTAAGAGCCCAGCAATAATTTTTAATATGTTGCACTTGTAATCCAACTCAATACAATTAACACTGAAATAAGCATATTTTTGCAGAATAATAACTACGTAATCCATAAAACCACTATATTTGCATTGAGTATTATATACCATAAATATTACGCATACACGGCGCACAATCAGTATAATTTTAAAATCAATAAAAATAAAAGAATATGTTCGAACATATTGCAGATTTCACGGCTTGGCCTATTTTAACAGGTATTTTCATCGGTTACATCGCTAATCGCATTATGAGTGGCGAAGGAAAAGGGTGCTGTATGAACCTTTTTATCGGTATTGTGGGCAGCTATGCAGGCACATTTATCAGCCACTTACTAAATATAGAACTATTTGGCACGGGCTATCTCACGAATTTTATCTTCTGTGTTCTTGGCGCCGTCAGCGTACTATGGATTTGGAAAAAGCTTTTTGATTAATGTCTACTATTTCATTATCCAGTCTAAATATATGGACAAAATAGATACAACAAATATGTGCTCGCATTTGCAAAAGAAGCTTTTCGATGAAGAAGGAGTATATAACCATATTTGGAAAGCAATTCAAAATGATGACGAGTTAACTGCAGTGGTTCGCTCACGACAACTACATATCTATCGCAATGCTAAAAAGTATTAGTGCTTGCTGGTAAGGCTGCACAAAAAATCATTCGAGATGATAAAATTTGTAAGATGATGAGATAAATAAGAAATCTATACAAGAAAACCAGAGTAAATGAAATACTATTATATTTTATTCCTTCTTATTTTTCTTTGTGCGAAGCAAACTAATGCGAAAGCAAATAAAAACTTCCATGTAATAAGCTATAAGAAAGTAGATTGCGGCTATCAATATTCTACTGATATTATTAAATGGAAAGGAAACTATTACAGTCCTTATTTATATGAAGAGTATAAAAAGAATAATTTCGAAAAGTAGAATTTACAAAAGTGAAGGAATTTTGTTTTTATTCACACGCTGACTTAATTAAGGATAGCTTACTACGAAATTATTTATCTTTAAGCATTAAAAAGAAATATCTATCTTACTATATAATAGATAAAGGTAGAAAATATAAAGTAAATTTCTACCAGCATAAATATTATTGGAATTCTGATAAAAAGCTTAAAGTATACATTATTGATAATAACAAAAACACCATAATATTAGTTTAAGAAGTATATTTTATATCTTGAAATAGTCAGTTTGAATAGATAAATGATGCAAGACATGCATTGTTTTTGAGTATCATAAGTGCACAATACATTATCCTTTTCTCTTTGTATAACTTTTGCAACTAAGTTGCAACAAAATATAGTTTTCTTTGATCCATATAAAAGTTATAAGCTATGTTTTGGGATTATATTGCAAATTTCTACGACTTCTTTGAGAATCTATACAACAGCAAAGTTAATCGAGAACTGTGTATAAAGGTTGCAGAAAAAAATATCTTATAATGATAACGTATTGGAAATGTGCATGTGGTACAGGAATGATTAGTGTTCACATTGCAGCTCAATGCAACAGACTTATTGCAACTGATTTCTCGCAAGGAATGATTGCGAAAAAGCCGTGAAAAATGTAAAGATATTAAGAATATTAGAGTAGAAAAGGCTAATATTATGCAGCTTCAATACCCTAACGAATCATTCGATAAAGTTGTTGCTGCAAATGTAATTCATTTATTAAATCGACCAGACACTGCGATATCCGAGTTAATAAGGGTATGTAAGAAAGGTGGACAAGTAATTATTCCAACATACATTGTAACGAAAGAGCATGCAGTATCAAGAATATTTATTAGACTTATTAACCACTTCACCAAAACATTTCAGTATCAGTTTTGATGAGCAAACCTATAAAAACTTTTTAAAAAACTGGGCTATTCAAAAATAAATTTTTGAAGTAATTAACGGTCGAACTTCATGTTGTATCGCGATTATCACAAAATAATCTTGGAAAAATAAAACATCAGAGTAAATAACTACATTTGCAGTCGTGCACTTTTGTTTGACAACGTACAACGCTATTAAGAACAGAAAACAAAATCATTTAATACAAATTTCAAAAAGAATCAAAATTAATTAATACATACTATTTTATGAAAGAAAATAAAAATTACATCCTACCCCTTGCCATTTTGGGATTGATGTTCTTCTCAGGAGGCTTCGCAGCAAGTGTAAATGGAATCTTAATTCCTATCCTAAACCAATCGTTAGAAGTGTCTTCTGCAGGAGCATACGCCCTCATTGCAGCTATGTTTATACCTTTTGTGCTGTTCGGTTACCCTGCAGGTCAACTTATAAAGGCCATTGGTTACAAGAAAACAATTGCCTTTTCGTATGCTATTTACGCTGTTAGTTTCCTCATCTTTGTGGTTTCTGCAAAGCAAGAAAGCTATCTTCTTTTCCTTGCAGCATCATTCTTAGGCGGTATTGCTAACACCTTTTTGCAAGCAGCAATTAACCCTTATATCACCATATTAGGCCCTATTGAGAGTGCAGCAAAGCGCATAAGCATCATCGGAATATTAAATAAATTGGCATGGCCAATATCTCCTATGTTCATTGCAGCAGTGCTTGGAAGTACTCTCGACATCAAAGTTACACAATTAGATGTTCCTTTCTATATTCTAAGCGGATTGTTCTTGCTTCTTGGTTTGATTGCTCTTGTTTCTCCATTACCAGAAATTAAGGCTACAGGAGAAGACGATTCTAACGAAGAAGAATCACAAGAAGTGGCACAATATGCTAACAGCAAGACTTCTATTTTGCAGTTCCCACACCTTGTATTAGGTAGTATTGCTATTTTCTTCTACGTTGGTGTAGAAACAATTGCATTGGGTTCAGTTATCGACTATGCTAAAACGCTAGGACTTGCAGCGGCTGAAAACTACTCATGGATTACCCCTATTGCAATGAGTATTGGCTATATTTCGGGCGTATTGCTCATTCCTAAGTATCTAAGTCAAAACACTGCGTTTAAAATTTGCGCTATCGTTGCACTCATAGGAACCATATGTGTGGCTACTCTTCCTGCACATTTAAGTATCTATAGCATTGGTATTATGGCTCTAGGTTGCTCGTTAATGTGGCCTGCAATGTGGCCTTTGGCAATGAAAGATCTTGGAAAGTTCACCAAAACAGGTTCTTCTCTTCTAACAATGGGCTTGTTCGGAGGTGCTATTCTAACTGTTCTTTTCGGTTGGTTTAAAGATCTTTTCAGCGCACAAAACGCTTATTGGCTTTTGTCTTCCTTGCTTCATTTACATTGCTTTCTACGCATTTAAAGGTTGCAAGCTAAGATAATTACAAATAAAAGATACTCTCGAAGGTATCTATAAGACATAAGAAAAGGGTCTAAAACGAATTGTTTTAGACCCCTTCTTTATGTGTACGTTGTCAAACAAAAGTGCACTTCTCGGATAGAATAGTGCCAATTATAAACGTATAGTTTGAGGATTTACTTTGAGGATAAGAAATCTTATTTTTGATATTAATTACATCAGGAAATTTAGATATTTCTTTATAGTTTATTATATATAATACTGTTGTTCATAACGGATTATTTTCCGATACAAAAATGAGAAAATATATTATATAAAGTCTCTGGGGTGTGATTTGTCCACCTGTAATATCTGCAAGTTCTGAAAGACAAATTCGAAGATCTTCAGCAAGGAGATCGCCTGATAGATCAGAGGTTAGACCCATTATTACCTGCAGCAGAATACTATCATGAGCGCGAGAAAGGGCCTCGTAGTGACGGGCAGAAGTTATAATAACACTATTCTCATTTATTTCAGGAATGTCTGCCGCTTGATAAATACGATTCTCTAATTCTTTTAATACCTAAACCTAATTTTTGCCGAAATAAATATTGGATTTAATGACTTAATATTATTAAAGGAAGTAGGTATATCAGGTTCAAATTCTTTTTATATAACTTTCTTTATTTTCTACAGTCAATTTATCCGTATGTAATTTTTCCCGAACCTTATCAATTTTTATTAATAACTGTAAGCAATGTCTTGCCTTGACAACGACTTGTTATATCTGCAAGCTCTTGCTGCGTAGGGTTAGAATCAGAAGCCATAAAACAATTGCAGCTTCTTCGAGCTTTTCTGAAAAGCTTTTCTGAATACCAGTTTCTCTATTGTATCCTGAGTTTCACGGATACCAGCAGTATCAATAAATCGGAATGTGACACCTTTAATATTAGTAGTATCTTCTATTACGTCGCGTGTGGTTCCATCAATATTACTAACTATTGCCTTTTCTTCATGCAATAATCGATTAAGAAGTGTCGATTTGCCACATTTGTTTTTCCTATGATAGCAACCGAAATACCTTGCTTTAACGCATTACCCAGTCTCAAAACTGCGAGTAAGTGTTGTAATACGTCGTCTATTTTTATTGCAAGCTCTTTTTAATTCTCGCGATCAGCAAATTCAGTTCCTCATGGTCGCTAAAATCAAGCTCTAATTCAAGTAGAGAGGTCATCTTTTAGCAGTTGTTCTCTAAGTTTTGACAGCTCACTGCTAAAATGACCTTTCAATTGACTTAGTGCCATTTGATGAGTAGCCCTATTCGAGCTGAAATTAAATCGGCAACAGCCTCAGCCTGACTAAGATCCAATTTGCCATTCAAATATGCTCTATGTCGTATATTCCCCGGGTTCTGCCTGACGTGCTCCTGCACAATAAGCGTATGCAGACACCTGCTGAAGGATATATTGGCTACCATGACAACATATTTCAGTCGAATCTTCACCTGTATAACTATGAGGAGATTTAAAACCAAAACAACGACATCATCAATATCATGACCGTCCATATCATGCAGGACGCCATAATGAATGGTATTGGGCTTCGCATCTTTTAAGCAATATTGAGATAGGGTAGAGCTGTTTCTTGTGAAAACCTTATCCGTAATTTCCAAAGCATTTGAACCAGAAAGCCGAATAATCCCGATAGCTCCTCCTACAGGAGTGGCAAGTGCACAAATAGTATCTGATGAAATCATAGAAGAAATAGCAAAAGTAATTAAACTGCCACTAATAAATAATGGCAGTATTAATTTATAGCATTAAAAGATAGTTAAATACGATCAAGAACCCGAATTATCAGCCCATCAATATTATTTTTATAATTTGACTCTACCTTATGAGCGCGTCTGTTTGGCAATAACCATACAACAGGTCATTGCTTTATGCCCCATCAATGTACTTAATCCAGCAAGAGCAGAACTCTCCATTTTCGAAAGTTGGTAATTTTCAAATCTTTGTATTCAAAATCCTCAATTTTCTGATTTAGTTCAGGATCCATAAGCGGCAATCTGAGCTTACGACCTTGCGGACCAAAGAAACCACCACAAGCAATCGTTACGCCACGTACCATATCGTCAGCAGCAATACGCTCAATTAATTCAGAGTCTGCTGTGGCAACATAGGGATTACCTATTTTGTCATTCCATTTAACCTGTGTCTTAAATTCGTGCTCAAAATCAAGATCTGAAGCTTCATCACGGCCAGCATAGAAATTTAACAGGCCATCAAAGCCAATACTTTTACACTGGCTACATAAGTTCCTGTGGGGAGTATTGAGTTGTAATCCACCGCACGTCCCAGATACGTACAAGTGTTAATGATTTCATGGTCAGGCTTTTTCTGAACGAGTTGAAAAAGTCAATATTTGCCAACGCATCAAGTTCATTTCAACACAATATCTATATTGTCGCAGCCGATACCTGTCGACACACAAGTGATACGTTTACCTTGATAAGTTCCTGTTATAGTACGAAATTCTCGACTTTCTACTTCGCATTCTTTCGTCTCAAAATGTGAGCAACCATACTAACACGTCGGGATCACCTACCAATATTACTTTATCAGCTAACTGTTCAGGTTTTTAAATGAAGATGAAAAATAGAACCATCACCATTTATAATTAATTCAGACTCAGCGAAATAGTTATTCGTAGACTTATTATTTGTATTCATTTTCAATATTCCTTATTCTTTTTCTATTGCAATTTGTTCTAATTTTTGTTTTTGAATCAATTGTTCTTCCTTCTATAATTATTGGATATAGTTTTTCCCTCATAGAAGAGTCTGACTCATATTGTATTCTCTGCTTTTGCAGTTGACTGCTCTTCTTCTGTTATAATTTGTTTGATTTCTACTAACTGTTTATACAATTTACGACTTTCGTCCGACTTAAAAATCGTCAATCGATCTTATAATCTGCTTATCGTTAATAATAAAATTAATATTATTCTTATTTTTGTTGTTTTCTTATTTTTTTGTACGTATGTTTTTAAGGCGCAGTATAGCAGTCTGGCGGTTTCCAAACTTCCGTGTATCTTTAATGCTCTTAATATCGGCATACGATTTTTAACATGGCATTACTTTAGTCCATCCACTTCAAAATTCTGTCTTACGCTTGTAGGTACAAAGGTATACACGCATACTTTACCTTCGGGCTGACGACGATCAGTTACCAACCACCCTAATGAATCAAGGTCGTCAATAACTAAAAAGATAATCATTTGCAGGTGAATTAAATGGCAAACCATAATTTTGTGGTTGTAACCAAAATACCTTTATCCGAGTCGAAGCTTGTCATAAATATATCTCTGCCACCCATCGATGACAGGCCTTCTGCTGAGAAATAGAGAGTTATACCGTCAGATGCCAGGAACGGATAGTTTTGTAACAGATACTCTTTATTATCTAAACCAGGCAATTTCTCGGCTAAACTCCATGACTTTCCTGTTGCAGTTTGTGTCTTTAATAAAGTTATAGCAGTATCACCATCGGCGATAAACTTGCGATCGTCTAATTCATTCTGATATTCCAATAAATGTGAACTATTGGGGCGAAACTTTATTTGACCTAAGTCTGAGGGTAGGGGAATAGCCTGAAGAAATTGTTCTTTATCAACAACCACACTGTCAATAAACATTACTTTAGCAGTAGACTGCAACATTGATTCGTATAATTTATTGACAGAAACGGCCGGCTGTGTCTTGGGTTTAGCAATGATATTCTTCTTTTTACGATTAGCTAACGATATAGTAGATGATAATATCATAAAAGAAAGTAATATTTTATGTATTTCATGTTTGTCATACTACTGTCATTTAGTCAACCAATTGCTTTGCCATATTAGCAGCAGCCCTTCTCCCGTCTCCCATGGCAAGAATAACGGTTGCACCTCCACGCACAATGTCGCCACCTGCATATATATTATTACGCGATGAGCGCATGTTTTCATTTACAACAATTGTATTTTTGCTCCCTAACTCCAGGCCTTCAATACTTTTCGGTACCAGTGGGTTGGGAGAAACTCCAACGGCTACTATCACCTGATCGCAGTTAATAGTAACTGTTTTACCTGTCGAGACAGGGCCTGCGACGTCCTGATTCCATCTGCTTCGCCCTAATTCCATTACATCTAATACAGCAGCCTTTACATGACCATTTTCATCTGCTAAGTATTCTTTGGGGTTGTGAAGTGTTAGGAATCGTATACCTTCTTCTTTGGCATGTTTTACTTCTTCCAGTCAGGCAGGCATTTCTTTTTCACTTCTCCGGTAAACTAATGTTACATCAGCACCGAGTCGTTTTGCTGTTCTTACAGAGTCCATAGCTGTATTTCCGCCACCAACAACAATTACTTTTTTACCAATATTAATTGGAGTGTCTGAATGTGGGTTCGCAGCATCCATTAAGTTAACACGGGTAAGATACTCGTTCGATGACATTACGTTAATAAGATTCTTCTCGGCAATACCCATAAAATTAGGCAAACCTGCACCCGAACCTACAAAAATCCACAGAAACCATCCTTTCTAATTCTTCTATAGTTTATGGTTTTACCCACAATAGTATCTGTAAAGAATTTAACTCCTGCTCGTCGAAGATTATCAATTTCAACATCTACAATATGGTTGGGCAATCTAAATTCTGGTATTCCATATTTTAAAACGCCTCCAATTTCATGCAATGCTTCAAATACATATACGTCAAATCCACGTTTTACCATATCACCGGCAAAACTTAATCCTGATGGTCCGGAACCAATAACAGCTACTTTTTTACCATTAGATTCTGTTTTCTGAGGCGCCGAAACTTGTCCGCTCTCACGCTCATAATCTGCTGCAAAGCGTTCCAAATAACCGATAGCAACAGCCGGTGAGTTCATTTTCAAATGGATACACTGGCTCTCACATTGCTTTTCTTGCGGACAGACACGGCCACAAACAGCAGGTAGGGCAGAGGTTTGCTTCAGTACTTTCGCGGCATCAATTATGTTTCCTCGTTCAATATTCTTAATAAAATCAGGGATTTGAATATTTACAGGGCAGCCTTTTACACACGAAGGGTTTACACAATCAAGGCAACGGCTCGCCTCTCGTATTGCCATTTCCCGAGTCAACCCCTTTATTTACCTCTTCTAACCGCTTTGTAGCCCGATAATCTGCGTCAAGTTCAGGCATCTTAACTCTTTCAATACCAATTCGCTCTTTCGGTTTAAGCAACTTACGTAAATTATTTCTCCACAGGGCATTACGTTCGTTTAGCAAAAGAGAATCTGACGAGTCGGAGGCATCCTTATGCTCTGAGGTTTCCTCATTACTGATGGTTTTGCCAGGCTTTACTGATTGCTGTTCCCGGTTTATTTCTCCCTGATTATCATCACAAACCATCATTGTTGAACTATGTACAGGATTCGAAGCTTTGTTTTCCTGTTCTTTAAATGTACCCATTCGCTCGAGCATTTCGGTCCAATTAACATCATCTCCGCTAAATTCCGGACCGTCAATACATACAAAGCGTGTTCTACCTCCAATAGTCAACCGACATGCACCGCACATGCCTGTGCCGTCAACCATAATGGTATTCAGGCTTACATAGTTGGGAATATGATATTGATGTGCCAAAAGAGAAGTAAACTTCATCATCATGGGTGGTCCAATGGCCAGAACTCTGTCAACGTGTTCACGTTTTATTACCTCCTCAACTCCAACCGTCACAACTCCTTTTTGGCCATAACTACCATCGTCTGTCATAATAATTACGTCGTCAGAGTTGGCCCTGACATCCTCTTCCATGATAATTAATTCCTTTGTACGTCCTGCAAGAACGGAAATAACTCTGTTTCCTGCCTTGTGAAGAGCTGTCAGAATTGGGAGTATTGCTGCTATGCCAATGCCGCCACCGGCACATATAACTGTACCAAAATTCTCTATTTCAGAGGGTGTACCTAACGGTCCTACAATATCATGCACACTGTCGCCTGTATTTAACTGGCATAGTTTTGAGGAGGAACGACCTACTTCCTGTACAACTAAGGTAAGCGTTCCTGTTTCTATATTGTTCTTTGCTATGGTGTAAGGTACTCGTTCGCTGTGAGTTATCAACACGAATAATAATAAAGTTTCCGGTTTTACAACTACGTGCAATTAACGGAGCTTCAATTTCAAGACAATACACTTTTTCTGAAAATTGAACTTTATTTTATTTTATTCATTGTCAATATGCTTTTTAGTTGATATATATGATAGAGCAAAGATAAGAAAAATATTATGAATTTACAATCCAATTTTGAAAATTACGTGAGATTAATACGGTATTGGACTTTTTCATGACAGCAGAGTAGTTTATTTTATATTATTTATCATAATCATGATTGTATAATAATAATGTACTGAGAAAAATGATTATATTTTAGACAAATATGATTTATGATTCCTCAAAAATACTTATATAAGATACCATTCATACAAGTATAATTTTAAATGGTATCTTATATAAGTCCGAGGCATACTGATGCCAAGTTACAGCTCAGGCCTGATGAACATCGCGCAATAAGTCGTTAACGGTCTTTACAGGATTAAATGTTGACAACGGTACTTCAACGAAAATGGTATTCCAATCACTCATTGCGCCATTCCATAATCCAGGTAATTCAAGGGCTTTAAGGTCGTGGCCATTCTTGCTTTTGTAGCTTATAAAGCCTGTATGATGGTCAATATAATCAGGCAAATTAAACTTTTCACCTTTAAAATTCTTCGTAGAGCAAACAATATCTACGGGATTAAAGTGTGTGCCTTCGGCAAACATCTTCTGGTATTCTGTATTATTTTTATCTATTTGTGAGGCTTCTAAAATTTGCAAACTTATTGTTCCGTCCTGATTGTAAGCCCAGAACGGACCGCCACCAGGCTCTCCAACATTCCTCACCACACCACAAACCCTGACAGGTCTGTTCAGTTTGCGTTTCAAGTATTCGGCTAATTCTCCGTCTTCTAAGCTTTGTACATCTTGTCTTATACAGCATAAATTATCCTGAAGAAAGTGCAGAATCTCTTCGAGAACATTACGTTTGTAATTTCCCGACTCAAGAATTTTCAAATACTCGAATACTTTACGTTGTGCCTTAATTAAGACGCCGGCAATAATTTGTTTCCATTTTACGGTGTCGTGCTTTAAACGATCAGGCACAACATTATCAATATTTTTGATGAATATAACGTCAGCGTCAATATCATTCAGGTTTTTCAATCAAGGCCCCATGCCCGCCGGGCCTGAACAATAACGTGCCGTCAGAGTTCCTAAACGGACTGTTATCCATATTGGCAGCGATGGTATCAGTAGATGTTTTTTTGTTCAGAAAGAACAACTTCCAAGCGTACTCCCAATTTTTTCCCGTAGCTATCCACCTTCTCATGAACCTTGTTTGAGAATAGTTCTAAATGATTGTGTGATAGCGTAAAATGTATATTTGCCGAACCATTACTTTCTGCATACAGGGCCGCTTCAACCAAATGCTCTTCCATGGGTGTGCGTGGTCCGTCCTCATAGTTATGAAAAAGCAGTAAGCCTTTAGGCAGCTGGCCATAGTTCAACCCTTTGAGGTGAGCAAATTCTCTACTATGGTTTATATTTTTCCTTCGGAATAAGCTTGCATAGTCCCTTTCCCGAATTTCTTTTACATTGCTCACCAGAGGGCATGATGAAAAGGCAAACTTACGTAATCCTTCAAAAACTCCTTTTTCAAAATGGGTTTCTGGCGCATCATAATCAGCGTTCAGAAATGCAAACATGTCTTTAAACATTCTGCTTGCTGCACCCGAAGCTGGCACAAATTTTACAATATCGTGTCCTTCCTGCTTGTATTTCTCCCATTCGTTTTCGGCCTGCTTTTTGTGCATTTGCGTCAGAACCAATATACCATTGCCAGCAGCCGCAGCCGATTTAATACGCAGAAAGGGGAAGCCCTGCCCGATTTGTTCCAGCTGATGCTCCACTTGTGCAACAGTCATTGCACGGGCTTTAATTTGTTTTTTGTCAGATTCTGTAAACATGTTCATAAAGATTTAGTATAGATTCAATGATAGGCAAATATAAAAACTTTTTGTGAGCGAGGAAAGAAATATCGTAAAAACAATACTATGTGTCACTATATTTTTATGATAAGTGCAGTATGGTCTGTATCAATGTTTAATCGATAGCGATCGTCTATTCTGTACCTGCCAGCCATATGATATGGCCATCCATATCGGTTACAACAAGTTGTTCGCGTCTTTGTTTCGGATTACACTAATATCTTTCAAATAATTACTAACCAGCTTGGTACCTTTCATGCCAAATGGTGAAACTGGTCTCCGGATTTTACGCCTTATCATAAGAGGAAAGCTTATTTCTCTCCATTTACACATGCGGTTTCCTTTATTTTTAGGTATATTGAAATCAGGTGTAACGTTATACTTCTCAAATCTGAACAGCTTATTGCCAACCTCATATAGCCCCTCTTCGGGTACATCAATGGGACTAATGCCTGTCTCCCACTCCGCACGGTTTAATACCTGCAATACATTCCGGCTGATTACAATTACATAGTCTGCACTATACCATGTTGATGTGCCTTCGTGGTAATTCAGCATTTCTGTTATCTGATTGCGGTTAAAACCTTTATCCGACAACAGTTTCCATAAGAAAAGTGAAGGCGAGGCAAGTTGTTTTATCTTGTACCAGTCGTATGTTTCAGGCCTTAGCAGACAATCTTCCGGTCACGCTTAAAAGTATTATCAATAACACGACCTGCTTCTTCAAGGTGTCTGCTCATGCGAATCACATGTTTTTTGAAAGATGTGTTGATGTTTTCGAGCAAAGGAATTACATTTAATCTTAGCTTGTTACGCTGTACATCAGCTATAAGGTTTGAACTGTCGGTGACATAATTCTGCCCTATCTGCTTCAGATAATCCAGTAAATCGTGTCGTGATACAGGCAACAGAGGTCGCAGAATAAACCCGTTTTTGGGTTTCATACCCAATAAACCATCTAACCCCGTACCTCTGGCAAGATGTAATAAAATTGTTTCAACCTGGTCATCCTCATGGTGTGCCACACAAATGCCACCGGCATTTATTTCCTTACGCATCTGTTCAAAAACGATAGCGCAAGTCTCTGGCAGCCATTTCTATTGAAACTTTATGTGATAAGGCATAATTAGCTGTATCAAAGCGAATAATATGTATAGGAATATTCAGCTTCTCGGCAAACTGCCTGCAAAAGTCTTCATCGCGGTTACTTTCAGAATCGCGTAACTGAAAGTTGCAATGGGCCGCCTGAATATGATAGCCAAGTTGTTGTAAAATGCAGGTAAGTGCTATACTATCCGCCCCACCGGAGAGACCTGTCAGATAGGTTTCCCGTTTGTTCATCAAGTTATGCTTGCGAATATACTCTTCGATGCAACAGACGATATTCTGCATAGATTATTCAAAAAAGTGCTGTTTCCCCGGCGTTGGCTTATTCAACATATAGCACTAGCCCCTTAAGGTATTCGCCTTCGGGGTGATAAATATTGACAGGATGGTCGGCAGGCTGATGAAGTTGGTGTAAAATGCGTACGTTTCTGCCCGCTTGTGCAGCAGCGGTAAACACAGCATTGCGGAAGTTATCCTTGCTAACAGCTTGCGAACAACTGAACGTAAACAGTATGCCACCGGGCTTAATGCGTTGCATACCCTTTGTATTCAGCCTTGTGTAACCCTTTGGGGCATTGTGCAATGCCATACGGTGTTTGGCAAAAAGCTGGCGGATCGAGAACAATTAAATCATATTTTTATCGTTCTCATCAAAGGTATTTAAAGGCGTCGTCGCAAAACGATTCATGACGATTATCGCCGGGAAAGTTCATGTTTACATTGAGGTCGGTCAGCTCTATTGCCTTTGCACTGCTGTCAACTGAGTGTACCATCTTTGCCCCACCGCGCATAGCGTATACCGAAAAGCCGCCTGTGTAGCAAAACATATTCAGTACACTTTTACCTTTTGCATAGTGTTCGAGCAGCGATCTGTTCTCACGCTGGTCAACAAAAAAGCCGGTTTTCTGCCCTTTAAGCCAGTCGACATGAAACTTCAGGCCGTTTTCGACAGCTGTATTATTGTCAGTACTTCCATAAATAAAGCCGTTCTCCTGTCCCAATTCGGCTTTAAACGGTAGTGTGGTTTCGCTTTTATAATAAACGTTTTGGATGCGATTGCCCATCACGTCCACAAGAGCCTTGCACATGTTGCCCGCGGCAAAACGTGCATGCCTACGCTGTGAGCCTGCATAACTGCCGTCGATCCGTAGCAGTCATTACCAATCCGGAAGGTTGTCGCCTTCGCCATGTACCAGCCTGTACGTATTGTTATCTGTGCTGTTTGCTATGCCAATGCTCTCCCTAACTGCCAGAGCCTTCTCTATACGACCTTTCCAAAAAGCCCTCATCGATGGTTGTATCCTCGAGACTTAACACCCTTACCGTTATGGTCCCTATCTGATAATGTCCGACGGCAATGCAATTACCTTCGGCTGTTACTACCCTTACGGTATCGCCTTCAGCAATGCCTTTGTCCATATGATGGACGGCACCTGAAAATATCCACGGGTGAAAGCGTTTCAGTGACTCAGTCTTTCCGGTGTTTGAGATAAATATTTTGTACATAAATTAGTTCTTTTCATGGTTATCTTAACCTAGCTGCATATTGCCATCTTCACCCTTTTTGTCAGACCTCCGTGTTGCTGCCGGCTGCTGTTCAGTGGCTGGTTGTGATGGCATTTCATCGTCAGAAGCTGCAATTAACTTATAGTTACCTGTTTGCCTAAGCTCCTCAATTTTCTCGTATATCCTAACTACAGGCCCGGGCATCTATTGAGGCATACTGTTTCTGTTTGTCGTCAAGAATGGGCGATTCCCAGTTGGAGAGGCGCTGACGCTTGCTTATTTTCTGGTGAAAAAGGTTGGCGTATAGTTTTTGTAAGCTCATGTCCTCGATACCAATTTGTGGTACCATATCCTGCAATTCGATGAACCATCCCGGCGTAAATTCCGTACGGCTCTTCAATCCGCGTAAATCATCGTGCCATGAAAGGCCTATTTTCTTTACCGTCCGGTCTTCAAGGAACCGTTTGATAGCAGGTGTTATTCCTGTCAAATTGAGCCTGAAGAGAAAAACAAGTGTCTCTGTTCGATGCCTGTAATAAGGCTACTTTGTGTTGTTCGCCACGGCGAAACGAAGGCTTTGTTTCAGTATCGACGCCTACAATATCACCTGCAAGCAGATAGTTTACGGCCCTCTCGGCTTCGCCTTCAGTCATAATGGTGATAATGCGCCCTGGAAACGTTACCGTCGGAAGGGCTTTTATATCTTTTTTGTTGAACTTACTATAAATTGTATCGTACATTATCAATGTATTGTTATATGCAAAAAGTATAAAAAGTTATGATATATGAGGAGGCATAACTTATTTTCTTCGCACAAACAATAAATAGTAGTTTTACATCAATAAGGGCGTTATGTATGCCGTTATATGGGATAACCCGTTTTGCATTACACTTTTAAGTTCATTGTACGGCGGCCGTCGGCAGCGCGTACGCCGACCGCCGAACAACGTGTATGACGACCGCCGCACGCGTTGCTGGCGGCCGCCGTACAACAACGTGACCTACATAATGTGTCGGGCTTTTGCATAGTAATGGGAGTAAGTGTTATGATGTAAACTACTATTCATTACCATACAATAAGAAAAATAAGAAGGCTGTTTGCATTGATATTTATCAATATTCAGGAAGTGTTCGACCATGGTTTTTACTAAATTATTTTTAAATGTAATGCGTAATATGAAAGATATAAATTTTACTTTGCATTTACGATGAAATCACGTACTTTTTGCAGAAGTATAAACATGATAATATGGCAAGAAAAACTGGACGCAGCACAAAATCATTCAGTGAGGCGGTAGGGTTTCGAAATAAATACCACAGCGATACCACAGACTTCTTCTTAGGCTTTTTTCTTTTGGCGGTAGCCGTTTACTTTATAATAGCCATGGTGAGCTATTTAACTACCGGACAGGCCGACCAAAGCACGTTGGAGAATATGCGTCCCGGCGAAATACTTAACACAAACCATGAGTTTACCAACTATTGTGGTTCGGCAGGTGCGCTACTCTCCTATTATCTTATTACGCAGAATTTTTGGTATTCCGGCATTCATAGTTCCGTTTTTCATTACGCTTGTTTCGCTTAAGCTGATGAAAGCCTATTCAGTTAATCTGCTGAAATGGTTTTTCGGGTTAGCCGTTATCATGGTATGGTCGTCAATTACCTTTGCTAAATTTCTCACACCTGTGATGGGTGCCCTCATCTTTAACCCTGGTGGCGAACACGGATTATTTTGTGTTCAACATATCGAAAACGTGATAGGGCCTCCCGGATTAACCGCAATTCTGCTGCTTTCGGCCATTGCCTTTTTAACGTTTCTGGGGGTAGAAACCATAGAACTGATAAGGAAAGCCCTGAATCCGGTAAAGTATATTACGGGCAAGGTGAAGTTTACGGTGACGGATCAGCAGGCAGAAGGCACCTGTAAAGAAGATATTGGCGACGATATTTCACAGAGCATTGACGACGGTTTGGCGGACGAGGTAACGCCACAGGAGGATGAACAGGATGAGGATAAGGCTGATGAAGAACCTGCTGTCGTTGATTTGACTGATTTCTCACAGGTCAAATCTCCGGGAAAAAACAGCAGCCGGCCAGTATACAGCCTGATATTGTAGCACCTGTGGCCATTGCCGATGATGAAAATAAGCTGAAAGTAGAAACACAAAAAACAGAAGAGCCGGCTACTTCAAATATATCTTCGGGCAACATCAATCTCAATGTCCCGTTTAATCCATCGGACACCATTCGAGAAATACCGTTTTTCCTTCGTTCGATTTGCTGAAGAAATACGATTCGAAGCCCGTCATCGATATGGAAGAAATTAAAGCCAATAATGCCCGTATTGTTGAAGTGTTGAATAGTTTCGGCGTAAGAATAAGCAAGATAAATGCCACGGTAGGTCCAACGATCACATTGTGCAAAATTACTCCTGCCGAAGGTGTGAGAATTAGTAGAATACGTGGTTTGAGGCCGATATTGCCTTAAGCTTGTCGGCTTTGGGCATTCGTATCATTGCTCCTATACCAGGAAAGGGAACTATTGGTATAGAAGTGCCGAACCAAAAGCCTCAAATTGTGTCGATGGAAAGCGCTTTGAATACAAAGAAATTCCAGTCGACGAAGATGGCTGCCTATGGCACTGGGTAAAACCATTACTAATGAAGTGTTCATGGTTGACTTAGCTAAGCTGCCTCACTTGCTTGTAGCAGGTGCAACAGGTCAGGGAAAGTCGGTGGGACTGAACGCAATCATCACCTCTTTGCTTTATAAGAAGCATCCTAATGAGCTGAAATTCGTACTCGTTGACCCGAAAAAGGTTGAGTTCAGCATCTATAACAAGATTGCTCCACACTATATGGCAGCCCTCCCTGAGAACGAAGACGAACCCATTATCACCGATGTTCAGAAGGTTGTACGCACATTAAATTCGTTGTGTAAGCTGATGGACCATCGCATGACCCTGTTCAAAAGCGCGCACAGGTTAAGAAGATTGACGAATACAATGACAAGTATATTCATCACAAACTAAGGCTTACCGACGGTCATGAATATATGCCTTACATTGTGGTTATTATTGACGAGTTTGGCGATTTAATCATGACGGCTGGCAAAGAAATAGAGCTTCCCATTGCCCGTATTGCACGACTTGCGCGCGCTGTGGGCATACACGCGATTATTGCAGCCAGCGACCCGACGAAAATTATTACAGGTAACATAAAAGCCAATTTCCGGGCAGGGATGGCATTTCGTGTAGCTTCACGAGATTGACTCGCGAACTATCCTCGATCGTGCGGAGCTGACCAGCTTGTAGGCCGTGGCGATATGCTCTTCCTGTCGGGAGGTGAGCCGGTTCGTGTACAGTGTGCCTTTATCGATACGCCCGAAATTGAAGGGGTGAACGATTATATTGCTAATCAACCAGGACCTGTTGACCCTGTGGAACTGCCGGAACCAGATGAAAACACTGGGGAACGGATGGCGCAATAGCCACAGATGCCCGGAACCTCGACCCGTATTTTGATGAGGCTGCCCACGCTGTTGTTATATCCCAGCAGGGTTCAACCAGTATGATTCAGCGCAGATTCTCGATTGGATACAACCGTAGCGGCCGACTAATGGACCAGTTAGAGCTGCGGGTATTGTAGGGACCTGCTCAGGGTTCAAGCCACGCGATGTGCTTATTCAGGACGAAAAACAGCCTGAATGTAACATAATGCAAATTCATGGCGGTGCAGCCTGACGGATGAATCGCCAGATTGATAATTGAAAATGAATCTAAATTCAAGGATATGAAAAAGTTATTTCTGTTAAGTTTAATGCTAATCAGCACCTTTGCCCTGTCTGCTCAGGATGCGGTTCTGGCCCGTAAAATATTAGATAAAACCGCAGCTGTGGTTGGAAGAGCTGGCGGAGCTTCAGCCTCATTTAGCATATCAAATGCCAAAAATTGGTTCCAAGGCGGTACAATAGCCATTAAAGGCACAAAGTTTCATGCGCGTACGCCCAAGGCTATCGTCTGGTTTGATGGTAAAACACAATGGAGTTATCTGAAATTAACGAACGAAGTAAACATATCTACCCCCACAGAAGCCAAGCGAATGAGCATGAACCCCTACACGTTTATTACCATGTACAAGAACAGGTACAACCTCGGTGTAAACAAAAAGGCAAGAATTATGTGGTTCATATGACGGCAGAGAACACAAAACGAAGCGTACAGGAGGTGTATATTACGATTGATAAAAGCAGCTATACGCCAAGTTTGATCAGGATGCGACAGGGTAATGAGTGGACGAATATTTCGGTTTCAAACTTCAAGGCGAGGGATATGCCTGATAGTGAATTTAGTTTTAATGTCAAAGATTTTCCCAAAGCAGACGTGATTGACTTAAGATAATAAGCCGCATTATAGCCATTAACTATGACAAAACCTGACCTTTCTACAACTTTTTCGGATATTAAAGCATCACAGAAATCTATCAGAAAAGCGGTCGCCTATATTTGAATCGAATAAGGCTGCCAAATGGATGGTGGGCATTATGTCCTCTACTGTTGTGATTTATCTGGTTATGTTTGCCGTTGTTTTTGCATTGGATGCCAATGCTTCCCACAGGTTTACGGCTATGGAATATATGGTAGCGCAGATGCCTTTAGTTCTTATAGCCGACTTTTTAGCGCGTCTCATGTTTCAGCAAACACCGTCACAGCTTGTCAGACCTGCATACTTCTTCCTGTTCCACGATATTGTCTGTATTGACAGTTTTATCTTAACCTCGCTTCTTAGCTGGGGTAACCTGCTGTGGTTTATTATGTTTGTGCCCTTTGTTCTGATGTCGGTATGTTTCAGTTATGGTTTGCTTACTTCTGTTTCATTCCTTATTCTGGCTTACCTCATTATATTATGCAGCAGTCAGTTTTTATTTAATTTGTCGCACTTTATTCAACAATAATATCATCTGGTGGACGCTTCCCATAGGTACATTTCTGGCTATTTTTCCTCCCGTGGATATTGAGAGGGTATACTGCATTCTTACGTTTTTATGCTCCGGTAGCGACGGGAATTGAACATGGTAACATCATACCCCATTTGGGAATACTGGCTGTTTTGGCCGTGTTGATAATTATAAATCGCAGGCTCCAGTATGCCAGTGTATGGCAGGAACTGGGTAAACAGAAAGTAACGAAATTGAAAAGGGTAAGTGAATTTTCCCTTTTCAACCGTTATGATGAGGTTGGCGAATACCTGAGTGGAAAATAAAAGCTGTTGATGCGCAACAAAAATCCACGCAAAACATTCTTATTTGCTATTGTTCTTGTGTTGTTAATCAGTATGATTATCGCATTTACCTCAGTATATGACAGCCAGTTTATGACCAACTTCTGGTGTTTTTATTGCTTCGCTATCTTTGGTGGAATGCTGCTGATAAAGGCAATGTCGTATGAGGCTAATTATATAGAAACGCTGTTTATACACAAGGAAAACATCCTGAAACTGCTTAGAGCAAAGTATTATTTTTTCTGTATGCTCCTGTTGATACCCTTTGTTTTGATGCTCCCCATGGTTTTTATGGGTAAATGGAACATCGCAATGCTGATAGCATATGGTGTGTTTACGGCAGGCAGTCAATACTGTCTGATTATGCAAATGGCAGTATATAACAAGCAAAAATAGCATTAAACGAAAAGATTGTGGGTAAAGGAGGTATCGAAAATAGCTATATGCAGATTCTTACTGAGGCTATTGCCCTTTTTCTTGCCATTGGCCATTATACAACCATTGGAAATTATTGCCGGCAAATACATTGCATGGGGCACCATGTTTTACGACGGCGTTATATTTATTGTCACGCATAAGTTGTGGCTTAATAATATTTACCGTCGCATGATGAAACACAAATATAAGAATTTAGAGGCTTTTATCAACTCCTGAATAAAGACCTAAGCCATATATTTACAATACAAAAAGTACCAGCATGCCTATAATAACCAGCAAGGCAATGGTTTGATTAGGCAGCTTGTTACTTTACAACAACAATGATTCCTGCAACGAGCAATCAGTACAAATAGATAATATACAAAGTTATTGTCCATATTGGTAAATATCAATAGCGTTAAGAGTACGATAATTTACTTAGAAAAAGCTTACGGAAAGTTTGTAGGAATATCTGTCGTAAATTCCATGGGACGATGATTGACAGGATGGTAGAAACAAAGCATATAAGCATGCAGGCATAAGCGCCCGATTGGGTCGTCACCATTTCCATATTTCATGTCGCCACAAACAGGATGCCCCATGTCTGCAGCATGAACGCGAATCTGATTTTTACGTCCGGTTTCCAGTTTAAACTCAACAAGGCTGTGCTCGTAGCTCCTTTTCAACACACGAAAATGTGTGATAGCATACTTGCCGCCATTGTCAACAGGGCTGCTATATGTAATATAGGCCTTGTTATCCTTAAGCCAACTGGTAATAGTTCCTTCGTTATCAATAACCTCTCCCGAAAGAACTGCAACATATCGGCGGTCAAAAACAATATTGTGCCAGTCGGCTTCGAGAGCCAGTTCTGTTTGTTTATCCTTGGCATATATCATTAAACCACTGGTCTCTCTGTCGAGACGATGTACGATGTGCCTGACACTTCTGCCGGCTTTGTTTAAAATAATTATCAAGAACGGTTTTAATGTTCAGTGAACTGTGCCCTGCAGCCATTGAAAGAATGCCTGGTTTCTTCTCGATTACAACCAAATGGCGGTCTTCGTACACTAATTTTATGTAGTGATTCTTAAATAAATTATTCTGCTTTGTTTTTGCTAACGGCAATCTTTGTACCCTTTTTGAGAGGATAATCAAATTGTGTAACAATCTTCCCATCGACCTTAATGCCCTGCCCCTGCCAATATAGCCTTAATTTTCGAGCGGCTATCAGGCAGATGGGTTATAAGCCAGTTGAGAAGTTCTGCCGGCTCATTTACTACGTAATAATTATATTGTTTCTGTGTGTTAATTTGCATAAGACTATTCCTTTCTTTTCCAAATACACACTATTTTATGTTTAACGACCATCATATTACAGATGCTAACTACCAGGAAAAGGATTATTCCTAAGCCTATTGCCGGCAGCATGCTGCTGTCATCAATATCTGGAAACAGGGTCTCAACGATGTTCATATAATACCTTCGCACAAAGAACAAGATGCCCGAGGCAATAAAAAGAACACCAATATTTAAACAAACGGTGAGTATCTGGTACGGTTTGGCTACATGTCCAGTCCGTATCCTATGAGCAGAAGGTTTTCAAGCTTTGCCGAATTCTTTTGTACCAATAAATAAATACTTAGCATCAGGATGTAGAAGCTGAGCAAAGATATGACCAATCCCACGGTTATCACCATCGAAACCAATAGTCGAAGAAAGTAGGTTGTTTTCTCAGCCTGCATCTTATTGTCCTCAACCTCGTAGCCTTTCTTGTCAATATATTTCGACAATTTGCCGTCGGCCGAGTTGTTTACATCAATAATCAGACGGGTTGGCTCGCCTTTTTCTCCAGGCGCAAAATAATTATTGCTCCAGTCCATAAACGACTGAGGCACAAGAATAGTACTTATTCTGTTTGAAAAACCGATGACCTTCCCCTTAAAAGATTCCTTATGTCCATTGCCTTGGATAAAGATTTCAAAATCGATCATACCGACAAGCCCGTCACTAATCTTCGGTAACGAATGGCTTTGTGCAAATCCAAAGTTATACCATAGCGATGTAAGTCATGTGGCAGAATAATAGGGAACCACGTGATCACGGGCTTAATTTCCAATCGTTTTTGGAGGCATCTACAAATTCATCCGGAATACTCTCAAAGAAAAGCTCCGAGTTTAACACGTTCGTACCGGCTATACCCATGTGCGCATCAACCTGATATTCGGTTGAAGTAAACTAGCCAACCTTGTTGGTAAAAGGCTGTTGAGCTATATTTTCAAACTCATTCTGCGTGAAAGTATTTGAGCGTCCCGATATGGTACTGCCGGTTCCAATCTCCTTGTTGATAATAAGATAGTCGGATTTCATAAATGAATCTTCCGAAGTAAATACAGGAGCTATATCCTTGTAAAATTGAAAGCCTAACAGAACAATAAGCATTCCAAAAAGGTTGGCAAAGAAAAAGCCGATAAATTGTGGAATGCTAATATGTTGTCTTAATAATTTCCAGACCATTTTATAACTTAAAGGTTCGTTCGTAATTGAGGGTTCATATGCTTTCCTATGCTTGTAACAATAACACCGGCACCCTGAGCTTTGGCCTCGTTCATCATAATATGTCCCATAATTTCAGCATTGGTATCGTCAAGATGCGATATGGGTTCGTCAACAATAATAAAGTCGAAGGGTTGCACCAATGCCCGAATCAGCGGCTACACGCTGCTGTTGTCCGAACGACATATGTCCTATTTTTCATTTAGTTTATCAGCAATTCCCAGTGCTTCAAACCATTCGGCTATTTGCTTTTCGCTTTTAAATTTATCAATTTGTTTTTATCTGCACATTCTCCGGGGCTGTAAGTTCAGGGAAAGAGTCTTAATTCACGGAACAAATGGCTGATATGCTCTTTCTACGGATATTAACCCATTGTTTAACCTTAAAGCCTTTTGTATCCTGAGTGTCAAACAGAACCTGTCCGCTATAATCGTGACGATACCCTACAATATAGCTGCAAAGGTGCTTTTTCCTTTTCCCCAGAGTCTGCTTCAATAAGATATAAATGTCCCTTTTCAAAGCAAACATCAGTATTCCAAATTTCTGAATTAAGATTCTCCTGATGTGAGAAAACCTCAGGAATTACAGAACAAATTGTATCCTGTCCATAAAATATAAAACCTTTATTTTATTTCATCATATAAATGATGGTGTTAAGATTACCAAACAGTGGTTTTTAACATAGCTGTTACAGCCTGAGCCTTTTTCGTCTTTTAAAGAACCAAAGTTAATGAGCATGACCAGTTTTTCCCCTGTAATAAGCTGCTGAATATCAGTGCTTAGAGGATGTTTGCTGGACAAATGCTCCTTAAAGGCAGCCTCACGTGAGCCTCCACTCATATTGCATATCGCGGTTACTCCAAAATAATATGCAGTTTGGTTGCCTGTATAATAGAAACAGTTCTTACCCCAGTCGCCAATATGTCCTCCCTGTGGCACACTCTGTTTCCAATAAGATACATCTTTCAGCCAGTTAGCGTTGCCAAGTTTGGCTGCCATCGTCATCTGAAGGCTGCCTTTACCAAAGCCTGGAGGCGGTCAAAGCCATGTCACCGTCAATACTTTTTAATAATATTGTCCATATCAATAGCTGTATTGATACCCGTAAGCATGCCCGAAATTCCCTTGTTCTGCCTGATAAGCTTGTGGAAATTCTTGCCGTCAACATTCATAAACAGCCCCATAGCATCGTTGGCCGACATGCTTTTTACATAGTCTCCTTTTATAGGACGGTAAGTTTTTTGCGCATTCTGTAATGCGGCCTCTATCTGTTTTTGAAAGAAAACGTTTGTCCTTTAATGATTAATCTGTTGTTTTTGACCTCCATTGATGCCGCAATCATAATATCTGAAGGATCAGCATCGCGAGGTGCACCAACCGTAAAGGGCGTTACAAACTGTTCAGGAAGAGCCTGTGCCTGACAAACAAGTGCCATGGGGGCATCAATAGTTTGAAGACGTTCCATTAAGGGAGTGCCCTTGATACCCTCATCTTCATCCTGCTTTAGATATTGTACCATCTGTACTTTCATGTCATTTTGTGCCGCAGGAACTACGGGACCCATCATCAATACCGACACGTCAGAAAATCCAATTATCCAGTTTCGGTAGCAATGCAAAGCGAAAACCGCGTCGTTTTTCCACACGGCAGCCGGCCTGCTGAAGCATATCAGCAAGCTTATCATCATCGCTTACTTTAGCACAAAGGCCAATGTTATAGCGCGCGTCTTCATAAACGTTAGCTGAAAAATCAATTCCGCTTTTATCAATATCACTAACCTTAAGCAACGATTTAAGCAGATGCTGACTGCCTGTACCTGTAAGCTTTACAGGGTTTGTCGACATGAGCAATGTGCTTGATTGGGGTATGGCGTTGATATAATCATCGCCCGAACATGAGCTGAACAGTAAGGCAAAAGAAAATAATGCCATCACTGCAACAGCCTTATAACATTTATTGACGGCCTTTTAGCATATTATCAATTTGTTATTTACGTTTTGTAATTTGAGCCATAGCTACACCCATCAGACCTGCTGTTTCGGTGCGAAGCCTGCTGTTTCCAAGCGTTATTGGCTTGTAACCGTTCTCCATTGCAAGCCTTACTTCATCAATAGAAAAGTCGCCTTCAGGACCTACAAGCACGGTAACATGCTCGTCTGCCGGCAGTGCTTGTATTTCATTTAGAAAATCAGTGCGCTCTATTTCATTGTAACAGTGGGCAATATACTTGTATCCTGACGGGGTTGCCTGATGAAATCGGCAAAGTTTTGTATGTCATTTACCTGCGGTTTCCACGGCTTTCTGCTCTGTTTTGTGGCCGCAACAACAATTTTTATCGATACGGTCTACCCTTATCTGGTGACGTTCGGAGAACTTGCAATTCAGGAATGATAATTCATCAAACCCTATTTCAGTAGCCTTCTCTGCAAGCCACTCCATGCGTTCCATCATTTTTGTAGGAGCAATGGCAAGATGAATACGTCCCCGCCATGCCTTATCCTGTGGCAAAGTATCGTCTATTGCATACATGCAATGCCTTTTTGAAACAAGGCTTACCGTTGCGCGATAAAACGTTCCACAGCCATCCATAAGAAACATTTCATCACCTTCTGAAAGGCGCAGCACTTTTATGGCATGAAGAGCCTCCTCATCAGGCAGTTCCTGTTGGCTGCAAGTGTCGGGAACATAAAAGTATCTTGTTTCTTTCATACGCTGAACTGACAAGCCAACATAACTTTCCTTATGCCTGCTTATGTGTACTATTTAAATGCTTTGGTCTGAAAACAACAGCAAATGAAAGACCTACACCCAGGGCATAAGCGGCAAAAATATACCAGCACGACTGCCATGCTACGACACCTGCAGCATTGGTATGCAGGTCGACAACGGCCTGAGCGGCAAACGATCCTATTGTTGCCCCCAGTCCGTTAGTCATTAACATGAACAGTCCTTGCGCTGAAGAGCGCAGGCTTGGGTCGGTAGACTGATCAACAAACAGGGAGCCTGAGATGTTGAAAAAGTCGAAAGCCACTCCATAAATAACCATCGAGGCAACAAAAAGCCATACACCACTGCCAGGATTTCCTGCCCCAAGGAACGCAAAACGACCTACCCATGCAAACATGGCTATGAGCATAACGTTCTTAATGCCATACCTTTTCATGAAGAAAGGGATAAGCAGAATACAAAGCGTTTCGCTGATTTGTGAGATGGAATAGAGAATAACGCTATGTTTAACGCCAAATGTTTCGGCATAATCAGGGATGTTGGCGAAGCTCTCTATAAACGGTGTGGCAAAAACCATTCGTAATTTGAAGACTAACGCCTAGGGAGCATGGAGAACAGGAAAAATACAGCCATCTTTTTCTGTTTGAAAAGAGAAAAAGGCCTGTAATCCGAGCGCATCAACAAACGATTTGTGTTCTTTCTTTCCAGAAACAGGGCATTCGGGTAATGTGAAAGTGTAGAAAAACAGAATCAAACTAATTGCTCCGCTTGTAACAAACTGTATTTCATTGGCCTTAAAGCCCATAATATCAACAAGCCACATGGCACATATAAAAGCCTATGGTACCAAAAGACACGAATAGGCGGGAAAGTCTTTCAACCGTGTCTAAACCGGCACACGACAGGGCGTTGTATGCAACCGAATTGCTTAATGCCAACGTAGGCATATGAAAGCAACGCTAAGCGAGATAAAGCGTAAACAGGATGGAAAAACTGTGTGGCAGAGCCTTGTGTATGCCCATACCATGCAGCTGCAAACATAAACATGCCGGCAAGAAGATGACAGAATCCCAGCAAACGCTGCGCAGGAATCCAGCGGTCAGCAACAATGCCCATGAGGGCAGGCATAAAAGATTGATACAATACCCTGCATGGCAAAAAGGGTCCGATATGCGAAGCCATGCCAATATTGCTCCAGATAAATTCCCATACAGGTGAGATATGCTCCCCATACTCCAAACTGAAGGAAGTTCATCAGGGCAAGGCGTACTTTCAAATTCATTGTTACATCGTTTTTAATTTACTTGCAAAGATACTGTTTTTACGAGTAACAACGATATTTAAAACCGAAAAACTAAATGATGCAAATAAAAAAACATTGAGATTGGCTGTCATCGACAACCAATCCAAACTTAACTATAATAATCTAATACCATGAAAAACACATATAAATTTAAATAAATAATTTATATATAGTGTTTTAGCTTACAAACTGAATTTCTTGTTTTATAATTATTTAAATATATTACCATTCCATTTTAGCATTATTAATCTTTTAACTTCGTTAAAATGAGCTTTTTGCTCTTCGAAAAGCTCAGGATTGTCTACCGACAACTGTAAATTATCGTTATCGGCAAACAAGGAGGCACTTGGTAACAGAACGTCGAACGACGATTTTTATTTCCTCATACGTCTGTTCATCCATACCTTCAGGGCGCGCAATAAGCTTCGGAACCATGCCCGATAACGATTCGGTGCCCAGTGCATTTTGCTTCAAAGGCTGCCAATTCTCATTATATAACTGTATACTGCTGTATTTGGAAGGCCCGAACCATGTGCGTACAACGCAGAGGATAGAATCACCGTTCTGTACAGGCAGTTGTTTTATCTGTATCATTAAAGCCTCACTTACCCTTACCTGTATAAAATTGGAGGTAAGTGTATCCATCGTACTCTTTGATTCAAACATATTGTCAACATCACCTTTCAAACCCATATGCAGGAAGTCGACTCATCTCACTACGATGCTTACTGTCAACATAAGGCATCAGCAGATCGGGCATCAGCTTCCATATATCAGCCATAGACCGGCCCGGCTGTAAGCGAACAAAGGGCAAAAATAGAAAAAATGAACAGCTTTTTCATAACAGTATGCAATATTACGCTATTTTTTTTATCTGACAAAAAAGTATAACGTTAAAAGATAAAAACAACAATGCCAGCGGCAATACAACAATAAGTATCTGGAAAAATAACAATAAATACAGCATAGTTGAATCATATTGATCATTGTGGCGGCCGTCAGCAATGTTGCTGACGGCCGTCATACGCATGGTTTGACGGTTGCAAAACACGCTGTCGGCGACCGTCGAACAATGAGAAAAATCAACGTGGCGAACAATGTAAATAAACAATATGATACAGAAAATGCTGCCTATTCTAGTTTACAATAACAACATAATAGTATACACAGCTATCAAAAAGTTCACCTTTAAAAAAGCCAGGGATAAAGTAAATTTAATTTATTGCATTTTATGCTGTGTCGGCATGTACATATGCTGAGACATAATAATGTTCATAGGCTGACGTGCGTAACGTCATGAATTTCAAAGTGTGTCTACACACTAAAATATAATAACATACAGAACATAAAAATTGTATATAAAAAGTTTGGTAGTATCAATTAAACTACATACCTTTGCAACCACAAAAAGGACATGGTGCGTTGTCCGAACGGTTGGGTACGGTCTGCAAAACCGCTCAAGGCGGTTCGACTCCGCCACGCACCTCATGAACCGTAGAAATCAACTTGGTTTCTACGGTTTCTTTTTTATATTACAAAACAAAACTCCCCAACAATATGGCTGAACATATTATTGGGGAGTTGCAATTCTGGAATTCTGATGGATACTTTATAACTATCTGTTAACCGAACCACCTACTATATCAAGCAGCTCATTGGTGATAGCCGACTGTCGCGACTTGTTATACTGCAGATTAAGTTCGCGTAAAAGCTCGTTGGCATTGTCGGTAGCCGTCTGCATGGACACCATACGGGCAGCATGTTCTGAAGCATTACTGTCGAGAAGGGCTGTGTAAATCATCAGATTCAGCAACTGCGGAATAAGTGTTGATAACACAGAAGTCATGTCGGGTTCAACGATAAAGTCGTCGTTGAGCGGTACATTCTCTGTCGTTTCACGCTGTTTTACCCTGCCCTTTTCACGCAGATATTCCTGTGCTTTTGCCGTAGCCTCATTAGAAGATAAGTCGCGATCGTTATACATTCCGATATTTTCGGTCGACAAATCTATCGGGAGGAAGGTACGACGGGTTAATACTTGTGAGCCGGCACTTTTGAAATGATGATAAATTAATTCAACTTTATCAAATTCATGCTTTTCATATTTGCTTGTCAACTCATCTGCTATATCCCTGCATTTTTCAGCATCAGGCTTCTCTGCAAGCTCTGAAAAGTCACCGCCAGAGGTTAAACCTAACTTAGAAACCTTCTCTGATACCTTGCGTCCAATGGGGTAAACAACAATGTTTTCAACGCCCTGGGCTTTGTATTCCTCAATAGTTTGCAGCATCATACGAATAACATTGTTGTTAAAACCACCGCACAGCGAACTGTTTGATGAATAAACAACAAGTGCTACTCGCTTTTACCCTATTCCTCGCAATACTGAGACTGTTCTCAGCATCAGGGTGTAGAAATAAGGAAAGACTTAAGTATATGCTCTAACAAATTTTCATAAGGGAGCATATTCTGAATAGCTACCTGGGCATGATGCAGCTTAGAAGAGGCTACCATTTTCATGGCACTCGTAATCTTTCGCGTGCTTTCAACAGAGGCTATTCGTGTCTTAATCTCTTTTAAAGAAGGCATAAGCTGTAATTAATTCTTAAACTGACCCGCAACATTAGCCATGGTATCCTCCAATACTTTGGTAATATCATCAGAAATAATACCTGAAGCTAATGTGTCGATAACATCATGATGAAGGGTTCTCATCTGCTCAAGGAACTGGTCCTGACAGTTGCGAACCTGGTCAACGGGGACGTCACGTAATAACCCATGCACCCCACAATAAAGTATAGCAATCTGTTCTCCTACGGGCATTGGGCTGTATTGTGGCTGGATAAGCAATTGGTTGTTTTTACGTCCGCGGTCAATTGTCATTGCCGTAACGGCATCCATGTCGCTCGAGAACTTCGAGAAGGCTTCAAGCTCACGATATTGAGCCATATCCATTTTTAAAGTTCCGGCAACCTTTTTCATACTCTTTATCTGTGCCGAACCACCTACACGGCTCACCGAAATACCTACATTGATGGCAGGACGAAAGCCCTGATTGAAGAGGTTTGTTTCCAGATATATCTGACCGTCAGTAATAGAAATAACGTTTGTAGGAATATAAGCTGAAACGTCACCAGCCTGAGTTTCGATAATTGGTAATGCCGTAAGCGAACCTCCACCCTTTACGTGGCCTTTCATACATTCGGGCAGGTCGTTCATTTGTTCTGCAATTTCCTGCTGATTATTGATTCGGGCAGCACGCTCAAGAAGGCGAGAGTGAAGATAAAACACGTCACCAGGATAGGCTTCACGACCTGAAGGTCGGCGAAGAATTAAGGAAACTTCACGATATGCAACTGCCTGCTTTGACAAATCGTCGTATACGACCAGAGCGTTTAAGCCTCGGTCACGGAAATATTCGCCAATTGCAGCACCGGCAAAAGGTGCGTAATATTGCATGGCAGCAGGGTCAGCGGCTGTGGCACTCACAACAATGGTGTAATCCATAGCGCCATGTTCGCGCAAGGTTTGAACGAGGGTGGCAACCGTACTGGCTTTTTGGCCAATGGCAACATAAATACAATATACAGGGTTACCGTTGTCAAAATTCTCTTTTTGGTTGATAATGGTATCAACAGCAATGGCTGTTTTACCCGTCTGACGGTCACCAATGATCAGTTCTCGTTGGCCACGACCAATAGGAATCATACTATCAACGGCCTTTCAAACCGGTTTGCAAAGGCTCCTTTACAGGCTGACGAAAGATTACACCAGGCGCTTTTCTGTCCAAAGGCATTTCGAAAGCACCGGTTAAATCAATCTCTCCTTTGCCATCAATAGCTTCGCCTAATGGATTTACAACACGGCCAAGGAAATTGTCATTCACAAGAATAGAAGCAATTCGATGGGTACGCTTAACCTTTTCTCCCTCTTTAATGCCTGACGTTTCTCCCAGAAGGATACAACCAACATTGTCTTCTTCCAAGTTCATTGCAATGGCCATCGTACCATTTTCAAACTCCAACAACTCGCTTGCCTCTACATTTCGGAGTCCGTAGACACGAGCAACACCGTCACCCACCGTCAGAACGGTGCCTACTTCATCAAATTTCTCCTCAACATTAAGACCTTCAAGCTTACGAAGTAATACTTCTGACACTTCGCTTGGTTTTATTTTATCTGACATCTTTACTATTTCTTTATTTAATTTCTTAAGGTTGTCAGAACTTCTTTAAGCTCAGTTCTAACACTCGTATCCATTCTAAAGGTATCATATTCAAGGATAAATCCACCTAATATTTCAGAATCAACCTCAGTATTAAATTCTACCGTACCATGTGTTTTATCCTCTATCAGCTTACGCAATTTGTCCTCTGTGTCTTTAGAAACAGCAACGGCTGTGGTAATTTTACCGAAAATGATATTCTTCTCCTGGCGATAAAGGGTGATGTAAGAAGCCGCCATAAATTGCAGGGCACCTATTCGTCCTTCTTTCAATACAAGTTGAAAGAAACGGCGTGTCAAAGTCAGACGGTGCTCCTCCACATGCAGTTTCAAGCAAATTTATTTTTGTTTTTATTATCAAGCAGCGGGTTATCTAATGTCTGACGGAGCAATGGAAAGTGGATATAACTTTCCATAAGTGATTCCATTTCAGCATATACCTCTGCCTCTTGCTTTTGCTTTGTCGCACACTTTAGAAGAGCACGGGCATATCTTACAGATATTACACCTAAATCCATAAGCTACTTATTGTTTATCTACATTGGCCTCAGAAGAGAACTCATCAAGCAATCTGTCGATTAATTCCATTTGATTGGCATCTGTTGACAGTTGCTTTTTGATAATCTTTTCAGCAATCTTCACAGAAAGTTCCGCCACTTGCGAACGAATTTCACGAATGGCATTTTGTTTTTCTGCGTCAATCTGAACCTTGGCATCGCTAATAAGCTTTTTCGCCTTGTTCCTTGGCTTGACTTTCAGCTTTGGCAACAATGGCATCGCGAGCCGATGTAGCCTCTTTTAAAATTAAGGCTTGCTGTTCGCGAGCTTCCTGCAGAATGGATTCCCCTTCTTTTTGTATATTGGCCAGTTTTTCATTAGCTTCATGCGCCTTACGCAAGCTCTCGTCGATATATTGTTTCCTTTCCTCAACCATTTTCGTAATAGTTGGGAAACCAAACTTCCATAACAAAGCCGAGAACTACGAAGAAGACGATGGCCATCCAAAAGCATAAGGCCAAAAGCTTGGCATCAATAAAATCCATACGCAGCGTTTAATTACTTTCTTTGTAATTCGTATATTTAATATTACTTGCTAACGCACATGAAGGCAATAACTGCTGCGAAAAGGGCAACACCCTCGATTAAGGCAGACACAACAATCATGTTAATGAACAGCTTATTCATAACTTCAGGGCTGACGCGCCATTGCATCCATTGCGTTACCTCCAATCCTACCAATACCAATAGCAGCACCAATAGCAGCTAAACCTGCGCCAAGACCAGCGCCTAATTGTGCAAGACCACTCGTTACTAATAATAATGACATCATAGTTGTAATTTTTTTAATTGTTATTTATTTGTTATATTTTTTTATTCTAACTTTATTTCTTTATTCCGACTTTGTACGAGCTAAGCCTATAAAGATAGAACTGAGCATAGTAAATACGAAAGCCTGAATAAAACATACTAACAGTTCAAGACACATCATGAAAATACTCATAACCACACTGAGTGTAGTCATACCATAGAGCTTAATTCCTATTCCTTCCGCTGCAACTAAAAAGATAATGCTCGTTAATGCCAAAGCTATTGCATGTCCTGCCATCATGTTAGCAAAAAGACGAATCATAAGTGCGAATGGCTTTGTAAATATGCCAACAAACTCAATAAAAGGAATAAGCGGGACTGGTGCTTTTAAAAGAATGGGAACATCAGGCCAGAAAATATCTTTCCAGTAATGCTTTGACCCACTGAATTGTGTAATTATAAAGGTACATAAAGCCAGGAAAAGTGTAATGCTAATGTTGCCAGTAACATTCCCTCCACCCGGTGGGAATGGAACAACACCCATTAAATTACAAATGAATATGAAGAAAAAACAAGTTAATAAGTATGGGCTATACTTTTGATAACCTTCACCCACACCCGGCTTAACAACATTATCCTCAACATACATGATAAGCATTTCAACAAGTCCAGTGAATCCACCTGGTGCATTATCACTACATTTATGTCTGCGATACCATCGTGCCGGTAACAGAACAAGTAATAGAAAGTAATGTAGCATCAATAAAGAGAACTGCCACTGTTTTTGTTATTGAAATATCAAAGGGCAATACTTCTTTCCCATTATTTATTTCAACTATCTTCCTGTGTGCTCACCAGTAGTAGCAATAGCCAGTTGGTCGGGCCCTATACGGTAGCCTTTATCGTTGGTTTCTTCGCTAAATTGGTTGGAAAGAAATAAATGCCAACCAGTCGAACTTTTTACAATTACCGGTAAGTATATAACAATACTTTTTATCTCCAATATTTGTAACATGCCACTCATAAGAATCTTTAATATGCGATATAATCAGATTTGTCACATCTAAAGGAGCCTGCTCATGTTCTTTTTGTAGTGGTAGCCTTTATCGATGAAACAATCAGCAAGAGAGAAAAATATCAATAGCAGTTGCCTAAAAATATCTTATATGGTATAACTTATACATCTGTTTAATGTCTTATTAATAATGTGACCGTCATCATCAGAGCATACATTGAAAGCATCATGATTACAAAAGCCTCTGTTTTCTTCACGGCTTTCTGATATAAATATCAGATATAATCCTATCACCATTAAAAATGGAAATCATCCTGATAACTGTCAAAATCATATGGAATCCCCGGAAGATGTTGAGGGAGCGTGTCTTTTTAAATACCTCACTCCCTTTACCCATACAGCTAAGGCAGAATAGAATGAAACTCCAAATATAACAGGCAATATCGACATGTCAAGGGTATTTATTGTTTTTCTGTTTTATTATTAATATTCAGAATAAGCGTTACGGCAAACCAAATACCCAAAGCAATATATGCAGAAATGATAACATATTCTATATGATATTGCAATTGAACAACATTAAGAATTAGAAGAACTAACAGCGATAAAGCCGTTATCATCCAAATTCCACGTTTTCGTATATTCTTCGTGTTTGCCATTTAATACCGATGTTACTTCTCGTTTACAACTTCAATACAAAGGCTAACCTGATTCTTTTTGACCTCAACAAAGCCACTCCTGACATTAAGACATTGCTTTCCTTTTGTCGTCACATATTCTACCAGTCCTTTTGTCAGTGAAGATATGATAGGAGCATGATCGCTTAAAATTTCAAAGCTTCCAAGTGTACCCGGAACTTTTTACACTCTCAGCATCGCCATCATAAACGATTTTTCTGGAGAAACAATTCTTAGCTTCAACATTTTCCTTATTATGTTGTTTAAACCTCTAAGACTTTGCAGCGTCAAGCAGTTTCTTTCCTTTTGCAATTGCATCTTCAATAGTTCCTACATTTAAGAATGCCTGCTCTGGAAGATCATCTACTTCACCGTTTAATATGGCATTAAAGCCCTTGATAGTATCTTCAATACTAACCATAACGCTCGGTACTCCAGTAAATTGTTCGGCAACCGCAAAAGGCTGCGACAGGAAACGTTGTACCCTTCGTGCACGGTTAACGACAAGTTTATCTTCGTCCGAAAGCTCATCCATACCAAGGATAGCTATAATATCCTGGAGCTCATTATAATGTTGCAGGGTCTCTTTTACACGCTGCGCACATTCATAGTGTTCCTTACCAACGATAAGCGGATCAAGTATTCGCGATGTACTTCCTAAAGGATCCACAGCAGGATATATTCCTAACTCTGTTATTTTTCTATCCAAAACCGTCGTTGCATCAAGGTGAGAGAATGTCGTTGCTGGTGCAGGGGTCAGTTAAATCGTCTGCCGGAACATATACTGCCTGCACAGAAGTAATCGACCCGTACTTCGTAGACGTGATTCGTTCCTGCATGGCACCCATCTCCGATGCTAAAGTAGGCTGATAACCTACGGCCGACGGCATACGTCCTAACAACGCTGAAACTTCAGAGCCAGCCTGTGTAAATCGGAAAATGTTATCGATAAAGAACATAATATCAGCCGAAGAACCATTCTTGCCTCCATGATCACGAAACTCCTCGGCAACGGTTAGTCCCGACAATGCCACGCGTGCACGTGCCCCCGGAGGCTCATTCATCTGACCGTATACAAGGGTAGCCTGCGACTTTTTCAGCTCTTCAGGATCGACAAGACTTAAGTCCCATCTTCCCTCTTCCATAGCTTTTCTGAACTTTTCGCCATAGCGGATAACGCCAGAATCCAGCATATCTCTTATCAAATCGTTGCCTTCACGCGTACGTTCTCCTACACCGGCAAAAACAGAATAGCCATCATGACCTTTAGCGATGTTGTTGATCAGCTCCATGATAAGTACAGTCTTACCAACACCTGCACCCCCAAACAATCCTGTTTTGCCACCTTTCATATAAGGTTCAAGCAAATCTATTACTTTAATACCCGTCTGGAGCATTTCCTTATGGGTAGAAAGGTCCTTAAATTCTGGTGCCGGGCGGTGAATAGGATATGCGTTTTCCGAATCCAGAGGCTTCATACCGTCAATAGGCTTGCCAATAACGTTCATCATACGACCTTTTATCTGCTCACCAGCAGGCATCCGAATATCACTCCCAGTAGGAATAACTTCCATTCCACGCCGTAATCCATCGGTACTGTCCATTGCAATACACCGTACAGTATCTTCACCAATGTGCTGCTCTACCTCTAATATCAGGTCATCTTCATCAGCACGCTTAACCTTCAAAGCCTCGTAAATTTTTGGGAGAACCTTTTCAGCTTCCTGACCCTGTGTATCAAAAATACATCAATAACAGGTCCGATAATCTGAGAAATATGTCCGTTAATCTGTGACATGCAGTAAATATTTTGTTTTAATTTTTATCAAATTTTTCGCTAAGTGTGGCGAATTTACGTAGTTTTTCCAAATGTAACAAGTCTTTTAACAAAGTTAACACGATTGGACTACCTTATTATAGTAAGGGCTGATACCGATGTTATCAGATACTCAGTTCGTCCAGTACCTCTATCAATTTCCTGTCAAAGGGCTTGTCTGAACGTATTGCTTCCGACAATGGTACATAAGTAATTTCATTATTTTTAATACCAACCATAATGTTTCGCTGACCTTGTATAATGGCTTCTATTGCACTTACGCCAGTCCTGCTGGCCAGAATGCGGTCGTGAGCTGAAGGTCGTCCCCCTCTTTGTAAATAGCCAAGTATGGAAACACGCACATCAAACTGGGGAAATTCTTTCTTTACACGGTCTGCATAATAAAGGGCACCGCATTTAGGGCTCTCCGAAACAATAACAATACAGCTCTTTTTCGACTTTCTGATTCCCCTTTCCATAAACTTAGCCAACTGGTCAACGTCAGTTGAATCTTCAGGTATTATGGCTGCTTCTGCACCACTTGCAATGGCCGAATTTTGTGCAAGGAAACCAGCATCACGTCCCATTACCTCAACAAAAAAGATGCGTTGATGGCTCTGTGCCGTGTCACGAATGCGGTCTACACATTCTACAATTGTATTCAATGTGGTGTCATATCCTATTGTTGTGTCCGTACCGTAGAGGTCATTATCTATGGTTCCGGGCAACCCTATGCAGCAAAGGTCATAATCGCGTGCAAAATTCATGGCACCGGTAAGCGAGCCATTTCCGCCAATTACAACGAGTGCATCAATACCTTCTTTCTTTATATTCTGATAAGCCTTGTCTTGTCCTTCCTTCGTTATAAACTCTTTCGAACGGGCTGTCTTCAGTATCGTACCGCCTTGCATTATAATTCCCGATACATTCTCAGTTGTAAAAGGTTTAATCTCGTCCTGAATAAGGCCGTCATAACCTCTGTAAATACCCTTGACATTAAAGCCTTTGGAAATAGCAGCGCGTGTAACTGCCCTGATTGCTGCATTCATTCCAGGTGCATCTCCACCAGAAGTCAGCACACCTATCGTCTTTATCTTATTCATAACTTACACGTTATTAAAATTCTCCGCATTTGTTTTTGTCATTCTACCTTGCAAAGATAACCATTTATTCAAAAAGGCACAACGTCGGCTAACTTTTTTTATTCAGGGTTTAACGAAGAAATATTCATTATATTAATATGGTATGACAAAAATGAATTAAATATATATAGTTTAATCCGCTTAATTTTTGTAATTTTGTATTCTAAACGTTTATATTAAAGTATAATGGAAGATAAATTTATTGAGGTTAAGGGCGCAAAGGTCAATAACCTTAAAAAAATATAAATGTAAACATACCCCGTAATAAACTTATTGTTATAACTGGTGTTTCAGGTTCTGGTAAGTCGTCTCTGGCCTTCGATACACTGTATGCCGAGGGGCAGCGCCGTTATGTCGAAAGCCTTTCGAGCTATGCACGCCAGTTCCTTGGGCGCATGAGTAAGCCCGAATGCGATTTTATCAAAGGTCTTCCTCCTGCTATTGCCATCGAACAAAAAGTTATTTCGCGTAATCCTCGTTCAACCGTTGGCACATCTACTGAGATATATGAATATCTCCGTATGTTGTATTCACGCATAGGACACACCATATCTCCCGTATCAGGACAGGAGGTTAGGAAACATTCTACGGAAGATATTCTTCACAAAGTAATGGAATTTGGCGAGGGAACAATGTTTATGATTCTGTCGCCTTTTCATGTTATCACCGGCCGGACAGCTGAAAAACAGTTAGAGATGTACCTGCAAGAAGGGTACACCCGCGTCATGTATGGTAGTGAAATTATTCGTATTGAGGATCTGTTAAGTGCGTCTGATGATAAACATGCTTCGCTTTTTGTCAGACATTACCCGCCATATTACATCTGCCTATTTGGTTGATTGACCGTTTACGTGTCTCCAAAGAGAAAGACGATATAGCACGATTAATTGATTCTGCCGAATCGGCAATGTACGAAGGCGACGGCTCATGCCGTCTTGTTTTCTTGCCTTCTAACCTGTCGTTCGACTTTTCTTCACGATTTGAAGCCGACGGAATTACTTTCGAAGAACCCAATGATAATATGTTCTCTTTTAACTCACCTATGGGAGCTTGTCCCGTATGCGAGGGATTTGGCAGCGTTATTGGCATCGACGAAAAGTTGGTAATCCCCAACTCTACCCTCTCTGTCTACGACGGATGCGTACAGTGTTGGCACGGCGATAAGATGAAAACATGGCAGGATGAGTTCTGCAGAAGAGCGAAAAATGACAATTTTCCTATCTTCACACCGTACTATGAGCTAACTCAAGAGCAAAAAAACATACTGTGGCATGGGCTTCCTTCTGAACGAAAAAGATGGAACGCTCAAAGAAGATGCTGTATGTATCGACTCATTCTTTCAGATGGTAAAGGAGAATCAGTACAAAATACAGTACCGTGTCATGCTAAGCCGGTATCGTGGTAAGACTATTTGTCCTGCCTGTCATGGCACACGCCTTAAGAAAGAGGCCACATGGGTTAAGATAAACGGACGCAGTATTACCGACCTTGTAGAAATACCCATAGGCAATTTAAAGGAATGGTTTGATCATCTGGAACTTAATGAACACGAGAAAGAGATTAGCAAACTGCTGCTTATTGAAATAAAAGACGCGCCTGAACTTTCTTTGTGAGGTTGGCTTACAATACTTAACACTTAACCGTCAAAGCAATACGCTTTCAGGAGGTGAAAGTCAACGTATAAACCTTACGACGTCATTGGGTTCTTCTCTCGTTGGAAGTCTCTATATTTTAGACGAGCCAAGCATAGGCTTTGCACAGCCGCGACACCGACCGTCTTATTCATGTTCTGCGCGAACTTCAGGCTTTGGGCAATACGGTTATTGTTGTTGAGCACGACGAAGAGATAATGAAAGCTGCCGACTGGCTGATTGATATTGGTCCTGATGCAGGCACAAACGGAGGTGAAGTAGTATACCAGGGGCCTGTTCCTGAACAATTAAGCCAGAAGCATTCCGACAAGGAGGAACTTCTTCAACGCTATCCACGCAGTTATACCATCAGGTATCTTACCCATGCTGAGCAAATACCCGTTCCCTCTTCACGACGCAGCTGGAACAAGTCGATAACGCTAAAGGGCTGTCGTATGAATAATTTAAAGGGTATTACAGCACAGTTCCCACTCAATGTAATGACGGTAGTAACCGGTGTTTCAGGTTCAGGAAAGTCGAGTTTAGTAAAGGGAACGCTTTTTCCGGTGCTTAAACGCCGTTTGGATGAGGTTGCCGACGCACCGGGAGAATTTCTTTCTCTCGACGGCAATTGGACGGATATTAAACACGTCGAGTTCGTCGACCAGAACCCTATCGGTAAGAGTACGCGGTCCAATCCGGCCACATACCTCAAGGCTTACGACGCAATTCGCCAGCTTTATGCCGAACAACCTCTGTCAAAACAACTTGGATTCACTCCGCAATACTTTTCATTTAACGCCGATGGCGGCAGATGTGAAGAGTGTAAAGGCGCTGGTTTTATTACGGTTGAGATGCAGTTTATGGCCGATCTCACCTTAGAGTGTGAGGCATGTCACGGTAAACGATTTCAAGAAAGAGATATTGGATGTGCGCTTTGAGGGCAAAAACATTAACGATGTATTGAATATGACCGTATCTGAAGCTGTTGATTTCTTCAGCCATCACAATCAGAAGGCCATTGTAAACCGTCTGAAACCTTTAGAGGATGTGGGCCTGGGCTATATCAAGCTCGGCCAGAACTCGTCTACTTTGTCGGGTGGAGAAAACCAGCGTGTGAAGTTAGCCTTCTTCATCGGGCAGGAAAAGCAGGAACCTACACTATTTATTTTTCGACGAGCCTACAACAGGACTTCACTTCCATGACATCAGCAGGCTGCTTAAAGCATTCCATGCTCTCATTGAACGTGGCCACACAGTGCTTGTCATTGAGCACAATCTGGATGTGATAAAATGTGCTGATTGGATTATCGATATTGGCCAGGAGGGTGGTAACGGTGGTGGCAACATTGTGTGTGCAGGCACTCCTGAGGAGGTGATAAGTGCAAAAGACAGTATAACTGCAGTATTTGACAGACAAAGTTATGATGATTTCTATATTAATTCCTACCTTTAACGATGATTGTCGCGGACTTGTAGGTTCGCTGATGATACAGGCAGAGGCCATCAACGGCCTCGAATGGGAGATTGTGATAGGCGATGATGCCTCTACCAATACGGCTCTTGTTGAGAGCCTTAGCCAGCTCAATAAGTTAGAAGGCTTTCATTATATCAGGTGCAATACAAACTTAGGGCGCAGCGCAATAAGGAATTTCCTTGCACAACAAGCCCGTGGAGAGTGGCTGCTTTTTGTTGATGCTCATCGTGTTATGGTAAGTAACGACTACCTTAAGACATACATTAGTGCCGCCCAAAACGCTCAGGTTATATGTGGTGGACATCAGGCTCTCAAGGGCCCTGACGGCAATTTGCGCTACCTTTACGAGCATGAAGCTGAACGTAACAACTAGTGCAAGCTTAAGGGCCAAGCATCCATACCAGAGCTTTAATGCTTCAAACTTCATGATTCGGCGTGATATTTTTATGCAGCACCAGTTTGATACCCGCCTCCATAAGTACGGTTACGAAGATGTTTTACTGGGCAGAGAGCTGGCTCTTGCAGGCATTCCCATCACACATATCGATGCGCCCACGGGGTATATAGAATATGAAAGCAATGCGAATTTTGTGGAAAAGACCGAGCAGGCCATGGAAAATCTGTATTTCTCTGCGTGATCAGTTTGCAAGGATATTCTTCTGTTTCTGGCAACAGCCAATCGCATACAGGGTAATCCGTTGGGCTTTATTTTTCCGTAAAAATATTCCAGTGGAGACGCAACGCCCTGGAAAAGCTAATCTTTTGTCGACAAAAGCCCTAATCTTTTTATCTTTAAACTGTACAAGTTAGGCTATTACATGCAAACTTACTACAGGCCTAAACGGCCTGTTGTATCGGGCTTATATGGCATAGGGGCTACGTGCTTTATGCCATAACGTTCGGTGTTCGGCGGCCGTCGCAAATGCGCTGATGACGGTTGTCGAACAATGCGTATGACGGCCGTCAGCCCGCGTTGCTGACGGCCGTCGAACGATGACCATAAGCACGTAACAACGACAGACGTCCCCTGTAAAGGGAGCAGCAAATAACAATAAATAAAGAATGATAAGAGGCTAAAACTTACGGCGGATGCCCAATTTTTAAGTGTGAAATATAAGTTTTCCTCTAACCTGAAAAAGCAGCCAGAACGGTCTGAAGGGCATATAGCCAAACTTAAACCGATAACGTACCGACAGCCTTTTTGGTTTCAACAGAGCACCATGCTTCTTTAATCTTCATCAAACCGTTATCCGATTCGTTATCAGATAAATCGCGATGATGGTTAAACCAAAAACTGATATACATCAACAATTATAAGCCATCGGTGATTTTCATTAAATGTCCAGTATCGCCTCCGGTGCGTTTAACTGTATGAGTTTGCGCTTCATAGCGTCGGCAGCCGTCAGGGTAATCGAAGCGTCGCGACGTTATCTGGTGGCTCACACTACCGGTATGTTGCCGGTAATAATAAATGCCATTGCAACACCTTACTTCTTTCGATGCAAGATAATGCAAACGTGTGGTGTTGTCGTCGCTGTAAGCACGGGCCGACTCATCATACGGAAACTGGTGGTGAATATCAGCTCTTACCAGATAGATGCCGTGTATTTTCCAGGTCAACGATTGAACAAAACGCCTCCTCACCCTGCAATACGGCAAACGGTTTCATGGGATAAGGCTTGCGGCTTTCGTCAGGATAAACGTAAACCGTATGCAGCAATACACATCCCGTTCCTGGGTTTTGGTCGAAAGTTTTGTACGCCTCCTGCAGGCAATCGGGCGATAACCAATCGTCGCTGTCAACAAAGCCAATATAACGTCCCTTTGCCTTCTCTAAACCAACATTACGTGCATGGGCCTGCCCCATATTATTATTGAGGTGTATTACTTCAATTCTGTTGTCACGAAGAGCATAGTTTTGCAGGATGTCCAGGGAACAATCGGTAGATGCATCGTCAATACAGATAATCTGAATATCGTGTAATGTTTGCCCTATCAGTGAATCGAGACAAGCCGAAAAGGTATTTTTCCGGCATTGTAAACAGCCACTAAAAGCGAGAACTTTACAGGAAGACGACGTCATAGATTATTTTTAACGATACTGGTAAATTTATGTACAAGCGAGTTCCATAAATGGGTTTTCGAATGGATTATACGCAGTGACAACACCAAAGAAAGCAATCCTAACGCCATACCTATGGCCCAATATACAGGTCCCTTCAGCGTATAGCCCAATACAACAGTGGCTATACCAATGGGAATTTGGACAACGGCATACAACTTGACCGACGGCGAGAGCACAAAACCATATTTAAACCGGTGTACACTGCAACAATAAAAGAAATTGACAGCCACCGCAATCATCAGTCCATAACCCTGTACCTGTTAATCCGTAAATATCATAAAAAACAGAATAAGCACCGCTGCCATGACGTCATATACCAGTTCCAACACAAGATATGTGCGCGAATCGCCACGCGACAGGGCTATATACTCCATGGGAAGTGACAAGGCACGGAAATACATGGCAATGATAGTGGCCTTCATCATGCCCATAACGGGTAGAAACTTGCCACTGTAAAGCAAGGGCAGTAAAACAGGAAGTCCCATGATGAAGAAAACAAGCATGGGAGCTACAAGCAGCAGCGACACCTCCATTTGATGGTTAACTACCTCGTTTAACCCTTTTCCCGGCTGGTGTACACCCGATAATCGTGGAAAAGTAATCGGTTTCCATGGCTGAGAAAACCATACCTGTATAGGTCATCGTCATCATGTAACCGGCATTAAACAAGCCTACGGTTGAAAGGTCGCCCGACTGATTGAGGAATGAGCGTATGACGAAATCGCTGCCACTTCCAAACATGCCCGGCAAGCACAAAAGCTATTCCCAGACGTATCATCGGGCTGCCCTCGCGTAATACTGCTGCCGATAACTGTATTCGTGGAGGCACAAACGCCATGAATAGCCAATGGTAAGCACGCATTGTAACAGCGCGATGATAATCCCGAGACGGCACAATTCCCGTTTCGCCCATGACATAATATAAAGGTGTTGTAATAACAAGCGCCAGCACAACATTGAGCAGCGAAATGACGGCAAGGCTGCGAAGGCGGCGCAAGCCTTTTGAGAATAGCGGCCTCACCACCTGTAATTGCACTCAGGGCTACAACGGGAGAGAGCAGAATATAGTGTAGTGTGTGGTTGCCCCAGCTAAACGACCATTTGTTCAACAGAGGGCTAAGCAGCATACAAACCATCATACCCAGCACGGCAGTAGCCAGGCTCCATGAGCGTATTATCTTTATTTGGTGCGCCATCAACACTTCATTGCCTTCGTCATAGGCCAGTGAAATATTCTTGACGGCGCTCATGGATATGCCGAAATTTGTTGAATCGGAAATAAGTTTTGTAGAGGAATTGAAGAGAGAAAGCAAGCCCATTCCTGAAGGTCCCAGAATAATGGCTACAAGTTTATTGCGCGCGATGCCTGCAAGAATGCTTAAACCCTGCACACTTCCAAAAAGTGCCGTATACTTAAGAATATGTAAATAGGAGCTGTCCTTTTCTGTTTCGTTCATCAAAAATTTAACGCTCATATATATTCTTTTATTGTTTCTAACAAGCACCTTTACATCAAAAATAGTTATCTTTGCAGGTATGAGACTAAGCATTATTATACCAGTATATCAGGTTAAGCACACGCTTGCACGCTGCCTGGACAGTATTGTGAAGCAGAGTTTCCGCGATTGGCAGGCCATATTGGTTGATGATGGTTCAACAGATGGCAGTAGCAGCATCTGCGATACGTATGCCGAGCACGACCCTCGCATACAAGTTATACACCTTAAACGCAACAAAGGGTTAAGCGCGGCGCGCAATGCAGGTATTGATAAGGCCAAAGCCGAATATATTACATTTATAGACAGCGACGACTTTATTGCAGACGACACGCTGAAAATGCTCATGGAGACACTTGCCGTACATCCCGATTACGACATGATTGAATATGCGGTGCTGGAGTATTTTGGTTCAAAACATCCCCACCGACTGCAATTCTTTACGAAAGAGTATACCGATATGACCGAATATTGGTTACAATGTAAGGCATACCGTCACACGTATGTGTGGAACAAGATATACAGAAGGGAACTGTTTAATCATGTGCGATTTCCTGTGGGCATGACCTTTGAAGACTGTCTTACAATGCCCCTGATATTAAAAAAACTGCCGTCAGGGTAGCTACGACAGGAGCAGGATTATACTACTATTGTGAAAATAAGAACGGGATAACCCGACGTGCAACGGCTGCCGATTTGAGCTGTATGCTGCTGGCTCATGTAAGAACCATCAATAATATTGAAAAGGAATTGGATAAAACGGGGACGCGACAGAAATGGTATAATGATATGGGAGCATACTATGCACACGTGCTGAATATCCAGTTTGATGTATACGACAAGTCGGGTTGTTTCTTCGTGAATCAGTCGTAAAGCAAATAAAGCGCATATCCCATTACCGCTTCCCCATACTGCCTTACCGCAATACCTTTAAACTAAAATTATTACATCTCATAGGAATAAAGTGCTTATGCTCGCTCCACAGAATCATCAGACACCTCTCATAAGTTTTGTTATTGCCTACTATAATTTGCCCGTTGAAATGCTGATACAATGTATTGACAGCATAACGGCATTGTCGCTTAGCAGGGAAGAGCGCGAAATAATTGTTGTAGATGACGGTTCTGACCTGTCGCCTTTAAACGATATGACAGGACAAAGAGATGATATAATATATGTGCGACAGCAGAATGGTGGTTTGTCTTCGGCAAGAAACATGGGACTTGCATTGGCCAAAGGACAGTATATTCAGCTGGTTGATGCTGACGATTATCTGCTTCAGGCACCGTATGAACAATGTCTTGATATTGTAAGATACCATAAGGATGCCGACATGATACTGCTAAAGGGGACATCACGACATCGTGCTCATATCGACTTTATTTTTGAAGGCCCCGTATCGGGTATCGAATTTATGCAGCAGAACAACCTGAAAGGGGCTGCGTGGGGGTATATTTTCAAACACGAAATTTTAGGAGATTTGCACTTTACGCCAGGTATTTATCATGAAGATGAAGAATTTACACCCCGCCTTATGCTCAGGGCACATCATGTTTATATAACAACATCTGAGGCCTATTTTTACAGACGCCGCAGCAATTCAATCATGAACAACAGGAAAGATGAGCATATTACAAAGCGGCTAAAGGACTTGTTGAATGTAATTATTCACCTGAGGGATATTGCTGCACAATTAAATCAGGAAGAACAAAAGGCATTAAACAGACGCGTGAGTCAGCTTACAACCGATTATTTATATAATATCATTCACCTCACCCACAGCCGGAAACAACTCGAAAATGCAATAGAGGCTTTGAAAAGTTTGCAGCTTTATCCCCTGCCTGCGATAAACTATAATCGTAAATATACGCTTTTCCGTAAGATGATAGAGACGAAAATAGGCCGGACTATTTTAATAGCGTTAATTAAATAACCTGTTTTACTAAGACGATATGAAAATTCTGCTTCTGGGAGAGTATAGTAATGTGCACGCAACGCTGGCCAAAGGTTTGCGTCAACTGGGCCATAAGGTAACAGTTGCCAGCAATGGCGACTTATGGAAAGGCTATAGAACGACATTGATCTGGCCCGGAAAGATGGAAAATGGGGAGGTTTATGTTTATATATAAAGATGATAAGCCTGCTGCCCTTGGCTCAGGGGATATGATGTTGTACAGCTTATCAACCCGATGTTTCTTGAACTAAAGGCTGAACGTATTAAACCTATTTATAATTTTCTGCGCAAGCATAATAAATGTGTGGTGATGGGAGCCTTCGGCATGGACTATTACTGGGTAGCGAAAACCTGCATCGACTGCCCATGAAATACAGCGATTTTAATATAGGAAAGCACCTGCGAACAGACGAACCAGCCCTAAGAGAACGCAACGACTGGTTGAATACGCCCAAGGGGAAGCTCAATAAGATAATAGCAAACAGCTGTGACGGTATTGTTGCAGGGCTGTACGAATACTGGGTTTGCTACCATCCTGTGTTTCCTGATAAGACGGTATTCATACCCTATCCTGTTGTGACAGATCCTGATATAACCATAAAAGAATCTGATAAAAATAATGTGGTTAAATTATTTTTGGGCATAAGCCGGGGGCGGAGTGCTTACAAGGGAACTGATATTATGTGGGAAGCCGCCCGGGACATTTGCAAAAAAATACCCGGATAAAATAAGTCTTCGTGTAGTAGAAGGGCTGCCTTATCACGAATATGTAAAGGCCATGAAAGATGCTGACATCATTCTTGACCAGCTATACAGCTATACACCGCAATGAACTCGTTGCAGGCGATGAGTATGGGCATTATAAGTATGGGAGGAGGCGAAGAAGAAGGCTATGAAATAATAAACGAAAAAAGAACTCAGGCCTATTATAAACGTGGAACCTTCATACCGCAGTGTTTACACAGCTTTGGAACATATCGCACAACATCCTGAAGAGGTAACAATGCGTCGGCAGCAAAGTGTTGACTATGTTAGGAAACACCACAATTATGTACACATTGCAAAACAGTATGAAGCATTTTACAATAGACTTGTCATAAGTAAATAAAATATATGTAAATGTTTGTTGATTACGAATTATTAATTACTTTTGCACCACATAAGAACGATATATCATGAAAGAGAAAAAGCTATTACACTAAAGACTTTAACCAAAAAAGCAATGTTTGGGATATTCAGGAAAATGATGTGTTTCGCATGTGGGAAGCAGCAGAAAAAGATGCTGATCTCAAGATAATATGCGCAGATACACTGACATTATTAAAAACAGCCTTTGACGTTGAAGAAATAATGGTTGACCGTCCGAGGTAATCTCTAAATACAAGCACGTGGATTTAAAGTGGGAAGCATCAAAATTGATGATGAAAACAGGAAGAAATATGCCATCAAAAAGAAGGCCATCATGCGTGTTACTGATCTTTCGTACGAAAAATATTAAACATATTTCTGCTGCAAAACTGGTTAGCGTGTTGGAGCGTAATTTTGGAGGTGGCTGGGAATCACTCTCCCAGAGCATACAAGATATTATAGAAACAGGATTTGATATTTCCACGACTACCCTGCCTCAGGAGCGTTTACATAAAAGCCGGTGGCCTGTATGAGAAGAAGGTTGCCGACGGATGTGAGGTTCTTGAAATTCCTAAAGGAACATGGACGGAAGCTATATTTGTTAAAGAAAAGGAAGATGTAGAGAATGAACCACTTGTTCCTCATGGCGGATTTTCAGAAGATGAAATGGAGGAAATTGTTGTTGATGACGATGAAAACGAGCGATTCTGATGAGAGTGAAAACGTAGACCGCAAGATGATGACGATGACAGCTTTGATGATGATAAGTTAACAGAGGAGAGTTATCGTACAACATATGAAACTAACCCCGAAGACCTCAACTATGAAGCCGAGGAAATTAGTGACGATGAAGAGTTTTAGTTGAATATCTGCTAAATAAAAACAGGGTATATCAAACCATTGATATACCCTGTTTTTCGATTCTCTATAACAATACGATAAAAAGCTTGAATGCTATTTATTAGTTGGATATTCGTATTTACTTCCCGTTTCTTCGACAAGACGCTTACGGAACGATTCGGGAAACCGGGCGTGAAAACATTAGCGCCCAACCCTTCAGGGGTACGCTGAAACTGTCCGTTAGCATCAGGTTTAACAATCATATCATTATATTTTACAATAAGATGAAAAGCCAGATCTTTCCATCGTGAGAGCATCTGTTGGGCTTTTTCATTACTGTAATTATTGAGGAACTTCAAAGCCTCAGCCCGATCAGACGAATAAAGCTCGAGGGCTTTTGACTCAATTTCCTTTTTGATTGGCAAAAGTAATTTTGCTCTAAGAGTCGCGGACTTGCTTAAGACTTGGGAACATTAACGAATAACGAGGATAAACCATATTGCTTTAGCCCAGTTACAAACCCAATAAGCATTGTTCATGGAAAACGTTACCGCATCAGCTCCAGGAGTGTTGTAACATTCGGGCTGTACCGTGTTTCCACAATAAATTGGTGTATAAGCAACCATGTTTCCATCGTCATTTCCAAACCACAGTATACCGCCAATTTGACGGGGTAGCCAGTCTCTCATCTGAGAAACAAACGAAAAGGCTGTTTGTTGTGTGCTGACTGGTCGTTCGTTAAAATACTTCTTTTCCATTACATGAGAAGATTAACGGTGTTGGCCGATAAGGCATTTGCCAGACTCCTCCACCAATACTTGTACTGTCAAGAGCAAGTGGTGTACCCTCGTAATGGTCACGCATAGCCTGCTGTACATCCTGTATGGACAGTTTTTTATCAGGAATGACCCATAAAGGCATGTCTTCAGCATCCTTGTCTTTGCCTAAAGCCCAGGGCAAATAGCGTTCGAAGCCTTTCTTAAAACGATTAAAAAAGGCCCAGACACGAGCGTCACAAAAAGCGACGTCCTTCAAAATTCGGAGTAGCATAAACCTGTTTCCAGCTAAAATCTTTGTCGTTACCGGTAAACCATCCTTTCGCTCGGGCAAACTTTATGACATCTTTAGCATACATGACATTATGCTTGTCGTTCATATTAAATTTACCAATACGGCTCTGGTTAGCATGCGCACATATTGCATTATCGGGAATACGCTGGGCAACCCATACCACACTTTTCGACCCAGGTCCCTTACCTTGCATCTCCATAATCCAGGCTTCGTTGGGATCGCATATTGTAAAGGTTTCACCTTCAGAACAAAAACCATACGTTTGTGCAAGGGTTGTCATGACCTTTATTGCCTCGCGAGCATTCTTAGAACGCTGTAAGGCAATATAGATAAGAGAACCATAATCGATTAAACCTGTCAGGGTCGACCATATCTTCACGACCTCCATAGGTTGTTTCGGCAATGGTAACCTGGTACTCATTCATGTTACCTATAACGTTATAAGTCTCAGGAGCTTCGGGAATTTTACCATGATATTTATGAGTATCCCAGTCAATGATGTCGCGCATCTCACCTTTTTGTATGTTTTCCTGCTGGATAATGTGCAAGACCAATAAACATACCATAGTCGTCAGCATTATAAGTACAGAAAACAGAACCATCGGCAGAAGCCTTCTTTCCAACAATAAAGTTGGTACAAGAAAAATACTTTTTACTCCAATCAACAAGAAGATGGAAAATATAAAAATAACGTTTCATCTATTGTATATTGTATTTAAATTATATGAATAAAAAGGTTGGCATGAAATAACTTTTGCGGTAAGTCTTTTAATCTTACTTCGAACTAATGCCATCGATTTTTGAAGATTGAGGAACAGGCGAACTGTTATCTCCAGGCATGCCTTGCGGTCGCATACGCTGAGAATCGGGCTGTGATTGATTAACAGGTATATTGCTCTCGACAGCATTCTGCTTTTTACAGACTTAGTACTTACATGGCATCGCATTAAGTAAATATTACTGATATTCATTAATCGCAGAGTTGTAAGTGAACTGTTACTACTATTATCTTTCGTCAGTATAAAAGTAGCCCTTAACCTCTTTCATGCCTATATTGTCATTGTCTTCAATCTCTATGCGCTGTGCCATAGAAGATGACAACTGAACTGTTCGCGCAATAACACTGTCATTCTTTAATACAACAGCCATTGTTGCAACACCGCTTCGTATACCATCTTGGAAAAATAAAGTCGCAATTAAAATTCAATATTAATTTGTCACCTTTATGAAAAAGTAGAATCTGTTTTAAAAAGAATAAGAATAAAGATTATAAGGTTGATTGGGCATTAAAATAAAAGGAACGTTGCGCTCTCCAAATATCAGCAGTATCTCCTGACGCTGAAAAACGAACCAGCATAAAGTCCTTCTGGTGATCCGTATTTCTTTTGCTTCATTCTGCATACGCTCTGCAATATGGCTATATATTGTCTGAAGTTCATCAGTATGACGCATATAATATACCATTGATGTATCGAATTTCTCCTTACTTACACCATATTTCTCTAATACTAAAGAACGATATGCAACTAAATTTTTCATCGTAATTTCCTTTCGGCCTGGCCTGCCATGGCATCGGCGAGATGATAGTCATACAATATATTCTCCATGTCTCCTGCCGAGATAAATTCGGATGGAGTAGATGGTTTACATCCCGTAAATTGTAATATACCAATAAGTAGGAAAACAATTCCTAAAACAAGTTTTTTATATTCCATGCTCAACCACACTTCAGAATTAAAACATCAGTTATCTATTCTTATAGCGTTTAATGGCATTACTGAAAGTATCACCTATCGTACCCATATCTTTAGTACAGAACAGGAACAAGCAAATAATTCCTGTCGTAACCGAAGCATCTGCAAAAATTAAATATAGGAGAAAAGAAGATAAATTCGTTTTCCGCCTACAAAAGGAAACCATGCAGGCCATGTTGTATGAATAATTGGGAAATAAAACATGTCAACAACCTTCCCCATTAAAAAGCCAGAATAGCCCGTTCCAAAGTCTACTATTGTTGAAATATTAAAAGGAGTGGAAGAAGAGAATATCAGGCCATAGAACATAGAATCTAATATATTACCAACGGCACCTGCGAAAAATCATTGAAAGTAGAATAACATATAAAAATCTTCCTTTCTCTTTAATGACTTGACAAATATACCAACCTATAACGGTTACGGCTATGACACGTAATACACTAAGAAATAACTTATTAACTAAGGTAACGCCATAAGCCATACCATTATTCTCAATAAAATAAATATAGAACCAGTTTGTTATACGAATTGATTCTCCAATAGACATAGAAGTTTTAACTGCTATCTTTATTGTTTGGTCTATAATCAGAATAGCTATGATTAAAATCAGAGCTAAAAATGCCTTTCATTGGCGATAATTTTCTTACACATCAATATTCTTTCTCAATTTTTTTGTAGAAACGTTAAGTGTAGCATGAGGCACAATACGTAAACGTTCTTTAGGGATTAGTTCACCTGTAATGCGATCTATTCCATACGTTTTATTTTCAATACGAGTAAGTGCAGCCTCTAAAGACTTAATAAATTTATATTCACGTTGCGCCTTTTGAACGAGATTCTCTCTTGTAATGATCTCTGTACCTTCCTCTAAAAATATTATAAGATACTGACGTATCAGCATCAGTATTTGAATTGGCATTACTTAACTCTTGCATTGCCTCGTCGTAACTCTGACGAGCTATTGAAAGCTTATTATTGATTATTTGTCGAAACTCTGCAAGTTCTTCGTCAGAATAATGTCTACTGAGTCCCATATGGAAAATTATATCAGAGATTTAAAAAGAAAATATTTTTTCGTTTCCATTCTGTTTAAAAGTTAGAATAGAAAACGAAAAAAACATCACAAATATATTACACTTTTTTTAATTTGAATATTCAAATTAAAATTATCAAACTCTATTTCAGAACCATTATTATTTTGCAATAATAATATTGTCAGCTAAAAACTTGAGACATAATATAATCTGAAAAAAATCTTTAACCGCATCGTCCATTTCTGCATATGGGCTTACCGTTACAATAATACGATCTGTAATATCCAAGCCTGTATCTTTCCGCATATTCTGAATTCGATTTATAAGTTCACGAGCCAGGCCTTCCTTACGTAATTCAGAAGTTAACTCTACTTCTAAAGCAACAGTAATATTCCCATCATTACTTACAAGCCAACTCGAATATCTTCAGAAATGATGTCAACATCATCAATAACAACTGATATTAAATCATCATTTACATGGAAAGAGATTGTGCCTTGCTTTTCAAAGGCTGTGATTTCTTCTTGTGTTAAACTCTCCATCTTGGCTGCCACGGCTTTCATTTGTTTACCGTATTTTTTACCCATGACACGGAAGTTACACTTTACTTTTTTTACAAGGATTCCTTGTCCTTCAGCAAACTTCAGTTCTTTAACATTTACTTCGTTCAGAATCAAATCCTTTTACAGCCTCAATATGCGCTTTCTGCTCTTGATCTATTGCGGAATCATAATCTGTTGTAGAGGTTGACGAACTTTTATATTCACTTTTCTGCGAAGCGCCAAAACCATAGATGTAATTTTTCTGCGCAATATCCATTCGCTTCTCGAGGTCTTCATCAATAAGAGAAGTGTCTATCTCTGGGAAAGTTTCAAGATGGACTGATTCTTTTTCACCTCCTAAATCATGATATAATTGATCTGCATAGAAAGGTGCGAAAGGTGCAAGGAGTTTTGAAATCGTAAGTAAACATGTGTAAAGTGAAGAGTAAGCAGCAAGTTTATCATTACTCATCTCTTTGCCCCAGAAACGTTTTCTATTAAGCCTGACATACCAATTACTTAAATCGTTATTCACAAAGGAATCGATGAGACGTCCTGCACGAGTTGGATCATAATTGTCTAATTCAGACTTAACATGTTTAATCAGTGAATTAAGACTTGATAATATCCAACGATCTATTTCTGTCAAAGAATTGGTACTAAATGACAATGCACTTTGTTTAGGATTAAAACCGTCAACATTGGCATAAAGAGCAAAGAAACTATATGTATTATATAATGTTCCAAAGAATTTACGACGACACTCGTCTACACCATTTTCGTCAAACTTTAAGTTATCCCAAGGTTCACTATTAGTTAGCATATAGAATCGTACAGCGTCAGCACCATACTTATCTATCATTTCAAAGGGATTAATAACGTTACCAACGTGTTTACTCATTTTGTTACCCTTTGAATCGAGCACAAGTCCTGATGATATTACATTTTTAAAAGCAACAGAATCAAAAACCATAGTTGCAATAGCATGTAATGTAAAAAACCATCCACGAGTCTGATCTACTCCCTCATTAATAAAGTCGGCGGGGAAAAATGCAGGGGCAATAGGTGTACCAGAATATGAGCTATGAACAAGCATATTTCTATATTCCATTTCTGATAATCCCGTACATTTAAGTTCTTCTTTATTAATTTCTCCTTCAAATGGATAGTGGGATTGTGCATAGGGCATGGAACCAGAATCAAACCACACATCAATTAAATCACTCTCTCGATGCATTGGTTTTCCTGTATCACTTACCAAAATTATATAATCAATATAAGGACGATGAAGGTCTATCTTATTATAATTATCTACACTGTAATCACCTACTATAAAGTTTCTATCCTTTAATGGATTAGAGTTCATAAAAGCCTACGGATACAGACTTTTCTATTTCAGTGTAAAGCTCTTCTATTGAGCCAATGCATTTCTCGTTTTTATCTTCATCACGCCAAATCGGCAATGGTGTCCCCCAAAAACGTGAACGTGACAGATTCCAATCATTAAGATTTTCAAGCCAATTGCCAAATCGACCAGAACCTGTCAGATTCTGGATGCCAATTAATAGTTTTTATTTAGAGCAACCATCTCCTCTTTTTCATGGTATCACGAATAAACCAACTATCAAGTGGATAATATAGAATTGGTTTATCAGTACGCCAAGAATGAGGATAATTATGTATATGCTTTTCTATCTTAAAAGCAAGACCTTGCTGTTTTAATTCCAAACAAATAATGACATTCAAATCATCATCTTTCTCTGACTGCTCTTTATTCCATATACCATTAAGATTATATTTGGGGAGCATATGAGTTCTTCACATAATCACCAGCATGATGATTATATAATTCAACATTAACACAAAGATTTGATAAATGCAGAATCCAATTCGTCAACGGTATAATACTTTCCTTGCAGGTCTACCATTGGACGAGTTTCTCCTTTTTATTTATAAGATACAAAGAAGGGATTCCTGCATCTTTGGCAACCTTTGCATCATCTGCACCAAACGTAGGTGCAATATGAACGATACCAGTTCCATCCTCTGTCGTTACATAATCACCTAAGATAACTCGGAATGCTTTTTCACTCATTTCAACGAACTGTCCCATACCATTTTGTTCGCCAAAAACTTTATTAGGATGGTCCTTTGCATATTCATTTACATAAGCAGGACTAAATTTTCCTATCCTTTCACATGGTTTTACCCATGGCATGAGTTGAGCATAATGAAGACCTTCAAGTTCTTTACCTTTTATATGGTCAACTATTCGCCAAGGGCATTTTTTTTCTTCTTTATTAAAAGCTCCTAACTTACCATCCTTAACTTCCTGTTCAGGAGAGAAGTAAGCATTAACACGACTTTCTGCTATGATAACTGTTAACGGTTCACCATTATAAGGATTATACGATTCAATAGCAACATAGTCTATCTTAGGGCCAACACATAGTGCAACATTTGAAGGAAGTGTCCAAGGTGTCGTAGTCCATGCTATAAAATATGGTTTACCATGTCTGTTCCAAGTTGGTTTGGGATCTTTTATTAAGAATTGTGCCGTAACCGTAGTATCTTTTACATCCCGGTAACATCCAGGCTGTGCTAATTCATGACTCGACAATCCTGTACCGTCAGAAGGAGAATAAGGTTGTATTGTATAGCCTTTGTAAAAGCAATCCTTTATTGTAAAAGCTGCTTTAAAAGCCACCATAATGTTTCAATATACTTATTATCATAAGTAACGTACGGATGGTCTAAATCCACAAAATATCCCATCTTCTCTGTAAGCTCACGCCATTCTTGTGTAAACTTCATGACGTTCTCACGACACTTATGATTATAATCTTCTACCGAAATATATTTATTAGAGTCTTTATTATCAATATCTTTCTTTGTTATACCAAGCTCTTTTCAACTCCCTAATTCAACGGGAAGGCCATGGGTATCCCAACCAGCTTTACGCAGGACATGAAAGCCCATCATGGTTTTTGTACCTGTTAAAAAGTATCCTTTATGGCACGAGCCAAAAACATGATGAATACCGGGATGGCCGTTTGCAGAAGGAGGTCCTTCGAAAAATAAAATTGGGACATCCATTACGTTCTTCAATACTCTTGTGGAAAAATATCATTCTTATTCCACACCGATAATATTTCTTCATTAGTTTTGGTCAAGTCAAGACCATTATGCTCAGTAAACCTTTTTAGCCATTATAAAATACTTATACCTTATTATTAATTTCATGCAAAGATAGAAAAATAATATTATAAACAAGAAAATATTTATCTTTTGCACGAAAACGAATTTCCATGTTAGAAATCAAGAATGCTAAGTATATGATATCTTCTCCAAATGTAGGGAAAGTGTCCTGAAGACACAAAGCCAGAGTTCGCATTTATCGGACGAAGTAACGTTGGAAAAGTCAAGCTTTAATCAATATGATTTGTAATCACAAAGGCTTGGCAAAAATATCTGCCACTCCCGGCAAAAACTCTTAACATTAATCATTTTTCTTATTAATACAGATTGGTATTTAGTTGACCTTCCGGGATATGGATATGCGAAGCGTTCAAAAATAGTACAGGAGAAATTAGATCGAATGATACGATCATATATTCTTTTACGAAAACAACTTATTAATCTTTTTGTACTCATTGATATTCGGCACGAACAGCAGAAGATTGATCGTGACTTTGTTGATTGGCTTGGTGCAAGTCAAATCCCATTTACAATTATTTTTTTACTAAAGCTGATAAGCTTGGACGTGTTAAAGCACATCAGAATGCCAAGGTATGGATGGAGCAGCTCCTTGTAACTTGGGATACACTACCACCTTATTTTATATCAAGCTCTAAAAGACAAAACTGGGCGAAATGATATTCTCGATTATATTGAACAATGTATCAATGAACTAAAAAGATTAAATTATGTCACCTTTTTTTAGATGTACAAAAACCTTACAAAGTCCTTTGGTTCGGAAAGCACTATTTAAAGACATTAGTTTCTCCGTTGGCGAAGGTCAGAAGGTAGGGACTTATTGCAAAAAAATGGTACAGGAAAAATCAACACTCCTCGAAATTCTTTCCAATAAAGAAGGTTATGATAATGGAAAAATCATTTATCGTAATGATATTAAAATCGGCTATTTGGAACAAATCCTAAATTCAATCCTTCAGAAAAAGTTATTGATGCTTGTTTTAATCATCATGGTAACCCAGACCGAATATTAAAAAGCTAAACAAATTCTCACACAATTACACATAGAAAAACCTTCAACAACCCATAGGAGAACTTAGTGGCGGACAACAAAAAACGTGTTGCCCTTGCTAATGTTCTTATCGATAATCCCGACTTTCTAATATTAGATGAACCTACTAACCATTTAGATTTACCAATGATTGAATGGTTGGAAAATTTCCTTTCCCGTTCTTCTCTCACATTACTTATGGTCACCCACGACAGATATTTTTGGACCATGTTTGTAATTTAATCTTAGAGCTTGATAATGAAAGTATTTATACTTATCGTGGAAATTATAGCTATTATTTAGAGAAAAGACAAGAACGTATTGATAACCAGCGTGCAGAAGTACAGCGTGCCAACAACTTATACCGTACAGAGTTAGAATGGATGCGTCGAATGCCACAGGCCCGAGGGCATAAGGCAAAGATACAGAGAAGATGCTTTTTATGAATTAGAGAACAAGGCTCACCAGCGTATTGAAGAACGTCAAATGCGCTTAAAAACAAAAAAATATTTACATTGGTTCTAAGATATTCGAGTGTCAATACGTTTCAAAAAGGTTTGAACAAGACGACGGAACTGCCAAAAATTATACTTGATAACTTCTATTATAATTTTGCCCGCTTTGAGAAAAATGGGTATTGTTGGTGACAATGGGAACAGGTAAATCTACATTTATCAAAATGCTTTTTAAATATTGTCAAACCTGATAGTGGACAATTTGATATTGGAGAGACTGTTCGGTTTGGTTATTTTTTTCACAAGAAGGTTTAAAGTTCAAAGAAGATGATAAAGTTATAGACATTATCACAGACATTGCTGATTATATCGATTTAGGTAATGGACGAAAACTAACAGCTTCACAATTGCTTAATTATTTTTTTATTTTCTCCTGAACAGCAATACACATATGTTTATAAGCTCAGTGGTGGAGAGCGTCGTAAGCTTTATCTGTGCACTGTTCTTATGAAGAATCCGAATTTTTTTGGTCTTGGACGAGCCTACAAATGATTTGGATATTCAAACTCTTCAAGTCCTTGAAGAGTATCTTTCAGGACTTTCCGGCTGTGTCATTATTGTGAGTCATGATCGTTATTTCATGGATAAGGTAGTAGACCACCTGCTCGTTTTTTTAAAAGGAAATGGTGAAGTAAAAAGACTTCCCGGAAACTATACACAATATAGAGAATGGAACAGTTTAAAAATCGAAGCTGAAAAATAAACTTCTGGAAAGTAAAACTATAAATAAAAAGGAAAAAGGATTACCATCACGATACACGACGGCGTTTAAGCTTCAAAGAGAAACAAGAGCTTCAGCAGCTTTCTCTGGATATTGACCGTTTAGAAGAGGAACAGAAAAATATCGAAGAAGCGTTATGCTCTGGCAATCTGTCAGTAGCCGAACTTACTGATAAGAGTAAACGTTTACCCATACTTAAGAATGAGCTTGATGAAAAAAGCATGAGATGGCTTGAACTTAGTGAGATTGAGTAACTCTAATAACTTCTTTCTTCTCTAAAAACAGGCCTATGCGAATCCGATTAATGTTTATCCTTATCTGTCTTTTTCATGTCTGCAATACTCAGGCCGACAGGAAAAAAGGGATACACCTTCTCCAACGGATTCACAATTATGCCATATCCATAGATACTTCTAAACAAACAAAGCACGAGTATTATTCGTATGTTCGAACAACTATCGATGTAAAGCGTCGCAATTTCCTCCTTCCTTTAGTTCCCACCGTTTACGTTATCGCTCACGGAAGGCAACGACAATATATTTCTGAGAGCTATAACAAAATTATATCGCGGGGTTATAACGATTATTCCATTCAAACATTACTCCGTACAACCACTATACCCTCGGAAAAAAGAACCTCTTACCAATCTCAATAAATACCTGGCACCAAGATTATATGAGAAAACCATTATCGATAATACACTTCTTTCTCCTTTTCACCCGGCAAACTTTAAATTCTATCAATACCGTATTATCGTAGCACACAGTAACACCATTCACATACGCTTTATACCCAAAAGATACAATACACGTTTAATAAAGGGCGATGCAGAAGTCGACTATATTACTGGACGTATTATTAAATGTAACTTCTCTGGTGAATACGATATGATAAGTTTCTCATCACAATTAGAACTGGGGAAAAAAGGAATCATGTCGTTGTTACCTCATTATGGTACTACACAATTCCAGTTTCGCTTCATGGCTAACCTGATTACAGGAAGCATGACTGCCTATTATAATTTAAACAAACCTCTTTCTGACAGCATTAATAACGGGGACAATTTTAAACAAATGTCTCTTCTGCGTCCCGATTCTCTTAGCCCGACTTTAAAGGATTTATATCAGCAACAATTAAAAAGACAGATACAAGACTCTATCGAAAAAGGCCAAAGACTCCATTCCTCACAACAATTGGGCTAAGCGAATATTCTGGGACATCATCGGTGACAATCTCTTAAACCATATAAAAACCAACTACGGCCAGAATAATAATGGCTATCTTCGTATCAACCCCATCTTTAATCCGCTTTATATGGGTTATGACCATCAAAGGGGATTTACCTACAAATTCACCTTTTTAAAACAAATTATCAACTTAGCTCAAACAGCGAATTATCTGCGAAATTAAGAGGGGATACGCTTTTAGCAAAAAAACAATTTTATTTCCGAATCCCTCGTATTTTATTATTTCAACAAAATATCATAATGGTTATATAAAAGCCGAAATTGGCAATGGCAGCCATATCCGCAACATGTCAGTACGTCGTGATATTGAATCACAGTTTGCCAATTCGCTGTGGACTGGACTAATCGATTACGACCTGTTAAACGAGTTTCGTCAAACCGATGCCCGACTTACTTGTAATTACGACATCAATAAGTACTTCAGTTTTCAGGCAGGTTTTCTTTATCAGCGTAAAGACGCCATCTATAAACATGCCTTTAAGGCATTGCAATGGGAGCCGACCTATATCTCCTTCTCCCCTACTTTCGAATTACAATACCGACCATGGGGATGGAGCGGACCCATTTTCTCTGCCAATTACGACCGCAGCTTTAAAAATATTCTACGCTCAAATACTGTATACGAGCGTATGGAATTTAACGCTGAATATATTCATCGGCTTAAACCCGTTACAGTCGTTACAAATGCGTATTGGCTCAGGATTCTATATTCACCGGCATCATAAAGCCTACTTTCTTAACTACGAAAACTTCAAAGAAAACAATATTCCAGGCGGCTGGAACGATGATTGGAGCGGTGGATTTGAACTGCTACGAAGTGATAACTATAATGTCTCCAATTATTATATCCGTGCCAACTTCATACGAAAAGCCCCTTTGCTCTTGCTTAGCTGGCTTCCTTTAGTGGCCATTATATGGAAACCGAACGTATTTATTTCTCAGCTCTCGATGTTCGCAACGCACATCCTTATTTAGAACTGGGCTATGGCTTTACGTCACGTGTAGTATCTGTTGGCTTCTTTGTCAGCAATGGCAAGAACAATCGTTCTGTGGGCTGCAAGTTTGGTTTTGAACTTTTCCGCCATTGGTAACATATATCAAACAGGCTGCGAACAATTCTTATTTCTGAATTATCCGCAGCCTGAACTTTTTCTATATAGTTATTTATTCTTTATTCCAAACCTGATAGTCTGTATTGTCAACGTAATCAAACGATTCCGACTCTTCATCATCAAATAAATGCTGCTTAGCCGGCCTTCATTCTCACCCACAGAACGTGAACTTATTACAAACTGGGCAATATTATCATCAGTTAACAAGCAAGTTAACTTCACCTCGGGAGCAATATATTTCTCTTTCATTGTATCTGTAATCTTATTTTTATTTTACAACTTTCTTACCGTTAATGATATAAATGCCGTGTGAAGGATGCGCTAAACGTCGTCCCTGTAAGTCGTAAATTACATCTTCTTTCTTTTGCACATCGCTATTTATACTGCTAATTCCCGTAGCTTCACGGGCAGCATCAAAGTCAATTATCAAACCTTTGGCACGAGCAATAGAGGCATCCAGACATAAGCCGGCCCGATGAGCAGGCAGATTAATCGACTTACCTTCACGTACACCTTGTTTATAAAAGCCCATGCCCTGTGAGCCGGCTGCCAGTACATAATAACGCTTTCCCGTAGTGCTAAACTCCTCGCCTGTTGCTGTACCTACTAATAAATTGCCTGTTACATCTTCTTCTGCACCTGTTACATTGAGCCCGGTAGGTAACTCAGTACTGTTTGCAGGACCTTGTAGAACAAAAGCCTGTTTGCTTAGGGAATAATCTTTCCTGCACCAAAAAGCTTTTCACAATTGCCTGATCAGGTAAAGCCTGATTTCCACTTGGCGTTACACCTGTGATAATATAAGCCGTGCAGCTAGCAGGAACAAGAAAGTTTTCATTATTCAAATAATAAGTGGTATAACCAGTAGAACCAATTTTTATGTCTTCAATAATTTTATCAGCATAAGATGACCAGCATACACAGTTTTAAAAAGCAAAAGCTCCTATCTATTGGAACTTGGATTTTAAGTGTAGATGTAGTTCGAAAGCATTCTCACCCAAAGTAAAAGGATTTAAATGTGAACAGTAACTTTACCTGAAATTTCGAAATTATATCCTCCTATATTCTCAATTGTATTAGGAACTATAAAAGATTTTCTAAAGGCAATTGTGCTCGGGTAGCTTTGTGCTCCAATAAAAACTGCATCTCCTATATTACGTATTGTCGGAGGTAATGTTGCCATGTCTTTAATATATGCAATCTTATCACCATCCAAATTACTACCATAGACACCAATATTAGTGTACCCACGTAAGCATCCCAATCCTAATTCTTCTATCTTTGTTTTAGAAAATCCATGAACTCTTTTTAATCCCTCAACAGCATTTAAGGCATAATCTCCTACCTTTACAATATTAGGGGATAACCAAATCTTCTATTTCTGAATCCCATAAGAAATACGCTGGTATTTCTTTAAGATTCTCAGGCGTACAGAATTTCTTTATTTTTGCATACTGTAAAATACGTCTTCCACTCTTTAATATTGTTGATGGGAGTGATAAGGAGTCTATCACAATCCCATTACGAACCCTCATTACTAAAGGCATAGTTATCAATATAAGTAACTGTATATGTTGTACTATTGTAGGTAACAGTTGCAGGACTTCAACTGTACCCGAATAATAAGAGCTTGTTGCAGGTTGCTTTTTGTGTTACTGCAACCCTCATTGTGTGATGCGTCATAAGACTTTTTCAGCAGCTCCTGCTTGTAGTATACGAAACCAAATACCGTTATCCTGAAAATAGGTTTCCTGTGCTACCATGGAAATACAAACCATAGAAAAAAAGTAGCAATGTATAAATTCTTTTCATTTTAAAATTTGAAGATTATTAAATATATGATTTATTAAATAGCATTATTCTCTCTTTATCTAAATAAATTACAGGGCATATAAAAGCGAACAAAGGGAACTTAAGGGAGCCCTTTGTTTATTAGTGATACGGCACGCTTCGCGCGCGTAAGCGAAGTTTAAAAAAAGTGTGATTAGACGCCAATAAGAATGTGTGTGTGTGTGTGTGTGTGTGTAACAAAATTATTTGGATTAGACAAATATTTTTGTTATAAAAATCAATAAAAACAGATAAAAACCGCTTGTTAACATCCCAAATGCTGGTTGTTAAGCATGGCATTATACTGTAAGATTGATTTAAAACTCTCATCAACATTCTATTAACTGGCGTGCAAAGTTATGCAATATATTTAATATCACAAAAGTATTTTTGCATAAATAATCTGCAAAATTTTAATGTCGAGTCAAATAAAAAGCCTGTTTTGAACTTCGGTTTTTCTCATACCTCATGGTGGCGATGGACTGACATCGTGCCCTGCTTTTTGCTTTTATATACTTGTCAATTCATACACCATTCGGTATCATAGCAATGACATCCATATCATAAACCCATCAGCAAAGGGCATCAATAAATTATTGTGAATGCTCTGTTGCTCATGGGTTCTTTTTATCTTATTCCGGCTCTATAAAAACAGAATAGAACCAGAACGATGTTATTTCCGTATATAATCTTTGGCAACGAGGTCGTAGTAAAGGGCTTCGAGCTCGCCCAGAGACAGTTTTTCAACGCTGTGTTCAATGGTTCGTATCAGCTCTTCGCGCCTGCTTTCCCTCGTCTCCGCCAAAAGTGAGTAAATACCTTGTTCATGCTTTACTCCTGCTCAAACTTATATTTACTCCCACTCAATTGTCGATGGCGGTTTCGACGAAATATCGTAACACACGCGGTTTACGCCCTTTACCTTACGAATAATCTCGTTCGAAACCTCGGCCATAAAGTCGTAAGGCAGACGCGCCCAGTCGGCCGTCATGGCATCCATAGAGGTTACAGCTCTCAGTGCAACGGGGTGTTCGTAGGTACGTTCATCGCCCATTACGCCCACTGAACGTATGGTTGACAGCAACACCGTGCCGGCTTGCCATACATGATCGTACAAACTGCTGCCATCATCCATTTTATATTGGTGCATCTTTTCGATGTAAATATCGTCAGCATCTTGCAGAATGCGCACCTTTTCACGTGTAATATCGCCCAGAATGCGTACCGCAAGGCCCGGACCGGAAAGGGATGACGCTTAATCAGATGCTCGGGCATCTGCAGCTCGTAGCCCACACGGCGTACCTCATCTTTAAACAGCCACTGCAGCGGTTCGCACAATTTCAACTTCATATCCTTTGGCAAGCCTCCTACGTTATGATGGCTCTTGATGGTCATTCCCGTTATACTGAGGCTCTCTATGCGGTCAGGGTAGATGGTTCCCTGAGCCAGCCATCTGGCGTCGGTTATTTTACGGGCCTCGGCATTAAACACTTCTACGAAGTCTCGACCCTATTATTTTACGCTTTCTTCGGGGTCGGTTACGCCCTTTAAGTCGTTAAAGAACTTCTCGCTGGCATCTACACCTATCACGTTAAGCCCCCAAACCCTCGTAGGCTTCCATCACTTTCTTGAAACTCGTTCTTGCGCAACATGCCATGGTCAACGAATATACACGTCAGGTTTTTACCTATGGCCTTTGTTCAGCACGTGGCGCAAACCGATGAGTCGACGCCTCCCGAAAGCCCCAGAATTACACGGTCGTTGCCCACCTGCCGGCGCAACTCTTCAACGGTCGACTCAACAAACGATGCCGGACTCCACTGCTGCTTTGCTCCCGCAAATGTCAACAACAAAGTTCCCTTAGCAGCTGCATGCCCTGAAGGCTGTGGTATACTTCGGGATGGAACTGCACGCACCAGACCGGGCTCTTTGTCGCTGGCGAAAGCGGCATACTTTACATCGGCCGTCGAGCCGATAATATGAAAGTGATCGGGAATAGCCGTAATGGTGTCGCCATGGCTCATCCAAACCTGCGAATTTGCCTCGAAACCCTTAAACAACGGGTTTGTAGTATCAATTGTCTGTAAATTGGCACGTCCATACTCGCGCGTACCGGTTTGCTCAACTTTGCCCCCACCTGCATAGCTGATAAACTGTGCACCGTAGCAAATGCCGAGCACAGGATATTTGCCCGTAAACTTATTGAGGTCGACCTTAAAGGCTTCCTTGTCGTGCACCGAGTAAGGACTGCCGCTAAGAATAACCCCAATTACATCGGAATCGTTCTCAGGAAACTTATTGTAAGGCAGAATTTCACAGAAGGTATCCAGCTCACGGACGCGTCTTCCTATAAGTTGAGTGGTCTGTGAACCGAAGTCGAGGATGATGATTTTCTGTTGCATTGTATTGTTATTGTAAAGTGAGTAACCGTCAGTTATTTTGTTTAAGCCTCTGCAAAAAGGCGTCGGCATCGTGCAGGGAGTCGAGTTTTCCCACGTCCATCAGCTGTAAATCAGTCTTTACTACGCCCTGAACAGGAATATTTTTTTGCAGTTGTGTGAGATAGAAATCAAGTATGGGAAACTTCTGCGGACAGCCGTCCATCAGCGGGAACATGCGCGGATAGAACACGTGAATACCACTGAAAGCATAGATAAAAAGATGCTCGGTTATGGGCTTTGGCGATTCACCTATCGCATAAGGATAGGATATTGTCTCAAGCTCTGCACGTACCTCATCGAACGGTGTCTTTATTTCGCCCGTCTCTATATTTTACCCACCCTACAAGACGCATCGCCTTATTGAACACCAAATAGCGTTTGGTTTTGCGCCAGCTTACCAGCAGTCGTGCCCCCGTCATGAGATGAGGTACCCTGCAGTCGGGGGCATATCACTTTCTCATCGAGCGAGTATAAGCGGGCCAAATCAACATTGCTCAATATGTCTACATTATGAATAAGGATGGGAAAGCGCCTGTCAAACAGCACCTCTGCCTTTTTATACCTCCCCCGTATCAAGCAAATTGCTGGTTTCATCGCTGATACGAATATCCATATCAAAATTATGGTTATGCCTGAGATAGGTAATAATTTGGTCAGCAAAGTGGTGAACGTTCACCACAATGCGCTCAAAACCTGCATCGCGCAAGCCAAATATAACATGTTTCAGCAGCGGTTCTCCCCCCACCCTTACCAAGGCCTTGGGCATTGTATCAGTAAGGGGCTTTAGCCGGGTTCCCAAACCCGCTGCAAATATCATGGCTTGTTTCATCTTTCTGCTTTCGGTATTTACACCTTATTATAATAATACACACCGCTACACATTCTGAACGTTTCGCGCCGGCATAACCTGTTCGATGTTTTGCTCACGATGAACAACATGTACTTCAACGCCAAACTTCTGGCTTATGTGCTCAGCGAGGTGCTGTGCACTGTATACACTGCGATGCTGACCGCCCGTACAGCCAAAGCAAAAACATCAAATGGGTAAACCCGCGCTGTATATATCGTGCCACATGCTTGTCGGCAAGGGCATAAACGTGTTCCAGAAAGTCTACTATTTCGCCGTCGTCTTCAAGAAAGCGTATAACGGGTTCGTCCAGGCCCGTAAGCTTTTTATAAGGCTCATAACGTCCCGGATTGTGCGTCGAACGGCAGTCGAACACATATCCTCCGCCGTTACCCGACGGGATCTTCAGGTATGCCACGCTTGTACGAAAAGCTGTAAACGGATACCTTTAGCGGCCCCTTGCCATCGTATTTTTGAGAAAGGTAGGCAGTCCCGTCCTGCGGGATTAAGCGGATAAATATCGGCCGATGTGGTTTTTGAAACCATCCTTTCGTGTTGTATGGGAGCTTCACGATGGGCAAACTGTAGCATATCAGTAAGCCTCTGCAAAACATCGCGCAGATAGGGATATGGCAACACCGTTTCGCGTAGTTTCAGCAAGTCGCGCAGGTTGTCCATGGCAGGAGGTATGCTGTCTATAAAGTGTTGCTTGTGCTCAAAATAGCCTCTAAAGCCATAAGTACCAAGCACCTGAAGCGTACGAAACAGCACAAACAGCGTTAAACGGTCGGCAAAATGGCGCAGCGTAGGCACCTCGATGTATCGCTTTAGCGAGTTATAGTATTCGGCTATCAGCTCACGACGCAGCTTAAACGGGTACTTTTCAGCCGATGCCTGCCACAGAAAAAGAGGCCGGTCATAATAGAACGGACCCTTACGCCCACCCTGAAAATCGATGAAGAACGGCTGCCCTTTCGCGTCGAGCATTACATTGCGAGCCTGAAAGTCGCGGTAAAGAAAGCTCTCGCTTGGCTCTGATGTCAGGTCCTTTGCAAAGCGTCGGAAGCTGGCTTCGAGCTTTAATTCGTGAAAGTCTAATTCGGTAGGCTTGAGGAAACAATATTTAAAATAGTTCAGGTCAAACAGCACACTGTCCTCATCAAATACGGGCTGAGGGTAACAGTTGTTCCAGTCGAGCCCTGCCGCTCCCCTTATCTGGATGTTCGGAAGCTCACGTATTGTGCGCTTCAACAGGCGCTGCTCGGCCAGGTTATAGCGTCCTCCGGCTTCGCGTCCGCCCTTGATAGCGTCGAAAAAGCGAAACGGTGCCAAGGTCGCTTTGCAGGTATCTCATCTCGTCTTCACTGGCTGCAAGCAGCTGCGGAACGGGCAGACGACGCTGCATAAAGTGTCTGGCAAGATATATAAAGGCATGGTCTTCGTCCTTGCTGGTACCAATAACGCCTATCACCGTCGCCCCTTGTCGTCGGTAAAACGATAATACTGGCGATTGCTGCCGGCGCCTTCGAGTTTCTTTACGCCTGCCGGCTGGCGTCCTGCCCATCGCACATATAATTCGGTCAGCTCTTTCATCGGCGGTTGTTTTCGGCTGGTTTGTTCTCCTCATCCATCTTTTTCGCGCCGTAAATCTTCAAAATATACGGTGCGACTGCTGGCGGTATTCATAGTTTGCTATCAGTGCATCAACCACAAAAAGCAGCATCAATACACCCCGCTGACATCAGTACCGAACGGGTAAGATAAACCAGCCCGGCCGATATTGCCAAAAAAACAGCAAATTTTTTCCAATCCAGACGAATTTTAATTTTCATACTGCAAAGATAACATTTTCTTTTTATTCGTGCTTCTTCTGCTCTACAAAATACAAACATATCGGTGTAATAGTTTGCTCAGAAAAACATAATGCTACCCGTTTTACATGCTGATGCCATTGGTTATACGCCTTTTTCGCCATTGTACGGCGGCCGTCAAAAGCGTTGCTGACGGCCGTCATACCCGTGGTACAGCGATCGCCGTCAGCGCTGCTGACGGCCGCCAGACAATGGATGGTACGCCATAATGGCAGATATTATTCGAAGCAAAAAGTTCAACAAATAAAAAAAAGGATACAGGCTTTACACCTGTATCCTCTTTCTTTTATGATATGGCTAATGTTTACATCTGTGGTGCCATTGGCATGGGAGCAGGGTGCTCCTCAGGCTTGTCAACTATAAGGCACTCGGTTGTCAGGAACATTCCTGCAATAGAAGCAGCGTTTTCCAATGCTACGCGTGCAACCTTGGCTGGGTCAATAACACCCTTTGCGCGAAGGTCTTCGTACTCATCGGTACGGGCATTGTAGCCAAAGTCGCCCTTACCTTCACGTACCTTGTTTACAACCACGGCACCTTCGCCACCTGCGTTGTACACAATCTGGCGGAGAGGCTCCTCAATTGCGCGGTAAACAATGTTGATACCTGTTTGCTCATCCACGTTATCACCCTTCAGACCAGCCAGTTCTTCCTGAGCACGGATGTAAGTAGTGCCGCCGCCTACAACAACACCCTCTTCCATTGCTGCGCGTGTAGCACAGAGAGCATCGTCAACACGGTCTTTCTTTTCCTTCATTTCAACCTCAGAATTAGCACTCTACATAAAGAACGGCAACACCACCGGCCAGCTTGGCCAAGCGCTCCTGGAGCTTCTCTTTATCGTACGAACTTGTAGTGTTTTCAATTTCGTTCTTAATCTGTGCCACGCGAGCCCTCGGATGTTTTCCTTATCACCAGCACCGTTAACAATGGTTGTATTGTCTTTCGAAACAGTTACCTTGCGAGCTGTTCCCAGCATTTCAAGTGTAGCCTGCTCGAGCTTAAGACCCTTCTCTTCGCTGATAACCACACCACCTGTAAGCACTGCAATATCTTCGAGCATTGCCTTACGACGGTCGCCAAAGCCGGGAGCCTTAACGGCACATATCTTTAATCCGCCACGTAAACGGTTTTACGACGAGTGTTGTCAGCGCCTCAGAGTCGACGTCTTCAGCAATAACAAGCAACGGACGACCGCTTTCAGCCGCAGGCTGTAACACCGGAAGGAACTCCTTAAGATTAGATATTTTCTTATCATAAATGAGGATATACGGATCGTCCATCACGCATTCCATCTTGTCTGTATCGGTTACAAAGTAGCCCGAAAGGTAACCACGGTCGAACTGCATGCCCTCAACCACACCGATAGATGTGTCACGAGTCTTGCTCTCTTCAATGGTAATTACGCCGTCTTTAGAAACTTTGCGCATGGCATCAGCCAGCAACTTGCCAATCTCAGGGTCGTTATTGGCCGACACCGTAGCCACCTGCTCAATCTTGTCATAGTTGTCACCAACAACCTCGGCATTGGCTTTAATATGCTCTACCACCTTGCTGACAGCCTTATCTATACCGCGTTTGAGGTCCATAGGGTTGGCACCGGCAGTAACATTCTTCAGACCTTCGTTTACAATAGCCTGTGTAAGGATGGTTGCAGTGGTTGTTCCGTCACCTGCATCATCCCCTGTTTTGCTGGCAACACTCTTAACAAGCTGCGCCCCTGTGTTCTCAAACTTATCTTCTAATTCAATTTCCTTGGCAACAGTAACGCCATCTTTGGTAATTTGAGGAGCACCAAACTTCTTCTCAATAACCACATTCCGTCCCTTTTAGGACCAAGTGTTACTTTTACTGCATTGGCTAATTGGTCAACGCCCTGCTTCAGCAAGTCGCGGGCATCAGTATTGAATTTTATTGTTTTTTTGCCATGATATTTTTAATTTATTACTTTCGTATTTAAAAATTTATTGTTTCGGTTCAGCCTGTTTGCTAAACCACTATGTTAGTCTTCTACCACTGCGAGGACATCACTTTGACGCATCATCAGATACTTCTCGCCATCACATTTCAAGCTCGGTTCCGGCATATTTGCCATAAAGAACAGTGTCGTTTGCCTTAAGCACCATGGCTTCGTCTTTAGTACCTCCGCCAACAGCGACAACCTTACCACGTTGTGGTTTCTCTTTAGCTGTGTCAGGAATAATGATTCCTCCTACCTTTTCTTCAGCTGGTGCAGGAAGTACCAGCACTCTGTCTGCTAATGGTTTAATCTTCATAATTGTAATTATAATTAGTGTTTAGTTATATAATTTACATTGAAATACACCCGTCTTTTTAACGAAAAATGTGCCAATTACGGCGTAAAGGGGCTGTTATGACCATTTTGTCAGTCGGTATAATGACAGTTTTGTCATATCATTACGGCAGAATGAGTGTTTTTCATAACAAAATAGCTTTTTTTCTATTTTTATTTGGATAAATTACTGTATATTTGCAAGCAATCACCTTTTTTAATATACATAATTAACTTGTATGAAAGATTTTTCTTAAAAATGTAGGCGCAACCGTTGTCGGGTTGATGTTGTTCTCTGTAATCGCTGGCGTTATCGGAATTATGGGTATTGTAGGCATGATTGCTTCATCAGAAGCTACACAATCTACAACAAACAACTCGGTTCTCGTGCTGAAACTCGACGGAATAATGGAAGAACAGAATAATGAAAACGAAATTGCAAACCTGTTCTCCGACAACAACGACGGCACATTAGGGTTGCAGGAAACACTATCTGCCATCAAAAAGGCAAAAGACAAACAACGATATTAAAGGCATTTACATACAAGGAGGTGCGCTGGGTGCTGACATGGCACAGATGCAGGAATTGCGTGATGCATTAGTTGATTTTAAGAAATCAGGAAAATGGATCATTGCCTATGGTGAAGACTTTTCGCAAGGAACATACTATATTGCCACCACGGCCGATAAGATTTACCTGAATCATGAAGGTGCAATTGACTGGCACGGTATAGGCGGTCAGATAGCCTTCTATAAAGATGTACTGGCTAAAGTGGGCGTGAAAATTATACCGTTTAAGTGTGGTAAGTACAAAAGTGCCACTGAACCATTTACTGAAGACAAGATGAGTGAGCCGAGCAGGCAGCAGACAGAACGCTATATCGGCGGATGGTGGAATACAATTTGTCAGGCCGTAAGCCAGAGCCGCGGTATCAATGTAAGCACACTGAACAGCTATGCTGACCGTGTTATATCAATGGAACCGGCCGAAAACATGGTAAAATATAAAATGGTTGACGGCCTGTTATACAATGATGAAATAAAAAGACGTAATTAAAAAGAAACTCGGTTTAGGCAAAGACGATGTTATCAATCAGCTCAGCGTAGCCGACATGGCAAATATTAAAGAGGATACAAATGGCGATGAGGTTGCCGTTTACTATGCCTATGGCGACATTGTTAACGAAACACCGAAGCAGGCTATATTACAGAACAATCACTACATTTCAGGACAAGATATGTGTGACGACCTCGAAAGCCTGGCCGATAATGACGATATTAAAGCCGTGGTTATCCGCGTAAACTCGGGCGGTGGTTCTGCCTACGCATCTGAACAACTGTGGCATGCAGTTCAGAAACTAAAAGCAAAGAAACCTGTTGTCATCTCTATGGGTGGGGCCGCAGCCTCTGGAGCATACTACCTTAGCTGCGCAGCCAACTATATTTTTGCCGAACCTACAACCATTACAGGTAGTATCGGTATCTTCGGCATGGTATTCAACAAAACCGATTTGATGACAAAGAAACTCGGAATTAAATATGATGAGGTTAAAACAAACCGCAATTCTACTTTCGGTTCTGCTGATATTCCTATGACAACAGAGCAGATGGGCTTCATACAGACAAGCATAAACCGTGGTTATATGCTATTTAAGAGCAGGGTTGCAGCGGGTAGAAAAATGTCAATGGAACGTGTAGAGGAGCTGGCTCAGGGCCATGTTTACTTAGGAGAGGACGCTATAAAGATTAACCTTGTTGACGAATTGGGCGGTTTAGACCGTGCCGTTGCCAAGGCTGCACAGCTTGCAAAGGTGAAGACATGGTATGCAGAATCATATCCGGAGCCAATGGACATGGTTGAGCAATTATTAAATAGTGGAACAACAAGAAACAATTTCCTTGATGAACAGCTACGGCTTGCACTGGGAACACTGTACGAACCTTTTATGTTGACACGAAGCTTGCAACAAATGGATGCCATACAGGCCCGGATGCCATTCAGGCTTCAGGTAAACTAACAAGGATTTTGGATATAGCGTAACAACAAAATAAATGATTGATAAAATAAGTAAGGAGAAGCATATCGCATGATTGGGTAGAAAATTTCAGACTGTTTGATACAGAATTAAAAGCTGTTTCATGCAACATCGAAAGCCGCATGCTATAATATAATAAGGTATGAGAACAGAAGGCGACTTAATTAAGATAAACCGCTGGCTGCTACCATTAAGTTGGTTGTACGGGTTAGCTGTGTCGCTTCGTAACGAACTGTTTGCCCTTGGCATATTAAAAGAGCGGAGCTTCAGCATACCGGTTATATCAGTTGGCAACATTACTGTCGGTGGTTCAGGCAAGACTCCACACGTAGAATACCTTATCAGGCTATTGCAAGATTATATTAAGGTGGGTGTATTATCGCGTGGATATAAACGGAAAAAGCCATGGATATGTATTGGCTGACGACAATAGTACCATGCGTGATTTGGGTGATGAACCATACCAGATAAAGCAGAAGTTTCATGATATTTATGTGGCTGTGGACAAAAATAGATGTAATGGCATTACACGTCTTACACACGATAAAGCTACTTCCAACGTCGGCGTGATACTTTTAGACGATGCTTTCCAGCACAGATACGTGAAACCTGGGCTCAATATCTTGCTTGTTGATTATCATCGACTTATTATTTACGACCGTCTTCTGCCGGCAGGCCGACTGCGTGAGCCGCTAAACGGTAAGCAACGAGCCGATATTGTAATCATTACCAAATGCCCAAGAGACCTTAAGCCCATGGAATTCCGTATTCTTACAAAGGCTATGGATCTCTTCCCTTACCAGCAATTATTCTTTACAACCATCGATTACGGCACACCACAAGCCCTTTTCTCAGACAAAACTACATCGCTAAATAAATACAATGTGCTCTTAGTGACAGGCATTGCATCGCCAGAACAGATGGAGAATGACATGAAACATAAGTGTCGTTCACTCACATCGTTAGCCTTTGAAGACCACCATCTGTTCAACACTAAAGACGAACAGCGTATCAATAATGCTTTTGAAAGATTACCTTCACCCAAAATTATCGTTACGACCGAGAAAGATTCAACGCGACTTGTCAATCTCAACGGCCTTACAACAGAGGTTAGAGATGCAATATTTGTATTGCCAATTAAGGTGAAATTCATGCTCAATCAAGGAGAATTATTCAATAATAAAATTATAAGTTATGTACGAAAGAATTCAAGAAACAGCAACATGGTTAAAAGAAAGAATGACAACGCATCCCGAAACAGCCATCATTCTGGGAACCGGACTGGGACAATTAGCTTCCGAAAATAACTGATTCATACGAGTTTTTCCTATAAAGATATTCCCAATTTTCCAGTGTCAACGGTAGAAGGGCACGCCGGAAAGCTTATATTTGGTAAATTGGGGAGGCAAGGATATTATGGCCATGGACGGTCGCTTTTCCATTACTATGAAGGCTATGACATGAAAGAAGTAACGTTCCCCGAACGCATCATGTTTGAGCTGGGAATTAAAACGCTTTTCGTCAGCAATGCGTCAGGAGGCATGAACCCTGATTTCCAAATTGGCGACTTAATGATTATTACAGACCATATCAATTTCTTCCCGGAGAGTCCGCTTCGAGGCCGTAATTTCCCTACGGGACCACGCTTCCCTGACATGCACGAGCCTTATGATCATGAACTAATAGCCTTAGCAGAGGATATTGCAAAAGAAAAAAATATAAAGGTCCAGCATGGTATTTACCTCGGAGATATGGGACCAGCGTTCGAAACTCCTGCCGAATACCGCATGTATCGCATATTGGGAGCCGATGCCGTTGGGATGAGTACGGTGCCCGAAGTAATCGTAGCCCGTCACTGTGGCATTAAGGTTTTCGGCATGAGTATTATTACAGACCTTGGCGGTTTCGATGTTCCTGTTGCCGTAAGCCATGAGGAAGTGCAGAAGGCTGCGAACGAAGCTCAGCCTCGAATGACCGAAATTATGCGCGAAATGATTCGACGTTCATAAAGGATAATTTCAGAAAATGGATATTTCTAAATTGGGAGAGTTTGGCCTTATTGACCATCTCACAAAAAGATATTAAGCTAAAAACGCTTCTTCCGTGTATGGTGTGGGCGATGACTGCGCCGTTATGCACTATCCTGACAAAGAGATTCTCACAACCTCAGACATGTTAATGGAGGGTGTTCATTTCGATTTGACCTACACAACATTACAGCAACTGGGATACAAATCGGCCATGGAGAATATCTCTGACGTCTTTGCCATGAATGGTACACCACGTCAAATGATTGTTTCAATTGCTGTAAGCAAACGCTTTAAGGTTGAAGACCTCGAAGAATTCTATGACGGACTGCGTAAGGCATGCGACAAATGGAACGTAGATATTGTAGGAGGCGACACTACTTCGTCATTTACAGGTCTGGCCATCAGCATTACGTGTATCGGTGAAGCCGATGCGAAAGATATTGTTTATCGAAACGGAGCACGTGAAACCGACCTTATATGTGTCAGCGGTGACCTTGGTGCAGCATACATGGGACTACAATTATTGGAGCGAGAAAAAGCGTATACTATCAGCAAATAGATACTATAAACAAGAAAAATTCAAAAGGCAAACGCTGAGGGTAACGATGCGTTAGTAAAAGCATTTACAGGAAGAAGGTATGAAGATTACTGACTTCCAGCCCGACTTTGCCGGTCGCGAGTATCTTATTCAACGCCAGCTTAAGCCCGAAGCAAGAGGAGATATTATTGCCCTTCTCAAAGAAAACAATATCCATCCAACTGCTATGATGGACATCTCGGATGGCTTATCGTCTGAGCTTCTGCATATATGTCGTCAGAGTCATTGCGGTTGTCGTATCTACGAAAAGAAGATTCCTATCGACTATCAAACCGCCGTTACAGCAGAAGAGCTCAATATGAATGTTACAACATGCGCCATGAATGGTGGGGAAGATTATGAATTGCTCTTCACCTGTCCTATTGGAGACCATGAAAAACTGAACGCTTTAGAGCATAAAGGCATCAGATCAGATAGGATATATCACAAAAAAGAGCTGGGAACAAGGCTCTTGTCACGTGATAATAAAGAGTTTAACATTACAGCTCAAGGATGGAAAGCCTTCTAAAAGGCATCACCCACCACTTCCTATATTTTCATCATAAGGCCTGCATCCTGCTATCTTCAGGATGCAGGCTTTATTGTAAATAGAAATAAAGCAGGCCAGAAATTTGAATTATTTCTCATTGCATAAAGGCAGGCATTTTTGTTAATGGATATTAAATGTGTTTATTTAATTAAGACATTTCTCTTTACTTTCAATCGTATTCACTACCTTTGCAAACGCTTAGAGAAAATAAAAGGTACCTTAGCTCAGGTGGTAGAGCAATGGACTGAAAAATCCATGTGTCCTTGGTTCAACTCCAGAGGTACCACACCAACCATTACGAAGGCAGTTTCTTATAGAAACTGCCTTTTTATTTCCAATCTTATGCCTAAGGGCCTGCTAATTATAAGAAAAAACGGCATGATTAGTGTGAATAAGATAGAATGTTGTAATTTAGCTGCATCAATCCGATTAACATATTATTATTATCAAAACCATTTTAAGGATGAAGAATTTTTGTTGCAGTTATATTCTCATTCCTGCTTATATCCTGCGGATTAGAAGACAATAAGGTCGACAATGCTGTCGCAATATGCTGGGAAGCGCAGCAGACTGACAAAAATCCGACAATTGATTTTGATAAAGCATTCGACTTTGAGTGGGACTCACTACGCTTCTATTCTGTGGGCTGCAGCCTTGAAGACATCAACCGTGATTTAGGTTTTCCTCTCACGGAATATACAGATTTGGCCGACCGTATGGTGTTTTTGAACCATGGTAAGCCTGCATACATTACAGGATGGTGGTATAATACAGAGAAACCAAGTGGCACAACCATTGGCTGTAATGGTTCTGTCTTTAAGACAGACCGAAAGCATGCAAAGTTCAGAATCCAGAAAAGAGGCAATCTCTACATTCTCTGGCCACAACAAAGGTGATAAAATATTTATAGTATTACAGCGTTTAAATAGCAAATACACATCATAAAAACATAACATATTTTTCCTATTCCATTAAACTATATCAATGAATACGATACAACAAGTAAAAGAAAACTTAGCGTTAATTCATCATGTTGACGACTCAAATATTGACAAATTAAACCTGCTTTGTGAAGAAATCAACCATATAAATAAAAGGTATACAGCCTGACACAAGCCTTATTCGTCCTCTCCTCGACATCTTGGAAGCAAATCCCGACTATGATTTTGGCATGCCCGGATACGTGGTACACACGCTCGAAACCTATTATAAAAAGGGATTAGAACAGGAGTTAATCGGTTCCATAAAGCGCAACCCCACCCTCTATACCATCTGGATGCTAAACCGAATTATCAATGGTACAACAAATAAAAAAAGAACAAAACTGCTACTTGAATATCCTAAAGGAAGCACTTCAAAAGAATATTCCCGATTATTTAAGGACGCAAATTCAACACCTCATTGATATTCATCAATAGCCAGCAGCCTTTTTAAGATGCACTATAAGTACGTTTTAAATAAATAGCCATACAAAAAGAACGATGTAAAACAAATAAAAATAACAGGGTATGATCTTTGAACAAACAGAACAGCAACTGACCAAAGCAGAGATTACTGCATTTGAACAACAGTATGAAATTGAGCTTCCCTGAAACATTTAAAACAGCATTATTTACAATACAACGGAGGCTATCCGCCATACGAATACCTCAAAGGGCAGACCATATATTTACAATTAACGGCTTCTACCCCTATTAAATATGGACGCCTCACCATTGAAAAAGCTAATCAGTGATTATCAGAAAAGCGGAATAAACCTGACAAAAAGCAATCCCGTTTGCTTATGATAACGGAGGCAATGTATACCTCTTATCAGTTGAAAAAGCACCTGCGGCGGTGATTTGATCATGGAAGCCGAAAGTGAAAGACAACAAAAAAGCCTTTGTTGGTTGCAAAGAGTTTTACCCATTTCCTCGACTCTTTCTTTGAATAAAGGCCATACAAAGTTTTTACTCCTATCAAGAAAAGAAACCAGCAAATATTCAGTCAGAAAACTCGAGTCCACTACCCGTTCTCAAATAAGAAAATCGGTTTAAACATCGCACGTTGTCAGATAAAAATGACAACATAAAACACAAAAAGCAGCTACATGGTAGCTGCTTTTTGCAGTGCGTACGAGATTCGAACTCGTGACCTCCTGCGTGACAGGCAGGCATTCTAACCAACTGAACTAACGCACCTTATTTAAATAAGGTGAGCAAAGCGAGTGCGTACGAGATTCGAACTCGTGACCTCCTGCGTGACAGGCAGGCATTCTAACCAACTGAACTAACGCACCAATCTTTGGATGCTCATTACTTATTTGCGGATGCAAAGGTATGTATTATTTCTGCATTACAAAAACTTTTTATATAGTTTTTTTATAAAAAAGTTGCATCAAAACAGCGTCATGATATTTACTTCCATCGTATAACCAATCACGAAGTGGGACATTAGGTTGAAAACCAGCATGCTTAAATAACCGGATACTAAACGTATTGCCAGCATCAACAAAGGCATAAAGCTGATGAATACACAAAACCTTACGCGCATAGCTACAAGCTTTACCAGCAGCCTGCCCATATCCCATGGCCCGATAAGGCTTTTGAATAACAATTCCCACCTCAGCACGGAGATGACGAGGATTAAAAATCAATTAAGTCAACCATGCCTATTATCTCTTTCTGCCGGCTACAAATCATAAGACGTACCTGTCGGTCAGCATAAATATCGCCTGAAGCATTCGACATATATTCATGTAACACGTAGCGAGAATATGGTACATTGGTATTACCTGCATCCCAAAGCTCCATATCGTTCTCTATCGTATAGAGAACATCAAAGGTCTTCAGGCTCCATCGCTCTTAAAAGTAACATCAGGAAGTTCCCTGCTGTTTGTATCCAACTTCTTACACATGTTGTCAGGTCTTTAAAAAACAAGTTGGCACTATTGTTATGTCCTGCTATTTCAAACCTTCTGTTACGGGCTGTCCTTTTAGAACATCTGTATCAGTTATTACTATTCCCTCATCAGGATAATACATGGCCATCACTGCCCCTGAATGACGATGTTGTGAAAAGAAACCCAAAAACATCATTATACGAAAAGCTTGACATGTCAAAGGCAATATATTGTCTGCTGGTTCCCGATACATCAAACATGTCTTCAGGCATTGTCGTATCGGTGTCAAATATCTTTGCGCGAAGTCCCTTTCGCCTGATGAGCAACTCACATGGTTTACGATGCTGCGATGCAATATAAAAGATATACAGCGGGTCCGACTTAAACGTTTTGTCTACAAAACCCAATGACCTTCGTATCTTACGCAGCACCATAGGTATAAGCGCCAGTGATGCTTTTGTGTAGATAGCCAGCTGTACAGGAAATGTAAGAAGAATGCTAAGATGTCCGAAATGCTTCCTAAAGAATATGAGCATAGCCTCATAAAAGACATGAACATAGCGGAAACTCGACTTCTGTGTGCTCTCACCCTTGTAGTGTAACACCCGTACCGGCACATACCAATTAGCCCATCCTGCTTTCAACAAGCGGTAACTCAGGTCAATATCCTCGCCATACATGAAGTAATCTTCGTCTAAAAGACCAACCTCTTCCAGTGCCTTGCGCCAGCATGCAAAAATGCCCGCTTACAATTTCAATTTGTTCGGGCTGGTCCCACGACAAATAGCTCATATAATACTTGCCAAAACGACGGCTGTTTGGGAAAACGACGGCAAAGTCCACTCATTTTATAGAACGACGTCATGGGCGAAGGCACACCACGTCGCGACTCTAAGGCATCGCTCCCGTCGACCTTAACCATCCTGACGCCTGCCGCACCGGCATCGGGATGGCAGTCCATAAAGTGCACAACCGTGTGCAAAGCGTTCTCCGAAACTACCGTATCGGGATTAAGCAACAACACATATTCGCCTTTTACTCTGCCCGATAGCACGATTATTGGCACGGGCAAACCCCAGATTATGATTGCTGCTGATAAAAAGTATAATCAGGGAAACGAGGCGACAAATATTCTATTGAGCCATCGTGTGAATGATTGTCAATCACTATCACTTCAGCGTCAATACCACAAAGAGCTTTCTGCACTGAGCGCAGACACTGCTCTAAATAGTACTTCACATTGTAATTAACAATAATTACCGACAGCTTCATAACCTGCAACCCACAACTATTTCTCCTGCCCTGTTTCGTACAAATAACGTGCACGAGTAGGATAAACAAGCAGCAAGCACAACATGTCTATGATAGCCATATATCCAAAAGCTACATTCATAAACTGGTAATACAGCCATGTGTTAACCATCATGGGCACAACAAACAGGGCTAACCGAACCGACGCCCAACGCACATAGCCCTCTGCACTATGCTTTATGGTACGCCCGGGTATTGAAAATTTAAACAGCCTGAAGGCCACGGGAATACAACAAATGGTTAAGCATTCCATAATGGTTGAGGCCAGAAAAATCATACTGTTTGTCAACAGCCAGCCAGCCCGGCAGCAACAGTTCGTTCTCGTACACAACAACCATCAGCACACATATAGCTACCGACAGCCAGTAAATTAAAGGTAAAAGTTTAAGAATATCTTTCATAAATATTCGTATCCGCTATGTATACAAGGGCGTTATTATTTGTCAACAGGTGTACGGTTCACAATAGAGCGCCCTAGTGTAACCTCATCTGTATATTCTAATTCATTGCCAACCGATATACCCCGCGCAATAACGCTTACCTTAACCTGATAGGGTTTCAGCAGTCGCGATATGTAAAAGTTGGTCGTATCACCTTCCATCGTACTGCTTAAAGCCAATATCACCTCTTTAATATCGCCGCCGGCCACACGCTCTACCAGCGAGTTTATCTCCAAATCGGCAGGCCCTACACCGTCCATTGGCGATATAATACCACCCAGAACATGGTACAAACCGCGATACGTCTGCGTATTTTCTACGGCCATCACGTCCTGAACATTCTCTACGACACATACAGTTGTTGTATCCCTGCGGGTATCAGAACAGATAGGACACACCTCAGTGTCGCTGATATTATGACATACTCGGCAGTATTTTATGTCCTTGCGCACATGCGATACGGCATCGGCAAAGCCGTCTACACTGCTTTCCGACTGTTTTAAAAGATGCAAAACAAGACGCAATGCCGTTTTACGGCCTATTCCTGGCAGCTTACTAAACTCACCCACTGCGCGCTCAAGCAGCACCGACGGGTATTGTTCCATTAGTCCTTATCAATATAAATACCAAAGCCTATGCGCAAACCGATGGTAGAATAATCAGAATGACTCTTTATGCTTTGCTGGTAATACACCGCCGGTTCAATAGTCACCGTACGGCTGATAAAGAACGCATAGCCCACCTCTACGCCGGGCAGTACATCGTTATAGCCGCCATTGGCATGTACAAGCTGGCAGTTTGCGCCAAGAAAAATACCGTTCTGTGTAATATAGGAGCGGCCACCGGCACCTACTGTAAAGGCATCACTCCTGCTCGAAGAATGCTGAAAGCCCACATTTCCCAACAGCATCAGGTTATCATCTACAAAATAACCACCTTGCCCGTGAATGTCAAGATTAAGCTTGTCAGTACCATTGTAGCTCAGATTAAAGCCAGAAGTGAAGCACCGGCATACATCTTTCCCTGTTCAAACTGCGCATTTGCGGTAAGTGTCACGCATAATGTAAAAAGAAGGGCAATTAACTTTTTCATATCTTATCGTTGTTAAATAAATTTTCTACAACCTGCATGCTGCTGAATATCCATATTGTAAGGCGAATGGTATTGCATGCAAACCTGCATTTTATTGCAGCAAAAAGTAATGTTATTTTTTTGAGAAACACGAGTGAACGGGTATCTTTATTTCAAATAAACAAACAATTGTATCATCTGTTTTAAACCAAATGCTATTTTCAATATGACGTATTCTCCCGGGCAATACATTGTCGTACACCAAAAAAATTACGGGCATAGGTTTATGGTATGACGACCGTCTGCAGCCCTGATGACGGCCGCCATACCATACGTTCGGCGGCCGTCAGCAATGCTGTTGACGATCGCCGAACAATGACCTTAAGCAAAGCAAAGCTCACGGCCTTGCACCGTAAAGGGGGTATGAATACGATGTAACGGGATTTACTTATCGCATGTCATTGTCGACAAAACAAAGCGGAAGAAGGTCTTTTATGCTTTTTAATACGGTATATGCCATCAGTGCCATACAGCAGAATTTCGATGGGCTGATGGTATCGTTCTTCTATTTTCAAGAATAACCTGTCGGCAGGCTCCACAAGGAGTCACGGGCTTCTGACGCAGCCCTTTTTGCGTCACAGGCAGCTATTGCAAGACATTTTTACGGGCTGGTCGGGGTAATTAGCCTGAGCCGAAAAAATAGCCGTTCGCTCGGCACACAGTCCTGAAGGGAACGCCGCATTTTCCTGATTGGCTCCGATAACAACCTTACCGTTTTCGAGCATTACGGCTGCCCCTACATGGAAATGACTATAATTGGCATACGAATTGCGCGTAGCTGCACAGGCACACTTAACAACAGCTTGCTCGTTGGCTGTTAATTCGTCCATCGAGCAGAACTCCATCTCTATTTCAAGCTTAACTTGTTTCATACTGTTTCTGGTTGAATTTATGGCTAAGGCCTGTATTCAAAAGGCTCCTAAATCAGGCTTATTGTCACGCAGCAAGCCGCTACGGTCTGCGGAAGCAGACGTCAGAGGGTCGGCTTTATCAATGGCAGCCGACTTGTCTGAAAGCCTGAAGTCGTAATATTGATTATTCGAATCAATCTTAACAAAGTGCTTCTGACCCATACTTACCGTGTCTTTCACATCCTCATAAAGCACGTTTGTAAAATGAATGCTGTCGGCAGTGGCAACCTTCGGTGTACGAATTACGCAATGGTCAAAGCTGTAATTGAACGGTATAGCGGTGTCGCCTGGAGTTCCCATAAGCTGATCGTCGGCATAACCAGTGATGATTGTGTTTCGCACATCGAGGCTAAGCAACGGGTAGCGCGCTGTAAAGGCGATGGCTGCACCCCGGTTTGAATCGAAGGGATAGAACTGAGCCAGTGTACAATTGTTCACAATGGCCCGGCCTCCATTAAGGTGAAGACAGTCGTTCAGCGTGTTTGTTATCAGCGTATTGGTAAGTTTTAGCTGTGCATTATCAGCTTTTAGTCCATACCCCTGGCAGTTATGGATGGTGCTATTGGCCATGGTGAGCTTAAGACGCGACACATCTGACGAGTCGACAACAATGCCATCCTGCGTACTGTGCACGTCGGTATAATTGAGTTCGTTGCCATATGACGACGTGTAAAAGCGTAAACCTTCCCATTGTGCCGGCACACGGTCGTAGGGAAGATAGCCGAACATACGGTCGATACGGTCGCCACGCAGCGTTATATTTTGTGCAGACGTACCCTGACAAAGCAGTCGGCCGTGAACGTTCAGCCCTGCATCGGCATGAAAATACAGCGTTGTACCGGCAGCAATAGTAAGCGTTGCCGCACTGTCGACAGTAATACCGCCATAAATTACCAGCGGTTTTGAAGAGAGAGATATAAGCGAATCGTGGCTTACACGGACATTACGCAGCAGCATTGCATCCCACGACCAGGCCCTTAAGGCCACTTTTTGCTCTACTCCACTTTCTAAAGTAAATATCAACTCGTCGTCATCAGCCTGCGGTCCCGTCTGTGAGTTGAGCGGAGCAGTAAGTTCTACCATCACCCTAAGGCTGTCGCGGTTACGCAAGCTAACCTCGGTTGTGGTATAATTCATACGGTCGCTGAGATAAATTCCGTCGATGTTAACACGAAACCCCGACCTGCTTCCACGGGCCAGACGCACACTTTTACAACGAATGCCATCGCCCGAGTAGTTATAAACCCACATACTTCGCATGGCACCGGGCACATTTGAAAATACGGTATCGAGCTTAAGTGTATCGGTAGAGAACATAAGCCGGCTGGCTTGCGATAGCGAAAAACTGTCGTCATCGGCACACGAAACAAGGGTGAGCACCGTTAACAACAACCAAAAACAAAGGTTTTAATATCTTCATCATCACATAATATAACGCCAATCAGCGGTTTTTATTATGCAGATACCGAGGGTGTATAAGGTAATTGTAAATGATAAAGGCCGTTGCAACAAAGCACGAGGGCAACAACAAGAACCTCATAACGGTTTGCCCAGAAAGATACCAAAGGCTACACCCGACATCAGTCCGGGTCTCCCATCCCAGAAAAATATGTGCTCTGCGTTGTACCACGCTGGCAGTGTTTTGCCAGTTTGATAAAGAACAAAGAAAGCGTGAACCCATAAGCCCTGTACCGAAAGCGGTGAGCAGTGAGGCAACAATTACTGCCGCTGGCTCATGACGAAACAGCAGCAAAGACAAGCGAGAGAATAAGCATATAAAAGCTCACCACAGCCTCACTTTTTAGTTCAGCATTGGCAAACACATACTTTTCGGCTATTATTGCTATCATAAAGCCGGCCAGCATAAGGGCATAAAATATGGGAGCATGGACGGTAGACAGCAGCATTCCCACCACGGCAATAACCAGAAACAAATTAAAAACAAGGGAAAAACCGCGGACAAGGAAGAAACGGTCAAGGCTGATGGACGGAGCTTCATCCTCAGGAGTACGGAAAGGAAAGCTTATCAGGGTTATTAATAACATGGCCAGAAGTGAGGCTATACCCGCTGCGGCAATTACCATTCTGAAACCAAGGAAATGAAATATCATCAATCCTGCGCACGGTCCCAGGGACTAACGACAGGCGACCAAGCCAGAAACGGCATGGTTTCCTCTGTACGGTGACTCGATTCACAGGTATCAACAATAAGCGTACTTCGCAAAACCATCTCGGCCAGGCTGAAAAAAACAACCGGCAAATAAACAGGAAACTGCTGTTAAGACAATACTATGTATATGAAAGAAGTAGTGAAAGGCGAAAATAACAGCCAGCGAAAGTATCGAATAAGTACAGACATGGTTACGTCTGTACTTCTCAACGAAATAGTTTACACGGCAGCCGGGCACGCACAAACCTGCAATATAGGCAGCAATACACATTGTAATTTGCAATGCCGTATAGCCTTTTTAACGACATCTGCAAAGGCAAAACGGGAGGAACAAGTAAACAGATGTGGTAAGTAACAGATTGGATAAGGCAATGTTCCAGAAGTTACGATGCCACAATGTAATGTGCATGGGAGCGTTTTGTGTATCCATTCTTTCAGCTTATACTAAATTAACAACCTGGCTTGCCGATATATTTGTATAGTCGTCTATAACTAAATTGGCATACTTGGCAACTATTTCGCGCGGATTTGTTGTTGCAAGGCCAATGGTAAACATACGTGCAGCCTGCAACGCTCTTAAGCCATTGATGCTGTCTTCAAAGCCAATACACTCGTCAGGACGCAGATTAAAAGCAGCGGGCAGCCTTTAAATAACAGTCGGGATTAGGCTTACTGTATTTGAAATCCTCACTTGTAAGTATCGCGTCGAAATAGTTTTTCAGTCCTGGTTGTGCGCTATACACCTTCTTCATCTTATGTAAATTACTGCTCGTTACAACGGCTGTACGCACGTTTAACGTTGAAAGGTCTGATACAAACTGTTCAAAACCCGCAATATAATGGTAAGACATTTCGGCCTCAAAGGCGTTAAAGAGCACCGGGTAATTTGCTTTTTGAGCCTGAACGTCAGAAGCAAAAACTGATCAAAAATCTGTGTTAAGGTCACTACCCTTTATGCGTTGTGCAAAGTTTTTATATCAGGATAATATAACAATCCCTGCCTTTCCCAAAAGCCAGTATACTGACTTTCAGTATCTAAAAACAACACCATCCAAATCAAATAACGCTGCCCTTTAACATATAGAATAATGTAAATAATGGCTGCAAAGTTACGATAAAATATTGTAACTTTGCATGCAACGCAAAAGAAATAACATATTCATTATATGCAGATTATCGACAAATATTTTCCCAGCTTTCTCAAAAAGCAGAGAGAACAATTTCAAAATCTCGATGCCTTATACAGAGAATGGAACGATAAAATAAACGTAATTTCACGCAAAGATATTGACAATTTATACGAACACCACGTGCTGCATTCAATGGCAATAGCACGTGTTATCCGCTTTCAAACCACAAACGTCTATCCTCGATTTTGGCACAGGCGGCGGCTTTCCGTGCGTTCCTTTGGCCATTCTTTTCCCCAGAATGTAAGTTCCGTCTCATCGACGGGACGGGCAAAAAGTAAACGTTGCACGTGAGATTATAAAGGCAATAGGGGCTTGAAAACGTTGAAACCGCACACGAACGAGGTGAGGATGAGAAAAGGAAAGTTGACTTTATCGTATCGCGTGCCGTCATGCCTCTGCCCGATTTGGTAAATATTGTGCGTAAAAATATTTCGAAAAATCAGCATAATTCAATCGCCAACGGCATCATTACGCTAGGGGAGGAGACCTCACGGCAGAGTTAAAGCCCTACCACAAGATAATAGAGGTTACACCTATATCACAGTTTTTCGATGAAGAATGGTTTTAAAGGTAAACAGGTTATCTACCTGCCCGTGTAACCATTAGGTAATTTTTGGCTCAAAAAAACAATTATTATAACGTTACGACGATGCTTAAAATAAAACGCTTTGTCTGCAATCCTATCCGGGAAAACACCTATATTGTAAGCGACTCCACTGGAGAAGCTGCTATCATTGACTGTGGCGCCTGCTTCCCTGAAGAGTATGAAGCCATTAGGGAATATATTGAATTAAACCAGCTTAGGCCCGTAGCGTTGCTGGGAACGCACGGTCATCTTGACCACCATCTGGGCGATTCGTTCGTCTTTGACATCTGGAAGCTTAAGCCACAAGTGCACGAAGGCGACAAGGAACTGATGCAGTCGTTGCCCGAACAGGCTCAAAACCTCTTGCAATTATCGCTTACTGCTGAGCAACTTTGTGCCAGCAGGCAAATATCTCTAGGGCATGCGACGTCATCAAAGTTTTGGCAACCATGTCATTTTACCATTATTGAAACTCCGGGACACTCAAAGGGCAGTAGTTATCTTTACTATTGCAAGGATGAAGACCTCTGCTTTTCGGGCGATATGCTCTTTCAAAAGGCAGCATAGGGCGTACCGATTTACCCGGTGGTTCTATGTTCGAAATGATACAAAGCCTGCGTCATATTTGTCAGTTGCCCGACTCAACCAAGGTTTATCCGGGGCACGGTGAGGCGACAACGATAGGCAATGAGGTTGCAACGAACCCTATTTAGACCGGTAACCCTCTTAAAAAGCAAGTTAACTCGTTTTAAAAAGCGAATTGTTTCTTTTTAAAATAGGAAGTAAAGCCTCTTATAAAACATCGTAAACTTTCTATCTTCCAGCAAATGCCCATCAAGAAAAACAATACAGAGAAGATTATTCTTGGCATAGATCCCGGCACAAACGTGATGGGATATGGCGTAATTGTTGTCACGGGCAACAAGGCTTCCATGCGTGCCATGGGGATAATTGACCTGCGAAAGATGGGTGATCCCTATTTAAAGCTCGGACGAATATTTGAGCGTGTCACTGGAATTATTAATGAATATCTTCCCGACGAAATGGCTATCGAAGCCCCTTTCTTTGGTAAGAAACATCCAGTCGATGCTGAAATTGGGTCGTGCGCAGGGCGCAGCCATTGCAGCTGCCATACATCGCTGACATTCCCATTCACGAGTATGCTCCCTGAAAATCAAAATGGCCATCACCGGACAAGGTTCTGCATCAAAGGCCCGAGTGGCGGGAATGCTGCAGCGTTTGCTCCATATTGCAGAACAGGACATGCCTAAATTCATGGACGCTACGGACGCATTGGGGCCGCTTACTGCCATTTCTGCAACTTTCAGCGCCTGTAACCGATGCCAGACACTATGGTTCGTGGAAAGATTTTTGTCAATAAGACAGCGAACGGGTAAAGAAACAAACTACAAAATTGTAGTTACCTTCTCCCCTTTTCTCTTCGAAACCAAAAATATTTAATCATGATAATGAACAAAAATAACTGCTATCATAGTATGTTTACTGGCTATGATGGGCACTTCAACCATGTCGGCACGTAACAAAACCGTCGAATTGCGAATACTTCAAACCAGTGATGTACACGGCTCTTTCTTCCCATACGATGCCATTAACCGCAAACCGAAGGCAGGTTCGCTGGCCAGAGTAAGCAGCTACGTTTCGCGTTTGCGTGGTAAATATGGCAGTAACCTGCTGCTTTTTGAACAATGGAGACATTCTGCAGGGCCAGCCAATTAGCTACTTTTCCAACTTTATCGATACCACAGATACCAATATTGCTGCACAGGTTGTTAACTATTTGAAGTATGATGCCGTCACCATCGGCAACCATGATGTAGAGCCAGGCCATAAGGTTTACGATAAATGGCGCAAAAGTAGGCTTTGTCCCGTGCTGGGAGCAAATGTGATTGACGAAGCAACGGGGCTGCCATACCTTAAAGCCTTATACCATTTTTCGTCCGGCAAGGCGTACGTATTGCCGTGCTCGGTATGCTTACACCCGCTATCCCCAACTGGCTTTCGAAAGATATATGGCGTGGTTTACGTTTCGACGATATGGTGAAAACAGCCCGCTACTGGATGCCTGTTCTAAAGGAAAAAGAGCGTGCCGACATTGTCATTGGCCTGTTTCACTCGGGTGCTCACGGTGGAATCACCACGCCTGATTATATGGAAGACGCCTCGAAAACGTTGCACGCGCGGTGCCCGGCTTCAATATTGTACTCTTCGGTCACGACCATACGCGTCACAACGACACCGTTATCAACACGGAAGGACAAAAGGTTCGTTGTCTCGATCCGGCCAATAACGCCATAACCATAAGCGATGCCACCATACAATTAGCCCGGGAAAAGGGGAAATGGACGGTGACAAGTATCAACGGTAACCTGCAGGACATTACGCAAGAACCCGTTGATGAGGCTTACATGACCCACTTTAAGCCCTACATAAACAAGGTGAATGCCTTTTACAAATGAAAAGATTGGCGAATTCAAACACGACATAACTTCGCGCGATTGCTATTTCGGCAGCTCGGCTTTTCAACGACCTTATACTGAACCCTTCGAACTGAAAATGACGGGAGCTGACATCGCCTCTCAATGCTCCATTGCAATTTAATGCTACCATCAAAAGGCAGGGCCCAATATACATGAGCGACATGTTTAACCTCTACAAATATGAAAATCAACTCTACGTCATGCGCCTTACGGGCGAAGAGGTTCGCAAACATCTCGAAATGAGTTATGACCTATGGCTGAACACCATGACATCGCCTAACGACCATCTTTTTGTTGCTCGACAAGCGTACGTATGGCGATGCACAACGCATGGATTTTAAGAATTTCTCGTTCAATTTCGATTCAGCGGCTGGCATTGACTATACTGTTGACGTTACAAAACCTGCAGGACAAAAAGGTTACTATTTTTAAAAATGAGCAACGACAACCCTTTTAATCCAACGGCTTGGTATAAAGTAGCGGTAAACAGTTATCGCGGAAACGGTGGTGGCGAACTACTTATACGCGGTGCAGGAATACCGAAAGATAGTTTGGAAAGTCGCATTATCTGGCGCTCTGAACGCGACCAACGTTACTACCTCGCAGAGGAAATTCGCAAGGCTGGCATTATGGACCCGCAGCCAAACAACAACTGGAAGACTCATTCCCGAAGCGTGGACGCGCCCTGCTGCCGAAAGAGACTACAAGCTACTCTTTGGCGAAGCTTCTCAATAAACATTTATAAATCAACCCGTTGCGCTGCAAAAAGCATAACTAAAACAACAGTAACGCCTATGAAAAGCCATTGTATACAGCCTACTTATTTTGCTATTGTTGTAGCTTTCTCGTGCCACAAGCGCAACGGGAACACCCACTTGCCACACGCAAAACACCTGCTTGCGTTCCGTTTATTGACAACCGAACCATCAAGTACAACATTATGCTGGTGGCTTGTGATACATGTGCGCCTATCCATGATATAGGATACCGTGTTATAATAAGCCTTTCGGCAAAAGAAGACAGTATAATTAAGCACATCAGTAAAGGGCAGTGGCTTAGCATGCTCAACGACAAGAAAACCGATTTTGCGGCTAATCTGCTGCTCTATCGCCTCTACGAGCGAGAAGCCATTGTGCTTTTACATTACAATAATGCACCTGAATGGCGGCAGGCTATGAAAGAAAATGACCTGCATTACTGGCAACAGACGCTGAAATAAAAACCATGGTAAACAATTGATTACCACAAAATGAAAACTTATTACTTTATATTCAGCAAAACCGACTTGCTGTTACAGCGCACACCCGACGGCGGGCACACCATACCCTGCTGCAACAATGTGCCCGTAAAAATACATCCATGGACACACATCATGAATGTAACGCCCGAGGAAGACGGTACAGAGGTGAAGACCTTTAAAATTGATTCTCCCGACCATTTGCAGATAACCGATGAGGCTCTGGCCCGTGCAGGGCTACGACTTTACAGGGCCTTCGCGAATCGTTTTATCACCTTACCGAACCGCTTTATCTGAAAAGCAGGCAAGTGTCAGGAACTGCTATACTGGGACCATAACACCCGTTTTTGCGGTGTATGCGGGTCGCCCATGCGCATGCAAACCGATATATCGAAGGTGTGCACATCGTGTGGAAAGGAAGTGTGGCCGCAATTGTCAACAGCCGTTATCGTGCTTATCTATAAAGGTGATGAGGTTTTACTTGTTCACGCTCGCAACTTTAGAAGCAACTTTTACGGCCTTGTGGCAGGATTTGTTGAGACAGGTGAGACGCTCGGAAGAAGCCGTAAGGCGCGAGGTGATGGAGGAAACGGGGCTGACAATTAAGAACCTTCGTTATATCGCTTCGCAGCCATGGCCATACCCCTGTGGACTAATGGTAGGATACATGGCCGAATACGAGTCGGGCGATATTCATTTACAGCGCGACGAACTATCAAAGGGAGCATGGTTCAGATTCGATAATATGCCACGCATACCGCAAAAACTGTCGATTGCCCGCAGGCTAATTGACCAGTGGTTAGCCCGATATGGTGTCGAGTTGACGCAAGACTGATACCCTCTTTATGCAACAACGTTCACGGTATGGCAGCCGTCAGCAATGCTGTTGACGGCCGCCATACACGTTGTTTGACGAACGCCGTACGCGTTGCTGACGGCCGCCACACCATGATAAATACGCCAAAAAGATAATCGTTTAACGCTGATAACGAACCGGCATTATTGCCCATACGTATCATAAAAAGGGGCTAACGTAATAACCTTACGTTAGCCCCTTAGTTGTATTATACTTGTTTTAAAGCTTATTCAAGTCGACCATGTCACCATGTTTGATATGCCGTTCCATCACCAGATTAAGCAATTTCAGCTTCCGTTTCGGCTCAATCAGCCTTCTTATAAATATGTTGGGTATAGCCACGCCAAGCGCAATGAACAATATTACCAGGCTGGCTTTAATGGCATAATTAAATGCAACCGTAAGTTCACCAACAACACCCGTCATCTCTATAAAGCCAAAGAGCGCACGATACATCAATACACCGGAATCATTGGGATGACCGACGGGATAGCTATCACCTGATGGGGAATGTGATGCCAGTGGGCCGACTTCGTTGCTATGAGGGCTAACCGGGGCCGATCCCACAAACGAGCCGATGATAATACCCTGATCAAGCCCTATGTTATGGTTGCTGGGACCCGAGGTTTTACAAAGTTACGAGTACATACGGCTATGATGCCGGTTACGGCCAATACAGGCAGTATGCGTCGGGGCGTATTGTATATGGTTGAGAAGCCCATGGCCGAAATAGCAGCAGCTATGGCATAATCGATATATGAATTATGCGGTGTCATATCGAGATCTTTGACGAAATTATCAATATGGCATATCTGAATGGCCAGCACAATACCAAACGACATGGCCAGAACCATCATTAAAGTGGTGATGGCTCGCGTAAGTCCTACCTGTACATAATCGCTTATCATATCGCTTACAAAATTGATAAGCGGAACACCCGGCACAATAAACAGCGTGCATGCCATCAACGGATGGTAAGGCGTTGCAGAGTGCATAAACTGGGGAACCATCGCCGAAAGGGTTGGATCAAGCGATATAAGCGACATCAGCCAGGCCAGAATGGTAGCTGCAAACGCACTGATGCTATGCCTACATAGCCATTCCAGTGGAGCTGTGCGAACCACATCTTCAACCTGAAGCCTATAATTGCAGCAAAAGAAGCATAGAAAAACGAAGGCCAGTCGCAACCAAACTGCACACAAAAGCCTCCGCAGGCAAGTCCTGCTGCTACGGCAATAGTCCACGGTGTGTAGTTTTTCTTTACGTGATTTAAGGCTTCAAGTTCAGCCTCATAACGGTCAAGGCTCCAGTCTTCCTTAATAGCCGTCCACAGCATATTGCTTACTTTCGACACGATAGTAAACTCAATGTTATGACGTCTGCAACGCCGATACTTCGAGAACGAGTGACAATTATCACTCAAATTCACCATAACGATGTTATAATTCAGAAAGATATGCACATTGTCGGCAGGCAGTCCGAGGAAAGCTTCACAACGTTCCATATTGCGCATAATGCGCGAACAGTCGGCATTACTCTCCCATAAGGATGGTACCTGTACGAACTAAAAGGTCGAGCTTTCGCATGAGAACCACTTCCGAAGTAGTGCAAGCTTCAGCTTCAGCTTCACGTTCAACAATAGCCTCCTCGGCGTGAAGCTTTTCTTCTAACGGCTTTTTTGATTGCATTTCGCTATAAACGCTTGTTTCCATTTATGGCAGGAATAACATGATTAATATTTGAATACTGATAATTCTAAGAAACATGGCAAACGGATATACGGTTGCATAGCCCGCAGCTGGCGTGTCGCTTGTTGTAAGCATATTTGAGTAAGCCAGGGCGGGAGGGTTGGTATTTCCACCCGATAATACGCCCATCAGCGTATAATAATTAAGGTGAAGGCAATAGCGCCCGATGATACCGCCAAGCAATATGGGGTATCATCGTAATGAGTAAAACCATATCCTATCCAGCTCAATCCTTTGCTCAGTAGCCAGCGTTGCAAAGAAATCCTTACCGGCTCCAAGCCCTACACAGGCGAGGAAAATGGTGATTCCCATTTCGCGCAACATCATATTGGCACTGATGGTATTGTATGTAACCATGTGGTAACGGGGGCCAAAATAACCCACTAATATAGCAACTATGAAAGGACCACCCGCTAATCCAAGTTTAATAGGCTGAGGAATACCCGGGATTAAAAGCGGAATGTTTGCCACAATACATCCTAAGGCAATGCCCAAAAAGATAGGTATGAGGTTGGGATAATTGAGGCGTTTAAGCTGGTTTCCAAGCAGTTTGTCGGCCTTGCTCAACGCAAGCTCGGTACCAACAACGGTTAAACGGTCGCCCAATTGAAGGCGAAGATGAGGATGTGCCACCAAATCGACACTCGCTTTCTATTGACGCGAGTAACCGTAGCACCGAAGTTATTGCTGATATTCAAGTGCTCTAACGTAACACCATTAAGTTCAGGTTTGGTTACCAATATGCGGCGCGAAATCATCTCTTTTTCGCATTCGCTCCAGTCGATATTACTGTCATGCCCTATCAATGCGGTGATGGCATCAACATCTTTAGGCGCAGCTACCACCAGAATACGGTCACCAAGATGTAGCTTAGTACGCCCGTTAACAACCGTTTCGTGGCTAACGCCGTCGGCTCGCAAGATGCGAGAGATAACGAAATGGCGGCCAACAATGCTCTTAACCTGCTTAACCGTAACATTGTTAATACGTTCATTGGCCACTTCAAGGTTGATACTGCGTACCGTTAATTGTTCCAATTGACCCAGTCCACGTTCGGCTTCGGCTTCCTCTTCAGCGGGATTGATACGGAAAATATATCTTAAGACAATGAAAGACAATATCATTCCTACGACACCCATAGGGTAAGCCATGGCATATCCCAGCGCAATGTCGGGAGCTTCAACCCTTTCATACCAAAGAAAGCCTGCTGGGCAGCACCGAGACTCGGCGTATTGGTTACGGCTCTGAAAGTATTCCTGCCAGAGCTGTGACGGGAACTCCCGAAAGTAAAGTGAATAACAAGTGTGACAGCAATGCTGAAAGCTATCGTTATAAGGATAAGCATGTTAAGCGATAAGCCGCCTTTCTTAAACGAAGAAAAGAAGCCGTGGGCCAACCTGTAAGCCGATAGAATAGACAAACAACACCAGTCCGAACTCACGTAGAAAGTGAAGAAGGTTTTTCGTCAAGGTTTAAATTGAAATAACCAAAGATAATACCAATGATGAGAACCCATGTTAAATCGAGTGAAACCCCTTTATTTTTTTATCTTCCCCTAAAATAAGTCCGAAAGATATAACCAACGCTAAAATAAGCAGGGAATGGGAAACACCTCCGCCCCAAAAGTCAGGAGAGCTGAAGCAAAAGACTTCTCAATAGTTCCATTATTACAAAATAATTTATTGTATTGTTCGGCGTGCAAAGGTACGCATAATTATATATATATGTTATCATAAAAGCTAGAATAATTCGCATTTATTACTTTATCATGCCGATAAAATACGGCATATCGAAAAAAATATATACATCTGTTTGTCCCATTAATAAAAATTGTCGTACTTTTGCGCCTCCGATGGGAAGTCCATCACAAAACGCGAAAAACTATAAAACTTTTTAAAACTAATGGATTGGATAAAAATCTATTTGAGGTACAGGATACGGTGGCACACATTGTCCTCCTCTACGGTTTGGTAATTGCCGTAGGCGTATTATTAGGTAAAATTAAGTTTGGAGGTATATCCCTTGGTGTAACATTCGTTCTGTTTTGCAGGCATTGTAGCCGGGCACTTTCACTTTACAGGGCCGACGCCTATTTTAAATTTTGTTCAGGATTTCGGTCTTATTCTCTTCGTCTTTTGCATTGGCTTGCAGGTTGGTCCCGGCTTTTTCGAGAGCTTTAAAAAGGGCGGTGTAGCATTGAACGGGCTGGCATCGGCAACCATTCTGCTCAATGTCCTTGTAATGTTTGCCTGCTATTACCTGTTCTTTGATACGTCCAATCACGCTAATTTACCTCATGATGATTGGTACAATGTATGGATGCTGCAACCAACACGCCGGGCTTAGGGTGCTGCCAATGAGGCTCTTGCTGCAATCTTTAAAGGCAACGAACCCATCATCGCCAACGGCTATGCCTGTGCCTATCCTCTTGGTGTTCTCGGCATTATAGGCGCTACAATGCTTGTCCGTGTGCTTACACACACCTCCCTTGAGGCCGAAGAGGCACAGCTTGCAGCTGAGGAAGCCGAAAACCCGCAAGCGAAACCCAAGGCAATGACTTTAAGAGTGAGCAACGATTACATTGCCGGACGCAGCATGCAACAGATTAATGACTTCCTCAATCGCGACATTGTTTGCACACGTTTACTTCATGACGGACAGATAAGTACACCGTCAAAGGATACCATTTTACAATCAGGAGACTCAATGTATATTGTGTGCGCCGAAGTGGATGCCGAAGCTGTTAAGGCATTTATTGGTCCTGAAGTTGATGTAGAATGGGACAGCAACACAGAGGAAAAGCCCATGGTTTCGCGCAGAATCATCATTACAAACCCGAAGATGAATGGCAAAACGCTGGGCAAAATGCACTTTAGGAGCGTGTATGGAGTTAATGTAACCCGCATAACAAGACAAGGAATGGACCTCTTTGCCAGCCGTAACCACCACTTCCAGGTAGGTGATCGCATCATGGTTGTGGGCAGAGAGGACAACGTTAACCGCATGGCTGAGTTGATGGGTAACTCTGAAAAGCGACTCAATGCACCGAATATTGCAACCATTTTCATCGGAATTGTAGTAGGAATATTATTTGAAGCATTCCTTTCTCGATACCACAGATGCCTGTTCCTTTAAAATTAGGACTGGCTGGAGGGCCGTTAATCATCGCCATTCTCATTGGACGCTTCGGACATCGTATGAAGTTAGTAACCTACACTACAACGTCAGCCAACATGATGTTGCGCGAAATGGGGCTGGCTTTATTCCTTGCAAGCGTAGGCGTTAAAGCAGGAGCCGGATTCGTCAACACTGTTATCCGTGAGACGGCCTGCTGTATGTGGGAACGGGATTCTTATCACGGTAATACCTATTTTTAATAATCGGCCCTATTGCACGATTGAAATTTAAGTTCAATTATTTCACCATTATGGGAATGATAGCAGGTACTTATACTCGACCCACCGGCATTAGCCTATGCCAATGCCAGCTGTTCGAAGGAGGCTCCGGCCGTTGGATACTCTACCGTTTATCCGCTAAGTATGTTCCTTCGCATTTTTGTTGCACAAATTTGCGTGCTGTTTTTCTGTACAGCATAAGAATAAAAGGGAAGATAACGCGCATCATTATCAATATGACAATGGCGGCCCATGGAAATTTCGCATGGGCCGCCATGTGTATGATAAAAACCAGAAGTCTTATTTTCAATCTTCATACTCATACGTCCATTATATGCTACCGTTACCATTACCTGATAACTGCTCATCGTCTCATCGGGCATAACAAGTGAGGCCTGAAAGTGATCCCGTCGGCGTCAACACTCTTTCAAATCTGTGTCGCTGAAGATGCTTTTGACGCAAGAAATCGGTCGGCACTACACTGCTAAACTGTTGCTTTTTAATATCGCTGTGGTACAACCGGCGTGCTCCTGAATACACATTAAGGTTGATAATGTTGTCATAATACACGTTGTCTCACCTCTACTCCCTCATCATTCCACGACGATTTTATAACCTTATAGGTTGTAGGATTAATTTGCATATAACAGTGATATGACTTGTTTCTGGAAACTAAACCATCGTGTCACGCTTAATTAATTTTCCCTGATTCAGTGGTTGAGGATGCTTGTCTGAAAAGAAGTTGGCATCGTCAGCATCATCACTCAGAACAAGTCTTATCTCATCTCCGTTCTGATTTCTGAACACAAAAAGATGCCCGGGTCTGCTTCAATATAGGATATTTTACATCGCTCGCACCATGTAACACCAATGTGTCGGCGATGATTTGAAACCTCACCGGCATGCTTGTCGAATCGGGATAAAATATAGAATCGCCCTGCGCCTTAAACGCAACGTCCTGCTCATCCTCATCTACCCAGATGCCTTGTAGCATTTGTTTTGCAACAGAATCTTCCTGTACGGTAACATCTTTCTGTGCTGCTGCTCCTTTCTTACACGAAGAAAACTGCCCAACAGCAAGAATAACCATTATGGAAACAAATGCTTTTCTCATTTTCGAAACTTATCGGATTAAACGTTTTCGAGGAAATAGTTTATTCCTCATTCCGTACATATCGGGTTATTCAAACACCTCTGCCTCTTCCAGACTTTTGGCTTTCAGCAAATCCTTTTCGCTTGTAACCACATCCTTTGCTGCAACAGGCCAATTAATATTTACGCTGGGGTCGTTCCACTTTATGCTGGCTTCGTGCTGCGGTGCATACACATTGTCAACCTTATATGTAAATACAGCCTCGTCGCTAAGCACAAGAAAACCGTGTGCAAAGCCGCGGGGGATGAAGAGCTGGCGATTGTTTTCCTCAGACAATTCAACCATAACATACTTACCAAACGTCGGCGACGACTTCCGAATATCCACTGCAACATCAACCACACGGCCACGAAGCACGCGCACTAACTTTGCTCGGCTATACTCTCCTTTTTGATAATCGTAACCCACGAAGCACGCCATAGCTCGACTTCGACTGGTTATCCTGAATAAAAGAAGTATGGTAACCTATGTCTTATCAAAATCGTCCTGCTTCCAGGCTTCAAAAAAGTAACCACGTGCATCATTAAAAACTTTCGGTTCTATAATCCACACACCCTTAATTTCGGTCTCCTTGTATTCCATATCACTCAATTTTGCCCCAAAGTTAATAAACAAATATGAGAATAACGACATCGCAACTTTTTATTTTCGATTTCATAAAATTATATATTTTTTGTTGGATGATTTGCCCTTTTTGCCTATTTTTTTGCACAGCAATGATTGAAATGGATAGACACATTGAGATTCTTCTTCTGAACAACGACTGCGTTATTGTTCCGTGATATGGTGGTTTTATGGCGCATCATGTTGACGCAAGAAGAGACGAAACCGACGGAAGCATTCTTCCGCCCATGCGTACAATAGGTTTCAATCAGAAAATTAACCCTTAACGATTCTCTCCTTGCCCAGTCGTATGTTGAGGCTTATGACATAAGTTATCCGGACGCAATGCGCCGCATTGAGGACGAAGTGCGTGAACTTCGGCAACGTATTGATATTGACGGACAATACGAATTTCGCGACCTTGGCGTCATCAATCTGAACAAAGGACGGGCATTATGAGTTTACCCCTGCCCGGCAGGTATCCTCACGCCCGAGCTTTTACGGTCTTTCTCCGTTGATATTCAACCGCTTTTGCAAGCTGAGAACTACCGACAATTCATTTGTTGAGAGTAAGCCTTCGCCAGCTATCCAGCCCGCGAAACCTGCTGAAAACATAGCCGACAGCGAGAATATGGCAGATGCTTCAGAAAACCATTCAGCCCGTTTCACAGCGTTATGGCGAAATATTGCCGCTGCATGTATTGCTGTTCTGGCCTTTTTTGCTCATCCCCTCACCATTGTCAAACAATCAGCAAATAAGGAGCGGCGTTGATACCCGTTTGCTTAATCGTGTCATGCCACGAGAGGCAACTACGGGGCAGCACAGCGTAAAAGCTCTGGCAAAAGCTGCATTCAACAATGCCCGGCAAGCATCAACTCTAACCAATAGCATCCAAAAGCAAGCACCTGCTGATACTGCTTCTCACCCTGAGACAACCGGTTATACTATTGTAATAGCCAGTCATGTATCGCGTAAAAATGCACAAAGCTATACGGCCGACCTCAATAAGAGGGGCTACGATCAGGCAAATGTCTATACCCATGCAGGCAGAACCAAGATTGTCTACGGGCTTTATGCTACGCGTCAGGAGGCTCAGAAGGTTCTCAACAGGCTGAACAAGATTGACGAATTCAACAGTTGTTGGATTACTCGCTTAAAATAACATCCGTCTTTTATGAAAAGAGTACGTTGTCCCTAAGTGCGATTACTACATTACTTTTGACGAAACTAAGTATCGCTCAGGGTCGTCTCTTATCTTCCAATGCCCCGTATGCAGCAAGCAATTTGGCATTAGAATGGGCGAAACAAAGCTCAAACCGCGTCAGGATGATGAAGATCCTGAGGCCGAAGCACAGGCTTCTGACAAGGGGTGCGGCGCTATTGTTGTCATCGAAAACGATTATTGTTATAAACAAGTATTGCCTTTGCAAATGGGCAATAACACCATAGGTCGCTACATGAAGGGCAATAACATCACTACTCCTATTGAGACAGGCGACCTCAACATGGACTTATTGCACTGCATGATCAACGTTAGCCGCAATAAAAAGGGCAGTTCAGATATGTGCTTAGCGACGGACCCTCGAACCATGGAACCTTTGTCAATGGCGAACGATTGCCTGCACGCGAAAAAAGAAACCTTGAAAACGGAAGCGTTTTCAACATTGGCGTTACGTCTGTTATATTAAAGAGCGAAGACGAGTAGGCTGTTTTACACCACCTTAATTATTTTTAGCATTTCATCTACGGTGTTCGATATGGCATTTTACAACTGTTTTGTTGTAAAACAGTATTACCATGTGTATGAATTGACACGAAAAAGACGATTGCTGGACACCGCAAAGTAATTATCATTAACCTGTTAAAGCTACCCTACTGCTTTCAAAGCCCATCGGTTTAACGCGCATCTTCATTATTGTTTACGTTGTTTCCTTAATACAATTGTTACTTAACAGGGACCGCAATTACACTGTCATGCTCGACGCTATGACGGCCGTCATCACGTTGTTTGGCGACCGTCACACCCATTGTTCGACGGCCGTCGTAAACGCTGCTGACGGCCGTCAAACTACGAGCAATAGCCCATATTTATCACAGCAAACAGGAGGAAAGCTTATTACATACCACAATAATTCAACCACAAAATAAGATTAAAGGTACACCGATAATTACCGTTTTATAGCGGAAATAAAAGTAAGAGATGTATGTTATATTAACATCGCAAGTACCTATTAACATGGAACTTGCGCATAATTAATAAACCAATACCTTAATTATAATTGTGCTACAAAATATAATTTTAATCTTGCTACATTCACAAACATTTAGTGAATAAAGACAAACAGCGTAGCTATTGCTCTAAAAATTATGAGCTAAAAATAGAATAACGCCAATTATTTTCGACTGGATTATAGCTCTAATTTGTTGCTCTGCGACGGCTATCCTATCGTTTAATTCTTCGTCAGTAAATGTAGCATCATGAAAAGTTTTCACAAACAAAAAGCTCAATAAAAATACGGGATAGCGGCAAGCAAAACTAAAACTTTCAGGTTCAAACGATACCTTTTTAGCGTAGTTTCTGCAACATCATTCCTGCTGTCTCCTATTGAAAACCTTATGTCGTAACTTAACGATGGCCTCCTCGTTGCTATCGTCCAACGTCGAAATAATACGGCATTTTAATATGTCGTCGTTGTCGCCTTTCAGGTAACAGCAGAAGTAAACCTCCTTCTATCCCATGTAAAAATGGTCGTAATTATTATCAAACTTCTCTTTAACAAGATGCAATAATACGTTATTAGTCATCATATTATTGCTCTGTAAAAATAAAAACCATAGCAGCATACATCAAATATTGTAAACTTCGAGGCGAACTCATATCAGCCGTGTTAATACCCTTAAACAAGGGCATAAACAGTCTGTTGTGTGAAAAAGTAGAATGAATTTCTTTTATAAGTTGTTCCATAGTTGATGATTTTAAGCTATTATTTAAGCACGAACTAACTGTGTTTTATGAACAAAAGATGCCTCGCCATAACGATAAAAGCTGATTATTTACCTCATTCTTACACAACAATGATTCAATATTCCACCAACAATTATCCATATTAGTTATTGTCTTCATTATAGGTATCATCGTGCGGATTGACGCCACGACCTTCCCAATCCATGTTATCCATGACGGCAGCACTGCATATTCCGAAAAACTTATGGGCGCGGGCACACTGGTAAACCTTTGGATAGTTGGACATAATACGGTATGTTTCGGACACCCTCGGCCACATACCTTTCTGAATATAGTATGCAAATTTATCGCGCATCTTATATTCTGATTTGGCGATATAGCAAAGAATACGGGCCTTTTCTTCAGTATTGAAATGGTAAATATTTGCTCCTTCCCTGTCTGATATGACATAATCGATGAATAAGGCAAGGTTAACGTTATAGAGATCGCTGTTCTTACCCGTTATGTTTCTTTCGATAGTTTCAATCAATTCAGGATGAGCCACGAAGCGTTTCTTGTCATCTCGCTGGAAGATACGGTTGAAAAAATTTGTTGGATATTCCTTTTCCTGATTAAAAAGCCACTGGTTAAGCTGCGGGCTGGCGTAATAATCGTAGTCGTTTATAAGGTCGTCCAGCATTCTTTTGCTGTCATAATAGTCGCCCAAATCGTCGTCATCGCCTTCATATTTGAAGGTTTCCAACGCCTTCAGAGCCTTTAAATCGTTATAGAAAACAAACTGGTTGAGCCACAATATTTGCTTTAACGCGGTGTTCTTAAACGTTATTTTATTGCCCTTTACCTCTATCAGGTCGCGCAAAAGCCAGCTATACGTAACGAAACGGCGGTCTTTTACCGCAATGAAACCACTGGCAAAGTCGAACGATTGTACGCCGCCAGATTTACATACTTGCGTTTTGAATCCATCAGAGCGTGTGGCCGAATACCCTTTTAATCGTTTTTGCGAACAGTTCACGTGATGGTTGTCTGAAACCGTGCAGGTAAAGGTAACGTTCTACAAAGGGAAGCGTCAGCAAAAAGTCGGTTTTTCGTTGGCTCATAACGGGGTATTGACTGGTCGTCTCTGAAGTCACCGCCATACCATGCGCGCGTCTGGAGCTTAAGATGCTTGCGCAGAATCGCGCTGTCAACACCTATTTCGGCAAGCTGACTCGTCGTAATAACGCTGTCGTCCGGGCTTAATGTAGAAGCCTGTACACCGTCAACGCTGCGCTTATCCTTTTGGCTTGTCGCTGCACTGGCAAAGGAATAGAGCCGCCGTAAGCATTAAAAATAACAACGAAAAACTTCTTCATTGGAATATGATTTTTTTATGTTCTGATTCAAATAATATTACATTATCTTTGCATCATCAACAACCTGTTTAACAGATAATTACCGTGTTTTTCACAGCATTATTTCCCTTTCCGCGCTTCAACAAGGCTATAATATCTGTTGCTTTCAAACGATAAAGCCAGAGACAGCGGGGTGTCGCCGCTCTCATCCTTCACCCTTTTGCTGGCACCATATTTCAAAAAGAAGCAGAACCATTGCTTTATTACGGTTCTCAATAGCCGTCATTAAAGGATAGAAAGTATGGTCTCCTCCGAGATTGCCTACGCCGTTTGCGCAGCCCCATGCTTCAAAAAGAAGCTCGGCAACAGGCACATTATTATCAATAACGCTTACCATAGGGGGCACAATCCATCCTCATTGTACGGCTGATTAACATTTGAACCTAAGGAGATAAAATACTGAACCATGCTTAAATCGCCACTATCTATTGCTAAATAAAGGGCATCATAGATGTAAATTTCATCTGAAAAGGCACAGCTTATGTCCGCTTTTGCATCGACAAGTTTCCTTACAGCCGACATGTTTTTGTAGAGGCAGGCATAGCCCAACAGCGAATAGGAATAATCAGAATCCTTGCAAATCAACGAGTCGACATGGTGAATATGTTCAGATTCGCCTCAAGAGCGGGCACGTTATTTGGCTTTTATCGCTGCAATGGCTAAAGCATAATAGTTCTTTGGCGTTGCGCTTTGCACGACACAGCAGCAAAAATGGAAGAACAAAAGAAAAGAAACTATTTTCTTCATGGTTTATTTTACATTTACAATATTGATGATTCATACACGGCTTATGCTGATTCAGATAATCGTTTACACCCTTAAGCCACTATTATTTAATAGCCTTCTTCGCCCTCGTGGTGCAGAAATATCTCTAAATGGTCCTCATATCGGTCGTAGGCTTCCTTCATAACGCGGGGCAAATCTTTAATGCCGAAATACTGATGCTGTTTAACAAACGATACAAATTCGGGATTTTCGTGTACCTGATATTCCAAAGCCTCCTCATTAAATTCGCGTGGTGACTGGCTGTTATACATTAAACCGTAATAATATCCTACAACAGCACCAATCTCATAACGCTCTTCTTTGGTAAAGTTGGTGAAGCGAGGTGTCCCCTCTAAGTCAAAAATGCGATTGAGATATGACCTTATTTTATAGAAGTAATCGCTGTTTTTGCCGGCATGATTCACCATAAACTTCAGAAGGTTACGATGTATTTGCAACTTTCCTGCAGCGTTATGTGATGCAAAAACATCGCCCATAGCTTTATAAAGATGTTCTTCTTCGGTATCAATTGAGTCGATAGCCAGTTTGTTTATCGCGTCATTCTTATCGTAACCATAGTCTCCAAGTAACTTCAAAAGAAAGCTTTTATCGTTCTTTGTCAGCCATTTGAAAGCCTCTTTGTCGTCATGGAATATAAACATATTTTCATAATAGTAGGCCTTATTCAACAGATCGTAATATATTTTACCCTTTTTGCTTTCTCAATATTGAAGTCTTCATCATACCCCATGCCTTTAATGTCGACGACATCACTTATAGTTGGATGAGGGAAAAGGTAATTATAGTTGGGAACATAAATCCATTTGAACCAGAAAGATGGTGATAAATACCGGGGTCTTGGTCCATTGACCATATTTGTTCTTTTCCTTTCGGCAGCGTCACCATCCTTAAAAACATATCGCCTTATATCATATTTTACCAGAAATTTATTGCTTTTCGTAATGTCAATATTATAGTATTTCAGAATGGCTTTGCGGGCATCCTCATTGCTAACCGACGTAAAGCCCTCTCTCCGTAAGGCTTCATAGATAAGCTCGACGGCAATATCGGTGTACTTTACTTGCTTTTTCACACCCATTGCACATACTCCATCCAGTCCCACTTCATCGAAATCGATGAAATATTGCCTAATATCTTTGTCGTAAATACGCAGTAAATCTTTATCAACGGTTGCCTTTTCTACGGGTAGTTGCTTAGGTTTCTTATCATTACAACTGCATACAAACAGCGTCAAAAAGCACCATCAGGAGTGAATATCTAAAGTTATTTCATTGCGTCAAATATCTTTTTTCATTTATCAATGATGTAATAAATAAGCTGCATTACTATTGACTAACGCTCACTTCTCATAAAAGTCTGTCAAACTCATCTTCAGGCAGCATATACCGAAGATAATAGCCTGCATACTTCTTGTTTATTGAATCAGGCGTTGTCCTCATGCGCTTAACGGCAGCAGAAGGCAGATAGTGTTGTAAGAACTGTCCATCGGGATGCAAGCGATCTTGTTTCCATGTTTCTGCGTTTCTACGCTCAATATCATCGCCCGATATGATGCGATGTAGGAACACCGCACCGGTTTAGCTTTTGCTTCCATACGATTTATCTCTCCACTGTATGCGGTTAACATAAGCCGAAATCACCATATTCCCGCGCATTAAATTCTGTTGAACACGGGCAGCATCATAGTAACGATTGTTCAATCCTTTCACAGCATCAATACCTTCAACCCATATCAGCTCCATGTATCTTTTGTAATGGGGTATATAATATGTATAGTAAGTAACATCAATTAAAGGCTTTTTCTCTCCCCAGTTAATAGCCTTCGAACGAGTATGAAATTCTGCCACATCGAAACCATCCCAAAGGTTGTCTGAAAACTGCACGGTTATGCTGTCCCAATCCTGTACATACGTGTCAACATAGGCGATAGCCGCACGGTTTCCTTTAAAATAGTCGACAACAGGACACAATAAATAATACAGTCCTGCACCAAGAACCGGAGCACCTATGGCTTGTAATACGTATATTATCCATAGCCATCTGTCATTCTTTGTTAGAAAATGGAAATTAATTCGCTGTTTCATACACAATACTGTTCAGGCTAAACTGCGTTCTTTCTCTTTGAAATAAAATGATAACAATGTTTAAATGCGAAGGTAATCATTACATACCTCTTAAGCAATATTGTTACTATCTTTTTGATTTTAATTTTCTTATTCTCGGGTTTTCTCAATTATCGGATACAAATATATATTTCGAAACTATTTGGTAACTTTGTCGCTGTCAATATACCCTCATCAGGTTGACATAACTATCACCTTTTTGTTTACAATTATCATTCAAAACCATAAAAAAACCAAATCTACAAACAATGAGAAAAAGTTTATTTTCTGCCGTATTACTGGCATTTATGCTTTTCACTATGCGTTCCTGCAAATGCCGAAAAACGCAATCAACCCTGTACAAAAAAACAACGAAATATTGTACAAATGCTTCTGTTCCGGTTACAGAAATATTGTTTCATTTCTGGAACCCGTCGTCGAAAAGGGTCCTCGTTGCTGCCCACAGGGCCGACTGGCATGCGGCTCCGGAGAACTCTGTTGGCAGCCATACAGAGCTGCATTGACAACGGCGTTGACATTGTAGAAGTTGACAATAAGCTTACAAAAGACGGCTTTTTGGTTATCATGCACGACCAAACCGTTGACCGAACTACCAATGGAAAGGGAAAGGTTAGCGACTATACGCTGGCCGAAATCAAAAAATTGCGGCTGAAAGATAAGGATGGAAACCTCACCAGCGAGTGCATACCTACCTTCGAAGAGGTCATGAACCTTTGCCGTGGTAAGGTTATGGTTAACATCGATCAGAGCTATTACTACTGGGATAAGGTTATGGAGATTCTGAAAAAGACCAAATACAACCGCACAGGGCATGATGAAATCGGGGCTGCCTTACGATAAAGTTGTTGCCGATCATGGCAATATTTTCGGACAAATTGCATATATCCCCGTTGTGTCGTTAGACAGGGAAGGGGCTGAGAAAACGGTTGACGGCTTCCTGGGAAAGTGCCCGGTGGTAGAGTGTTGCTTTGAGAAAGTTACACCCAAAGTGCTGCAACTCATGCAAAAAATAGCCGATCACGGCTCGCGAGTATGGGTAAATACCATGTGGGCATCGCTGAACGGAGGACACGATGACATCACGGCCTACAAAGACAATAACTTCAAAGACACATGGGAATGGCTGGTACAGGCCGGCTCCAACGTGCTGCAAACCGACTATTCGCCACAGATGGTAACATACCTTACGCAACACGGCATGCGATAAAACAGCAAAATAGTAATATAAATTTAACGTTTTTTTGCCGCCTCTGCTGAAACAAAGCAACAGGGTTATTCGTTATATAGCCAAATTAAACCATTAAAATGGAAAAAAACAATGAAAACAAAATTATGTTTATTAGCCATGCCTCTCGTATTTGTTGCATGTGGCAATAAGGGGCAGAATGTTGCAAAAACACAAGCAACCGACAGTGTAACAACCGACTCTACTGTATATACAGGAGAGATTCCTGCGGCAGATGGTCCCTGCTATTAGTTATGAACTGGCCATTGCAAACGATTCTACTCATGGATACCGTATGACGAATACCTATACCGTTGGCAAGGAAGGCGAGAAGAAAACATTCCAGAATAACGGCAAAATGGAGGTGGTAGAAAAGGACGTTGACGGCAAAAAGGCTGAGTTCTATAAGTTGAAAGCTACCGACGGTGCTGGCGACATCATCTTCAAAAAGGTTGATGACAACACGCTTCGCATGGTTGATGGCAACTTCAAAGAAGCTGAAAGCAAGCTCAACTACGATTTAAAGAAAAAATAAAAGCGCTGTTGGCTTTACAAAAAAACAGCCGAGAACATGATGATCTGAGGAATTTTCATGATGAAAATTCCCTCTTTTTTATAGATAATTACGCAATACCCTGTAAACCAGTTCGTCATATCCATACACATCTTCATAGCGAACGATGCTGCCGTTACGGTCGGGAAACAGCGTATAATAAACAATAAACAGCGGAATCGCCGGTGTAACCTTTGCGCTTCCTATGAGCATTCGTCTGTTCAACGTGTCGGCACTCGCCTGCTGTTCGGGCGTAAGCTCTGAGCGTCGTTTGCCTAATGACGACACGTCTGCTGCCATTGAATAACGAATACGCTCCAGTATTTCAGAATTATTATTACCCAAAAGAAAGGCAGCAAGCTCGTAAGGGTATTGCACGCGCACGCAACCGTGAGCTCACACCACGGTCAATTTTCGAGAACACTTTTTAGAAGAGGTATCATGTAAATAAATAGACAGGCCGTTATCAAAGCGAAAAACAATACGCCCCAGTGCATTACCTTCGCCTCCTTCCTGAATAACAAGGTAGTTACTACTCTATCATGGCCGGAGTAACGCTTTCCCAGCGTATTATTTTACCTGTTTTACGTTCACGAACAAAGTATCGATGCGACCTGAAATAGCTCACATTACCCTACACGTGGCAGAATAGTTTTTTGATAATACTTCGTGGAAGTATCCACTGCGGATTTATATCCATCCGCTTTATAGCGCTCCTGAGCAGAGGTGTCTTGGTTTCAAGCGAACCGCAACCGATGCGCATCGCCAGCACCTGGCCCGCATGAATGGCCTGAAGCTGAAATGATGGTATATTGACGACAACATATTTTTCCTGCGTTTCACCATATTGTCTAACCGCCAACGACTTCGTTCCAGATTAACCAGCACCAATTTACGGCCATATAACGATACAGAATCGCTGTTCAGAAGATGCAGAAACCTGCGGTAATACGCCCCATGGGGTTCTATTTGACGAAGAAACCATCCTATACTGTCAACATGAACCATATGCAAAGCCCATTTGAAGAAACGGTCACCCGGCCGTTGTCCGCGTTGCGCATAAAGCGTTTGGTAACTGGTTTGTACCGAATCAGACTTATGTATATCATGATGATTAAGCAGGAAAGCTGGGTTAACAAATCCGAACCGCTGGCCTGTTGCAAACCCTCAGATAGGCTTTTTGTCAGGTTATATTCGAGGCGACCGACTACCCTGTTAATCGTATTCTTATGTCATCAAAGTCCAAAAGTCGCATACGTTTCAGGTCAGCCTCAATTTGAAAAAAACGAAAACGCTGCAGATTAAACCCCATTTGCTCTACCTGCGCAACGCCACGAGCAGACTGTCAGCGCGATAATCAATACCCTTACGGTCAATCCATACCAGCTGATTACGCTTCAAATAATAATTACGAACCCGATAATCGGGCAATAAAGTGTCAGAATCGGCTTCCATCTGGCGTCTTATTTCACGCCATATCTTATGCGAATCGAGCTTATATGCCGAAGAATTTAACGAGTCGTATTCGGCCAATGACAAATGTTCATTGGGATTTACAACCTCTTTATGGCATGACTGCACCAGCCATACCAACACACAAAATAAGAAAATAGAACAAAAATGTTTCAACCTGCTGAAACCTTATCCTTATCTTATCGAAATCTTTCTCACAACATCGCCCACTTTAACAATATAGCAACCCTGAGGAAGATTCAGGCTATACGTTTTATCGGTGCCGTCAACCTTTAGTGACATTACCCTCACTCCAGTTACATTATACACATATAATGCAAGCCCGGCAGCACCTGTTACACGCAGCGCAGAGCCGTTTCACAGTGATATTAACCGGTAAAAAGTCGGCTTCAACAAGCTTTCTACTGCCGGCATTGCTCCTACCTTACGGGCAGGGAACAATAGTAAAACTGCAAGAAAAAAAGAATAGAAAGTATATGTTTTGCCATACGCGTATTATCTTTTAAATGGGATGTGTTTGCAAATATAATTATTTTTCTAATGGAAATACAATTTTGTATCTCACAGAAAATTGTGCTTTTAAGATAATTTAATTTTTAAACCGTTTATTGCATAATCATTCTTCCGAAAGCATGTAAAGTAAATGTCATTCCGACATTCAGGTCACCTGTTTACCGCATAGTCGTTCATTGTACGACGGCCGTCAACAACGCTGCTGGCGGTCGTCATACACATTGTTCGACGGCCGCCGTACGCGCTGATGACGGCCGTCAAACGATGACAAAAAAATAACGCAATCCACGAAACAAAAACAGGCCTGGCCCATCAGGAAAAGCCTGTAAAGCTTACAGCGAATAAATATAATGTACAGATAATCAGAAAACTATTGTAACACCCCTATGGTTTCTGAACGTTTACTACCAGACCTTCACCAGCCAGCAGGCTATTGGGAAATATGGCCTGGGCTTCCTGCAAAAGACAGCTTTCGTTATCATACCGGGCACTAAAATGGCCCAAAACAAGCTTTCCCCACAACCGCATCACGCGCTACCTGTGCTGCCTGTGCTGCCGTCGAATGGTAATAAAGCCGGGCACGCGCTTCGCAGCTGCTGTCATAAGTAGCCTCATGGTATAGCACGTCAACGCCTTTTATCTGTTCAGCCAGCGACGGCATATGCGCGTATCACTGCAATAAGCATACGCCCTCGGCGGCACAGAAGGGGTAGTAAGGAGGCTGTTGGATATGGTTTCGCCGTCAGAAGTAACCCAGTCGGCTCCGTTTTTTATATTGTTAATCTGGCTAAGGGGAATATCGTAACAATCAATCATGTCGCGGCGTATGTGCGGAAGCGTAGGCTTTTCGCGAAACAAATAGCCACAGCAGTCAATGCGATGGTCGAGCGGAATGGTTGAAACCGTAAGACTCCGGTCTTCGTAAACAATTTGGTTACGGGCAGTATCTACGGCATGAAACACCACCTCATATTCTAATCCTGTGCAGAAAAGTTTCATCTGTGCATCGAGCAGTGGTCCCAATTGGGCCGGCGCATACACATGAAGTGCACCTGTACGGCCCAGCATACCAAAAGTAGAGATAAGTCCCCATCAGCCCAAAGCAGTGATCGCCATGTAAATGTGATATAAAAATGGCCTGTATTTTGGTAAAAGCCTATGCGCGAACGGCGTAGCTGAATTTGCGTGCCTTCACCACAGTCGACCATGAAAAACTTTCCCCTCATCTCAACAACCTGGGACGAAGCATAGTGGCGGGTTGTGGGCAGAGCACTGCCACACCCCAGAATATGAACGTTAAACGGTTCCACAAACTGAAATAAAGCGATATGATAAACGCAGGTTATTTAGCGCGCTTATACACAAAAAATACCATTCTTATTTTCAAGATAGAGCGAGTCGCCGCCCAGATTGTCAATATCAAATGTATCACGATTCAATACCAGACGGCCGTTAACAATCCTCCAGTTTGTCCATGGGTTCTGCTCAGCCTGCACTGTTGATTTAACCGTTCCATCCTCCTCTATCTCAAAATTCTTTGTCAAGGCTGGTCCATTTGCCCAGTAAAGTAGTTAGGTTAATTACCTTTTCTGCAACCCTTTCGCCATCAGTTCCAGGGCCTTCGACAACGGCAAGACGGTCGCCTGCCAGCAACCCACCCACAACGTTTACGTCACCATTCTCGTCTTCGTTCAGCACAAACCGCATACTGTCGCCTGCATCAGTCATAAGCTCAAGGGTGTGCATGCCCGTGCTTTCTCCGCAAACACCATATAAAGTAGAATCGGTAACCTGGCTGCCAGCAGCGATACTGTCAATGCCATTGCCTGCAACGCCTCTGGCTTTATCCTTACAACCCGCCATTAAACAGGCAATTACGAATAGTGGTAAAACCACAAGAACAATCTTTTTCATATTTTTACTGGTTTTCGTTTTGCTTAGCTTCGTTCCATAACTGGTCCATTTCTTCAAGCGTCAGCTCTTTATATCTCTTTGTGCATAGCCCTCGCTTGTGCTTCAATATAACCAAAACGGGCTATAAATTTTTGGTTTGTGTGCTCTAAAGCATTGTCAGGATTAAGGTGGTAAAGGCGTGCAGCGTTGATAATACTGAACAGGAAGTCGCCCAGTTCGCGTGTAGAACGTCCGGTATCCTCGCGCTTTCAGCTCAGTTTCCACCTCGCTTAACTCTTCGCGAACCTTGTCCCATACATCCTCCTTTTTGCGCCAGTCGAAAGCCTACATTGCGCGCTTTGTCTTGTATACGATAGGCTTTTATAAGCGAGGGAAGGGAGGCAGGCACACCGCTCAACACCGTTTCGTTACCGTCTTTCTCCTTTTGTTTACGCTGCTCCTAGGTGCTTTCAACCTGGGTGGCTGTTGTTGGAGAAGCGGTGACAGCCTGATGTTGGGATGCGTTTTCTTCAGTTTCCTATACTCTACCCTCCCTTCGGCATTAATGTATAAGGTCGGGTCGGCAACCGTCCAGCTGCCATTCTCGTTCCAATTAATAAAATCGTGACGGAACATCAGCTTGTCCGACTGCTTGTTGCAAACGTCGGCAATATCGAAATCGCCTGTTTCCTCGCCCAGAATACTGTATAAAACCACATGTTCCATGACGTCACCCAGCTCTTTACAAATATTACGACGGTCGTCGTTCATTAGGGCATCGCAAAGCTCAAACGTCTCTTCGATGAGTGTTTGGACGTAAAGCTTTCAAAGGTCTGCTTGCTGTCCCATGGACACTCTTTTGCGCAATCGTTCCTGAACATCCAGCAACCGTTCAAACGCTTTTTATTTTTCTCTTCTGCTGTGCATAGCTGTAAATCTTTTTGTTGCAAAGTTAATGTATTTAGGCTTAAAAAGTAGTAAATTTTGCACAATATATATATAGATTAGGATACAAAGACAGAATAAATGGAATTAGCAAGTAAATATGACCCTAGGGAGGTAGAGTCGAAATGGTACCAATACTGGCTCGACAACAAACTTTTTAGTTCAAAACCCGATGGCCGTGAGCCATATACCATCGTCATTCCTCCTCCAAACGTAACAGGTGTGTTGCATATGGGCCACATGCTTAACAACACCATCCAGGACATTCTGGTAAGAAGGGCACGCATGGAAGGCAAGAATGCCTGCTGGGTTCCGGGTACCGACCATGCCTCTATTGCAACAGAAGCAAAGGTAGTAAACCGACTTGCACAGCAGGGTATTAAGAAAACCGACCTTACCCGTGAGCAATTTCTTACACATGCGTGGGACTGGACTCACGAACATGGAGGCATTATTCTGAAACAATTGCGCAAACTGGGATGCTCATGCGACTGGGATCGCACAGCGTTTACAATGGATGAAACACGCTCGAAAAGCGTAATTCACGTGTTTGTAGACCTTTATCGCAAGGGCCTTATCTACCGGGGAGCAAGGATGGTAAACTGGGACCCGCAGGCTCAAACGGCTCTTTCGGACGAAGAAGTTATCTACAAAGATGAACATTCAAAGCTTTATTACCTTAAATATTATGTAGCTCCGGAAGACCAGACGAAAGTTTCGCGCAAGGATGAGGGCAACGTCATGCACAAAGACGACAGGGGATATTATGCGGTTGTGGCTACAACACGTCCCGAAACCATCATGGGCGACTCGGCTATGTGTATTAATCCCGAAGACGTTAAAAATACATGGCTGCAGGGTTTGCACGTAATTGTACCGAGAGTGGGTCGTGTTATTCCAGTGATTGAAGACTCTTATGTTGACATTCAGTTCGGAACAGGATGCCTAAAAGTAACTCCTGCACACGACATTAACGACCACATGCTGGGACTTAAGCATCATCTGGAAACCATTGACATATTTAACGACAACGGAACCATATCGGAAGCTGCAGGCATGTACATCGGACAAGACCGCATGGATGTGCGTAAACAAATTGCCATTGACCTGCAAAATGACGGGCTGATGGAAAAAATTGAAGACTATAACAATAAGGTAGGCTTCTCCGAACGTACGAATGTCCCCATAGAACCCAAGCTATCGACACAGTGGTTCTTAAAGATGCAGCACTTTGCTGACATTGCATTGTCGCCCGTTATGGACGATGACATTGAGTTTTATCCCAAGAAATACAAGAACACATACAGGCACTGGCTGGAGAATATCAAGGACTGGTGTATCAGCAGACAGCTATGGTGGGGACACCGTATACCGGCATATTACTTCAAAACAGCTGAAGGAAAAACCGACTTTGTGGTGGCAGAGACAACCGAAGAGGCCGTAAAGCTGGCACAAGAAAAGGCTCCAGGCATAACAGCTACGGGCTTAGAGCAGGAAAGCGACTGCCTCGACACGTGGTTTTCAAGCTGGTTATGGCCTATCTCGCTGTTTAACGGCATACTGGATCCTGACAACGAAGAGATAAAATACTATTATCCAACAAGTGACCTTGTAACAGGACCTGACATTATTTTCTTCTGGGTGGCACGAATGATCATGGCCGGATACGAGTACCGTAAGGCGATGCCGTTCAAGCATGTTTACTTTACGGGTATCGTTCGTGATAAGTTAGGCAGGGAAGATGAGCAAGAGCTAGGCAACTCTCCTGACCCTATCGCACTGATAGAAAAAGTATGGAGCCGACGGTGTAAGAATGGGAATGATGTCTCGGCTCCCTGCTGGCAATGATATTTTATTTGATGAAAGTCTTTGTGAACAAGGACGAAACTTCAACAATAAAATATGGAATGCCTTCCGTTTAATTAAAGGATGGCAGGTGGTGACACAGAACAGCCGGAGAATTGCAGAATAGCCGTAAAATGGTTTGAAGCAAAATTAAAGGAGGTAAATGAGCAATTAGACGACCAATTCAGAGCTACAGAATATCAGAAGCCTTAATGTTGGTATACCGTCTGTTCTGGGACGAGTTCTCTGCCTGGTATTTGGAAATGGTAAAACCGGCCTATGTCAACGGCGAAGCACAGCCCATTGACAAGAAAACCATGGATGCGACACTACGATTCTTTTGATACCTTATTGAAGATGTTGCATCCGTTTATGCCATTTATTACTGAAGAGCTGTGGCAACATATCTACGATCGCAAAGACGGTGAGAGCATTATGACTGCGGTTTTGAAAGTAGACGCCCTGACAAATGACGATAAAAAGCTGTGTTTTTGATATTGAACAGGTGAAAGGTATCGTAGCCGGCGTTCGAACTATACGTAACCAGAAAAATATTGCACCGAAAAGAAAAAGTAGAACTTCAGGTTATTGGTGAGAACCATTATCAGGCTTCAATTGTATCATTATGAAGATGGCGAAACCTGAAGCTATCAATAGCGTATCTGAAAAAGTGCAGATGCTTCGGCCTTTATGGTGGAACGGACGAGTTTGCTGTACCTGTCGGCAGCCTGATAGATATATCTGCTGAGATAGAAAAAGCAAGAAAAGGAACTTCTGCACTTAGAAGGCTTCCTGACAAGCATAAAGAAAAAGCTTGCCAATGAGAACTTTGTGGCACACGCTCCCGAAGCTGTTATAGCACGTGAACGTAAGAAACAAAGTGACTCGGAAAGAGAAAATTGCAGCGCTTAAGGATTCGCTCCAGCACTTAAAGCTAAAACAAAAGTAAACCGAATGAAGTATTTCCTCTATCTGCTATGCACATTTTGTGCCTGCTATTCATTGGTTTCGTGTGATGATGGTAATACGATTGATGTGAATGACATCAATAAACAAACTACCATTATTTACATGCCATGGACAGGTTCGAACACAGACTCTGGTCTGTTATATGAATTCAAGGACAACCTGGATAGCATAGAGGGGGCAATTATAAAAAGTAAGGGAACAAACGGGCGGGTAGTTGTATTCTTAAGTACATCGCCCGACTCGTCATCTCTCTACGAAATGGTATACCATAAAGGGCAGGTTCAGCATATAAATATCCAGAAATATGGCGGTCACAATTATACTACTGCTACGGGATTAGCATCTATTTTAAACGATGCTAAAAGCTATGCACCTGCACTAAACTATGCCATGATAGTCAGCGGACACGGCAGCGGATGGACATATAAAGGAAGATTGGACTAATTATCCTTTCCCTGCAAAGAGGCATATATTTAATGCGAAGAGGCGGGTAATGCTGCCTTCAACACGCTTTTTTGGCAGTGTGTCAGACAATCAATATGCTACAAATATTTCAACTATTGCAGAAGCCATTGCAAATACCAGCATGAAGATGCAATTCATACTGTTTGATGATTGCTACATGGCAAACATAGAAACAGCATATGAGCTAAGATATGTGACAAACTTTCTGATTGCTTCTACATCAGAAGTTATGAGCATCGGCATGCCTTATCAAAGTATGTGAAGTTATTGCAAGCCCAACACCCAACTACGAGGGTGCCGTGCAAGCATTTCATGCCTTCTATAAGAACCACGATTACCCCTTTGGGGCATTGACTGTCATTGATTGCAGAAAACTTGATAAGCTGGCAGCCCGTATGAAATATATTAATCTGAAATTTACTCACAACATCTTTAAGAGACAGCTTACAGGTTTTAGACGGATTCAATACAACGTTATTTTATGATATGGGCGACTATGTAACACGACTATGTACAAATAACGAACTGTTAAGCGATTTCAATAAAGATCTTAAGGATGCTGTTAAGGCTACAAGCCATACTGACAGCTTATATTCGCTGATATACTCTCTATAGCCCACGTTATATTAAGGTAAAACGTTACTCAGGTGTAACAATCTCTGATCCGAGCACAAACCCTGTGGTTACAAGGGGAATAACAAAGAGTGCATGGTGGAGAGCTACCCACTAAAGGGCTGGATACGAGATGCGTATTTACAGGTTACGCCGGGAAGAATAGTTGAAAGTTGTAAGCTCTAATCAGCAGGTAATACTGTGCTTACTCGCAAAACTATGACATAGATTAACTAACTTTGTTGAGGCTTTTTATTATAGAAAAATATATTATTAACTAAGATTTTTCGCATGGCAATACAAAATATTTTTAGAGGATTAGGTAGCGCTTATCACACCTTTTCACCGCACAGGAGAAGTAGATTATAATACTTTGGCAAATTTGGTAGAATATCAAATTACAAACGGTGCTGATTTTTTGTGCATATTAGCAACCACAGCTGAAGCTCCATGCCTTACAAAAGAAGAGAAAAATAAGATTACAGAATTTATCAAAACGGTTAATAAGGGACGTGTTCCTGTCCTGAAATATTGCGGAGGAAACAATACACAGGCTGTTGTTGAAGAAATAAGGTCGGGCGACTGGAGCGGTATCGATGGTATTCTAAGTATTTGTCCTTATTACAACAAACCATCACAGGAAGGTCTTTACCAGCATTTTAAGGCAATAGCCAAGGTTAGTCCTAAACCCATTGTGCTTTTATAATGTACCGGTCGCACTGGTGTTAACATGACAGCAGAGACTACTGTTCGTTAGCATGGGAATTTCCAAATATTGTTGGCATAAAAAGAGGCTTCGGGAAATTTGGCACAAGTTGACGAAATATTAAAAAAATAAGCCTGAAAACTTTCGATGTAATCAGTGGTGACGATGCTCTTGCTTTTTCAATGATTGCAAGTGGAGCTAAAGGTGTTATTTTCTGTAATTGGCAATGCTTTACCCGTGGAATTCTCACGAATGATTCGCTTAGAGTTCAACGGTGAATACGAATCTGCAAGGAAAATACATCATACGTTTACCGAATTATACAAGTTATTATTTGTAGATGGTAATCCTGCTGGGCGTAAAAGCACTATTAAATGATATGGGGCTTATTGAGAATATTTTACGTCTTCCGCTTGTTCCCACAAAGATAGAAACAAAGAATAAGATGGCAGAGATTTCTGAAAAGACTTACATTTTAGGATTCAAATAAATTTAGAAAGCAAAAGAGGATATGCACGATAACATATCCTCTTTTATTAATATCTCGAAATAATAATCTATATTATTATTGAAATACGCACTAAAAGTGTGTTGAAGAACGCCGATTAACCAAAAGTTATCAAACATAATGCTATCAGAATCAACACCTAAACTGTCAAGATAATCGGTAACAGTCTTTATTAACATAGGTGGACCACAAAGATAATACTCACAGTCTTCCGGTGCATCATGATCCTTTAAATAGGTATCTCTGATACAATTAACAGCAAAACCTGCATAATATTTAACCCCTGCTGCATCGGCTACCGGGTCTGGACGGTCAAGAGATAAATGGAAATGGAAGTTCGAAAACTCCTTTTCTAATTCCCAAAAATCCTCAAGGAAGAATGCCTCCGTGAGAGAACGTGCCCCATAAAAGAAGTGCATTTCACGATCACGACAATTTAATGTCTTGGTCATGTGCATAATTTGTGAGCGCAAAGGCGCCATACCTGCACCCCTCCAATCCATATCATTTCACGCTTACTGTCGAATTTAGGATGGAAAATCGCCATAGGGACCACTCATCTTTACTTTGTCACCCGGCTTCAATGAGAAAATATAGGATGAGCCTATACCTGTTGGAACATCCTGAAAACCGACCTGCGGACGAGGCAGGAACGGCGTTGTCGCAATTCGAACAGTTAATGTAATATATCCCCTTCAGCAGGATAGTTAGCCATTGAGTAGGCACGAATGGTGTCTTCAGGATTATGAGCTTTCAAAGAAAGGATGTTAAACTTCTTCCAAGCCTCAATATATTCATCACCGATCATGCTTTTATCAAAGTCCTTGTCATAATCAATGCAATCATAAGCAGGAATCTTGATTTGGCATATGAGCCGGGTATGAAATCCATATGCTCGCCGGGGAAGCGCAACCTTAAATTCTTTAATAAAGCTACTAACATTATTATTGGAAATTACGGTACACTCCCACTCCTTTACATTAAGAATATCTTCACTAACCTTAATGGAAAGATCACCCTTTACCTTTGTCTGGCATCCCTAAGCGCCAGTGTTCCTTAATTTCTTTTCTGGAGAAATGACTTTTCTCAGTGTCTAAAATTTCTCCACCACCTTTAATAACCTGACAACGACATTGTCCGCAACTACCTTTCCCGCCACAAGCAGAGGATAGATGAATGCCGTTATCATTCAATGTTGTAAGCAAGCTATTCCCCTGCTCTACAACAAGCTTGTCGTTATCATTAACCGTAATTGTAACCTTACCACTCGGACTAAGGTACTTTTTTGCTACCAGGAGTATTGCTACAAGCAGCAGAATAACAACCAGAAAAACCGCTATGCTTATTGAAATAAACTCGCCCATATTTTGTATTACTCTCAATTTTAGAATTTCAAACCACTGAAACACATCATAGCCATCGCCATAAGTCCTACGGTAATAAAGGCAATTCCCATTCCTTGAAGAGGCTTAGGCACATCACTATATTCCAGTTTTTCACGAATTGCACCAAACATTACAATAGCCATTGTCCAGCCAAGTCCCGAACCTAACGCATGTGCCACACTGTCCCATACATTATTTATAGCCTGAGAATTGGCCGGATCCATCAGAATTCGTTGTTGCATAAACAGCGAAGCACCCATAATTGCACAGTTCACAGCAATTAAAGCAGGAATATTCCCAATGCAGCATAAAGTGAAGGACTATATTTTTCAACTGCCATTTCAACAAGCTGAACAATACCTGCAATAACAGCGATGAAAAGAATAAAGCTCAGATAACTGAGGTCTACACCCTTAACTAAACAGTCGGGGCCAAGAATCTTCGTTTGAAGAAGATAATTAATTGGCTCTGTTACCAACAATACAAAGGTAACTGCCAATCCTAAACCGAGAGACGTTTTTACATTTTTACTTACGGCCGTGTACGAACACATACCCAGAAAGTAGCAAATATCATGTTGTCTACGAAAATAGATCTGAATAATAATGATATAGCGTGTTCCATTTACTTATTTCCTATGATTATAATAATGATTTATTTGCTTTCATCATGAACAAAAAGGCACGGTTAATCCATATTACACAACCTATCAGTATCAAAGCAGTGCACGACATATTCATCATACCATTGTTCATATAACCTAAATCATACACACTCGATGGGATGATTTGGAATCCCAATAAGCTTCCACGGCCGATAAATTCACGAAAGCATCCTACGATAACAAGGATTAAAGCATATCCTAATCCATTCCCTAAGCCATCCAGAAATGAAGGCCAGGGCTTATTCATCATAGCGAAAAGCTTCCAGACGTCCCATCAAAATACAGTTGGTTATAATTAAGCCTACGTAAACAGAAAGCTGCACACTTACATCATAATTAAAGGCCTTTAGTATCTGATTAACGATGGTAACCAGTGCGGCAACAACAACAAGCTGTACAATAATACGTATTCTGACAGGAATCGTATTACGTATAACAGAAATAATTACGTTTGAAAAAGCAGTAATTACAGCCACAGCAAAGCCCCATTACAATGGCAGGTTTAAGCTGCGATGTTACAGCTAAAGCACTACAAATGCCAAGAACCTGCACCATAATTGGGTTATTCAGGGTGGAGAGGTTCTGTGAAAGCTTCTCTATTTTGTTTTTGAAAATAAACTCATCTTGAAACCTTTTATAACTGTTTTATCATTGTTTCTTATTCAGGAAATCGAGGTATTGACCTAATCCATTCTCCTTATCTGCCATCATTTCAGCCACTCCATTTGAGGTCAATGTGGCGCCGGTTACTGCATCTACTTGTGTTTTGGGGTCAGTAATCTTCTTTTGAACTGACAACGCAATATCACTATGTTTCAAATTTGAGAAAAGTTTTTCCCTCTAAATTGCTCTTGCCATTTACGGTTATCTTTAATTTCTGCGCCTAATCCTGCCGTTTCACTCTCATGATTAAAAATAGGCACCATACACTGTTTCCTTGTCATCGTTTACTGCTATGAACCCATTAATGCCACCCCAAAGGCTCCATACCCTTAACCGTAAACACATATTTGAGTTTTTGCCATTTACCTTAAAAGGTATAAATCGTACCATTATGAAACTTCTTCTCCGACACAAGCATCTTGTTATAATCAGCCTCAGCCGTAGCATTGTCTAAATCGCGAATGTTCAGACTACACAGGATTTGCTTCTTCTGATCCAATGCTACATTAGCATCCTGTGTAGGCTTCAAAACCTGATAAACAAATGCTAAAAGAAAAGCTACTACTATTACTATGACAATAGAATAAATTATAGTGTACGAATTACTATTTGTTTTCATACTCCGTTTTCTTAATCAATTACCTTACTTCGTTTGGCCCTGTTTTGTAATATTTCTTTGCACAACACAATAGTCAATAAGTGGTGTAATCACATTTCCAAAGAATATTGCAAGCATCATTCCTTCGGGATAACCCGGATTCATCACTCTTACGATGAGTGCCATAGCGCCTACAATGAATCCATAAATCCACTTACCTGTCTCTGTTCGTGCTGATGTTACAGGATCTGTAGCCATAAATACAGCTCCAAAACAGAAGCCTCCGAGGATAAGATGCTCCCACCATTTCACAGACGATTCGCCTGTCATCTGGAATAATATGGCCATCAATGAGCCACCTAAAAACACACTAAACATGGTTTTCCAACTGGCAATTCCAGTCCACAGCAGAATAACGGCTCCAATAGCAATGGCTATTACCGATGTTTCGCCAATAGAACCAGGCATTAACCCAACTATCATATCCCATACACTATTATTAACAGGTGTATGCTCGCAATGTGTGCTAGGAGTTGCCATCGTAAAGCCATCAGGTAATGTATTTCCTAACCCAAAGATACTTTCCTTAGCTACCCACACTGTATCGCCAGTCATCTTACTTGGATATGAGAAAAACAGGAACATACGGGCACCAATCGCTACATTTACAAAGTTCATTCCTGTGCCTCCGAATATTTCTTTGCAGAAAATTACAGAGAAAGCAACAGCCAATGCCAACATCCACAATGGTGTTGTAACAGGTATTATCAATGGAATTATCATTCCAGTGACTAAGAAGCCCTCCTGTATCTCTTCACCTTTTCCATTGTGCCTAGGCAAACTCAATTCCTAAACCTACAATATAACTGACAAGCAATTTAGGCAGAACAGCCAGAAAACCGAAGAAAAATACAGATAAAAAGAAGCTGACTCAAGTGTATGTGCCGCAAGATAATTTTGATAGCCTACATTGTACATGCCAAAAAGCAAGACTGGCAGTAGCGCAATGTCAACGAAACTCATTATGCGTTTCGAGTCGATTGCATCATGAATGGATGCTCCACTCTGCGAAGTTGTATTTGGAACAAACAAGAATGTTTCAAAACCATCGTAAATACTTTTTGAAAGCGTGCAGCCTACCGCCCTCTTCAAAATTCGGTTTTTATCTTGTCAAGATAACTTTTAATGCTCTCATTATTATAATATAAGACTGGAGATTATTTTTAAATTATGCATTCTCTTTTCTGAGAATATCCAAACCTTTCCTTACAATTTCCTGTAAAAGGCAGCTTTGAACTATCAACAAATTCGGCTAAGGCAAAAATCCTCTGGTGCCACTTCGTAAATACAAGTTCCTCCTGACGGTCAATATTTCCGCTTATAATGGCTTTTAATTAAGTATTCAGCGTAAATATCCATTGGCAATACTCTATCGTATTCTCCACTCATAATCATATGCCTTTCACCGCCTTTAATACGTGCATCGAGGTCATATTGCCTGCCCTTAAAGAGCCACGACAGATACGAACGGCTTTGTCGAGAACTCATCAGTACGCGGCATAATCCATCCCAGCATTTCGTCAGCGTTATCCCTTCTGGAATAACCGTTACCTCTGATGTATGTGCTCCGAGATAGCCATCCAAAGAATCTTTACAACCGGTAAGCGGGTTTCCATTTAAAATTCGGATATGTTCTGTCGCAACAATTCTGTTTTTCAAAATGTCTTCCAGTTTTGTTCCTACCAAAACATCTGAATATGACGGATCAATTACCCGGCTGCCGGCTACCGCTATCGTCCTTGTCAGGTTTACTTTTTCCCGTTAAAAACAGACGTCCAAAGAAAATAACTGCCGTAGGTTCAACCGTCCATACGGTCTCTCCCTTGTTAACTGGTGCGATATGATTGATTTGAACGCCCACATTTCCTGCCGGACAAGGCCCGTCAAAGACATTCAGGTCAACGTCTTTTACCGTCGTTAATATATCAGCGGTCTGGTGGCTTTCCAACGCCCAAATAAACTTTTTGCTATCTTCGACAAAGCCTGCAATCCTTTCACAAAAGCTTCTTCATTACCCTGAAGTTCATATTCAAAATCGCCAGAAAGGGCATATCCCTTAAGGCTGATACAAATATTCCTTTCGGAGTTACATCGGGAGTTGTCGATACGGCATACGGCAACTGGTTGATATAACCAAATAATCCAGCTTCCAACAGCTTTTCCTTTACACCTTCTCCATCCAGCAACGCAGGGTCAGCCTGTCCAAAATCTTTGTACTGCTGTGCTTCATCTGCTTTTAATTTTACGCACAACACCTTGCGGCGTTCACCTCTAACCACAGCTTCTACTACACCACTTACAGGGGATGCAAAACCAACCTGCGGACAATTCTATTGACAAATAAGGCTTCTCCTGCCAAAACATGATCGCCTTCTTTAACCATAAGCTTTGGTGTAACACCAGAAAAGAAGTCGGGTACTAAGCCATATTCACGGGAATATTGAACCTTTGTCTTCTTTTTTCAGCTTTACCCCTTTAGGTTTATGTTTAAGCCTTTCTTCAACCTAAATATATTTGCCATAGAAAAATAGAAATATTATTCTTTTAATATTTGTAATTTACGATAACAGTAAAACCAATATGTCGCTCACATTATCAGCTATGCAAAATTAAAACAAAAATTTAATTCATTACCGATAATTTTACCTCTTTTTATTTATACTTAGCGCAAAAATTTATATATTTGCAGCTCCAATTGAGAAAGAGCAAAACACATTATCAATAGTGTAATATGGGCAATAGTTACGCTCTATTTCGCTGCAATCATCATGGTAAACATACCTGTGGTGCAGCAAACTATTGGCGAAAAGGTTTCTGATGCTTTTAGCAAAAAAACTGGCTACCGTGGTTTATATTGAACGTGTCGACTTAGGATTTCTTTAAACCGTATCATCGTCGACAACGTCAATATTCTCGACCAAAAGCGGGCAGAAAAATGCTCAAAGCATCACGTATTTCTGCTAAATTCAGCTATATCGAATTATTAAAAAGGCCGCATCAGCTATTACGTCAGCTCAAGTATTTGGCATGCAAGCCAACCTTTATAAACGTAATGAAGCTGCCTCACCCAACTTTCAATTTGTCTTAGATTCGCTTGCATCTAAGGATACTACACGTCAGGCTCCTCTTTATTTAGCTATTAACAGTCTTATCATCAGGCACGGTGACATTGCATGGAACAGGTTTGATGTTCCCAGAAAGAAAACATTAGATGTTAACCATTTACATTTTACGGACATCAGTTCGCACATTATTCTCAACGCCTTAACTAACGATTCTCTAGCCCTTAATGTTCGTACGCTTTCCCTAAAAGAGGCTTCGGGACTTAACTTAACATCGTTAACATTTAAGCTTAATGCAGGCAGGAAAAACTTTTTATTGAATAATTTTGATGCCACTCTTACCAATTCCCGCCTTTCTATCACCAGTATCGGCGCTTCCTACCAGTTCAAAGACAAGCGGTTTGAGCCTGCTACTTTATTATATAATGGTAAGATAAACGAATCGTTTGTAACGTTGTCCGACTTGGCTTTTATTTATTCTGCTTTCAAAGCTACAAAGAGAACGGTTGTCCTTCGTACCGATTTCTCAGGTACAAGTTCGTCTGTTCGCATCAAGTCTATTCAGCTGAGTGTGCCATCAAAAAGGTACAAAAGCTTCTCTTTTATCTCCTGCCGACATCCGGTTAACGGCTGATGGTTCGGCAAACGGCATCCCATCATCGCTCAGATGGGCGGCTAATCTGTCCCGGTTAACGGTTAACGGAGAAGGGCTTAAAGCTGCTTACAGGCAAAATTCCAGCCCCTGTCAGCCGGTTGGGAAGCATTCAATTCAAAGGGTTTGTTGGCGGTTACCAGTCGGATATAGCTCTAAAGGGCCTGCTTTTTATCAGAAGCAGGCAATGCCCGTTTGGGAATAGGCAAACATGGTAACAGCTTTACAGGTCATATCGAATCGGCAGGATTCAACATGCGTCAAATACTTAACGACAATAAATTTGGCACCATAGCTACCAATATTGACATTGACGGGAATCTGAAAAATAAATATATTAAAACACAGGGAACCATATCACAGTTCCATTATAACGGCTATACATACCATAATATAAAGGTCGACGGCCAGTGGATGGACGGCTTATACCAGGGTGTTTTCAACATCAATGATAAAAATATAGTTGCTGCTATCAAAGGCTCGCTGAACACATTGCCCGGCAATACTGGCAAAGCTCACTGCCGACATCAGGCATTTTGCTCCATCTACACTGAATTTGTTCAGTGGTAAGTTTTGCTAACAATACCTATTCTGCTCTTATCGTTGCCGACTTTACAGGGGCGAAGTCTCAACACCGCCAACGGCAAACTGGGAATAAGCCGGCTGACTGTACGAATGCCGTCGGCCAATTATACCCTCGATTCGCTCAGGCTGTCGGCAGGAACAAACCATACTGGCCACTTCGTTACCATGCACAGCGACTTCGGCCACGCCACCATCACCGGCAATTTCAACTATACTACGCTGGCCCAAAGCATTGAAAACATCATAGCCAACAAGCTGCCGAGCATCACAAAACTCTCATCTATAAGGTTTCATGCGGTTAAAAATAACAACTATACCTTAAAAAGCCGTCATTACAAAAAGCGATTGGGCCAGAGCCTTACTGGGCATTCCTGTCGAGCTTCATGACACGCTTACCATCAACAGCCAGTTAAGCGACAGGGGAAAAACCCTTAATGCTGATATTTTTGCACCCAATATTACATACGATAACCGGCATCTGAAAAATGTAAGTATTGTACTGAACACGCTCAACAACAGGCTTAATGCCGATATTATGCTTTCACAAGCCAGTAAAAAATGGCAAAGCATCCGATTATCGTATAGAAGCATCGGCGGGAGACAACAAGCTGTTTACTATACTCTCTGTTGACAATCATGCACGAAAGCAGCGCCTGCGGGGTCGCCTGAATGCCAATATCAATTTTACACAAAGCACAGATGGTAATGCAGTTGCCAACATGGAAGTGTTGCCTTCACAGGTTAACATTGGCGACACTGTGGTTACAATTCATCCTGCCAGCATAAGATACAGTGCACAACACCCGGGAGATTGACAAGTTTGCCATTACAAGTGGAGAGCAGCATATTACCGTCAACGGCATGGTAACCAAAGGCAAGGACGATTCGCTTACCGTTGATTTGAAGAACGTTAACGTTGAATATATTCTCGATTTAGTTAATTTCCACTCGGTAAGTTTTGGCGGATATGCTTCGGGCAAGGCTCATGTGGCTCACCTTTTCGATAAGCCTTCTGTCAGTGGAACGATACAAGTCAACCACTTTTAGCTTTGAGGGTGGCTCGCTTGGCACGCTGTATGCCGATGCCAACTGGGACAACAAGCTCGGACAAATCAACATCGATGCTGTTGCAAAAGATACATTAAATGCCCCTCCTCGCCCCTGCCCACGGCGCACGGCTTTCGTGAAAGGGTATGTGTCACTTAAAAATCATGACATCAATCTTGCCATGAAGCTCAACGAAACGCGCGCCAACTTCATCGGAAACCTGTGTTCAAGTTTTCCTCAACAGCGTTGATTTGTCAGGAAACGGCGAGCTGACGCTATGGGGCGACTTAAGTAAACTGAACCTCACCGGCAACGTAACGGCACACGGTAAAGGTTGGAGTTACAGCGCTCGGCACGTGTTACTCGATCAACAACGCAAGGGTAAACTTCGCCGAAAACGAAATAAAATTCCTTAATGATACCGTATATGACAAGGTCGGGAATGCAGGAACCCTCAACGGCAGCATCCATCACCAGCACCTTAGCCAGATGAGTTACGACATCAATGTGACGGCACGCCATCTGCTTGCCTACGATTTTAATGCGTCATCAGGCTCATCTTTCTATGGAAAGGTGTTTGCAACGGGGCAGGCTGGTATCAAAGGACAGTCGGGAGAAGTAAATATCAACGTAAACCTTACACCCGAAAAGGGAAGTGAAATTGTTTACGACATTACAAGTCCGGAGGCTTTAGACACACAGAATTTTATACACTGGTCGTCACGTGACACGCTAAACGCAAGTGCTCTGGCCTTTAATGTACCTCGGGAAAACAACGACAGCATCCATAAAGAAGATGAGGAAGCCGATGACATTCCAACTGATATTCATCTCAATTTTATGATTAACGCCAATCCTGATGCCACTATCAAGCTCATCATGGATAAGGCATCGGGCGACTATATTGCGCTTAACGGTAACGGTAATTTGCGCGCTACCTATTACAACAAAGGCGAATTTAACCTTTTCGGCAATTATAAGGTCGACCATGGCATATACAAACCAACCATTCAGAACATTATCAAGCGCGACTTTGTTTTCATGGAGGGAAGCACAATATCCTTTAGAGGCGATCCCTATGCGGCACTATTAAAACTAAAGGCGCAGTATCCCGTTGCATCTGTAAGCTTATCTGACCTGCACATAGGGCGCAGTTTTTCTTCAAATAACATCAAAGTGAACTGTATTATGAATATTACAGGCACACGGCTGCACCAAAAATCTCGTTCGATCTCGACATGCCCACAGTAGAGCCGATGCTAAACAAATGATTTACAGCATTATTAACAGCGAAGAAGAGATGAATCAGCAGGTGCTTTACTTGCTGGCAGTAGGCCGCTTTTATTCACAAAACAACAATAATGCTGACGCCGAAGGCTCCAATCGTGCCTCTCTGGCTATGCAAAGTATCCTTAGCGGACAGCTCAGCCAGCAAACAAACAACGTATTAGGAACTGTTATTCAGAATAACGACTGGAACATAGGTGCCAATATTTCAACGGGCGACGAAGGGTGGAATAATGCTGAATATGAAGGCTTGCTGAGCGGACGTGCACTCAATAACCGCCTTTTGATAAACGGTCAGTTTGGTTATCGCGACAATAATAACGCAACAACGTCGTTCATTGGCGACTTTGACATCCGCTATCTTATATTTCCAAACGGCAACTTTAGCATACATGTTCACAACCAAACCAACGACCGCTACTTTACACGCAACTCTCTAAACACACAAGGTGTAGGCTTTATCCTGAAGAAAGACTTCAACAGCCTGCGCGACTTACTCAATTTCAACAAACGAAAAAAGAGCATAACGCCCGTAAAATAAACTGTCATACATCGCTCTTTTCTGTTTACGCGAACCACCTTTACTATGTTATCGCGCAACCATAACCGTGTTTTTCTTGGGGTATAACAGCTTCACATGGTATCGTCAGCCCTTATGCCAACGTCTTACAACCTGTAGGTGGTAGCATTTCATCGCCATCCTACCGCCGTTACATGCTATATGTCATTGTTCGGCGGCCGTCGGCAGTGCTGCTGACAGTCGCCGAACGATGTATGGCGGTCGTCAGCAATGCTGCCGACGGCCGCCAGAACATTCAGCATACAACTTATTTGGGCTTAATAACATACTATAATCTACCTTTGTTAAGCCGCCCTATCGTTTTACATTTACGCGCTGTTCTATCATACAAAAACATAAAAATCGGACAGACGATTGATATATTTTGTAAGCACCTCGGGGACAGTATGGAAACGCTGCAAAGCTGTAAGACGACGTTCACATGTACGCACTTTTGGCACGTGTAAGATGCAGAACGGCATCGGTTTCGTCAGTACCGGGCAGCACAAAATGAAAGCGATAACCTGCGCTAAAATCGTCAATAACCTGCTCCATGTGTGTTATGGCATCCGCAAGTCGGGCCGTTCGTTCAGCGTCAGGCTCTGAACGGTTATCAGATACCACTGCCATAAAGTCCATTAAACGTAATTGTATATCATCGAAAACAGTTTGTAAGCCCGTCTTTACCTTGCATAAGCCCAACAGAGCATTCAGTTCATCCATCTCGCCTACAAGCTCAATACGGGCGTCATCCCTGCTGACGCGCGAACCGTCACGCAACGATGTTTGTCCGTAATCGCCCCGTTTTGTAGTTATTGATACCATAGTTCTTGTTCATTTAAAAGTTGAGGGGAGTTTATTGCTTGCGCAACAACACGTAAATAATGACCGGAGCACCTACCAATGGCGTCACGGCGTTGAGCGGTAATATACCGTTTTTCTCCCGGGAATACTGGTGAGAACGTTGCACAAAAGCGCGATAGCACAGCCCGTTAACGTGGTAACAGGCAGCAGCTGGCGGTGATTCTGTGTGCGCAATATGAGGCGCGCGATATGCGTGTACTGCCAGTGACAGGAAACTTACTGGTCCGCAAAAAGCTGTAACTACCGCAGTAAGCAGTCCCGGTTACCACCAATATCAAATTACGGATACGGCGCACATTGAGCCCAGATTTTCAGCATAATAAGGCCCCAGAAGCATTGCGTTAAGCGGTTTGGCCAGTAAAAAGCAGAGAATACAGCCATAAAGGTTATCAATGCAAACAGTGGCATCTGCCCCATAGACACATTATTGAAGTTGCCCATGCCCCAGACTGCAAAACTTTTAACCCCTTCTTCGGTAGCATAAAAATTTAACAGCGTGATAACGCTTGAACAAAGATAGCCCGTCATAATACCTATAATAATAAGGATTACGCTACTACGCACCCATCTGCTGAACATAACGATAATGGCTGTAACGGCTATCGCTCCTACGAAGGCAGCGGCAACCAACGACAAATATCCCAGTATTGTGCCCACAGCAAAGGCCGGAGCCAGCGTAAGAAGGGCGACAGCCGGGCTGGCTCTGCTCGTAATGCCAAATATATCAGGGGCTGCAAGCGGGTTGCGAAAGGCTGTTTGCAACAACAATCCACTCACCGACAGTGCACCTCAGCCAATAAAAGCCGTGAGGACTCGGGGCAAACGACTATCGAATATAATATAGCGACAACTCTCCATCTGGGGCTTATCACCCGTAAAAACAGCCCAAATATCGCGAAGAGGAATAGCCACAGAGCCGTGGATAAGGCTGAGAACAAACAACGATGCAACAGCTATGACAAGGAGAATATATTTGCATAAAGCCAGAAAAAGAAGCTAAAAGCTTGCGATAATAGCGTAACCCGCCAAGGTTAACGCCGGGATGAAGCAGCTGTATCATCTCGCGAAGCAGATAATCAGGACGGAAAGGAACTTCCTCAAAATAAGGCGTTATACTACAATTGCACTCATAGATATTACCCGTACGAAAGGCTTTCAGGGCGTTGTAACCGTAAAACTCGTGTAAAAGGTCGCTGCGGGTCATCATTTCAGGCCCGTTAAACTTAAACGCCCAAACGTCACTCTCGCCTGCTTTGGCAATAATTTGCTCGTAAGAAAGAGGCAAACTACCACCTGTGACCATCGTTAGCAAAGCGCATAAGACGCATGAGCATCCTTAAGAAGTGTGCTAACCAGCTTGCTCCACCGGTGTATACCGTGTCGATCCCGTTTTACGCTCAGTAAGAATACTAAGTCCGAGGGGAAGCCGTGCAGCATAATGTTTCAGGCTTTGGTAGGTAGAGTCGACAACATGGAACAACGAATCGGAGCGCTGCCGGCAACCAAGAAGACGGCCGTAAAGCCTCATCCATTCGGCTCTGCCCAATGCTGATGGTTCCATAATCAGCAGCCTGAATACTGGGTACGCCAAGACGCTCTAATTTACCAAAGCCTCCGCCTCCCTCAAAAGGAGAAAGGATGATGGCGTCAGGCCGTAAGCTTATGATTTTCTCCACATCAGGGTTCATGCTGTCGCCACAATCGGCAATACGTCCTGCCTTAACACGACGTTGAATATCGGGTATAAGAATATATTTCAGGTCGCAAACGCCTGCAATTCTGTCAGCCATTCCAAGGTATTCCAGCAACTGACAGTGGGCCGTAGAAAAACAAATAATACGTTTCAACGGTGCAACAACCGCAGAAGAAGAGGGAGAGCCTGAAGCTGAAATGCTGAAATGCTGAAGCGTTTCGCCTTGTTTCCACGGATTTTTAACAGTAACAAGCAAGCTGTCAGCACAGCTGTCAACACTTAAAAGCTGTGCATACTTCCATGGAACGGCCTGAGATGTGGTTTTCGAAACACGAGAATCACGACACGAAAGCGTTACGAAAACCAACAGAAACAACAACCATTTACCCGTTTTCATACACTTCAAATATTTTTATTTATTATTTTCGTAACAGAGTGCTGCACCAATGGCCGTACAAAACTCTGAATACTTTCGGGAATAATAAAATGTACTTTTATAAAGCTTTTTCCAAAGCAGGAAATACATTTTGCACTGGGGCAGCAGGGTTAAATTGCCTATAAGAACATACTCGCGGATGCCAGAGTTGAGCGATGCCAGAATACAGCTTGAACCAATAGTTTGCAATACAGTTGTGATAATGCCCAAAGCGATGTCTTCACGCGAAGCATTACTACGGGCATTACCAAAGAGAGATGCCGTAGCATGCTTGGGAAGACCGGGCAACGGGTTCGGACTGATGTCGCCAATCTGTACATCTATATTAGACAATTCGCCACCCATGGCGAGTGATATGACCTGATTGATGTCATCAGTCTTCAACATAATGCGGCTCAAACCAGTGAGAGTGCCACCTCCTAACGCAATACCCCCGATGTGACGAATGCCAGTTTCGTCACACTGTACGAGGCTGGTACCTGTTCCCATTGACACAACAATCATCTTCTTCTTTCCTATTTCATATTGCGCGCCGAGGCCGTCGGCCATAAATTCTTCGGCTTTATGGGTGGGAAGACCGTATACTGGTGAATCAATATAAGCAGCACCAACACCCGTTATCATCACACGCTCGATGTCGTTAAGACGTATTTTATTATCGTAAAGGTACTTACCAAAGGCGCCATACAGCGATGTTACAGGGTCGGTAGCCTTAATCCGGATGGGTGAAACGACAATACCGTCGTGGTTAATGCCAACAATTTTTGTTGTACTAATGCCTACATCTATACCTATTACCATATTGTGTTTATTGTTTTCGGTTGGAAGTTTAAGTTTTTTATATTACCATTTATTGCTGTTACAGCCTCTCTGTTCATGTTATGCCATCACTTTATCTATACAAGAACACCGTACCGCCATCACTATGACAATATTTCCGGAGCAAATCCTCGGATATATTCGGCATTGGCCTGCACGTTATTTTCGTTGCCATCATAGCCGTTTATAAGAACCACAAGATGCTTAGTTTGCAACGTCAGCTTTGTACGCTCGTTATCAGAAGTGGGTGTTCCCACGCCGCCTGTGGCATCACGGTAAACAGGTAAGCCTTCAATGTTAATCATACCACGTCCTATTCCTTCGTAGGGTTCACCGGAACGGCCAATGCCCAGCGTCAGTATTTCGCCGTCAAACTTATCGGCATCGAAGCCCCCTATGCTGTAACCATAGGCGATACTCGCCAAATTTATAAGGTCAACAAGCGTGTCTATCTGATACAAACTTTTGCCCATGAGCATTCTTCGTATCAGAGCTTCGGATGCCGGACGATAGCGTGAAGGATCTTTTCCACAAGCACGGTAAACCCTGCGTGTAGCAGCAATGCCTGAAAGTTGCTTTAAACTTTCGGTGGTAAGCGTTGAACGGTATTTGTTTCCCATTGTATTGATTTCATCCCACAAGGGCTGACAGTAAGACGAATTGAATACAATGACATCGACACATGCCCCCTACAAACCGGGGCATACAGAATGAATATCAGGGTGATACAACAATTTTTCATAAAAACCTAAGCAGGCAAACACGATGCGTCAGCCCTCTTTTATATATAGATGCAAGTTAACAAAAAGGCCTGAAAGCCTTATGGATAAAAATAAAAATTTCTATCTTTGTACAAAGTTATATCCATTTTCAAACTCAATATATGGACAACAAGACACGCATGCGCCTGTTGGCAGACAAGCTTAACAAAGCATCTGACGCATATTACAACGGTCGTGAAGAGGCCATGACCGACTATGAGTGGGATGCTTTGTTCGATGAGTTGAAACGTTTAGAACAGGAAACGGGAGAAATCCTGCCCGACTCACCCACCAATAAGTTTCGGAAGACAACATTACCGGTCAGAAAGAGAATCACGAATTTGCAGCTTTATCACTGGCCAAAACCAAAAAGCCTGAAGATTTAGCCCGGTGGGCCGAAGGGCGACCGATATGGTTGTCATGGAAACTCGACGGACTTACGCTTGTTGTAACCTACGATGGCGGACACCTTACAAAGGTAGTTACACGCGGAAACGGCCATACTGGCACCAATATTACCCATCTTGCCAAAGCCATAAAAGGCATTCCACCAACCATTAAGGACAAGGGGCATGTGGTTATTCGCGGTGAAGCTGTCATCTCTTACGAAGATTTTGAACGCTTTAACATGGAAAGCGATGAGGAATATGCCAACCCACGCAATCTCGCATCAGGCTCGTTGTCGCTCAAAGACCCCGCTGTGGTAGCACAACGACATATCAACTGGATACCCTTCACATTGGTTTATACCGACAATGACATCAATTCGTGGGGAGCACGCATGATTATTTAAAAGAAATAGGCCTTGGATGTGTTGAGCATGAGCTAATAAGTAACCCTACCCTTGCCAATATCGACAACGTAATTAGCCAATGGACGCAAAGGGTTACCGACCATAAGAACCCGTATCCAGTGGATGGACTGGTCATTGTTTACGACGATACGTCATACGCTTCCACCGGTTCGGTGACAGGACACCACGCTACACGCGCAGGCTTTTTGCATTTAAATGGCAAGACGAAAGTGCATGTACAGAGCTTGTGAATATTGAATGGAGCTGCGCAGCTTCCACCATATCTCCAGTGGCTATATTTACGCCAGTTGAGCTTGAAGGCACCACAGTTAAACGGGCTTCACTATGTAATATCAGCGAATGTGAACGCTTAGGCATAGGAGATAAAGGCACAAAAATTGAGGTTATTAAAGCCAATAAAATCATTCCAAAGGTAATAAGGGTAAACGAAACCATAGGCAAACTTGTTATTCCAGAACATTGTCCGGTATGCAGTGCGCCCACAGAGGTAAGAATCAGCGCCACAAGCGGAACGAAAACATTGCATTGTACCAATCCCTTATGCCCGGCAAAGCAACTGAAAAAGTTCGCACGCTTTGTTTCAAAAGAGGGTGTAAACATTGACGGTATATCAGAACAGACACTTGCCAAGTTCATAAACTTAGGATGGATTAAGGAATATGCCGACATCTTTAAACTATCAAATTACGCACAGCAAATAAGCAAGTTGGAAGGATTCGGTGACAAATCGGCTACCAATATTATACAATCTGTTGAGAAGGCGCGCGATGTCGAAGCCAGAAAATTGCTCTATGCGCTATCCATTCCCTTGTGCGGACAGGATGTTTGCAACTCGTTTGTTGTCGGCTTACAGCTTTAACGATCTCACAAATATTGCAAGAGGTTCGGAAAATCATGCCGATAAGCCGGATGATTCACAAAACAACCTCTTCACTCCACCGGCAGAAGAAATACTAGCTACCATCCCTGGCATCGGACCAGAAAAGGCTCGAAGCTTTGTGAAATGGTTTAAAAATAAGGACAATCAGAAAATTTTTGACCATCTTTTACCTCAATTACGCATTGAGGAGACATCTGATAGCTGCTACGGGTAACCGCTGTGAGGGACTTACATTTTAGTAGTTACAGGCGACGTTTATCAATTTAAAAACCGCAACGAATTAAAGGCATACATTGAAAGCGAAGGGGGTAAAGTAACTGGTTCGGTGAGCAAATCGACGTCGTTCCTTATCAATAATGATGTAACATCAACCAGTGGAAAGAACCAGAAAGCATCACAATTGGGAATACCTGTCATATCGGAAGATGATTTTATCAATCGGTTTCAGAAGTAAATTATTTTAAAAAGATCAGCCGTTTTTTATTAAAACACGTTCGTTGCAAGATAGCAAGGCTACATCTTACAACGCAAGAAATAACTTGTCAACAATAATGAGAATAGACATTATAACTGTTCTGCCCGAAATGTTAGAGGGCTTTATCAACGAAAGTATTATAGCACGTGCCCGAAAAAAAGGTCTTGTTGAAATACATTTACACAATTTACGCGATTACACCCTGGATAAATGGCGACGCGTTGACGATTATCCCTATGGCGGATTTGCCGGAATGGTGATGCAGTGCGAACCGATAGACCGCTGCATTTCTGCCCTTAAGGCTGAACGAAACTACGATGATGTAATCTACGTTTCGCCCGACGGTGAGAAGTTTGACCAAAGAATGGCCAACAATATGAGTCTGCAAGGCAATCTTATCATACTGTGCGGGCACTACAAAGGTATCGATCAGCGCGTGCGCGACCATCTGATTACACGCGAGATTAGCGTGGGCGATTTTGTACTTACCGGCGGAGAGCTTGCAGCTGCACTGATTACTGATGCTGTCGTTAGGCTTATTCCCGGGAGCAATCAGCGATGATCAGAGCGCACTTTCTGATCTGCTTTTCAAGACGATCTTCTGGCCGCGCCCATCTATACCCGGGACCCGCTAATTACAAGGGGTGGACGGTGCCAGACATTCTGCTTAGCGGCAACGAGGCTAAGATAAAACAATGGGAAATGGATCAGGCTATGGAACGAACACAGCGCCTCAGGCCTGATTTATTAAAAGAAATAAAAACTCAATGCTAAGGAGATAATAGCTTAAAACAGAATTGAAAAATACTGTTTTAGCAATTGCCTAAAACTTATTTTTTGCCCTGCCTCACTATGGTAGGGCTATTTTTATTTTTCCGTATTCTACTACATGAAATACTCGCTTAAAACTACACTTCATGATGATAACGTGTGATTATTTTTATATTACAGCATGAGTACGGCAGAACTGTTCACCCAATTCGAAGCCTTCTTCATACAATGCTTCAATTTTGAAAGATCATTATCTATGCGTCGAACCTCCATTGGCCTTTTTGCGGGACGAATACATATAATTTTATCGGCGCGCTCTAAATCCTCAATCAGTTGCAACTGTGTGTTGTAGAGTTCTACGATGGCTCAGTGCAACGCGCAGACGATGATAGTTTTTATAGATAAAATAAGGAATTTTACGATCGGTTCCCGATTCACGGTAGCCATAATTACGTGTAGAAATAACCACATTTTGTAGTGTGCCCGGTTTCCATTGCACGCATAACGGGAATGGAATCAACTATGCCTCCGTCAAGCATAGGGGACGTTATCAATCCACGTTATTTTGCTTAAGAAACGGCAAACTGCTGGATGCTCGTGCTATGTCGCAAGCGCGCTGGCGGTTACTTGTTTCGGTAAGATATTCGGCCTTGCCCGTATTACAGTTGGTTGTTACCATTTCAAAGCCTGCCGAATGCTTAAAAAACTCGTCGTAATCAAAGGGTACAAGCTCGTTCTGATAGCGGTTATACAGCAAGTCCTGGTCAAAAATGCAACCCTGAGTAACCAGATTTTTTATTCCCACATAATCGTATTGGGCCACATAATCAATATTAGCAATTCGTGCTCTACGGGGTTGACGCGAAATATAGCTCATGCCATTGCATGCTCCTGCCGACACGGCTACAACATAATTAAAGTATAACTGGTACTTCATAAAAGCGTCAAGCACTCCGCTTGTAAACACACCGCGCATGCCACCACCTTCAAGTACAAGACCCGTTTTACTGTCAAATTGCATAAAATAGTTAATTTTGCTTGCAAAGATAACACTTTAAACCGACTATTTTGTACCTTTGCGTAAAAGTTAACTGATTTATTTATGTTTAGTAAACAAACTTATGCAGACCGCAGAAAGCAGTTAAGGAAACTTGTTAAAAGCGGTATTATTATTCTATTTGGAAAATAATGAATCACCCGCTAACTTTCCAGCTAACGCTTATTACCCTTTCAGACAGGATTCTTCATTTCTTTATTACTTTGGCCAACAGCGCGAAGGGCTTGTTGGAATAATCGATATTGACAACGATAAAGAGGTTCTTGTTGGAGACGATATTGACATAGAAGACATTGTCTGGTACGGTTCGGTCGATAGTATACATGATATGGCCGGGCAAATTGGCGTGGCAAACACCGCCCCTATGAAGGCTTTGAAAACCATTTGCAACGATGCTTTGCGTGCGCAAAGGCCCATACACTTCCTGCCTCCTTACCGTGCCGACATACAACTACAGCTGTTTGACCTGCTCGGCATTCATCCAAGCCAGCAAAAGGAAAGCGCATCGATGGAGCTGATTAAGGCTGTTGTGGAGATGCGTTCAACGAAAACGGCCGAAGAAATTGACGAATTGGAGCGGGCTGCAGTCATTGGTTACAAGATGCACACAACAGGAATGCGCGCCACAAAGCCCGGACTGACTGAGAAATATGTAGGCGGACTGATTGACGGCGTAGCGCATTCGTTCGGTTCAATGGTAAGTTTCCCGACCATTTTCTCACAGCATGGCGAAATCATGCACGGCAATCCGTCAATGAATATTCTCGAAAGCGGCAGGCTTGCACCATGTGATGCCGGCGCCGAAACGATGGAACACTATTGCTCTGACAACACCCGAACCTACCCTGTAAACGGTAAATTTACCCAAAAACAACTTGAAATATACTCGATTGTTGAAGCATGCCACGACCATACATTGCAGGTTGCACGCCCGGGTGTGAAATATATGGACGTACATTTCGCCGTATGCCACCTCATGTTTGACCGTTGAAGGAGCTGGGACTGACGAAAGGTGATACCGACGAAGCCGTAAAGGCGAGGTGCTCATGCCCTGTTTTTGCCTCACGGTCTAGGGCCATATGATGGGTATGGATGTACACGATACTGGAAAAGCTTAGGCCAGATAAACGTGGGCTTTGACGATGAAACACGCCCCAATTTAAAGCAGTTTGGTACAAACGCGCTGCGCATGGGACGCCGGCTTCAGGAAGGTTTTGTAGTTACAGATGAGCCGGGAATATACTTCATTCCTGATTTAATTGACGACTGGAAAGCCCGCGGACATTGTAGGGAATTTCTTAATTTTCGATAAGATTGAAACTATAAAGGACTTTGGCGGTATACGTATTGAAGACGACGTGCTGATTACAAAGGACGGCTGCCAGCTTCATAGGCAAGACCGTATACCCTATCATCCCAAAGATGTTGAAGCCTATATGGCCGACAACTAAGATACAGGCTGCAAATCATTAAATTAGAATAACCCGGCAGGGATAAAGACATTTTACTTTATCCCTGCTATAAACAAACACCAATTAACAAATGAAGAAAACTATTTTGCTGGCTCTTCTTGCCGTTTTTACAATGAGCGCAGTGTGCAGCTACTCAGGACAAGAAGAGGAAAAACCCCAACAAACCGGTCTTTACCGTTGTAAAGAGAACCCCATTACCAGTATTAAGAACCAGAATCGTTCGGGTACTTGCTGGGACTATTCTACGTTAAGTTTCTTCGAAGCCGAAATACTTAAGGCTACCGGTAAGACTTATGACCTGTGCGAAAGCTTTGTAGCGAACAAAACTTACATGGACAGGGCCATACAAGTAGTGCGTTTTCACGGCGACTGTCAGTTTGCACAGGGCGGAAGTGCCTACGATGTTCTGCACTGCATACAGCATTATGGCATTTGCCCTGAAGAGGCAATGCCCTTCCCCGGCAGTCTTTACGGCGACTCACTGAACAATTTTAACGAGTTCTTCAGCGTGCTCACTCCTTACGTCGAGGCCATCGCAAAAAGCAATTCCAAAAAGCTTACACCTGCCTGGCAAAAGGGATTGCAGGGCATTCTTGACGCATACCTTGGCAAATGCCCCGACAATTTCACATATCAGGGCAAATCATATACTCCGAAAACCTTTGCATCAAGCCTGGGATTAGACTGGAACAACTACGTAACCTTTACGTCATACACCCATCATCCTTTCTGGACACAGTTTGCCGTTGAGGTACAAGACAACTGGCGCTTTCCATTATCGTGGAACGTTCCCATTGACGAGCTGGGCAAAATTATCGATAATGCCGTAATGAATGGCTACACGGTGGCATGGGGCGGTGACGTTTCGGAAGACGGATTCACGCAATGGCCTCGGCTTACATGTGATGATACCAAGAAAATTGAAAGCATGGAGGGAAGCGATATGGCACGCTGGCTTAAGCTCACGAAAGCAGAAAAGCAGAACATTGTCGACTCACTCGGTGTCAATATGCTGAAGTTAAGCCTACACAAAAAGCAACGACAGGAACGCTTCGACAACTGGGAGCTTACCGATGATCACGGTATGGTAATATACGGCATTGCGAAAAGACCAGAACGGTAAGGAGTATTACATGGTGAAAAACTCATGGGGAGGAAACCCGGTGATTACAAAGGTATCTGGTACATGACAAAGAATTTTATCATTGCCAAATACCATGGACTTCATGATAAACAAAATGCCGTGCCAAAAGATGTTCGCAAGAAATGCGGATTCTAAATTACACGCTTTATCATGCAGTCGGCTGATATAACTACACTGTAGCAAGCTTTTGCATATTGTTTGCAGATAGTTGCAAAAGGCCAGTATCACGACAATTCCATTCTTATAGAATCATTTTAGCCTCAGGATAACGTCCACGGGGCCGAAATGCTTATGCGTGTGGCTTTATTGTTTCCTGCTAACAGGCAATGCCTTTACGGCGTAAAGTTCATTGTATGCCGGCCGTCAGCAACGCTGTTGACGGCCGGCATACGCATTGTCTGACGATTGCCGTACGCGTTTCCGGCGGCCGCCACACAATAACCCTTAGCCCGTTATTCATGCTGGCAACAACACTCAACGGATGTAACAAAACATCCTAAACCCGGTTACAAACCAGCGTTATACAAACTGAAACAGCTGCCCCTCGGCTCTCGTGCTTTATTTACTTTTTAACTATCGGTCATTTAAAAGTGTTATGAAAATTTAGTAACTTTGATGGCAGAATAAAATAAATTACAATGCATTTCAAATAGAGTATGACCCACCCACACCAGAAGAGAAAGCAGCAGGCAAAGGAACTGGGCGAAAAGCTCAACATAAACCCCCATACTTGCAGGCTTGCTTATTAAGCGGGGCATTACAACAGAGAGTGCAGCCAAAAGGTTTTTCAAACCACAACTTGCCGACCTTACCAACCCCTTCCTGATGAAGGATATGTACGTTGCCGTTGACAGGCTTAACGATGCTATGGGGCGAAAGGAACGCATACTGGTATATGGCGACTACGATGTTGACGGATGCACAGCCGTTGCACTGGTGTATAAGTTTCTGCAACAGTTCTATTCGAATATCGATTACTACATACCCGACCGCTATGACGAGGGATATGGCATAAGCAAAAAGGGTATAAAATATGCCCACGATACAGGCGTAAAGCTTATTATTATTCTGGATTGCGGTATTAAGGCTATTGAAATGATAACCTATGCAAAAAGTATCGGTATCGACTTTATCATATGCGACCATCATGTTCCCGACGAAATTCTGCCGCCGGCAGCCATATTCTGAACCCCAAACAACCCGACGACAGCTATCCTTTTTAAGCAGCTTTGCGGATGTGGCGTAGGCTTTAAGTTTATGCAGGCTTTCGCCAAGAATAACGGAATACCCTTTTCTCACCTCATCCCCCTGCTCGATTTCTGTGCCGTCAGCATAGCAGCCGACCTGGTTCCTGTGGTAGATGAGAATCGTATTCTGGCCTATCACGGTTTGAAGCAGCTCAATCAGAATCCGAGTATCGGACTGAAAGCCATCATCGATATTTGCGGATTGAACGGCCGTGAAATATCAATGAGCGACATTATATTTAAAATTGGTCCGCGCATAAACGCCTCAGGACGTATGGAGAACGGCAAGGCCAGTGTTGATTTGCTGGTTGAAAAGGAATTTACATCAGCGCTGAGCGAGGCTCGTCATATCAACGAATATAACGAACAACGAAAGGATATTGACAAGCAAATGACCGAAGAAGCCAACCAAATTGTATCGAAGCTCGAAAGTCAGAAACACCATTCGAGCATTGTTCTATCGACGAGCACTGGAAAAAGGCATTATAGGCATTGTGGCATCGCGATTAACCGAAATATATTTCAGGCCAACGGTGGTGCTTACGCGCGACGGTGATTTTGCCACAGGGGTCGGCAAGGTCGGTAGTTGGTTTGATGTGTATGCTGCAATTAAAAAGTTGCCGCGATTTGTTATTGAACTTCGGCGGGCACACTTACGCCGCCGGTCTTACACTCAAGTGGGATGATATTACCGAGTTCAGGAAACGCTTTCAACACTATGTCGAAGAACACATCCAGCCTGAACAGACGGAAGCATCGCTCAATATTGATGCAAAAAATTGACTTTAAGGATATTACGAAGCGGCTTCATAACGATTTAAAGCGTTTCTCACCGTTCGGACCGTGCAGCAAAAGCCTGTATTCTTTACCGAAGCCGTGTACGATTATGGTACGAGCAAGGTGGTAGGACGGTCGCAGGAGCACATTAAGCTCGAACTTGTCGATTCTAAATCGAGCACCGTTGTGAACGGAATAGCCTTCGGCCAGAGCGCATCAGCAAGATATATCAAGTCGAAATGTTCGTTTGACTTGCATATACTATCGAAGACAACATTTTCAAACACAACCGGTACAGCTTCAAATAGAAGACATACAGCCAACAGAAGGCGAATGGACCGACATGAACTGACACAAAAAGGTTGGAAACGGCCGACTATCTTAAAATTCTAAAACAATATTGGGGTATAACGGCTTTCGCAGTATACAGCTCGATATTATCGAAAGCATCGGCAATGGGCGCGATACACTGGGGTTAATGCCTACGGGCGGAGGCAAATCAATAACCTTTCAGGTGCCTACCCACCGCGCAAGAAGGCACATGTATTGTCATCACACCGCTTATAGCGCTGATGAAAGACCAGGTGCAGAACCTGGGAAAAAAGGGTATTAAGGCAGCTGCTGTGTACACGGGCATGCTGCGAAGCGAAATAATCAAGACACTCGAAAACTGTATTTTTGGTGGCATAAAGATATTACACATATCACCTGGAGCGACTTTCATCGCCTATTTTTCAAACCAAACTTCATCACATGAAAGTGAGCTTCATCACCGTTGATGAAGCCCATTGCATCAGTCGGTGGGGTATGACTTCCGCCCTGCTTACTTAAAGATTGCCGAAATAAGAAAGTTGAAGCCGGCTCCTGTGCTTGCACTCACGGCAACGGCAACTGAAAAGGTGGTCGACGACATTCAGGCGCAACTCGCTTTTCAACAGAAAAACGTGTTCCGTATGAGCTTCGAACGGCCTAATCTTGCTTATGTTGTTCGAAAAACAAATGATAAGATAGCCGAGCTTATCCATATTTTGTCACGCATAAACGGCAGTGCAATCGTATATGTACGAAGCCGACGAAGGTGCAAAGAGCTTTCGGCCATACTCGAGACAAACGGTATACAGTCTACTTTTTATCATGCAGGGCTCGAACCATCAGTGCGCGACGAGCGCCAGAAGCTTTGGAACGACAATAAAAAACGCGTAATTGTAGCCACAAATGCGTTTGGAATGGGTATCGACAAGCCCGATGTAAGAGTGGTTATACATATGGACAGCCCCGACAGTATCGAGGCATATTTCCAGGAAGCAGGACGAGCAGGACGTGACGGTATGAAGTCGTTTGCCGTGCTTCTTTGGAATAACGGCGACCCGGCAAAGCTGCAAAAACGCATCAACAGCAACTTTCCGCCTACGGAATTTATCAGCGATGTATACGAACATCTGGCTTATTTCTATCAAATTGGCGTAGGGGAGTGGTGAGGGTCACACCTTTTCGTTCGAAATCGGACGCTTTTTGTGTAACCTACTCGTACAGCTCAATATATGTCGATTCAGCCCTGCGCATACTGCAAAATGCAGGTTATCTGCGCTACGAAACGGAGCCGGATGCCAGCGCCCGCGTCCATATTCTGCTACAACGCAACGACCTTTTATCGTCTCAATGAGCTTACTCCGAAAGAAAGAAGCCGTCATGACAACATTGCTAAGATGCTACGGAGGACTGTTCACCAGCTATGAATTTATTGATGAAACGCTCGTGGCATCGCTGGCAGGACTAAGCAATCATGAAACCTACCAGACGCTGAAGTCGCTATCCATGCAGCATATCATCCACTTTATACCGCAGCGTAGACGCCGTATATCACGTTTTTACAGGATCGCGCCGACTTTATTTACCTGCCAGAAAGCATATACGACAACCGAAAAACGGAATATATTAAGCGTATCGAGGCTGTGATAGCCTATGCTTCGAACGATTATGTATGCCGAAGCAGGCAGCTGTTACGTTACTTTGGCGAGAAAACAACGCACGATTGTGGGCAGTGCGACGTATGTTTAAAATCGGAACATGACGACTCTGCCCGTGAAAAGATTATGCAATTATTAAAGGACAACGAATGGCATCAGCTTAAAGACGTTATGAAAATAGATGCCGAAAGCACCGATTTAGACTATGCTCTTAAATACCTTTGTGCAAGAAGAGGTTATACATATTGATGGCGACAAAATATCATTAAAAAACAACGACGAATACAGATAGGGTATAAACGCACAAACACCATGCCGTGAAGCATGGTGCATAACTGTGTTACCGAAAAAAATAAAACTGATGTGAACCTGTTGGAAGCACAAACATATTACTTGTCGGTTAGAAACCTGATGAGGCTGCGAACCACCTCTATTTCTTCCGGGATATGCCTGGTAATCTTTACACAAAACTCCATATCCGACTTCTGTTCTAAATAAAAACTGAGCTTGTCGCCGCCGTGAGCTTCGGTAACATAGGCAATTTCGAAACGCTGAAGACGATGGTTTCGATAGAAATCAATATCGAAAAGGTCGAGGATATGTTCAATATATTTCACCGAGTTAACATGTCCGTTCACGTCAACATCACTGTAACAGGTGTCCATTTCGCGCACAAGGGCAGCACCATTATCCATGGTAACACGTCCGGTTTAGCGATAGGACACGGCTCTGACGTCTCAATATACGAACCAATCAATCCGTCTTTTATCTCCAAAAAGATTAGCAGGCTGCCGGCTTTCGGTATCAATCAAAGCCCAGATACTTCGTCCATAGCCGTAAATTTCATTTGTTTCACTGTTGGTTATCGCAAAATTCCTGCTTGTAAATGATTTCATTGCGCTCTCAACCCACGTCGAAATCGTAATCTTATCGTAGGCCAATGGCATACTGTTAAGCTCGAAAGCAAAACGCGACAAAACCCATGTGCGATGAATGGTATTGAGGTAAGTCATGCCGTAACCACGGTCGTTGCTATGATAATCGGCCGCATTAAGCATGGCATTACCCAAATGTCCTGCGAAAAAACGGTTGCGAAAGTCGCAGTGAAAGGGTTCAACCATAAAATCATACCTCCCTGTTTTGGGCAGAAGTACTTGCCTGATGTCTTCCTTATTCATTTTTAATACGCTCTTTTTTCCATAAACTTTCATGAACAAGACTTTCAGTAAGCCCCGTCCCGATGCCTTATGCAAATATACCATCATTCAATAAAACGTACAACTATCTGACATGTTATCTTATAAGAGGCCAAGTTATCGCTCGGAATTACATCCTGTTCATACACATACGGCGGCTGATACAAACAGTATTACAGACAAAAGATAATATTAATATGAAAGGAAAGCAATAACTTGGCGGGCGGGAAGGCTTCGTGAAGCAGACGAAAGATAGGCAATGATACTAGATACCAGAGGATTGTACTGGTACAGACGGAAGGAAATATCTAGCACTACAAACTGGAAACGGTATTAATGCAAGTATAAACAGTACTTGATACAAGTATAAAAACAGTATTGATACACAGTACAAAAGCAGTATTGATACAAGTACAAAACAGTATTGATCACAAGTACAAAACAGTATTGATACAAGTACAAAAACAGTATTGATACGAAGTACAAAATAGTATTGATACAGAGTACAAACATGAGTATTGATACATGATAAGGAAACTGTATCAATATCAATACAAAAGGTCCCGTTACTCAAATGAGCAACGGGACCTTATAATGTATTGTCGTATAATTACTTTACGTAAACTACAGCCAGACGGTTAGAAGTTGTACCCTGTACACCACTTACCATTAGCTTCGTCAACAATAACGCCCTTAGACTTCAGGTAAGAAGCTACATTGTCTGCACGCATCTGAGAGATCTTCTGGTTAATCTCCGCAGAACCTTCAGGTGATGCTGTACCAACAACTTCAACGTGGCTGCCTGCTGCAATAGCGTTAAGTGCCTTCTTAGCAGCCTTAGTAAGGTCTGCCTTACCTGTGCAAATGTTACAAATACAAGGTTTTCAACCTTAACTGGCTGAGGTGCCGGAGCTTCCTTAACAACAGTCTTAACAACCTCTTTGAGCTTCTTTGCAAGCTCATTACGCAAGTCGTTGATCTGCTTGTTTAAAGCATCGATCTCTGATTGGTCTTTACCGTCAGCAATCTTAAAGTTGTGTGTACCATTGCTATTGCCGAATTTGTATACAAGTCCTGCATTCAACTGGAATGCACTACGGTTGATATTGTACTGAAGACCTTCGTGGCCAAGACCGTTTAATGTCCAAAGCATTGCAGGCTCTACATATACTTGCCAAGCTTTGCTTTCGCCAAGGTTAAACGCGAAGTCAATACCTGCCTTAGAAGTAAGCATATTCTTCTTTGTGTAAGCTGCGTTAGGATTCAGTCCTTGGTCAGTAGTTGAACCAAAAGTATGACCCCAACCAAAGCCGTATACAGGAATAACCTCGAATGCGCGTGGCTCACCTTTGTAACCTGCAAACCAGTTACTCAAGTTAACTGTTGCCAAAAGGCTTGTGTTTAACAGGCGTGCTGTTGTGTGAAAGAGCAGGTGCTGGCTTGTTAGAAAAAGTAAACATTACTCTCAGCTGCCAAAACCAAAGACAGGTAGAACCAGCGTCCAATACGCAGACCTGCGTTAGGATCAAGGTTCTTCATCCATGCGTGGCCGGTTGTTTTAACACCTACACCACCATTAATACCAACGTAGAAGTTGTCAAAAGTCTTGCTTTCTGTCACAGTTTGAGCAGAAGCAGACACTGCTACTACGGCAGCAGCCATCATTGTAAATAACTTTTTCATACTCTCTAAATAATGATTTTTAAATTGTTATCTTTTTAATTTTTCGAGTGCAAAGTAAGCAAAAAGGCATTTGTGCAAATATTTTCATGACAAAGTGCGTTTACGAGCCATTTATTGAACTCTTAAAAGTTTTTCAATCTTTTTAAATATAAAACGAGAACCGCAATAAAAAGGCAGTTCGCATCACTGCGGTCTGCCATCTAATTAGAGAGTTATTCAAAAAATCAAAGTTATTACCAATATATTTTTATTTTATAGAAAATATATGTCTTTATTATTGACAATTATTACCGATCAAATTTATTTTATGCAGCATATATAATAATGGTACGCGTACATTTATAATAGAACATTTGCACAATACTGATATAATTTGCACGAAACCATCACATTATTTGCACATCGTTGCCTTATAATACTCCTTTCGCGCTGCCGCGAGCGTATTGCGCATTAACGAACATATCGTCATTGGCCCTACACCACCGGGACAGGTGTAATAAACGAGCATTTCGGTGACACTTCTTCAAACTTAACATCGCCGTTAAGACGATACCCGCTTTTCTTTGTCAGCGTCAGGAACACGCGTTGTACCTACATCAATAACAACAGCACCCTGCTTCACCATGTCAGCGGTTACAAAAGTCGGGACGACCTACTGCGGCGATAAGAATATCCGCATTCCGACACTCTTCTTTCAGATTCTCCGAATGGGAATGACATACCGTTACCGTGGCATCGCCGCCATCCTTCTGCAACATAAGCTGAGCCATAGGTTTTCCAACTATATTACTACGACCGATAATAACGCATTTCTTTCCCGATGTCGCAATATGATAATGCCTTAACAGCATCATTATACCTGCGGGAGTGGCAGAAACAAAACAAGGAAGCCCTATCGAGAGCCTCCCTACATTAATAGGATGGAACCCGTCGACATCCTTACGATAGTCGACTGCCATAATAATTTTTTGTTCATCAATATGTGCAGGTAATGGAAGCTGAATTATAAAGCCGTCTATTTCTGCGTCTTTATTCAGCTTATCCACACATTGGAGCAGTTCTTCTTCGGTGACATTCTCTTCAAAACGAATCAGCGTCGACACGAAACCGCATTGTTCACACGCAATCACTTTGTTGCGAACGTAGGTCTCGAGCCTCCATCGTGCCCGACAAAGTACGGGCTGCAAGATGAGTCCGGCGAGCGCCATGTGCCACCATTTGCTCTACTTCCGCTGCTATTTCCTTTTTAATAGCTGCTGCCGTTGCTTTTCCATCTATCAGTGTCATCATTACTCTCTCCCTGTCAATACGCTATCGGTTTTACATCCCAGGCATGTTCATGCCTTCAGGCATCTGCCCTTTGAAGTTTTTCATACGCGACATCATCGACTTCATTTGGTTACCGGTAACCATCTTCATCATCTTTCGCGTCTGGTCAAACTGCTTAATCAGCCGGTTAACTTCCTGAATATTGGTTTCCCGAACCTTTCGCTATACGCATACGACGGCTTTGATTAAGTACCTCCGGATTGGTGCGTTCGCGCGGCGTCATACTCTTAATGATAGCCTCAATACCTTTGAATGCGTTATCATCAATGTCAACATCCTGTAATAGCCTTTGCCCACACCGGGTATCATTGAGCCAAATCTTTCAGGTTACCCATTTTTCTGATTTGCTCAATTTGCTTCAGGAAATCGTTGAAAATCGAACTTGTTTTTCTGTATCTTTTGCAAACGACGTGCCTCTTCTTCGTCAAACTGCTCCTGTGCACGTTCAACAAGCGATACTACGTCGCCCATACCCAATATTCGGTCGGCCATACGGTCGGGATGGAATACATCCAAGGCTTCCATCTTTTCGCCCGTACCTATAAATTTAATAGGCTTGTCAACAACAGTTCTGATAGATAATGCTGCACCGCCACGGGTATCACCGTCGAGCTTGGTAGCACAACACCGTCGAAATTAAGACGATCATTGAATTCCTTTGCCGTGTTTACTGCATCCTGACCCTGTCATTGAATCAACAACAAAACAAGGTTTCATTAGCATTCACCGCATTTTTAAAGAGATTCAATTTCGTCCATCATCTGTTCGTCAACAGCCAGACGACCTGCCGTATCAATGATGACTACGTCGTACGATTTAGCCTTAGCTTCCTGTATGGCATGCAATGCTATCTCGTTCACATTTTTGTTACCCTCTTCTGTATACACAGGAACGCCAACCTGTTCGCCCTACCTTCAACTGTTCGATAGCGGCAGGACGGTATACATCGTATGCAACAAAAAGCGGATTCTTATGCTGTTTGGTTTTTAAGCATATTGGCAGCTTGCCGCTGAACGTTGTTTACCTGAACCTGCACAGCCCGACATCGGTACAATCGAAGGCCTGCCGTCAAGGCTCAGCCTACGGCTTCACCACCCATCAGCTGTGCAAGTTCGTCGTGCACAATCTTAACCATGAGCTGTCCCGGCTTAACGGCCGTAGAACATTCATGCCAAGGGCTTTCTTCTTAACAGTATCGGTAAACGATTTGGCAAAATTTGAAAAGTTAACATCAGCGTCGAGCAGTGCACGGCGCACGTCCTTCATCGTTTCCGCTACGTTAATTTCGGTGATTCGTCCTTCACCTTTCAGTATCTTAAACGAGCGTTCAAGTCTGTCGCTTAAATTCTCAAACATAGTCTAATTTAGCTTCTGCTTCTAAAAGGTTTACAAAAGTTACAATTATAACAAAACAGCCGAATATACTGCAATTTATTTTATATATTTTATCATATTTACACGTAACATACTCATATACATACACAAACCTGAACCTTTACGCCCGTATGTCTGCGGCTTTATCGGCATCTGTCCGGACCATTGCAGCATAGTATTTCTGCCATTCAGCCATAAGGCTCACCGTCCGACGGCCGTCAACAGGGCTTACGGCGGCTGCCGAGCAACAGGTATGACGGCCGTCAGCAGCGCTGCTGGCGGCCGTCACTGCTGAACAAAAAAACCATTAAGTTCCTGGCAATATCCCACAAAGGTATTGACGTTATTGCTGTTTAGCTGAAAGTATTGCGCCTGATCTTTGTCAGATAGGCCTTCATACGGTCAGCGTCCTTGTGGTCAATAATATCGAGCAATTCCCTGAGCTCTTCGCGAATTTGCGATACCTGGTCGTGGGTATAAGGGTTAAACAGTATCTCCTGCAGCAAATAATCGTCTTCAGAAAGCACACCTCTGGCTATCTTCATGTGCCTTTTGAACGTTGTTCCCGGGGCATCAAGATGCTTCATTACGGCCGAAAACACGAATGTTGATACAAAGGGATACTCAAAGAATAGGCTACCGTACGGTCGTGTTCGTCGAAAGTATATTCGTATATATTCAGTTCGAGCTTCTGATAAAGGGTCTTTAAAGAATATGCGTCCCATGTAATCGCCTTCCTTTATAATAATAGCGTTCTCCTCTGACAGCTGACTAAGATTGGCAAACGTGGGGCCGAACATGGGATGGGTAGACACAAAGGGGTGACCCGCACGTTCATAAAACTCGTGCAAACCTGTTTTTAACTGATGCTATATCCGATATAATGCAGCTGTCAGGCAAAAAGGGAAGCACCTCTTCAAAGGCAGGAATGGTGTTCTTTACCGTTACGGCATTGATAACCAATTCGGGCTGAAAGCTGCGTATTTCCTCAAGCGATGTAAACCGCTGGCAGTTATATGTAAAGCGCAAACGGCGGGCATCATGTTCATAAACCGCCACTTCGTGGTCGAAACTAAGCAGGTCGGTAAAGAACGAACCCATCTTACCCGCTCCCATTATCAATATCTTCATCTTTAAAAATTTTAGTGGTGTACGCCGTTTCCTGTCGGCATGCTCATTTCATAAGCGGCTCAAGCCCCGGCACCAACACCATAGACATGCTGTCGAAAAGCCTATTCGTTCACTATTTTTAGCTGCTGACGCACGCTCTCTTCATGAATAAGCTCGAATATACGGGCGGCAAATTCGGCATCCATTCCGCACAAACTGGCCTGCGCTCCGCGCTTTTGCAGAATCTCGTTATAGCGTCCGGCCTGCAGAACGGTCATGTTATGCTCTTTCTTAAACGTACCTATTTCGCGGCAAACCTTAAGTCGTCGTGCCAGCAGTTCCATTAAATTGTTGTCCAATTCATCAATCTGGCTACGCAACATACGCAATCCTTCGGTAGTAGTATGCTCGTCACGAATAACCAAAAGACTAAGAATGTAATCAAGAATACGGGAGAAATCTGCTGCCTTGCATCGCTCCAGGCCTCATCGGGCGCGCAATGGCTCTCAACAATAAGACCAGTCAAAGCCAAGGTCCATGGCCTGCTGGCAGAGCGGTGCAATCAGATCGCGCCGGCCTCCTATATGGCTTGGGTCACAGATAATGGGCAAATCGGGGATACGCCGGTGCAGTTCGATGGGTATTTGCCACATGGGAACATTGCGGTATATTTTCTTGTCGCACGACGAGAAGCCGCGATGTATGGCACCCAATCGCTTAATTCCTACCTGGTTAAGACGCAACATGGCGCCCAACCACAATTCAGAATCGGGATTAACAGGGTTTTTTACAAGTACCGGACCGTCAAAACCGCGCAAACTTTCGGCCAGCTCCTGCATGGCAAAAGGGTTGGTAGATGTACGCGCACCAACCCAAAGTATGTCAATTCCATGCTTTAACGCCAGCTCAACATGCTCAGGTGTGGCTACCTCGGTGGCGGTAAGCATACCCGTTTCCTTTTTTACCTCCTGCATCGAGGGCAATGCTTTTTCACCATTTCCCTCAAAACCTCCCGGCTTTGTACGCGGTTTCCATACACCTGCACGAAATATATGACAGCCTTTAACAGCCAGTTCCGGGCTGTTGTCATCACTGTTCCTCGGTTTCGGCCGAACAGGGCCCGGCAATTACAATGGGGCGTCCTCCCTCATCTGACGAGGAGGTTCAGGATTGAGCTCTAATTCCATAGCTTATATTTTATAATGTTATGCTGAAATAACGGTATCGTTATGCCTTTTCCGATACCGAGGTTATTTAATTCGGCTTCGCAAATACGGCGAAGACCTCTTTCATCTTTTTCTTCTGTGGCACAAAGGCTGATACGAATGTACCTTTTGCCGTTGTTTCCAAATATAAAACCCGGGGTAATAAAAACGCGGGCCTTGTGCAAAACGGCTTCGGTGAGCAGCTCTGCATCGCTGTATCTGTCGGGAATACGGCCCCAGAGAAACATGCCTACTTGCGCAGGGTCGAAGCTGCAGTGCAGTGACGCATAATGTCTTCAGCTATATGGCGTCGTTTTTTTATATGTTTCTATGTTATACTTTCGATGCCATTCGGCCGTGTTTGTGTTGTAAGCCTCGGCAGCTGCAAGCTGAATGCCGCGGAACATACCGTTTTCTATGTTGCTCTGTATTTTGAACATCCATTGAATATATTGCGCATTGCCTGCAAGCATAGCCACTCGCCATCCGGGCATATTGTGGCTTTTCGACATCGAATTAAGCTCCGGGGCAGTAGTCTTTTAGCCCCTTCAATTTTTGTAAAAATACTCGGGATGTTCGTTCAAGATAAGCGAATAGGGATTGTCGTTTACCACTAGAATATCATGTCTGTGGGCAAAATCAACCAGCCTTTCAAACGTTTCGCGACGGGCATTACCACCTGTTGGCATGTTCGGATAATTGGTCCACATCACCCTTACCCGGCTAAGGTCCATGCTTTCAAGCTGTTCAAAGTCGGGCTGCCAGCCGTTATCAGCCTACAGATTATATTTTATCACTTGTGTTCCAAACAGTTTTATTCACAGCCGTATAGGTGGGATAGCCGGGGTCGGGCACCAGAACGGCATCACCTGCATTGCAAAAAGCCAGCATAACATACATGATACCCTCTTTCGAGCCAATAATAGGCTGCAGCTCTTTCTGAGGGTCAAGCTCAACATGATAAACACGATGATAAAAGCCTGCCATCGCAAGGCGCAGCTCAGACAGTCCGCTTGTAGGCTGATAACCGTGTGCATCGGGCTGACGTGCCACCGCACAGAGCTTGTCAACAGTTTGTTTTGAGGGTGGCATATCAGGCGAACCTATGGCCAGTGAAACAATATCCCTGCCCGGCTTTATTAAGTTGGGCTACTTTTAGCTTGCGACTGAAATAATATTCTTGTATTGCACTAATGCGTTCAGCGGGTTTTATCATAACAATTCTGATTTTCTAAACAAGGGTTATCGTTATTTTCAGGGCATGCAAACAATGTTATTTGCCTGTTTTTGCCTCAATATATTCGCCTAAAATCTTAATATCTTTCGTTAAAGGACTTATGGCATCTATCGCCTGACGGTAACGAACGAGATGATTAAACGTAACATCGACGTAGAAAAAGATACTCCCATTCCTGACCGATAATGGGCAACGACTGTATCTTTGTAAAGGTTAATGTCGTAAAAACTTAGTATGGTAAGCACTTTCGAAAGGGAACCTTCGGTGTGCGGTAACGAAAATACCATGCTGGCTTTATTGGCTTTATCCACAGGCCTGAGGAAATCAGCCTTAAGCGGATGGCTCATAACAAGGAAGCGTGTAAAGTTATGTTTTGTTGTCTTCTATATGGTCTTCCAGTACCTTTAAGCCGTATAAGCGCGCGGCATCAGGATGGCAAATGGCAGCCCAGCCGTGCTTTTTGTTACTGCTTATCATCGCCGCGCTACCAGCTGTATCCTCTGCTCAACAGCTTTTATAGCAGGATGATTTGTCAGGAACAGCCTGCACTGCATCAGTGCAACGGGGTGAGAGTGAACCTCGGCGATGGTATTCCAGTCGTCTTCAGGCATACAGCAGATGCAATGCTGTATATGAAGCTTGTGCTCACCGACGATAGTCTGGCCGCTTGCACGCAGAAGCTCGTAGTTATGCGAGTAACGAACCGGCGATGGTATTTTCGATAGCCATCATGGAGATAACCGTAGGGTCGAGCCGTGCATGCTCAAAAAAACTTCCTCAAACGTAGCACAACAGTCGAGCTGTATTTGCTCATTCGCAAAGTATTGACGGGCTGCAATGTCGTGAAACGAACCGTGAATGCCTTGTATCGCTATCCTTTTCATGTTGTTTCTATATCGTCGTAGCGGGTTAAAACAAGGCGTCCCGCTTCATCTTTAGAGAAGCGGGACGTTGACTGTAAACCCATTTTTGGTTTAATATCTGTTGTCTTAAGTTGAAATCTCACGCAACTTCCCGCCTTACAATTCCTTGCAAAGTAAAAGTAATAATAATAAAATGCGTAAGACTTCGTCATCATTATTTGTTTTTTCCAGCCTTGTCTGCTGCACACAATGATACAATCAGAACAGCTTATCGGTTGCAAATATATAGGTTTCTTTCGTAACGGACAAACATTATGGCAGCTTTTTATTCAAAAAGCTTACGTTTTTTTATGCAAGCGGATTGATGTTTTTGTAAGCATTTTCTGTTGCAGAGGCTATATCTTCATGCTTTTCTGCTTCTGACTCGCCGTCAGCAGAATCAAGCTCTTGCAATTGTTTTTCGTCTTCCTTAGCCCCTTCTTCATCTCCCAACATGCGCTTTAAACAGGCACGTTGCTTAAGAGCCAGACCACAAAACGGGTTGGCAGCAAGTGCCTTATCCAAAGCATCAACAGCCTCCGGCGTCATATTTTGTGCTTGTAAACATTGAGATTTGAGTATCAAAGCGTCCTCATGGTCGGGAATGTGGCACAGCAGGAAGTCGGCATCATGCTCTGCTTCTGCCGTCTTTCCCTAAATTAAGCCAGTTTGTCCGCGCAGTAAATAAGCCTCCCAATAGGGTTCTCCACCACACTTTTCAATGGCTTTCGACAGAAATTCAGCAGCCCCCGCACAATCATTACTACCGATAAGCGCACGCGCATAATCGTAATTGGCCTGCGGATTGTCAGCATCGATACAGCGTGCTTTCCCGCAAGCTGTCTCCATAATGTCGTAATCGTTCAGCACATACGCCACACTGGCCATACGAAGCCATATATTTATATTCTCGGGTTCGGCGTCGGCCAGTATACGTAATTGCGAAATGGCCTCGGAAGTTTTCCCCAATGCTATGAAAGTTTGAGAAAGATAGTCGTGTATTTCAAGGTCATCGTGAATGTCAAGAGCATGTAAAAGCACTTCTCGGCGTAGTCGAACACATGCTGTCGCATCGCAGCCACGCCATCATACTTCAGTACATCAAAATCGCGTGCAGCCTGTTCGCGATGCTCTTCTTCTGCATTTGCAGCGGCTCCATTAAACAATCGTCTAAAGAAATTCATAGTTTTTGCCTTTTTCTATTCAGGAAATACACGAGCTGCACAGCAGCAACATACCACTCTTCCAGCCCTGTTTGCAAAAGATATTCAATTAATTTTTCAGGGAACAAAAGCCATTAGACTTTTTATATAAAACAATAATAAAAAGGCTAATACATACATTGTAGTAAAAAGCTTTCCATATATTTGCATCAACAAATAAGAAATACAGGTATGAACAGATATTTTTTAACAGCACTTACCTTGTGCACAACCTTAGCTTTACACGCCCAGGCTGACAAAAATGCACGTCGAAGCAGTATCACAACAAGGTTTTATGCCCGGTACTGCCATTATAAAGGGTTCGCCTTCACAGACTGTGGCCACCATGCCTGCCGGCTCTTTGCCAGGCATGAAGCCTGTTATCGATTATTCCTATCCGGGCAAAACAACACCCATGTCGCCAGAAAGAAACAGTGTATATGGCACAGAGACACACCCCCAGGGCAATTACAGCACAAACAACACACCGACCACGAACGATGATTTAACCGCGACCGACGATGATTATGCCTATGGCGACCTGCACCGTGGCCTTAATGCGAGCGTTGATTTAAGCGTAATGGCTGCCTTTGGACGTCATGCTCCGCGAGGCGCAGGCTTTGCACAGCGAGTCAATGCCACTTATCTTTCGCCGCTCGGCAAGCATGGATGGCTGGCAACAGGAGGCTATTTGCAACACCTTAACTGGGATGGGGTCAATGCTACAAGCGGTGGACTGTATGCCGAACTGGGCTACAGGTTCAACGATCATTGGGCTGTATATGTATATGGACAAAAGAATCTGGTGAACAGCGGGCTGACAGGCTATCCGGCTTATTATGCAAACGGCATGGGATACTATGGTATGGGGCCCGCTTTACGGCACACCTTATTATAATAACATGGGTGACAAGATTGGTGCAGCCGTCAGATGGACGCCGAATCCGACGTTCTCCGTCCAGCTTTTCGGTCGAAAAAGAACTGGTATCCGAACAATAACTACTATGGAAAACAATATGATTACCCTGTACCTATAAGGTAAATGGTAGCAAACAAATAAAGGCCACCTTTCGGGGTGGCCTTTATTACTTTCTCATTAAGCAAACTTTAATCGCAGCGAGTTAAGCACTACACTTACGCTCGACAATGCCATTAAGCCGCTGGCCCATGCGGGTGTTATCTGAAGTTGATGCCGAAAAAGATGCAATGCACCTGCCGCAAGGGGAATACAAACTAAGTTATAAACAAACGCCCAGAAAAGGTTTTGCCATATCATGCGCACCGTTTTCCGGCTTAGTTTGATGGCTTCAGGCAGTGCCATAAGGTCGTCGGTCATCAGTGTTACCTGTGCAACGTCCATGGCCACATCGGCTCCTGTACCAATGGCTATTGAAACATCGGCCAGCGCTAACGCCTGTGTGTCGTTTATTCCATCGCCTATCATAGCTACAGATTTTACCGTCAGCCTGCAGCTCGCGCACCTTTTTCTTCCTTGTCGTTTGGCACGCAGCGACTCTTAAAATGACCAATACCCTAGCTTTGCTTTGCCCAGTAAGAGGCTGCTTCTTCCTTATCTCCACTCATCATCCATACATCTATACCCTGCCCTTCTAATTTGCAGCATGGCTTCGCGTGCATGGGGTTTTAGGCGTTCGCGTACTTCGAGAGGAAGCGAGTCGGCTTTGGTAAAGTCAACCTCTTTTATTGGGTATTGTCAGTGTTCCTGTTTTGTCGGTTTACCAGCGTGTTAACCCTTCTCAGCCGCTCTAAAGCCGTTGCATCCTTGATCAAAAATGTGCTTATCGGCTGCCTTTCCTATGCCAACCATCAGGGCAGTAGGCGTTGCAAGCCCCATGGCACAAGGGCAGGCGATGACCAATACCGCCACTGCCGACACGATAGCCTGAGGCAAAACCGCCATGCCACCGAGCAAAAGCCACAGCAAAAAGGTAAGTAAGGCAATGCCTGCTACGGCGGAACAAACACAAGAGCGGCTTTATCTACAATACGCTGCACCGGAGCCTTTGAGCCTTCAGCCTCCTGCACCATCCTGATAATATGGGCAAGGGCCGTGTTTTCGCCCACCTGACGGGCACGCATACGAAATTTTCCCTGGCTCGGTATGGTGCCGGCGAGCACCTTTGAGCCTTTTTTCTTTTCGGCAGGAGTAGGTTCTCCTGTTATCATACTTTCGTCAACGTAGGCTGCATCAGGCGTCATGAAGCTCTCGGCCCATGTTACTTCGCCATCAACAGGCACCTTTTTCACCCGGCCTTACTTCAACAATGTCGCCCACGTCTATTGTGGCAACGGTTTCACCTCTTCCACATCATTGGCAGCAGCGTTACCCCTTTGCCGGCTCCGGACTGGCTGAACGGCAGATATGTGCCGTCTTAGGAGCCATACCCATCAGCTGCCGAATACTTGTCGCTGTGCTGTCCTTGGCTTTCTCTTCCAGCATACGCCCTGTGAGAACAAAGGTTATTATCATCCCACACGAGTCGAAATAGGTATGCCATTCCATCCCGCGGGCACCCCAAACAGCCTCTCCCAGAACGTATTAAAAACACTGAAGACGAACGCTATCGATGTAGACAGTGCCACTAATGTGTCCATATTGGCTGCGCCCATGGCGCAATTGCCTGACCGATGACGTATAAAAAGGTACTGCCGCAAAACACCATATTGGCCAGCGCTATCAGCATAGCCACCTGATTAGTAAAGCTGTCATTGCCAAGGTTTATCCACTTCATGCTGACCGCCATGCCCAATACAGACAGTACCCAGCTGAGCAACGTACGACGGCGAAGCACAGCATATTCACGCCTTTGTATTGCCTCGGCCGAACGACCGCTCTCTATCACAAGGTCGTAGCCGATGGCATTGATTTCGCGTTTCATGTCGGAGAGCGATATTTCGTGCTCATCATAATCGACAAGTGCTGTACGGCCGGCCAGAGATACCGAAGCCGACTGCACACCTTTCAGGCTGTTCAGTCGGCGTTCAACGTTGGCAGAGCACGACGAACATGCCATACCAACAACAGGAATAGTTTGTTTCATGCTTATTCGCTAACCATTTCAAAGTGACCTGCAGCGTCTACGGCGTCCTTCATCTGGGCCTCGTTTACACAGCTTTCATCAAAATTTACCTTCACATTATGATTGGCAAGACTAACCTCTGCACTTTTAACACCGTTAAGTGCCGTCAGTGCCGATTCAACTTTCATCTTGCAATGCTCACACTTCATTCCGTTAACCTGAATAGTCTTTTCCATATTCTTTGATTGTTTAATATTTAACTGTTTAATTTCTGTATGCAAAGATACTATCGTAGCTGCAGAAACATGTTATAATTTTAAGGATAAAATTTATATATTTCTGCTTACACTGATACAGCTTTCACAGATAACGCCGCACCGGCAATGGCATCACCCTGCATCAGAAACAGCTATATGCGGTCGAGTTCACGGCGCTTATTTCCACTTATTTGCCTGAACTGTGACGGTGTCATGCCTGTAACGCTTTTAAACTGAGCCGACAAATAAGCCACGCTCGAATAGTTCATGCTCAGTGCTATTTCCGTAATGTTCAGCTCATTATATGTAAGAAGTTCCTTTACACGTTCACACGCTGCTCAATATAATAGCGTTCAAGCGTCATCGATGTGTACTCGGAGAAGAGCTTTGACAACGCCGAATAGTCCTGATGAAGCTCTTGTTGTACGTAATTGGAAAGATTAACGGCCGTAGAATTGCCTTTATAATGAACTAAACGTATTACGGCAGTCTTTATCTGTTCAATGGTTTGGAAAGAACGATCATCAAGCAACTCAAAGCCAAGCTGATGCAGGCTCCGGGCAATTCGGTTGCGCTGCTGCTCCCCTACCGACCCTTTTATAACGGCTTTACCCAGTTCTATGTCAACCGGCGCGAGCCCTTCGTCTTCAAAAACCTTTGTTACAGCCATGATACAGCGGGCGCAAACCATATTTTTAATATAAAAAACCTGTTCGTCCATACCTTATTTAATTATACCTTATTATAATAAACCATATTTCATTTGCAAATATAGCAAATTATGATGGCAAATAAGCAGACATGAACCACATAATATTGTTACAAACCTTACGCCCATATATAAAGAACAATATGCCCGCAAGCCCGTATTGTTATCGTTATATGTTTACTGTACGGCGGCCGTCAGCAGCGCGATTGACGGCCGTCACCTCGTTGTTCGGTGGTCGCCGTACAGTTGCTGACGGCTGCCGCACTATGACCTTTAAACCACAATGACGAATACATAATGGCATAACATACAAGAAATTTAACAGAAATCAATGCACACTTATCCCACAATCACAAACGTTCAGAATAATTATTAACCTGCCACGATAATATTTTTAAACATAAAAAGGGCATAAAAATAAGTTTTTATATGAACAAAAAGCTTGTAGGTTAGGATAATTATTTCTAAATTTGACCTCAATTGTTGTAATTGTGCTTAACCTGCACAACCTACGCTAAGAACTGAAGAATTTTTATTTAATAAAACCCTAACATGAGAATTGTGACGTATAACCTTAGACGGATTAGTCCATGGTCGAGCGGCCATAGAGGTTCCATCCAAAAAGCAGCGTGCATGTGTCTTCTCACTGGTTTGTTACTACCCTGTAACGCTTTTGCAGGTCAGGAAACAACCGCATCGAAGACCGAAATCGCGTATTCGCTAAATGTTACACAACAAAAGAAAGTTGTAAAAGGCCATGTAACCGATCCGGCCGGTGAGCCATTAGTAGGTGTAACCGTGACCGAAAAGGGAACGAAAAACACCGCCATCACCAATATTGACGGTAATTTTCAGCTGAATGTTAAGCCCGGAGCACAGCTCGAAGTAAGCTATGTTGGCTTTGCACCTAAGACAGTAGCCGCTACCAATGGCATGAATATCACGCTGAAGGAGGACGACAAGCAGCTTAATGAAGTGGTTGTTGTAGGCTACGGTACGCAGAAAAAGGCCAACCTTACCGGTGCCGTTACTTCAGTAGACGTAAACAAATCGCTGTCAAGCAGGCCTATTGCCGACGTAGGACGCGGTTTGCAGGGTGTTGTTCGGTATGAATATTACCGTGCCTACGGGCGAAGTAGGTTCAGATCCCCTCATACACATTCGTGGACAAATAGCTTCTGTAAATGGAAGTGGCGCACCATTGATTCTGCTCGACAACGTCGAAATACCAAGTATACAGCTGGTAAACCGGGAACGATATTGAGTCGATCTCTGTGCTTAAAGATGCTGCTGCATCATCAATCTATGGCTCAAAGGCAGCCTTCGGTGTTGTGCTTATCACCACAAAGAAGGGTGCAAGCTCTGACAAATTTGAAGTAACATACACCAATAACTTCTCTTTCCAGCATCTTGCCAATGATATTAAAATGGCAGGTATTGACGGTTTACGCTATACATTAGACGCTCAAATAAACCGAAAAGACGCAATGCCGGCGGGCGGTTTCTGGCGTATCAACGAAGACAGCTATCAGAAAGCCGTTGAGTGGCAGCAGAAATACGGAGGCTCTGTCAGTATAACGACCCCGTTGTATACGGTCGTGACTGGATCTTTGACGGCACCGACAAGTATGGTTACCGTATATACGACGGTGTAAAAGCCATGGTTCGCGACTGGGCACCATCGTCACAGCACAACCTTTCTGTCAATGGCAAGAGCGGTAAAACCTCATACAACATTGGCTTAGGCCTGATGAACCGGGACGGTATGATGAAAGCGGCAAAAGCATGATGACTTCCGTCGTTACAACGCTTCGCTTAAATTATCGTCTGAAATTAATAAGTATGTAACCGTCCGTGCAGGCGCAATATACTCTGATCGCAACAAGCGCTATCCGGGTGTAGGCACTACTGTGGCCGACCCATGGCTGTATTTGTATCGCTGGAGCCGCCTGATGCCCGAAGGTGTACAGGACCAATTAGGACACAATCTGCGCGAACCCGTTGCCGAAATAGCACAGAGCAACACGGATAACTTGCAGAACAAGTATTTCAATATTAACCTCGGTGCAACCCTCAACATTACCAAGAACTGGGATGCACAGTTTGATTATACCTACGCTCACCAGGCAACCGACCGCAATAACTCTGTAATTCAGTATACAGGTGGTCAGGAATGGTATGCTCCAGAGCTTTGGACCGACAAGAACGGCGACCGGTGTATGTGGATGACAACGGTAATATTGTTACCGACGGGTCAGGAATGCCGGCCTATCGTTTCCCATACCAGACGTATTTCACCAATAATACGGCAACAAGTGTGAGCAATTATACCTACAAGTATAACCAAAGCACCATCAATGCGTATACTACTTATCGCCTGACTTTGGGCGCAGAGAAAGAGCATGCCTTCAAATTCATGCTCGGTATGAACCGTGTAACAACCAATTACAGCTCATACACAGGACGCAAAACTGACCTTATCGAGCAGAATAACCCACAGTTTGACCTCGCCTCGGGCCAGCAATTCATCAGTGCTACGCGCAATTGGGACGCACAGTTAGGTTTCTTTGGCCGTGTGAACTATGCGTTTATGGACAAGTATCTCTTCGAAGCGAACATGCGTCGTGACGGTTCTTCCAAGTTCCCTAAGAACTTACAGTGGGATGGTTCCTTCTTTCTCTGCAGGATGGGTATTTACAAGCGAGAGCTTTAGAAACCCATTGAAAAGGTTTTAAGCTTTGGTAAGTTACGTGCATCATGGGGTTCAATCGGCGACCAGTCGGTAAGCAACTCGCTTTACCAGTCGTTCCTGCCAGGTGGACAAAGCTCCTGGATTGGCTATGATGGCAAATTGGTAACCTATTTCGGCACTCCTTCATTAGTTGATGCCAACATTGGCTGGCAGCATTGAAACTTTCGACCTCGGTGTTGACCTTCGTTTCCTGAAAAATGAGCTTGGTGTAAGCTTCGATTGGTACAATCGTAAGACCAAAAACATGATTATCGCTGGTGAAAGCCTGCTGTAACACTTGGAACAGAAGCGCCCGACGGCAACTATGGTGAGCTTGAGACCAAGGGTTGGGAGCTTTCTATCGACTACCATCACCGCTTTTCGAACGGTCTTGGCGTCAATGGTACATTCCAGTTATCTGATGCAAAGACAAAGACTGTGCGCGGAGCCGACTACAAAACCAAGTGGAGCGCGCGCTCAGTATACAGTTCTTTCGCAACGGGCAGCACGTACGGCGACATCTGGGGTTATGTAACCGATCGCCTTTACCAGAAGGACGACTTTGCCTATGATGCAGCAGGTAACCTCAAAACAACCACCGTTATATATAAAGGAACGCCTCGTACCACACACGTACAGACGTCAGAATATCCCGTTTATCAGGTAGCCTTCGAAGATGGCAATAAAGCTTTATATGCTCGCTCGGTGACGTAAAGTTTGTTGATTTAAATGGTGACGGCTATATCGATAGCGGCTCAAACACATTCGGCGACCACGGCGACCTTAAGGTAATAGGCAACGCTACTCCACGCTTTGAATACAGTTTCCGTCTGGGAGCCGACTATAAAGGCTTCGACTTTTCAATCTATTGCCAGGGTATTGGCAAGCGTAAGATTTGGGGTGCAGGCCAGCTTGCCATCCCGGGATGGAACGCAAAGGAAGGTGCTATGCCTGAAACTTTCGCAAAAGACTATTGGACAGAAGAGCGCACTAACGCCTTTTTATCCACGTGCACGGGACCTTGAGGAAGCAATACAGGCTTTACCATGCAGACGCAAAGCAAGTATTTGCTTAACATGGCTTACCTGCGCGTGAAGAATATTAACTTCGGTTACACGTTCCCCAAGGGAGTGGATGCGCAAAGCTTACATCAGCAACTGCCGTGTATACGTATCGTTAGAGAACTTCTTAACATTCGATCATCTGAGAGGCTTGCCAATTGACCCTGAAGCAATATCAGGTTATTCTATGTTCAGTTCCAGCTACAACTTGGGACGTACCGGTACAGGAACACCTGTATTTAAGTCAATGTCACTTGGTCTTCAACTTACATTCTAAAATCATTTACTATGAAACGTAATATCATTCCGATAATCATGTTGGGACTGCTCGGCTTCAGCAGTTGCAGTGATGTGCTTGACCGCCCGTCACTTACGAAGGAGCAGGACAGTAAATACTGGACAAGCGAAGAGAAGCTGCGTCTGTATGCCAACGACTTTTACAGCTATTATTTCCCCGGCTACGGCAAGGGCTGGACTGTTTACTATGCTCCGGGTATCAACAATAACACGTTCAACGATGATGTTTTGACCAACAGCAGCCAGGCAAACTTCAGTCGTCAGGTTCCTACATCAATAGGAAGTACCTCAGAGGGCACCGATAACTACCAGAGCCAGTATTGTGGACCCACTTGGGATTTTGCCATGGTTCGCAAGGCTAACATCATGCTGGACCGTATTCAGCAGAAGATGGGCGGCGTATTATCGACAGCAGCCTACAACCACTGGACCGGTATCGGACGCCTGTTCCGTGGTATGGAGTATGCCCGACTGGTGAATGTGTTCGGTGATGTGCCTTATTACAACCACGAAATAACAAACGAAGATCGTGATGAAATATACAAAGACCGTACACCTCGTAACGATGTGATGGACTCTGTATACAACGATTTCAGCTTCGCTATGCAAAACGTTAAGCTGAATGACGGCGAAGGCTATATCAATAGATATATTGCAGCTGCTCTCGTTGCACGCTATGCTTTGTATGAAGGCAGCTGGCAGAAGTATTATTATCATGATAACGATCGTGCCGCTAAGTTCTTTTAAGCTGGCTGTTGAGGCTGGCGACCTGGTGATGTCAAGTGGTAAATACCAGATTGAGACACCGTTCCGTGAACTGTTCTGTTCTTATGATCTGACTAAGAAAAAGGATGTTCTTCTGTATCGTAAGTATGATGCGTCGCTTGGTACAACCCATTGTATTGCATCATACTGTAATGTAAACGAAGCATTGGCAGCAGGACCATCAAAGAATCTTATCGAATCGTTCAACTGTATTGACGGTAAGGATTATCAGGAATCAACAGTTGCTAACGCAAATAACTTTACTCTCGATAACCTTATCAAGACTCGTGACCCGCGCTTTGAAGCTACATTCTACGACTCTCTCACCATTCGTTCGCGTTCAAGCTTGCTTTATGTGGTGAAGTTTATTCCACGTACGGCTCTCAGCTATGTGAAGGAGAAAGGTTCTCCAGCCACAGAATGGACTGGAACTAATAATGTAACGGGATTCCCTGTCATCCGTTATTCTGAGGTATTATTGAACTGGATTGAGGCAAAGGCTGAATTGGAAACCCTCGGTGAGGACGTTGTTACTCAGCAAGACCTCGATAATTCGGTCAACGCTATTCGCGATCGTCCACTCGATGAAATCCCAACAGGCAAAGGGATTGCACAAGACAGCACATCTCGTACTGTCTAACTTGCCGAATGATCCCAAGCGCGACGGCGATGTTCCACGCTTGCTTTGGGAGATTCGCAGGAAAGACGTATGGAGTTTGCTTTCGAACCCGGTCGTATTATAGACCTGCGTCGCTGGCACAAACTGAACTACATGGATACTGATACTCGTGCAAACGGACTGCTTCATGGTACTTATGTTGATCTTTTCTACTGGCAACGGACAACTTGCCGGCAAGCTGACGACTATAAAGGAAAGTCGTGTAAGAACTGCTACGGGCGATTATGTTACCTATAACGGAAATAATGCTGCTCAAATTAAGGGCTGGTTCCAGGGCTGAAACAACGCAACCACGCTTGAAATATCTCAATTTGGTGAACGTAAATCCCTATCTTTGTCCGATAGGTACAAACCAAATCATTGACTATGCCAACAGAGGCTATCACCTCACACAAACTGCAGGCTGGCCTTCTACAAACAATTAAACAACTAAAGGTTTAGAAATATGAAGTCATTTAAAAATTAAATCATATCTTGGTTTAGCCGCATTCGCAGTGACAGCACTGCTGAATGGCTGTGCCGATGACTACCCATCTGCTACCGTTAACCCTTATGCCAATGACCTGTTAGGTCAAAAATCATCAATGCACAAGACGGAAACGGGAACACTGTGCAGCTGGAGGAACGATAGATGAGGATAAAAAGACCGTGAAATTTCCACGAGTGAACATTGCTACCGATTTTAGCAAGATTGTTGTAGTGGCTACAACTCTGAAGGATCGAAGTTAACGCAGGACACTCTCGACTTTTCCATGGACGATGAAACCACGGAACGCACAAAGACTGTACGCGTATTGAATCACAATCGCTACAAAGACTACTTTGTAAACCATACGTAAAAGGTTCTCTCTTTGGCGGAGACTTTGAAAAAGTAAGCACGTACGCCTTCGATAATACCAATGCTTATGCCGGTCTTTAAAACAGCAACTGCCCGTTGTTCTGATTTTGACGGAACACATGTACTTGTTGTTGATCGCGGAATGGGTCCACATCTCTTGAAAGTTTCTGACGTAATGGCAGGCAATGTAAGCAATCCTGTTATGCTGAATACAACTGGAATATCGGGTGGTACTTTCGCATATAACATGGGAGCCTTGGCCGGAGGCCACATCTATCTGGCGAGTTTGGCCGAGGTGCAACCTCTCCTCTTAAGATTTACTATTACGAAAAATGAGACCGCTGCGCCTGAATGTATTGCCAATATCGACATCAGCACGTTGCCTTTTTGTAAAGGCACGTCATGGCGATAACATGTCGTTGACACTCGATGCAAGCGGAAACGGCTTTATTTACTCGGTGCAAATCCCACAGGAGAAGACTTTATCCGTGTGCCTATAAGCGCATACAAGACCGTCGGTACACCTGAAGTTGTTCCTGTTCAAAGGCACATTGCCCTGGTCTTTGCACCAATGTTTACCGCGTTGATGGCACTGAGGAGTACATCTATTCAGGAAATAAGATTGGTGTTACTCTTGCAGACGAGTCATTAAATGCCAAGTATACTGTTTCAAAAGACAACTTACCGCTTGAGGCTACCACAGCACGCGTGTTCACTTTCAACGGTAATCGTTACCTCTTTGTGACCACAGCTGGGTTTCGGTGGCGCCAGCAAGACGTGCCGAGCATCTATATTTTCAACATCAATAAGGGAGCAGATACCATGGAAGCCCTTAAGAACTTCGATGCTGCAGAGGACCATAACCCGGTATTTAAGTATCTTATCGGCGGTGCAAACCTGGCTTATTGCGGAGGCAATTCGAACTTCTTTATTGAAAAAGACGCTGCCGGCAAGGATCTTTACTTGTGGGTATATGCAGGCCGTTCGACCTCAGGTTTTGCCATTGTAAAGGTACCTCTGGCAAAAGATGAGGATGAATAAATCTGAAAAATAACTGATTCTTATTTCCTTTCATACAAATTAAGAATCAGACAACAGGTTCAGACTGACAATATGCAGTCTGAACCTTTTTGATTTTGCCATGTATCCAGAATCGCTTTGCATCAGATATAATAATGGTATATCAGATATTCTTAAGAGAAAAGACAGCTTAATCTCCGGGCATTAAATTGTAATGCAGCAGACTAAAGATTACTAACAACCAGCAAAACCGATATTACCATACATAAAACACGATTATAAAGAAAAGAATCTAAAAATAAGACAAACGTCAATGCTACTGACTGTGTTATATATAAAAACAGCCCTTTCTGTTAAAAACTTACGCCGTATAAGTTTATATAAAAACAAAAATAAGGCAGCGGGTATCGCTGCCTTATTCATTATATGTAATATAATTAACCTTTGAACAATTCTTTTATTCCACCTATACTTCCCATCAGATTGGTTGCTTCAAATGGCAGGAAAACCGTCTTGGTTTTGTCACCACTTGATACATCTGTCAGCATTTGGATGTAGTTTTTAGCCAGTAAATAGTTGGCTGGATTGGTTGATTGTCCTACTGCCACTGTTATTTTATCAATAGCTGCAGCCTCAGCTTCAGCTTTCTTTATACGAGCCTGAGCCTCACCTTCTGCTATCAATATGGCCTGCTGCTTGGCTGCTTCGGCCTTGTTTATCTTGGCTTGCTTCTCACCTTCCGACTGTAAAATCTGTGCTTGCTTATTTCCTTCCGACTTCAAAATGGTAGCACGTTTGTCGCGTTCTGCTTGCATTTGCTTCTCCATAGCCTGTAATACGCTCGACGGTGGGATAATATCCTGAAGCTCTACACGGTTAACCTTAATACCCCACTTGTTGGTAGCATCATCCAAAACGCCGCGAAGCTTGGTATTTATCACGTCACGCGACGTAAGCGTCTGGTCTAATTCCATCTCTCCAATGATGTTACGAAGTGTGGTTTGCGTCAGCTTCTCAATAACATTAGGCAAATTATTAATCTCGTAAACAGCTTTGAAAAGGATCAACTATCTGGAAATAAAAGCAGTGCGTTTATCTGCATTTGAATATTGTCTTTCGTAATAACGTTCTGCTTGTCAAAGTCATAAACCTGCTCTCTAAGGTCTATAACGCTACTGTAAATATACCTTCCACGATCAGATGTAACTATGGATTTGGCACGATCTACAAAGGAATTATAATATTTATGCCCGGTCCGAGCGTGGCAAAATACTTTCAAAGGCGTTCAATAATGCGTGTTTCGCTCTGCGGAATAATCACAATAGCCATCTTTACAAAGATAATAGCCAGAAGAACAAAACCAATAACTACGTAGTATCCAATCATAATTTTTAATATTAAAGGTTTAATTTCAATCTGAAAAACTTTTTATTTCGCACAGCTAATCAATAGGTTCTACGGTAACAATGATACTATTCATTGCTGTTATTCTAACTGTTTCACCCCGTTCTATCATCGAACCGTCAGCCGTTACTGCACGCCATTCATCACCATCTATCTTCACATAGCCAGGTCTGTCAGCCGTAATGGGTTCTATAACTATACCCTGACGCCCCAGCAAAGCACTTACATTGCTCAACCGTTCGCCCTTTGAAGGGTGTAAATACTTCAATAAGAAAGGACGGATACCATAAACACTAAATGTTGAAATGGCTGCGAAAAACAAGTATCTGAAACCAGAAAGGCGTATTAATAAGCGAAACCAATACAGCACCTACTGCACCAATGGCAAAACAAATCAGGTAAAATGTTCCAGAACTTATTTCCAAAACAAGGGCTATTACACATACAAATGTCCATGAAAAGCCATAAGTTTTCAGTTAGGTAATCTACCATTATATCAAAATTTAAGATTATAAAAATATGGAATTAATTCAAGCTAACTCATACAATATCTATGGTTTTGGTGCAGTAAATTTAAGATAAAATATTGACATTACAAAATAATTCCATTAAAATGCCCTCCTTGTCTCAACGACAAGAAGGGGCGGGCATATGGTCTGCCGAATTTAACGGCAGTAGAAGGCATTAACGCCTCCTTTTTCTTACCTGATGGATTCGAAATTCTTACTGTTTTGCTCTGGCTTTCTACTGGTGCAGCTGCCTGATAATATTTCATAGCCTCCGGCATTAGACGCGTAAGAGCCGCAATACGGTTTGCATCACTTGGGTGATCGCTAAATATATCATTACTGTTACCATTGCCTTGTGACATACGTTGCCAAAACGGGATGGCTTCTCGAGGGTCATAACCGGCCATTGCTGCAAAGATAAGCCCCATATGATCAGCCTCCGACTCGTTATCTCTACTGTATTTAAGGTTTGCAAAAGAGAAGCCCTGTTTTGCAATTGCTGACACAACGTCACCTACACCACTGCCTACTGCCGAATTCAATACGGTGCCAAGTATGGCCGTTCCATACTGTTGGCGAATTTGTTTCGACATTTTGTTCGGCACTATGCTTTGGCTACGGCATGTGCAATTTCGTGTCAAGCACTATTGCCAGCGCTGTTTCATTTCTTCGTATATGGAAGTAATCCATCATACACAACAATTTTACCGCCCGGCATACAGAACGCATTGGCCGACTTATCCTGTACCAAATTAAACTCCCATGCGAAGTTTTTTACCTCATCAGCTGCCCCATGGCTGCGAAGATAAGCCTCAACAGCATTTGCCAAACGTGTTCCAACGCGCTTCACCATTGCGGTATTGGCAGCATCGGCAGAAGGCGTGCGCTCTTCATAAACTTTGAATATTCTTGCTTGCTAAGGCTCAAAACCTCAGCATCGCTTACCAACAACGTGTGCTTACGACCTGTAATTGGAACCCTTGACGTTGAACCGCACCCTATAAACAAAAGCGATGCGATAGCTGTTAGCAAAATATGTTTTATGCTGATCATCTGAATATCCTGTTAAAACAATCCTTTCATACCGTCCGCAAAAAGTATAAATTAAAAACTACAACCGTGAAGAAAAAGTGTATTTTTTATTATTTTTTTAAATAATAAACTCTGCGAACTAAGCCTTACTGCGCCGAAAAAAACTTACAGGTCAAAAACCATATCCCTAAGTCAGCATGATGGTTTTATATGTACGACAAGTCGTATAAGCTCTGGTCTTTATACACATGAGTCAAACCCAAATGGTAACGAAGGTCAACTGCCACATGCTTAAACTCGTAGCTATACCTACAGGAAGCGACAGGTTAACCCTGTTAAATACATTATTGAAACCTTTTGACACTCTTATTTCAGGCTGTAAACCTATTTTCACATCAACATTATATTTTGTCGTTGCAACCAGCATCACAGGCACAATCAGATCATTATGCTTCATCTTAAAATCAAAATCTGTGCCGCTTGTCTTTTTAAAGGCTGTTCCCTGCTTGCTATAAAGCAATCCGATACTACCTGCTATCACATTAGTAAACTGGTGCTGAACCTCAGCACCTAAGGAAAAAGCTGTCTTAAACTGTGATGGAATATAGGTATCAGAACCTCCTATATTCTGTCCAGCTGTATAAATTTTATCACCACTAAACTTTGAAAAAAATTAATACCTAAACGAGGGTAAAAGCGTTGTTGTTCCCGGCTCTTTCCGGGCCAATATGTGCAAAGTGAACATGCACATTAAAATAATGCAATTGTCTTTTTCATTGTTATTCTTAGTTTATATGATAACGTTCTTCACCTTAATTTATTATATTACAGCTAACTCCTACCATGCAACATGTACCTTTTTCTCCCTTATGCCCTGTAAAGATGCTTACTGTTCATGAATGTGACAAGAGTATCCCATGCACCTCTCTCTTTTATGTTCTGTAAAGTTGCACACGAATACCATATAATAAATAACAAAACCGCAGACCCTGAAGCCTGCCGGTTATAATAGTTAAACCTTATCTTTTAATACCTATATTATAGTTCGGGCTTAATTTCGTTCAACCATGCGTCTACACGCTCGTCAGTTTTATCGGCCTCATTCGTCTCATCAAGAGCCAGTCCTAAGAATTTTCCATCGATAACCGAATCAGAATCGTCGAAGGTATAGCCGTCTGTCGATACAGCTCCTACAACTTTTTGCACCTGCCTTTTCAACAGCATCGTAAATGGATCGCATGCCACCACAGAAAGTATCGCTGTATCCTTCCGAATCGCCGACACCGAAAATTGCCACTGTTTTACCGCTAAGGTCAGAACCTTGCAACAGGCTGATACCATCGTACCAATCGTCCTGAGGGTCACCTGCGCCCCATGTTGATGTACCTAACAGCAGTTTTCATTCTCGTTTACAGTGTCAGCTGTAAAGTCAGTAACGATACTGCCTCTACTCCAAGCTTATCTGCAATTTTTGCCAGCTACCTCTTCGGTCATACCTGTCGATGAACCGAACACTACTATTGTCTTTTTCATTGTTGTGAAATTATTGATTAGTGAATTTAACTTTGTCGGTCTCTTTTTCCTTAATCATTGTAATCACCATCTTAAAACGCTGTGCAGCATTCACCGAATGGCGAGCACCGAAGGAATAATAAATGCTTCTCCCGCTTTGATTACGTTCCTGACACCTTCAACCGTAAGTTCCATCTCACCGTCAATAACCTGCATAAGTGCATCAAACGGCGCAAAATGTTCCGACAAGCCTTGTCCCGCATCAAAAAGAAAACAGGGTTACACTACCCGACGTATTGTGAATAAGCTCTTTGCTTACAACCCCACCGTCTACATAATTTACAAGCTCGCACGGTTCAAAAACTTTGCCTTTTTCAAACTTTTTCATAAGTATAATTGCTTAATTTGATTATATCATCTGCTATTTTACATGTGTACAACAGGTATGCCATACTTATTTTATTAAGCTCCATGGTAACAAATGTTATCAAACAACATCATACTTAGCAGGCGCATGTGTCAGTAACGAAAACCGAAACTTCTGCCATATCGCTATACAACAGACCAAAACATTCATTCAGCACGTCAAAAGTAAGAAAAACTTTCTGACTTAACCATGACTTAAATGGCTATTAATCGGCAAAATACCTAAACATGATGATTGCTGAATATCCAAAATCAACCAACTATCATCATGATGCATACCTATTATAATAAAGGTATATGCTCTTCTGCTTTACAATAAGTTTTTACGCTAAAAAATGCTTTATCTCGCTTAACGATGCCAGTGCTGCTGCCGTCCCCGTTCGTAGAGTATCTTTGCATTTCGTCAGGACTATGCGATATATGCCCTATCGTCAGTGCCGCAGCAGGCCGTATCACAAAAGCTCGTCCGGCCTTTTCCTCGTCTCTCACATACGCTGTCTGCCCGTTATACATATCATGTCGCGTGCTGAGCGCATGCACAAGCTCCGGATATTTCCCGTATAAAGGGCTTCATCAATGCAGCAAACGGTTACGCGTTTTTACATAACCCTCAGGCTGAGTGAGCACTAACTATGTTCCTTTCATAGCCCTGACGCTGGAAGAATTTCAAGGGAATGGAATCGGATATGCCTCCGTCGAGTAACTTTTTACCTTTATTTCTACCACCTTTGATACGACAGGGAATCGATGCTGACGCCCTTATATACTCTAACATTTCTGTCATTTACCGTATCAAATTTTTCATAAACGGGCTCTCCTGTCTCTACATCCGTGCATACACACCAAAATTCAGACGAGTCGTTATCGTAGGCATGCTTGTCGAAAATATCAATATGCCATGGCAGATAATGGTAGCAAAAGTCGCCCCCAAAATAGTCACCCGTTGTCAATAACGACCTCAACGAAGCGTATCGCCACTCATGAGCCATTGCCTTATTATATCTGATGACGCGCCCGGGCTGATGCGATTTGATGTTACAACCGAAGCAGGCCCCCGCCGAAACACCTATCACGCCATCAAACGTTACGCCATTTTCCATCAGCACATCAACAACACCTGCCGAGAATAAACCTCGCATGGCCCCGCCTTCCAATACAAGTCCCTTTTTCATATCTGTCAGATTATTTCATTCATACGACCTGTAAATATACGAATATAAACCTTATGTTATTTCCTCAACATCCGTTTTATTTATCCGATACAATGCCAAACCACCTGTACATAATAACGATAAACAAAAAGGCAGGAACATATTTCCCTGCCCTTTAGGGTTTATTTGAAGCGTTGAAGGCCCGTCACACCCGTCTTCTATAAGGTCAAGGGGCGTATTCAAAGGCTCTACCGTCACCGTAATATGGGTCAGAGACAACCGTTCCGCCATCATGAGCGGTAAAGAAATCGGCCATCATCAATACCTTTTTACGTTGCTTTTCGTCAGGTGCTACCGATGTAATATACTTATAATTATCATCATCCATCACAATAATATAATCGAAACGGTCAAAGTCGGTCGCCGCATCAAACTGCCGTGCATGATGATTCACATTATAGCCTCCTGCTGTATCCATGCTCCCTCATGCGCTTGTCGGGAAGCTGTCCAACATGCCATCCTCCAATGCCTGCCGAATCAACGTAAAACCTTTCGGCCAATCCTGCCTCATCAATCTTATGCTGCATCACCGCATGTGCGGTAGGAGAACGGCAGATATTGCCCAGACAGATAAAGAGTAAACGTAATTTTTCAGGGCGAACAGTGTCCACCGAATGGTCACAAAACCATAGTAACAAACTTATTAGTCATTAGTAAAGCTATTGTCTTGCCTCACTAAAGACGTCATTTACATTTTTAAACGAAGTATTAATCCGCTGTATTCAATTCGCTTTTTGCGCTGTTCTTCTCTAATTTCTGCAACGATAGCTTTCGCACGTTCTTCATATTTGCGAAACACTTTTATGGCAAAACACGGCAACGCACCATAGCCACCGTTCACACCTGTAAGCGTTTCGTCAATAACCATACAAGGTATTTCAATCTCTTCAAGTCTGTATTTTATTTCCTCTGCCAATATAGGGTTGTTGCAAATATCAATAAGAACCAAGTCTCTTTCAGCCATAACTTTTACAGTTTTGAGGATTATTTATACCGTGGTACAAAACACTTGAAAAATACTGCATGAGGAATACTGGAACATAAAATACCATCATTCCATGCAGCACTACATTAAACTTATTTCTGAAGCCTTAAGCCACACAGCATCCCGTCCATGGACCCCGGAGAGAAGAGGCTGTCTTTAAGCGTTGAATTGCCACTACATACCCAATGTCTTCATATAACTCATCGGTTTTGTGGCATTCATTTACAATAAGCAGGTCGTTACCGTCAACCTGTGTCGTCCCAGAACTGTTCTTTAATGCCCATATACGAGCTTTACGTTTTTTTACCGCTTACCGTATACGTTCCTTCAGAGTTTTTCCAGCCACTGTCTGCGTAAAATTTCCATCCTTATCGAAGGTCATTTTTCATCGCACCTTTTAATACCATATTTATTAAGCTGTTCCTGAGGTTTTTTTTCGATGGCTGCCGACACTACTTTTCCACCGGCATTCTTCAACATATTGCCGCTCGTAAACACGACGGCCGGCTCCGTATAGCCCCAGTTTCCAACCAAATCTTCGGCTTTTGCAACCTTATTTGCATCAAAAACCGTTGTAAGCGCCGACATTAAGCTTCTGCAGCCTTTTCGGTTGAGCTTACCGTCTTCCCGGCTTGTTCGGTAACGCCTTTCAACACGTCTCCCAACGAAATTTGCGCCTGCGCCGGTTCGCTTACCAGCAAAAAAGCTACAACAGGAAGCGCTCCCATCATGTGTTTAATTTTCATTTCTCACTACTATTTAAATGTTCTGTAACTGTCCTGAAAACGTAGTCCTAAGTTTATGTTGATACAAAACGGGCCAATATCAACCCGTTTATTTCATACCGAACACCCTTTTTGATGGCATCATCAAAGCCCGAACGCGCATGGCACCGCTTACACGCTGTGGCGTTCCTGTTAGGAATGAACAAAAATAGTGGGTATCGACTCTACCCCAAAGAGCGCAGCAAGCTCCTGTTGCTGGTCAACGTCAACCTTATATACATCTATCTGGCCTGCATAGTCGGCAGCAATCTGTTCAACAATAGGCGCCGTCTGCTTGCAAGGACCGCACCATGTAGCATAGAAATCGATGATAGCAGGTTTGGTTCCTTCAAAAACCCACTTGTCAGGATGCTTGTCATAGTTCATTACTTTTTGCTTAAAAGCCTCTGCTGAAAAGTTCTTCTACATTCATCTTCTTTGTATTTTTGAGTTGAAAACTTGTTTTGTTACACTTTCTTTCTGCTTTGGGCTGTTCCCCGAACAGCTTGTCAGTCCGAAAGAATACAGGCAAAACTAAATAAAAATAATCGGTTCATTTTGATTTTCTTTTCTTTAAATTAATTGTAACCCTTTTGTTCAGGGCCTCTATCATATTGTCCAAAAGGCGGAATAACTGATGTGAGCTCATTGCTTTCTACTCGCAATCGTCCATATCGCTAATCATACACTGTGGTATTGATGCGCATTTCTCGCGCATCTGCTTTCCTTTTTCAGTAAGGAAAACTATTTGCTGGCGTTTGTCTGTCGTGCTGTCGCGACGCGAAAGCAAGCCTGAACTCTCCATGCGCCTGATGAGGGCGACACGGTATTAATGCCCAACATCAGCCTTTTACCTATGTCATTCACTGGCAAATCATCAGTTTCCCACAGCACCAGCAACACCAGATATTGCGTATACGTAAGTCCAAGCGGCATAAGATAAGGCTCATAAGCTTGTGTTATAAGCCTGCTGGCCGTGTAAAGCCTGAAGCAAAGCTGATTTTGTAATTGTAATTGTTCGTAAGCCATTTCTGTTATCTTTGACCACAAAAATACAAATAACATCGTGGACGATGTGTTATATACTAAATCTTATTAACCAAATATCGTGCATGATATATTTTTATTGACAATATGAGGGGCAGCTCAGATACTGTTAGGCATCTGCAATTACGCTTGTTTCATCCCGTCATTACATGCTGTTCTACCCCACCTTATTATATAGAGGCAACACCTTTACAGGATTATGTTCATTGTTTGACGGCCGTCAGCAATGCTGTTGACGGCCGTCAAACCCATCGTACGGCGGCCGTCGTACGCGCTGCTGACGGACGCCTAACTCCACCTTAACAGGCTTATGCTGCTACCTCCATGCCGTAAAGCTGGTATAAAAACAAGGGTAATGGTAGTGGGAAAAAGCCAAAAAAGATGGAACACCAGCATTGCCGGTATTCCATCTTATTATACAATCATTCTTCCTTTTCGAAGAGCCTCTTGTCGGATTTCGAACCAACGACCCCGAGATTACAAATCACGTGCTCTGGCCAACTGAGCTAAAGAGGCGGGTGGGCAAGCTGTTCCTATCGCACCGCTACAACCAAATACCCTTGCTACGTTCCCGTCCTGGGGGATTCTTCAGGAGCTGGTCGTAGGAGACTTGCCCGTATAAAAGATCGCATTTGCGTTTTGCGGGTGCAAAGATAATATATATATGCAAAACCATGCAGCTGTAACGCGCAAATCGTTACCATTTAACATAATTTTCGAATAGCCCACTTTTTCATTCTGTATAAAATGTTTAACTTGCAAAGCATATGATAAACGTTGCATCATTAGTACAGCTTAAAGCTTTCGCAAGGCAATACGGCGTATTTGTTGCCCTGCTGTGGACTGTCAGTTTTCTGGCTGTTGTTCTTGTCCCCACATCGCCATGGGGCAATCTTCTGGCTGTAAGCACCCCTGTTTTAGCAGGCTATCTTATTACTCGCTTTCGCATAAATGTGCTTGACGGCGTTATATCCTTCAGACGTGCGCTGGCGCTTTCGTTGTATATATTTTTCTATGCGTCACTGCTTTTTGCCGTCATTCAGTTTGCTTATCTGCGCTTTTTTGATAACGGCACGCTGAACATACTCCTCTCAAACGGCATAAAGGCCCTCGAACCCATGTACCGGCAACAGGGCATGACGGTGAAGGAAATTGCAAATATCAGAGAACTCATACTTAATTTCTCTCCCGTAGAAAAATCGTTTATATTCATGATGCAGAACCTTTTCATCGGTTTTCGTCATGAGTCTGCCCCTTGCACTGATATGCCGCAGGAGCAAATAAACGCTGCTTAAAATCATAAAAACATGAACATATCGGTTGTTATACCTCTTTATAATGAGGCCGAATCGCTGCCCGAACTGCACGCATGGATACAGAGCGTGATGAAAACCAACTACTTTACTTACGAAATAATATTCATAAATGACGGTTCTACCGATAACTCGTGGGAAGTAATAGAACAGCTTGCCCAAAAGGACGAAAACGTAAGAGGCATTAAATTCCGCAGAAACTATGGCAAAAGTCCGGCATTGTACTGTGGTTTCCAGAAGGCACAAGGCGATGTTGTAATTACGATGGATGCCGATTTGCAAGATTCGCCCGACGAAATTCCGGCACTTTACCGCATGATTACCGAGGAGAATTTTGACCGTATCATGGGTATACAAAAAGGTACGACCCGTTATCAAAGACTATCCCCACCAAACTGTTTAACGCTACGGCACGTAAGATAAGCGGCATACATAATTTACATGATTTTAACTGCGGCCTGAAAGCCTATCGTCGCGATGTTATCAAAAATATCGAGGTGTATGGTGAGATGCACCGGTATATACCTTACCTCGCAAAAGAACGCTGGTTTTTGACCGTATAGGCGAAAAGGTTGTACACCATCAGGCACGCAAATACGGCAGTTCGAAGTTTGGTATAAACCGTTTTTCAACGGCTATCTTGACTTATTGACACTCATGGTTCCTCACAAACTTCGGCAAAAACCCATGCACGTGTTCGGACTTATAGGCAGCGGCATCTTCCTTGTGGTTTTATTGCCCTGTGCTGGCTAAGTGTTGAGAAAGTCATAAACCTGTGTAGCGGAAACTATGGCGACCTTCTTTCAAACCATGCATCATTCTTTATTGCGCTGACAGCGCTGATATTAGGCTCACAATTTTTCCTTGCAGGTTTTATCGGTGACCTGTTAAGCAGGCAGAATCCACAGCGAAACGACTACCAGATAGAAGAAACGCTTAACTGACAACGATGGAAACAAAATGCCTTTCAACGCTGCACAAACTGGTTGCAGCACTTATTGTAGCCTTGGTTGCAGCGGCATGCTCATCGGTCGACTGCCCACTGAACAACACCGTATATGCCAATTATCAGCTTAAGGGGCCGGTAACCAGGCTCAACGATACACTAACCGTTACAACAGCACGTCACGGGCGTGGCGACTCGCTGCTTTTAAACAAGATGTATAACGCCGAAGAGTTTACACTTCCTGTAAGCTATAACCAGGACGAAGACGTGCTATACTTTTATACAGGACTGCTGAAAGACACCGTCTGGATGCAAAAAACAAATCGCCCTCACTTTGAATCGACCGACTGTGGACTGAATTATTTCCACACCATTACAGGCATACGCTATACACGTCATGCCATCGACTCAATTGTTATCAATCATAAGGATATAAACTATGATGCGTCACCCAAGCATTTCCACATCTATTTTAAGGAGTATCGTCTTTAGTTTCCTGATACTTGCAGGCGCTATGGCCATGCAGGCACAGACGAGCAGAAGACGACCTACAAAAGCAGAACAGGAACGGCTGCGTCTGAAACAAATTGACGATTCTGATACCTTTCTTTCGTGGTGTACAGGCAGGAGTTGATGCAGTAGGCCTTATTCAGATGGGAGTTTCGAGCTACGGACAGGCTGAAGGCATTGTAAGGGTAAACCTGAAAGACAAGTATTTCCCTGTAATTGAAGCAGGATGGGGCCGAGCCAACGAAAAGAACGAAGTTACACAAACCTCATTTAAAACATCGGCACCATATATAAAGGTGGGGGCCGACTTCAATATGATGAGAAATAAGCACGATATTTACCGCTTGTATGCAGGTTTAAGATATGCCCTTACCTATTATAAATTCAGCATTGAACACCCTGATGTAGTTGACCCTGTTTGGGGAGGTGCAACCCCTTACATCTTTAATAATATCAAAGCAAACTGTCATTGGGTTGAAGCTGTGGCAGGAATCGACGCAAAAATCGTTGGTCCGCTGCGCTTAGGATGGACTGTAAGATACAGAAAACGCATTGCACACAACGATGGATATTTAGGCAGCACACTGGTACATTCCGGGCTATGGCCGGCAGGGGTTCGTACATTTAGGCGGTACCTTCAATATTATTTTTCGAGATATGAGCAACGCCAGAACTTCAATAAACAAGCATCATGTAAAGCGGAGCAGCCTGCTATGGCAGATACCTTTCCTGGCTTTTCTTATCATTGGTACGGCCATTATTATATCCCAACAGCACAAGACGCCTTATCAACACAACAGCGGTTTCATCTTCGGTACAACATACAGCATTACCTATCAAAGCGATGTTGACCTGCAAAAAGATATAGAAACCGAGATGAATAAGGTCAATACATCGCTGTCAACCTTTGAGCCACAAAGTATCATTTCGAGTAAACCAAAATCGTGATGTACGTGTAGACAACATGTTTACAGAGGTTTTTACACTCGCTGAGAAGGTTTCGCACGAAACTAACGGGGCTTTTGACATTACCGTAGCACCATTAGTAAACGAATGGGGCTTCGGTTTTAAAACAGGTGTAGCACCAAACAGGCATGTCATTGACTCGCTAAGGTTGCTCACGGGTTACAAAAAGGTAAAACTTATACATAGCCGTGGTGAAAAACCGACCCGAATCAGTGCTCGACTGTTCAGGAATTGCAAAAGGTTATGGCTCGGATGTGGTTGCGAACTTTCTGCGAAGCAAGGGAATTGACAACTTTATGGTTGAGATTGGAGGCGAGATTGTAACAAGCGGTATTAGCCCGGACCGGATACCCTGGCGCATAGGCGTAACGAAACCAGTGGACGATTCGCTCCAGCAACAGCAGGAATTGCAAACGGTTCTCAATGTTACCGACAAGGCAATGGCCACAAGTGGCAACTACCGTAACTTCTATTATAAAGGAGGTAAAAAGTATGCACATACCATAGATCCGTATACAGGCTATCCCGTTCAGCACAATATTCTGTCGGCTACCGTCATAACGGCGGGTGTGCAGAGGCTGATGCCTATGCTACGGCGTTTATGGTTATGGGGATTGAGACAAGGCAAAGAAGGTACTTAAAAAGGCATCCTGAGTTGATGGCATACTTTATTTATGCCGACCATAAGGGGCGGAATCAGGTGTGGTTCTCACCCTCGATGAAAGGGAAAATTCTGCAATAAGAGAAATGGAACGGTTTAAACTGTACAATATGCTTACCGACATCCCCTTGTTTATGGGCATGGACAGGATTGAACTGGAACAGATTGTCAGTAAAACCAAACTTAATTTCAAGAAAATTGCTGAAGGTGAAACCATCTTTATGCAGGGCGACACATGTGGCTTTCTGGCCATGCTGATCTACGGTGAAATAGAAACCATAGCAACATCAGATGATTATTCGTACGAAGTTCACGAATATTTCTCAGCACCTGCCGCTTTACAAACTGACAGAATATTTGGCAGGATGCAGATTTTTCCACGAACCTATAAAAGCCATAACGCCTTGCAACCTTATTATTATTGACAAGACAGAGGTGCTTAAGCTGGCATCAAACTCATTTATATTCAGGCTAAACCTGCTGAGTTTGCTATCGACTTCCCTGCAGAAAAAAGCGCACGAACCATGGAAAGCCATGCCAACGGAGGTATCAAAAACATATTGTAAGGTTTATCATTACGCACTGTACATACCCTGCTGGCAGAAAAATATTCAAGATAAAAATGCAGTATCTTGCCGATATTCTGCACACAACCAGGTTAGTTATTTCCAAAGAGCTGAATACACTGCAAAATAAACAACTCGTTACCCTTGGCCGGGGCAGAATAGTTATTGATGCATTAGAGAAATTGATAGGCGCTGAGGATAAGTTAAATTTTACTTATTCACCAAAATGTATTCAATCTTTTGCTATCTTTGCATAAACATATAGAGAAAGCAAAAGCATGAATATACCCCAAGAAAGAAAAGAACCCTTTCATGGAGCCATACGGTACACCTCACAATACCGTCCCCTTTGACAAGATTAGCTTTAATGATTATGAAGAGGCCTTTATGGAAGGCATGCGTCGCGACAATGAAGCGATTGACAAAATAATCAATAATCCGGAAAAACCCACATTTGACAACACCATCGCAGTGAAGATAACTCGAAAAGGAGAACACTATTATGATCTCCTCGAAAGGGTATCGAACACGTTCTCCTGCTTAATGAGTGCCGAGACAAATGAGCGCATGGAAGAGCTGGCACAAAAGTTAAGCCCGATACTTACCAAGCACGAAAATGATATTATACTTAATCCGAAGCTCTTCGAAAGGGTGAAATATGTGTATGAAAATCATAGTGAGCTTACCCCAGAAGAGCAGATGCTGCTCGACAAACAATATGATGCCTTTGTTCGAAGCGGTGCGCTTTTAGACGAACAAGGCAAGGAAAAACTGCGCATGCTTACAGAAGAAGCAAGCATGCTTTCGCTTCAGTTCTCACAAAACCTGTTGAAAGAGAACAAAGCCTTTACGTTGCATATAACGGATAAGGCCCAGTTGAGTGGACTTCCTGATACTGCAATAGAGGCTGCTGCGCAAACAGCGAAAGACAAAAAGCTCGAGGGCTGGGTATTTACACTCGATTATCCCAGTTACTCACCATTTATGACTTACTCAAATCAGCGTGATTTGAGGGAGAAAATGTATATGGCACGCAACACCGAGTGCATACATAACAACGAACAAAATAACCTTGAAATATGCAAACGCCTTATAAATGTAAGACGAGAAATAGCACAATTATTAGGCTATGGCACCTATGCCGAATATGTTCTAAAACACAGAATGGCAAGTAATACAGCCAATGTTTATAAGCTTCTCGACGATTTGATAGACGCTTACAAGCCTACTGCAATAGAGGAACAGAAAGCTATTGAAGCTAAAGCCAAAAGCAATGGAAGGAGAAGATTTCATTATCCGACCACAGGATTTTTGGCTATTATTCGCATAAACTGCAAATGGAGAAATATAATCTGGATGCAGAAATGTTGCGCCCTTACTTCCAACTTGACAAGGTAATACAAGGTGTTTTCGGCCTGGCTACAAAGCTATACGGCATAACATTTAAGGAGAATAAGGACATCCCTGTGTACCATCCGGATGTAAAAGCCTACGAGGTATTTGATAAAGACGGCAGCTATCTGGCCGTATTTTACGCCGATTTTTATCCCGGGAAGGTAAGCAGGGAGGAGCATGGATGACAGAATTCCAGGGACAATATATTAATAAGGAGGGAGAAAATACACGTCCCCATGTTAGCGTGGTAATGAATTTTACCAAACCAACAGCCCAAAAGCCTGCGCTTTTAACCCTGGGAGAAGTTGAAACTTTCCTGCACGAGTTCGGACATTCCTTACACGGCATGCTGTCAAACTGCCGTTTTGAAAGTTGTCGGGCACGAATGTATGGTGGGATTTCGTAGAAATGCCATCACAATTTATGGAGAATTATGCAATAGAAAAAGACTTTTTACGCACATTTGCCGTCCATTATCAAACAGGGAGAACCTCTTCCTGACGAGCTGATTGAACGCATTGTCAGGAGCCGTAATTTCAATGTGGCTACCGCATGCCTTCGTCAGGTAAGCTTCGGATTGCTTGATATGGCCTACTATACACAAACAAAGGAATTTACAGAAGATATTATTCCTTTTGAGAAGAAAGCGTGGAAAGATGTCATTATCACTGAGCAGATACCCGATACATGTATGACAGTACAGTTCTCTCACATCATGGCGGGAGGCTATGCAGCGGGTTATTACAGCTACAAATGGGCAGAAGTGCTTGATGCTGACGCGTTCAGCCTTTTTAAAAAGAAAATGGTATCTTTGATCAGAAGACAGCACAATCGTTTCGAGATAACATCCTTTCGAGAGGTGGTACAGAGCACCCGATGACGCTTTTATAAGCGCTTCCGCGGTCAGGAAACCAACAATTAATGCTTTATTAGAACGCAATGGAATCAAAAAGAAAAAGCTTAAGAAACTGGATGAACGTTACCTACGCATGGCTCATATCTGGGCTGAAAACTCGTATTGCAAACGTCGTGAAGGTAGGTGCTCTTGTTGTAAAAGACAAGATGATTATAGCGACGGCTCAACGGAACTACCCAGTGGTTTCGAAAACGTTTGCGAAGATGAGAATAACGTTACACGCCCTATGTATTACATGCTGAAGCTAATGCCATCACCAAACTGGCTCGATCGCATAACAATAGTGACGGCGCAACTCTGTATGTAACGGCTTCACCTTGTATAGAATGCTCAAAATTAATAATACAATCAGGTATTAAACGAATTGTATATGGTGAGAAATACAGGCTCGATGATGGCATAAACCTCCTGAAACGTGCAGGTATTGAAGTTGAATTTCTTGACATGGGCAGCATAAACTGCTGAATAAAAATTCGAAGATAAAAGGAAGCTCTTAGAGGATTGACGTTAGCATAGTTTAAGGAAACAGATGAAAAGCGATAACAAAAACAGGTTCATGCCATTACTAATGGCCTTTTGTATGGTCCTTGGGTATTATGATTGGCTCGTTCTATGCCAACCATTTCTCAGGTAATCGACTCACTGTAATCAATAACGGTAGCAACAGATTGAATAACCTGTTGCGAATAATTGACGACCAATACGTTGATAAAGTAAATATCGACTCGCTTGTAGAAAAAGCCATTCCTCAAATATTGGCAGAGCTTGACCCCACTCTGTATACATCAGTGCGAAAGATGTGCAAACGGCTACTGACGATTTAAAAGGCTCATTCTCGGGAGTAGGAATCGAGTTTACAATCCGTCAGGATACTATCCGTGTCCAAAATGTAATTAAAAATGGTCCTGCTGAGAAAGCAGGTATTATTGCAGGAGACAAGATTGTTTATGTAAACGGGAGAAAATTTGTAGGTAAACAAGTTACTACTGAAGAAGCAATGCACCAACTAAGGTCTAAGGGTCTAAAGTTAAGATTGGAGTGTTGCGTTATGGACACATAAAGCCTCTGACATATACTGTTACTCGTGGTGAGATTCCAACGAAAAACCGTGAGTGCTTCTTACATGCTCGACAAAACCACTGGCTATATTAAGATTAAGAATTTTGGCGAAAAGACATATCCTGAAGTACTTATCGCATTGGCAAACTTACAGCAACAGGGCTTCAGTAACCTTATTATCGACCTTCGTGACAACCCGGGAGGATTACTTCAAAGCGCTGTACAAATTGCCAATGAGTTCTTACCTGCTAAAAACTCATCGTATACACGGCAGGACGACGCTCACCCCGTCAGGAATATCGGTCGGATGGGCACGGAGCTTATCAAACAATGCCACTTGTTGTACTTATTAATGAAGGTACTGCATCGGCCGCAGAGATATTCTCTGGCGCCATGCAGGATAATGACAGAGCCACTGTTATAGGACGCAGGTCGTTTGGAAAGGGATTGGTGCAGCAGCAAATACCATTCCTGATGGGAGTATGATTCGTTTAACTATTGCGAGGTATTATACCCCTTCTGGCAGATGTATCCAAAAACCGTATACAGACGGTGAAGACTCTGAATATGCACAAGACCTCATTGCACGCTTTAAACACGGCGAATATTTCTCACAAGACAGTATAAAACATACAGGACCAGCATACCATACCAGTATAGGACGTGTTGTTTATGGCGGTGGAGGCATTACGCCTGACATCTTTGTCCCCGAAGATACCACCAACATGACATCATATTACAAGCAAGCTGTAATGGATGGGCTGATATTACAGTTTGCCTTTACCTATACTGACAATAATCGTCAAAAAGATGAAAGACTTTTAAGGATATGCTTGCATTGGCCAACTATCTTAAAAGACAGAACACAGTTGAACAGTTTGTAAGCTATGCCGACAGGCATGGATTGCAACGCCGTAACTTGCTAATCAGGAAGAGCCACTCACTACTCGAACAATTCATTGATGCGCGAATTATCTACAATATGCTCGATGAACAAGCACTGATACAATATCTTAATCTCGATGATCCGGTTATACGTGTGGCATTAAATGTTCTGAACCATAACAGAGCCTTTCCACAAAAGCCCAGACCTGTAGTATACAAGCAGAAGCCTGCGAAGGTACATCTTAGGAGATAAAAACAGTATTACGCTACAATACAAATTATAATATCAGCCAATTACAAAATCTACACGGGTACAATATTCTATTCAGTTTACTGTATAAAATAAATACCAGTGTAGATTTTTCATTTTACTATGCAAGACCTAAATGAACAGAAGAAAATACTGAGAGAACAAATCAGGCAATACAAAAGAAAATGTTCACAGGAAGAACTAAATAACTGGTCGAATTCAATATACGATCAACTTCTCAATTGTGAAGAGGTTCGAAAAGGCAAATACAATTTTTCTTTACTATTCGATGCCCGACGAAGTGGATACACATAAAATTGTAAGACATTTATTCTTACAAGGGAAAAACTATTCTTTTGCCGAGGGTTATAGATGACGAGCATTTAGAGCTAATTCCATTTTGTGGAGAAGAGAGCCTTATGGAATCAGGGACCTTATCATATACTCGAACCCATCGGACATCCATTCAAAAATTACGACAAAATTAAACTTGCTATTGTACCCGGCGTAGCCTTTGACGCAGATGGAAATCGGTTTAGGACATGGGAGGGCATACTATGACAGACAACTGAATTTAATGCCTGACGCATACAAAAATAGGTATTTGTTTTTCGTTTCAAATGGTTGAAAAAGATTCTCGTTTCTGACCATGACATCACAATGGACAGAATTATTCATGACAGACTATAATCATTAATAAAATCCTTACATCGGTAATAACGGAGGCCCCTACTGATGCGTTTAACCGACGAGTAAGCTGTTGACGCATCATGCTTAAGTCCTGACGTAAGGCAGGATTCATAATTTTTACGTAAAGAATCTGATTTTTATAAACTTTTCCTGTGTGTATTGAGCAACTGTTTCTCCGGTAACATTGTCCCATGCGTCTATCAATCGTTTCTGCATCAAAGGCGTTTCCAGCCCCTCTTTACGCAAAAATTGCTGAAGAATATCATGAATTGATTTAACCTCACGCTTAAACATATCAATTGTTTTTATTGATTTAAGGGATGACCGTACAGTTATTTCACCGTCATTTACATCAAATAAACGGTAATCCTTATTGCTATGACTCAATATCTGATCAAGATGATCACGATTGGTATCTGTAATAAAAAAATCTGACCATAACGGTCGCCAGATACTAACTTTACTATCTGTTCCACGCGATTTGCATCTAATTTGTCGAAAAATATCATCGAGTAACAGTAATGGAGTTGTGTTTGAAGATGTTCGGCGTAACAAATCAAACTGGGCCAGTTTTAAAGCTAATACCAGAGTTTTTGCCTGTCCCTGACTTCCCTCTCGTTTCATAGGGTAGTCCTCAATAAGCATTTCAAGGTCATCTCTATGGACGCCATGCAAACTATATCCTACCACTCTGTCTTTTAAACGGTCGCGTTGGATTACCTCAAAAAGCGGGCCACGCTGGCAGTGTGACGTGTAATTAGCACTACTTTCTCATGTCCTCCCGAAACAACATTGTATATATGCTGAAATATGGGCATAATTTCCTTTACAAAATTATTGCGTTTCTGGTACACCTCTTCACCTGCATCAGCCATCTCCTGTTCCCATATTCCCATCAACGACTCATCAGACTCTGCCTCCAATTTAAGCAGAGCGTTCCTTTTGCCGTAAAGGCTTTATTATATCTGATTAAGGCGTCAAGATATTGTTTGTCATACTGAGATATAACCACATCCATCAATCTTCGCCTTTCATCACCGCCACCATCTATAAGCCTGTTGTCCGATGGCGAAATAAAAAAATAAGAGGTATTAGTCCGATATGATTGGAGAATTTTCTTTATACTCTTTGCCGTTACGTTTAAAATGTTTATGCTTACCACGCTTCATACCAGCATAAATATTCTCTTCTTTTTCAGCATCTGTCACAAAAATTTCCCTCTAATACAAAAGAAATCCTGATCGTGATTAATCACCTGACTATCAATGTTCGTGAAAGCTGCTATGACAAAAACGACAACAATAAATAGCATCAAGAACATTCGTCTTTTCCCATCCCATTTCCACCAATAAAACAATTGATTTTTATTTGAGAAATCGAGCGAAACCGAACGAATATTCTTATAATTAATTACAGAAATCTTCTTAAGTATCATTTCGTGCAAAAGTTAATTGTTTTTAGCTATGAAAAAAAGAAAAAGGAAGTAATTAATTTCTATATATAGAATTAAAATTACTACTTTTGCGACCATCTATACGGAAAATAATACATAAAAAAATAATGGCAACTAAAAACGAAAAAGGTAACTTTCGACGACGCATTGCAGTCGGGTTCGTTTCTCGAAAAAAACAAGAAAAACATTTTTCCGCACTTGTTATCGCAATTCTTATTATTGTAGCAGGTTTCTTTTTGCTATCAGGGAGTTTGTAAATGGGCCTCGTCAGCAAAAAGGCAAGCACAGCTCTTGCACGTGGACAGGAATATTTCCGGGCCGAACAATTTGATAAAGCCCTCAACGGTGACGGCGCAGGTTACGCAGGTTTTGTCAAAAGTGCAAGCGATTATAGCAGTACCGATGCAGGCAATCTGGCTAATCTTTATGCTGGTCTTTGCTATGCGAACCTTGGAAAATGGCAGAATGCTGTCGACTATCTCCAGAATTTCTCTACTAAAAATGATGCACTCGTAAGTCCTGCAGCTACTGCAGCTCTTGGCAATGCGTATGCACATATTGGCCAAATCGACAAAAGCCATCAGCGAAATTAAAGGATGCAGCCAGCAAGGCTGACTCAGAAGCTAAAGACGGTACAAGCAATAGCTTGTCGCCAACGTTTCTTCTTCAGGCCGGCGAACTTTTAGAAAGCCAGAACAAAAAGGACGATGCGTTGAAGATTTATCAAGATATTAAGAAGAAATATGTTAATGCACCGCTTGTACAGAGTGGTGATATTGACAAGTATATAGAACGTGTAACCAAGTAAAAACATGGCTACCTCTCTCCACAATCTTTCTGATTACAATGCAGCTAACGTCCCTGACGCCAGCAATATGTGCTTTGGAGTAGTTGTCTCTGAATGGAATTCCGAGATAACCGGAGCCTTATTGGATGGTGTTGTCAACACGATGAGAAGCACGGTACAATACCAGAGAACATCCATATCAGGCGTGTTCCCGGAAGTTTTGAACTTATTTATGGAGCACAACAAATGTGCAAAAACGATGGTTTCGATGCCGTTATCATCTTAGGCAGCGTTATTCGTGGCGAAACACCACACTTCGACTACATCTGTCAGGGTGTAACCTACGGTATTGCACATCTTAACGCTGTTCAAAATATTCCCGTAATCTACGGTCTTCTCACAACCGACAACCTTCAACAAGCCAAGGATCGTTGTGGTGGAAGCCTTGGAAACAAGGGCGACGAGTGTGCAATCGATGCTATAAAGATGGCCAAATTTTAAAGCTTATGATGCTATACGATCTTCTTCAGGCATACGAGTTTGATGAAATTATGCCTATTATTACCAACATGTTCCCTGGTACCGACAAATATGAAAAGCCTCTTCGCGAAGCCTGGAACCTGTTACTGTCCATGAATCCCGTCTTATCGAAGAAGAATATTCGATATAAACTAATGAAAGGTTCGCGCGCAGAAGAATCGTATATGGGTGCAGAGGACAAAGGATTTTGACGCAACATGGGAAGTAATTATTGGCAAGAACCTTTCCCGTGAGAAAGGAGTTGATTTGTCTGATGCCGAGCTTCTTGCCAACTGTTTAGTGAATATCTGTTTTATCGGCCACCATCCGAAAGCCTTCGATAAGGCTTATAACGAGCTTATAAAAAGCCGAGTAATTAAGAAAAACTTACGTTACCATGCGTAAAAATTAATATAAAAACATATATATCCCCAGCTGCAAAGTAATGCAGAAGGGGATCTTTTGTTTTACTTTACAATATTTGCGTTGTATCTCTCTTTAGGGTATTTTTACAAAAACTACTTGTTTAATTGCTGTCTTTACGGTTTAATATTCAATACTATCATTATAACAACAAGTATGTGTTAATATCTACTCTCTGCCTTTATTGATTGACATTTTCTATTTTTCTGCAAACTTAAATTTAGGAGTCATGCTTCAAAACAATATGAACCACTATTCAAAGACTTTCTTTCCTGCTTGTAATTGCCGTTATGACTCTGTTGGCACAGGCTTCTTTTGCACAACAATGGGACGATAAAATTATCATTACCAATTGTAATGAACAATATATTCTCAATCTGACAAAGGAAATACGATTGTAAAGAACAAAAAGAAATGGAATACATGTCTAATTCCGGGTATACGGTTTATCCTGAAACAGCTGTATTCTATGGAGATTTTTATTACATTAGACAATGTTTCGGGACGTGGAAAAAACTGTAAGAACATAACTCCCGAGAATGTTTTCATGATGACAGCAAAGCATGTATTATAAAAGGGATACATTGACAAGAAAGGGAAAACCTGCAACGCTTCTTTTGAACGTACTTTTAAAAGACATAAAATATTTTACACGAATATATCTGCTCGAAGATTATTTCGTAAAGAACAAAACATTAACCATTACCATACCCACATCACTGGCTGGATACCATATAAAGGAGATGAATTTCAGCGGATATGGCATACGTACCGAGCATAAAACTACTACTGATGCTGATATATACACCTATACATTAGCAGATGCAAACCGTATGAAAGACGATAAACAAATGCCGCCCATATCAAACGTTTATCCTTATTTGCTCATCACAGGTTCGTTCAAGGATGTTAACGATTTGTACACATGGTCTAAGAAAATGGCAAGTGTCGATTGCACAATACCTAACCTGAAAGCCCTCTTACAGGAAATAAACCAGAACAGCAAAACCGATGACGACCGCATAAGCAATACTTATCACTGGATTCAGGAGCACATCAGGTACGTGGCTTTCGAAGCAGGCCTGTCGGGACATCGTCCCGATACTCCGCAGGAAGTGTTGAGAAAGCGTTACGGCGACTGCAAGGGCATGGCACTTTTACTTACTACCCTGCTCAAGGCACAAGGCTTCGACGCCCGACTTACCGACATCGGTACCGACGAAATACCGTTTAAAATGAGCGACATTCCTACGCTGGCCAGTGCCAATCATGTTGTCTGCACACTATTTTATAAGGGTAAAACCTATTATATTGATGCCACTTGCAAGCATATTCCATACACATATTCTCCACAAGCCATACAGGGATCGCAAGCCATGATATACAATGATGACAAGCCTTTATTACAGATTGTGCCTACCCTGAAGTCGGATATATCAATCGACAGCCTTACCTACCAGTATCGTTTACAGGATAACGTACTTACCGGCAAGGCTACATACCAGCTTCGTGGCGACATGAAGGAGTGGTTTATGAGCATTGCTGACGACGCAGGTAACAAGAACAGAGACGACCTTCTGACCAACAACCTCAACTCCGATTCGCATAACATGACCATAACAAATGCCAAATGGCTCGATCATGATGCCCGTCACGACTGGGCACGCTTTGAGGGAGACGTTGTTAATAAGGCGGCAGTGCAACAGATTGATGGCGAGCTGTATATCGAACTCAACCCACATAACAACCTCTTTGATGGCAGAATTGATACTACCGGCCGTGTAAACGACTACTATTTTCCCGTTCGTTGCAACGTAGTTCGCCAGGTAACATTTACTATTCCTGCCGGTTACAAAATTGACTATCTCCTTCTTCTGCTACTTTTTCAACACCCGAAGGAACCCTTTCCTGCAGTTTCCAGAAACAAGGCAACACTATTCTTTTCCATCAGAAGATGCAAATTATTCGTCGTCGCATCCCATTGGCCAACATTCCCAAATGGAACGAGGCCGTAAGTAAATGGAAAGACGCCAGTAACGAGCAGGTAGTGCTGAAAAAATAACCTGCCTGTTCATGCGGTTTGCAGGCGCAGCCACATCAAAATAACAACCACCAAATATAATAAAGGTATGAAAAAGCTACTTATCATGCTCATTTCGTCAATCATTGCGCTCCCAATGATGGCGTTCGACGACAACGATTATCAAAAGTTTGTTCAGGAAGTGAAGAAGGAGGTATGGGCAAAGGACCTGCCTCAATTCAACACCCGCACGGTGCCGCTCAATACAAAAACGAGGTCGGCCGTTGTACGCTCTCTATGAAGAGTTCTCTGTTAACCAAAGCAAGAGGTTTAACTTCATAAATGTTACCAATATCAAGGCACATACCAGTACGCATCTCAAACGCTACCTGATTAAAATTAACGACATAGGCTGCCTTAGAGAAGTTCTCAACATTCGATTTTCGCACCTACGATCGTTCGCTTAACGATGCTCTTTTGCACGAAGACCACCGCACTGTATTGGGTGTGAAGGTTATCAAACCAAACGGAACGGTAAAGGAAGTAAGCAGTGACGAGTACCGTGAAGCCAACGAAGGAAAGAAAGGTAAGGAAAAAACGCTCAAAGCTTGCCGTCCCCGACCTGCAGGTTGGTGACCTTATTGACTACTTTACCTACGATTTTGACAAGGTGAAAGAAGAGAATATCGACCCCGTGATATTTATATTCGGTGCCGACTATCCCATTCTCGACTATCAGATTCATTGCAGCATTGACAAGCAGCTGTGTACGCATACCGCACGATGAACGGTGCACCCGACTTTCACGGCCAGCCAGAAAAGACGACGACATCGTGCTCGATGCTCATACATTGACCAGACGTTACCCGACTACGCATATAACGCCATTGCACAGGCACCATACATCATGCTTTACGCAACAGCCAACGTAGCTTTAGACTATACAGCCAAGAGCACAAAGGAGAAAGGGCTGCACGCTAACCCTGATGCCAGCGTAATTCAGGACGATGCGTGGACATGCTGGTGGGATTACTAACACCAAATGGACACCGGAAAGCTGCTTGCCAAGGTTGTAAAGGCTGCCCAAAAATTAGGCAGTGATGAGGAAAAGGCCGACTATATTTACAACTATATGGTTATGAACTCGCTTGTTTTTAAGCGTCCTTACGAAGAGCCATACACCTTCTCAACCCTCTTTACCAGCATGCTCGACAAGCTCAAAGTGCCTTATTTGCGCGCCCTCACAACCAATACCAGTCTTGAGCCTTTCGACAAGCTCATTAATTACAGCGATGCAACCCGCTTTATTATGCTTAAAAACGGCAGGTGTTACTTTCCGCTGGGCTATGCCGTAGCGGCAGGAGTAGTACCGTCGCCCTATTTAAACCGCGACGCTGTAAGCACCGACCGTCCTAAAAAATTCAACAAAGGTCCGTTCACAACGTTTAAAACGCCAGCCTCCAACGCTGCCGAAAACGTTGAAAGCGTAACGATAAATGCCGCGGTCGATGGTGTAATGCTCAATATTGAACGCCAGAACTCATATACCGGATGCGAGAAAGAGGGCATGATTCCTAACCTCACCACAGCCGAAGAACTTTGCAAGGCATGGGGTACGGCATACAACATGCCAAACTTTGCCGACTTTTTTGTGCTGAAAAAAAGTGAGACTGATACAAAGGTTGCAGAACGGGCCGAAGCCGATAAGAAAGATGTGGCAGAAAGCTTTTTGCCGACGAAATAAAGGCTTATCACGACAAAACACCTGTAAAAATAAACCAGACAAAAGGTTACTGGCTTCGGTCAAAACAATACCCTTTTACATATACACCAGCTATCAGGTTGACGGACTTGTTAAAAAGCCGGCCGAAACATTGTCGTTTCAATAGGACAGCTTTTCGGGCAGCAAACACATATCGAAGGAAAAGAAGCGCGAACGCAATGCCGACGTATGTACAGCAATCCCCGTACCTATACCGTTTCGTTGTCTCTTGCCATTCCACAGGCTATACTGTGGCAGCAGAGAGCTCTGGAAAAAGCTCAACAACAATATTGATAACGAAAATGTGGGCCTCAGCACGAAAGCCGAAATAAGCAGCGACAAGTTGGTAATCGGTTTCCAGAAAACATGTAAAAAGCTGCGCATCCCGGCCGCAAACTGGCCTCCAGGTACTCGATATGCTCGACCGTGCATACGATTTTACCAATCAGCAAATTATCTTAAAGAAACTGTAAAGGCTTTTCAGGCGTACACCCCAAAAGCGCCGCCTTTAATTGGTTTTTACACCAATATATATTAGCCTTTACGCCCTTTCGCCAACATGTTGTTGTCGAAAGGGCGTATTTGTTGCAGGCTTTTATTCATCGTTCGACGGCCGTCAGCTAACGCAGCTGACGGCCGTCATACATATAGTAAGGCGACCGCCGTACACGTTGCTGACAACCGCCTAACAGTGAACTTTACAAAAGAAACATACCTGTTATGCAGCCTTGTTCTGTATTGAAAAAGGCGTAATCAGTAAGAGAAACAGGCACAAAGCCCTTTCAATAAAAACGGGAAAATTAATTTTCTATGTTGCCAGTATCCGCCTCGGTCCTTTGCTATCGACACCGTACCCAGCTTATTCACCGTAAGCACAAGCGGTACATACTCGTCGCTCGACATATCGGGGCTACCTACGCTGGCTGCAAAGCGCAGTAAATTGCCGTTAACCTTATCAAAAACAATACCCAGCAGTGCCCCGTTCTATAATAGGAGCTGTCAACATAAGGCTTAAAATTTTTGCTTGTAAACGTACCCGAGAAAAATTCAGAGCCGTCACTGCGCAGGATACGGATGGAAACGCGGTTATCATAGAACTTATCAACACCATCAGAAGTCAACGGAGCGACGTGTCGGCCTTTTAAATTAATTTCTATTTTATAGCTGCCACCCATCCATTTTATCTCGGGTGAACTGATGAGGCATCGCCCGTTTTCTGAGGGCTGCGGGCCTTTACAACAATAGGTTTTTGAACTATAATCACATTGCTGTCATTCTTTTTCTTACACGACCACAATGTTATTGTACAAAGAAAAGCCATAGCTATCACGGCTGTACGACTTAAAAATATGCTGCAAATTTTTCATATCTGATGTTTGTCACGACGTCGAAAAAGACACATCCTTAAGTTAATATGTGCAAAGATAATAAAAACCAACGATTTTTCTCTTATCTTTGTCACGACATTGACATAAAGATGCGTAAACTTTTTTATTTTATTTTGGTTCTCTTTCTGGTATCAGCATGTGGCCGGAGAGACAAAAACCAGGAGGCCGTACAGGCAGAACCCATTGATACCACAGCACAAATGGTGAACCAGATAAACATGTGTTCACGCCTTTATACATCAGAATATAAGATAAGGAAAATTATTCTCTTTGACGATCCCGCTGCCATCAGTTTCAGTTTTCTGAATAAAGTATACAAAATAGGGCTGCCTTTAGGGCAGCGCAGCGTAGCCATACCCGTTACGGCAACGGTAAAAACCTATGTCGATTTGGGCAAACTAACCAAGGATAATATTGTCAGGGACGGACAAAAAGTAGAGATTGTTCTCCCCGATCCGCAAGTTATGCTAACAGCTACCCATATTGACCACACGCATATTGTACAGAACATATCATTCTTTCGCAGCCATTTTAATGATGGCGAGCTGGCACTGATTGAGCAACAGGGACGCAAGGACATCATCAAAAGCATGGGCAGTCTCAACATTCTGGAAGACGCCCGCACAAGTGCAGCCCGCCAGCTCGTACCCATTGTAACGGCAATGGGCTTCGATGAGCGCAATATTACAGTAACGTTCCGCAAGGGATTAACGATAAGAGACCTGTCAAAACTGATTAAACAAATTGATTAACCCTTGTCATCATGGAAAAAACAAAACAAAAATAACCAGTATACTGTCACCATTCCTTCGTATGGCCATGATGAAGGTGCTTGGAGCAGTTATAGTAACAGGCTTGTTTATACTGGCCATTAGCCTGTGGTTACACCGTGCTGCAAGCGACAACGCCCTCAACGGACGCTTTGAAGTAACTGCCGTACAGGTGCAAAAACTGAAGGATATAGGGCAATGGGAGTTTCTTTCCATCGCGGATGAAGAGCTGATGGATACCGTAAGACACGGCTTTTTTAGCGACGACCGTCTTTCACGACTGTATTACGGCACCCTCAGGCTGGGCATAGACATGGGCAAAACAAGCAAGAACTGGATTAAAACCGACCATGATACCGTAAAGGTTACGTTGCCACCGGTACAACTTTTAGACCCGAATTTCATTGACGAAGCCCGCACACGTGCTGTCTACGAAAGCGGAAAATGGAGCGAAGCCGATAAAGCCATGCTTACAATAAGGGCTTCGGAAACGATGAAAATGCAATGTATGACGCCGCAAAACATCAGGAGCGCAGAACAAAATGCAACCGTTCAGTTTACGAATCTGTTGCATTCAATGGGATTCCAATACGTAAAAATAAGCTTTAACAAGTCCCGGAACAGTTAGATATAATATTCGGCAGCATCAATTAAGCCTGCACGAAGAGCATATCTGGTGGCTTCATGCACGTTGTTGACGCCTAATTTGCGGAATATATTTTTCCTGTGCGTGTTAACAGTGTGGAAACTAAGGAAGCGTTTTTCGGCTATTTCCCGGCTTGTCATGCCCTGAGCAATGGCAATCAATATTTCGGTTTCGGTTTTTGTCAGTTTAATACGTTCCTCGTTTTGTGAGGCCGAAGAGAACACTATTTGGTGGCATGCTGACAAACAAAGCGCTGACCGCGGGCGGCTTGCTGAAGTCCTTCACGAATCTCAAACATGGGCGAGTCTTTCATTATCACGCTAAAACGGTCGCTTTGCATCAATACCTCACGCAGAAAATCACCACTCAAATCTTCACTGAACAGCACCCAAGACATCTGTTTGAAGCGTATATTCAGGATGAAAAGCTCATTGCTGTCGCCAAAATCAAACAAATTATAGTCGAGAATAACCAATGAATCGGGCGCGTTTTCAAGTTCCTGTACAAGTTCTGCCTTATCAAACACCTCCTTACAACAGTTCTGCACCAATCCCATGCAGCACATATTGAAGTCCGGCTCGTGAATATCCTGTTTGTCAGCCAATAGTATTTGCATATTTCTTACGCTGTTTTAGAAAGAAAACATAAAGCTGAAGCGTACACCGTTCCTGCTGATATTAGCATGGTTGTCATAGTTGAAACGGTGAACATACAACACTCGAAGAACTTAAATATGCTATGAACTCCCGCAACAAGCTCCATATAGGGTGTTCTCGAGTTCATAACGTAGCTGCCTGAAGGGAACTGGAACATTGTCGTATTGAGCGCATTCTGTGGCAGGAACGGGTTATTCTTGTCGGTTAAACTCCCAAACATACCCTTAAAGGCAATATATTCACGCCACTTTAAATGCTTAATGAGGGGAACACGGTTCAACAGCTTGCCGTTCATATCCCATGTAACCGACCAGAAAGCATACCTGTCGGTGAGGAATTCCATGTTATTCATCAGCGAGAATGTTTCCTCATTCTCAATGTATGTCGGGTTAACGGGTGGCATAATCAGCAACGGAAACGGCACCCTATTCCACTGAGCACCAGCCTTTATGTGCGTATCGATACTACCCCAGCTGCCTAACCACTGACGCTTGTAAACCGAAAGCTGCGTTAAATTATACTTATATTGTCCGCCAAGAAAGCCTTTAAGGCCCATGGTATGGGTTAAACCAAACTCGGGTGCGTCCAGATTGATAGGCACACGCTTCTGTTTTGTATTGATGTATGTAACGCCAGGCTGATACTTCAGGCTCATATTCAGCTCGGTTGTACGTATTATCAGGTTTACCCGAGCCAAGCTCATAGAAAGCAAGGTCGCCCGTAGGTTCATCGCTTTCGCTTTAATGCCGCCACCGATGCGAAGTCCCGTGGCGACTCGTAACTGAACTTGAGATGCTGGCGATTATAAAAATAAAGTTGCTCTATTTTCAATGCACGAATCGACATAAAGATATTGTCCTTTGTTGTGTAACAAGAACTTGTCAGTAGGCGACATGACATCGTAAGTAGTCTCAAACGAAATACTGTTCTGTGGAAATTCGAAGGGTGCAAGCTGTTTTTTGTTGAAACTATACGTAACTTCTGAACTATAATAGCTCTTATGGCTCCTCATACCATAAGCATAAAAGCCCGTCCAAAACAGGTTAGGGTTAAGATGTGCAGTGGTGCGTCCGCTGGCCCTTAGGCGCATACCATCAGCAAAGTTCGACGAAATCAGTGTATTCACAGGCCCTATATCAAACTTGTTTTTGTCTTTATCGGCCGTCGTTTCTACATAGTTTTCCAACAAGGCTTTGACGCCGGTGATAATCCATTTGTAGTTTTTCGACTGCTCCATACGGTGCATAAAGTTGTCCATGACGACTCAGCCTTCGTTAATTCTACCGTACGATACTTGCTCCAGAAGGCTTTATCGCGATTCATTGCCTCAATTTCGCGTTTTACTTTCGCCCTTCCATTAAACAGTTTACGAGGTAACTCGTCGAACGAATAATCGCTAAGCCGGGTTGTTCGCATACAAATAGCCTTCGAAAAAAGCTTATTGAGCTTCAGTTCGGCCATCATATTATCGGTGGTCAATGCCCATTCTCCATTGGGAAGCTTGGTATAAACCTGCTCCACTTTCATGTTTTTCTACAAAGTTTACATCGCTTTTTTTCGGTATTGTCAGGTCGCAACGCTTCACATGTAACGTCGAATCAGTTAGCTACATACAGGTCACCACGAAGCCAAAATCCTGCTGATTGTTCGGTAAGAATTGCAGATGGTAGCACAAATCACGGTCTACATACACCGTGTCAACAATGTAATAGCGATAAAAAGATATTGCCGTTTCGCCTATTGGCGAGGGGAAAGGATATTGAAGAAGGCGAATATAGTTGTCATATATGTCAACATCGGTAAACACATCCTTAAGCACTTCTGTCAGAATTTCACCCGTTTGTATCACATTTGTAAGGCCTTCGTTCTGCTGTCCCTTAATGATTTCTTTCTCAGTTTTGGGATTTTTACGATATATGTGTTGCGAAACGGTTTCGGTAACAGTCAGTGGAAGGATAAGCTTATTGTTGTAAGAACTCTGTTCTACATGGTCAACGAGCCAGGGAGAACGCTTAAAAATACCCTTCTCCAAATCGTCCGAGTGAAGGTCGTTCATGCCAAACGTTATCTTCTGGTATCGATTATACGAATAGAAATCGTGATTTTTCCAAATGCGTTTGTTTCTTTGCCGCAATTACTCTGCGCATTAATTCAACCGCCGGATTATTCTTTCTTGTATAGCGTCCGCGTCGTGATTGGATAACCACTTCCTGCAATTTCTTCGTCTCGCTCTTCAGTGAGATCTTCAAATCACTTTTATTTTCATCAACCGCTACAACCTGCGACTCGTATCCAATGGCACTAAACGTAAGCACCCAACCCTTATGAAGGTCGATGGTAAACCTGCCTTCGCCATCACATGACACCGCAACATGATGTCCTTTTATAGGATACACTTGCATACGGAATGCCATAATTGTCGTCGGCATCAACAATAATTCCTGTTATTTTGTCTTGTCCATAAACATATATTGATGTGCAAATCACCAATAAAACGGCTGTAAGATACCTCTGAAACATCAATCCTTGAAGATTATTTTATTCTGAATCAACTGTTAATAACATGCCTCTCCCGAGCCCGTACCGGCCTTCTTTTCAGGGCTGAAAGCTGTCTTATTGCAAAGACAGATAAAAATAATATATGTGGCAAAGTTACCTATATATTATTATATATAGATGTCAACCCGGTATTTTTATGTTTTTTTGTGTAGTCAATATCTCTTAAACGAAAAAATATGTACCTTTGCGAAGCTATGACATTTCGTAATACAACTGCTAAGATTATTGCCACAGGCTTCGGCTTTGGCTATTGGCCGTGGGGACCCAGGGAACGGCTGGAGCCTTTGTCGCTACGCTGATATGGACAGGGCTTAGCTATGTGCTCATCCGACAGTTACTGATGGGGCAACAGCCTTTACTTGATTATTTTCTTTTTACACTTATCGGCACGTGGGCAACAAAAATACTTATGCCTTGCTGGGGAAATGACCCGAGCAGGGTTGTGGTTGACGAAATGGTAGGTGTATGGATACCGCTTATTGTTGCCGTCCCAACAGTGTGGTGGCAGGTTGTTGCCGCTTTTATTCTATTCCGTTTCTTCGATATTTTAAAACCGTTGGGCATCAGAAGTCTCGACCGTCGCGTCGGTGCCTTCTGGGTAATGGCTGATGATCTGCTTGCAGGTGTGTACTCATTGTTCGTTCTTTTAATTGTAAAATGGGTCGTATAAAGCATGCAATGTTCACCTTTGGCAAGGCCGAAAGCTCAGCCATATTGGCTTCTGCTGCGACTTTGGCCTGACCATCTTCCTCGTCAGGGCCTTAGAGTATGGTATGCACGGGCTTCTTTCTTTGGTGCACTGATGGGAGGTATCGTGAATTGCTACGTAAACTACCGATGGGTATTTGACAAACAAAAACAAAGAAAAACCGTTCATCGCCCTCAAATACTTCTTTGTCTGGAGCTTTAGCATATTATTTAATACTGCCGGTACATGGTTTTTTACCGTACTTTCAGGCATGAACTTTATTATTGTAAAGGCTGTTGTAGCCATCATTGTGGCCATTTTATGGAACTTTCAGATGCAGCGCGTCTTTGTTTTCCGCAATTTACGCGCACACAATAAAGAATAATCTTTCAAGATATGAATTATAGAGATTTCCTTCAAAAGCTTATTTACGCTATCATTAATCCGCTTATCCACGGGCTTATCAAATTACATGTTACGCCCAATATGATTACCACACTGGGCTTTTTGGGTAATATAGGTGCAGCTGCATGCTTTATTTATGCCGCTCTTGCCCTGCAAAAGTGGCGATACAGCCGGCGCTTTTTGTGACATAACATGGGGCGGAGGCATTATCCTTTTTGCAGGATTGTTCGACATGATCGACGGCCGACTGGCTCGTTTAGGCAATATGTCAACCACCTTTGGGGCGATGTGGGACTCGGTTCTCGATCGGTATAGTGAGCTGATTTCGTTGTTCGGCATCGTACTTATTTTTCCTCCTGGCAATCAATTCTGGCTGGGGTGGTAAGCTTTTGTGGCTATGATTGGTTCGGTTATGGTAAGTTACGTCCGTGCAAGAGCCGAGGGTCTCGGTATCGAATGCAAAGTAGGGCTTATGCAACGCCCCGAACGCGTCGTGGTTTTAGCCTTTACAGCCATCGCGTCGGGGCTGTCAGCCAACCTTCAATGGCTCGCCGTGGGAATGACAATCATTGCTATTCTGGCTAACATTACGGCTTTCTGGCGCATAGCTCATTGTTATAAGGCACTACAAGGAAAGTAGTTTTCCTATAGATTATCACTCTAGGATCGTACTACTCGATAACACAACACGTGTTTAGCATTGTATATTATTTTATTATTTGCGGCTCTTTTAATCGTCCCACCCCTACCCGACGCTTTGCCTTTGCCTTTGTGCCCGTGGGTTATATTTGCATGCTGCTACGACTGGATGCGCTTCTTTCCCAACTATGAATTTAACACCATTGACGTTAAAGGACTGTACGATACTGAAAAGAACCTGTTTGGAATAACGGCTGCAGGCGGACAGAAACTTATCTTAGGCGAATACTTTCGCCATCCATCACTGCCTGCCTGCCGACCTGTTAGCGGGTTCTTTTTACCTGTGCTGGGTACCCTGTTCCTAGGTTTCAGCCTTTGGCTATACTATAAACGCCAGTACAAATGGTTTTTACGATTCAGTATCGCTTTTCTTTTCGTTAACCTTGTAGGCTTTTGTGGCTATTACATTCATCCCGCAGCACCGCCATGGTACGTCATAATGTATGGTTTTAAACCCATATTACACACCCCCGGAAATGCCGCATGGCCTCATCCGATTTGACCAGTTTGCCGGCTTCCCCGTGTTTCAAAGCATATACGGTAAAAATGCCAACGTGTTTGCAGCATTGCCTTCTCTGCATGCCGCTTACATGTTAGTTACCACCTGTTACGCCCGTGCCAGCAAACAACCCAAGGCTCTTGTAGCTGTCTTTGCTGTTATTTGTGTGGGCATCTGGTGCACAGCCGTCTATACGGGACACCATTATGTAATTGACGTACTGTTGGGAATTGTCACCGCTTTTGTCGGAATGTCTATCCTCGAACGGGGTGTTTTCCAGATTCCAGGCATTAAAAGGGCTTTGGAAAATTACGTAAACTATCTGCAACACAAGCCCGTTTCTCATATCCATACGAAAAGAGAAACAGACCGAATAAAACCTGTTAATACTATAATGCCATTGTTTTCTGCTGAAGAAAAATCAAGCGAAAAAGCAACTCTTAAGACTGTAAATAATTCGCAGTGGGCACTCGTTTTCGTCAACGCTTTCCTGTTTCCATGGCTTTCCCTTTTAGCCAGACAGCATGACACCCTATACGCCTTTGCGGGCACAACATCCTTACTAAAACTATCGCCCACTACTACCACTTCATCGGGCCTTAAGCCTAATCGTTCCACATCCTATTTCGTAGATTCGCGGGTCGGGTTTGCGAATATTCACCTCGGCCGACTCACTATATCCTTAAAGAAAACGTCTAAACCAAACTCCCTTAACACCGTACGGATATTGCCATAAAGTTGCTTTTCCCAACACCATTTCGTAGTTTTGATGCAACCTTTCCAGCACAAAGCAGCTTTCTTTTGTGGTGTCAACCACGCGCCGATACACGTCATTGAGCACATTTTCACGTAACAGACCAGTGCTGTTTCTATCCTCGTCCAGTACACCTGCCGATTTAAGGTATTCAAACTCGAGCCGTAATTTCACGTCAAGCGTTACGCGAAAAGGTATCCGATGAGCTTAATTATATTGTTACTTCCCAATGTTCGTTCACCATACACATAAGCGTCACGAAACTGATCTTCAGTAACCATCACGCCGCAACGCTGCCATGCTCCCCACAGCATTTGCCCCCAATGGCAGCCAGCTGTGTCAAGTGTGGCACCATAATCAAACAAAGAAACCTTTAATCATTTCGTTGTATTTTGTAAATCGAAAAGCCTGCAGACGTGCCGTCATACGCGTACAAAGCTGTTCGTGCCGGCGTTTCATGTACACATAAAACAGGTTCAGAACCACAGCCTCAAAGAGCAAATAAATCCACGGCCCTACCACATCATTTGTGAAACAGCCCAGCAAACAGGTTGCATAAATAAAGAAAGCCCGACTGTTAAAGGTTAGCAAGTTGGTATATTTCATCAACGGACGACTTCCCTTCAGAAACTCTTCGCGCAACGGTTCCATCTGTTTCGCCGTAGTGATTGAGGCTGTTTCGTTCCACTTTGCGAAAGAAAACGCTGAAACGCTGGCGTACGCTTTTCACAGCTCTTACAATAGCCGGCGTAACTCTTGTAGAATATACGGTCGAACCATTTCCGGCGCGGTATGCTATGGTAAATGGCCATTTGCTGTGCATAATTGTCTAATTCTGAACCTTCCTTACCCTTTAAAAAGAAAAGGTGTATTTGCCTGTAATAATCGCCTAACGAGCTTTGGGGCGAATGTCCAAAGGCTCCAGCCATTAAGCTAAGCACCCAAATCCATACTCCCCACGTCGTATCGAAACCGGGAATACGTTCGTTCATCATCCTAAACGACAGGCCTACGTAGATGGCTACAAACCATACATCGCCCGACACACCGTCGAGCACACGTCCCAATAACGTTTTCTTACCCGTAAGACGAGCCATTTGTCCATCCGTAGAATCGCAGAAATTGGCCAGCATCAACAGCACAACCCCCATCACATTATGCTGCGAGGTGGTATAGCTGAACATCCATCCTGCCGCAGCTCCAAGGAAGAAAGAGAGGATGGTTATAACGTTAGGATGTATGTTTAACTTGTTCCAGAACAAGGCAAACAGCAATCCTATGGGATGGTTAAAATGGGCATCTACCCACTCTTCTGTATCAGCCGACTTGATAGAAGCCTGAAAAAGTTCGCGAAAGGTTGCCATTATTCACACTGATTATTTTTGTTTAAAAACGAGCTGTTATTTCGCTGGCTATCGACGATGCCATCGTCTTACGGAAAGGAGAAAAGCTGGGCCAATCGTTAAAATCGATGATATAAAAACGTCCTTCTTTGTCAACGATGGCATCACCACCATACACAGCTACGCCCGTAAGCTCCGAAAGACGGTATACATACTGTGCAAGCGCATCTGCATCAAAGACATAATGGTGTGGCAGACCGTTGTATGTCTCAAGTCCGAATTTTGAAATGCCAGTATCGCCGGGATATAAAAACCTGAAAATATGGCTGCCAACACCGTAGAACTTCACCACGTCGCCCGGGATATGTGCGCTTACAACCATATCGTTAATGCCACGCTGCATAAACTTCTGCTGTGCCAGCATAAGATCTTCAGCCGTATTACAGAAAACAATATCGTCTTTTTTTTGTGCCGATGTGTCATTGCGTTTCAGCCAGAAACCGTCATTACCCTTCTCTGTTGCCGTTGGAATGCCATTTTCTTTCATGAGCTGTGCCATACCGATCTTTTTGCAATTCCTTACCCTGACGGCTTTGTTAACCACACAACATCCGTCGGCTTCCAGACCCGAAAGCAGCGATAACGCTCTTCCGAACGGGCCATACTAAGAATAATATCAGCACCTGAAGGATGCTCTATAAAGCTTTTCTCGTTTACTACCCGTATATCATCAACTCCCTGTCAGCTGCATTTTCAGCTCTGCGCACACGGCTAAGAGTATAGCTTTATCGTTTTCAACCGAGTTGGGTGAAAACCTTTCGTCGCGCAAAACAGCTAATACGAGTATCTTCACAGGCTTATCGTGAAAGGAACGTTTCGGCCTTTTGAATATCCGAAACATGGTCAATGTCGAACACTTTTGAAAGGGCCACGCCGTCATTGCATAGCCATCGCGTACCAAAGCGCGCTGGAAGTTACGCATTCGGCTCTCTCCTGCCTCCACACACTGGGCAAGTACGGGGAACGATTTCGACGTCAACCCGTATATTCCAGCCGATATATATTGGCAGTGGGCATCGTTATGATCGTAAAAACCCGTAATAGTCATGTCGTCACGAGTACCTACCCATAGCGGGCTTTCATCGTCAACAAACGAGGTTACCCCCATCAGACCGTCGGTTTTCTGCGCCAGAGCCTCCTTAAAGGCTGCCGCATAGTTGCAAAATTCAGCCTCTTTGAACACGGTATCAACCGTTGTAAGCACAAAGGGACCGTCGCCAAGCATACTGCTGAGTTCAAAAAACGAGTGCATACTGCTGGGTGTACTCTTTACCTTAAACCTCAAATTAACAGGGCGTCCCTTCAGTCCGTCTTCTTCAATTTGCAACAAATGCTGGCTCACCAGGTTCGTACGGTCGTTACAAATCACCACTATCTCTTCGGCTTCGTTATCCATAAATATACGGATCAGCCTGTCAATGAGCTTCTCTCCTCCTACTTCAATTAAAGGTTTAGGAACGTTTATGCCCTCTGATGCCAGACGCGAGCCTTCACCTGCAGCTATAATTGCAAATTTCATATGCCCTAATTATAAAACCGTTACAAAAGTAAGCAAAAATGATTATTACAGAAAGCTTTTGCCTTCTTTTTTATAAGGTCGTTGTACGGCGGCCGTCAGTAACGCTGCTGACGGCCGTCACACCTGTTGTACGACGGCTGCCGTACGCGCTGCTGACGGCCGCCGGACGATAACCAAACACCCACAATTCCAGTTAGATTACAGGTTTATAACTTTACCGTCACAGTTAAATATTGTAAGAAAAACAGGCATAACTACCAATAGTTTTGTACATTTGCATAACTTTTTTCTTTGGGTTTTTACATGAATAAGATATACAGAGCGGGTCTTGACGTAGGCTCGACAACAGCCAAGATAACTGTCCTTGACGATTCTGACCAGTTAATTTTTCGCGCTACGAGCGCCACAATGCCGAGGGTTAACGAGCTTGTGGGCGGCTATCTCAACGAAATTGAGCATCAGCTCGGCGGGTAAGCCTGCGCCTTTGCGTCACAGGGGTCGGTAGGAATGTCGGCAGCCGAGTACATGAAAAACCGAGTTTGTGCAAGAGGTTGTGGCCGCTACCGTGTTTGCCCGCCATCGTTATCCACAGGCCAAGGCACTGATTGATATAGGCGGTGAAGACGCAAAGGTGGTGTTTTTCAACGGTAAGAGCATGGAGTTGCGCATGAACGGGAACTGCGCCGGCGGCACAGGGAGCGTTCATAGATCAGATGGCAGTGTTGACGGGTAGCACGAACAGCGAGCTGAACGACAAGGCAATGGCTGCTAAACAACTATACCCTATGGCAGCCCGATGCGGCGTATTTGCCAAAACCGACATCCAAAACCTCATGTCACGTAATCTGCCTGAGGCGACATTGCGGCCAGTATTTTCCACAGCATTGCCGTGCAAACCATAACAACGCTTAGCCACGGGTGCGACTTTACGCCGCCCATACTGCTTTGTGGCGGCCCTTTGACGTTTCTTCCAGCCTTGCGAAAGGCGTTCGCTGAATACTAAAGATGAACGATGACGATTTTATCGTACTTCGCGAAGGCAATCTTATACCGTCGATAGGCTGCGCATTGCGGGCTGACAAAGCCGAAGCCGTAGACATTGATACCTTACGAAGCCGCCTGAAAAAAGCAAAAAACACAGAGCCGCACGAAACAACCTGTGATACATCGTGCGCAACGGGTTGCGGAATAATCGAAGAAAAAAATACTGAGGTGCACGAAGAGCTGTTGCCTTTGTTCAGTAATGAAGCCGAACATACGGCGTGGCTCGAGGGCAAAAAGCGTTTTGCCACGCCCGTTTATCCCCTGAAAAACGGAGACGAAAGCGTGGTAATAGGCGTTGATTCAGGTTCAACCACCACAAAAATAATAGCTGCACGCACTACTCCCGGAGAAGAAGGACAGATTGTTTTTCAGCCATTATGCCGCATGAATCATGGCAACCCCATCAAGGCTGTTCACGAAGGATTAATGCGCCTGAACGACGAAGCTGGAAAGGCTGGAGCCAATATACATGTTGTCGGAACGTGCACAACGGGATACGGTGAAGAACTAATCAAAGCCGCATTCAACATGAACGAGGGTATCATAGAGACGATGGCCCACTATCGTGCCGCCGCTCACCTGATGCCTGATGTGTCGTTTATTCTCGACATTGGCGGGCAGGATATGAAGGCTATCTTCGTAGAGAACGGAGCAGTAGTGCGTATGGAGCTTAACGAAGCGTGCTCATCGGGGTGCGGTACTTTCATACAGACGTTTGCACAAGGCCTGGGATACGATGTAAACACGTTTGCACAGCTGGCCTGCGAGGCTGTAAAGCCCTGCGACCTGGGCACGCGTTGCACCGTGTTTATGAACTCGAAGGTAAAGCAAGTCATGCGCGAGGGAGCATCGGTAGCCGATATTGCTGCGGGCCTTTCATACTCGGTGGTGCGCAATTGTCTTTACAAGGTGCTCAAACTACACGGTAACGACCGCCTCGGACAGCGCATCGTGGTACAGGGTGGCACCATGAAGAACGACTCGGTAGTGCGTGCTTTCGAGCTGCTTACGGGCACAGAGGTAGCTCGTAGCAACATGCCCGAGATGATGGGAGCCTACGGTTGTGCGCTGCATGCGATAGAAACGATATATGGTAACACTGAAAGCAGAACGCTTAACAGCTTACTTGGTACGTCGACTTACAACACAAAGCTGCTGAATTGTAAAGGTTGCGAAAACCATTGCTTAGTTACAATGTACAACTTTGCGGGCGGAAGGAAATTCTATTCGGGCAACAAGTGTGAGCGTGTATTCAACAACAAGGGGAAGAATAGTACGAAAGGCGAAAATATTTACACGTATAAGTATCACCAGTTATTCGACTGTTACACCTATAATTACGCTGAAAAGAAACGTTTTGTTTTTGGGAAAGAGAAAGAAGAACCACGTAAAAGCCGTGGCATAGTGGGCATACCGCGTGTGCTGAACATGTATGAGGAGTTCCCGTTCTGGTACGCTTTGTTTACCGAAGCAGGCTTTGAGGTGAAACTTAGCAGCGAATCAGACTTTCATCGATACGAGCAAGCTCTTGGCTCGGTGATGAGCGACAACATCTGTTTCCCTGCAAAGCTCGTACACTCGCATGTGCAAGAGCTCGACAATATATTGTCGTCGATTGACAACGACGTTCCCAAGTTTATATTTATGCCCTATGTTGTGTTTGAGCCTATGGACGACAAGCGCAACAACAACAGCTATAACTGCCCTGTTGTATCGGCTTATTCGGATGTTATCAGGAGCGCAATGAAACTCAGTAACGACGTTGTTTCGCCCGTTATCAACTTTAAAGACGAGAAGCTGCTGCAAAAGAGATATGCAATTTCCTCAATAAATATGGCGTAAAACGCAAGGAAGCCCGGGCAGCTCTTTGCTGAAGCACAGGATGCTCAGCACAGTTATGTGACCGATATACAGCAGAAAGCTGAACAAATTCTGACCCAGAGCAGACGTGAAGGCAGGCTAACCATACTGCTTGCAGGACGTCCTTACCATACCGATCCGCTGATACAGCACAAACTTTCGGAAATGATTGCCGCGCTTGGAGTTAATGTTATATCCGACGATATTGTAAGAGGCAATACGAAAATAGAGGCCGGAGATACCTGCCTTGTGCGACAATGGGCCTACATGAACCGCCTTATTAAGGCCGGACAATGGTGTGCAGAGCAGCCCTTTGACGTGCATTACGTGCAGATGACTTCTTTTGGCTGCGGCCCTGACAGCTTTATTCAGGACGAGATTCGTACCATTATGAAGAACCATGGCAAGCCTTACACGTTGCTAAAAATAGATGATGTAAGCAACATCGGGAGCCTGAAGCTGAGGGTTCGCTCGCTGATTGAATCGCTGAGTGAGCAGAAACAGAATGACCATACGCCGAAAGAACAGAAACAAGAGCATATTAAAGTGGCGGGAGAAGACGAAAAAGAAACGTACAAGCTGCCGCCCGTAAAGCGACATATCCTTGCACCTTACTTTACAGAATATCTTACACCTATTGTCCCTCCGCTGTGCAGGCTCTTCGGCTGGGACGTAGAGGTGATGCCTCAAAGCGATGCAGAGAGTGCCGAATTAGGGTTGAAGTTTGCCAATAACGAAGTATGTTACCCGGCAACACTGATAGTAGGCGACTTTGTAAAAAGCGTTAAAGTCGGGTCGATACGACACCGGGAACGTGTCGTTAGTAATGAGTCAGACCGGAGGACAATGCAGAGCCACCAACTATACAGCCCTGATCAGGCGGGCAATAGACGCCAACGGGTTCAGCAATGTACCACTAATTACAATAGGTGTTTCCACACAGATGGGCGAAGACTATGGCAACGACAACAACCTTGACGTGCCATGGGTAAAGATGGCACCCGTAATTGCCACATCTTTATTATATGGTGATGTTATCTCAAAAATGTATCACGGGGCCGTTTCGCGCCTAAAAGCAGAGGCACAGCAGCCGCAAGGAAGGTTCAATAACAAGGCAGAGCAACTCGGGAGCACTATTTGACAGTAGTGGCAGAGCCTATTTTGAGAAACAAGCCATCAGAAATTATGGACCTCATCAGCGAAGCTGCAGAAGCTTTCGATGCCATAGTTGACGACAAAGAAATACCGGCAGTGGGCATTGTAGGCGAAATTTTCCTGAAATTCAATCCGTTTGCCCATCAGTTTCTTGCACAACGTATCATTGAAAAGGGCTTTGAGGTAGTACCTCCGCTATTGTCACCTTTCTTCTTACAAGAGTTTGTGAATGCCATTGCCCAAAAGCAAATGGGACTGAAAAGCTCAAAAGTACCCGACTTTGTGCTGAAAAGCATCTACCATTTGATATGGAGAAGGCAGAAGAAAATGAACGCACTGGCATCACGATTTCGATATTATCGGCCGTTCACTAATATATTTAAGGAGGCTGAAGAGGCAAGAAACATGGTGTCGTTTGCCGCACAATTCGGCGAAGGATGGCTGTTGCCGAGCGAAATTATCGGCATGGTGAAAGAGGGAGTAAACAACGTTGCAAGTCTTCAGCCGTTTGGATGTATTGCCAACCACATCGTTTCGAAAGGCATAGAAAAGAAGCTGAAAAAGATGTTTCCACAGCTGAACCTTGTCTCTCTCGACTTTGATTCTGGAGTTTCGTCCGTAAATGTTACGAACCGTCTGCTGTTGTTCCTCGACAGTATTGCCGTATAGCATTCCAACGGTAAACACCCAACAGGTTTCTTCCCATCATAATGCACAAGGCTACATTATATTGTGAGAAACAAAAAATAATGCTATTGCTTCGATATTATCACGCTTTTTAGTAACTTTGCCTAAAATTTTACTGACACATAAAGATGATCGCACAGAGAATGTCTCTCGCGCTTACTGAGACCATTGACCGTCTTGCAGATCCCCAATCGCTGCAAGGCCTTTTTCATCAACACCAGGATGGCAACCCATTGCCTTCAGGCAAGCGCCTTGAAGAGATTATAAACCTGTCACGTTCTATCCTTTTCCCGAGCTATTTTGGAAAATCACAAGTCAACATTGAAACCATAAAATATCAAATTGGCGTTAATGTTGAAAAACTATATCACCTGTTATCTGAACAGATTCTTGCAGGATTGTGCTACTCATGCGACAACGGCGAGAATATTCGATGTAGCAAATGCAAGGCCGAAGCAGAGAAAAGAGCTTCATACTCATCGAAAAAAATTCCCCGAACTGCGCAGGATTCTTGGCACCGATGTGACGGCAGCCTTCAATGGTGACCCCGCAGCCAAGAGCACTGCTGAGATTATTTCGTAGCTACCCTGTTATTAAAACGCTCTGCAAATTACCGCATTGCTCACGAGCTTTTCAAAATGGAAGTGCCGCTCATTCCGCGTATGTTAACGGAGATGGCGCACTCGGAGACAGGCATAGATATACATCCGGGTGCAACGATTGGGGAATATTTTACCATTGATCACGGCACGGGCGTTGTGATTGGAGAGACTTGTGTCATTGGCAATAACGTGAAATTGTATCAGGGTGTAACCCTTGGGGCAAAAAGTTTCCCTCTGGATGACGAGGGAAATCCTATTAAAGGTATACCACGTCACCCCATTATTGAGAATAATGTAGTGATATATGCCAATGCTACTGTGCTGGGACGTATTACCATTGGCGACCATTGTATTGTAGGTGCAAACACATGGGTGCTGCAGGATATGAAGCCGGGAGAAGCCGTTTACAGAACCATGCACGACTAATTACGTTTTTCTTAGACAATAAAATCATTTAACCATATTATAAATAACAATGGAATTTGAACTCATCGCCAAAACTTTTATGGGATTAGAACCCGTTTTTGGCACAGGAGCTACCCAATTAGGGGCAAACAATGTACAAATAGGGCGTCGCATGGTATCGTTTACAGGCGACAAGGCTATGATGTATCGTGCAAACTTTCAGCTGCATACAGCAATACGAATACTTAAGCCCATCAAGCACTTTAAAGCGCATTCAGCCGAAGAAGTTTACGATGAGATTCATAAAATAGACTGGGAACAATACATCGAAAAAGGGAAAAACGTTCGCTGTTGACTCCGTTGTTTATTCGGAAGAATTTCGTAATTCACGATTCGTTACATACAAAGTGAAGGACGCTATTGTAGACCAATTCAGGGAGAAAACGGGAGAAAGACCGAACATTTCTGTCAGCAATCCTGATATACGACTTCATATTCACATCGCCGATGAGCAGGCAACGCTCTGTCTCGACGCTTCAGGCGAGAGTCTTCACCGACGTGGTTACCGGCAGGAAAGCGTGGAAGCACCCCTCAATGAGGTATTGGCAGCCGGCATCATTATGATGACAGGATGGAAAGGTGATTGCGATTTTATTGACCCTATGTGTGGTTCTGGCACCATCGCTATTGAAGCAGCACTCATCGCCCGCAACATATCGCCTGGCGTTTTTCGCAAGGAATTCGCTTTCGAAAAGTGGCCAGACTTCGACCAAAAGCTTTTTGACGAGATATATAATGACGATAGTCAGGAGCGCGAATTTACGCATCATATCTATGGTTACGATGTAGACATGAAGGCAGTAAACACTGCTCGTCTCAACGTAAAAGCAGCAGGGACTGTCAAAAGACATCACCATTGAACAGCAGGACTTTTAAGGGATTTCCAAAAGCCTGCATCGAAAAGCCTCATCGTTATGAACCCACCCTACGGAGAACGCATATCTACTTCCAACCTACTGGCACGTATCGTATGATAGGGTGAAAAGGCTAAAGCACGAGTTTGAAGGCAACGAAGCCTGGATATTATCATATAAGGAGGAGTGCTTTGATCAGGTTGGTTTAAAGCCAAGTATTAAGATACCGCTCTACAATGGCAGCTTGGAGTGTGAGCTTCGCAAATATACTCTCTTTGAAGGAAAGATGAAATCGTTCCGCTCAGAGGGACGGCATCGTGAAGACTGATGACGAGAAACGCGAGATGGCACAAAAAGCATCGGTTTAAGAAAAAAACCGCGAATTTAAGGAGCGATTAGAAGGCGAAGAGGCCAACGAAGAGGGCGATATTCGTTCGTTTAAGTTCCATTCGTTCGAATCAAAACTCTATGGTTCACGAGACCGTGAAGCATACAAAGGGCCGCGACAACCGCAAAAACCGTGACGAGTCATGGGATAATGGCGATTCGAAATCACGCAAAGGCTTCAAAAAAACACGACGATTTTAAAGGACGCGACAGCTACAAAGGCCGTCCCGGAAAAGGCTTTAAAGGTGGAAACGGCCGAAGAAACGCACAGAAAATTTGGCAAGAACAGTCGATTCGATGATGAAGATTAAGCTCTCAGCGATGGTCATAACGGCCATTATTTTCCTCGCAAGTCAGCAGTTTATGCAACAGGCAAGTGCACAAAATTTGAAACATTTTACCCTCGAAGACCTCAATTTCGGAGGTAAAAACTATCATAACATGATTCCCAAAAACAGGTGGACTGCCTGGTGGGGCGACAATCTGGTGCACCTTGATGTGGATAAATGCAGCATTGTTGACAAGTTATCGGGTAAGGAGAAAGACCCTTCTTACCGTTGAACAATTTAATAAATGGGCAGGAAATACACAGGAAGCCCGACTACTTACGCTTGCCGATGCCTCTTTTCCATATCCTGATAAGCCTGTTATTATGGTTGAATATGCCCATCTTCGCCAGCTTTTCAACTTCAAAACACATAAGATTGTATGGACGCAATCGACGCAAGGGTTCTCTCATTCCGATTGGAATGCCACGTCGAAAGCTACGGCATACGTCAATCCTGACGATTATCAGCTACACGTAATTGATGCTAATGGCAACGACCATCAGGTGTCAACCGATGCCTCGCGCAACATACTTTACGGACAAAGTGTACATCAAAACGAGTTCGGATACACGAAAGGTACCTTCTTTAATCCCGACGGGACGATGCTTGCATTTACTAGAATGGACCAAAGTATGGTGCCAGACTATCCTCTTGTTGACATACCCGAACCTGAATATGAGCCTGAAAGCGGCACGCGTATGGCTAAACCGGCTCCTGTTAAATACCCAATGGCAGGCGAACCCATGCACAAAGTAACCATCGGCGTGTATAATTTGCTCACCAATAAAACCATATATCTGAAAGCTGACGACCCTACCGACCGCTATTTTACGAACATAGCATGGAGTCCCTGATTCAAAAATTGTTTATCTTTTTGAGTTGAATCGTGCCCAGAATAATTGCAAACTGGTAAGCTATAACGCTGAAACGGGTGACCGTTTAGCCGAGCTTTATCACGAAACCCACGCGAAATATGTCGAACCCCAGCACCCAATCCTCTTCCTGCCATGGGATAATAGCAAGTTTATTCTGCAAAAGTCAGCGCGACGGTTACAACCATTTATACCTCTTTAATAAGGATGGAAAACAGCTCAAACAGCTTACATCGGGCTCTTGGGTAGTAGAAAATGTGGTTGGATTCAACCCTGACAACCACTCCATTATTATCCTTTCCAACGAGTGTAACCCCATACAGCGCAATATTTTCTCGGTAAACGTCGATACGGGCATACGCACACGTATCGATGAAAAAGGCATAGGCTGGCATACTGCACAGCTTAGCCCGTCAGGAAAATTTGCCGTAGACAGCTATTCTGCGCCTGATATTCCACGCAATATAGCTGTTGTAAATACTGAAAATGCGAAGGCAACGCGTTACTTTACCGCCGAAAACCCATGGAAAGACTATGCTGTTCCCGAGTATAAATGCGGCACCATTAAGGCGGCTGACGGACAGACTGACCTTTATTACAGGATGGTAATGCCTCTTCATTTCGACCCAAACAAAAAGTATCCGGCCATTGTTTACGTGTACGGTGGCCCGCACGCACACAACGTTGACGCCCGTTGGCACTGGGGAAGTCGCTCATGGGAGACTTACATGGCGCAAAATGGGTACTTGCTTTTCATCCTCGACAACCGCGGAAGCGAGAAAAGAGGGCGCGATTTTGAGCAGGTAACCTTCCGCCATTTGGGCGATGTGGAAATGCAAGACCAGATGAAAGGTGTCGACTTCCTGAAGAGTCTGCCCTACGTTGATGCTGATAAATTAGGTCGTTCACGGATGGAGTTTCGGTGGTTTTATGACTATCAACCTCATGACTACTTACCCCGACGTGTTTAAAGTAGGTGTTGCAGGCGGACCGGTTATTGACTGGAAGTGGTACGAAATCATGTATGGCGAGCGGTATATGGGCCGTTCACAGGATAACCATGCGGGTTACTTGTCTTCAAGTTTAATACCCAAAGCCAAGAACTTAAAGGGTCGTTTAGAGATTATTATTGGCTTAAACGATCCCGTTGTGCTCCCGCAGCATACCTTTTCGTTCTTAAAACAGTGTCATCAATGATGGCATACAGCCCGACCTTTTCGTTTATCCGGGCGAACCTCACTAATATGCGAGGGCATCAGTCAACGCACTTACACGAACGTATTTCGCGCTATTTCTTCGACTATCTCAAATAAAAACCTACCATCATGAGAATTTTATTGTTAGGCTCCGGCGGCCGCGAGCATGCTCTTGCCTGGAAAATTGCACAAAGCAAAAAGTGTGAAAAGCTGTTCATTGCTCCCGGAAATGCCGGCACATCAGCAGCTTGGAACCAATGTAAATATTGGCGTAAACGATTTCGATGCGCTCAAAAACTTCACCGTTGAAAACCATATCGACATGGTTGTCGTAGGGCCTGAAGACCCGCTTGTAAATGGTATTTACGACGAATTTAAGCACGACCCCCGCACTTCTGCCATACCCGTCATTGGCCCTTCAGCCCAAGGAGCCGTACTCGAAGGAAGCAAAGACTTTGCCAAGGCGTTCATGAAGCGTCACAATATACCCACAGCCGCCTATGCTACATTTGACGGAACCACCATCGATGCAGGCCTAAGGTTTCTCGAAACACTCAAAGCCCCCTACGTTTTTAAAGGCTGACGGCCCGCCGCAGGCAAAGGAGTACTGATACTTCCTACCCTCGACGAGGCAAAAAGAGCTGAAAGAAATGCTCGGTGGCATGTTTGGCAACGCTTCTGCCAAAGTAGTTATCGAAGAATTCCTTAGCGGAATAGAATGCTCAGTGTTTGTACTGACCGACGGCAAGCACTATCAGATACTGCCCGAAGCCAAAGATTACAAGCGCATTGGCGAACATGATACGGGCCTTAACACCGGCGGCATGGGCAGTGTATCGCCTGTTCCCTTTGCCAATAAGGAATGGATGCAGAAGGTTGAAGACCGTGATATACGTCCAACTGTAAACGGACTGGCTGAAGAAAGCATTGATTACAAGGGCTTTATTTTCTTTGGGCATCATTAATGTTGAGGGCGAACCCTACGTCATTGAGTATAACTGCCGCATGGGCGACCCTGAAACCGAAACCGTCATGTTGCGTTTAAAGACCGACATTGTTGACCTTTTCGAAGGCGTTGCAAACGGTAATATTGACCAATGCAAGGTTGAATTTGACGACCGTTCGGCCGTTTGTGTCATGCTTGTAAGTGGCGGCTATCCGCAGACCTATAAAAAAGACTACCCCATTACGGGCCTCGACCAGATTGACGGCAGCATTGTGTTCCACGCCGGAACGGCTCTTTCACGACGGCAATGTGGTGACAAGCGGCGGCCGTGTCATCGCCGTATCATCATACGGACGCAACAAGGCCGAAGCCCTGCAAAAGAGTTTTACCGAAGCACAGAAAATAAACTTCACGGATAAATACTTTCGTCGCGACATCGGACAAGACTTATAATATGCTTTTTACATAACCATCTGCCAGCCGACAGATGGTTATGCTCTACTGTTTCAGGATGAACAAATCATGACAAAACGTTTACAAAACAAGATAGCCGAATCGAGATGGGCCCTGCCTGTCATCACGATTTACAGCCTTATAGCCTGTTTATCGGGTGGCATTGTGAAGGAAGGGCTGTGGCTACAAACGGGTATGCTTGCTACATCAGCCTATATGATGGTTGAGCTTAACAATGCAAACTCGCTCATTCGCATTTACAGCCGCATGGTTTCGTGCTCGTTTCTTGTCATGACCGTGATGTCGCTGTTTTCTTTTTGAGGCCCTGACCACAGGGTGTTGTACAGCTTTTGTATCATTGTGATGATGCAGCTGTTGTTCAAAAACTTATCAGGAACAGAATGCTACCGGACGTGTTTTATGCCTTTATTGCACTGGGGAATATGCAGCCTCTACTTTGTTCAGATTTTATATTTTTGTACCTGTAATATGGGTTATGATGGCGGTATATCTCATGGATTTCAGTCCGAAAACATGGGCTGCATCGCTTATTGGCATCATCGTTCCCTACTGGTTTGTAGCTGCTTATTATGCCTACACAGGTACAATACAAAATTTAGGGTCACACTTTCTTGAACTTTTGCAGTTTGGAAAAGCCTTTCTGCTTTGCCTCTCGATAGTCATCACCTTGCCACACTGGTTTTTGTTACACTGCTTGCCCTCACAGGGCTGTGCATTTTTGCTTTACAGCTATCAGGACCGCATAAAAACGCGTTTATTTTACGAAATTTTCATTACTCTTGATGCGTGTTGTCTGATATTCATTATGCTGCAACCACAACACTTCGACTATCTATTAAGTCTGATGATTATTTTTACAGCACCGCTCATCGGCCATTTTATCTCACTGACCCACTCACGGCTTTCCAACATCTTTTTATAGCCGTTACCCTTATTTCCCTGTTTATCACTGCATATAACTTATGGCTGCCCTCTACGATATTTTAATTAACTATGGCTATCTGGGCATGTTTCTGGTAGGATTTCTGGCCGGAAGCTTTATCCCCTTCAGCAGCGAAACGGTAATGACAGCCTTGCTTGCCGCAGGCCTTAACCCGGCAGGTCTTGTAGCTTACGGTTCGGCGGGCAATATTGCAGGCGGTATGTTTAACTACTGGATAGGCTCATTGGGACGTCTCGACTGGATAGAACGCTACCTTCATGTTAAAGCAGGCCGACCTCAACCGGGCACAACGGTTCATGGCAGGGCACGGTGCCTGGATGGGATTCTTCGCTTTTTTACCTATTATAGGCTCGGCCATCACCATTGCCCTGGGCCTGATGCGCAGCAATATCTTTATTTCTCTTCTCAGCATCAGCATCGGAAAGATATTGCGTTACATCGTATTGATTTACAGTGTAAGCCTGTTTCTATAACGCTTTATGGCGCAAGCCCTGTGGCTTTACGCGCATACGTTCATTGTTCGACGGCCGTCAGCAACACGTACGGCGGCCGCCAAACAACAGTGTGACGGCCGTCAGCTGCATTGCCGGCGGCCGCCGAACGACAACCTATACCCTGCTAAAATTCTTTAACTATTACGATATATACCATATGGCAAAACATAAAAATGCTCTGTGTCGTCAGGCCGTAAAGCACTATACCCACGGCCCTGTTCCTCATTACTGCCACGGCTATGGCTTCACGCATGGCACCACAAGACCTTATAAAAACCTTACGCCAGAATAATTTCTTAATTTTTATTAAAAACCCCATGCAAAAGTGGCACTATACAGGGCTTTTTATTATCTTTGCACTAATTTATGCAATAACACAATTATAAATACTGATAAATGAAACAGTACAGATTAGTGGACAATGTGCTGGGATGGGTGACGTTTATCATCGCTGCCTACACTTATTGCTCCACAATTGAACCTACAGCCTCGTTCTGGGACTGCCCTGAGTTTATTGATACAGGTTATAAGCTTCAAATAGGTCACCCTCCAGGGGCACCGTTCTTTATGCTGACGGCTAACCTTTTCAGTCATTTTGTAAGTGATCCCAGTCAGGTTGCCCGTATGGTAAACACGATGAGCGCTCTGCTTTCGGCTACCACCATCCTGTTTCTGTTCTGGACTATCACACACCTTACGCGCAAACTCGTTCTGAACAACTGGGGCGAGCTAACCACCTCAAAGCTTATTGCCATAGAGGCCAGCGGCTTAGTGGGCGCGCTTATCTACACATGGTCTGACACATTCTGGTTTTCTGCCGTTGAGGGTGAGGTGTACGCCTACTCCTCTGCTTTCACAGCCATTGTGTTTTGGCTTATATTAAAGTGGGAGGATCACGCCGATGAGCCTCACTCTGACCGATGGTTAGTGCTGATATTTTTACATGACGGGGTTGAGCATTGGCGTTCATTTGCTGAACCTGTTGTGCCTTCCCGGCCATCGTGTTGGTTTACTGCTACCGCCGTTTTCCCCAACGTCGAGGCCAAAGGTTCGCTGGTAGCTCTGATGATTTCTTTTGCCATCGTGGCAGCCGTTCTCTACGGTGTTGTACCGGGAATTGTAACTGTCGGCGGATGGTTTGAACTGTTGTTTGTGAATGGTCTCGGCCTCCCTTTCAATACCGGACTTATTATTTACATCGTCCTTCTTGTGGCAGCTGTGCTGTGGGCCATCTACGAGAGCTACGTTGACCGCAATAAAAAGCGTGAGAATATATCGTTCCTCATCGCCTTTGGCCTCATCGGCATACCGTTCTATGGCTACGGATGGAGTGCGGTTATTATCGGAATCATCGTTCTGGCCATTGTCGGCTTCTTGCTTAACTATAAGAAAACCGTCAACAAACGGCCCGAATATCTGGTTTCGGCCCGCCTGAAGAATACGGCTCTGCTGTGTATGCTGATGCTGATGATAGGCTATTCGAGCTACGCGCTCATCGTAATTCGCTCGGTTGCCAACCCTCCAATGGATCAGAATTCGCCGGAAGACATCTTCACGCTCGGTTCTTACCTGAGCCGTGACCAGTATGGAGACCGCCCCTTGCTGTACGGGACAGGCCTACACTTCGCAGGTAGCACTGAAGACAGATGGCAATATATGCAAGCCCGAAATGTCGGAAGGTGCGCCTATTTACAGCCGAAAGGAAAAGAAAACAAAGGATGAGAAAGACTCTTACTTTGTTGTTTCGCACAAGAATAAGTACAAATACGCCCAGAATATGCTGTTCCCTCGCATGTACGATCAGGCGCACACACAGGACTATGAGTCGTGGATGGGCGGCGTTGAGGGCACAGAGGTTCCCTATGACCGATGTGGAGAGCAGATGACGGTGAAGATGCCGTCGCAGATTGACAACATAAAGTTCTTCCTTTCCTACCAGTGTAACTTTATGTACTGGCGCTATTTCATGTGGAATTTTGCCGGAAGGCAGAACGACATTCAGGGTAATGGCGAGCTGGAACACGGCAACTGGATAACAGGTATTAAGCCTCTTGACGATGCAAGGCTGGGCAATCAGGACATGCTTCCTGACGAATTGAAGACCAACAAAGGTCATAATGTGTTCTACTGTATGCCGTTGTTGCTGGGTCTCATCGGACTGTTCTGGCAGGCTTTCCGCGGTAAACGCGGCATCCGTCAGTTCTGGGTGGTGGCCTTTCTTTTCTTTATGACGGGGCTTGCCATAGTTATTTATCTGAACCAGACGCCAGTACAGCCACGCGAACGCGATTATGCCTACGCAGGTTCGTTCTATGCTTACGCCATCTGGTGTGGCATAGGTGTAGCAGCTGTCATCGATTTGCTCAACAAATACCTGAAGCTTCACGGAACGTTGGTAAGTAGTATTGCCGCACTGTTATGCTTGTTAGTGCCCGTCCAGATGGTGAGCCAGACGTGGGATGACCACGACAGGTCAGGACGATACACATGTAGAGACTTCGGCCAGAACTACTTAATGACACTGCAAGACGCCGGCGCGCCTATCCTGTTTACCAATGGAGACAACGACACTTTCCCGTTATGGTATAACCAGGACGTTGAGGGCGTACGCACCGATGCACGTGTTTGCAACCTCAGCTACCTGCAAACCGACTGGTATATCGACCAGATGAAGCGCCCTGCATACAATTCTCCGGCCGTGCCTATATCGTGGCCACGCCTCGATTACTGCTCGGGAACCAACGAATATGTGGAGGTTAAGTCCTCGCTAAAGCAACAGATTCTCGACTTCTACAAGCAGAATCCTGCAGCGGCACGTGCACAGTTCGGTGACAATCCGTTTGAAGTGAAGAATATTATGAGGTATTGGGTCCGCTCAAAGAATCCGGATTTGCAGATTATTCCTACGGATACGCTCTACGTAACCATTGATAAGGCTGCTGTAAAACGCAGTGGAATGATGATGGCCAGCGACACAATACCCGACCGTATGGTTATTTCGCTTGCGGGAAAGAATGCTCTTTACAAAGGCGATCTGATGATGTTGGAGATGATTTCGCAATGTAACTGGACGCGTCCAATATACGTTGCGCTGACCGTTGGCCAGGAAAACTATATGAATCTCGGCGACAACTTCATACAAGAAGGTCTGGCAAACCGCATTACTCCGTTCACAACAAACGCGCATGGCGCTAAAAACTTCGATACTGAAAAGACGTATCGCAATATGATGACGCGCTACAAGTATGGCGGTTTAAGCCGTCCGGGCTTGTATTTAGACGAAACAGTGATGCGCATGTGCTACACACACCGCAGACTTTTCGGCCAGCTCGCCCTGCAACTCATTGGCGAAGGCAAGAAGGATAAAGCCTTGAAGGTGCTGCAAAAGGCTGCTAAGGAGATACCCACATATAATGTTCCGATGAACTATATGAGCGGAGGGACCGACATAGCCAAGGCTTACGCTCTGCTTGGACAGAAAAAAGAGGCTCTCAAATGCCTCAATGCTGTATGGAACGACGCTGCACAGTATGAGCGTTACTATCAGTCGCTCACTGGCATTCGCTTTATTCAGGCACAGCGCGATTGTATGGTCCAGATGTCAATACTTGACCAGGTTCGTACCATTACGTCACTGGTTGACCGTAAACTCGCTGCCAGACAGAAGGCACAACTCGATAATTTCTACCGCACTTACATTGGAATGGGCGGACGAATAGAGCAACCGTAAAGCTGAATATATCACAGCTCTTTCGAGCTGACAGTGTAGCCGTACCAGATTAACAAAGTAATCTAAGGCGGCTGACATCATACTTCAAAGGCGTCTGCCGAAGACAAGAATCCCCATAAGGGAATGATGTCTGCGACAGACGCCTTTTATCCAACACACGCTACAACATGTTTATCGAACAACCAGCCAAGTTTCTGCGATGGATTTACCCGCACGCCCTGTGGCGTATGGACAAGAACGACCACTCGGTATATCTTACCTTCGACGACGGACCGATACCCGAGTCGACCCCTTTCATCCTTGAGACGCTGCGTCAATTCAATGCAAAGGCTACCTTTTTTATGGTAGGTGAAAACGTTTTGCGCTATCACGACCTGTATAATCAGATAGTTGAAGAGGGCCATCAGGTGGGAAACCACACCTTTAACCACATAGGCGCATTTAAACACTGGACTATGACCTACGGCGTAAATACACAAATGGCCAACGATTTAATCAAATCGCACCTGTTCCGACCGCCTCATGGATGGATGAGACACTCGGTATACTGGTGGCTTCGCCGCAGATACACCATTGTAATGTGGGACCTTGTAACGCGCGATTACTCAAAATGGATGACAGCCGACGACGTGGTGCGCAACGTAAAACGATATACACGCAACGGGGCTATTATCACTTTCCACGATTCGCTCAAAAAGCATTGACAAGCTGAAAAAGGCTCTTCCGAATCGCTGCAATGGCTAAAGGATCAGGGCTACGCCTTCAAAACGTTCGAATAATGGTTTCTTCCATCTGCAAGAGCTGTATAACACATGGATTACAAAAACAGTGGACTTGCGTAAATAACATCATCTTCATATTCCGTTCATGTCTTCATCTTCTCTCTGCGCTTATAAAGGCCGAAGCGTGACAAGCTCGGCTTTTCGGCTTGTGGCATAGCACGTGCCACCCGTGTGGCGCCAGCAGTTGAAGAAAAACCTGCGTTCGTGGCTCGAAAAAGGCATGAATGCCGATATGAAAATGGATGGAAAACTATCTCGACAAACGTATCGACCCGCGACTCTCATGCCCCTGGTTTTGCAGTCGATTGTTTGCGTAGCCATGAACTATGCGCCTGCCAGGCAATTGCCTGAAGGTCAGCCACAAATTGCCGCTTACGCCTTAGGACAAGACTATCACGACGTTATGAAGCAACGGCTCCGACAGCTTGCTGCGTTCGCTATTGAAAAAAAAGAACAAGAAATGCACTTTACCTGAAGATAATTCGGCACAAGATGTCAGGGACAAAATACAATGGAATCGCCTGCTCATCATACTGTAAACGCGCAACAAAAATACGTTTGCAACCTGAAGAAAAACAAGAACCTTTCCGCGTATTTGTTGACAGCGGACCCGTGCTTTGAACGTTATTGGGCCGTACAGGCAGGCTCGGGATGGATTGGCAAAAACCGCCAGTTGATAATTCCCTCATGCGGGTAGCATGTTCTTCTTAGGAGAACTTTTCCTACCTTTTGAGCTTGATTACGACAAACCTGTTGACAGTCGTTGTGGCAGTTGCAGTCGCTGTATTGATGCCTGTCCCACCCATGCACTATCCGAAAACAAGACAAAGGGTATAACCGAACAACAACCGTTCAATGCCGAACGCTGCCTTTCGTACCAAAACCATAGAGAATCGAGGCGACATAAGTCCAGAGGCAAAACACGCCATGGGCAACGTAATCTACGGCTGCGACCGATGTCAGCAGGTATGCCCGTGAATAAATTTGCTACCCCAACCAATATACCCGAACTGCAACCGCGCAACGAACTGCTTACCATGACGCGTGAAAAATGGGACCATCTTACTATCGAACAATACCGCGTATTATTTAAAGGCTCGGCGGTAAAGCGCGCTAAATACGATGGCTTAATGAGAAATATTGCGGCTTTAGGTGCCAATGACCCCGAATAATGCAAAAAAACGTTACATCGTATATAGGTTTTAATTCTTTTTGTTACCTTTACGTCCGATTTTTAAACCGAATCCTAATTAAATAAAAAAACAAATATGGCAAATACAAATCAAAAGGTCGCGCTATCGCGATTATGGCAATGATATTCCTTTTTGGAATGATTGCCTTTGTTACTAACCTTGCAGCGCCTATCGGTGTCATCTGGAAGAATCGCCCTGAATTTGAGGGAAGCAACACCTTAGGCATGATGGGTAACATGATGAACTTCCTTGCTTACCTGTTTATGGGCATTCCTTCAGGAAAGCTTTTGACAAAAGTGGGCTATAAAAAAACCGCGCTCATTGCTATTGCATTTGGTTTTTTCGGTGTGTTTATTCAATTCCTTTCAGGCCAGTTACTCACCGATACTATTATATTTAACCTCCCGGGTAACTTCTTTATTTACCTCTTAGGTGCCTTTGTTGCCGGTATATCGGTTTGTATGCTCAACACTGTGGTTAACCCTATGCTTAACTTGCTCGGCGGTGGCGGTAATAAAGGTAACCAGCTATGCCTTATCGGTGGCTCGCTCAACTCGCTGATGGGAACCATTACCCCAATGCTTGTGGGTGCTCTCATCGGTACAGTAACAAAAGGATACTGCCATCACAAACGTAGACAAGGTGCTTTTCCTTGCCATGGGCATATTTGCTTTGACCTTCGTTATATTGAGTTTTATCCCAATTGCCGACCCTGACAATGGTGCTTCCAAAGATTCTGTTTACGAGCACAGCCCATTCAACTTCCGCCATTTTAAGCTTGGTGCCTTTGCCATATTCCTGTATGTAGGTGTGGAAGTGGGCATTCCCGGGAACACTGAACTTCTATCTTTCGGATATTACCAATAAGGGAGCAGGGCCTCTTTACACTTAACCCTACGGTAGCAGCTGCCATTATTGGTGGCTTTACAGCTGGTACTTACTGGTTCCTGATGCTGGTAGGCCGTTTTGTATCAAGCTTTATTGCATCGAAAGTATCGAGTCGTCAGATGATGGTTACCGTTACAAGTGTAGCACTTCTGCTCATCATTCTTGCCATGTTCCTGCCCAAAACCATTACCAGTCCGTTCCCAGTATTCACAGGTTCGAGCTTTACCATGGTAACATTACCGCTTAGTGCCATCCTGCTTTGTGTTCTGCGGACTGTGCACTTCAGTCATGTGGAGCAGCATATTTAATCTTTCAACCGAAGGCCTTGGCAAATATACCGAACAGGCCAGCGGCATTTTCATAGCAATGGTAGTAGGTGGAGGCGTGCTCCCTCTGATTCAAAACTATGTTGCTGACAAGTTTAGCTACATGGTTTCATATTATATTCCATTATTCGCTGTGGCTTACATGTTCTGCTATGCCGTATTCCTCTCGAAGAATGTAAATAAAGATATTCCGGTTTAATTAGCTGTAATATAACAGATTAATATTGTGAAGCATATTGCTTTCACAACGAAAAACAAACAGGCAGCCATTCTCTATATTTGAGGATGGCTGCCTTCTCTACTCTTTTTACATGAAAAATTATACTTTAAAAGCATACAGAGAAGGAGATTATAGCACAGCCCAAACCAAAAAAACACATACATAATTTATCATTGAAACAGGCACGTTTTAAGATTACAACACTTTTGTGTTGTCTTTACATCGTAATTGTGTTCCCTTTACGATGTAATCGCATCGTCTTTACGATGTAATTAACTGCCTTTACGATGTAATCGGGTTGTCATTACATCGTAATCGTTTTGTCTTTACACCGTAAAGGGAAACCGTTTACAGCATCATTAATATCTGAAATACAAGATTTTTACACTCAACATAATTACAATTACGGCACTATCGCGTTATCATTGCAGCGTAATTAGAAAACCTTTATGCCGTAATGTCGAAACCTTTACGCCGTAATTAGAAAAATCATGATTCAGACAACAAAATGCCCGAATCATGAATTAAAAAAATCCTACTCAGAAATAAAATAATTCTGATTATATCATATTATAGACAATATCCATCAATGATTTGCCTAAAGCATCAGCTTCGTCCATGGTTGCAGCCTCACTATAAACGCGAATGATAGGCTCGGTGTTGCTTTTGCGAAGGTGAACCCACTTATCAGGGAAGTCGAGTTTAACACCGTCAATGTCGGTTACCGTCACATCAGGCTCACTTCCATACTTCTCTTTCACCTTCTCAAGAATGGCATCAATATTGGTCGTGGGCTTCAGGTCGATACGATTTTTTGCAATTGAATAGGCTGGATAACTGGCACGCAGCTGGCTTGCCGTGCATCCCTTCTGTGCCAAAGAGCTTAAAAACAACGCAATACCAACAAGCGCATCGCGGCCGTAGTGGCTTTCAGGATAGATAACACCGCCATTTCCTTCGCCTCCGATGACGGCACCAACCTCCTTCATCTTCGTTGTTACATTCACTTCACCCACTGCCGACGCATAGTATTTGCAGCCATGCTTCTCGGTTACGTCGCGTAAGGCACGTGTAGAACTTAGGTTACTAACCGTAGCACCCTTGGTATGGTCAAGGGACATAGTCGGCAACGCTAACCAGAGTATACTCTTCACCATACATCTTACCATCCTCTTGTATGAAAGCTAAGCGGTCAACATCAGGGTCAACAACGATGCCAAGGTCGTATCCTCCTTTAGCAACCTCACCCATAATACCGCCTAAATTCTTCTCCAATGGTTCAGGATTGTGGGCAAAATCACCCGTTGCATCACCGTTAAGTACCTTATATTCAACACCCAATGCTTTTAAAAGTTCAGGCAAAATAATGCCGCCTACGCTGTTTACGGCATCTACACACACTTTGAAATGACGCTTTTTGATAGCTTCTAAGTCAACTAATGACAGCCCCAAAACAGCATCAATGTGTCGCTTGTCAAACGTATTGTCATCACGATAATGTCCCAGATGGTCAACATCGGCATAGTCAAAAGCCTCTTTTCTGCAATATCAAGCACCTCATTACCGTTTTCCTTTGTCAAAACTCACCTTCATGATTCAGTAATTTAAGTGCATTCCAATGGCGTGGATTATGACTTGCCGTGATGATAATGCCACCTGCAGCCTGCGTCATGCGCACAGCCAGCTCGGTTGTTGGCGTGGTAGCCAGACCGATATTGATGACATCATATCCCATTCCCATCAGTGTGCCGCAAACAACATTCTTTACCATTTCGCCCGAAATGCGTGCATCGCGACCAACAACAATCGTATTGCTGTTTGATTTACCGCTGCGACGAATAAACGTTGCATAAGCCGACGTGAACTTTACAATGTCAGAGGGATTAAGAGTATCACCCGCAGCTCCCCCAATTGTGCCGCGGATTCCAGAAATCGATTTAATGAGTGTCATGGGTTCTTGTAAAATTAGGTAAGACTTAAACACATATTCCAATTATGGAACCTTGCATATAAGCTTTATTTCATATGTAAATGGTTATCTTCGTTGTAAGTAATGTCATACAAGCACGGATAAACGGCCGAAACAGCATTGCTTTGTCCTACATCGTGAGGCACAATAACACGCACCTTTGCTATCTCATGGCGGTATCATCCCATCGTCCTATATTGAGATAGGTTAAAGGAGCCAGCCAGCCCGTAGGCACAGTGGTAGTGCCATAAAATGTATACATCAGGCTGCTTGTTTTGTCAAAGCTGCCCGTCATTGTACCAGAGCGGTTAACAATATCCATCGTTTCGACGAAGCGTGTGTAAAGAGGGTACAACACATTCGACACCTGGACGGAGTCGGTAAGCAGATTTCGTTCTGTAAAACGGCAAAGTACGCGAAGATGTTCACCCTCTCTGATGGGGCGTCCACTGCCTTTACGTACAATTTGCATATAAATACCATTCGACTGGAACAGCACAAACTGATTCTTTGCTAACGTCAGTTGTATAATTCTGCGCTTTGAATTGATCTTCACTTATCACGTTAACAGCCGAATCAACAAGGTATTTATTGATAGCCGCACGCTCACGATTCTTTTGGTCTGCATACGTTTGCTGGTCGCGACAAGCGCTGAAAAGCGTTACGCCTACAACAAACAGAAAGAGGTAAGTCAGTTTTTTTCATAACTTGTTTATTTTCTATACAAAGATAAGAAAAAAGATAAAAAGAAATATATATACGAAATTATGTTTTAAAGTTTATTGGCCATCATTTCTTCAACTCTTCTGCATAATATTGAAAAGCCTTACGTAATGGCTACGGCTTCATCGAGCGAACAATCAATTTGCCCCCACTGGCATTGAAATGACCTCCCCATTAAAGAACTTTCGGGCCATTTCTTCTACTGAGAAGTCATCAACCGAGCGCAAACTAACCCATATACGATTATCGATACGGTCGTCTTCACGCAGCGAAACCGATACCTTCATGCCTTTAATTCGCAACGGTTCGTTAACCAAACCTTCTCCATCGCCACGCTTATAATGGAAATTGCGCATATCCTGACGTGTCAATGTATAGTAGGAGGCATGAATATCTTCGAACACGTTAAGCCTTTGTGACATCAGATAGCCGCGCAAACGTATGGCCCACTGGCTATAATTGTTGAACACGTTGCGGTAAATTTTGTCCTTATCAATGCCTTTTGTCAGCAGCTGACAAATGATAAAGTAAATTTCGGGGCGTGTAGAGTTGTAGGTAAAACCGCCTGTATCGGTCATCATACCACAATAAACACAGCTTGCAAACTTCGACGAGAGCTTGTCAAAACCACCCAACTGCCATACAACGCGGAAAACAACCTCAGATGTTGAGCTAAGATCTGGAAATGAAATACATAAAAAGGATTTGATGTCGGGCCCAATATGGTGGTCCATCAGCACCCGTTCGGCCTTACATGAAGCCAGCGCTTCCTCCATATCCTCGGTACGAAGAAGCTGGTTCAAGTCTAAAATAAAAAAGCAAATCAGCCTCATCAAGTACCGCTTTTATCTCAGCAGGGATATTTGTCATAGCGCATAATACGCTCACATCCCAGCAGCCAATGCAGGAAGTCGGGGAAAGCATTGGGCACAATTACCGCCGGTTGTTTGCCATAATGAGATACGAGATAGTCGGCCCATGCCAATGAAGAGCCGATAGCATCACCATCAGGTCGGGAGTGGGCAACGATGACAATATGCTCCGACTGCACAATCTTTTGATCAAGCGCCCTGTGCTTCTTCTACACTAAAAGGTTCAAATCCATATTAGGTACAAAGGTAAGAAAAAATATATTATATATATATCCTTGTACCCATAAATCGTAATATCAACAGGATAACGCTTTTAAGCCATAACGATAAAACAGAAAAGGGATGTAGCCTCTGGCATACATCCCTTAATTTTTCAATATGACAAAATACCTGTATTAAAATAGTTTGGACGGATAAACGCCTTCATCTACAAGCTTTTTGAATCTTTTTCAACCACACTTGGACGGTCTGCAGAATAGGTTACACCGAACCATTTGCTAGTAGTATCAAGCACTTCGCATGTGGCTTTACCCTCTTTTATCAGCCTGTCAACAACCCATGGTATAAGATATTCTGCCTTTAAATTGGTCTTTGTCTCGGGCGAATTGAGAAACTCTGTGAAGAATTCGTTGCTGTATTTAAAGTAATCGGGAGTGAAACCCCACACATTCATTGATACAGGTGTGTTGTCAGGGATAGAGATCCATTGGTCATTTTCATCCAGATAAGCCACTTTTCCGTCTTCCTTACGCTCAATTTTCGTACGCTCTCACAGCTTGTCAGGAAACCTTCAGCATCTTTTGAGCATACGCCACGGCTTACAGTGCCGTTATCTGACAGCGTATTGCTAACACGAAAACCAACCATTGCATACTTGCCATGGCTGTTTTCAGGAAGTTCTGAAAGGAATTTTTCCAATTACTTTAAAGCAGTCACGATTATAGAAATCGTCGCAATTGATAACACAGAACGGCTCATTGATGGTACCTTCAGCCATCATTACCGCATGGTTTGTTCCCCATGGTTTGGTACGTCCTTCCAGGTACGGTATATCCTTCAGGCAATTTTTCAAGTCCCTGAAAAAACAAGTTCGCAAGGATATTTTGCCTCATACTTCTTAAGAATCTTCTCTTTAAAGTCCTGCTCAAAGTCCTTACGGATAACCCATACAATCTTTCCGAAGCCAGCTTCAATGGCATCATGTATGCTGTAATCCATGATAGTTTCGCCACTTTAGCCCAAGACCGTCCAACTGTTTTTAAGCCACCATAACGGCTGCCCATGCCAGCAGCAAGCAATATAATGTAGGTTTCATGTTCTTTGTTTAGTTTATAGTTTTTATTAATTCTTTTCAATTTTTAATATATGTACAAAGGTAACAAATTAAACAAAAAGAGCGTAAAAGCACTTCTGTTTTTGTTTTTTTCAACCATTATGCCATAAAAATCTACCCCTTTAAACCGTCAAAAATTGTCAGAATGGATAGCCAATAGCAAAATGAATACTCTGGCTGTCCGGAATTTACCTACATTATAGAAACCCTGATTTGTACGGAACGTGAAGGGCCTACACCCCAGTCGAGGCGGATAACAAGGAAGTCCATGTCGTATCTTAAGCCAACCCCCGTTCCCAGAGCAAGCTCTTTTGGCAAGTTCTTAAACCTGAAAACAGCACTGGCTTCTGCTGTCTTTTCGCATAGTCCATACGTTGCCGGCGTCAAGGAATAATGCTCCGTAAAGATTACCTATTAACCGTGGACGGTATTCAAGATTAGCCAAAAATCTAATATCTCCCGTCTGATCAAGATAATAAATACTGGCCGAAGCGGGGTCATGATAAGCACCAGGACCTACCGAGCGCACCGAAAAGGCGCGTATACTATTGGCTCCTCCTACATAAAACTGCTCGCTGTAAGGGGCCTCTGTTGAATTGCCATAGGCCCACATTGCACCCATACCCACATGCCCTACCAACGAACTGTGGTCAGAAAGACGCCACGTCTTAACTACCTCAGTTTCCAATTTCAGAAACTGTGCATACCTGTTGCGGAACATTTTCTTACCATGACGGTTCCACTTCATTCCTGCAGCCATGTAACCTAACGACAAAAGGTTACCCGCTTCACTTACTGTTGTCTGCCACCATATAGGGTTACGATAATCAGAAGGGCTTGTAAACGTATACACATATTGCATCTTAGGGATGAACTGATTGCGCATAGTGTATGAGAGATAAGGGTTAGCTTGCATTATACTATCGAAGGCATGCGTAGAACTTCTCATATAATCGAACGAAAAGATTAGGGGACTGAAAACGATGCCTTGACGTTGTTGACGTCTGGATTTCGTAGGTCCATTCGCCCGATACGATATGGCGTTTTGAAGAAGTTTGCACGGCTAATAATATCGGAAGATACCTTTACTGTGGTTGTGGGAACAGAATAAAAATTGTGTTTTATAAAGCTTCTTGTAAGTCGTTCCCTGAACATTTCGGCAAAGGGAATGACAAAGCGCGGGAACTTCAACGATACATTGAATCCATATTCATAGTTGTCAAAGCGCGACGAATGGCCGCCGGTCTGCTGTCCTGTCTGCCATTCGTAATTGCCTTTCAGATTAATATCAAGCAGTTCGCCACCGCGAAAGGCATTACGGCGTGTAAGACCTACCACTACTCCCGGCCCAATACGGTTATTTGTTTTGCCGGTAACGTTGCCCTGTACATAAAAATCGTAAAGCTTGTCAAATACACAATTCAGCTTCATATCGAGCGTATCACACAACCCTGTCGTATCACGCGGCGTGAAATTAAAGTCAACATAGCTGAACAAACCGCTGGTAGTAATCTTGGACAGCGTTTCCTGGTGGTCGCGATAACTATACAACGAGCCTGGCCGGAGCCTCATGTCTTTCAGAATTACAGGCACGCGCACGGGCGTTCGTTTGCCGTTAAACCATACGGTAAGCCTGCGACGGCGTACCGAATCGGCCAATTGCTCGTTAAGCTGGTGACGCATTTCAATATCCAAATTGCCTATATACCATTTCCTTCGCGCTGATTGCGGAATGTTTTCAGCCTCCTGAAGCCTGAGCCATACCTTACCGGGTTCGATAATGTATCGGCAAGGTATGAGGCATAACCCTGTTGATAGTAATAATATCCGTTGTTACGAAACAGATTACTAATGCGCGTCCGCTCTGCATCCAATGTAGAAACATCAAAAGCATCACCTGTTTCCAACTTTGATTCTGATGCATGGGCATGTATAAGACTGTCACCTTCAGCAGGGAAACCCGCATATTGTATACTGTCAATTGTAAAAAGATGCCCCATATTTACCTGATATGCTATCTTGGCTTCTTTAGGATTGTGTTGCGTTATCACATCATAGCCCACATTGCCATGAAAATATCCGTGTGCCTTTAATACCTGTTTAGCTACCGATGCCCTCAATTGCGGATTTACCCAACTCATTAAAACCGGACGAGAACCAAAGGATTTAAGCAGCCACTGGCTCACAGCGTCACTGTCATTTACAAACGCATTCCATATCCAAAGCCCGACAGGGAACGGCGACCGCAGGCTACTACTACCAAATAATGCTCCATTAGGAGCTGTGGCAAGGGCAGCTTCTACCTCTTCCTGCACTGCTGCGAAATGCTTTCCACGCTCAGGAGCTTCGTAACCTATTTTGGTAAGGCCTGTAAATAACTGGTCGTTCTCGGGAATACTCTTTGTAGAAGAGCATCCGGCAACGACAAAACAGGCGAGCAAAAACAATATAAAACGAAAAGGAAACAATATAGTCTTTCTCATGGTTTTGTCGTTTTTTCTTCGTCGAATCAGCAGGGTATTGCTGGTATCTCATCTGTATTATCATGCAAAGCTGAAACAGGTCCTTAAGCCTGCTTAGCTTACGTCGCCACATAAAGCCACCGCCAAATTTGCTCACGTTTCCTTCAAGCCAGTCGTAGCTGTCACGCTGGTAAAACAGGTTCAAATACTTGTTTGACGTAGAGCTTAAGCGATATTCGAAAGACACATTATCGAAGAACGTTTGTTCCTGTGGCACAACATCAGCACCCGACGACAACTTACCTCCGATCACAATACGTAACCGGTTATTCCAAAAACGCTTGGCAAACTTAAACGAATAGTCGGTATGCAGCATTCCATTACCGTTAAATGAGTTGTCAACGCCAAAGCTTACATCGAGCGATCGCAATGCTTTTCCTGATATTTGATTGATTTGGCTGTTCAGGAATGCGCTCAAAGCCGAGTTCATTGTAAAGTTATTTGTATTGCCATCAGCTAAATACATTCCTGTCGTTAACATGGTTACCGCAAGCTTTCCACGCTCTTCTTTCGTCATCGATTGCAGCTGATTGTGTATCGACATGTCTTCAGGGGCATCAATTGTAAACTCTAATCCCATATCCTTCAGGCGCTTAGTTACCACCACGCCACACGTAAAGTTAACCGATCTACCGTTATTTGAACCCTCCCCGACGGTCGATTTGGTTTGCTCCGTTGCTGTAAGATTCAGAAGGGGATTGTACGGATCACCGGTAAATTCAATATAGCTTCCCTCGGTTATGGTAAAGGTTTTCAACGGAATAACGGGTAACGAGTATTTCATTTCACCACTACTCATCGTATATCGCCCTCTTAAGCTAATGCCATCAGCCACATTATACTTCAGCCTCATGGTGCCACCTCCTATCACATCCACGTAATTGGAGTGATCGGCATTGAGGAAACATTCGGCATGGGCACCCTCATCGATGTTAATTGACAGGTCAATATTAAAGCCTGTCAAAGGCGGACGCTTTACCACATCATTTAAAGTGTCCTTTAAATTCACAAATTCTACAAGCCCGTTCAACTGATCATCAGTAGACAATGGCGAATCTTTCAGATTATATTTCAGGTTCGTGGTACCCAGAACATCCAATCGTCCATTCATGTTCAGGTCGTCGAGGGGTCCCTTTACAGCTCCCATAAAGTCAACATAAGCCTTTCCAAAAGCTTCCGAACGTCCGTTTTCGCGCGAATCAATAAGCAGGAAGTTCTTGGCTTTCATACGTACATCAAGCATCATTTTGCTCATATCCGAAAAGTCGAACGACCCTTCCACATTCAAAGGACTGTCATTATGCGAAAAAATTTCAAAGTTTTCGAACAGCAAATGGCTGTTAGTGATGGTTACAGGGTCATTGGCAAAACGAACTTCTACACCATAAGGCTCACTATACATAAAAGGTAGAATCGAGGAAAACCTCACCGTTTACATCGGGCTTTCCTAAAGAACCCTTAAGCGACAGCGTCCCTTCGGCATAACCTTTAAAGCCTATCAGCTTATCGGGTACAAAGCCATTGACAAGCTCCATCGGCATACGTTCCAGCCCTAACCGGGCATCAAGATAACCGTTCCTTTTTGAAATGTAAGTTCCCGACAATGTACCAATCTCCCTTCCATCCTTTGTAAGGATGCCGTCTACATAGTGACCGCCTTCCTCTTTTGGCATATAGGTAAACTCGGTTCCGACGTTACCCATCATGCTTCCTGCATAAGACATCTTCCCAATATTAACGGCTGAAGATACCGTTAACTCTTTTTTCGTCTGTACAAGATGAAAGTCTCCATCCAGTATTCCGGTTACAGGGGGCGCATAGGGTATAACCGACATGAGTTGTCCGGTCAAATCGATGAAGCCCGATGGTTACATCCTGCAGTGCTTCTGTATTATCGTCGTTCGAATAAACCTGTAATCCCATACCGTTCTGGGAACGAAGGTCTACGTTTGCGCTCACACGACGGTCGTCACCAAGGAATATATAATTACTGTCATTGACGGCAAACTTATTATATCCCAGAACCGGGTCGTCATCAAAAAGCTTAATTCTTATACCGTTACGCTCCATGGTTCCTTCCATGGCCGGGCTTAACCGAGCTTATTATTCTCATCATAGACACGGGTTTTAACATAAGCACCCTTGTCTATCAATGCACCGTCAACAAAAGCATTGAATACATACCTTGGGTTATCTTTGCCATTGCGCATCTGTAAGTGATAAACCATGGCATTATTCTCTGACGAGAGGGCCAGCCGTACGGTATCAACCTGGAAGCTGTCAACCACAAGCGAGTCGATTTCAGCAAATCCATTTAAGCCCTTTATGGCAGACGACTCCATATCAATCGACATTTTGCCTACCTCAAAACCAAAGTGTTTCAGAATACGATAAACCAAATTGTTACGTCCCGACTTCACATACAGTTTCATTCCGGGCAGGCATTCGCGCAGCCTGACCTGGTTAAGATGTCGGCTTTTCAGCTGATGCTGCAACTGATTCCAGAAGTTACCGCCTCTCTTTAGCAAATGCTGGTATCCTCCTCGTCCTTCCATCCTCAGTTTAAAATCGGCACAATCAGCTACCAGATGGGTAGTATCTTTCGATGTGAACAGGTCAAAAACAATGTTATCAGGACGCAGGGCACGCTTCTCACGCCAGGCAGTCATATCGCTTAACAGCCCCTGCACCTTATAATATGTGTTTAAAATTGGTGGTTATATCAACATGGCCGCACAACGATACTGTAAGTGGTTCGTTAACCAAATGGAGCTTAAAGAGGTCGGCTTTTTCCAGATCGCAGCCAAAAGTACCTTTAAATAGTCGGCCTTTGGTGAGTGCATCTACCGTCAAGACTCCTTTTAATAGTTTGTTTTTACTGTTTATACGGGCCATAACATGGCCGTTAGCTACCTGTGACGTAAACGTAATACCACTTAAATCATATTTGTCATAGCCGAAGCTGTGCATCTTTACGTCGGCCTTCAAACGTGTATGAGGCGACATTATATCGGTACCGCCCGTAATATTAGCTGTTCCTGTAAAGGGTCGGAGCCCCATCCGGGGCAGAAAATGATGCAGAGGAAGCCGGTTTGCCGACAGTCTGGCCTGATAAGCCATGCGCTGTGCATTGAATTTCACATCGCCACGCAGCAAGCCTCCGCCTGTGTGGCGACAAAATTACTGCCATATTGGTTTGCCGTTTACGTTTACACGACCTTTGAACGCAATACCTTCAGGTATACGCACCATGCTGGTAACCTCACGCGGCAGCACAGGCAAGATAAATCGAAGATTTTGTGTTCGCGCATGCAAATCAATGTCAGCCCTCAAACGGTTTGTCGACATGAGGTTTTCTACGAACCCGTCACCAGTTACATTAAAGCTGCCGGGCAACTTCAATGTAAGGCCCGAGAGGTGCATTTTTTGTAAGTTTCCTCTAATTTTTCCGTTGATTACCAACGGGTATTGTGGCCACGATTTCGCTAATTTCGGGGCAGAGCACCACCCATAAAGAGCATCAGGTCCTGACGTCCCTATCGCACCGTGCATATCCATGGCCAATATTCCCGGACGAACATTGTCGAAAGCATTCATATCCATCGACATATTCATCGCCACTTGCGAGCCCTGGTGTTCTCAGGGTTTAAGCGGGGAAGCGACAGCCTCAGGCTGTCCATCATGAACCGTCCCTGAAGGCTATCGACCGTCAGTCCGCTTTTTCACGAAACCGTCCTTGCCTTACCTTCAAATCAATACACGAGTTATAATAGTAAAACGAGTCGGCATCCAAGGTCAGTCCCGTCAGCAACAGGTGATTATAATCAAATCCTCGCACGGCCGGTACAAAGTTCTGGTCGTATCTTAAGCCCCCGCTCTCCCAGTTGATGTGCCGTACTGTGTACAGCGCTTTGTACAAATCGAGGTATACTTGTGTAGCCTGTGCCTTATTAAATAAGGTATTAACCGACAGCGTATCGCCCGGCATGCGTACAGTTAAAGCCGCATTTCGCAACTTTAAACGGTCGAGACTGATTTTCCAAAAGTTTTGTGAGGGCGTAGTATCAGGCGGTACTGTATCGCTTAATTCAACCGTCAGGCTGGCATTGCTCAACAGCGCGTCGTTTAGTTTTACATGTTCTTTACTCAGGTCAATGCCGTGCGCCTTCAGGCTTAACGTCCCTACATCGCCCTTAATACATACATTATCTATAAAATGTGTGGTGTTAACCTTCATGTCGCTCATCACAAGCCTGTCAACCATCACCTGTTTTCGCAACAGCGGAAGCAGCTGAACATCGGCCACCATGCTCGTAATATCGGCCACAGTATCGGTTAAAAGCCTTGTTCTTGCGGTTGGGTTCCAACACCTTTACCTCACGCAGGTCGAGGTCAGACGGGAACGAAAGCCTCACACGGCCCACACTAATCTGCATACCTGTTTTCGCAGAGGCATAGGCAGAAGCCTGCCTTACCGCCCAGTTTTGGAAAGGCGGGAAATAAAAAAGAAGTGCAAGGAGCGTTATCAACAAGGCTGATGTGAGAACAAATATACCACCCCACTTGATAACTCTCTTCATAAACGCTTTGCTAAAGATATGCAGATGCAATGTAAATTAAACTAAACCAATAAACAATGATGATATAAAAGTGATATTGCGATGCCTATTTCGTCACCTTTTGCGCAATATCACGCCATAGATTATCGTCAGGGAATAAACGATTCTGCTTCTATTGTCTTCTTTGAAACAGGATGTATGAATGTTATCTTATGCGAAAGCAGCGATATGCTTCCGTCCGCATTGCTCCGCGGAGCACCATATTTAAGGTCGCCCTTAATGGCGCAACCCTATGTGTGCCAGCTGGCATCTTATCTGATGATGACGGCCTGTAAGCAGCTCTATTTCGAGCAAATGATAGTTATCGGTATGTGCAATAAGCTGATATTTAAGCTCTGCACGCTTTGCTCCGGGCACCTCTTTGTCGTAAACATAGCTCTTATTCTGCTTTTCGTTACGCACTATCCAGTTTACCAGTGTGCCTTTTTCCTCAACAGGCTTGTTCCTTGTGACGGCCCAATACGTCTTATGAACCTCTCCCTTGCGAAACATATCGTTCAGCCTTGACAGTGCTTTCGACGTACGTGCAAACACTACAAGCCCCGCAACGGGCCTGTCCAGACGGTGCACAACACCAAGAAACACGTTACCCGGCTTATGATATTTGTCACGGATATAATCTTTAACAGTCTCCGATAACGGTTTGTCTCCCGTTTTATCGCCCTGCACAATCTCACCGCTTTCCTTATGAACGATAATAACGTGGTTGTCTTCGTATACAACTTTCATGGTGTCATCACCTGTTTAAAATTACATCTACACGATACAATACCGCCGGCATCTACTGCTCCGGCGGCCTTTGTACCGTGCAAATGCGAGCCTTTTATAACATGTTTTACATGTTCATACCACCGTCTACCTGAATAACCTGACCCGTTACATAGCTTGAAAGGTCAGAGGCAAGGAAAGTAGCCACGTTGGCTATGTCCTCAACCTGTCCGGCACGGCGTAGTGGAATATTCTCAATCCAGGCCTTACGAACATCGTCTGGCAGCGCCTGGGTCATGGCAGTCTCTATAAATCCGGGGGCAATTGCGTTGGCACGAACACCACGTCGCCCTATTTCCTGCCCGATACTCTTGGCTAAAGCTATCAACCCTGCCTTTGAAGCAGCATAGTTACACTGGCCTGCGTTACCGTGAACACCCACTACTGACGACATGTTAATGATTGAACCACCCTTCTGGTGCATCATAATGGGCGTGCAGGCGTGTATGTAATTGAATGCACTTTTGAGGTTAACGGCAATCACTGCGTCCCATTGCTGCTCGGTCATCTTCAACATCAGTGTATCCTTTGTGATGCCGGCGTTGTTAACCAAAATATCAATCGAACCGAAATCAGCCTTTAATCTGGTTTACCGTTTCTTCGGTTTTGTGCAAAAGTCGGCAGCGTTGCTGGCGTAGCCTTTAGCCTTGACACCTAAGGCAGCTATTTCGCGTTCGGTCTCCAATCCGCCATGTTCCTCATCAATAAAAAGGTCAGTAAAGGCGATGTTTGCTCCCTCTTTTGCGAACTTTAAGGCAATAGCTTTGCCAATGCCGCGTGCTGCGCCTGTAATAAGCGCTGTTTTACCTGTTAATAATCCCATTTTCTTTATGATTTGAATAAATATAAATACTGTTTACGTTACGATGTTATTTCAGTGCAACATGCTTGTTACCCAGTGCACCATACACAATTTTTCGCGATCAGAGGCTTGCTGGTTTCCTCAGTCAAAGCCGTGGCCAAGGCGCCCGTAAATAAATGGTACTTCGAGGCCCTTAATACAATAATGTGTAATGTCGGCCACCAGTCCTACATTATCAATATCAAACTCTCCATTGGCTTTTTCCTTCGGCATACACCTTGCGTAAAAGTTCCATTTCGTCTTCATCAAAGTTTTTCGCACCTTCTCCACGGTCCAGATGTTACGGAAAAAAATTCAGCACGGAGGTTGCCATTACGCACTACGGTCTCACGAATCATGCTGAGATGGGTGTAGATTAACGCAATAATCTTATCCTGCGGACACGCGCTACGACTGGCCACTTCGTCCAGTTTGTCACTCAAACGCTCCAGTTCCGATTCAATAACGGCGTAATAAACGTCTTCCTTACGTTTAAAATAGGTATAGAGGGTACGGCGTCCCTTGCCCGAAGCTACGGCAATATCGTTCATCGTGGTGCCGTTAAGCCCGTTCTTTGCAAACAACTGTCGTGCTACGTCTACTAACTTTTGCTCGGTTTTAGAAATTGACATAATCTGTTTTTTATTAAATATCAATTGCACAAAGGCACTGTTTGTACAAATTTATTGTTTTATCTGGAAATGCCAAAGCTGCAATAAAATAAATATGTTTTATGGCTTTATGGTAATTTTTGGCAAAAATATTTGGTTATTCTTCAAAAACTATATACCTTTTGCACTCACTAACGGAAACAACCGCTGGCAGAAACATTTTAATATCGCGGAGTGGAGCAGTTGGTAGCTCGCCGAGCTCATAACCTGGAGGTCGCATGTTCGAGTCTTGCCTCCGCAACTATTTAACATCCGGAACAGCTTAAATTCAGCGTTTCGGATGTTTTTGTTCCTGAATTTAATCGAACTGTTTATAGAATTACGACGTTATTGCAATAGCTTCACATCATATTTGAAATATCCTTACATCGCAACCTGTGTGGGATAAGGCCAGAATGTTCGTTGTTTGGCGGCCGTCAACAGTGCGTACGACGACCGTCAAACCATGTGTATGGCGGCCGTCAACAGCATTGCTGACGGCCGCCATACAACGAATCTGCCACCGTAATCTGCCAGTCCTTACCCTTAAAAGGCCCGTCAAAGAGGGCTATAAACGAAGCTATTTCATCGCAACGGTGCTGCGACGGCGCAAAGCCCATGGCAGCCGAACGCTGCCAAAGCCTTACGGCACGTACGGCATCCTCAGCTACTCCCTGCCCACGCCAGTAGCACCAGCCCAGCAAATACATGGCCTCCGCATGCTGGTTGGCTTCAGCATAACGAAGTATACGGTAAGCCTCTTCATAGTTTTCTTCGTCAAAAAGCCTGCGCGCACGTCCTGCTGCATGCTCATAGGTTTCGTTTTCATCGTCGTCAGCAAAACCGAAAAACGTTCTCCAGAGTTTACTCATATTATTGAATGTATCTGCTTCATAGACCCTGAAAACGCCGATTATTGCGTTCAGGCAGCGGTTTAACATTTAAAAATACACGCCTGCAAAAAAACATTTTCGCAAACGAAAGGTTCTGCAATCTTTTCTATATCTTTGCACTATCATACGAATAACATAACAAATGAAGGAATTTGTAATCTCTGAGGCCAAGGCCGAAACCGCTATTCTCGTGGGGCCTTATTACGCCACAGCAGGACGAAGCCAAAACAAAGGAATATCTTGATGAGCTTGAATTTCTGGCCGATACGGCAGGGAGCCGTTACCGTCAGGCGCTTTACGCAGCGTGTAGGGAGGGCCAAGTCAGGTAACCTATGTGGGCAAAGGCAAGCTTGAGGAGATAAGAAAAATACATAGAAGATGAGGGAGGATAACGAGGCGCGAAATAGGCATGGTGATATTCGACGACGAGCTGTCGGCCAAACAAATGCGCAATATTGAGAACGAGCTGAAAGTTAAAATTCTCGACCGCACCTCGCTTATTCTCGACATTTTTGCCATGCGTGCACAAACGGCCAACGCCAAAAACGCAGGTAGAGCTGGCTCAATATCGCTACATGTTACCACGTCTTCAGCGCCTCTGGACGCACCCTAGAGCGACAAGGTGGCGGCTCAGGCTCGGGCGGTGGTAAGGGTTCTGTGGGGCTCCGTGGGCCGGGAGAGACACAGCTTGAAATGGACAGGCGTATTATATTACAGCGTATGAGCCTGCTCAAAAGGCGGCTGGCTGAAATTGATCAGCAAAAAAATACGCAGCGCAAAAACCGCGGACGTCTTATCCGTGTGGCGTTAGTGGGATATACCAACGTCGGTAAGTCGACCTTAATGAACCTGCTGGCCAAAAGCGAAGTGTTTGCAGAGAACAAGCTTTTTCGCCACGCTCGACACCACTGTACGAAAGGTTGTAATACAAAATCTGCCGTTTTTGCTGGCCGACACCGTAGGTTTTATTCGGAAATTACCCACCGATTTGGTCGACTCGTTTAAGTCGACGCTCGATGAGGTGCGCGAAGCCGACCTGCTTTTACACGTGGTAGACATCTCCCATCCCGACTTTGAGGAACAGATAAACGTTGTAAACCACACGCTAAAAGACTTGGGATGTGCCGACAAGCCGAGCATGATTATCTTCAACAAAATTGATAATTACCACTGGATAGACAAAAGAACCCGACGACCTGACGCCCGAAACAAAGGAGAATATAACTCTGGACGAGCTGAAAAAAACATGGATGGCGAGGCTCGATGACAATTGTTTGTTCATATCTGCACGGCAGAAAGAGAACATCGATGAGCTGAGAGACGTGCTCTATCGCAAGGTAAGGGAACTGCATGTACAAAAGTATCCGTACAACGATTTTCTTTATCCCGTTGACGATTAAACGGCATAGCTCTCAGGCTGCCCATTATAATAAGGTGTAAAAATGACGTATCGCAAACTAACCGACGACGAAATTGCCCTGCTCGAAGACAATAACTGCAGGACCGATGACTGGGAAAGCGTAAACGTAAGCGACGATTTCAACCCCGCTTACCTGCGTGATGTTGCATTCTATGGCGAAGTAAATCTTGGCGATTTTGACCGTAATATCGAAATTTCGCCCGGTTTTCTAAAGCACTCGGGCATATACCGGGCCACACTTCGCAACGTAACGGTAGGCGATAACTGTTTGATAGAGAACGTCAACAACTATATCAACAACTATACAATAGGCGATAATTGCTACATCTCTAACGTTGCAACCATCGAAACTATTGAAGGAACCACCTACGGACAAGGCAATATTATATCGGCAGGAAGCCTGTCAGGTGAAAGCAATTTGATGCTTTTTGCACGACTAAACAGTCAGCTGGCTGCCCTGATGGTGAAATATTCACACGACAAGGAGCTGCATACAACTCTGCGAAAACTTATAAAAGACGACATCAGGGCACAGCAACCCGAACGCGGTACCATTGGCGAGGGAGCGAAAATAGTAAATACGGTAGAAATAACAAACTCCATATTGGGCGACTATTGCGAGGTAAACGGAGCCTGCAGGCTAAGCGATGTAACCATTATGGGGACGGCAGATGCGAGCGTTTTCATCGGGACGGGCGTTATTTGTGAGAACTCTGTCATCGGCGATGGGGCGAGCTTGCTGAACCATGCCATCGTACAAGATTGCCTGATAGGTGAGGAATGCAAGATAAGCAACGGCTTCACGGCTGCAGAAAGCGTAATATTTCGCCAACAGCTGCCTGAGTAAAGGTGAGGCCACTAACGCATTCTGCCTGCCGTTTACCACAAGCCACCATAAAAATTCGCGGCTTACTGGTTATGTCACAGGGCTGTATAATATCGGTGACAACGATTTTGAGCAATGCTCTGCACTCCGTCTTCTGCCCTATTCGAGCCTGATAAGGCAGGGTAACAACACTTTTCTTGCACCAGGTGCATATATTACAACGGCGGCACATTACCGCAATATTCGCCAGTGGGCACGACGCTGTATGCAGATAAAAAGCGCATCGGGCAGCATCGTCAACACTGCATGGCTGTCGCCTTTACGGTGAATCAGATAGCAAAAAGCCCGACAAACGCTTGAGAATTTACGTGAAATCTCGGGCAAGGATGCACCTTATTACAGTTTCAACGGACTGATTATTCGCCACGACGACCTGCTGAAGGGCATACAAAACTATGATATGGCCATGCACATTTACATGGGGACGATGTTCAAAAACATCTATAAGTATGACCCTGAACTTGATGAAACCACAGGAAATGCAGGCCAGGGCGAGTGGGATAACCTCGCAGGGCTGTTGCTTCCATCCTCTGAAGAACAGCAGATTACAGAAGATATTAAGGACGGTTCACTCGAAAGCATTGATGCAATATTACGCCGTTTTGACGAAATGAATGCAGAATATAGTGACTTTCAGCGGGTATGGAACTGCCAGTTTACTCTTAATTATTACCAATTGACAAGCCTGAGTCCTGCCGACATCAGCATGATTCACGACGATTTTCTAAAAGCACGTCAGGCTCGGACAAACGAAATCAGGCTGGATGCCGAAAGAGAATATCAGGAAAAATAAAATTAATCGGGAAACGCTGGAAGCCTTATCGGCACAGCTCGACCGCGAAACAGACAATGAAAACTAAAGCATAACACATGAAACAAAAGTTTTTTTCAGCTGCCATAGCCCTGTTATTATCAACAGGTTTCGCCATGGCACAGCTGCCTCGGTACACTACTGTGCCGGGCGACCCGATGAAAACCCGCATCTATACGCTCAGCAACGGACTGAAAGTATATCTTAGTGTGAACAAGGAAAAGCCGCGTGTACAGACCTATATTGCCGTAAACACGGGTTCTCGCAACGACCCTGCCGAAACAACAGGCCTTGCACACTACCTCGAACACCTCATGTTCAAAGGCACAAACCATTTTGGAACATCAAACCTTCAGGCTGAAAAACCACTGCTCGATTCAATAGAGAGTCGGTTTGAACAATACCGTCATATCACCAATCCGGCAGCACGCAAGCAGTGGTACCACAAAATTCGACTCGCTTTCTCAGCTTGCTGCCAAATACAATATACCAAACGAGTACGACAAAATGATGGCATCCATCGGTAGTGAAGGCAGTAATGCCTACACCTCTGAAGACCAAACGTGCTACGTTGAAGATATACCAGCAACGAAATTGCGACGTGGGCGCGCATACAAAGCCGACCGTTTCAGGAACATGGTAATACGTGGTTTTCCACACCGAACTGGAGGCAGTGTACGAAGAATACAACATAGGTCTGTCGCGTGATGAGGATAAAGAGTATGTCGCAATGAATAAAAAGCTCTTCCCAAACCATCCGTATGGCACGCAGACTACAATTGGAACACAGGAACATTTAAAGAATCCGAGTATTACAAACATTAAGAATTACTTCCACAAATACTACGTTCCGAACAACATTGCCATCGTTATGGCCGGCGATTTCGACCCTGATAAGGTTATCGCTATTATTGAAAAAGTACTTCGGCGACTGGCAACCGGCTCCCAGAATAGACCGTCCTGAGTATGCCCCTGTGCCCGATTTGACCCACCATACCGACACTACCGTTGTGGGACAAGAGGCCGAAAACATCATGATGGCATGGAAATTCGACAAAGGTGCCAGCATGCAGGCTGATACTTTAGACGTGATAAGCGACATCTAAGCAACAGCAAGGCCGGACTTTTTGATGTCGACCTCAATACTCCACAAAAGGTAATGCAAGCCTCGGCAGTAGTTTACCCGATGCACGACTATTCTATCCTGATACTTTCAGCCATTCCCAATGAGGGGCAAAGCCTTGAATCGGTACGCGATTTGCTGCTTGGTGAGATTGAAAAATTGAAGAAAGGTGAGTTCAATGAAAGCTTAATCAAAGCGGTTATTGCCAATAAAAGACGAGATTTTCTTCAGAAAATCGACATGAACAGGGCCAGAGTGGAACTGATGAAGGACGCTTTCATCCTTGGGAAAGACTGGGAAACAGGAAGTCGAGAAGTTTGAAAGAATGGACAATATCACCAAAACGCAAATTACAAACTTTGCCAATCGTTACCTCAACGACGGCTATGTGTGCGTATTTAAGCGCATGGGCGAGGATACAACCATACATAAAATAGACAAGCCTGCGATTACACCTATCCCTGCTAACGCTGACAAGCAGAGCGATTTCCTTAAGGAAGTGGTCAACACAAAGGTTGAACCTATCCAGCCTCGTTTCCTTAACTTCAACACCGATTTGGCTAAAAGCCGCCATCAATAAGCAAACGAAGCTGCTCTACAAGCACAACGAGAGCAACGATTTATTCCGTCTTGAGCTCGACTTCCCCGTGGGAAGCGAGGCCAATAAAAAAAGCTGACCTACGCTGCCGACTTATTCAATTACGCCGGCATTAAGGGCATGAACGCTGCCGCTATCGGCAAAAAGTTCTATGCAATGGCCTGTGATTTCAGTATTCAGGTTGACTTAAAGCACACCCGTTTCGTGCTTGCGGGCCTCAATAGCAATCTGAAAGAGGCTCTCCACTGTTTATGAAGCTTGTCAATACCGGCACTATCAGCCGTACCGACTATCTGAAAGACGTTGCCTCATTCATAAAAGCGCACAACGATGCAAAGAAAAAAATCAGCTTTCTAACTTTAATGCTTTGTTCGACTATGCGTCTATGGGGGCCTTCAATCCTTCAACAAACATCATGACTCCAGCCGAATTTGAAGCCACCGATGGCAACAGATTGATGGACGAAATACGCATGCTCGCACATCAATTCCCTATGACTGTGCTCTATTATGGCCCGGCAACACAACAGCAAATCACCCTTATGGTAAAGCAAAACTGCCTGACACGGACGTTCATCGCTGTACCAGCCTCTGACAAAAAAGACTTATACCATGCAGACAACACCGCGTGACGAGGTTTACATCGCGCCATACGATGCCAAGAATATCTACATGATTCAATATAATAATGAGAATAAAGCATGGACGCCTGCACAAGAACCGATGAACGCTCTCTTCAATGAATACTTCGGAGGAGGCATGAATGCCATCGTCTTTCAGGAATTACGTGAAGCCCGTGCCCTCGCCTACTCGGCCGGAGCACGCTATCGTTCGCCCGTCTATAAAGGCTATCCCTGAATACTTTACCACGCGCATCATCACACAAAATGACAAGATGATGGACTGCATTAAAGCCTTCAGCGACCTGCTTAACAACATGCCCCAGCGACAGGCAGGACTTGATTTGGCAAAGCAAAGCCTGTTAAAGTCGCTCGCTACCGAAAGAACCACGAAGTTTTCTGTGCTTAGAGCATATATGAGGGCATTGGACAGAGGCATCGATTACGACATTTCAAAGAGCATTTATGAAAGTATTCCTGCATTCACACTGCAGGATCTGGCTAAACTTGCCCGCGAAAAACATATCGGGAAAAACCCTATCGTTACGTTATCCTTGGCGACGAAAAGAATCTGGATATGAAGAGTCTGGAAAAGATTGCACCTGTTAAACGTCTTACAACCGAACAGATTTTCGGTTACTAAACCATTGGGCAGGCATCCCAACCATATCATATTCCACTTAACGATTATACATAAACATTACATCATTAGCTATGGCAAACAAAGTAGAATTTAAGTATTCGCCGATGTTTCAGGTCGGCAAAGACAACACCGAGTATCGTCTTCTCACCAAAGAAGGCGTGAGCACGGCACAGTTTGAGGGCAGAGAGATTCTCAAAGTCAGTAAGGAAGCACTCACGTTGCTGGCCCAGCAGGCGTTCCACGATTGCGAATTTATGCTGCGTCGTGAGCACAACAAGCAGGTGGCTGCGATATTATCCGACCCCGAAGCTTCTGAAAACGACAAGTATGTAGCCTTACAATTCCTGCGCAATGCAGAAGTATCGGTAAAGGGTGTGCTCCCTTTCTGCCGGGATACAGGCACTGCTATCATACACGGTGAGAAAGGACAGCGTGTCTGGACCGACTTTGACGACGAGGAAGCACTTAGTCGTGGAGTGTACAATACGTTCACAACCGAGAATCTTCGCTATTCACAGAATGCGCCTCTCAACATGTATGACGAGGTAAATACAAAGTGCAACCTGCCCGCACAAATTGATATTGAGGCTACTGAAGGCGATGAATATCGCTTTTCATCATGGTGGCAAAGGGTGGTGGTTCGGCCAATAAGACCTACTTTTACCCCATGACAAAGGCTACCATTCAGAACGAAGGCACACTGCTTCCTTTCCTCGTTGAGAAAATGAAGAGCCTTGGAACTGCTGCCTGTCCGCCGTATCATATCTGCTTTGTCATCGGTGGCACATCGGCAGAAAAGAATCTTCTCACCGTAAAACTGGGCAGCATCAAATACTATGACAACCTGCCCACGTCGGGAGATGAGACTGGACGTGCCTTCCGTGACACAGATTTGGAGCAGAAATTGCTTGTAGAGGCCCACAAAATAGGCCTTGGAGCACAGTTCGGCGGCAAATATCTGGCTCACGATATTCGCGTTATCCGTCTGCCCCGCCACGGTGCAAGCTGCCCCATCGGCATGGGAGTTTCGTGCTCGGCCGACCGCAACATCAAGGCAAAAATCAATAAAGACGGTATCTGGATTGAGAAAAATGGATGACAATCCCTACCGAACTCATCCCCGAACAATATCGTAAACCCGGCGAGGGCGCAAAGGGAATAGAGATCGATCTCGACAAGGGCATCGATGCTGTACGTGCTGAACTCACGAAGTATCCTGTATCAACGCGTGTAAGCCTCAACGGTACCATCATCGTGGCACGCGATATTGCTCATGCCAAACTGAAGGCACGCCTGGACAAGGGTGAAGATTTGCCACAGTATTTTAAGGATTATCCCATCCTCTATGCAGGCCCGGCGAAAACCCCTGAGGGCTATCCTGCGGATCAATGGGTCCTACAACTGCCAACCGTATGGACCCATACGTTGACGAATTCAGGGCAAAGGGTGGCTCATTAGTAATGATTGCCAAGGGAAATCGTACGCAAACCGTTACCGATGCTTGTAAGAAGCACGGCGGTTTCTATCTGGGAACCATCGGAGGTGTGGCAGCAGTGCTGTCGAAAAGCAGTATAACGAGCATCGAATGTATTGAGTATCCCGAGCTGGGTATGGAGGCCATCTGGAAGATTACCGTTAAGGACTTCCCGGCTTTCATACTTGTTGACGACAAGGGACACGACTTTTTCAAAGAGCTTAAGCCCTGGACATGCTCAAAAATAAGCTGAGTTAGCTACCCTTTTATTATAATTTAGCTACACCTTTATTATAATAACGAGAATGCACAGTCTGCATAGCGGCTATACATAGTGCCGCCGGCAGCTGTGCATTCTTTTCGTATTGATAAAAACATATCGCCATATTGTACTTGCCAATAGCCTGATATGGGCCATACATTGTAACGAAAAGGTCATCGTCTGGCGATCGTCATACACGATATTCAACGGCCGTCACACCCATTGTCAGGCGATCGCCGTACGCGCTGCTGACGGCCGTCGAACAACAACCAATACGCCGGCAAGCCACATACATCACCATTTTATGTGTGCAGCTAATCATCATTAACGTTCAGCCATTACGATTTCATAATTATTAGGGTATTGTGTAAAATTAATATAATTCCTAACTTTGCAGCCACTAAAAAGAAACTTATAACTATTAAAAAATTCAGACAAATGAAAAAATTATTGATGGCGCTCTTTACCGTAGCGCTTTGCGCAGGTTTTGCAGCATGCAGCAGCAACGACGACAACGAACCTTCAATTGCTGACAAAGTAGTAGGTGTATACGTGGGTCAAACAGCGGCTTCTTTTTCAATACTCTCCTACTCCCGACCTTACCGATGGCGATTCAATCATCGTAACAAAAAGCCACTGATAATACTGTAAATATCGAGTATCGTGGTAAAAATGGGGCAAGGGCACATTTAAAAATGTACGTGTAACCGAAACCGATGATGCGTATACCTTTGCTGAAACAGCTTCAACAATGGCTATTGCGTCGCCACACCAGCCTCAGGTATCAAAAGATTACGCTGCCAATATCAAAGGTACAACAAAGAAAACCAACAAGAACAATTTCAGCTTTAACATTACGGTTTCTGGTTTAATGGGTGGCGTGAAAATTGCCTTCACCCCTAAAAGCAAACTAAAAAAATGAGGAGAATCATCTCCAAAATATTACTGATGGCAGGGCTGACGGCAGCCTTGTCATCATGTAACGGTATTATGGGGGGGCTGTATGATGAGCCTCAAAATGAAGAAACACCGACCTACGGCTTCCTGAAAAAAAGCGACGGCACACACGCCGGACGCATATATGTTGATGCCACTAAATATGACAGGGTGGGTGTATATCGACTTTCATACCGGCAAAGTAGACTCATGTCTCGTTGCCGACAGCCTGCATCGTCCTGCCAACTGGGACATAGCCCTGCACCGTTACGATGTGAAAACACATGGTGGTTCTGTGCTAAAGACCCAGTATTCAGAGCTTTCCGACCTTACCAGCACAGGCACAATGCCTGCCGGTAACTTCGCAAACGACGTGTGGAGTACACATAAGGTAATGATTGATGTGAGCCACATGATGCAGGGGCACGTTGTTTTTGAAAGCACATGGTACAATGCAGCGCTCGACTGGGTGACGGTAGATACCAGCACAATGCCCCCAACCTTCACCTCTTCAGACAAGGTTTACATTGTCCGTATGGCTGATAGCAGTTACGCTGCCGTCAGATTGGTATCGTATATGAACGTTATGGGTACCAAGGGACACATGACATTCGATTATATTTATCCCGCTAACGCTACATTAAAATGATGAGAATCCATCTGCTTGTCTCAGCTATGCTCATTGCCGTAACATCGGCATCGGCTGCAGAGACAAGTACAGTTATACCACAAACCAAACTGAAACATATTGGTGACAGCACCGAAACCATCAGCGAAGTGGTTGTAACGGCAACGCGAACACCCAAGCTCCTCAAAGACGTTCCGTATGTAACAAAGGTGTTTACCGCCGATGACATACGCAAAGCTGATGCTACAAACATACAGGATCTGCTGACAACCATCATGCCCGGCGTTGAATTTACCTTTGCCATGAATCAGCAAACCACACTCAACATGGCAGGATTTGGCGGCAATGCTGTCCTCTTTCTCATCGACGGAGAGCGTATTGCAGGCGAAACGATGGACAATCCCGACTACAATCGCCTCACACTGGAGGACGTTGAACGCATAGAAGTGGTTAAGGGAGCGGCATCATCGCTCTATGGTTCCAACGCCGTGGGCGGAGTTGTCAATATTATAACCCGCAAACCGCACGACAGATTCTCGGCCAATGTATTTGGTCATTGGGGTGCCTATGGCAGCCAGAAGTATGGCTCTGTCATCGGTTTTACCCGGCCAAAAATCAGCAGTCTGACCACATTACAGTTTACACGTGTAAACGACATGGACCTCAAGCAGCAGGGCGACTTCAGCAAAGTTTTTGAAATCGTACGTGGAACATCAAGGAAAAGCTTATCTGGAAACCCGTAAAACAGTTGGAAATGACAGCCAAGACAAGCTATTTCTTCCGCGAACGCTACGCATCGCAAGACAGTCACGACCGTTATCGCGACCTCACCGCGAGCCTGAAAAGGTGTTTATAAGCTCACAAAGGGCCGACAATATTGAACTGACATATCTCTTCGATGAGTATGATAAGAGCGACCTGAACTTGCAGAGTCGTAAGGATATTCGCGACTATAACAACACGCAGAACAGCGTGCGCGCCATGTATAACCATACAATTGCCGGCATAGGTACGCTTACGGCAGGTGCCGATTACATGCGCGACTATCTGATGAGCTATCAGTTTGCTGGCGACGAAAGCCACACACAGAACTCGGCCGACGGTTTTATCCAGTTCGACTGGGACCCTTCTGCCCACTGGAATATGATTGGAGGCTTGCGCTACGACTATTTTTCGGCATCGTCAAAAAGTCGTCTTTCAGCTAAAATTGGTGTGATGTATAAGCTCAACGGCTGGCGTTTCCGCACATCGTATGCGGGCGGTTTCCGTGCTCCGTCGCTCAAAGAGCTGTTCATGCACTTCAATATGGCCAACGTTTTCACCATATATGGCAACAAGAATCTGAAGCCTGAGAACAGCGACAACTTTCAAATTTCGGCTGAATATACTCACCGTAATTACAGCTTTAGCGCAAACGCCTTCCACAATATCTTCCGTAATCGTATATCAACAGCGTGGAATACGGCCCTCAACGGCATGAATTATCTGAACACTGCCAAGGTAAGGATAACGGGATTGGACGTAAATGCGCAGACGCGCTTTATGTGCGGTGTAGGGCTTACTGCCGCCTACGTGTTCACACATGAGAATATTCCGATGGGCCAGCCGTACACATCGTCGACCCGTCCTCACACAGCCGTACTGCGTGCCGACTACGATCACAACTTCCGTACATGGGGGATTCAACGTAGCTTTAACCGGTCGTTACCTGTCAAAACTAAGTACTCTGCAGTACACATCGGCTACATCATACACGCATACACAGCGTGTCACCTATCCTCAATATCAGATTTGGAGGCTCACGGCGACCGGCAGGCTGAACCGCGGCATAAGGCTGACCACGACAATAGACAATCTTTTTAATTACATACCCAATTATTATTACATCAATTCGCCCACAACGACAGGTGCTATACTATCGTGTGGACTATCGGTTGACATTGATAAACTATTAAAATGGAAATGATAAGGAAAACAGTTTTAATGCTTGTCATGATGCTTTCAGTAAGCATTTGTCAGGCCAAAAAGGCGTTAGTTGTAGTGGCTCACGGCGCACCGTCGGCAGCATGGAACAAGCCAGTGCTGGCCATTGAGCCGATGTTGCAAGGGCATTGACATGCCGGGCATCGACTATAAACGTGTAGCTTTAATGGAGTTTACATCGCCCGAACATACCCGAAGTAATCGCCGATTGCGAACGTGAACATATTGATACGGTGCTTTGTTCTGCCTCTTTTTATTGCGCCTTCAAGCCATTCTGAGGATGACATTCCAAATATTTTAGGACAGAAATACACCCCTTCTACGCTTAAAGGAGCTGGCTGCAGAGAACGCCCGGCTGGTGAAAACCAACATGCGTATTATCGTTGGCCCGACGCTTTATGAGGGCGATGTCATTGAGAAATCGATGCTACGCGAAATCAAAAAACATGTCAAAAGACCCTGCCAATGAGGCGGTTTTGCTGCTGGCTCACGGCGATCCTGAGCGCATCGGATTCTGGAAAAGCACCATGAAACGCACGACCGACTACGTGAAAAAGAACACATCGATCAACTATGTTGACCAGAATCTTATCGCGATGGGCTACTATTTTGCCGACGACGTAAAGCCTTTGCTCGAACGTGCAGCTAGGAAAAAGAAGCGCATTCTGGTGCAGGGCATATACCTTATGTCCAGTGTTTCGTCAATGGACAAGGCTACAAAGAAGGAGAAACCCGATTATCTGAAAGGCATAAAAGCCGATGTAGTATACAGCAAGGCAGGCATCCTGCCCGGCTCTACCGACCTTGTTGTCGACTGGATCAAGAATACAACTGCTGCGTGGGTATCGTCTTTGAAATAACCATGCAACAGGAAACACTATGCATAGCAACTTTCTTCTAAGAGCATAACGCTGTTATGCTCCTGTCGTAACGGGCATAATGCAATAGCATTGTGCCCGTTATATTTTATCGTTACATCGCAATGTTCACTGTTTGGCGTCCGTCAGCGCGCGTACGACGGCCGTCACACCCATCGTTCGACGACCGCCGTACGCGCTGCTGACGGCCGTCGAACAACAAATACTACACCATTATTCATCGTCCATTATTTGCTTTTTCAAAGAAAATTACGTACATTTGCACCCGACTTACAAACCGTAAGTTAGGGGTGCTGTGGCTTTTGCCACGGCTGAGATCAAACCCATAACCTGATCCGGATAATGCCGGCGTAGGTAATCAGTCCCCTTTTTCTTTACTTTATAACAGGTAAAATGAAACTCAATTTCATTATTCCGACTGCGCTTGTATGCGCAACAGGGGCACAGGCACAGGTGTTAACCGATACCCTGCAGGCCCATCAGTTACAGGATGTAGTGGTAAAAGCCGTGCGTGCAACGAAGGATGCGCCCTTCGCTGTAACCAACATCAGCAAACAACAACTGCGTAATTTTTCAAACACAGGGCGCGAACTGCCTCTGCTTTTCGCCAATACGCCGGGTGTATTGGCCTGGGGCGAGAACGGCTTAGGCACGGGGACGGCCTACATGCGCATCCGCGGTGCAGCAGGAAGTCGTATAAATGTTACGCTCGATGGCGTGTCGTTGAACTCGCCTGAGGACCAAACGGTGTTCTGGGCCAATATGAATTCGTATGGCTCGCTGCTGGGTTCGGTCCAGATTCAGCGCGGAATTGGCACGTCTACCCATGGCGACGGAGCTTTCGGCGGCAGCATATCGCTGGCCACTGCTGCACCTAATGAGCGGCCGTTTATTGAGTTGACGTCATCGTATGGCAGCTATAACACCTACCATGCAGGGGCTAATTTCTCAACAGGCCTGCTGTGGAATCACCTTGTTTTCGACGGTGCCTATCACGAAACAGGCACAAATGGGTTTATACATGGCACGGCAGGGCGGTCAGGTTCTTACTATGGCGGGCTGACATGGTTCAACAACAAGCTTCAGATCAGGTATAAAAATATTGGGAATTTTGAAAAAACCGGACAGGCCTGGAACGGTGTTGTAGCAGGCAATAGCGACGCATCGCTCATGGATCAGGGCATAAGAAGCTATAAAGATATGTGGAATCACGGGCTGGGCAGGTTCAATTCGCTTTACGAAGGCCTCGTGTTCGACAAGGCTTCAAAGAAGTTTCCGCAGGACGCCAACGGCAACTTCCAGACCTTCCGCTATCGCATGGACGACGGTTCACTGTGGAATCGCACCACCGATAACTTCTATCAGAACCACAATATCGCCTCTGTGCTATGGCAACCATCGGCTCATTGGACGCACAATGCGGCCATTCACTATACCTATGGCTACGGATATTACAAGGAATTCCGGCCTGATAACAAGTTCGCCAAGTTTGGAATGTATGCCACCGACGCCGCAGGCATTATGGTAAAACTGTCTGATTTCGTGCGTCGCAAAGGCCTGTCGCAGCACACTTACGGCCTGCTGTATAATACAAACTATGTAAACGGTCAGTGGGACGTGATGGCAGGCCTCAACCTGCAGCATTTCAAGGGCAGCCATTTTGGCTATATCGACTATATCTCCAGGCGCACAGGCTACACCCATATCGACAAACCCTACGCTGGAAACCGCTATTATGACTCGGACGCAAGCAAGCACGACTATTCGCTTTTTGCCAAAGCCGATTATCACATAACGGAGCAATGGGACGTCTTCGGCGATGTGCAGTACAGGCTCGTACGCTATAAAACCAGCGGCATTAACGACCGGTTTACGAAGATTTCTAGCGCGCCCTATTTCAAAAATCAGGCATTAGACATCAACCGCACGTTCTCATTCCTGAACCCCAAGGCCGGAATCAGCTTCCATCAAGGCGGTCATAAGGCCTACTTTTCAGTGGCATGTGCCAACCGTGAGCCTGAAAGAAACAACTTTACAGACAATGGTTCCTATCCCGCACCGACAGCAGAGCGACTCTTCGACTATGAAATGGGCTACGCTTACACTGCACAAAACTGGCACGTTAGTCTGAATCTATACTACATGGACTACCATAACCAGTTTGTTCAAACGGGTGAAAAAGAGCGACATTGGCGAGTATTTAACCACCAATATTCCCCTCAGCCACCGGCTTGGAGCCGAGATTAGTGCCGACTATTCGCTGCTGAGCTGGCTTACTATTGCAGGAAATGCCGCGCTTTCGCAGAATAAAATAGAAGACTTTACCGAATATGCTGAAGACTGGGGCGCAGCAAAGGGTTTCCGTACCATACATTACGACCACTCAACACTGGCCTTTTCGCCCTCCGTTATCGCCAACGGCTTCATCACCGCACGATGGAAAGGCCTCACGGCTACATGGCATACCAACTTCGTTAGCCGCCAGTTCCTCGACAATACACAAAACGATGACCGTTCGCTGCCGTGCTTTTCGCAGAGCAATTTCAGCGCAAACTATGCGTTTAACAACATAAAATGCTGCGGTTTGAAGGCGTTGAGCCTCGGACTTAACCTCAACAACGTCTTCAATCGCCACTATGCAGCTTCGGGCGGGGTGTACTCAGCGTACCGTCATGCCACCGATTTGGACACCGATCCACGCTATTATCAGATAGGATTTGTGCCGATGGCAGGGCTTCAACATGATGGGAAACATCACGCTAACGTTCTAAAATGGCAGAACGAACATCCCTAATATTGTAGGGCTAACATTTTAATATTGTAGAACTCATATTCTAAAATGACCGAATTTCTATTGGCCCATGGCCTCGACATTACAACCACGGTGCTCGGTCTGGCTTACATATTCCTGGAATATAAAGCCAGCATCTGGCTGTGGATTGTAGGCTTTTTTATGCAGGCTTTAGACATTATTCTGTACTATCAAAAGGGGCTTTATGCCGACTGTGCGATGGAATTTTTATTACATTGCCGCGACCATCTACGGCCTTTGGGCGTGGAAATTCGGACACAAAAAGGCAGCGGGCGCGCACAAGGAGCTTGCCATCACTCACTTTGCAGGGCGTTATGTTCTGCCGTGGACGCTGGCAACACTTGCCGCCTGGGCCGCATTGTGGTACTGGTTAACGCGTATCGGCTCAACCGTTCCGGTGGCAGATGCCTTCACTACCGCACTAAGCTTTTAGGGAATATGGGCTTTGGCCCGCAAATATCTGGAACAATGGCTCATCTGGATTGTCGTAGACGTGGTGACCTGTGCACTGTATTTCTACAAGGATATTCCGTTTAAAAGCCTCGCTTTACGCCCTTTACGTGGTTATTGCAGCCTTTGGATACATGAAGTGGAGGGCGAAAATGCAGACAAATTAGGCCGTCAGAAACTTGGATGTTCCCGCAAATTTTCCTATATTTGTGGGAACATTTATAATTTATAACGCCCTATGGAACCACTATTTACCGTTAAACACAAGGAGAACGAAGACGAATTCGTACGCTTTAATCGCGCTGTTGCTGCAAAGTTTGGGCGCAGAAGCTGGCACTTATCGTCGTCAACATCATGCTTTTGTGCGCTATTTTTGCGGCTGTTAGCATCATGATGTTCACCGATAACAAGCCCGACATCATGCTTTTCTTCTTTATTGCATTAGGGGTTTACATGAATTATGCCTACACTTACGGCATGGACCGCCGCGCTCGCAAGATATTTCGGCAAACCAAAGTAGCGCAAGATATTGTAAACGAATACGATTTCTTTGACGAATATTTCTCATATCGCAACACAAATGGGCAAGGGATCAATGGCTTACGACAAGCTTTTCAAGGTGATAGAAACGCGTACACTTCTACCTTATGCTGTCAAAGGTTCAGGGTTACACCATAGCGAAGGACGAAGCACCCTGCCGGATTCACTGAATTTATGCAGAAAAAAGATTGCCGAATACCATCTTAAGGCGTAAGAAAAACCAACAGAGATATTACGCTGTTACATACAATTCCTGCCATTGATATATTGAATTGTCCGTGGATTTACAGCATACTGGCTGTAAAATTACATTATATCACTTACGGATTTACAGCATACCGGCTGTAAATTTACATAGCACTGGCAGCAGGCTTACTGCTATAACACAGCGCGCAAAAGGGACGTATTTTACGCAAAAAATACGTACCTTTGCCGCGCTTTATGAATCAAAAACTATTTAACAAACGCTCGAAACTCGTCTTCAAGCACTTCAGCAGGAAAGGCTTTAGCTTGTTTGCTGCATTAGGCAAAGAGGTGTTAATCGGTGTTCTTAGCGTAGCAACCCTTCACAATGCCAAGGCTAATGGCATTGCAACAAAGGCGTTGCCCGTTGCCACCGACAGCCTTAAGATTGGAGAACAGCATCTCGACGAGGTCCTCGTTACAGGCTCCCGAGCGCCGCTGACTGCCGTGCAGTCGGCCAAAATTGTTGAGATTGTAACGCACGATCAGATTGAACGTGCCGAAGCCCACACTCTCAACGACGTGTTAAAACTATCCACTGGCGTAGACGTCCGTCAACGAAGTGGATTTGGTGTGCAGACGGACATCTCCATTAATGGCGGTACTTTCGACCAGATTACACTGCTGTTGAACGGCGTTCCCCTTTCGAACCCGCAGACGGGACACAATGCAGCCGACTTCCCCGTGTCGATTAGTGACATCGACCACATCGAAATTCTCGAAGGATCGAGTGCTCGAATCTACGGCTCGTCGGCCTTCAGTGGTGCTGTTAACATCGTTACGCGTACGCCTTCACGTACCGGAGGCCGCGTGAATATTGAGGGAGGGTCGTTCGGTACCTTCGGCGGCGATGCAGCAGTAAGCTGGAATCCGTCGGCCTCGCTGCAACAACTGCTCTCGGGTGGTTACATGCAGAGCGACGGAGGAACGGCCAACAGTAACTTCCGTAAGCGCAGAGGGTTCTACCAGGGCGGCTTTAACAGCACGTTTATACGATTAAACTGGCAGGCCGGCATTACGTCACAAGACTTCGGTGCCAACACGTTTTATTCGCCCCGATTCCCCAATCAGTATGAGGCTACGCGCAGGTACATTGCTTCGGCAAGCGCAGCATCCGGCCATTTTGCCCATTCGGATAACGCCACGGCAGCGTCGTTTCGAAATAAAGCCCATGCTTTACGGCCATCGAAACTACGACCATTTTCCAGCTCATAAAAGGCATGACGGGTGCACAAAAAGGCGAAAACTATCACCGTTTAGATGTATACGGCGCCTCGGTTGACCTGAACTTAAGCTGGCTTCTCGGCAAAACCGCCATAGGTGCAGACGTAAGAAAAGAGCACATTATGTCGACTGCCTACGGGCAGTTGCTCGATTCGGCCAGATGGATAGCCATTAAAGGCACCGACCGCATGTACAATAAGCGTGCCGACCGCACCAATACCAGCCTCTTCCTTGAGCATAACGTGGTGCTCAATAAGGTTACCATCTCGGCCGGTATCATGGCAAACCGAAACACAGCACTGGACAACGATTTCCGCTTTTACCCGGGCATTGACATCAGTTACCGCCCCAACAACCACTGGCGACTGTATGCAGGCTGGAACAAAGCACTGCGAGTGCCTACCTTTACCGACCTTTTTCACGGCCAATTCAGCCCAGCAAGGCAACCCTCAATCTGAAGCCCGAGCGCAACTCAACATTTAAGATTGGAAGCCGCTTTACGACAACGGGCATCGAGGCTATGGCCACTATGTTTTACAGCAGAGGCCGTAATATGATTGACTGGGTATGCGAAAACCTCCGCATCAACACGCTATCATGCCCTGAACATTGGCAAGCTGAACAATATGGGGTTTCAGCACCGAGGCTCGGCTAAACCTCTCGCAACTGCTCTTTAGCCAGGCAGAAACGAAGGGAGAGTCCGTGCTGATGAAGGTGGGATATGCCTATATTCATCAGAAGCATACAACCAACCAGCCCATCCATCGCTCGCTTTACGCGCTGGAATATCTGCGCCATAAGGTTGTGGTTGAGCTGTCACACCCATCGTCAGCCACCTTTCGGCTTCGTGGGCACTACGCTGGCAGCAGCGTATGAACGGCTACAAGCCCTATGCTAAGGTCGACGGCAAGCTGACATGGCGTGAGCCACGCTGGCAAATTTACCTGAAAGCCGACAACCTTACCTGCCACCGCTACTACGATTTAGGCGGCGTTCTGCAGCCCGGGCTGTGGATAATGGCCGGAGCAGGCATTACATTATAACACAATTAATAACCATTTTGAAAAATAAGTTCAGAGCCATCATGCCGGCAGGCAGCGATGGCTCTTTTTGTTATAAGGGCATAACGTATGTGCGATTACTACGATATGCCAACCGGCATACAGCCTTTTGCCCGACCCTGTACACTATTATGTTCGTTGTTCGGCGGCCGTCAGCAGCGCATACGGCGACCGTCGAACAAGGTGTATGACGGCCGTCAGCACAGCTGCTGACGGCCGCCGTACAATAACCTCATAAGCGTAAAAGCACACACAAATAGCTGGCATCGTAGCCACACGACGCCCTAATGGCAGAAGAAAAAGGGGTAAACAACAAGCCTACTGTTCCTAAAGCTTAAACGAAGTTTCAATACTTACAATATCAGCCTTAAATGCCTTGTCAACCTGCAGCCGCTTTTCAACCTGCGCACAGCTGTGAATAACTGTGCTATGGTCACGGTTTCCTACAAGTCGTCCGATACGGCTGGCCGGCATTTTGGTATATTTCTGTGCCAGATACATCGATACCTGCCGTGCAACCACATAGTCGCGCTTACGGCTCTTGCTGTTGATTTGTGCCGTAGTAACGTTGTAATGCACGCATACTTTTCTCCAGAATATCGTCGACCGTTAAGGGCTTGTCGTCCATCTTAACAGCGCGTTTTACCACACGTTCGGCCAGACGCATGTCAATATTGCAATTGTAAACAATAGAGTATGCCATTAAAGAGCTTACCACTCCCTCCAAATCGCGCACACTTCCACTGGCTGTTGATGCAATGAAATCGATAACATCGGCTGGAATTTTCAGTCCGTCACGATGAATCTTATTGACAAGAATATCCGCACATAACTGCTTATTGGGCTTCTCAAGCTCGGCTATCAGTCCGCACGAAAAGCGCGTAAGCAAACGATCGTGCATGCCTTTGAGGTCGACAGGAGGGCGGTCTGACGCCAGAATAATACGCTTGCCGTTGCGGAACAAGTGGTTAAATATGTGGAAAAAAACGTGTCTTGTGTTTTTGCGGCTGTTACCCATTCCTCGGATGTCGTCCACAATAAGCATGTCGATAGTCTGGTAGAAAGCAATGAAATCGTTGATGGTACCGTGCAGGTATGCGTTCGTATACTGCACCGGAACAAACGTGCACTGATATACAGCACGCGCTTTTGTGGATACAGCTGTTTGCAATAGAGACCTATTGCATTGAGTAAATGAGTCTTCCCACAACCCGAAGGGCCATAGATAAACATCGGGTTGAACTGCATGGTATTGGGGTGTTCGGCAATGGAAAAGCCCTACCGAACGCGACAATTTGTTGCTTTCGCCCTCAATATAATTGGAGAATGTGCGATGCGGATCGAGCTGCGAGTCGAGCTCTTGAGGTTGTTTGTCGTTACCTTTCTTCGATGTTTGCACACCTTTACCAGCATCAACAGGCTTTGAAACAGTATCAGCAGCATCGGTCTCTATGTCCTGTGAGAGGTTGTGTTCCTTATCAGTAACAATACGATAAGAGAGTTTTATGCCTGCCCCAAAGCAATGATGAAGCACCTTTCCCATCAGTTCAACAAAGTTCTCCTCCAGATATTCGTACACAAATGCGCTGGGCACCTGCACGAGTATCACCTTTGAGGCATCGTCGAAATGCTCAAAGACAATGGGCTTGAACCAAGTTTTATATATCTGCTCTGTGACATTCTCGCGTATTTGCGCAAGTGCTTTGTCCCAACGAGCATCAGGACCTGCTTTCATTAACTACGTATGGAGATTGTTGCTTCGATTTGCACCTAAATTCTCATAGGCGTGATTGCAAAGCTACAAAAGTTTTGTTGTATCTACAAATGCACGTACTTGCATTTTTCTTTACACATATACGTAACTCGTTATCATCCTTTCAATTAGACCTCTTGGCCGTTAAGTGTTAAAGAAACAAAACTTTATATAGTTTTCATACACCATTACGCCGTAATGACGACATAAATTTGATTGTGTCACACTTGTACAGATGCAAAACAAGCTTTTATACAATGGTAGGGAAAGGATAGGAAAAAGTATGAAAAAACGACTGGCACGCCATGTGCCAGCCGTTATTGACAGCAATATATTAGAGCTGAAGGCTGAAGCTTCCTACTTGTCTTTTCGGCCAAATATTGAGAAATGAACATATCGTTTGGGGTGTGCCTTCAGGTCGATAAGCAGCGAATCGGCACTGCGCATGGTGGCATTCATGTTATTATACAGCTTATCGTCGTTCATCAACAGGCCCAATGACCCGTTATTATTGTTCAGACGGTCGGTAAACTGCTGCACATTAGCCAGTGTTTTATCTACCTTAGCCATGGTTCCTGCAACGTCAACCTCTGCCAGATTGTTCGTAAGCTTAGTTGTATTATGCAATGTTCTGCCAGCCTCGGTTAAGGCATAGCCGGCTTTATTCATCATACCCGGCACACGATGGTTCAATGTAGCCAGCAGCGTATTAAGCTCACGGGTTGATGTTGTAAGGTTTGCCGTTGTGGCTTGAGCGTTATGCAGCGTCTGCCTAAGGGCTGGATCGGCCAGCAATGTGTTCACATTCATCAGGATACTGTCTAATTTTGGCAGCATCTTTTCAACCACAGGAACCAGCTGTCCTACCGTTTCCATCATACCACCATTAAGTCCGCCCTGTATGGTATCGCCGGTTTCTACGCGCTCACGCGGGTTATTGGCCAGTAAAAGATTCATCTTAACGTTGCCCATTAAGTCGCTTACAATCTCGGCAGAACTGCCTTTGGGTATGCGCAAAGCGTTGTCGACCTCAAACTGAACCAGCACCATTCCGCTCTGCTCATAGTTATATTTGATTGATCTTACTGTACCAACCTGATAACCATCAGCGTAAATGGGGTTTGAAGAAGACAGTCCGCTAATATTCGAAAAGCGGGCATAGTAAATGTCTCTGTTCGAAAAGAAAGCCCTTCCTTTCAGGAAATTCAATCCGAAATACAAAAGAACAATACCTGCAATCGCTACTAAGGCTATCCTTACCTCCTTTGTAAAAAAACTTCATAATTACGGTTTTATATGTACTGCCAAAGACTATCTGTTGGCCTTAAATTCTCTAATACCTTCGTTTACGTCAATCTTCTTCCCGTTCTTAAAGGCTATAATAAAGCTCTGCGGGAACTTATCGAGTATTTGCTTGCGCATACGGTATATAACATTATAGTTGTTGCTGGAACCGTATGTGTACTTATAGTAACTGCCTTCCTGAAAATTCTCGCAGCCTTCAAGGCCCTGGAAAACCTTGTCGCCGGGCTTAAAATGGTATGAAGATGAAAAAATCTGAATCTTAAAAACGGGTTTTGATATATCGGTTTTTGTTGTCGTTGACAACAGCTGCCGGCTTATTACGGGGTTCTGTGCGGCGTACCGGCACCGTACGAACTGGCTTTTCAGGTTTTGACGTTGTATCAGAAGCCTTTCCCTTATCGGCCTTTTGTTCAGATGGTTGCACGCGCATAGCCTGATGCTGACGCCGTGAAGGCGCAACAACCGGGGCATCATCGGCAGGCGTTACCGGTGTATCAACATCGGCCGGGTCGCGATAAGGTACGTCAATATTATCGTTATACTTGTTTTTGTAAAGCACAAAAGCGTTATAAATACCCCGCGCATACATGTCGGCAGCAGGTTCACTGTTCATGAATAATTCCTCATCGGGGGTAGAAATAAAGCCCAATTCGAGCAGGGCAGCAGGCATGGACGTAAGCCTCAGCACGGCAAGGTTATTCTGATGTGAGCCTCCATCAGCACGTCCTGTGGCCTTACATACCTCCTGTTGCATCAGTCGCGAAAAGCTCAACACTGCGTTCACGGTTCTTGTCGGCAATGAATTCGAACATAATATCGCCTTCGGCCCGAGTTGGCATACCCCTATAACGCGTCTTGTAATCTTTCTCAAGGAAGATAACTGAGTTCTCTCTCCGCCACTTCCAGATTTTCTTTAATGCCGCGATCGCCGCTATGCTCGCCCGTTCCCAGCGTATAGCTCTGGAAACCATGGGCCAGACGTCCCGGAGGAAGCGCGTTAATATGAATGGAAACAAATAAGTCGGCCTTATTCTTATTGGCAATATCGGCACGCGTATGCAACGGAACGAAGATGTCGTTCTTGCGTGTATACACCACCTTTACATCGGGACACCGCTGTTCTACCATGCGTCCGAAGGCCAGAGCAAACTTTAATGTGAGGTCTTTTTCTGAAGAAATAGCGCCCTTTGCACCGCTATCGTGGCCGCCATGTCCTGCATCTACTACCAGCGTAAAACGATAACCCGCTCCCATCATCGGGAGAAAGGACAATAAAAAAGCCAGCAGAGAAAACAGAATTCTTTTTAACATGGGCAGATAATATACGCTACAAATTTAATCATTTAGGCGTAATCGGGCCTAAATTACAATTGAGTTTTATCATTTATTAAATGTAATTCTACCCCGCACCGTCACAATCGGCCCCCATCGGTGGGTTAATCTTGGTGAGAAATACATCACGGCCTCAATCTCAGGCCAGCAATTCATGAGTTTTTCGGCCATTTTGTATGCAGCATGCTCTACCAAATTGCAAGGCTCTGCCATCACAGAGGCCACCATGTTATAGGCTTCGGCATAGTTGACCGTAGCGTTTACGTCGTCGGTTTCCATTGCACGGGCAACATCAACCTTTAGCCGAAGGTCAACCTCATAATCGTTACCCGTCAACCGTTCTTGTTCTAATACTCCGATAAAAGCATGAAAATGCAGCTTTCGTAAATAAACAAAGCTATTCTTTAACATCATACAACAAGCAAAAAGCCATTATACAGTAAGTAAAAACATCCGCCAGAAAGAGAAAAAGCTATCGTGATGAATGGGAAAAGAATGTCATGATAAAATGAAAAACATTATAAGGAACGGGAAAAACATCGTAGTGAATGAAAAAGCCATGCTGCTCTCAACAAAAACAGCATGGCTTTTGAATGTTTATCCGCAACGACTTGCACCACAATTTGTGCAAATCAGGCAACCTTCCTGATATACAAGCGTCTCCCTGTCCCGCAAACAGGGCACGTTTGTCCTGCCGCTTTCGTTCCGTCAGAAACATATTTTTTCAGAGCGCGCTCAACGCCATTCTTCCATGTATTAATGCTTTCGTCCTTCAGTTGCAGCGAACCAACCAGCTTAATTACATGGTCAATAGGGCATACGATAGCGCAAAACACCCGATATAAGCTTGGCATAATTCCAGTACTCAGGGATTGAATTTCTCCTCAATCCTTCAACAGTTGTCTTGTAACCGCGCTTGTTTTTGAACTGAAAATCGTAGCGATGCGAACCGTCTGCACATGTTTGTTTAATGATAATACCTTTGGTAACGGTCTTCGGCAACGATATACCCTCGTCATCATCCTGAAGTCCGGTGAAAATCTCATAAGGGTAACCGTCGAGCAATCCCACAAAAGCTACCCACTTTTCACGGTTATTCTGGAAGCGAACTACATCACAATCAAGCTCCGTCGGCCTCACTTCCTGAACAAGCGGATGAGGTATTGCCGTCGTTGTAATTGGCTCAGGGGCTTCTGTTTTCTTCTGTTCTTTCTTGCTTTTCTTCGATACTGAGACCATCACACCAGAACGACTGCCGTCACGATATATCGTACAGCCCTTGCATCCTGACCGCCAGGCCTCAACGTATAGCTTGTTAACGAGGGCTTCGTCTACATGATTTGGCAGGTTAACTGTGACGGAAATGCTGTGGTCTACCCACTTTTGGATAGCACCTTGCATACGTACTTTCATCAACCAATCGACGTCATTTGCAGTAGCTTTATGATATGGAGAACGGGCAACAAGGTCGTCAATCTCCTCCTGTGAGTATTTTTTGTCGGGGTCAATACCGTTAATTCTCATCCACTCAAGGAACTTACGGTGATACACTATGTACTCTTCGAAGCTGTCTCCAACCTCATCTACAAAATCGACATGGACGTCAGTATCGTTAGGATTAACCTTACGGCGGCGCTTATATACGGGCATAAACACCGGCTCTATGCCGCTGGTTGTCTGCGTCATAAGCGATGTCGTACCAGTAGGAGCTATGGTAAGGCACGCGATATTGCGGCGACCATACTTCGTCATGGCCGTATACAGTTCGGCATCAGCCTCTTTTATTCGATTGATAAAAAGGATTATTCTGTTCACGTTTCGCGTCATATATTTCGAAAGCACCGCGTTCTTTCGCCATTGTTACTGAAGAACGGTAGGCATTCAGTGCCAGTGTTTTCTGTACTTCAACTGCAAAATCGGTAGCTTCCTGCGTGCCATAGCGCAGACCTAACGCTGCCAGCATATCGCCTTCAGCCGTTATTCCCACGCCCGTACGGCGGCCCATGCCACTCTTTCGCTTAATTTTCTCCCACAAATGATATTCTGTATGCTTAACGTCATCGTCCTGAGGATCGTTCCTACCTTTTGCATGATGCGGTCAATCTTCTCCATTTCGGGTCAACGATGTCGTCCATGATGCGCTGTGCCACCTGAACGTGCTCACGAAACTTATCAAAATTGAATCGTGCTTCTGGCGTAAACGGATTCTCAACATAGCTGTAAAGGTTGACAGATAGCAAAGCGACAGCTGTCGTATGGGCACAGAGGAATCTCACCACAAGGGTTGGTACTACTGTCTCAAAACCTAAATCGGCATAACAATCAGGAATACTCTCACGCAAAATAGTGTCCCAAAACAGAACGCCAGGCTCGGCACTCTTCCAAGCATTGTGCACAATTTTCTCCCAAAGCTCACGTGCCGATATTTCCTTTTCAACGGTTGGCTTGTCACTGTCAACAGGGAACTGCTGCATATAAGGCTTGTCCTCAACGGCAGCCTGCATGAAAGCATCGTCTATTTTCACGCTGACATTCGCGCCTGTTACCTTTCCTTCGGTCATCTTTGCATCGATAAATGCTTCCGAATCAGGGATGTTTATACTTACAGAAAGCATTAAAAGCACCGCGCCTTCCGTCCTGAGCCACCTCACGTGTAGAATTACTAAAGCGTTCCATAAAAGGCACAAGGCCCGTAGATGTAAGCGCCGAGTTGTTCACAGGACTGCCTTTTGGCCTGATCTGACTGAGGTCATGTCCTACACCTCCACGCCTTTTCATGAGCTGAACCTGCTCTTCATCTATCTTCATAATGGCGCCATAGCTGTCCGCGTCGCCGTCAAGGCCAATCACAAAACAGTTGCTTAGCGATGCCACCTGATAGTTATTGCCGATACCTGTCATCGGGCTGCCTGCGGGAATAATATATTTAAAATGGTCAAGAAGGTCAAAAATCTGCTGCGCACTCATCGGGTTCTTGTACTTTTTCTCTATGCGAGCCACCTCGTTAGCGATGCGCCAGTGCATATCTTCAGGCGATTTCTCATAGATATTGCCGAAGCTATCCTTCATCGCATACTTGTTAACCCATACCCGTGCCGCCAGTTCGTCACCTCCAAAATATTTCAGAGAGGCCTCAAAAAGCCTCATCATACGTATAGTTTCGTTGCTTACCCATCGAAAGATTTAATATAAAAAGAAAAATTGTTGTTTAGCAAAGCTACGAAAGTTTTTCTGAAAAGCTGACAACTTTTTGTATATATTTCAATTAAAACTTTTCCATTTTGGATAATTTTTCTAACTTTGCACATATATAAATATATAGAAATGGAAAGCCTGAAACATCGTAAAAGCATCAGGAAATATTCGTCAAAGGAGGTTCCTCAATCTTATTACAGCTCTTTTAGAGGAAGCAGACGCACCCTACAATGGGAAACCTGCAACTTTACAGCGTTATTGTTACACGCGACAAGGCTATGAAGGTACGCCTTGCGCCGGCACACTTCAACCAGCCCATGGTAACAGATGCGCCCGTAGTGCTTACTTTCTGTGCCGATTTCCGCAGAACGTCCCGCTGGGCTGCCGAAAGGCAGGCACAACCGAGCTATAATCTTCCTGAGTTTTATGAATGCAGCCACAGATGCCATGCTTTATTGCCAGACTTTCTGCAATATTGCCGAAGAGGCCGGTCTGGGAACGTGCTTTCTTGGCACCACCATCTATTCGCCACAAGCTATTATTGATACGCTGAAACTGCCTCAACTGGTATTTCCCGTGGCCACCATCACCGCAGGATGGCCCGGCGAATCTCCTGCCTTAAGCGACCGGTTGCCCGTTGAAAGCATCATTCACAACGAAACTTACCGCGATTATACCCCTGAGCTTATTGACAAATTTTTACTGTCTGAAGGAGGCTTTGCCGAGAATCAACACTTTGTTGCTGTCAATCATAAGCAAACATTGGCACAGGTTTTCACAGATATACGATATACACGCAAGGATAACGAAGCCATGTCGGCTGGCCTTATTGACGCTCTGCGCGGTCAGGGCTTCCTGCCTTTAAACAACGAAGAATAACCCTTCCCTTGCTTTTTGTTCTCAAGATACAATAATAATGAATACTGAAATAAAGCCCGTCACCACGGCAAACGACCTAAAAGTTTTTATCCAGCTGTTCTATAATCTATACCGTAACAGTCCATACGCTACACCTTATTTATATATGGACGAAGTAAAAACGCTGTCAAAGGATAAGAATCCCGCTTTCGACTTCTGCGAAGCAGCCTATTTTCTGGCTTACCAGCAGGACAAACCCGTTGGCCGTATTGCAGCAATCATCAATCATCGTGCCAACGAATACTGGAAAAGAAATACCGTACGCTTCGGCTGGTTCGACTTTATTGACGATCCCGATGTATCGCAGTCGTTGCTGAAAGCCGTTGAAGAATGGGGTAAAAATAAGGGTATGACCGAAATGGCCGGGCCGCTCGGCTTTGAAGATATGGACCGTGAGGGTATGCTTGTAAGTGGTTTCGACACGCTTTCAACAATGTATGTCAACTATAATTACCCCTATTATCCTCAGCATATTGAGGCTATGGGAGGGTTTTAAAAAGGACAATGATTACGTTGAATACGAAATCAAGATTCCAGAGAAAGCTCCTGAGCGTATGCTTACCACAGCCGAAATGATTGGGAAGCGTTACCATCTCGAGGTAAGAAAGTTCTCAAGAGAGGAACTTACAAAAGGCGGGCGGGGACACGAATTGTTCAATATCCTGAATATTACATATAAAGATTTATACGGATTTTTCACAACTCTCATCCAGCCAAATCGATAAGCTGGTTAACGATTACATACGTCTGGCCGACCTCAATTTGGTAACATGTATTGTAGATACCAGCCAAAACAACAAGATGGTAGGCTTTGGAGTATCGTTCCCTTCGTTTTCAAAGGCATTGAAAAAGACCCGTGACGGTCGTCTTCTACCCTTTGGCTGGTGGCCTTTACTAAAGGTTTTGAAATGGCATAACACCGATGTTGTTGACCTTTTATTAATTGGCGTGTTGCCCGAATATCGCCCAAAGGGAGCCAATATACTTATTATTACCGACCTCATCAGCTGGTACAGGCGTTACCATTTTCAAGGTTGCCGTTACAGGTCCACAAATGGAAACCAACAAAAAAGTGCTTAGCCAGTGGCAGTATTTCGATGCAGGTGAGATACGCCGCCACCGTATTTATTGCAAGGATATTTAACCATACAACCCTGAAACCTGAACATTTGCACTGGCTCTGCGCCACATGCCGCCTGCCTCTGTTGTGGCAGAACGGCAGTTTTTGAATGTTCTGGTTTCAGGGTTATTTTATACAGGTGCCGCCTGATGCACTTTTTCTCCCCGAAATTTAATCCTGAAAGTATACCCGTTTCACGCGATTGCTGATACAGGTAAGCACTTCATACGGTATGGTATCGAGAATATCGCTCAGCACCGTCACCGGCAAGTGTTCGCCAAATATCTCTACTGTATCACCCTCCTTGCAGTCGATACCCGTAACATCAATCATAGCGACGTCCATACATATTTGCCAACATACCCGGCTCTTTTGCCATTTACCGAGCAATAGCCCCTGCGGTTGCCCAAATGACGGTTTAATCCATCAGCATAACCAATAGGAATGGCGGCTATTACACTGTCATGATCGATAGTTCCCTTGCGGCTATACCCCACCGTGTCGCCGGCAGGCTCACGGCGTAATTGCAATATGGTAGTCTTTAATGTGGATACAGTATGAATAATTTCGTTGTTACGACTGTCTATTCCATACAGTCCAAGCCCCAGACGACACATATCAAGCTGCCTGTTCGGGAAGTGTTCGATGCCGGCAGAATTGTCTATATGTCGCAGAATTTTATGCTTAAAGGCAGCCTGTAATTGTTTGCTTGCCTTGTCAAACAATTCAAACTGATGTGCCGAAAAATCGTCAAAGCTGTCGCTGTCCGACCCAACGAAGTGCGAAAATACCGAGCGAGGGATAACGGCACTCTGGTGTTTCAATCGGTTTATCAGCGCATCCATGTCATGCAACGGGTCAAAACCCAGACGGTGCATACCCGTATCTATCTTTATATGTACCGGATAGTCGGTTATACCCTCCTTTTCAGCTGCCTTAATAAGGGCATCGAGCAATCGGAACGAGTACACCTCTGGCTCCAGATCATAGTCGAACATGGTTTTGAAGGCGGTCATTTCGGGATTCATGATCATAATATTCGCCGTTATCCCATTGCGGCGAAGCGTTGCCCTTCGTCAGCAACAGCCACAGCTAAATAGTCTACTCTATGATCCTGAAGCGTCTTAGCTATCTCCACGCTGCCCGCACCGTATGCGTCTGCCTTTATCATACACACGAGCTTTGTTTCGGGTTTCATGAACGATCTGTAGTAATTGAGGTTCTCAACCAGTGCTCCAAGGTTCACCTCAAGTACGGTTTCGTGCCTTTTTGCACCATAAGGTCGGTTATACGGTCAAAGCCAAACGCCCGCGCTCGCTTTGATAAGTATTACCTCGTCGTGCATACTGCGGAACACTTCGCTACGCAGAAACGCGTCAACAGAGCTGAAGAAGAACTTCTCGGCCACGGGTATGGCTATGCTATGCTGTGACAGTTCTGGGCCTATGCCGATGAATTTCTGTACTCCGCGTTTCTTAACCAGGCTGCCTACCTCACGATAAAGGTCGGCGGCCGTTTCGCCACTCTGGAAGATGTCGCTCAGAATGAGCGTCCGTCGCCGCCCCTGATGGTCGGGCCTGCGGTTCATAAAGTCGAGCGCTATGTCAAGCGAGTTAACGTCAGAATTATACGAATCGTTAATCGGTGTGCAGCCATGGCGTCCCTGTTTCACCTCCATTCGCATGGCAACAGGCTCAAGACGTGCCATACCGCTGGCCAGTTCTCCGGCCGACAAGCCCAATTTCAGTGCTACTACAGCGCAGGTTATCGAGTTGGCTACCGAAGCATCGTCAATAAACGGTATGGTATATTTTTCTTCGTACCCTTGTCTATACACGTATGTTACGGTGGTAGATGTGTCACCTTTTGACACATCAGCAATAAACACAGGTGCTTTTTTTATCGGTCATCGAATAGTAAAGCTGCTCGCCTTTGTATGCACTTTCTGCCACCGTACGGCGTATCAGCTCGTCATCGGCATTGTAAACGATGGTTTCAGCATCATGGAAAAGCACAGTCTTTTCGCGACATTTTTCTTCCTTCGACGCAAAAGTTTTCCTGATGGGCAGCACCTATATTCGTAAGCACGGCGATGGTAGGCTGTATGATGTCGCGCAGAGCCTGCATTTCTCCGAGCTGACTTATACCCGCCTCAAAAAAATGCCAACCTCGGTTTGTTCGTTCATCAACCATACTGAAAGAGGCACACCTGTCTGCGAATTATAGCTGCGCGGGCTTCGCGTTACATACTTATAGGGGCGAGAGAAGCTGATACAACCATTCCTTCACAACGGTTTTACCGTTCGAGCCTGTAATGCCAACAACAGGCACATTAAACTCATCACGGTGACGTTCGGCGAGGCGTTGCAGGGCCTTTCGCGCATCTGTTACCTTTAGAAAAATTGGCTTCAGAATAGCCGTCGGCATACCCTTCGGGCATCCCGGTCACCACAAAGTTGCGTACACCCCTGCGATAAAGCTCGGGAATATAGGCATGGCCGTCGTGACGTTCTGTTTTAAGGGCAAAGAACAATGTCTCTTCAGGGAAACAGAGCGAGCGGCTGTCGGTAAGCAGAAAGCCGATATTGGCATCGGCATTTCCATAACGGCGCGCACCGATAAGCGTGGTTATCTTTTCAATAGTGTAAGTCATTTTGTATACTTCATTACAACTGCAAAGATACTAAAAACAACGAAACCAGACAACGCGAACAAAAATAATTAAACATCATCGCATCTGTATTCGCCAATCATAACTGCCATATCTGCATCATTACCACGCCGTTGTGCCAGTGCTTACGCCGATAACGTACATGCTTTTAAAAGGTTCTTCCGCCCACATTACGCTTGCCGGGTTATCGTTCGGCGGCCGTCAGCAGTGCCTTCGGCGACCGTCACCATACGTACGGCGACCGCCAGCAACGCTGCTGACGGCCGCCGTATCATGAGTTTTCAGGCAAAAAGCATGCACCATAAGGGCGCTTTCGATGTGCAAAAAGGCTGTAATGCTTTTACCTTATGGGGTAATGGAGGTTCTCAGGATGTATATTCTCCAACACCTCGTCAAGAAACTTGCAGTGCCTCCCAGCGTGCCATGGGCGGGTCGTGCAGCAGGTAATTTCCACAGTCGCGGGGGCAGCACGGGAATTTCGCCCTCAAAACCGGCTACAAACCGAAATGTGCGCCTCATCAGGTCAACAATATCTTCAGGCTCTAAGTCGCCGCGGAGCAACAGATAGTTGCCTGTAAGGCATCCCATGGGGCCCCAGTAGATAACCCTGTCTTTCCATTCGGCGTCGTTACGCAGAAAGGTTGCCGCCAGATGTTCGATGGTATGCAGCGCACCTATGTGAACAACGGGCTCGCGATTGGGTTCTTTCATACGCACGTCGAAAGTGGTAACCGTGTCGTTACCACCGTATCCTTGCGCGAAACATATATGCCACGGAGCAACTTTTTCGTGGTCGATGGTAAATGATGGTATTTTATTCATGAGCAATTATTGCTTTTAAAAAGTTGCGTGTAATCTCAAAACTGCCCCCGGCCATGCGGTTCCAGAAGTCGAAATACTGTGCGCCGTGGTTGTCTTTCAACGGTACATCACTGATAATGCGGAACGAAATAAAAGGCGTTTTTGTATATCAGGCAGGTCTGTGCAATAGCGCAACTCTCCATGTCGACGGCCACGGCATCTGGGAAATGTTCAAGAATGGCAGCCATTTTCTCGCGCGAATCAACAAACCACTCGCCGCTGACGGTCAGTCCCGACATAATTTTTCGTACCTTCGGGAGCCTGTAAAGGCCCATGGCCTTTTCAACCAGTGTAGCCGGAGCCTTAAAGCGTGGAGGCATGCCTATTATCTGCCCGTAGGATACCTCCGGACCGCAATAGGCATCGTGATAAGCACATGATGACGCCACAACAACGTCGAGAGGGTTCAGCGAAATGGCCGCACCGCCTGCCACTCCGGTGGATATAAGCAAATCGGGATGGTAACAATCAATCATCTCTACCGCCCCAATGGCCGAGTTTACCTTGCCTATTCCACACTGCTGAAGGATGATGGTGCACCATCCAGTGTGCCAATAACAAAAATCTTTGTGGTTGTGCCGCTCTGTATAAGTTTCGTCGAGCAGCGTACGAAGTTGCGTAAACTCCTTGTCCATCGCAACTATTAATCCTATTTTCTTCACGTTATGTATCGCTCTTAAGGGCGTTAAGGCCTCATATTATGCAAAGTTACTAAAAATGATATATATATGGTGTTTTAACGATTACGTTTTAATGTTTCAGCAAAAAAATATTTAACTTTGTGCGAGAAAGTATAAAAGCATATAGTTTGATTATGAAAACATTGAAGCAATATCTGCCCGACGTGGTGGCAGTAGTGTTGTTTGTCCTCATCTCATTTGTTTATTTTATGCCTGCCGACATTGACGGGCGCATCCTATACCAGCACGATTCGGCTGCCGGAAGGGGCGCAGGCGAGGAGATGGTGCAGTATCAGAAACAGACAGGAGAGCAGACACGCTGGACCAATTCGCTTTTCAGTGGTATGCCTACCTACCAGCTGGCACCGTCGTACAACAGTACCAACGTCCTGAAAAAGGCCGAAACGGCCTATCATCTGGGGCTGCCTGAGAACGTCTGGTATGTATTTGCCTACCTCCTTGGGTTCTATATTCTGCTCCGTGCTTTCAATTTTCGCGACTATATGGCCGCTCTGGGTGCCATCATATGGGCGTTCTCAAGCTACTTCTTTCATCATCACAGCCGCCGGACACGTGCAGAAAGTGATGGCTCTGGCATATCTGCCGCCAATGATCGGGGGGCTTGTGCTGACCTATCGTGGCAAATACCTGTGGGGATTTCTGGTTACAGCCATCTTTGCTGCTTTCGAAATAAATGCCAATCATGTGCAGATGACCTACTACTATCTGTTCATTATCCTGTTCATGATTATCGCATGGCTCATCGATGCACTGCGCAAACACGAGATGATGCGCTTTGGAAAGGCTACACTTACCGCTATGGCTGCCGCACTTGTAGGTATTTGTATCAACATCAGTAACCTGTATCATACCTACCAATACTCGCAGGAGAGCATGCGTGGCAAGGTGAACTGGTAAAAGAAAAACAGTGCAAACCAGACGGGAAGCGGGCTCGATCGCGACTATATTACGCAATGGAGCTACGGCATTGACGAAACCATGACGCTGCTTATACCCAATGCAAAGGGAGGTGCAAGCGTGCCATTGAGCCAGAGCCAGACCGCAATGGCGAAGGCTGACCCTCAAATTGAGCAGCAGATACCGCAATTATACAACGGACTTACACAATATTTCGGTACGCAACCAGGCACTTCAGGTCCTGTTTATGCAGGGGCTTTTGTACTGTTTCTTTTTGTATTGGCCCTATTTTTAGTAAGGGGACCCATGAAGTGGGCATTGCTGGGGGCTACCATTCTCTCTGTATTGCTGTCGTGGGGACATAATTTTATGGGCTTCACTAACCTGTTTTTGGATTACGTCCCCATGTATGCGAAGTTCCGTACAGTGGCTTCCATCCTTGTCATTGCCGAGTTTACCATTCCGCTGCTGGCCATGATGATGCTGAAAAAAATAAATGATGAGCCGGAGATTCTTACCGAAAAACGCAACCGCAAGTTTGTAATCGCCAGTCTTTTGCTTACAGCCGGCGTTGCCATGATGGTGGCAGTTGCCCCGGGTTTAATGGGTCCTTTCGTTACTGAACAGGAGCATCAGGTACTTTCCGGCATACAAGGTATGCCCCCTGAGCTGCTGTCGGCCATTATAAATAACCTGACAGCCATGCGTGAAGCAATGGTATCGGCCGACGCCTGGCGTTCAACAGGTATTATCGTTGCAGGCTTTTTGATTCTGCTTTTGTACAGCAAGAGACGGCTAAGCAGCCGGTTTATGGTGGGTGCCATTGCCGTATTGTGCCTCGCCGACATGTGGCAAGTGAACAAACGCTATCTGTATGACGACATGTTTGTGGAGAAAAAGCGTACGTGAAGTGCCTCAAAAAATGACAGCTACCGACCAGATTATACTGCGCGACAAGTCGTTAGACTATCGCGTGCTGAACCTCGCATCGAACACATTTAACGAAAACGAGACATCATTCTACCACAAAAAGCATAGGAGGTTATCACCCTGCCAAACTGCGTCGGTATCAGGAAATGATCGATGCTTACATTGAACCGGAAATGCAACACACCATGACGGCAATAGGACAAGCCGGTGGAGACATGACGAAAGTGAATGGCGACTCGATATTTCCTGTATTAAATATGTTGAACACTAAGTACTTTTATCGTAGGCCTTCAAAGCGGACAGACGGTGCCTGTACAGAACCCTTATGCAAAACGGTAACGCGTGGTTTGTCGACAAAAATAAGCTATGTGAACAATGCCAATGAGGAGATTGATGCCGTAGGCAAGCTGAATTTAAAAGCACGAAAGCTGTTGCCGACAAAGTTTGAAGCCCAGTTAGGCAAAGGCCACCAGAGACAAACACCGACCTGATTACGCTGAAGAGCTATGAACCCAACCACTTGGTGTACAACGTTACATCGAAAAACGGAGGCATTATCGTATTTTCAGAGATATACTATCCGGGCTGGACGGCTACTGTTGACGGCGTGCAGGCAGAACTGGACGTGCTAATTACATTTTGCGTGCACTGAATATAAAACCGGGAAAGCACGAGGTTGTACTCGATTTCCACCCTGCTTCGCTTCGCAAGACAGAGGGAATTGCCTACGGTTCGTATGGTGTGCTGGTGCTGATATTGGTTATTGGCATACTGACCGAGTGGAAAAGACGTGAGGAAAACTGCTGTTGAGAAGTAGGCTATACAATATGGTTATAAGACAACGACGAAAACAAACGCTGTCTTAAGACATATAAAAACAAAAAGGGTTGATATTTAAAACCGTATAAATCAACTCCAAAAAATAAAACAGGGACAAGGCCGATAGCTTTGTCCCGTTTTTGTATATAATATGGTTTTGTTACGTATATAATATAAAAGTGTAAAAAGGGTTCAGGCAAGAAGTTATAACGCTTCAGACCCGCGCTGGCGGACGGCTTCGAAGAGCAAAATGGCTGCCGAAACCGATACATTCAGCGAATCGAGCTGCCCCAGCATGGGTATACGTATGTGCGCATCAGCCGCCATGCGCCGGGCTTATGAAAGTCCTGTAGGCTCGGTTCCCATGACAATGGCGGTGCCTTTGCACATATCGGTATCGTAATACAGATGCGAATCCTGAAGCTGTGCTGTGAGAATACGGATGCCCCGCGCTTTTAAGAACTCGATACATTCGGCTGAAGAGCATGTCACCGTGGGCACAGTGAAGATGGCTCCAATGCTACTGCGGATAAGATTGGGATTGAAAAGGTCGGTCAAAGGGTCGCAAACAATGACAGCATCAGCTTGTGCAGCATCAGCACTACGAAGTACAGCTCCCAGATTACCCGGGCTTTTTCTACACGCTCAAGAACACAAATAAGCGGATTATCAGGCGGTTTTAAGTCGGCAAGCGTAGTGTAACGGACAGCCATTTCGGCTATCACGCCCTCGGTTTGTACCACGGTAAGCCATGCGCGAATAAATGTCTTTTGACACCCTGAAGCTCCTTTTTCGTCGATGAAAGCCTGTAACTTGCAGGCCTCTACGTTGTCGGGCATCAGTTCGGAGCAGTAAAACAATGTGTCAATTTGATACCCTGCCTGAACGCAATGGAGCAATTCGCGCACGCCTTCTACAACAAACAAGCCGCATTTTCGACGCTCGGACGATTTCTGCTGGAGTAAAAGCAAATGCTTTATCTTCGGATTCTGAACACTTGTTATACTGTTTTCTGCTGTCATGATATTGTATTTTATGGGGTTTCCTCACCGTTAAGAGATGAAAGAAACGGAACAAAATTACAACAATATAGTTGTGCAGCCAAAGTATATACACGGAAAATGATTAATTTTGCACCAACAACAGCTCTGCTAATATACCAATATCATAAAACTTTAATTCTTAAATTCCAGGGACCATCGCTTTAATCTTTTAATTCTCTAATTCTTAAATTTTATAATCCTTTAATTCTAAGCACGGCCTTTTAATTTTTTTAATTCTTTAATCTTTTTAATTTTTAACTCCCATGCAATTCAGAACAATTGTTGACATCGCTCCATCGGAATGGAAGATAAAACCCTGTGAAAGGATGCTGTTTGTAGGCTCTTGTTTTGCCGACAAAATAGGCCAGCGGTTTGCCGACGACAAGTTTAGGGCGTTGGTAAATCCCTATGGTGTGATGTACAATCCGGCGAGCGTTTGGCATACTATTGAGCGTTTGGCAAGTGAAAAAAGCCTTTCCTTTCAGGGCCGATGAGGCAGGAACAGCAGTATTTACGCTCGGAACGAACCATGTTTACATACTGAAAGAAACTGGAGAAATTGTGGACAACTGCCAGAAAAAGCCGCAAAAAGCTGTTTGAAGAACGCGAGCTTTCAATTGCCGAATGTGCAGATTATCTGCACCAGACCGATCGAAATCATACAATCGCGCTTCCGCAAGTGAATATCATACTGACCGTAAGCCCCATTCGATACCGCAAATACGGTTATCATGGCAGTCAGCTTTCAAAGGCGACACTGCTGTTGGCTGTGGAAGAAACCATCAAAAAGGCCGACAAATCGAGACAAGGAAAGGTGGCTTATTTCCCGTCGTATGAAATTGTAAACGATGAATTGCGCGACTATCGCTTCTATCAGGACGACATGTTACATCCGTCATCGCAGGCCGTTGACTACATTTTTCGAACGGTTTTCTGATACGTATTTCTCTAACGAAACTTTCGATTTTCTGAAGGCATGGAAGCCTATACGAGAGGCGTTAAGCCACCGACCTGTTCATCCAGAAAGCACAGAATACAAAGGCTTTTCTGGCACAAACCGAGGAAAAAGCAAAAGAACTTCAACTAAAAATATCCTCAATTGGAATTATAATTCTGTTAATCTATAAATAAGATTACTTCATTGATGAATTGCAATTTCTGTGTCAAGGTATTGTAATTGTCATGTTTTTGATATTGTAGTTATAGCATTCAGGCATCATAATTGCATTATATTGACATTGTAATTGTTATATTCAGATATTGTAATTACACTGTTCACATTATAATTGCCTTGTTAAGGCATTGTAATTAAGATATGGAAAACAATTAATCCCAACCATGGGCTGTGTACCTTGTGGTTGGGATTAATAATAAAAAATAACAATAAATATTGTGCTATTCTTTATTAGAACGCTTGCGTTCTGTATGATCAGGATAATCTTTCGGATACGAAGGGTTCTTGGGTGTAACCTCAACCAGCTCGTCTTCCTTAATATATTCGAGCATCTCTTCGAGGCTCATGATAGTCTTTTGGTATAATACAGGGCCTTGTCATCTGAACCTGAAGCACGCACGTTGGTGAGTTGTTTTTGCCTTGCATACGTTCACAACGAGGTCGAGTTCGTGTGTGTTCGCCCACAACCTGCCCGGCATAGACATCCTCTCCCGGGTCAATGAAGAAGCGACCACGGTCTTGCAGCTTGTCAATGGCATAAGCAAAAGCATTACCTGTGTCCATAGAGACCATGGAACCATTTGAGCGACGGCTTATCTCTCCTTTGTAAGACTGGTACTCTTTATAGCGGTGAGCCGCGATGGCTTCGCCCTGAGAGGCGATCAATACATTCGTACGGAGGCCGATAATACCGCGTGAAGGAATATCAAATGTGATGTTAACACGATCACCTTCTGTCTCCATGCCGGTCATTTCACCCTTACGACGCGTTACCATATCAACCATTTTGCTCGAATAATCGGTTGGAACGTTGATATCAAGCTCCTCAATAGGCTCACACTTCTGGCCGTCAATTTCTTTTTGTAAATAACCTGTGGCTGCCCAACCTGAAGCTCCTTATCCTTCACGACGCATGGTTTCAATGAGTACAGAAAGGTGCAGAACGCCACGACCTTTTACTATCCATCGGTCGGTATATCCTTCGACAGGTTCTACGCGCAAGGCAATATTCTTCTCAAGTTCCTTTTGTAAACGGTCACCGATTTGGCGGGAAGTGCAGAACTTTCCTTCCTTTCCGAAGAACGGACTATCGTTTACCATAAAAGAGCATACTCATGGTAGGTTCGTCAACTGCTATCGTAGGTAGTGCTTCAGGCTCCTCAAAATCGGAGATGGTATCGCCGATTTCGAAGCGTTCCAGACCCACAACTGCGCAAATATCACCGCTACTTACTTCATCAATACGGCGATGGGTAATGCCCTCGAAAGTATGAAGCTCTTTAATTTGTTCCTTTTCCATCGTTCCATCACGATGGCAAATAGTAACCTTCATACCGTCTTTCAACGTACCTCTGTGTACTCTTCCTACCGCAATACGGCCGGTATAGTTACTGTAATCAAGCGATGTGATAAGCATTTGAGGCTTACCATCTATGTGCTTTGGTGCCGGTATGGTTTCGAGTATCTGGTCTAAAAGAAAATCGATATTGTCGGTAGGCTTGCTGAAATCAGGTCCCATCCAGCCGTTTTTAGCCGAGCCATATACAACGGGAAAGTCGAGTTGGTCTTCCGTTGCGCCCAAATCGCACATCAAATCAAACACCATTTCATATACCTGTTCAGGGCGACAGTTGGGCTTATCCACCTTATTAACGACAACAATAGGCTTTAATCCTATCTTCAATGCTTTTTGAAGCACGAAACGTGTTTGTGGCATCGGGCCTTCAAAAGCGTCAACAAGCAGCAGACAACCGTCGGCCATGTTGAGCACTCGTTCCACTTCGCCACCGAAATCAGAGTGTCCTGGGGTATCAAGTATATTGATTTTTACACCTTTCCATGTAATGGAAACGTTCTTAGATAATATAGTTATCCCGCGCTCACGCTCTAAATCGTTGGAGTCTAACACCTCTCCGCTGTTGTCTTGGCCGTCTCGAAACAGTTTTCCTGCGAGCATCATCTTGTCAACCAACGTTGTTTTTCCGTGGTCAACGTGTGCAATTACTGCGATATTACGAATGTCCTGCATTACTTTACCTTAAATATCTATGCTAACTAATTTGGCTGCAAAATTACAAAAAATATCGTGAACATGCGGGCTATATATACCTTTTTAGTAACTTTTGCAGAGCATTTCGGAGAATCTGAGGGCATTTGATGCCGTAAATAGTTGTGATTAAGGCTATAAGCGACAGAGGAATGTTATTGATGCAACACTTATTAATCAACAAAACAACATGTATTTAAACAAGGAAAAAGAAGGCTGAAAATCTTCACCAAGTTTGGTAAATCAACCACTGATACCGGTTCTGCCGAGAGTCAGATTGCACTGTTTACCTATCGCATTGCGCACTTAACCGAGCACGTTAAGGCCAATCACAAGGACTTTGTAACCACTCGTTCTCTTACCCAATTGGTAGGAAAGCGTCGTGCTTTGCTCAATTACCTTTACGATCGTGACATTGAACGTTACCGTAGTATTATTAAAGCACTCGGTCTGCGTAAGTAAATCACAGCCTGACAAAAGTATAAAAGAAGCCTCGCAACATTGCGAGGCTTCTTCATTTATAGCAATTTTCGAAGATCTCAATTCTGATTTTTGCTTATCCTTATTCTGATTTCTGCCTGCCTTTATTCTAATTTTTACCCAACCTTATTCTGCTCCTACTTAACCTTATTGAATAATTTGCAGGCCTGCGTTATTCTTTTCGTGAATACCTTATTTAATATAATGCGCAAATCTTCATCGTTTTTTGCAATTTCCTGCAACGGATTTATGACGAATTCACGTTCTTTCATGTGCGGATGTGGGATTTTTAAGATCAGGCTCATCAATTGTAAGGTCATCGTAAAGCAATATATCAATATCAATGATTCGGTCGTGATATACGCCACCTTTCGATTTATTCACACGTCCCATATCACATTCTATCTTCTGCGTTACAGCCAAAACCTGACGCGGATTGAGCTTTGTTTCGCAACAAACACACGCATTTATAAACTTGTTAGGCGAATAAAAACCCGAGGGAACTGTCTCTATCATCGACGATTCACATCTTATCTTCCCTACCCTCTCCTCCAATAAGTCAAGAGCTTCGCGAATAAGACGCTTACGGTTTCCGATGTTCGAGCCTAAGCTAAAGAACACCAAATGGCATGTTTCTAGATTATTTTCAACCATCAATATGGCTTTAAGCTGAACTAATCAACTATAAGTAGCGAGTCGCCAAAGCAACCAAACTTATACCCGTGCTTCACAGCGAGGTCATAACACTCCATTACAGCTTCATAGCCACCGAAAGCAGCAGTCGACATTAACAGCGTAGACTCTGGATGATAGAAGTTTGCAACCATCGAATCGGCGAGGCCAAAGTTATACGGTGGAAAAATAAACTTACTTGTCCACCCGTTATATTCTTTCAGCATACCATCGGTACCCACAGCTGTTTCGGTTGCTTTCGCCACGCTTGTACCTACTGCACACACATGGTGCCCGGCCTTTTTTGCCCGGTTTACAATCTCACAGGCCTCCTTTTCTATCAGCATTTGCTCCGAATCCATTTTGTGTTTGGTAAGATCTTCCACCTCAATGGGTGAGAAATTACTTAGTCCACAGTGCAGGGTTACGAAAGCCGAGTTATACCTTTAATCTCCATGCGCTTCATTAACTCACGCGAAAAGTGAAGTCCTGTGGCAGGAGCTGTTACCGCTCCTTCTTTACGGGCAAAGATACACTGGAAGTTTTCCATGTCCTCGGCGGTGGCATGCGAATGCACGTGCATGCCATGCATCTCCGGATTTTTCAGGGCGTCCGTTCAGGATATAAGCAGGAAGCGGAGCCTCGCCCAACGCAAACAGGTCGCGTTTAAACTGTTCATGGTCGCAATCGTAAAGGAAACGTAGTGAGCGTCCGCGGCTTGTGGTATTGTCATAAACCTCTGCAACCATTGTCCCTACCTCGTCAAAGAAGAGCTTGTTGCCAATACGAATCTTACGTGCAGGCTCTACAAGCACATCCCAGAGATGCGTTTCTTCGTTCAGTTCGCGCAGAATAAACACCTCTATCTTGGCATCAGTCTTCTCCTTTGTACCGTAAAGCCGGGCAGGAAACACTTTTGTATCGTTAAAAATAAAGGTATCGCCTTCGTCAAAATAGTCGATAATGTTACGGAAATCAAGATACTCTCCTTCAACGGGATTGCCCTTTTCATCCTTACGAAACATCTCTATCTCGCCTGTTGTACGATGTAAAACCATCAGTCGCGACTCGTCACGACGTGTCACTCTGAACGTTTCCTTCGTTCCATCATCGTTTATAAACTCGCGCTCAAAGCTGTGAGGATACAGCGCCACCAGCTCCTGGGGCAGTTTAAACTTAAATTGCGATAACTTCATATTTTCTTTTCCTTTCAGTTTTTCAAATGATTTTCTTTTGTCGCCTCAGGCATGTCTCCCGGAGATGATGGCGTTACGTTTGCATCAAGCCACTCCTGAAAGTGGTCGTAATCAATACAATCGGCTATCGAATAGCTTCCTGTTCGTGTGCGTCGTAAGGCTGTAAGATAGGCGCCACTGTTCAAAGCACGTCCAATATCGCGTGCAAGGGCACGGATATATGTTCCTTTTCCACATACCACACGGATGGAAAGCTGCATTTTTTCTGCATCAAAGGCAGTCAGTTCTATCTCATCTATATGGATATTTTTTGCCTTAAGCTGCACACTTTCGCCGTTACGGCGCAAGCGGTATGAGCGTTCACCATCAATTTTACAGGCACTGTATGTAGGAGGCACCTGTTCAATGTCGCCCACAAAGTGTTTTCAGAACCGCTTCTATCGTTTCGCGACTGATATGTTCCGTGGGAAAAATGTGGTTCACTTCGTGCTCCATATCATAGCTGTCGGTGGTGGCACCCAGCTGCAAGGTAGCCGTATATTCCTTTGAATGGCTCTGCAACTGTTCTATTTGTTTGGTACACCGGCCCGTACACAGTATAAGAACGCCTGTTGCCAACGGGTCTAATGTGCCTGCATGCCCAACCTTAACCTTCTGTCCCAAGTGGTGAGAGAGCAGATAACGGATATGTGCAAGCGCACCGAAACTGGACATACGGTAGGGCTTGTCAATCGCAATAATTTCGCCTTGCAGGAAGTTCATCAGTCAAACATTACAAGTGAATGGCCCGTTAACAGCAATATAAGGATAACAATACCTACAATTATACGATACCATCCGAACAGTTTAAAACCGTATTTAGTGAGAAAACCAACAAACCATTTCATGGCAAGCAGCGCCACAACAAAGGCTACAACACTGCCTGTAAGCAATAATAGCAGGTTGTCGGCGGTGGCCCATGACCCTCCTACGGCTTCTTTGCCGATAAAAAGCTGCACAAATCAAGCCCGCCGTTGCAGCGGCCATTGTCGGCACTGCCAGGAAAAACGAAAACTCGGCAGCCCTTTTACGCGTAAGCTTTTGCGACATACCACCTACAATAGTGGCCATAGAACGGCTTACACCAGGTATCATTGACACACTCTGTATAACGCCAATCCAGAACGCGCGTTTTGTAGTCACCTCGTTTTCATCGCGTCCTTTATTGAATATTGAATCGCAGAACAGCATAAAATACCTCCCAACACCAGCATAACAGGCACTACCCATAGCTATCTGCGGATTAAGCAGGCGGTCAACAATTGGTTTCTTAATGAAAAAACCTATTATAGCCGTAGGCACAAAGGCTACAAACAGCAGCCAGTAAAAGCTGAACTTATGCCTGAAACGCTGCCATGGTGTGCTCCTGTGGGGCAGGCGTATGGTTTAAGCTGAAAAAGCGGTTCCAATAAAGCACCACTACCGACAGAATTGCACCAAACTGTATAATCACCGTAAATGCTCTTACAAAATCAGAATTTTGTACACCCAGCAGATTTTTCGGCAATCAGCATATGCCCTGTCGACGATACGGGAAGAAACTCTGTAAGTCCTTCCACTATGGCTATGATGATAGTTTGCAGTAATGTCATCGCCGTGCCGTATTATTTTGAAGCAGTTTCTTCTGTTTTCCCGGCAGCATGAGCCTGCTCTTCCGGTGTTTCGGCAACGTCATCCTTAGGTTTACGCACAACCGCATAAATCATAGATATGAAGCCCAGGAACGTAACCACGGGAGCTACCTTAATGCGACGGAAGCTGAAAATATCAGGATTGTAGGCCTGTTCTGTTGAGCCTGCACCGCTCATCAGTATAAACCCTGCTACAACAATTGCGAAACCTATACCCAATAATATAAAATTGGTACGGTCAAAAGCTAAATTTTTTTCTTGTCCATTATTATATAATATAACGGCTTTCGGCACAGAACATTGTATGCCGTAAGCCCTAACCTTAAATCTGATACAGTTCACCGGCCTTCATTCGCAGGAATTTATTTACCGATATGTTGGCGCAGATACCTGTGATAACAATGCCAAACAGAAATACAGAACCCGCTGTAACAGCCATCTCCCGCAGTAACGATGGTTAATATCTCCGGCTGGTTACAATAAAGAGCATATAACCCTGCCGCCAGAACGCCGCAGGCTATCAGAGCTGCCAGCATACCCGTTACCACTGCACGTCGTATAAACGGTGCCCTTATAAAGCTCCACGACGCACCTACAAGCTTCATTGTATGTATGGAAAAGCGGCGGGCGAAGATGCTCAGGCGCACCGTGTTGTTAATTAATGAGAACGATATAAAGGTAAGCAGCGCGGCAAGCACGAGCAGCGAAATGCCTATCCCTGCCAGATTACGGTTTAAAGCTTCAACAAGACCCTTCTGATAGTTGATGTCTGACACCTTAGGGTACTTCTTTAAATCGGCTGAAATCCAGGTCAAACTGTCGTTATTGGCATAATCGCTCGTCAGCGTGAGCACGATTGATGAGGGAAAAGGGTTCACGCCATCGGTAAATTCGGCCGGGTTAGTGCCCATTGTGCGGGTGGCTTCGGCCAGTGCCTGCTGCTTGCTGATAAACTGAATGCTTCGGATATACGGCTTATCCAGCAGGCTTTTATATACGGTTTGTGCCTCAGCATCAGACATATCCTGATCCATCAGCATCGTAACCTCGAGGTTTTCCTTGAAATGGGCTGCCAAATTACGGCCCGTAAGTGTACTGAAAACAATAAGTCCAAGCAGAACAAGCACCATGGCAGTGCTGATACAAAGCGTCACAGACTGCAACCGTCCTGACTGTCGGGTTGCCCTGATATGTTTCTTTCCCATTATAAAATTGGCTATAATCGTGCGAACTTCATGCAAAAGTAACAAATTAATCATATAACAACAACCCTTTAACGTGCATTAACCAAATAACCGTAAACGCCATACGGCCTTATATGCTTTTTTGTTATCTTTGCCGCAAATTAATGCAGAAATCTGAAAATTACGCAATATGAGCACCATCATTTACCCCAGCCCGATATACGGTCCTGTGCATAGTCGCCGCCTCGGACTAAGTTTAGGCATAAACCTTATGCCGGCCGACGGCAAGATTTGCACTTTCGACTGCCTCTATTGTGAGTGTGGTTTCAACGCCGAAAGGCGCACAAGATCGGCTTATCCCACCCGTGAGGCTGTGGCCGAAGCCCTCGAACGCCAGCTCATTGCGATGCACAACGACGGCCAGCATCCCGATGTGCTTACCTTTGCAGGCAACGGAGAGCCTACAAGCAACCCTCATTTTGCGGGTATTATCGACGATACCGTACGGCTTCGCAACCGCTGGTGTCCCGGAGCTAAGATTAGTGTGCTGAGCAATTCAACCTTTACGGGGCGGAAAGATATACGGGAAGCCCTGATGAAAGTTGACAATAACATCCTGAAACTCGACACGGTCGACAACGAATATATACGGCGTGTTGACCGCCCTGTGCAGCCGTCGTACGATGTCAGGAAAATTATTGAGAACCTCAAATGGTTCAAAGGGCACGTCATTGTTCAAACCATGTTCCTCAAAGGCGACGGAACCGACAATACAGGCGAGCAGTATGTGGCACCGTGGATAGAAGCATTGTGCGACATTAAGCCTCAGAGCGTCATGATATATACCATTGATCGCGAAACACCCGACCTTAAATTGCGCAAGGCTTCGCACGAAGAGCTTGACGCAATATGCCAGCGTGTAATCGACGCTGGCATACCTTGTACGGCTTCTTATTAAAGAAACGCATTGTTCAACAAGCTGTAACTTTTTACGACAACATATAAACCGGTGCATTGTTGTGGCCGGTTTTTTTGATAATACCAGCATCAACAAAATGCCTTAACCATTTACGGGCCGAATAAACAGTAAGCGAAAACTGCATCTGCACGGTACGACGTGTCATGGTTCCATGCTGTTTCAGATAGCCGGTAAACGCTGTTTTCATCTCTTCAACGGTATACCGGCGCGACAGGGTTGTGCCTTTGAGCCGTATAAAACGGGCTTTGCCGCGCACGGCAACAAGCAAGCCTCTTTCGGGTTTAAACCTGAAACCCCTGACACTCACATAGTTTCCCTTCACCTTTTCAACAGGCACGTTTCGCGGCAGCCTCACTGAGGCCCTCACTGTAAAATATCCTATACCCGGAAGATAGAAACGACCACCCTGCGACAAGTCGTGCAAGGCTGCATCGTATAAGGCCGACAGCACCGCCTCTACATCGCCACCCGTCAGCGAGCAGCTGTGACAAACATCTTCCTTCAGCCTGTCACGAGAGCGCACGGCGTCGGGAAAGCAATCTTACATAGCGAAGCTCGGCTCCGCCTCCACCGGCATTGCCGATAGAATGTACATCCATTTTAATTGACATCGTATTTATTATGATTTAAGGTTAACGATGCAAAGATAACCACATCACGGCGTAACGGCAACGGCTGCCTGCGTATCTTCTGGTATTTTTATGCTGAAAAGGTTGTCGTGCGACGGCCGTCAGCAACATCTTCGGCGACCGTCATACTGCGTGTACGGCGGTTGTCAGCAACGCTGCCTGCGGCCGCCGAACGATACCCTGTAAAAGCGTAAAGACACAGGCACAAAAGCGTAATGTCACAGGCTATATGATTAAATTTTGGTATCTTTGCAGGCATGAAGTATCAGATAAAGCCTGCCACACCCCGGCAGGCACCCGAAATAGCCCGCCTGATTATGGAGGCGATGGATGAAGACTGCTGTCGCACTTTTGCGGGACCGCACCATACGCTGGCCGACTTTCACCGTATGCTGACGCGCCTTGTTGCCATGGACCATTCGCAATACAGCTACCGCAACACGCTCACTGCCATGCAGGGGCAACCGCATTGCAGGCATTATTACAGAGCTACGACGGTAAGGATTTAAGACGGTTGAGGCAGGCTTTCATCGAAGCTGCCCAAACAGAGCTGGGACAAGACTTCAGCGGGATGGACGACGAAACACAGGAAGGCGAATATTATATCGACTCGCTGGCTGTCAGAACCGACTGTCGCCGTCAGGGCATTGCATCGGCTTTGCTAAGGGCTTTCATACAAAAACACGGACACAATCAGCCCGTAGGATTGCTGGTTGACCTCACACATCCTGAAGCCGAACGGCTTTATCGCCTGACGGGATTTATGTATAAGGGCGATGCTTGCTGGGGAGGGCACGACATGCGACATCTGCAATATCCTGCCAAATGCGCGTGGAGCCTCGGCGATAAGCTGTCGGAAAGGTATCACGATACGGAATGGGGCGTACCCGAGCACGACGATAACCAGCTGTTTATGTGGCTGATAATGGAGACCATGTCGTGCGGATTGTCGTGGAAAATGATGCTCGAACGGCGCGAAGTATTTCGAAAAGTGTTCGCCTCGTTTGACGCAAGCCGGGTAGCCTGCTTTGGTGGAGATGATATAAAACAGGCTCTTCACACCGAAGGCATGATACGGTCGGAGCGCAAAAATAAAGGGCATGATAGCCAACGCACGGGCGTTTGTAAGGATAAAGGCCGAATACGGGTCGTTCGATTGTTATATATGGAGCTTCACCCACGGCCGTTCACTTATCTACCCTTCGCACCAAAGTCGTGAGGTTACCTGCAACGAGCTGTCGGCACGTGTGGCCAAAGACCTTAAAAAACGGGGCTTCTGCTATGTGGGTTCAGTTATAGTTTATAGTTTTTGCAGGCCATAGGGCGTTATTAATGACCACAAAAGCTAATGCCATCGCTACGCTGAATTGTGCCCGCATGTACAATTGTGGAAGGCGAATAAATGCAATAAAGCCATAAAATAACAGTATGGGCTGTGCCATACAGGCCATTCGGGCTTGCCTGCCCGTTGCAGTAGAACAGCAAAAAAAAACAAGGAGAACGACAAAAGCCGCTCTCCTTTTATTCATATCACAGCATGATAATACCGGGTTCACTCTTTTGTAACAATCCCTTTCTTCGATTTTTTCAGAAACTTAATGATGGCGTCTACTTCAGGGCCCTTTGGTATCTGGTCGCGAATCTGCAACATTGAGTCGAACACACTTGTCTTTCCATGGAACAACAGGCGGTATGCGTTGGCCACATGCTTTTGTATCTTCTCATCAAAACCGGCCGAAGTCATCAGCGTTGTGTTCGGTCCGCTGTATTCAACAGGCTTGCCTCCTACTATAATATAAGGTGGAACATCCTTCGAAAACGTTGTTCCGGCCTGTATCATAGCCAGGTTTCCTACACGCGTATGGGAATTTTCAATAACCGATGACGAAAATATAACGCCGTCACCAATCTCACAACAGCCGGCAATTTGGGTACCATAGCCTATCACATTGCGGTTGCCTATCTTTGTATCGTGGCTGACATGGGCACCCTCCATGATAAAATTGTCATCGCCAATCACCGTTTGGCCGCCGGCATGAGTGGCTCTGTTGATCACTACATTTTCGCGAATGATGTTGTTATTGCCAATAATCAGCTCGGTTTTTTCACCGGTAAACTCGAGAGTCTTGCGGCAGTGCTGACAGCACCGTACACTGATGAACCTTTGTTGTCGTTGCCCATTCGGGTACCGTCCAGCAGGCTTACAAAGGGGAAAAATAACACAGTTTTCGCCTATCTCCACGTCGTCTTCGATATACACAAACGGGAAAAATCTTGCTGCCGTCACCTATCTTTTGCCTTGGGCGATACGACGGCCTGGGGACTTATATCACATGCCATAGTTTAATATTCGTTTTGAATTAGGGAAAAGATTATTATTTTGCACCACCGCCCAGAGCCTGATGAAAGACTTACAACGGCTTGCATTTTTGCAAGGTCATCGGACACTTTTCGAGAGCTGTGCATTGAGCAAACTGCTCTCGGCCGTGATTACCTCAGATACGTACTGCCCGCACTGGCCATCAGGGCACGTGTGTCTTCAACATTCTTTTTGAGCACTTCTATCTGCTCGGCTTCAATAACGCTCTTCTCAGAAGAGGTATTATATTGAACCAAAGCGTTGCTAACCTCCGAACCTGCTTTCAGAATGCTCTGCTGCCGGTATTGAAAGCCTGCTGATAACGGTCGTTAGCCACGCGTAAAGCCGCTGTTAACTGTCCGTTCATAAATATAGGCTGGGTGAGCGATGCCACCGCAGAGCAACCAGTTTGGCCGGGTTTACCATACCCTGACCATTGGAAAAAGCCTCCCGTTCCCGAAATAGTAATGTTAGGGATAAAAAGCTGCTGCGCCTTCTCAACATTGTAGAAGCATGAGGCCAGCGCCATTTTCGTTGGCGTGAACATCGGCACGATTACTCAACAGTTGGATGCCAACGCCCGTGAGAAAACGATGCTGGGAGCTGCTGGTTATCCAAAGTTCCGTGCAATAGCATGGGCAGGTCTCGCCAAGCAACGAGGCTTAACGCGTTTCTCACTCTCACGTATTGACCGCTCCAAATCTTTCTTTTGGGTGAGAACATTATAGTAATTGCTCTCGGCTCTCTGCACTGCAGTAGACCGTACACCGGCGATATTCTCGTGCTGAACCTTCATAATGTCCCAGGTTTCCTTGGTTAAACGCTCCATGTTGCCTACAATTTTCCATCTGCTTGTCCAGCATAAGGAGCGTGTAATATAAATTGGCAACGCCGGCAATTAACGATGTACGGACACTTACCTGATAGTCTTTTGATTGCAGCAATGTCATTTGAGCCGACCGCTTTGCCGCTGTAAGGCCCACCGAAAAAGAGAGACATTCCAGCTGGCGTTAACGGGCAGCGTGTAACTCTTTGTCGTTGCATCGTTGAAGCGAGTAATGGTTCCTTGTGGCGTGAAAACGAACTGAGGGATGAATGCTAACTTCGCCGTCTTAAGCTGTGCCCTGCGCCATATCCACGTTAAGGGCAGCGTTAAGCAGGTTCGGATTGTTTGTCAACGCCTTCTCAATAAGCCCTTGAAGATGCGCATCGGTGAACACTTCGCGCCACGGTAAGTTGCCAAAAGCTTGTGGTATCAGCCACTGCAAGCGTGTCGGTTGCAGCAACAGGGTCGCGCACTAATGCCACTTGTCTCTAACCTGCGGGACGCTCATATTTGCCATACAGACTTTTACAACCCGTAAGCGACAAGGCCACAAGGCTGCCGAATATAATATGTTTAAACCGTTTCATATTGTAATCGTTTTATCACGGCTTTGCCCTGCCTCCGGAGAGGCAGAAGGCAACACCTGTTAATCGTCATTATCGTTATTAATCGTAATTTGCTTTGCTTTGTGGCATATTGAGCCAGTTCTGCCAGAGCTTCAGCGTTCTCTTCGTCGTCAAACTTAAGCGGTGTGAGCTCTCTTGTAACCACTGGAATATGCAGAACAACGATGGAACGATGAAGAGTTTGGAACAATGTTCCCAAAAAGCATTCCGCCCAGAGCAGCGGCACCTAACGTCTGGTTTCCATTCTTTCCCCACGCCTGAAGCAAACATCATAGGGAGCAAACCGATGATCATTGCCAGCGAAGTCATCAGGATAGGACGTAGTCGTGCAGCGGCACCAAGGATGGCAGAGTAACGGATTGCCATACCCGTCTGGCGGCGTTCCAGCGCAAACTGTACAATCAATATGGCGTTCTTGGCCAGCAGACCAATCAGCATGATGAGCGAAATTTGCATGTAAATATCGTTCGAATGACCAAAAAGCATGGTAAACAAGAACGCACCCGCCAGACCAAACGGTATGGAAAGGATAACCGACAACGGCAGCAGATAGCTCTCATACTGGGCTGAAAGAATCAGATATACGAAAACAAGACACAGCACAAATATCATAGCCGTTGAGTTACTTGCCTCTGCTTCTGAACGCGTAAGGCCGGAATACTCGTATCCGTAGCCCATAGGCAGACTCTCTTTTGCCACTTCTTCACAAGCCTTAAGCGCCTCACCCGTAGTACCTTTCGGTGTAATATTCAGGTTAATTGAGGTAAACAGGTTGAAGCGTGCGATGTTAGAAGGTCCGTATACGCGCCTTAAGGTGATGAATTCTGACACAGGAGCCATGCTTCCATCGCCCAGACGGACGTAGATATTCGACAATCCATCAGGACGCATACGTGTTGCAGCATCGCCCTGTATCATGACACGGAAGAGCTTTCCATACGCATTGTAGTTGCTTGCATACAGTCCTCCATAGTAACCTTGCATGACAGAGAGCACGCTTGCCGGCGATGTTCCGGCCTGTTTACACTTTGCAACGTCCACGTCTACCATGTATTGCGGGTAGTTTGGGTTGTAAGTGGTCATGGCTTTCTGTATTTCTGGCCGCTTGTTAAGGGCAGCAATATAATCCTGTGCCACTTTAAAGAACTTATTTAAATCGCCTCCTGTCTTATCCTGAAGGGTCATAGAGACACCGTTATTCATCGCAAAGCCCGGGAATCATAGGTGGTCGAAATGCCAGAATCTGGGCGTCTTTGATAGCCGCTGTTTGCTTATAGATCATGCCTAATACCGATGTTGCTTCCAACGGATTGACGAACCAGCGCATCGGATCTCCTGTAAAGGTAGCCTTAATCTTATTGAAAAAGCCGTTAGAACGCTCGCCGAAGGGCTTTAATTTAATAATAAAGGTAGCCTGGTCTGAGCCTTGTCCGGCAATGAAATTGTAGCCGACGATTTGCACCCTGCGCTCAATGGCCGGGTTTGAAGCCAGCATACTGTCAATTTCGTTGGCGATTTGCTTGGTACGTTCCTGCGATGTTCCCGGTGCTGCAGACACTGTACAGAACAACGTTCCGGTATCTTCGTCAGAACAAGGCCCGTAGAGGTGAATATCATACCCAGTACAAGCACTGCAAAACCCAGCCAACAACGCCGATGGCCGTAGCCACACGGTGATTGACAACACGCTCTACACCTTTCTTATATTTGTTGGTAACCTTATCGAAAACATGGTTAAAGCCAGCGTGAAAACGGTCAACAAAAGCTCATCTCCAGCACCTTCTTCTTCCGATCTTCGGTTTCAGGAAGATGGCACACAAGGCTGGAGACAGTGTCAGTGCGTTGACAGCCGATATAACCATCGACACAGCCATCGTTACTCCAAACTCACGATAGAACGTCCCTGAGGTGCCACCCATGAGACGAAACAGGCACGAAACACGGAGGCCATTACCAATGTAATAGAGATAATTGCTGAACTAATCTCGTTCATTGCATCAATAGAAGCCGTGAGCGCATTGTCGTATCCCTGGTCGAGCTTGGCGTGAACGGCCTCCACTACCACAATAGCGTCATCGACAACAATGGCTATGCCAGCAGCAATGCCGACAAAGTAAAGCAGGTTTATCGAAAAAGCCGAACACCCAAAGGAAAAGAATGTACCCACAAGGGCGACGGGAACGGCTATCATCGGGATAAGTGTCGAGCGGAAAATCCTGCAAGAACACGTAAACCACAATGAACACGAGCACCAGCGTGATAAACAGTGTCATCACCACTTCCTCAATAGAAGCAAAGAGGAATTCGGTCACATCCTGCTCTATCGTCACCTTCATGCGGAGGCATTGACTTTTGAGCCTCGGCAAGGGCTGCCTTAACATCGGTTGCTATCTGCGTAGCGTTCGACCCTGCCACCTGCTGAACCATACCCATAACAGCGGGCTCTCCGTTGTTTTTCAGGAAAACGCTGTACATTAAAGAGCCTTGTTCTATCTTCGCTACGTCCTTAAGATACAGCGTTTGGCCTGTAGTTTTGCTCGTAAGAATGATGTTTTCATAATCAATTGGCTTCTTTAAGCGACCCTTATAACGCAGTGTATACTCAAAAGAGCCCATCGTCTGTTTTTCACCAAAACGAGCCCTGGGGCGGCTTCTATATTCTGCTCTGCAAGCACACCCGATATGTCGGAAGGTACCAGTCCATACTGCTTCATCTTATCAGGCTTTGCAGCCATATTCGCATAGAGTAATCCGACATAGAGCGCGACTATGAATATTACCTCACCGTTGATACGTTTCAGCAGCGGGATAACGTTAATGTTATTATGGTTGGTCAGAAATTTGCTGTCGTAGCGATCGTCGTCCGTCGTCAACGAGTACATGATTACGTTTGACGACTGGCTGCTTCGTTACCCGTAACGCCCACGCTGTAACCTCAGCGGGCAACAGAGCCTGGGCCTGACTACACGGTTCTGCACGTTAACGGCAGCCATATTCGGGCATCGAGTTCCTGCTTAAAATACACTGTTATCATGGCCAGACCTGCGTTGGTGGTCTGTGAGGTCATATAAGTCATGTTCTCTACACCGTTGATACTCTCCTCGAGCGGCGTTATAGCTGAGCTCATTACCGTCTGCGCGTCAGCACCAGTATAGAATGTTTGAGACAACAATTGTTGGCGGAGCGATATCAGGATATTGCTCAATGGGCAGCGATACCAGTCCGATTGCACCCAGCAATACGAGGAAGATGGAGATCACCGTCGACAGAACCGGGCGCTTTATAAAGTTTGAAAATGACATTTTTCTGATTTTAAAATGAAAAGATTCTTTTCTTTACCTGTAATATGATGTCTTATTTCGACTGCATAGCCTTTACGAAACCTGCTGCCGTAGACTGCTTTTTCGCCCAGCTTTGCCGTTTTCTTTATCTTCTCATAATATTGTTCTTCGGTGATGGGCTGTATCTCTTTCGCCATCGGTAAGCTTCGTAATGCCGATGCTTACAGCGGTCGCCCACGCCCAGACCGTCAGTAACCACATAGTTTTTGCCGTCATCCTGCGGGTCTACGCTGTATTTCTGTATAACGAACGTTTGTTGTCAGAACCTACCTATGACACAAAAACTTATCCTGAACGTCATACTGCCTCTGAGGTATGACGACAGCGTTGTTCGTTACCGTAGGAATGACAATTTGTCCTGCGCCTCCACTCTTCAGCAAATGGTCGGGATTGGGGAACCTTGCTATCAGTACATACGAACCTGTTGCGGGGTCGAGTTACACCGCTCATCTTAACAACCTTTCCGGGATGGTTTGTACAAATGTACCGTCGAGCGAGCTTCAGTTTTGCAGCCGGCATCGAGGCAATGGCTGCTGACACTGCCCGATGTCTTGGCCATTGCAGAATATGGGCCTCGTTCGTCGAAAAATAAACCTCACCGCAGATATGTCTGACACTGTGGTCAGGGCGTTGGAAGCACTCACCAACGCGCCTTTCTTAAAGGGTAAACTGCCTACAACACCTGCCGATGGGGCCTTAACGACTGCACCATGCCAGCGTTTCCTTAGCCTGTGCAAGGGCTGCAGCGGCCTGGGCTACGGCAGCCTGGGCCGAGGAATACGCGTTCTGGGCCGTAGTAAGCTCATATTGTCCAATGATATGCTGGTCGAAAAGTTTCTTATTATTAAGGTATGTTACATGGGCCGTATTGGCTTGTGTACGTGCCGTATTGAGGAGCATGTGCCTGTCGCACCGCCAGGCGGTATGTTTCGCTGTCAATTGTAAACATAACCTGACCTGCATTCACGCGCTGTCCTTCGTGAACGTAAACGGCTGTTATAAAGCCTGACACCTTAGGACGGACGTCAACGTCCTGAATTCCTTTAATCGTGGCGGGATAAGTAGTCTGGAAATCGGCACTCTGTGCGCCAACAGTGCGTACCGCAAACAGGTTATCCTGCAAGTCGGCCAGGCTGCCACCCTTCTTCTTTCCACAAGAAACGAGCGTCAGGACCACAATTGCAACAAATAAAAACTTTTTGATTTTTCATACCTTTTGATGAGATTGGATTTTTACACTTTTGAATCGTTTAACCTGAAAGGGGGTCGAAAATAAAAATAACTTCTCCCAATTCTACACAGCAAAGGTAACAACATTTGCGATAATATAAAATTTTAAACGTAAGGTTTGCATTAATTACCATAGTAAACGCGCGCGTGTGAGTACATTTTAGGAGACTATATTTCAAACAACGGCTGTTGTTACCACGAGTTATAGTGTAACGTCATTTCCAGATAACTGTAGCAAATCGTGAATACTTAACGCCTGTTACGCAATGTCGTTATGCAATAACATGGTGAGTTTTACGTTGTACAGTTCATGGTACGACGAACGTCAGCAGCGTGTACGGCGGTTGTCGCACGATGTATGGCGGCCGTCAGCAACGCTGCCGACGGCCGCCATACTCTAAAGCAAACAGCATAAACAATCATACGATGGCCTCCCAGCATTACAGTTGTATGGTGGAAAGCCGGAAACTTTATGAAATAAAGGAAAAACGACAAAGCTGCAGAACGACAGCCCGGGGACTTAGGGCGCAGGACGGGCAAAGCCATCTCATAAACCGAGAAAAACAGAGCAGAACAACTTCTTTCTCTTTCTCCGCCAGCCTATTTTATTACGACATATTTTATAAAGTCTTATATATCAAACCTTCTATGGCATTGCAATACCCATTTCGGCGGCCTTTTTGCCTGAGCAACGCACCATCAGTGGTTCGCGTTCGTTGGGCACACGGTTGTCGAGCACGGCATCTTTCAGTGCGGCTTTCAGCTCGCCCACCTCACGCGAAGGCTTTAAAGAGAACAGTTCCATAATTTCGTTACCATCAATCACGGCTGAAGCTCGCGCTTGTAATCGCGTTCTTTCAAGTCGGTTATTTTCTCACGAACCAGCCTGAAGTTCTCAAGGAGCGAGCTTTCTTCACGATTCTTGCTCGTTATATCGGCTTCGCACAACATCATCAGGTCATCGATGTCGTCATCAGCGTCATTTACAAGACGGCGTACGGCGCTGTCGGTTACCTCATCGTCAACAATGGCAATGGGACGCATGCCATCGACCAGCTTTGCACATACTTCATCTTCGTATCCATCGGCAGCAAGGCGTCGAAGATAACAGGAACCATTTTGCCCTCGATAAAGTTATGGTTGTGGAACGTCACAGGGGCATTGTTCACCGCGCTGCCGCGTTTTGCCTATATCGTTTGCAGCAGGCCGCCACCGCAGCCATAGTTTGTGGGCTTCGAGGTGGTCAATATCGGCCTGTATCTGTATTTTTCGGCATCATCGTCAGCCGTTTCAAAGCCTCTTGTGCAGCTGTTCAAGATGGTTACGCTGGGCGTTGCCAGCGTTATCAAGCACCTCGAGCGTGTGATAGAAAGTTGTTTTTGTGTGCCCGTCCGTTGCGGGTTTCAACAATATCGAGGTCAGCCAGCTCTGGTAACAGGAGCCGTAACAGTCCGCAACGGTGAAGGTCAACAAAGCCGCGACTCGGCTCTTCGGCAAGCATTATCTTGTTTAACTCCTCTTCTACTCGCTCGCCGCTGATTATTTTTATACGGTCTGCATGGCGTGAAAGCGCATCAAAAGTATTGTCTTCAATATAAAAATTTAAGCTGGGTGGCAAATCTTATACAACGTAACATGCGCAGCGGATCGTCGCTAAAGGTGATGCTTGGGTCAAGCGGAGTGCATATAATACCGTCTTCAAGGGTCGGCGATACCGTTGAAAGGGTCGACCAGCTGGCCAAATCTTTCACGGTTTAAACATACTGCAAGGGCATTGATTGTGAAGTCGCGGCGGTTCTGATCGTCCTCTAACGTACCGTCTTCAACATGTGGCTTTCGGCTGTCGTGGCTGTAACTCTCCTTGCGTGCGCCAACAAACTCAATCTCCTGCCCCCGATATTTTACCTGTGCCGTACCGAAAATTGCGGAACACCGACAACAACGTTTTCCAGACGCTCTTTAAAGCCGCCGGGCTACACTAATACCGCTACTCACTACCACCACATCAATGTCGTTTGAGATGGGCGTTCAAGGAACAGGTCGCGCACGTAGCCGCCCACCACATAGCACTCAAGGCCGAGACTATCAGCGGCTTCAGAAATAGTATGAAAGATGTCTTTATCAAGGAGTTTCGCCAGTTCGGCATCGCTAAGTAATCGCATGGTATATCCCGTTATATCGTATAAAAGCAGCTGCAAAGGTAGCAATAAAATATATATACGCTATGACGAATACCGAATTAATTGCTATCTTTGCACACGTTAAACCACAGTTATGAAACCGTTTTTGTTACTTTTCACAGCCCTTTTGCTGGCATCGTGCCAGCTCTCGCCCGACTGAGCAGGCTGCCCGGGCCTTACAACGCATCGACTCGCTGTACGCATCGCACAACTATCAGGCCACGCTCAATGCCATACGGCAGCTTCGTGACCAGTACCCCAGAGCCATAAAGGCGCGTGAAAAAGCGCTGAAAATATGGCAGGAAGCCTCTTTAAAGATGACCCAACAGGAAATAGGACTTACCGATTCGGCCCTTCAGGCAGTTACCGCACAGTGGAAAACCGAACAGAATATAGGCCGTCGCAACAGGCTTCGCGCACAAATCGATTCGCTGCAAGTGCGTTACGACGCCCTCTGTGGCACGGTAAGGGTTATACACAGGAGGCAGAGAGAGTAATGACAAGCCTGCGAAAGTTACTGCAAAAAAGCACGGATATGAATAAATTTAGTAACTTTGCAAACAGTATGGCAGAACAAAATACAGAACAACAGTTCAGAGAGGTGATGGCTGAATGCCGTGACCTGTTTGCCAAGAAGCTGCACGACTATGGTGCTTCATGGCGTATCATGCGGCCTTCATCGTTAACCGACCAGCTCTTTATTAAAGGCAAAGCGCATCCGTTCGCTCGGCATCTCGGGCCAGTCGCTTGTGGGAGAAGGTATCAGACCAGAGTTCATCGCCCTGGTTAACTACGGTATCATCGGTTTGATACAGCTCGACATGGAACCTACTACACGTGTAGACATCACGGCCGACGATGCTCTTGCACTGTATGATCACCATGCAAATGAGGCCCGAACGCTGATGATGAGAAGAATCACGATTATGGCGAAGCGTGGAGATATGAGGTGAGCAGCTATACCGACTTAATCCTCACCAAGATAGCCAGAATAAAAGAGCTTGAAGACCAGAACGGCGGGCCATCGTATCGGAAGGCATCGACGCTAATTATCAGGATATTATCAATTATGCCGTGTTTGGAGCTATCAGGCTGAAAGAAAATTCGCGGCATTAACGAGAAACGCAAGCAGAAGCGTGGAACAAAATACAGCAAACAACAACATAACGCCACCGGCTGCCTGTTGTAAACACGACATGGCAGGCTCGTTAACGCTGAAACAAAAGGCTCGGCAGGTACGGGGTAAACCTTTGCCGTCTGGTGCTCGGTATGGTGTTTGTATTCTCAGGTTTCGTCAAAGCTCATCGACCCTTTGGCACGCAATACAAGATTCAGGAGTACTTAGCGGCCATAGGTTTGGGCGGTATGATACCCGATTTGCTGACACTGGGCACATCGATTGCGTTGTCGGCGGTAGAGTTCTGCCTCGGAATTTTTGTGCTTTTTGCCATTCGTCGCAGGCTCTGTGCGAAAATTATGCTGGTATTTATGGGTGGCATGACGCTGATAAGCCTGTGGTTAGCCCTGTTCAATCCGGTGACCGACTGCGGCTGTTTCGGCGATGCCGTCAGGCTTTCAAATCAGCAGACACTGATAAAAGACCTGATATTGATGGTGCCTGCCATCGTTTTGTGGCGATGGCCATTGAAGATGTACAGGTTCATATCGAGGTCCAGCCAGTGGATAGCCATCAATTTTACCATCCTTTTTATATTGATAACAAGCCTCTACTGCCTGTATAAGCTGCCCGTTTTCGATTTCAGACCCTACCATGTAGGCGCAGATATAAAGAAAGGTATGCAAATACCGGAAGGGCGCTGAGCAGCCTAAGTTTGTTACTTCGTTCCTTATGGAAAGAACGGTGTGCGCAAAGAGTTCAGCCTTGACAATTATCCCGACTCGACATGGCAGTTTATTGACTCCAAGACAACGCAAATATCGAGGCTATGTGCCTCCAATTCACGACTTTTCCATACAGGCATCCGAAGGCGATGACATCACCGACAGCGATGCTTTCACGACGCGGTTATACGTTTCCTGTTGATTTCACCGAATCTGGATAAGGCCGATGACGGCGACTTTGGAGCCATAGATGCGCTGTACAGATACGCCAGAGAACAGGGGCGTTCCATTCTATTGTCTTACCGCCTCAACAGAAGAAGCCATCAGGCATTGGGAAGATATTACGGGCGCAGAATATCCATTTTATATCACCGATGAAACGACATTTGAAGACCATTATCCGCAGTAATCCCGGACTGTTGTTGCTGAAAAACGGCGTGGTGATAGGCAAATGGAGCCACAACGACCTGCCAGCGGCCGATGATTTTACAAGGTCCGCTGGAAAAACAACGATAGGACGGATGCATGATGACAGCGTAGGAAGACAATTACACAGGTATTGCTGTGGTTCTTCCTGCCTATGATACTGCTCACTTTCGCCGATCGCACATGGGCATGGAGCAAGTATGTAAGACTGAAAAATAAACAAGAGAAGCAGTTTATTGAAGAAAAAACCGAACAAATAGAAAATACATCCAACAAGATTATATCAACTTTTAAAAAGAAAAGAACAAATGAGAAAGAAAATTGTTGCAGGAAACTGGAAGATGAACGAAAACCTGCAGGAGGGTGTAGCCCTCGCAAAGGAGATCAATGAAGCGTTAAGGCCGACAAACCCAATTGTGACGTTGTGATTTGACGCCATTTATCCACCTCGCAAGCGTGGCACAGGTACTCGATCAGGGACGTTGTTGCGCTGGGTGCAGAGAATTGTGCCGACAAGGAAAAGGGCGCATTCACAGGCGAAGTTTCCGCAGCCATGGTTAAATCAACGGGTGCACAGTATGTCATTCTTGGACATTCAGAGCGCCGTCAGTATTATAACGAGACTGCAGAAATACTGAAAGAGAAGGTGAAACTGGCGCTGGCCAATGGTCTTAAAATCATTTTCTGCTGTGGAGAAACCCTGGAAGAGCGCGAATCAAACAGGCAAAACGAAGTAGTTAAGGCTGAACTCGACGGCTCTGTATTCAATCTTTCTGCCGACGAATGGAAAAATATTGTGCTCGCTTACGAGCCAATCTGGGCTATTGGCACGGGTAAAACCGCTACCTCTGAACAAGCAGAGGAGATGCTTGCTTACATTCGCTCTATCGTTGCAGAGAAGTATGGCAAGGACGTTGCTGAAGAAACATCCATCCTTTATGGTGGTTCTTGCAAGGCAAGCAATGCTCCTGAACTGTTCTCTAAGCCGAATATCGATGGCGGTTTAATCGGTGGCGCTTCACTGAAGTGTGCTGATTTCAAGGGCATTATTGACGCCTGGAAGAAATAATTCTGCATAATCGCCGGCCCTCGGACACACTATTTTCATGAAATGGTGATGTTCGGGGCCGACTTTCTGATCATATCATTATTCTATTAAGATAATACCATTATCCTATTTAGATAATATCATTACTCTATTTAATTGATTTATGAAAAGATTTGTCCTTTTCTTTGCATCCGTTCTCTTTATTATCATGACGGCTCATGCAGACTTATACCGAACACGTGCAACAACGGCGGCGTGGCAAGGGCACCGTTACCATTACACAAAAGCAGGAAATTGACGATATTGTGAACGGAACGGTCACCGTTAACACTGAAAAACAACCACCCACTACGCAAAGCCTGGCGGCTGTTACGACAGGCGAAAACCCTAGCAACCCCAAACACAACGCATCCACAACAGCAGGGACGACAGGAAAACAACACGAGGATACGAGACAAGACCGTTCGCGAACCCGAAAAAGCCCCACGAGAGAAAGCTCGTGAGACACAAAAGGACGACAATAAAAAAGTAAACGACGAGCCTCGAAAGGCTGATGACAATAAACATACAGAAGCAAACCGTACACAACAGGACGATGACAACGAGTTTTCCATACCTACTGCGGACATGCGCAGAAGGTAATGCGCCACAGTTACAAGGTAACGGGCTACCGTGTACAGGCTTTTGCCGGTGGCAATACACGCAACGACAAGAACCGTGCCCAGCAAATCGGCAATGCAATTAAAATGAATTTCCCCGACCAGCCGGTGTATGTCCACTTCTATTCTCCCCGTTGGATTTGCCGTGTAGGCAATTTTCGCTCATTGCCAGAGGCTGAACGTATGCTGAAAGAGGTCAAAGCCATGGGCTATCACTCGGCTACAATAGTAAAGGGTAAGATTTCAGTGATGTATTAATACGGTGTCGTTTCTGCGCGATTATCATTTTATGAGACGCATGAAAACGATGCCATCACGGCACGAATACAACGCCAGCCATATATTATTAAGGTATTCATACCACAATAATACAACAAAATTACAATACGATTATATGAATCCGGAAACAGAATTCAGAAACGGTCTTGATGAGATGGCATCGCATTATCGCGTCATCCTCGACCTTATCGGTGAAAGATCCGAGCGTGAAGGACTGCTCAAAAACGCCGATGCGTGTAGCAAAAAGCCATGCAAATTCTGACACGTGGCTATACGCAAGACCCGCACAAAGTGCTTACAGACGCCCTGTTTGAGGAAAAATACGACCAGATGGTAATTGTTAAAGACATCGACTTTTTTTCGATGTGTGAACACCATTTGCTCCCTTTCTACAACCAAAGCACATGTGGCTTACATTCCCGACGGGCACATAACGGGTCTCAGTAAGGTTTCACGCGTCGTCGATATATTCTCTCATCGTTTGCAGGTTCAGGAACGACTGACACAACAAATCAAGGATTGCATCAACGATACACTAAAGCCTCAGGGCGTAATGGTGGTGTTGGAAGCCAAGCATATGTGCATGCAGATGCGCGGTGTGAAAAGCAAAACAGCATCACCACGACGAGTGCGTACAGCGGTGTCTTCGATTCGGCCAGGTTCGTGAGGGAGTTTATGGGTCTGCTAAGGGGAGAATCGAAGCGCATTTAAAGTGCCAGCATATTAATTTGACTGTACAATAACAACCTCTCTAAAAAGTATATTTGTACGAAAAGCCAAAACGCCCTTGCCATAACATAAAAAAAGGAAGACAAGAGCTTTAAAACAGAAATTCGGACAGCGTACATGCTTATCCAGAATAGTTTACAAAAGTTATGCACGAAAATCAAACACCAATTTAACGGGCATTTCGCTACAAATACTGTTTCTTCAAAGAGTTTTTCCAACCGATTTACATCAGAATATGAAGTTCATTTCATGGAATGTCAACGGCCTTCGCGCTTGTGTCAAGGTAAAAACTGACGACGAAGGCAATGTAACCAGTAAGGGATTTGAAGCCTATTTCAACGATTTAAATGCCGATTTCTTCTGTCTTCAGGAAACGAAGATGCAGGGAAGGACAGCTCGATTTGCAGTTTGACGGCTATCGTTCGTATTGGAATTACGCCGACAAAAAAGGCTATTCGGGCACGGCTATCTATGCCAGACACGAGCCTTTGTCGGTAAAATACGGCATGGATATGGACGAACACGACCATGAAGGCCGCGTCATTACGCTCGAATATGACAAGTTTTTCCTCGTCACTGTGTACACACCCAACTCGCAGGATGCCGAAGTGAAAGGCGGAAAACCCCGCCGTCTGCCCTACCGTATGCAATGGGAGGACGACTTCAGGGCTTATCTTCTTTCGCTCGATAAGGTTAAACCAGTCATCGTTTGCGGAGACATGAATGTGGCTCACAACGAAATTGACCTGAAAAACCCGAGGACAAACCGCAACAATGCAGGCTTTACCGATGAGGAACGCGAAAAGATGACCGTACTTCTCAACAGTGGTTTCATCGATACTTTCCGCCAGTTACATCCTGATGACGTCACATACAGCTGGTGGAGCTATCGTTTTCGCAGTCGCGAAAAGAACGCAGGGTGGCGCATTGACTATTTTATTGCATCCGAACGACTGCTGCCTTCCATCACGTCGGCAAGCATACACACCGAAATTTACGGCAGCGACCATTGCCCTGTGGGTGAGATATTGACCTGTAAACAACGCTGAAGGAACACCATAAAAGTACCATCCGCCGACAATAACATATTTGTTGCAGCAGGATACAGACACTGGTCATAGGCCGTAACACGCCTATACCGCTTGCTATACATGCCAACACCACAGGCTTAATGTGGCAGCAGCCACAGCACAATGCGGTAACGTATGCGGCGCTACCTGCCTGTGCATACAGCTCTACACGCTTAAACGGGCTCCGCAAAAAGCATAAACGGGATAAGCATGCCTGATGCTTATCCCGTTTCTATATTATCAACTAAAAGGTCTGCATTCTCACGAACACAGACCGACGATTTTCTTATGAGAAAAATAGTATTTATTGTAAGAGATGCTATTTCGCTTACAGGACGCCTTTCCTGGCTGCCGTCACGGCGTGTAATCATAAAGTAATCGTATACCGAACGGCGCTTGCTTATAAACAGCAACGGCTACACCTCCATCCCTCATCTGAAGTGTGAAAATAGCCGTTTCGCTTTGCCGTCAACATACTTACCGCGCAGCTTTTCACGTCCATTGACGTAATAAGTAGTCACTTCTCCGTTGAGAACAGTGTTGTTATCGTTGTTCAAATCAATAAAGTTGTAGCCGCCTTCAGCACGCAGGGTTCCGTCCATATAAAAGTCCTGAAAACACGTCTTCCTTTGTCATACCGTTGCCTTGCACCTTTAACAGCCGGTAATAACCGGCCTCGTCCGAACTGTTTTACGCGCTGATGGTTTTGCACCATAAAAACAACGTATCGGCAACCACTACGGCATTTTCACTAACACGTGTGACGGCCAAAAGCCTGCAACGGTTAACAACAACATCATGCTAACTAAAAACTATCTTCTTCATTTTTAAAAAGCTTAGAGTTATATTTATTCTTGTTTTTATGTCACAAATATAGATAAAAACTTATCAAAGGGTGTTCAGATTTTTAACGTTATTTTATCATTATTTTTCATCGAAAAATAAACTGTAATCCATTACCCGCTTTTAATATAAAAATTATAATAAAAACCGTCCGTTATCTTACACTTTTGCAAAATACGTTAGCTGAAAAACAACAACAACCAAGGTGTATTACTTACATTATGCTACTTTTATACTATAAACCCGCCCCCATGCAAAAAGACATAAAAACAGAGAATTGAAATATAATTACAATTAGTATGTAAAATATTTTTGATTTTGTTATCAACAGATTTAAATCAATTTACTTTACTGTCACTTTGTAAATCAAACGTGCCCGTTTTGTGACAATTCGACAAAACGGGCACCATTATTTTATGATGTACATGAAACTGCGTTTAAACCATCAGCAAATATCACTTCATACACCAACTCATACAACGCTATTCATCCAGCAGCGCCCTATTAATCCATGCTGAAACGCAAGGGCATCATCATCCTCACACAAACCTTATGGCCCTCGTGCATGCCCGGTGTGAAGCCCGAAAGACCCTTGAAACGTTCTGCAAGATAACGGCCAATAGCGGGATGTGAGGGCGAAATCATGCGCATATCGCGTACACGTCCCTCCTTGTCAACCACATAACTGAACAGTACGCGCACCGACATTCCGTCCGTTTCGCTCCAGTTTATCCGCGGCATAACTTCCCAAAGCTTCCACGTATTCTCCCATCCTCCAGGGAAAACGGCATATTTTCTACCTTTTTATAAATGGTATCGCCGTTGAGTGTAAGTGGAAGCATCTGCATATAAAGGTTTTTGGGCCACAGGCTTGCGGTAACAAGCTGTCGTGCCCTGCGGCTTAGCGTTTTTGCTAAGTTTGTCATAAGGCATATCTACCTCGTAGGTAACATTATCGGTTGGCGTTTGTATCTGCACATGATAGGCTATTTTATCTCTCTTAAGCCATACGCCATCTATCACGCTCTGTTGCATATCTGTGTAGCCGCCATCGATGAAAGGTGCAAAAAGATGGTCGTAAAAATCGGGCGACAGCTGCCCACGCTCAATGTCTTTGTTCAGCATTTCCTGCGAGGTCAGCAGCTTTTGGCTTATCATATCGTATGTAACGTATAGCGACTGCCGACGTGGTGTTTCGGCCGAAAGGCTTTCAGGCTTTCACCTCTGCCGAAATAAAATAGGAAGCCCAACGCCCTTGTGCAAACGACTTTAGCTCGGCCTTAAGCGTTGAATAGCAGAACCGTCGGTCGTCGGGAAGGTGCTTAAGCTGTCCTGTTACTGGCGCTCCCATGCTGCGTGTATAGGCTGCGAGCAACGAATCAATGTCGGCCGACTCATACCCAAACAGCTGTTTTGTGATACAACGCTTCAATGCTGCAACACGGTTAAAACTGATAACCTCAGGGCCATTCTATGGTATAGTCGACCACATTAAAGTCAGAATCGCGCTGCAAAAAGAGGTGCTCGCTCATATATCGCACGTCATAGCCGTAGGCCGTGCTGTCTGTTTCCTGTGCGCCGGCTGCATAAGGCAACAGCGTGAGCAACAATAAGAAAAGTAGTTTCTTCATTTTTTATGATTAAATACAGACGTTGTTGCAGGACCTCATTTCCGTACAGAGGCCGGCAGACTGGCGTTACCCGAAAGTCGATGCCCTCACGGTCGCTGCTTTGCACATTTAACGATGCACGGCCGTTGTCGAAAACAATCAGGTCGTAGCCCAGAAGCTCGTCGCCGTTCTTTACATTAAACGTTATGCGGCGGCCGTCTTTCTTATATTGTGAAATAGAAAAGCCCGTAGCATGACCCTGAAAAATCAGCGGACTCTGCGTGTCGTCGGGAAACTTCGAGCGGTAAGCCACGCCAAAATAAGGCAGGTAACTGTCAATGCTGTCGCCGTTGACGCTCAGCGAATAGGTTGTTGTAAGGTAGCGTGCAGGCATGCTATGGGGAAGCACATAGTCAAATTCAATTTTAAAGTGCCGGCTGTCGATACCGTTGTATACCCGTTGTTGGCATCTCCTGCGCTCACCGGCACGCCGCCCGGCCGTTTGTGTTGACACGCACGAAGCCATGCAAAGTGCCTCACGACAAGCTATCCATATTTTACGCATAAGCTCTATTTTCTTGTAAAAATACGATATTTCTCTTACTCCTACATGCTTTTTACTTTCTTTATCTTTTAAACGGTGAACAGGCTGTTGCCTTATGCCAACACCGTTATGCAACAAAGGTCATTGTTCGACAACCGTCACGACGTTGCACGTACATGTCTGACAACCGTCAAATGCGCGTACGGCGCCGCGAGACGATGAACTTTAGCTAATAACAATTACTGATTTTCCATATAATTCCCCTGCTTCATTCCCTATTCTCAATCTCATTTTCACCCTTTTCCTTTCTGCCTCACCCCCATTTTTCTAAAGTTTAAAAATATCAGTTCTTTAATTTTTAATCCTATAATTCTTGAATTCAAACGCCCTCCTTTAATTTTTCAATCTTTTATTCTTTAATTCTAAACGTCCCCTTTATTTTTAATCCTTAATTCTTTAATTCAAATCTTTACCTTTTTACTTTTTAATTTTTACTTTTATTTCCTATCTTTATCGCTGCAAAACAAGTTTATAGTCATATTTAAATCATACCGAACATGAAAACCGTTTTAATAACAGGTGCTACGAGTGGCATAGGTAAAAGCCTGTGCCGCATGAAGTTTCTGAGCAGAGCTATCGCGTAATAGCTGGGGGCGCTAACAAGGAAAAAAACTAATCGGGCTGAACCTGCAAATGCAGGGCGAAATAATGCCCATGGGCGTAGATGTATGCAACCGTGAGCAGGGTGAAGCTGGCCGTGAACACATACATGCCGACTGGAAACCCATTGATGTACTGATTAACAATGCCGGACTGGCACAAGGACTGGAACCCGAATACGAAGGTAACTTTGACGACTGGGACCGTATGATTGATACCAACGTAAAAGGATTGCTGAACGTTACACGCCTTGTCGTACCCGAAATGGTACGCCGTAACCACGGCCATGTGATTAATATCGGCAGTGTAGCGGCGATGCAGCCTATGCGGAGGCAATGTTTTATTAATGCCACAAAGGCGGCCGTGAAAGCCCTTACCGACGGACTGCGCATTGACGTAGCCCATACCAGGGTGCGCGTAACGAACCTGAAGCCCGGGCTTGTTGAAACCAATTTCAGCAATGTACGCTTTCATGGCGATACCGAAAAGGCGGCATCGGTTTATAAAGGCATCGAACCCCTCACGCCAGATGATATTGCCGACGTAGCCCTTTCGCCGCTTGGCCCCGAACTATGTACAGATAGCCGAGGTTCTTATTTTGGCAACCCATCAGGCCAGCGGTTACATCGTGAGAAAATAGCCTGACGGTGGCAACAGAAAGACACACTGCCAGGCATAAAAAAACAATTTGCAGATGAAAGGACTGCAAATTACAGAACACAAAAAAGCGGATTGGAGAAGGGTTTATCCAATCCGCTTTCGCTATATATTATATAAGGTGTAAATAACAGCCGTTATTTCCTCGTGAACTTGCGCACCACACGCTGCCCCCTTTCATCGGTAGTAACTACCATGTACAGCCCCGGCTTAAGAGCTGACAAATTATTTTCATTCAGCTGACGGCCGTTAAGGTCGTATATTACCGTTGTTACCACCCTGCCGCTATTGTGCAATTGTATGCCGTCGGCAGTTCTTGGGGTTACCGTTACGCTGTCAATGAAGAAGTCGCAAAAGTCTTTTGTCGTCGCATAAAAGCCAATATTGTAGTTGCCTTCTGTATCAATTGTGAAGTGGGTTGTTACCTTTTCCCACTTATTTGAGCCTTTCAAACCGTCAACTTTCTGCAATTCAGTTTTATAGGTTGCCGTGTCGCGCTGTGCTGTTCCCAGCATAACCTTATAGGCAATCTTGCCCCAGCTCTGCGCCTTGCGCATGTACGATAGGGTATATTCTCCTGCCTTCATGTGCAGAGCAGGCGACATAAGCCAGTCGTGCAGCGGGTTACTTGCACCAAACGAGTGGGCAAAGGCATAGCGTCCCTTGTACGAATTGCTCTTCTGTGCACCTATGCCCCATCCCAATGTAGCGTTGGTGTGGTCGTTGATTATAAGCCATTCGTCGGTATCATCGGTTTTTTCGAAGCCCGTGTTATACGGAATTTCGTGCACCTTAGCGTCAATATAGGTAACGATAGAGGCGTTGCTTGCTCCAATTCCCTTCACGCCGCCGTATTCAGGCTCAACTACATACGTGTACTTACCGGGCAAATCGAGGGTATCTTTGTACACGGTGTCGGCAACATTATGTGCTATTTGTACGTAGCCATCGCTTTTAAGGCGATACACATTATATGTAACGTGGTTTAAATCGGCATATCCTCCATGAACGGTTTGGGTGGGACGGGTCCACGTAATGGTAACAAACTTGCCGTTGTCAGGATTGGAACAGATGACGGTATCGACCTTCTGCACCTGGTCGTAGCCGTGACGGACAACGGCAGTAGCGGGCGAACTGAGTCCGCCTGCACCAACAGTCTGCACCTCATATGTGTTTAACCCGTCGTCACAATGTTCATCTGTATACTCAAGTGCGTTGCCGGGGAGCACGGCTATGGGCGTTTCGTGCCCCAGACGATATACTCTTACCTCGCTGATTGTGCCTACGGGGTCGCCGTTTTCTGTCCTTGTGGGCAGCAGCCACTGCAAATGAACCGTGTGATGACTGGCAGCATCGGGTGTGGCCGTAAGCGATAACAGGGCACGAGGATGGTTACCTGTATAGGGCTTACCGTCGAAATAAAGCCCCGTTACATTTGCATCCTTGGCTACAAGCGTGTCAATAGCCACGGGCACACCCGTTGAAATGTTCACACTGTCGAGTACAGAGCAATAGCGGGCACGTGCAAAATACAGCTTGTCATCAGGGCTAAAGGCCATCGACTGGAAGTATTCGTAGGTTACATTACGGTGTTGTTTGCCTATCTGCGTAGCCTTTCCCGTATACTTGTCAACCTTATAGAACTGGCGTAAATCGGACATTGCATACAGCTCTCCCCTGCTGTTGCAGGCCAGTGCAATCAGAATGGTTTCTACACGGCGTGCATATCCGTCAATGGCTGTGAGCTGGCCGATACTGCCTACTTTTGTAAGCTTGCCGGTATTCAGGTCTACAATATAGAGGCCCGTGGTGGTAACCTTGGTACTCGGGTCGCCTGACACCTTGTCTTCAGCCAGTGCATACATGGTGTGTGTGGTGTAATCGTATGTCATATCAGCAATACGCTGGTCACCATCATTATCGTTTGCCATCTTAATGGGCTTGAATTTGTACGTACCGGGTTCAATAATTCCAAAACCATACTGCGGCAGCATGCCGATAGCATCGTACTTAACGGCCGACGCATACAGCGTATTTCCCACTTTTTCCATAGCCGTTGGCATATAATTATAGGCCGTAGTGCGGTGCGTTATCTGAAAATCGCAAGGCGATGATGTTTTAAAGCTGACGAAACCATAGCGTCCGTCGTAGTCTCCCATTAAAAAACCGTGAGCCGTTTGCTGCGCACTCGTGGTAAGTACAGCGGCTAAAGCTACGATTCCTGCAATACATCTCTTAATCATAAAGCAAATAATACAATAAAAATTTAAAGTTCTCAATCAGTTTTTATGTCGTCTCTCTGCCATCGGGACATCATAACCGGCAGATGTTCGCGACAGCATTGCAAAAGTTATCTAAATTTATTTAAAACCTACACACATAGTCTCACTTTTGTAATACAAAACAGCCATTTCGTAACAAAATACATTTTATTTGCATAAAACGGTGACAAAATGTAAAAATACAAATGTTTTTCGTGGTAAAATAAAATTAAAATGGCTATTTTTGTGATAATTGTTGAACTTGTATTACATAGCGCTTATGAAAAAAATCTACTTATTAGCTGTGCTCGTAATGCTTTTGTTGCATCCCGACTTTGCCTGTGCACAATCGGCAGTACTGAGCGAAGGGTTTGAAAATGCTGTTTTTCCGCCTGCGGGATGGAGCGTAACAGACCGTGATGCTGACCATCATGGATGGCTTTTGGCAGGGCAGGGACTAAAGGTTTACGCCGGGAAACAGCTGGCCATATCGTATACCTGCGACCCGAAAGCATACCCCATTGTAGAGTATTCACGGCAGGGACAACTGACTGTACGCCACAAATCAACATCACAAACAACGCATTTACGCTCGAATGCTTCTATGCCGAGGAAGACAATGAGTCGCACGACTCGCTTGTTGTAAGGGTTTCAACCACAGGAAACCATCCTGCCGACTTCACCGAAAAGCTGGCAGAACTCGACGTTCCCAACGAAGAGGGTAAACTTTCAGAAACTGACACGGTCGCTGTCGAAATTCAGCGGACAAAAAATATACATTGCCTTCGTTCATACGGGGAAAGGGGGATATGGTTTAGCCCTCGACGATATAACCATAAGCAACAAAAAAGGGCCTCAACGGGCAGGAAGTTTTTACTGTTAAAGCCTGCCGCCGACGGCAATCTGACTACACTGAACTGGACAAACCCGACAAAGAACGGACTTGGTGACAATTTAACCAGCTATCAGGTGCGTATTTATCGTGACCAGCTGCTTATGACTACCTTAAACAAGGGAACAACAACCTACACCGATAAGCATGCAACCGCGGGCATGCACACATATAGTATAGGTATTGTTACCGATGAAGGCGAATCGGCACTGCGTACAGCCAGAGCCTGCATAGGCGAAGACGTGCCCAGCACCGTCAGAAACCTCAGGGCCGACCCACACAAAGGCAAGGTAACACTAACATGGACGGCACCTGAGACGGGTGTAAACAAAGGCTTTATCAACCCGCAACACCTTAAATACAGCCTGTACAAGACCACCGGGGGCATTCAAACTACCGTGGCCGAAGGCTATGAAAAGACCACCTTTACCGAAGATATTGCCGACGGGCAGACCGTTGTTTATGAGGTTGCTGCCTCCAATGCTGCCGGAACGGGAGAGAAAACACGCGCCAACAGCGTCATTACCTACTCGGGAAGTCAGGCCGAACTAACCGTGGGTATGCAGGCAACATCCGAGTTTACCAACAGCAGGATTCCCGTAGATGCCTATTCAAAGGCTACCGTTAGCCAAACCATATACTATCCCACGAGTTACAGTATGTGAAAGGAGCCATTAATCATGTTATCTTCAGGGAACGCATTCAGCCAGAGTACCGACCTTACACGTCCGCTTCAAGTGTATATTGGTGAAACCGATCAGGCCGATTTGAAGTTGGGTTGGGTACCCGTGTCACAATTAAATAAGGTATACGACGACACCATAACGATGAGCAGAGGTTCGAACGATATTGATATTGTATTGTCGCAACCTTACCATTACCAGGGTAAAAACCTTGTTGTAACGGTTTATGGCGCCCGTATTGACAGGACAGCACGCTACGCCGACCATTTCCTCGTGGAACGAACTCCTGCACATGCCAACCGTTCGCGACTGCTTTCTGGCTCGTCAAATATCAATTTAACGGCACTGCCGCAGAGTAGTGACGTTATTTCGGAAGTGCCTTACACACGGTTTGTGATGACCACGACACTTACAGGCTCGCTCCACGGCAAGGTAACCGATACGCAAGGACACGCCATTGCCGGGGCAACAGTAACATTACCTCATTATAAACTTACCGCTATCACTAATGAAGACGGCAGTTATGCTTTTGATTTTGTGCCATCAGGAGCACAGAATATAACCGTTTCGGCCAATGGCTTTGACGATTATTCCAGATTGGTTACGATTGAGGAAACGGGCACAGCTCTCGATATTACGCTTCCAAAACTGCAAACTTACACCTGCCATGGCGTGGTAACGAACGACAAAAACACGCCACTGGCCGGAGCTTTAGTAGCTGTTGAAGGTTACGCAAAACAGGAAACCAGTACACAAGCCGACGGCAGTTTCGTACTTTCCGGTCTTTATGCCGGCAAAAAATACACGCTAACCATCAGCAAAAGCCAATTACGACGTATATGCGGAAGCCCTAATGCCACAGCCAGTGTGAACAAAGGCACCATCGTTATGCGTCGTAGCCACATTCCTGCATACGCTGTTGAAGCACAGACAACGACCGACGGCAACATGCTTAACATCACATGGAAGAACCCATACACACGCAAGGGGCGTACACAATGGACAACAATAGGTTCTTCCAACATCCAAACGGGTACGTCGGGTGACAGCTATTACAGTGCAGATGATTATTGCGTGGCTCACCTTTGGGACGCAAAAGACATTGCCGACTCGATGATGACGGGACAGAGCTTCATGGGTATGCGTATCTATCTGCAGGCTATCTCGGGCACGTTCACCGCACACGTATGGGAGGGCGACCGCACAAACCACAAGAGCGTAGCCCAAAAAGCCATACCCCTGTCGGCCATTAGCCGCGACGGTGGCTGGGTAAACGTAGTATTTGACAAGCCGGTAGAAATCAAGAAAGGCACTACATACATGGTGGGTATACATGTAAAAAACGCGTCAACCGACCCAATAGGGCGTCAACTATAAGTGGGGATCGGCGCTAAAAGGCAAGAATAATCTGAAGTTTACCGACGCTGAAGGGGCATTACACTTGACGCAAGCTATGCCTTTAACATATCTGCACACGTAGGCATTCCGGGCACAACACTGCCCGTTGACTCAACAGATGCTTCATATTTACCAGCTTATAAGGTATACCGAAGCACGCCATCGGGACAGTGGTACAGCCTGGGTACGGCAGCTTCATGTAGTTATCAGGATACCCAATGGGCGTCATTGCCTTCAGGCCACTATGTCTACAAGGTTGAGGCACAATATCCTGACGGAGCCTCAACAGCAGCCTTCTCGAACGATATTACCCGCCTTATTGATACCGACGCAGGTATTTCGGCCATTGTTTCGCCCAAGAAGATGATTGAAAAACAGCCTGTTGTTGAAGTTAAAGCGTATATTAAGAACTACGGAGAGAAGCCAATACACGACGTTCCTGTTAAATTGACGGTGAACGGAGCATCTGTTGCCAGTGCCACGGTTACGGAAATGCTTGCCAAAGACGACAGCACCCTGGTAACATTCGGCAACGTTTCGCTCGATGATAACGTGATAAACCATATAACCCTCACCACAACACTCGGTGGAGACGGCGCAAGTAGCAACGACAGTATGACGGTAACCATTTCAAATTTACCCAATATCGCTCTGCATGCCTTTTCGTTGGGATGTCTTCGGTAACGCAGGACCTATCGTTATCAGCACCAATAACCCTGAGGCTACAACATTAAAACGCGGCGTAACGCCAGCAGAAAGCATCGTGGCTGCCGGTTGTATGGCGAACAGCAAATTCCATGGTTTCTCCACCACGTGGCGGTCGATACCGCAGCAATACCTCGTTCTCGACACCGTAAGCTGGGCTCCTGCTGAAAGCAAGACCTACGAAAGATTTCGTTCTTGACATGGATTACGATGTTACACAAGGTCGTCTTTACTGCATCGCTGCTGACACATTGACCACAAAAACCGTGCTGGCTTCGGTTGATTCAGACTTGGGAACTCTTACCATACTGACCGAACTTGATCATCCCTATCATGCCTTTGCCATCAATAAACAGGGCGAAATGTATGGTATTACACGCAGTGGCGATCTGTATAAAATTGAGCAGATTGGACTTTTCTTTAACGAAGAACGCGTGGGAAGTACAGGTATTACTGACGTCCGTTGTTTCCAGTCGATGACATTCGACAAGAAAACCAACCGTCTGCTGTGGGTACATGCCGGCGAAAACGGCACGGGCGACTTTATGATGTCAATACACTACTGGCATTGCATCACTGCTGGGGCGTGTTATCGTTGAAACGAACCCGCCGAAGCCGTAGGTTTATACACGACAGGCGGCTCAACCGATGGCATAAAGGCTGTAACAACAAAAGTATTGACAGAAAAATGCTACAACACCGCGGGACAACGTGTGCCCCATAGCTATCACGGCGTAGTTATTGCAGGAGGTAAAAACAATTGCATAAATAGTAATTTATCTGGAATAGCCTGCTTTTTGTTTATGAAAAAGTACGGTGCAATAATAAAAGGGTACCAGTTTTGATGGTACCCTTATTATTTTATTATCAACATTATCCATCCTAAACATTTAATGATACCGTTTTCCTCTGCTCTTTTTCCAGCATGTAAAACCATAAATCAGGCTGTAAATCGTGTTCCTTTTTCATCATTCACCTCAAACAGAACCGCCGTGACATAAATGAAGTAAGCTTCATAGCGTATTCTTTTTCAGCCCATAGCTATACCTCTGCCCTTGTTTTTCCACTACTCTATCATAAAAATACACCATTATTAATAAATAATGGGTCACACTCTATCTTCATTATCCCTACGTAAATATATCATAAACCTTATCGGGCACATCGTAAACTATGTCTCAATATATCACAAACTATACCCAGATACATCATAAATTCATAAATAATATTGCTATACGTCATATATTTTAGCATAAAATATACCATTCATACGCTTTATAACAATAAGAAAAAGGCCGACAAAGCCTGCTCTATGATTAAAAATTAGGCCTGTAAACAGAAAAAGAAAGCCAAACATTTGGTAAAATAAAAATAAAGCCATACCTTTGCATTCGCTTTACAAAAAGCACTGTTGGCGGGATCAGCTCAGCTGGTTAGAGCGTCAGATTCATAATCCGGAGGTCGTGGGTTCGAGTCCACCCGCTACATAAAAAGCCTCGTGAATCGTTGATTTACGAGGGCTTTTTACGTAAATACTGTGAAAGAGGATAAAAACAATGATAAAGTCCTGCTTCCTGTATCAATAAGCCTCAACCCTATTGATACGGCAGATAAATAAGATACTAAAAACCTTTGCTTCCACGAAGTCTTAAAGTATAAAACAAAGCATCTTCTTGTCATGAACAGGCTTTGTTTTTCAACCATAAACACTATAATATATTACAACAAGAACATCTTCCTGTCAAATTACCAACGCCTCACATTACCTATAAAACAAAGAGGCAGAACTGGCCTGTCTTCAAAAAGTCAGGGATTACTGGACTCGAACCAGCGACCTCGCGCCCCCAGACGTGCGCTGCCAACTGCGCTAAATCCGTTGTTTTGTGGTGCAAACGTAATGATTACTACCGTAATCTCAAATTTTATATATATATAATGGGGGCATCTAAAGCAACGATTTCAAAACAGCTGTAAACAAGGCTGTTTCGCTGCTATTTTGTACATTTACAGTATATATAAATAAACATTCAATGGTAACATACGATATAAAAGGCTCGCGAATGCTCCAATACTGATATTATGCTGCCCGGCGTCGAAAAGCATCAACAACAGGGCCTCGATATCCATGCCACAGCCGAGGTGATGCCTACACAAATTTATCGGATTGTAACGATACACACGTTGTGCTTCAAGCGCTGGATACCCGTCCTTCTGGTGACATTGACGTGCTGCCGGCACCGCAATGCGCTCACCACAGCCTATCTGGCAGCAACAAACGCTGCACACACTCACGGGGGTCCGACCGTATGAGGCGGCGACCAATAGATATTTTCAGTTGATACACCAAAAACTGGTGCTGACATCAGTTATTTAGAACAACAAAGGCTATCCTCCTCTACTTATCAAGGACATCAATTGCATGGCGGAAGCATAGAAATTCCTGGCCGCGTAAGTTCACAATTCATCTCTGCATTGCTGTTAACGGCTCCTGTCATGACCACAGGGTTAAGACTTCGATTACGTGGTGAGTGTTCGCGACCATATATCGACCTGTACGCTTTTGACAATGACGCAGTTTGGAGCTGATGCCGACTGGATCGATACGTGCCAGTACGCGTCAATCCCGTCGCTTACGAGAGCATCCGTTCTTAATTGAAAACGACTGGGCGGCGAGCTGCTGGTACGAAACCGTAACTGTATGCTCTGGGCGAGCAAGTGTGCCTTCACGGGCTTATGGACGGGTCACGACAGGGTGATGCCATCGTACATCGTTTTTCGCTACTCGGTGTGAAAGACAACCTGATACCGTTGCCTGGAGAGCCTGCCAACGTAAACTACACGCCACGGGGCTGTGTAGACAGGCTCAATTTACGCTTCATGTAATTGTCCCGGCGCACAAACCATTGCCGTTACCTGCTGTGCAATGGGGTTTATTCAGATTTGACGGGCTCGCCAGCCTGAGATAAAAGAAACCGACCGCCTTGGCTTTTGCAAAGAAAGAGCTTAAAATTAGACTATGTGGTAGAAATTGAGAATGACAACGACAATATGGAACGGAAACATGCAAATAACCTCAACTACGATTGATGCTCGACGATCACCGCCTGGCTATGGCCTTTGCACCGCTTGCCGTAAGGACGGGAAAGTCTGCAAATTAACCATCCGACGTAGTAACCAAGTCGTATCCGCGCGTGGAACGATATGGCATCGGCGGGTTTCATATCAGCAGTAACGGTAAGGTTCTGGAAGGATAACCGACCACCCTCACTATCATTTTCCATATACTACCCATTTTAGGAATCATCATTCTGGGCTGCATAGCGCAGCTGTCGAACTTATCTGCAACGTTTTGACGGTGAGAACAGCCATACAGTGTACAAAGGCGACTGTTCAACCTGTTCGGGCGACGATTTCCGGCCTGCGAACAGGTGTCATGATGCAGAGCGGCTACGAGGATATTGTTTTATTTTGTGATGAAGAACTGGATATTTACCGCGGCCGACCGTCAGACGGCTACTGTTCGATGAAAACCAGGCAGTTTGCGGAATGCTTGAGCTGCTCGCCCTACGGAGATAAAAGTGGAACCGCAGTCTTATCCTCGTGGATCAACATGCCGACGGCATAAGACAGATATTTTGCTTTGGTTTCTTATTGGGTAAACATAGATGCCATGTAATGCGTAACCC